>OLHV01000002.1_pt1 | contig 476393 bp, 388 predicted proteins | sample 1609391 | NCBI WGS metagenome assembly OLHV01 (sample SAMN05416805, study PRJEB24817) | seawater metagenome | isolation source: Sea water | place: Canada:Atlantic | collected 2013-07 | reverse complement strand
TCCTAGTACGAGAGGACCGGAGTGGACGAACCTCTGGTGTTCCGGTTGTCACGCCCGTGGCATTGCCGGGTAGCTACGTTCGGACAGGATAACCGCTGAAAGCATCTAAGCGGGAAGCCCCCTTCAAGATGAGATATCTCTGAGACTTCGAGTCTCCTAAAGGGCCCAGGAAGACTACCTGGTTGATAGGCAAGGTGTGTAAGCGTTGTGAGGCGTTGAGCTAACTTGTACTAATTGCCCGTGAGGCTTGACCATATAACACCAAAACTGCGCGTCGAAAGACAGCGGTTGGTGTTGTACGATCAGACAAACTGATATGCAACAACATTTAATAAAGCCAAAGGCGAAAGCCCAAAGCAGAGAATTAGAACTAAGATAAAATCAATCATGTGTCCGACCCTATTTGCTGAGTGCTGCAGTCTCCTAACCCTAACAAGTTGGTCGTAGACAATAAGACAAACACAAAGCATCAAGGTTTGCTTGACGACAATAGCGCTGTGGAACCACCTGAACCCATCCCGAACTCAGAAGTGAAACGCAGTAGCGCCGATGGTAGTGTGGGGTTTCCCCATGTGAGAGTAGGTCATCGTCAAGCTCTTATTCTAAAAACCCTAACAGGTCTGCCTGTTAGGGTTTTTTTTCGTCTGGAGAAAATGTGACGGCAGACCTGTTAGGATTTTTAGAATAATGACGATGAGTCTCTCTCACTAATACCGGGCAGCGAAGCGGGCTTCTCCCATGTGATAGTAGGGTCAAACACCACAGCTTTTGAAGCGCAGCTTCAAGTGGTTTTTGACGACCTGAGCCTGCGAAGGGCCGGGCCATCGTCTGAATCTACTCATATCCCATCTCTTATCTTTTTATCACAGACTAAAAAAACTACCCAAACACCCAACAAAGCCCAGCACCAGTACATTCATCCATGGGGGCTCTCTGCAGCTCCCTGCTGCAGAAGGGCTTTAGATGAACGAACTGATGCTGTGCCCAGACACTAAGGGTTTATTCCAAAAAAAAGCCAGTAATAAACTACTCCTACCAACAAATCTTTACCCATTAACATGACGAGTGAAGGTGCATTAGACTACAATGGCGCTCCATAAAAATATTAACTAAGCAGCGTAATTATCATGTCGCTAAGAAACATCACCTTTGGTTTATTAGGTCTTTATAGTGTATTAGCATTGCTTCATGCTTGGTCGCTACCTTTCTCTGCTGATGAAGCGCATTACGCCTTATATGGTAGCTTTACTGATTGGTCTTACTTCGATCACCCTCCTATGGTTGGTTGGATGCAGTCGATTGCATTATTCTTTTCTGAGACGGAATTCGCATTAAGAATCATCCCCATTTTATTAAGTACCCTTTCATTATTAATACTTTTTAAGTTAGCAAAAAGTGATTTTGGTGAGAAAGCAGCTTTTGTCACTATCTTGTTATTTATTTCAGCGCCTATTTTACAAATTCTTCCTTTCGGAATGATTCCAGAGACGCCGTTAATTCTTACAGGGTTACTGAATATATGGATTCTAAAGAAGATACAGACAAATCAAGGTGAGCAGCTTCTTGATTGGGTATTACTTGGATTGATTCTCGGCGCGGCGGGATTAAGTAAATATACTGGTGTCACTCTGGCTTTCTCCACTTTTATTGTTCTTTATCTTCAGTTTAAGGGCCGATTACTTTCGCAGCTCGGCTTGTATATCGCAGGTATTATTGCGGCTATCTGTATTCTGCCTGTGCTGTATTGGAATATGCAGAATGAATGGATCTCGTTCATTTATCAGCTTAATCATAGTGCGGGAAAAACTGAATACAGCCTAGCGGATGCATTACGGATGCAGGTGACACAGTTTGCGGCGTTTGGCCCGTTGATTTACGTAGCAGGCTTAGTGGCTATTTGGAAACTACGTGCTAATCAAGAAGCTAGGATGTGGTTGATATTCGCACTGCCGATTCTTGTTCTGTTTTCTATATTGTCGGCTAAAGGTCGTTCGTTGCCGCATTGGACTGAGCTTGGGGTTATCTTTATGTTGCCTCTTATTGCCAAGGTCATTGTTGGGTCATTGGCAAGCAAGTTACAAAAACGAATTTTCATCGGTTTGGCGACCATCAGCATTCTACTATCAGTGGTGGTACAGGTTTTAAGTACTTACCCTAAGATAGCATTTGATGATTATAGACATCCGCTTGCTGACTTAATGGGCTGGAAGGATGTTTCAACTCGTATTGCCTCAGTCGCAAAGCCGGGTGATATGGTATTTATACCTAACTGGTCTCATGCCTCCCGAGTTGCATGGTATGCACGTCCAATGCCTGTTAAAGTACTGGACTCACGCTTTGATCAATTTGATCTTTGGTTCGGATCGGCCGAGGTCGGTGATTCTGGAATATTATTACTCCATGCTGATCGTAAAGGCTTTAAAGAGAAATTGTTGCAGCAGTTTAAGAACTGCGAATTTGAAGATGAACTCGTAGTGAAGATTGAAGATTCCTACGTCAATTATTTTAAGCTTTATCGATGTGACCATTATATTGGTGCAAGTGATAAAGAAGCAGTTATTAGTCAATAAAACGCTGTTAATCATAGCGCTAGTAAAAGTGGTTTATAAATATGTCGGATGTAAATATCTCTATCGTTATTCCTACTTATCAAGAAGTAGAGAATATCCCTTTAATCGCTGAAGAAATAAATGCAGCGTTAGCAGGGGAGACCTTTGAAATTATCTATGTGGATGATGACTCTCAAGACGGTTCTTTTGATGCCGTAGCAAAGTTAGCTCATGACATTCCAGCTCGAATCATTGTGCGCACAGAAGAGCGTGGGCTATCGACTGCTGTTATTCGTGGTATTGATGAAGCCGTCGGTAAATACATCGTGGTAATGGACTGTGACCTATCACACCCTGCCACTGCTATTCCTCATATGGTTGAAAAGCTTAAAACCAACGAAGCTGATTTTGTGGTTGGCTCTCGCTATGTGGAAGGTGGTTCTTTTGATGAGGATTGGGGTTTCTTTAGACTTCTAAACTCAAAAGTTGCTACTTGGCTAGCCCTACCTTTGTGTCATGTTAAAGACCCGATGTCGGGTTTCTTCTCATTTGAACGTGAGCGTTTAGAAAGCACAAAAGATTTAGCGCCAACAGGTTATAAGATCGGTCTAGAGATTATGGTGAAAGGAGAGTTCGATTCTCCTGCAGAGCAGCCGATTCATTTTAAGGACCGCGAATTTGGTGAAAGTAAGCTCGATTTTAAAGAACAGCTTTTATACCTGAAGCACCTTCGTCGTTTGTATAAGTTTAAGTTTCCGACAGCATCTGAGTTTTTACAGTTTGGATTAGTGGGTGGTACAGGCTTTATAGTCGATAGTCTTATCTACTTTGGCTTACAGTTATTCTTGGGTCTTAACCACACTGTCGCACGGGCAATCTCATTCTGGCCTGCGGTGACATGGAACTGGTTCTGGAATCGAACTGTTACTTTTACCGATAGAGATAAATCGAAGAAACTCACACAGTGGCTGTCTTTTGTTATGACATCGTTAGGTGGTTTTGCGATTAACTTCGGTAGCTATACCCTATTAACAGAATATGTACCTTTCTTCATTGAGAAACCATTCATGGCCTTCATTATCGGTGTATTAATGGGGATGGGCTTCAACTTCATGGTTGCTCGAATTTTCGTATTTCGAGAGTTGAATGAAGAAATGGCTGGAGAAGTAAAAACTAAGTAATCGCATTGTAGAAATACAACGAGTAATACTGAAAGTTCGATAGAGCAATACATCCTGCATTGCTCTATCGGTTGCCAGGCTAATGGTTTAGAAAAGCCCCTAGGGTGCAACAAATTAGGTTTTATTATAGATTGGCTTTACTCGCTACCTTTGAGGCCAGCCGCCTTTAACAGCTAGCCGCCTTTAACAATAGGATCTGCATAGCTCAGCTTCATATCCCACGGGAATCGAATCCAAGTATTCTGTGTTACTTCTTCTACATAGCTATCAATATATTCAATGCCTGCAGGCTTCGCATACAAGGTAGCGCAATGTGCGTTAGGGAAGAGAGCCCGTACTTCAGCGGCTGTTTTACCGGTATCAACTAGATCATCAATAATTAGCCAACCCTTGCCGCCATCAGGTAGTTCAGGTGACTTTGTCACTGATAAACCACCACGTGTTTGACCGTCGTAGCTAGAAATACAAATGGTATCGATAAGGCGGATGTTCAACTCACGAGCAATAATTGCAGCAGGTACCATGCCTCCGCGAGTTACCGCCAAAATACCTTTCCATTCTTGCAAGGTGTGAAGTGTCTTGGCCAGTATTCGGCCTGCTTTATGTAGCTCTTCCCAGGAAACAAAAAAGTCTTGTTCATACTTGCTCATGGCAATAATCCTATCGGTGACATGCTGGTGTGAAGTAAACATCGCTTATAAGAAAATCACTCATAAGATCGTCACCGCAGTTAATCATAAAATAATAAGCGCGAAATGATAACAGAATGGTCAAGTATTTGCATCTTAGAATTTTTAGCGCATCAAAGGCACTGTAGATTAATCTGATACTGATCGAGCTATGTTAAGTCTGAGCAGGAATCTGAATAATAGACTTTGATCTGAGAATGATTAGAAAAAATTTTAAGAGATTAACGGTAGAGCAGAGCTATAAAGCCACACTGCGTTAAGCGCAGTGCAGTTTTATAGCTTTTAGAAAGAGAATTACTGGATTTTCTGTGTTGGCGTTAAACCACAACCGGTTAAAATCATATGGCATAAGAAGCGACTGATGCGCTCAATATCATCGGCTTCATACTCAAGCTTATTGGTAATGGTTAAAATTTGGCTTTCGAAATCAGCATAATGTTGAGTCGTCGACCAAATCATAAAAAATAAGTGCTCAGGATCTACCTTGCTCATCTTTCCTTGTTCAATCCAAGTTTCGATGATTTTAGTTTTAGCTCTTAACCAAGTTCTTAAGTCGGTACGAAGGTACTCCTTAAGATTTGGCGCGCCCTGAATGATTTCAGTCGCAAAAATTTTTGAGGCATTTGGGTAGCTAATCGCCAGTTCAACCTTAGTTCTAATATAAAACTCTAAGGTTTCTGTTGGATCGTCATCTTCAGTAATATCCGTCAGCACTTCGTTCCAGCGCTGAACAATATCTTCCAAAACGGCATTATAGAGCTTTGCCTTATTGGTAAAGTAATAGTGAAGATTTGCTTTGGGGAGTCCTGCCGCGTCTGAAATAGACTGCATACTCGTACCCTTGTATCCATGCTTAACAAATTCAACTTCAGCTGCTTGAAGAATTTTTTGACTGTTCTGTTCGCGGATTTTACCCGGCTTGTACTTTTTAGTTATGCTCACCAAAAGCCTCGTTGATAACAGTATAAGGTGACATCATCCGATGAATAATACAGATGTTCATTGTAACAGAATGTGATCAATAACGAGAAAAAGATAGAGTGAGAAAGTGGTGGGAATCAAACTATTGTAAAAAATAGAACTTTTTATAGGAATAATTTCTTAGAAAATAGATTGTTATCGTTACTGCCAGCTAAAAACAGTAACGATAATTTAAGCCTAAACGGCTAAAGCAACTAGCTCTTAGGTAGTTGGCCTTCAACACCTTTTACATACCAGTTAAAGCTTTTGAGCGCGCCGTCATCTAGAGACGAACCTGCAGGTACAACTTCTTTACCTGATTGGTCGAAGATTGGGCCATCAAACACACGGATAGTACCGTCTTTAATGGCTTGTTTTTTCTTAGCAACCAGTGCTTTAACGTCAGCAGGAATAGCATCATTTAATGGAGCAAGATCGGTTACGCCTTCAGCGATACCTGGCCATAGGTCTTCAGATTTCCAAGTGCCATCCAAAACGGCTTGTACTTTTTCTGCGTATAACGGACCCCAGTTATGAACCGTAGAAGTAAGGTGCGCTTTAGCGCCATAAGCACTCATGTCAGAGTGATAACCAATAGCGAAGTTACCTTTTGATTCTGCCGCTTGAATGACCGCTGCGGAATCAGTGTGCTGAGTTAAAATATCAGCGCCTTGTAGCATTAATGTCTCTGCCGCTTCGCGTTCTTTAGCTGGGTCATACCAAGTAGACGCCCATACAACCTTAACTGTCACATCTGGGTTTGCTTCAACAGCACCTTTAGTGAATGCGTTAATGCCACGGATAACTTCAGGAATTGGGAAAGAAGCAACATAGCCAATGACGTTAGTTTTGGTCATCTTGCCTGCAATCAAACCGGTAAGATAACGGCCTTGATAAGCACGTGCGAAATAAGTACCTGTATTCTTGCCGCGCTTATACCCTGTCGCATGTTCAAATTTAACTTTTTTGAATCTCTTAGCAACTTTCAACGTTGGGTTCATATAACCAAAAGACGTTGTAAAAATAAGGTCGTGGCCTTTAGCCGCTAGCTGGCGAATAACGCGCTCTGAGTCAGCACCTTCGGCAACGCTTTCAACATAATTTGTTTCGATTTTATCGCCGAATTTTTCGACGATATATTTACGGCCCTGATCGTGACCATAGGACCAGCCTGCATCACCGGTTGGCCCAACATAAACGAAGCCTACTTTTAATGGCTCGTCAGCAGAGACAATATTTGCCCCAAGTGCCAAAGCTGCAGTCATAGCTAGCTGGGTTAATTTGTTTAAACGCATAGATATGTTTCCTTTTAGTGTAATTTAAATCAGGTTAATAGCCAAAAGGCTAGCCATACTCTACGCGCAGGCTAACCGATAAAGTGTTAAATAATTTTATACTTGTGGGCGATACGGCTTACCCAGCGCAAGTGGTGTGCTTAATTTTGCTTTCGCTGCATCACTGGCAATAATGACCAAAACAATGATGGTTGCGCCATAAGGCAACATAGCCAATAGGTTTGGAGATGCTTCAAAACCAAGCCCTTGAAGGACCAAATGCATGATGCTCGCTGCGCCAAATAAATAAGCCCCCAATAAAATACGTTCCGCTTTCCAGCTAGCAAATACCACTAAAGCCAAAGCAATCCATCCGCGACCAGCCGACATGCCTTCACTCCACATAGGGGTATATACCAGTGAAAGATAAGCGCCCGCCAAACCCGCCATTGCACCACCAAATAGAATAGCGCCATAACGAACCTTCATTACCGGAATACCAATTGCGTTAGCGGCTTCAGGGTTTTCACCCACAGCACGAATCGTTAAACCTAAACGGGTACTGCGGAAGCACCAGAAAATTAATGCAAACATAACCCAAGATAAGTACACCAAAGGATCATGAGAAAATAAAACCTTACCGATAAAAGGAATATCACTTAATAAAGGAATAGGGAAAGGAGCGATGCCATCGATTGCCATACCGACATAGCCCGCGCCTAAAAAGCCGCTGAGCCCAGTACCAAAAATGGTTAACGCCAATCCGGTGGCGACCTGGTTAGAAACTAAAGTCACGGCGAGAAAGGCAAATAAGACCGACATCATCATACCTGCGAGAATCGCAGCAATAATACCGAGACCGGCATGGCCAGTAACCACTGCCGCAATAAAGCCCAAGGCTGCGCCCATTAGAACCATGCCTTCTTGGCCAAGGTTTAATACACCCGATTTTTCACACACCATTTCGCCGAGTGCGATCAAAATAAGAGGGGTGCCGGTACGTAATGTTGCGAATAAGATATTGGTGAATAATTCGAAATCCATAATATTAGCCTCTTATGCTTGTGCAGAGTTAGAAGAGCTGCCGGTACTGCGGGCAGTAGGCTTACGCACAATGCGATAACTAATTAATAAGTCACACGCCAGCAAATAAAATAGCAGCATGCCTTGGAATAAGCCGGTTAATGATTTTGGCAGTGCTAAATCCATCTGAGCCATTTCACCTCCCATATAAGTCAGTGCTAATAACATACTGGCAAAGACGATACCTATTGGGTGCATACGGCCTAAAAACACAACAATAATCGCGGCATAACCATAGCCCGGTGAGATATACGGATTGAGCTGACCAATCGACCCCGTCACTTCACTGACGCCCGCTAAACCTGCAAGTGCGCCACAGGCTAATAATACAAACCAAATTAAACGTTCTTCTTTAAAACCCGCAAAACGAGCAGCAGCTTTATCTTCACCTAAAACAGAAATCTGAAAGCCTAGTAGCGTTTTAGACATCAAGGCCCAAATCACCGCGACTGCAAAGAGGGCAAAGAAAATACTAATATTTAAACGATAATCATCGGATAAAACCGGCAAAGTTGCGAAGTCGGAAAAGAGAGCAGACTCAGGAAAATTGAAACCATCGGGGTCTTTTAACGGCCCATGCACACCATATAGTAACCAATTAAGTGCAATATAGTTGAGCATGATGGTGGTTAAAATTTCATTCGCACCAAAGCGTGTTTTAAGAAGAGCCGTTAAAGCGCCCCACAATAGTCCGGACAAAGCCCCAAAAAACAAAACCAGTGGCAGAACCCAAAAGCCTTCTGCATCCATCAACTCTAAAGCAATATAGCCGCCCCCTAAGCCGCCTAATATAAATTGGCCTTCTGCTCCAATATTCCAAACCCGTGCTTTAAAACACAGCATCAAGCCGATTGCGCATAACGTGAGAGGTGCTACTTTTACCCCTAACTCGGTCCAACCATAAATATCGGTGAGTGGAGATATGAAAAAAGTATACAGAGCATGAAAGGGATCTTGGCCTAAGGCCGTGAATAATAAACCGCCACTTATGAGTGTTAAAATCACCGCAAAAATCGGTGATAAATACGACATGAGCTTCGAGTCAGACGGTCTCTTTTCTAAAGTAATATTCAACATTATTTAACAGCACCTTCATTTTCATTATTCAGAGCATGAAAATCACCGGCCATCCACATACCTAACTGGTTAATAGAAACATCATGAGTCGGAGCAACGGGAGAAAGCTCACCATCGCAAATTGCACAGATACGATCACTAATGGAATACAATTCATCAATGTCTTCTGATACCACTAAAACAGCGCAGCCTTCATCGCGTAGCTTAATTAACTCATGTCGAATTAAAATGGCAGCGCCAATATCAACCCCCCAAGTTGGGTGCGAGCACACTAATAGCTTAGGGTCTTGTAAAATCTCACGGCCAATAATATATTTTTGAAGATTACCGCCGGATAACGACTTTGCTTGAGCATGAATACCGGCTGCTTTAACATTAAATCGTTCTAAAATATTTTGAGCAAACGCTTTTACTTTACCTGTATTAATAATGCCATTCTTGGTTAGTTCACCCTGATAGCCGGTTAATAGACCGTTATCTTGCAATGACATGTCAGGCACAGCCCCACGGCCTAAACGCTCTTCTGGAACAAACCCTAAACCTAAGATGCGGCGTTTTTCTGGGGTTAGATTACCCACCGCTTTTTTAGCAAAAAATACCGTTTCTTTCGCACTGGTATCTTCACCGCTAATTAAATTCAGTAGTTCTTCTTGTCCGTTACCTGCCACCCCTGCAATGCCTAAGATTTCTCCCGCTTTTACTTCAAAAGATACATTCTTCAACGTGCAGGCAAAAGGATCATCAGACTGATGGCTTAAATCGACAATGGATAAAAACGCCTCGTCACCTTCAGCTTTTTTATAATCTTCAGTGAGTGGAGTATCGTCACCCACCATTAAACGGGCTAATTCTTCGGTAGTCGTTTCACTTGGAACACAGTGGCCGCTAACCTGACCAGACTTTAAAATCGTCGCGTGGTCACATAAAGCTCGCACTTCATCCAGTTTATGAGAGATAAATAAGATGCTGCAGCCTTCATCGGATAATAAATGAAGGGTTTTAAATAAGGTTTCAACTTCTTGAGGCGTTAACACAGACGTCGGCTCATCAAGAATCAATAGCTTTACGTCTTGTAAAAGGCAGCGCACGATTTCAACACGCTGCTGCTCGCCAATCGAAAGTGTATGCACGTAACGATTAGGATCAAGTTTCATACCATAGTGTTCGGAAACGTCGATGATACGTTGCTTAAGCAAGTCCATTGAAGCAGATTCAGCTTTTGGTAAGCTCAACGCGATATTTTCAGCAACGGTTAGCGTTTCAAATAATGAGAAATGCTGGAAGACCATGCCAATACCAAGATCACGGGCGTGTGCAGGTCCTTTAACGGACACTGTTTGTCCTTGCCAGCGCATCGCCCCTTCATCAGGTTTTACGACACCATAAATGATCTTCATTAAGGTACTTTTACCCGCGCCATTTTCGCCGAGTAAAGCATGAATTTCACCCACGGCCACTTTTAAATCGACCGATTGGTTGGCGACGCAGCCAGGGTAGCGCTTGGTTATATTGTTCAGTTCAATCTGATTCATATTAAGATTCCTGACCAATTAGCCAGCTTTGTTGAGCAATTTCTTTGCTAAAAGTCGGAGTATAATGCGATAAAACTAGCGGAATCACAAAAAATTGTTCATAAGGTCAGCTTATATTTGCTTTAAATGTCTATCTTTTAAATAATAGCGCGGCATTAGGCGAATAATTCATTTAATAGCTGCTAAATTGCAGGGTTTAACGGCAAAGTTAGCCTGGCTCAGAATGAATATAAAGCAGCGCAATGCTAAAATACTAACCAATTAGTCAGCTTATTTGGCATTCTTGGTGAGTAACTAAAGCAGGTGTGATTTTTGAGCAATAATAACAAACTGACCTCCGCTGATCTTCTTAAAACATTCGAAACCGTATTTTAAGACTACAATTAACCTCTATTTAAAGCGCTTATTTAAAACGCGCTTATAGCAACTTAATAGAAACCTTAGCTTAGATTTTTTTAACTCATTTTCTTTGGTAAGACCCTTAGTGGAATTTATTATGAACACACAGAGCACGACTGTTTATCGAGCCTCAATACTTAACTTCCAATCAGACCCTTATCCCATCGTCGATGGGGAGGCTGTTCTAGATAACAGTGCTTATCAGTTTTATCAAGACGGAGCGCTGGTGATAGAAGACGGGAAGGTTCAGCACGTTGGCGAAGCCCATGATGTTTTAGCGACCTTGCCATCTGATGTTGAGATCGTCGAATATAAAGATCACCTGATTATCCCAGGCATGATCGATACACACATTCACTATCCTCAAGTCGAAGTGATTGCTTCTTATGGTGAGCAGTTAATGGACTGGCTCAATAACTATACGTTTCCAGCCGAAGGTCAATTCGAGGACAAGGCGTATGCGAGTAATATTGCGAACTTCTTTCTCGATGAATTATTAAAGTGCGGTACAACAACGGCTTTAGTTTTCGGAACCGTACACAAGCAATCTGTTGAAGCCTTTTTTGAAGCTTCTGAGCAACGCAATACTAGAATGATTTGCGGTAAAGTCATGATGGATCGAAATGCTCCAGACTTTTTGTGTGATACCCCAGACGCTAGTTATGACGATAGCAAATCGCTGATCGATACTTGGCACAATAAAGGGCGCCAGCTTTATGCTGTGACTCCTCGCTTTGCAATTACCTCGACGCATGAGCAGCTGCAGAAAGCAGAGCAGCTTTTACAAGAATACCCTGACGTTTATATGCAAACTCATATCTCAGAAAATAAAGATGAGATGGCTTTTGTTGCCGAGCTGTTTCCGCAAGCGAAAGACTATTTAGATGTATATGATCAATATAATCTCTTGGGTAAGCGCAGTGTGTTTGCCCATGGTATTCATTTAAATAAGCGTGAACATCAGCGATTGCACGAAACGGGTTCTAGTGTTTCTTTTTGCCCAACGTCGAACCTGTTTTTAGGCAGTGGACTATTAGATATTCAAGAGCTAGAACAGCATCAAGTGGCTTACAGCATAGCGACGGATGTGGGTGGGGGGACGAGTTTCTCGATGTTACAAACATTGAGCGAAGCGTATAAGGTCACTCAAATGAAAGGGAATAAGCTGTCTCCCTTAAAAAGCTTATACTTGGCTACGTTAGGGAATGCCAAGACATTGCAGCTAGACGATAAAATTGGATCCTTTAAAACCGGAAATGAAGCAGACTTTGTAGTACTTGATTTTAATAGTACGGCGATAATGTCGTTGAAACAAAGTAAGTGTAAAACGTTAGCCGAAAAATTATTTGCGATGATTATTTTAGGCGATGACCGTGCTGTTGAAGCAACGTATGTCGCGGGAACGTGTGTTCATAAGCGCGATGGTAAGCAGTAACCACTAGCTATTAACTAAAGCACGTTTAAGACAGAGCACGTTTAAGACAGAGCACGTTTAAGACAGAGCACGTTTAAGACAGAGCAAGGATCCGCTCTGTATTTACTTCAGCAATAAGCTAATGCTCATACCAATACACACAGCAACGGTCATATAACGAATAAAGTGAGTGCCTTGTTTAATCGCTGTGGCGGCACCCACTTGAGCCCCAATAATTTGTCCCGCAGCCATGGCGAAGCCGACTACCCATAAAATTTGGTCTGATAAAATAAATACGGTAAGTGAAATAATATTGGTCGTAAAATTCATTAGCTTTGCGTGAGCGGTTGCCTGAATAAGACTCATGGCCTGCATTTTACAATAGCTTAAGGTAAAAAATGTTCCGGTTCCTGGGCCAAAAAAACCATCGTAAAATCCGACACTGGTAATAAACGTTGAATTAAAAGTACTTTTCTTTAGCTTGCTTTTAGCAGCGGCTTGGCCAAAATTTTTGGCGAATAGCAAATAGACGGCAATAATGATTAAGGCAAAAGGTAATATTGAAATTAAAATATTCGAATCAAACGCCTGAATGGCCAGAGCCCCAAAAATTGCTCCAATAGAAGCTGCCAATATTCCACCCAGTTGTTGTTTAGGTTCGACTAATTTTTGTTTAATAAAAAAACGGGTAGCGGTAAAACTGCCAAAGCAAGCTTGAAGTTTATTCGTGGCGATAGCTTGTACTGGCGACATACCGGTAAAAAGAAGTGCGGGAATAGTGAGCAGGCCACCACCGCCGGCAATGGCGTCAATGAATCCAGCGGCCATTGCAACCAAAGAGAGCAAAGCGAGAAGTTCGAAGCTAAATTCCATGGTTAAGCGCCTTAATAAAATAAGGTCAGCTTAAACCAATGAAATTGAGAGGGGAAGCGAGATTTATTAGTGCATTATTAGTACATTAAATGCAGCGATCTTTTTTTAACTGTTCGATGTCGACATCGCTATAACCCAATTGCTGCAATACTTCGACAGAATTAGCCCCTAACTTACCCGCTGCTTTATGCGGAGCTTGGGTTTTAAATGGCAAAGAGGTATTAATCTGTTTAATCACCGTTCCTGCTTCACCAAACGCTTCGGTTACCATGCCGCGCTCAACAAAATGAGGGTGCTCAAACGCCTCGTTCATGCTTAATACCGGTTCAACACAGGCATCGACTTTGGCAAACTCTGTCTGCCAATGGGCTAAAGGCTGAGTCTTAACTTTTTCGCTAATCGCAGATTTTAATGCTTGCTGAACTTCAAAGTTTTGGTCGGCTACTTTATTTTTCCAGTCGCCAAGATCTAATACGGCCAGCAATGCCACCGCAAAATTAGGCTCTAAGCTACCAATTGAAATATGACGATCATCCGATGTTTGGTAATAGTCGTAGAATAAGCCGCCATTGAGCATTTCTTTTCCACAGCTAGGGTCTTCACCGCTGGCAATGGCATTGGAGCCAAACATGGTTGTGAGTGCCATGGCTGCATCACTCATGCTGATGTCCAAGTGCTGACCAGCTCCTGTGGTGGAGCGCTGAATCACTGCCGCCAAAATAGCCATCACCGCATTGTGTGAACCGCCAGCAACATCGGCGATTTGTGTAGCAGAAAGTACGGGGCCAGTATCAGTTCTACCAGAAAAACTCGCTAGCCCTGATAAGGCTAAGTAGTTAATGTCGTGGCCTGCGCGATCTTTTAGCGGACCCGTTTGACCATAGCCGGTAATTGAACAATAAATTAACTTGGGCTGAATTTTTTGTAAGCTAGCAAAATCCAATCCTAAACGCTGCATAACTCCGGGTCTAAATTGTTCAAGAACAATGTCGTATTCTGCAACCAGCTTATGAACAATCTCGGTAGCGCCTTCTTTTTTTAAATCTAAGGCAATGCTTTTCTTGTTACGATTTAAAGTAGCGTGCGCTGCAGAAACGCGATCTTTGCCAGTGCCGACAAAAGGTGGCATAAACTTAACTAAATCTGGACGAGTCGGTGACTCAACTCGCAGCACTTCAGCACCCATATCCGCTAAGATTTGAGTCGCGTAAGGCCCCGGTAGAAGGGTAGTGAAATCTAGAATTTTTAAACCGGATAAAGGCAAAGGCATAGTATCGGTATCCTTAATGAGTCGTTATTATAAATAGGATTGATGTGGTTATACGTAATGAAGCAATAATATTTTTAGAAATAAAAAATATATAAATAAACATAAAAAAGAATGCTATTCAGTAAATTACTCAATAGCATCCTAGGAAGTACATAAACCTTTTAGGGGTTAATTACAGTAGTGCTAGATCATAGAGCGACCAATAATCAGCTTCATGATTTCGTTAGTGCCCGCATAAATTTTCTGTACACGGCAATCCGCATAAGCACGAGCAACTGGGTATTCCCACATGTAACCATAACCACCGTGCAGCTGTAGGCATTCATCCACAACGTCACACTGAATGTCAGTAGTCAGTAACTTTAACTTAGCTGCTGTCACCGAGTCTAACTTTCTCTTTAAATGCAGCTCTAAACACTTATCAACAAATACGCGAGCCATGGTGAGTGTTGCAGACATTTCAGCTAATTTAAACTGAGTATTTTGGAATGAAGAAATTGAGCGACCAAAGGCTTTACGGTCTTTAACGTAAGTTACCGTTTGCGCAAGGATGGATTCAGCACCTGCGATGGCCGATAAAGAAACCGACAAACGCTCTTGACCTAGTTCATTCATCAAATAGATGAAACCCATGCCTTCTAAGCCTAATAGATTTTCTTTTGGCACTTTTACATCAGAGAAGAATAGCTCAGACGTATCTTGAGCCTTCATACCAATTTTGTTTAAGTTCTGACCTTTAACAAACCCTTCACTATTAGTTTCCACCAATAATAAACTGGTTCCTTTGGCGCCCGCTTCAGGATCGGTTTTAGCAACCACAATCACTAAGTCAGCCATTTGACCGTTAGTAATAAACGTTTTTGAACCGTTCAATACATAGTGGCTGCCATCTTCGCTAAGAATAGCGTTCGTCTTTACCCCTTGTAAATCTGAGCCTGTACCGGGTTCAGTCATTGCAATGGCGGTGATAATTTCGCCGCTTACACAGCCGGGTAAGTAGCGTTGTTTCTGTTCTTCATTGCCATAAGCCATGATATAAGGAACCGAAATATCCGAGTGCAAACTGAAACCAACACCGCTTAAACCGAAGTTGCCGACTTCTTCGTCAACAACGGCGTTATAGCGGAAGTCAGCTCCAACACCGCCGTAGTTTTCTGGAACTGTTGGGCATAAGAAACCGTGCTCACCGGCTTTACGCCAAAGTTCGCGAGAAACTTGGCCGTCTTTTTCCCATTGCTCGTGAAAAGGCACCGCTTCTTCTTGTAAGAATTTACGGAAGCTATCACGAAACATGTCTTGCTCTGATTCAAATACAGTACGTTTAATCATTATTATTTTCCTTACATTTTAATTTGAAAATAAACTATCGATAAAAATTAATAGTTTTAGTTATGGAATAAAAATATTCCTTAAATTTATTAGCCAGCGTATTTGTCAGCTAAGTTTAAACCCATACTATTTTACGGTTTTGCTTTTTCCACTTTTCAAACTCGTCGACATAAGTATCTTCAACTTTTTGTCTTTGAATTTTCATTGTGGGTGTTAATAATCCATTTTGCATGGTCCAAGGCTCTTTCATAATCACGATAAAAGCTAATTTTTCATGCGACTCAAGTGTGTTATTCACTTTCTTTAATAAAGCTTCAAATTCAGTTTCAAGAGCCGAGCGATCGCCGCTTTTATGAAGCGACTTTTGAACCTCTTCATCCAGAATAACTAAGGCGATTGGCTGAGGTAAAATACCACCACCAACGCACACCATTTCAATTGAAAGGCTTTCTCCTAGCTTTAATTCAATCGGAACTGGGGCGATGTATTTTCCTTTTGATGTTTTGAAAATATCTTTAATTCGTCCAGTCAGTTTTAGGTAACCATCGCTATCAATTTCGCCTAAATCCCCTGTTTTAAGATAGCCATCAGCGGTCATAGTTTCTGCGGTTTTCTCAGGCTCTTTGTAATACCCCAGCATGGTGCCAGGCCCTTTTAGCTGAACTTCACCTTCGTCAGACAGGCGACAAATTACTTCGTTTAAAGGCTTTCCTACCGTGCCGAGTCGATTGGCACCCGTAGGGTTAAGGTGGGAATATGCTGCGTTCTCTGTCATTCCGTAGCCTTCTAATAAGTCTAAGCCTAGGGATTGATACCAAGAGATAACCGCTGGCGGAAGCGGTGCAGAACCTGTCACGGCTAGGCGAACTTGATCAAGGCCAAGTTGTTGTAATATGCGTCCACGTAAAAACTTACCGAGAATTGGCAAAGAGAATAAAATCTTCTGTAAAGTTGGAGGGATTTTATCATTAATACCTGATTGGAATTTCATCCATAATCTAGGAACTGAAATGAACATTGTCGGGCGAGCTCGGCCTAAATCAGCAACAAATGTATCAAGACTGTCGGCAAAGAAAATATGGCAGCCGGTATGCAGTGATACGGTTTCAATGATTACACGTTCAAGGCAATGGGCCATTGGCAAATAGGAAAGCAAACGATCCTCTGCGGTTAGGCCAAATTGATCTTCCATATTGTGAGCAACGTGCACTAAGGTGCGAAAATCATGCATCACACCTTTTGGTTTGCCTGTGCTGCCAGAGGTATAGATTAAGGTTGCTAGACTATCAGGATCCGGCAACTTCATAGCATTAACAGGTGTGGTATTTGTTACAATGTCTTGCCAAGACTTATCCCTCTCCTGCCCTCTAAATTCTGGTGCCATGGGGAGGGTGATACAAGGAAGGTCAGTAGAAATAACCTCTTTCACATCAAGCCAAGTATCGGATTTACCATCTAGCTTGCCAATGAACATCAGCTTAACTTCACTGTGCTCTAAAATATATTGGGCAGTCTCGCCACTGAGTGTTGGGTACAGTGGCACACTGATATAACCCGCCATCCAAATAGCGAGGTCGGACATAATCCAGTGAGCACTGTTTTTACCCAGAATAGCAATATGGCTGTTTTCCGGTAGTTTTAGCGACAACAGATAAGATGCCATGCGCTGCACCTCATCCAGTGTCTGCTGCCATGTGTAATTCACGACAGTACCATCGTTAAACGGTTGAGTTAAATACACGCTGTTGGGTGTTTTATTTGCCCAATAATATAAACAATGGACCTGGCTTATGCGTCGGCTTCCTGAGTCATGTGCAGCTGGATTCATTATTTTTATTCCACTGATATGTTAATGAAATAGAGCCACAAAATATGCGGCTCGTATTTTTTACAAAGCCAGTTTAAGCAAAGGTTTCGTTCGCTTTGGCCATCTTAATCAGCAGGGCTGGTGGCGTGAATCGTTTGCCATATTTATCGGCCAACTCTTCAGCGCGAGCGACAAAGTTCTTCATGCTATAAGCATTAATAAACTGCAAAACACCGCCGTGCTGAGGGGCAAAACCCAAAGCAAAAATACTACCAATATTGGTATCGGCTACGTTGGTCACAATGCCTTCTTCAAACGCTTGTACTGACTCGATTACTTGGCTAAACAGGAGGCGATCTTCTAAATCCTGTTCACTAATTTGCTCAGCCAGTGGGAAGTGTTCAGCCAAACCAGACCAAAGTTTCTTACCGCCTTGGGCATCGTAATCATAGAAACCTTTTTGATCTTTTTTACCTGCACGTTCTAACTTACGCACCATGGTGACCAGCATGTCTTCAATACCCACCGCTTCATAAGCATCACCCAAATCTTTCTGGTTTTGCTCAATAATAATCAGTGGCGTACTTAAGCTCACTTCATCCAATACGGTTAATGGACCAACAGGCATGCCGGCTTTGATAGCCGCCATATCAATGCGGCGCGGATGCTGACCTTCTTGCAGAAGTAGGCCACCTTCTGCGATGTAGCTGGTGAAAACGCGGGAAGTAAAGAAGCCACGACCGTCGTTAACCACAATGGGTGTTTTCTTAATTTGCAGAACAAAATCGAAGGCTTTGGCAATTGCAGCGGGTGAGCTTTTTTCGCCACGAATAATCTCGACCAAAGGCATTTTGTCGACAGGGGAGAAAAAGTGCAGACCCACAAAGTTGTCAGGGCGAGCAGACGCTTCCGACAAACCGGTAATGGGTAGCGTGGAAGTGTTCGAGGCGAATACACCTTCTTGATCCATTACCGCTTCTGCTTCTTGGGTCACCTTAGCTTTTAAACCACGATCTTCGAATACCGCTTCGATCACCAAATCACAGCCTGCTAAATCAGCAGCATCTGCGGTTGGTGTAATCAAGGCTAACAGCTCCTCTTTTTGAGCGGCTGTTGCATGGCCTCGGGAAACTTTTTTATCCATGATCTTAGCAGAATACTCTTTGCCTTTATCCGCCGACTCTTGCGAGATGTCTTTAAGCACAACCGGAATGCCGACTTTAGCTGCCACATAAGCAATGCCAGCTCCCATCATGCCTGCGCCCAATACACCCAACTTCTTAACCGTTGTTTGTGGGATGCCTTTAGGGCGGGAAGCCCCTTTGTTTAATGCATTTAATTGATACCAAAACGTGCTAATCATATTTTTAGCAGTTTGCGAGGTTGCAGCGTGGGCAAAATAACGGCTCTCAACGCTCAAAGCAGTGTCAAAATCGACTAATCCACCTTCAAATACACAAGACATAATGTCGATAACAACCGGGAAGTTATCCTGCGTTTTGGCATTCGTCATAGAAGGTGCGATTGCCCAAAGCTGAGCAATAGCAGGGTGCTTAGAATCGCCACCTGGGAAGCGGAAACCTTTTACATCCCATGGCTGCCTGGCAGAAGGGGTGGCCAAACACCATGCTTTTGCTTTGCTTAATAATTCATCTTTATTGTCGGCTAATTCATCAACCAACTTGCTCGATAAGGCTTTGTCTGGGCGTAAGCTTTTGCCTTCCAGTAATAACGGTAATGCTTTTTGAATGCCGATCATACGAGGCAAGCGCTGTGTGCCGCCGCCACCCGGTAATAGACCGAGTTTAGCTTCTGGTAAACCTACTTGAACGCGTGGCTCGTTCAGCGCAATACGGTGATGACAAGCCATGGCTAATTCATAACCGCCGCCCAATGCTGAACCGTTTAGTGCAGCAACAACCGGTTTACCGCTTAATTCAATGCGACGCAGCATAGCTTTGAAATCGTCGGCCAGAGTCATCGCTTCTTCTGGTTTTTTAATGGCAAAGACTTTGTCGATATCAGCGCCCACTAAGAAATCTTTTTTAGCCGACGTAAGGATGGCGCCTTTCACATCTTTATTGTTTTCAATTTCCGCAATGGCCGCAGTAAAACCATCGCTTAGGTCATCGTTTAATACGTTAGCGCTGCGGCCAGGCATATCGAAAGTGATGGTTAAAATGCCGTCTTGATCAAGGTTAGTGTGTACGGCTTGTTCGTTATTTGTGTTCATATCTGTACTCATGCTTAAACTCTCTCGATAATCGTTGCGATGCCCATACCGGCACCCACACATAGGGTTACCATTGCAGTCGATAGGTTGCGGCGCTCTAACTCGTCTAAAGCCGTGCCTAATAACATAGCGCCGGTTGCGCCCAGCGGATGACCCATAGCAATGGCACCACCGTTAACATTAACCAAATCCATATCGAACTTAAGTTCTTCACAAGTACGCATGGGTACCGAAGCAAACGCTTCGTTAATTTCCATCAGGTCGATATCGTTAATTGTCATACCGGCTTTTTGTAATGCTTTTTCACACGCGGCGGTCGTGCCGGTTAGCATGATGCTTGGATCAGAGCCGACAACGGCACAAGAACGAATGCGAGCGCGAGGTTTCATGCCTTGAGCAGCACCGGCAGCTGCACTGCCAATTAATACAAGTGATGCACCATCCACTAAACCGGAAGAATTACCCGCGTGATGAACATGATCAATGGCTTCTAAATCGGTGTACTTACGCAGTGCGGTGGCGTCAAAGCCCATCTTGCCGCTCATTTCAAAAGACGCTTTTAACGCACTTAGTTTTTCTACTGTAGTGCCCGACCGAATCGTTTCGTCATGATCTAAAACGATCACACCGTTGATATCGCGTACCGGTATGATGGAGCGTGAAAAGTGACCTGCGCTTTGCGCCGCTGCGGCTAGCTGATGAGAACGTACTGCAAACGCATCAACATCCTTACGGCTATAGCCCATTTGTGTAGCAGAAATATCCGCGCCAATACCTTGAGGAATAAATTGCACGGTATTATTAACACGTGGATCCATATACCAAGCACCGCCATCGCTGCCCATTGGAATACGAGACATACTTTCTAAACCACCGGCAACGACTAGGTCTTCTTGGTCAGACATAATTTTCATTGCGGCTAGGTTGACGGATTCTAAACCCGAGGCACAAAAACGGTTTTGAGTAACACCGGCCACGCGTTCATTCCAGCCAGCATAAAGAGCCGATACGCGAGCAATGCATGAACCTTGTTCAGCAACCGGCGTGACCACGCCCAATACCACGTCATCAACTTTTGATGTATCTAGGTTGTTGCGTTCTTGTAGAGCGTCATACATGTTTTTAAGTAAATGAATCGGCGTGATCTCATGCAGGCTGCCGTCTTTCTTACCTTTGCCACGCGGGGTGCGTACGGCATCAAATATTAGTGCGTCTGACATTGCTCTTACCTCTTAAGTGTAAAATAATTACACTTTGTTTATTGTTTGTATTAGATTGTTTTTTTAATATTATCCATTAAATATGCTAATAATTAGATTTTATGTCAATGCTTAAGCTTGTTGTGGGATCGTAATGGTATTAAAATGTAATTTTATTACACTTTTTGGTGCGAAATAGGTGGCGTATGTCTGTAGAAAATTCCAAAGCAAAATCGAAGGCAAGTGTTAAGGCAAGTGTCAAGGTAAGACCCTTGGTAAAGCAGAGAATCGAAGAAGCCGCGATGAAGCTAATCGCCGAGCGTGATTCCAGTACGCTGGCCTTTAATGATGTTACTAAAGTAGCGCATTGTTCTTTGCAAACTTTGTATAACTATTATGGTTCTATCGAGAATTTATGGATCGCTTGTGGAGACCGAGTACTCTCAGCGTTGAGTGATCGTTTGATTGATCACCTACAAGGATTGGACGATCCTAAAGAGAAATGCCGCAAAGCTTTTTGGTTGATGTTGGATTTTTTTGAGCGCCAAGAACGCAGTGTTGAATTGTTTATGAGTATTGTGCACTTTCAGGCTTGGATGCAGGATGAGTCGTTTCATCAGCGCAAGATAAGCCATGTGATGCTGAACTTAATTGAAGAAGGTCAGGTGTCGGGAGAGTTGACGAACGAGGTCGATAAGGTCGCGATTCTGGATATCGTCTACGGTGTCGTATTTCGCTTTGCCCAAGTACAACAAATTCGTCGTACTAAGGTATCGAATGCGGCGCGGGCAAACGTATTATTTGAAATGGTTTGGCGCGCCATTGCTACTCCTAAATAAATAAAGTTTATTTAATCAGGTCACGACCAATAATCAGTTTCATGATTTCGTTGGTGCCTGCGTAAATTTTCTGCACACGAGCATCAGCATAAGCGCGGGCGACAGGGTATTCCCACATATAGCCGTAGCCACCATGAAGCTGCAAGCATTCATCAACCACATCGCATTGAATATCCGTCGTCAGTAACTTCAATTTGGCGGCGGTCACAGAATCTAATTCTTTGTCTAAATGCAGTTCTAAGCATTTATCAATAAAGACTCGGGCCATGGTCACGGTAGACGACATTTCTGCCAGTTTAAATTGTGTATTTTGAAACGACGCAATCGTCTTTCCAAACGCTTTGCGGTCTTTCACATACTCAACAGTTTGTGCCAAAATCGATTCAGCACAAGACACTGCCGCTAATGAAACAGATAGACGTTCTTGTGGCAATTCTTGCATCAGGTAAATAAAGCCCATGCCTTCTTCGCCTAATAAATTCGCTTTAGGTACTTTGACATCTTGGAAAAATAATTCAGAGGTATCTTGAGCCTTCATGCCGATTTTATTTAGGTTTTGACCTTTTACAAAACCTTCCATTCCGGTTTCAACTAATAACAAACTACTGCTTCTTGAACCACCATCAGGATTTGTTTTAGCCACAACAATCACAAGGTCGGCAAGCTGGCCGTTGGTGATAAAGGTTTTTGAACCGTTAAGAATATAGTGCTCACCATCGTCGCTTAATACGGCGTTGGTTTTAACATTTTGTAAGTCGGAACCTGTACCAGGCTCTGTCATTGCAATGGCGGTAACAATGTCGCCGCTGACGCAACCCGGTAGGTATTTCTGTTTTTGTTCTTCGGTGCCATAAGCCATTAAATACGGTACGGCGATATCGGAGTGCAGGTTGAAACCAATGCCGGTTAAGCCAAAGTTGGCGACTTCTTCTGATACCACTGCGTTGTAACGGAAGTCAGCTTCTGAGCCACCGTAGGCTTCGGGTACAGTAGGGCATAAGTAACCTTGTGCCCCCGCTTTCTTCCAAAACTCATGCGATACTTGGCCGTCTTTTTCCCATTGCTCATGAAACGGAACCGCTTCTTCTTTTAAGAATTTACGGAAACTGTCGCGAAACATGTCATGTTCAGAATCAAATGCAGTACGTTTAATCATTTTTATTCCCTACTGTTAGTTTATTATTAGTTATTTTTATTATTTAAAATAATTCTATAATATTTTTTATATAACCAGATGATTCCTGATTGAGTAATTCTGTAGCAAATATCTAAAACATGGATGTTTTAGTTAAGGCTACAGGGACAAAATGGCGGGACACTCATTTTGCACAACTTGGTTGCCCGAAGGGCAAAGTACAGGATGTGCTTTGTGAACTATTTACGCCGTTTTTCGGAAGAAATACTCAATTAGGAATCTTGTAAAATTAAAGTTAGTTGTCTTTAAAAACTAAATTATCTTTAGCCATCTCTTTTAATATATTAGGCACTTTAAAACGTTCACCAAACGCCGCATGTAAATATTCAGCGCGTTCAATAAAAGTGTTTAAGCCAGTTTGATTAATAAACTGTAAGATGCCGCCTGTCCAAACAGGATAACCAATGCCCATAATCGAACCAATGTTGGCATCGCGAACGCTGGTTAAAACATTCTCTTCCAAACAGCGAACCGTTTCGATGGCTTGAATGTAAAGCAGTCGATCTTTAAGCACATTCAAATCAATCACTTTGTCGGCTTGCTCAAACTGTTGTTTTAACCCCGTCCAAAGTTGCTTCTTTGAACCGCTAGCCAATTCGTTATCGGCATAAGAATAAAATCCAGAGCCCGCTAACTTGCCCGCGCGATCTAGCGCTAACATTTTATCAACTACCGCTTCGGAAGGGTGGTATTGATATTGTTTGCCTTCGGCTTCCAAATCTAGCTTGGTTTGCTTACGAATTTTATCGACTAAGGTCAAACTCACTTCGTCGGTAACCGCTAATGGGCCAACCGGAAAGCCAGATAAATACGCCGCATTTTCGATAGCTGAGGCGGAAAATCCTTCGCCTAACATCGCAATGCCTTCGTTAGCGAAGGTGCCAAAAACACGTGAGGTATAAAAGCCTCGGCTATCGTTTACAACGATCGGCGTCTTACCAATTTGCTGAACATAGTCATACGCCAGAGCAAGAGTTTCATCAGAGGTTTTTTCACCGCAGATAATTTCTACCAAAGGCATTTTATCCACAGGTGAGAAAAAGTGCAGACCAATAAAGTTTTCAGGGCGCTGTGATGCTTCCGCTAAACCTGTGATCGGAAGAGTAGAAGTATTCGATGCAAACACTGCGTTAGCAGATAATTGAGCTTCGGCTTCTTGAGTCACCTTGGCTTTTAAACCACGATCTTCAAATACCGCCTCAATCACCAAATCACAATCGGCTAAATCTGCGGCATTTTCTGTCGGTAGAATGGCATTTAATAACGCGTCGGCTTTATCGCTGCTTAAGCGTTTTTGTTTTACTTTTTTATTAACAATATTTTCAGAGTAGGCTTTGCCTTTTTCAGCCGATGCAATGTTAACGTCTTTTAAAACAACGTTTATGCCTTTTGCCGCCGAAGAATACGCAATACCAGCGCCCATCATGCCTGCACCTAAGATGCCGACTTTCTGGACTTTTTTACGTTCAATATTTTTTGGGCGGGCAGCACCGGCTTTGATTTCATTCAGCTGATACCAAAAAGTATTAATCATATTCTTGGCGACTTGGCTGCATACCAGCTCAACAAAATAACGCGATTCAATGCGCATCGCGGTATCGATATCAACTTGCAAACCTTCCACCATAACCGCCAAAATCGATTCAGGCGCAGGCAAGGTGCCTTTGGTTTTTGCACGAATCATAGCTGGTGCAATCGGTAGCATTCTGGCTAACGCGGGTTGCGTCGGAAGTCCACCCGGTACCTTGTAGCCTTTTACATCATAAGGTTGAGTTGCAGCAGGGGTTTGTTTAATCCAATCTATAGCGGCTGTAAGCATCGCTTCTGGCGACTCAACAACCTCGTTGATTAGGCCCAGCTCTAACCCTTTTTCGGGTTTGAATTGTTGGCCTTCTAATAAATAAGGCATGGCCGCCTGAACACCTAATAAACGGGTCATGCGAATCACACCGCCACCACCGGGTAATAAGCCTAAGGTGACTTCTGGTAAACCTAAAATAACGCCTTTGCATAAAGCAATGCGGTAGTGCGCAGATAATGCTAATTCCCAACCACCGCCTAACGCAGCGCCATTGATGCAAGCGACAACCGGTTTACCTTGGGTTTCTATTTCGCGCATGGCAAGCTTTAAACGGTTCACCATGTCATACAAGACATCGGCGTTTTCTTTTTGCGTAGCAAATAAATCGTCGAGATTACCACCGGCAAAAAAAGTTGATTTATTTGATCGAAGAATCACACCAGAGTAATCATCTTCACGCAGTTTTTCGACTGCGGCGATTAATGACGCAGTGAATTCTTGATCCATTAAGTTGGCATTAGCATTGGGTTTATCAAGAATCAGGTGAACAATATTATCCTGATCTTTTTCATAAATTACTGAACTCATATTCATAATACTCTCTCCTATACACGCTCAATAATCGTTGCTATACCCATGCCACCACCCACGCATAACGTCACTAGGCCGGTTTTTAAATCGCGAGCTTCGAGTTCATCTAATAGCGTGCCTAAAATCATGGCTCCAGTTGCACCTAACGGGTGACCCATAGCGATTGATCCGCCATTGACGTTTACTATGTCTTCGCTGATACCCATCTCGTCGATAAAGCGCATCACCACAGAAGCAAAGGCTTCGTTCACTTCAAATAGATCGATATCAGAAACGTCCATGCCGGCCACTTTTAATGCTTTGCGCGCGGCGGGCCCTGGGCCTGTGAGCATAATGGTGGGTTCTGCACCCACTACGGCGGTGGCAACAATGCGAGCACGTGGCTTCATGTTGAATTGTTTGCCTGCGCTTTCGCTACCCATTAAAACAGCGGCGGCACCATCAACAATGCCAGAGGAGTTGCCGGGGCTATGAATGTGGTTAATAAATTCAACCTGTGGATAAGCTTGTTTGGCAACGTTATCAAATCCCATATCGCCCATGGCTTTGAATGAGGGTTTTAATTGTCCTAAGGTTTCGACGGTGCTGTCTGGGCGAATTAATTCGTCGTGATCCAAGATGGTTAAACCGTTACGATCTTTTACCGGAATAATCGATTTTTGAAATGCCGATTTCTGCCAAGCCGCGGCTGCCTTTTGATGAGAGCGCATAGCAAAAGCATCGACATCTTCACGGGAGAATCCGCCAAGGGTCGCAATCAAATCTGCGCCAATCCCTTGTGGCATAAATTTGGTAGCGATATTGGTTTCTGGGTCCATCGCCCAAGCACCACCATCGCTGCCCATCGGCACGCGTGACATCGATTCAACACCGCCAGCAACAATTAAGTGCTCCCAACCAGAACGTACTTTCATCGCAGCGGTATTAACTGCTTCTAAGCCCGATGCGCAAAAGCGGTTGAGAACAACACCTGCTACATCATTATCCCAGCCTGCAGCGAGTGCAGCGGTTTTAGCGATTACGGCACCTTGATCGCCAACGGCAGTCACACAGCCCATGACGATGTCATCCACTGCAGCGGTATCGAATTGATTACGTTCTTGCAGGCTGATTAATAAATCAGAAAGCAACGTGATGGGTTTTACCTCGTGCAATGCGCCGTTGGCTTTGCCGCGCCCGCGTGGGGTACGAATGGCATCGAAAATATACGCTTCAGTTGTCATGCTAGTTTCCTTCTTGTATTTCAGGCGACTATTTAGGCGCCATGCGCAAAGCCGAATCGATGCGAATAACTTCACCGTTAAGAATCGGGTTTTCTACGATGTCTCTGACTAAGCGACCGAATTCTTCGGGCTTACCCAAGCGAGATGGGAACGGTAAGGTTGAGGCTAAGCTGTCTTGAATTTCTTGCGAGAAAGATTCCATCATCGGTGTCATAAACAAACCTGGGGCGATGGCTAAAACGCGCACACCAAATTTGGCCAGTTCACGAGCAGCGGGTAGCGTCATGGCAACAATGCCACCTTTCGATGCTGAGTAAGCGGCTTGACCAATTTGACCTTCAAACGCGGCTACCGAAGCCGTTGAAATAATCACACCGCGTTCGCCATCACTGTTGGCTTCACGATCTTTCATTTGGTCGGCGGCTAAACGCAGAATATTAAAAGAACCGACTAGGTTTACTTGCACAACCTTACTGAAGAAATCCAATGTCATTGGGCCTTCACGGCCGATGATGCGACCTGGGTTACCAATGCCTGCACAGTTCACTGCAATGCCGCATAAACCATGGGCGTCTTTAGCGGTTTGCATGGCTTGTTCCGCGCTTTCTGCACTGGTAACGTCACAAAAAACCGCGATACCGCCAATGTCTTTGGCAACGGCTTCGGCTTTATCCATCTGTACGTCAAATACGGCAACTTTAGCGCCTTGGCTGGCTAAAAATCTTGCGGTTGCTTCACCTAAACCAGAAGCGCCACCGGTAACAACTGCAGGTACACCTTGAATATCCATTTGAAATCCTCTTTTTATATTTATAGCTATGTCTAGATTCTAACTTTGCTTAGATAGGTTGATGCCTAGATAGTGGCTAAATTATTAACACTGCGCAATGTCATAAAAGGCTAATTAATTATCTAAAACGGACAGGGTCTATTAATTATTCGTACATTATTCTAATATAAGTATCTTAAACGGACATTGCGACCTCTGGATAAGCATGAATAATAAAACCCATACCATAACCGCTTATTATGCCCAGGCTGTGATTGAGGGCGCTAAGCGCTTGAATTACGACACGGATTCATTACTGCAGTCTGTGGGTTTGACAGAGATTACATCTGATCAGCGAGTAGCGCCTCAAGTGATTACTCAGTTGATTCAGTCGGTATGGAAGCAGTTGGATGATGAGTTCATGGGCTTTACCAGTCAGCCCTGCAAGCAAGGTGTGTTCGCCATGATGGCGCGGCAGTCGATTCAGTGCCGAACCTTAAGAGAAGCATTGACTCATGGCGCACAGTTTTATCATTTAATTCGTAACGACTTAGGAGTGAGTTTTATCGAAGTTGATAATGACAAAGAAAACGAAGCCATTTTTAGTATTCAATTAAACGATGAGTCTCTTGATCCAGAGCATTTGTTAATCGAGTTCTTTTTATTAGTTTGGCATCGGTTTGCGATTTGGCTGGTGGGTAATAAAGTGCCGTTGAAATATGCTGATTTTAAATATTCACCGCCAGCGCATGTGAAAGAATACAGTTTATTTTTTCCTTGTCATTGTCGTTTTAATCAAACTAAAAATAGCATTGTATTTGACCGCAGTGCGTTATCGTTACCGATTAAACGCAGTGAAAAAGAATTACATGAATTTCTCAAAAAATCCCCCGCAGACTTATTAAGTAAACCCTTATTCTCAAATACCTTCACCAGCCAAGTTATGACTTACATGGGTGAGACGATTAATGAAGGCAGCCTGAACTCAATGCCATTGATCGAAGACGTGGCCAGTTATTTTAATATGAGCTCTCGTAATTTGCGTCGCAGGTTAAGTGAAGAACATAGCAGCTATCAAAGTATTAAAGATACCTTGCGAAAAAATCACGCAATAAAACTGCTAACGGATAATGAGTTGGCGATCAATCAAATTTCTCGTGAAGTAGGGTTCAACGAGCCGGCCGCGTTTACTCGTGCTTTCAAACAATGGACGGGGCAGACTCCCCGTAATTTCCGACAGCTTTAATAATTTAAGCTATCAAGTTGATAATAAAAATAAAATGAAGGCTAACCAAGCTTCAAATGTAAAAACTAATAATGATAAGAGATACTTTTTATGGATATGACTTTAAGCGACGACCAGTTAATGATTCAACAATTGGCACAAAAATTTGCCCAAACTGAATTGGACCCTGTCGCCGATAAACTAGAGCAAGAGGGCGGTCGAGAAATTTATTTAGCCAACTTAAAAAAGCTCGCCGAACTCGGGTTTATGGGCCTAAATATTGAAAGCCAGTATGGTGGCACCGACGTGGGTACAGTGGGATTCAGTATCGCTATTACTGAAATAGCCAAAGCGTGTGCTTCTACTGCAGTGACCATGTCGGTTAACAACATGGTCGCAGAGGTTATTCAGGTGGTGGCTTCAGCAGAGCAAAAAGAAAAGTACTTACCTAAATTATGCAGTGGCGAATATTCTGCAGGGGCTTTTTGTTTAACTGAAACCACCGCGGGCTCTGACCCTTCTAACATGAAAACCACCGCGGTATTAGACGGTGATGAATGGGTGCTAAATGGCACTAAACAATACATAACCAGTGCTGAGTATGCGGGAGTATTTATTGTATGGGCAGTCACTGATAAATCCCTACCTCGTGGTAAAGGCATCTCATGCTTTTTAGTTGAAAAAGATTCGCAGGGATTTTTGCCTGGAATGTCAGTATCCAAAGCCGAAGAAAAAATGGGCCAGTATGCATCGTCAACCAACGAGGTGGTATTTGATAACTGCCGTATTCCTAAAGATTCTTTAATGGGGGAGTTAAACCAGGGTTTTAAAGTCGCGGTAAGTGAATTAGCGGGTGGCCGTATCGGCATCGGGTCATTGGCCTTAGGTCTGGGTCTAGCTGCTATGGATTTTGCACGAAACTACATTACCGAGCGTCAGCAATTTGGCCAAGCGATTGCTGATTTCCAAGGTATTCAATGGATGATGGCCGATGCCTATACCGACTTAGAAGCCTCACGTTTATTATTGATGAACGCCGCGGATACGAAAGAAAAAGGCCAACTGTTTTCCAAGCAAGCTTCAATGGCCAAGCTGTTCGCCACAGAGAAGGCCAATAGTGCTTGTTATACCGCGCTGCAATTAATGGGGGGGAATGGCTACATAAAAGATTACCCACTGGAGCGTTATAGCCGCGACGTTCGCATCACGACCATTTATGAGGGTACTAGTGAGATTCAGCGAGTGATTATAGCGCGTGAGTTATTGAAAGATGTTCGTTAACAAATACATGTCGCCATACACATTAATGAGTGTATGGCTTTATCGGATTTTGCATTGAAAAATGAGTTCACCTTCTCGCTCTTGTCACAATTTGCATATATCTTGTCACTTAACCGCTTGTCGCCTAGGCTAATCTACCCATTAGTAAGATTTAGTTCGAATAAGAATAATAACAGTCTGACTTAAAAATGGTGAGGTTAGTACAATGAGCAAACTATTGAATACAAAATACAGTGGAAATTCGACAATTCCAGTGCGAAAAATGAATTTCGATTTCACTGATGTGCCAAAAAACTATATGAATGGCAGTTTGGCTAAAAGTCATTTGTTTGATGGTTTAAATCTGCTATTTCCGGAAGGTGAGCGCTTTTTCATGCGAGCTGTACGTGATGGTTTGAATAAAATTGATAACCCAGATTTAAAACAACAAGCTCGAGGTTTTTTTGGTCAGGAAACACAGCATGCTATAGAGCACGAAAAGTTCTTTGATGTACTTGAGCAGAATGGATATACATTTCGCAGAAAGCTTAATAAAATCGATAAGTTTATTTTAAAAATGCGCGATGTATTACCGGCGGGTTTTCGTCTTTCTTTAACTGCTGGTGCTGAGCATTTAACTGCAATATTAGGTGCTGCTACGTTGAATGATGAAGATATCGAGAAATCACATCCCGCGATGCGTGATCTAATTCAATGGCATGCCATTGAAGAAATTGAGCATAAAGCGGTTGCTTTTGATGTTTACCAAGAAAGTAATGGTAACTATCTATTACGAATATTGGGTTATATTGGCGCGATAGTATTCATTCACAGTGTGTCAAACAGTTTAGTAGAAGATTTTTTAATACAAGATGGGTACAGTAAAAAAGAAGCTAAAAGATTAATAAAGCAAACTCATAAGGAAATGTTAGCGAATCATCAAGGTTTAGGTCAAGCTCTTCGAGCTTATTTCAAACCAAGTTTTCATCCTAATAACTTTGATGAATCTGTATTGTTAGAGAAAGCAATGAGCCGTTTAGGCATTGCTTGATGGTAAGGTGAGCATTGCGAAAGTCGTGTAATATACTACTCTAAGCTAAATATTTAAGATACTGAGCGCATGAGCGAACTTAAAGAATTAAAATTTCCGGCATTCTATAGTCAGCTAGCGAAAGATTTCATAGATACGATTACTCAGAGTCTAGCTTTCGACTTTTCGATTGCTAAAGGGTTAGAACTGATTAATATTCCTGTGGATATTTTACAAAACCCAGAAGCTCTATTAGATGGCGATCAGGTCTGCTTGATGATATCGCTAGGGAAAATGTTAGCTAAAAAAGATGAACCTTTTAGTTTACAAATACTGCAGCATTTCAAAGAGGATACTCTAGGAATGCTGGGATTAGCCATTATTAATGCTCAGGATGCTGAACAAGCACTTAATCTTTTTCAAGAATATACTGAGCTTTTTATACCAGGCTTTGATTTTAGTATTAATTACAGCGACAGATATCTTGATGTAGAAATTTTACCTCTCGCAAATTTTAATAAGTCAGAATCAACATTGGTTGAGTTGATTTGTTGTGCTTTTGATTTTTATGGTAAACGCTCAGGTTTTGAGATACAGGCTGAATTTTATTTTAGCCATGATGTTTCAGATTATAAAAGTCAGCTAGAGCAACAGTTTGAATCCCCTGTTTATAGTCACTCACCGATTAATAGAATACGGATTCCTCGAGCAGTACTGGCTCAGAGAGTTAAAAGTCCAAATTCATCCATGCAGGCTGTTTATATTGCTCAACTCAATCTTGAAAAAGCAAAGCATGAGCAGCAAAGTTCTATTAGTTTTCAGGCTAGGCGTATAATGCATTACAGCGGTAAAAAAGGGATTTTTCTTAACCGTGATCAGTTAGCTGATCAGCTATCCTGCTCTCATAGAACACTAACTCGCAAGCTGAAATCCGAAGGAGTGTCATTTCAGCAGTTGCTCGATGAAGTTCGATTTTCAATGGCGAAACAAATGCTGTATCAGTCGAGTAAATCGACTAAACAAATTGCCAATTATATTGGCATAACCAACCCATCAGTTTTTTGTCGGGCTTTTAAGAAATGGTCAGGAGTCACGCCCAGTGAATACCGGGCGAGTTTGCATGCATAGTGCTTCTTGTTTTTAGGATACTGGCACTAATTTAGGTAAAGTTGATCGGAAGCGTGCTTTCAATCGGAGAGAAAGGCTCTAGCTGAACCTTCAATTTACTCCATAAAGCACCAGAAGCAACCACGGGTATGCGACTACGATCCGTTTCATAATTATTTAGCTGCCAGTGTTGAGTAAAGCTTTTCGCATCTTCCGATTTATGAAGTTGTCTAACCTCACTGGATAGCTGAGCGATGGCTTCAATATTATTATCCCAGCTAAAACGATTAAAACCACGATAAGTAAAGGCTTCATCTACATAGCGATCACTCAATTGAATCAATTGCTGCATCAGCTGGTGGAGGAAATAATTCACATCAAGCTTTTTAATGAAAAGGCTTATGAATTGGGTATTACTTAATTCGCTCAACGTATGATTATTACTAGGAATAACCTTCAAATCGACTAAGAAATCGCCCGTGTGCCGCGCCATGAACGTCATTAATTCAAACTGGATTCCGCCATAATTTATTCGACAGAGCGCATCTTCTATCTCTTTCTTGAATAATGAGGGATCAGACTGGGGCCCAGTGACTTTGGCCGACTGTAGTCGATCGCTACTGTTAGTGAGTAGTGGCAAGTCGTGATGATTATTAAAAGGGGTCGTAGTCTTATTTAGAGTCTCTAAACGGAACAGTTCTCTCACCTCGTGTTCACGTGCTTTCTTTAACGCCAAAAATACCGTCTGAATGATCTCCGAAGTAGGCAGCTGCGGCTCAATGCGCCATTTTCGGCCATATACGATTTTATCCTGAGAAACTTCAGCATTAGAAGGCTTGTAATTATCAATGCCGACAATGCCTACTTGAATATAAATTCCTGCGTTTTTATTTGAGTGCTTATCTGAGTTATCTTGGCTAACAAATACTGGATAGCGTGGATCAAAGTCAATATCCAATAACAGCTGTTCGACAGACTGCAAAGTATGCTGGTAGCTTAAATAATGCTGAGGAATGCAGAAGCGCCCATCCGCCAGTTCTGTTTTGGGTGCATTGTCTAACGCTTTCTCACCTGCGAGTAGTGTTTCAATATTTGACGTCATACCGTTTTACTTCTATTTAGCTTTTTATTGATCTGTTTAAACTTCAATTAACAGTTGTACTAGGCTGTAGTTTGTATACGGACGCACAAGCTTTTTGGTTTACATTTTCTGCTTAAAAATATCATAGCTTTCTGTAGCGGCCATTAGATTAGTTAAAGAAAATTGCTGTTTGCTTTTTAACTATATATATATCTATTATTTATGTATTAAAACTTGATAGTGATTTTAATTACTATCAAGTTTTGTTCGATTTAGCTGAATGCTAGGCTTATAAATATATGGATATAGAAATTAATACCTTGCCAATAGGAATGGAGGGGGCAGAGCAGGATTCTCTGTATCATCCGGATTTATTGCAATCACTTAATCAAAATTTGCGTCAGCAATTAGCAACCAGAAATGCACCGTTGATCACACTGGAACAGCGGCAACAACAAGCGCGGGCGGCGCTTACTACTGCGGTGTCCAGCCGTGAACTTGGCCGTATTGCCTTTTCTCAAGAATTGAATAAGTGTTATGACGCTCTAACAGCTATTTATACATCGTTGGATTTACCACCTGAGCAGCGCAGTCTCCAGTATATCAATCGGCATGGTTTGGTCATGTCGCCAGATTATTGCATCAAAACTATCACCGATACCCCCAGAGTCGGTGCGTTTTGGCAGGCACTCGAACCATTAATAGGTGTTGACACCAATACCGAAGGCAAAGCACAACATCTTGTATATCCCGCCTGTGGGCCTTATGCCCCTTTGCTATTGCCTTTGTTGTACAGTTTAAAGCAGCAAGAGCGTTTAAACCCCCTGTTGAAAGTAACCCTGATTGATGTGCATCCTGCCGCTGCACATACGGCGTTGGAATTGGTGAACCTCTGTGGTTTGGCGGATCAAGTGGACGTATTGTGTTTGGATGCCTGTGATTATCAAGCTGAACCAGGCTCGGTGAATATTCTATTGTTGGAGTCCATGCAGCATGGTTTTGGCCGTGAAGCTCATCTAAGTATCTGTCAACACTTCGAATCCCTGTTAGCGCATGACGCCATTATGGTGCCTGAAAATATTTCTATTTGCGCTGTATTGGTTAAGAGTGCTGAGGAATATCCCGCCGAAGGACGCGATACCTCCATCGCTAACTCTGGCCGTATTGAGTTGGGCTCTATCTTGGAAGTTAATCGACATAACGTGCTGCAGTTACAAACTCTGGAATTGGATGGCGGTAACTGCTTGGTGGAATGCGACCAGGTAAGAATTCCCGATAATATTGTGGATGCCAAAGATTACATACTACTGCTGACGACCCGTATAAAAGTAGCTGAGAATTGTTGGATAGAAGAATATGAGTCAGGTATCAGTCATCCATTGCCAGACTTAAGTGTGTGTATTGGTTTTACACCAAACGATTACAAACCCGGTGATCTGTTAGCCAAACCCGGGGACAGTCTTAAATTTTATTATCGAAAGTTGGGCTTACCAGGGTTTCTTCCAGCACTGGTCAAGTCTGAGGTGAGCAGCTGATGAAAATTATCGTCGTCAGCCAAAGTTGTTTGTCTTTGCCGCTGATCCAGCAATTGCAGGCTAAAGGACAATTAGCCGGTGTTTGGCTACACAATGTTCGCGCCGAAGATAGTCAGCAGCTGGGCTGGTTTTGTCAGCAGCAGAATATTCCATTACAGATTATTGATCCGGCTCAGCCGCAAGCCTTACTAGAGCATTTTGACACCGTAGCGGCTGATTGCGCCATCAGTGCATTTTTGTCGTACCTGTTTCCCCCTCAAATTACCGAGAAGCTACAAGGTCGCTTAATGAATATTCACGCCAGCGCCTTGCCTCAATTACGTGGCGCCGATCCTTTGTACTGGTTGTTGCGCCAAGGAGCGGATGAAACACGATTAAGTTTGCATCAAGTGACGGATAAAGTAGATGACGGTGATTTGTTGTTTCAGCAAGCATTACTGATTCACCCGTTTGATACCCATCAAAGTTTATCCAATGCAGTGGCAACTGAATTACCTGTTTTGATTAATGCTTGGATAGATGCTGGTGGCCTAGACGTTACAGCATGGGCACAGGAAGGTGAATCTAGCAGCGCGCCGAAAGTCCAGATATCAGAGCGCCAGATTGACTGGTCGAGCATGAGTGGTCTGGATATTTTTAACTTGGTGCGGGCCTGTGCCAGTGCCAGTCAGGGTGCTTGGTTTCGATTTGGGCAGGAATATTTACAACTGTTGGAATGTACTCCGCTGGAAGGAGATAACTTTCACTTAGAGCCGGGCATGATCGTGCATTTAGGGGCACCTAAAGGAATATTGCTGGCCTCTACTGATGGTCTATTGCGATTGGATGTGATCAGTAGCCCAGGCGGAATTTTTAGTGGTTTACGCTTTGCCGAGCGTTATCGGCTGCAAGCTGGACATCAATTTATCTAAAACAGAAATAAGAAGAGTAAAAGGAGAGTTAATATGGAAGGAACACTAGCGAGTATTCAGCTGTTTGGAGGCAATTTTGCACCGAGAACCTGGGCTTTTTGTAATGGGCAATTGCTTTCTATTAGTTCAAACGAGGCCTTATTCTCTATAGTGGGAACTACTTATGGCGGTGATGGCCGGAGCACATATGGTTTACCAGAACTCAGAGGTCGCGTGCCTTTGCATGCAGGTTCTGGACCAGGTCTGCCGCATTATGACAGGGGAGAGAGAGGTGGGTACGAATCTGTTGCCTTGGGAATTCAGAATCTTCCTCCAATACAAGCCCCTGTAATTGTGCAGTCTGCTGGAGGCATTAATATCCCGGTTAATACCGCTGATGGAGAGGGTGACGAGGCCAATCCTGGGGCTGGTGTTTTGGCCAATTCTGGGAATGATAACTATTCTGGCTCGTCGTCGCCTAATGCGATGTACTCTGGAAAGAGCATCCCAGTAAGCGGTTTTCAGGCTACTGCAACAATCTCAGGTGGCGCGCAGCCTGCTTATAATATGCAACCTTTTTTAGCGATAAATTATATTATTTGCTTGCAAGGGATCTATCCTTCGCGCAGCTAAATGATAGCTCCGCCGTTACGAGTAACTGCCTTCAAAGGCCGTTTTTTATATTTGATTTGTTGAAAATGAACAAGATGCAGGTGGGGAGTAAAGTATGGGAATCAGACTCTGGATACATTTTTGGGCAGCACTCATATTGCTGATACCGCTGGGCGCTCAGGCAGTGCAAAATGGTGCTATTGATGATCCCGGTGACATTGCTTTTGTTGCTTATCACGATGATGACGATGGTTTTTCATTTTTGTTGATGGACGATGCTCCCAACGGCACTTCGATTCGTTTTACTGATGAGGAGTGGACAGGCACTGCGTTCGACACCCCAACTGGGGAAGGAGAAGTACTCTGGACCAATAATACAGGCTCAACCATTACTAAAGGGACCGTAGTTGATATCGTTGATGCCGACGATAATTCCGCTGGAATAGCCCCTTCTGTTGGCACTGCAGTTGAAACTGATAGCGGATTCGGTACAGCCAATGGTGATCAAATGTATGCCATTACCGGTACACGATCTACCCCAGGAACTTTCCTAGCCTTTGTGGGGGAGTCTCAGGATATTAATGGTGCAGAAACTGCAGTTTTAACAGGTACTGGTTTAATTGCTGGGACCCACGCCAAGCTTATAGCTACCGAGGGTTATTACGGTGGGTCGACATCATGCAGCTCTAGCCTTACAGCCTGTTTACAGCAGATTAATAATGGTGCTTGGACCGGTACGGCAGGCTTTAGCTATCCAAGTGTTGTCCCCAATACATTCTCAGGTGCGGTTTTTGTTACTGATGCAACCCCTCCTGTCGTTAATTCCATTACCTTGAGTGGTTCACCAGCCAGCTCAGCAACTTCAGTAACCTTTGCCGTTAGCTTTGATGAAAATGCGAATAGTGTTTCTACCGATGATTTTTCCGTAACTACGGTATCTGGCTCGGCAACTGGCTCAGTGGCTAGTGTATCTGCTTCATCAGGAACCTCAATAAACGTGACTGTTAATAGCATTACAGGCGCGGGCTCCATCCGTCTAGATTTAAAAGCCAGCACCAATATCACTGATGATGCGGGTAACGGTAATGGCACCAACGGTAGTGTTGCTGCATTCTCTGCTGGAGGCACTCACACTGTTGCTATTCCCAATTCCGACGGCAGCTTAACAGCCTCAGCAACGGTAACCGAACCGGTTGCTATTAATACCACCGTCGATACGGTTGGTGAAGCCATTAATGTCTTTGATTTTACGTTAACCGATGGCGGCACAACCGATGGTCTGGCCATGACGGTGAGCCAGATTGTCGTCAATGTATCAGGTACTAGCTCTGATACGAATCGTGCCAATGTGACCTGGCGTTTGAATGGTAGTGATGCCAGCAATGCTACTGGTACCTATAATGCAGGAGCCGATACCATTACCTTTACAGGTTTGAGTATTTCTATTGCTGATGGTGCCAGTGAAGTTTACACCGTTAATGCTTATTACAATGACAATACCGGTTTAACCGAAGGGCTTACTTATATTCTATCTGTTGATGGAGACACAGACGTCACTGTCGGTGCTGGCACACAGATGGGCGCAACCTCGGCTATTACAAATAGCACCGGTAGTACCGTAGACGTAGTCGCCACAACATTAGCTTTTACCACCCAACCAGCAGGTTCTGTTTCGGGTACGGCATTAACAACTCAGCCTGTAGTAACGGCTCGCGATGCCTTTGGTAATACCGATACTGGCTTTACAGAAACGGTGACTTTAACTGAGGCCAGTGCGGGAGCATTAAGTGGCAACGCTGTTGCCGCTGTTTCAGGTGTGGCGACGTTTACTGCCCTGAATTACAGCGCGACTGCCGATCAGCAAAGCTTCACCTTAACAGCCAATGATCAGGACGGTGTTGGTTCCGACCTGTCAACAACCAATGCCAATGCTGTAACATCCGATGTTGTCGCGAGCAAACTGGTTTTTGATACACAGCCAGCGCCTTTGACACTCAATAGCGGGGTGACAGAAGCCATGACAACGGTACCTGTAGTATCGGCCCGAGATGCCAATAATGTGCTTGATACTGGCTATACAACGGGTATTACCTTGACGGAAACGGGTGCTGGCTCGGCGATAATGAGCGGAACAGCGGATACTGATGGTAGTAGTGCAACGGTTACTATTACGCCTACCGCGGGTGCGTCGACTTTTAGTGGCTTGACTATTAATTATACGGCTTCTGGAGCCGCCGAAAACTTCAACCTGCAAGCTTCTTCTGGTGTTTTGTCTACAAGTAACAGTAGTCAGTTCCTTGCTAATACCGATACTGTTAACCCACGTATCAGCGATATCTTCCGAGCTATCCCCACAAACTCTCCTACTAATGTAGATAGCCTGACTTGGACGATTGCGTTTAACGAAGTTGTTAATAACTTCGATGTGACAGACGTTGAAGTAACGGGGACAACAGCTACGGTACAAAGTATTACCCCGATAGGCAGCTCTGTATATCGAGTAACCGTATCCGGAGGCGACTTGGCGACGCTTAATGGCACTGCGACCCTTGCAATTGCTAGTGGCCATAATATAGCGGACGAAGCAGGCAATGCATTAACTAACCTAGTACCGACGGTTCAAAACGTAAACACCTTTGTGGTCGATAACAATGAGCCAACAGTTGCGATTAGTGGTGTCTCAGCAAACAGCAATGCGGCGTTCACCGCGACCTTCACCTTTAGCGAAGCCGTGACGGGTTTTGATGCAACGGATATCACGTTAGGCAATGCGACTAAGGGTACGTTTACGGCCACTAGTTCGACGGTGTACACCTTGGTGGTTACACCGACAGGCGCTGCTGTGACGATTGATGTTGCAGCTAATGTTGCAATCGATGTCGCCAGCAATGGCAATACGGCGGCGACTCAAGCAACGACTTCCTATGATGCTACGGATCCAACAGTTGCGATCAGTGGTGTTCCTGCAAACAGCAATGCGGCGTTCACCGCGACCTTCACCTTTAGTGAAGCAGTGACGGGTTTTGATGCAACGGATATCACGTTGGCTAATGCTACGAAAGGCGCATTCACCGCTACTAGTTCTACTATTTATACCTTGGTGGTAACACCGACGGGTGCTGCAGTGACGGTTGATGTTGCTGCAAACGGCGCAATCGATATAGCCAGCAATGGCAATACAGCGGCGATTCAAGCAACGACTAACTATGATGCTACGGATCCAGCAGTAGTGATCAGTGGAGTACCGGCGGATACTAATACGGCGTTCACGGCGACCTTTACCTTTAGTGAAGCCGTGACGGGTTTTGATGCAACGGATATCACGTTAGGCAATGCAACTAAGGGCACATTTGTAGCCACTAGTTCTACTGTTTATACCTTAGTGGTAACACCGACAGGTGCTGCAGTGACGGTTGATGTTGCTGCTAATAGAGCAATCGATGTCGCCAGTAATGGCAATACGGCGGCGACTCAAGCGAGCAGTGCCTTTGATAATGAAGCTCCAACGTTTGCGATTGGCGCACCGAGTGTGACCACCACTCGCAATGGTCCTGTGACCTATACCTTGAATTATGCCAATGCAGATAACATTACGCTGGCCCTTAATAATATCACCCTGAATAAAACCGGAGACGCGGACGGTACCCTTGCTTTGAGTGGTACAGATAACAGCCGAACGGTGACAATCAGTGATATCAGCGGTGACGGTACTCTGGCTATCAGCATTGCAGCCAATAGCGCCAGCGATAAAGCAGGTAATAATGCGGCTGCGGCTAACTCAGCCACGGTTACCGTGGTTTCCAACCAGACGGGTACTCTCAGCATTAGCGGTAATGCGGTGGTCGGTGAAACGCTGACGGCGAGTTTGGCCGATGTGGATGGCCTGACGGATATTACCGTTGCTTATCAGTGGACTTCAGGTGGTAACAATGTTGGCTCAAGCGTGGATAGCTATTTACTGCAAGCCAGTGATGTGGGTAAGAGTATTAGCGTTAATGCCCAGTACACTGACCAACGTGGTACTGCAGAAAATATTAACTCGTCTGCTAGCGATATCGTCATCACCGCCCAAAGCGATGCGGTTAATCGCATATCAAATACCGCCAATCAATCTGGGGGCACTGAGCCCACGGTGGATGATTATAAAACCGCCGGTATAAGTGATGTGCCGGATGTTATATTGACGCGCATATTGCCTTTGATTAATAACGCAGTAGCGCGTCAAAGTGATTCGGCAGATGTAGATGATGTGACTAAGTTGCAAGCGTTGGTGGATACGATTCTTGAAGGTCAGGATAACGATGGCGATGGCTTGCCAAATCTGGTTGAAGGAACTGATGACACTGATAAAGATGGAACAACCGACCGTGAAGATACCGACTCTGATAACGACGGTGTGGCTGATCAACTGGAAGTGCGTTTGACACTGACAGACAGCGACAGTGACGGCATTATTGATGTACTGGATGCAGACGTCGGCAACGATGGTCAGGTTGATACCGATAAGGTGGATACTAACTTTGACGGTGTAGATGACGCATTGGACTCTATGGCGAAGTTACTCGCCAAGTCTCACGCGAATGCGCAAGCAATTCCAGCTGTTGCTGACGAAGCTGAGTTGTCATTTATTCAGTTTGATCAGGATCAGGATCAACGTCCTAACCATCTGGATCTTGATTCAGATAATGATGGTGTGATGGATGTTGTTGAGTCCGGTTTGAGCGATATTAATGGGGATGGAAAATTGGATGCTGGCGATACTGTTATTACGGATGGCAGTCAATTATTGGATGGCGACGCAGATTCTTTACCAAATATGTTGGAACTAAAAAGCGACGGAATCAGTTTTGATTTAATCGTTAACGGTCTGCCAGAGACTCTGGATAAGGATGCGAACGGTATTCTAGACAGTACAATAGACATGGACCGCGATGGTATTATCGATAGCGTTGATAATGCAGTGGGTGCTCAAGGGACTTTGCCTGACATGGATGGCGATGGTATTCCGAATCATGCAGATGATGATGACGATGGCGACGGTATTCTTGATGTGGATGAGAACTCGCAACAGCAATATTTTACAGGTCTGGATGCAGATGCGGATGGTATTGATGATGGCGTAGATCAGAATATTAATGGTGTACTTGAAGGTACTGATGCCAATAATAATGGAGTGCGTGATGATCGTGAATTGGCAGACCTGGATGGTGACGGAATTGCCGATTACCTAGATACAGACAGCGATAATGATGGTGTTCTGGATGGTCAGGATATTATTGTTAATGTTGGGTATGATGTTAAATCAAGAGGTACGGGAGAAATGAGTATTATGATGATGTTGTCGTTATTGTTATTGTCTACTTTTCGTTACTCTCGAAACATATTTCGAATAAGTACTGTACTGCTGTTGTTTTTGGTCACAGGCGTTAGTCATGCACAAAGCTGGCAAGTAAGCCTAGGCTTGGGGCAGTCCGTCCTGCGCCCAGATTTGGCAAGCGGTTTGGATACCCGAGACGGCAGTGATTGGGCTGTGCAATTGGGGGTGGGTTATCGAATACTCCCTGAATGGCATGTGGAATTGCGTTATTCTGATCTAGGAGACGCAGACATTCGTGGAGACCAGGGGCGCTCAGCACTGGGCTATCAAACATGGGTGCTAGATGCTAAATATCAACTGCCTTTATTGCAGGGTACGGCTTGGTCGCCTTATATATTGGGTGGAATTGCTGTAAACCGATTACGCGCTGAGGACCTTAAGCTCGAAAAGAAAACGGATCCAAGTTTAATGTTCGGGACTGGAATTAGCTATCGCTTTCAGGAGTTTAAATTGAATAGCGAGCTGATTCGTTACAGTTATGATAATGCCGGTTGGTTTATTGGAATCGAAAAAGATTTCTAAAAGAATAAATTTTTAAATTAACCTCGTTAGCTTAAAAAAGAGCTTGTTCACATCGAACAGGCTCTTTTTATTAGGTGTCTTCAGAAAAGCAATTTAGGTTAAAGTTAAGTATTATTTTTGCCAGCTATTTCAAATTATTCGACAGAAAATACTACTTATTGGATCTTTATAAATATAGGCACGGAGTTGTAATGACCAACACGTTATCCTATTTAATTACGCACAGGGCTTTCCTTTATGCAACCTCATGAAAGCCCTTTATTTACACAGCTAAAAGTACCGAGGGTGCAGTCGTTTATTTTAAATAAAAAATTTAAATTTTTTGCCATATTGCCAAAAAATCAATGCCGCTAAAATAATTGCGGAGGCTGAGTAAAGAAGAGACGCTACATCTCCATGCTCACCTTGGCTAACCTCAATCGTTAATTGAAAATACTCAACCATCCAATCTAGGGTTAGGCCCATAACCAGAGCCGTAACGATAACTCCCGTTAAATAAGCTATTAATGACCTTATGCCTAATTCATTTTTCACTACCATTAAAGTTGCAATATTAGTGGCTGGACCAGTAAGCATGAATACCAAGGCTGCTCCGGGTGAGATTCCCGATAACATTAAGCCTGCGGCAACAGGAGTTGAAGCTGTTGCGCAAATATACATTGGGATGGAAATCACAACCGCGATCAGCATGGCAAAGATGCCATCGCCGTATTCGCTTAAAAGCGTTGGCGGAACATAAGTTTGAATCAGCGCGGCAAACCCAATACCGATCAACAACCAACCCATGAAATCAGATAATAATTTTCCATAGCCATAAACCACGGCGTTTTTTATCTTTTGGCCAAACCCAAGTACTTCCTTTTTCTCACCGCAGCAACTTTTAACTACTTTATCTTGAATGGGTGGGGTTTCGGAATCCCAAAGGCGAACAAGGATGCCCGCTGTTATTGCGGATAAAATAGCCGAGATAGGGCGGAAAATCGCCATAACGGGCCCCATTAGGGCTAAAGTAACACCAATAGAGTCTACCCCTGTTTCTGGTGTCGCGACCATAAAACTTGCGGTGCTGGCCTTGCTTGCGCCTGCTCGACGAATGCCGATAGCGGTAGGAATAACCGAGCAGGAGCATAAAGGTAAAGGCGTACCGATTATAGCCGCGGTCGCTACCGAACTATTTTCACCCAAAAATTTAGTAATCCATCTATCGGGCACCAGCATGCGAATAACTCCTGCCAGTAATAAGCCTAGCAATAGATAAGGAGCTGACTCAGTGAATAGCAAAATGAAGTTTTCGATCAATGCCGACATAAATAAATATTCTCTTCTTTAGGTATCTTGGATTATAAATCTAAGCGTCTGCATAAGCTCAAAGAATTTATAAGTAAACCTTATCTTTTTAATAGGATAGCGAATAATTAGCCTATTTCCCGATAATCGTTAGCTTGAGGGCTGAAGTTCGTTCGATATTGGACCTGTTTTTAGAATTTGTTAAGAAGAGACGGAAATTATTCATATGTTTAATACATCAAATAGTTGTAACTTGACCATAAATATGTGATTGTCTAATTAGATTAAGGTAAGTGTATCTAATTAGGTTGTTCTGCAGTTTAGTTATGCTCTTTATCACGTCTTTATGCTCGAACTGGTGAATTCGAGTGTAACTTAAATATTTCACCAATAATTAAGAGTAAAGAACATGAGTAAAGGTATCGTTAAGTGGTTTAATGCCGATAAAGGTTTCGGTTTTATTACACCTGAAGATGGCGGAAAGGATCTGTTTGTACACCATTCAGAAATCCAAGCTGGCGGCGGTTACGCAACTTTGAATGACGGCCAAGCGGTTGAATTCGAAATTGGCGAAGGTCAGAAAGGCCCTTGTGCAAATAAAGTTGTAGCTATCTAAGCTCCAGCCTAAGCACGTGAAGCAGTTGGACGGCTTGCCGCCCACTGCTTTGTGCTCCCCCTGCTTTATGCTATCTCATTAGCATCCAATTATTAGCATCCTAATTGTTAGTATCTCTCCTAATCAGTTCCCTTAAGCTTCACATTTTCGCTCTATACTTTATTTATACCTGACTCCACCTTATTTCAGTATCTAGCCATGCCGCTATTTTCATACTTTATGATGACTCTTAATCCATGACGCCTTCTAGCCCATTGCAGAAATATCAAGATTTAACGGCCCAAGGGCAAGTAAGCTTTGACGAGTCGCAGCAGCAAGCATTAATGGCATTACAGCAATTGCACGAGCAGACTGCTGATAGGCTGACAGTGAATCGAAAGAGGACGCGTGGCAGTACTTCCTGTGATGGCTTGTATTTATGGGGAGAGGTCGGGCGTGGCAAAACATTTTTAATGGATATCTTTGTTGAATCATTCGATACCGATATTTGCTTACGGCTGCACTTTCATCATTTTATGCGCGACGTGCATAGTCAGTTAGCTCAATTATCAGGCAGTAAAGACCCTCTTAGAAAGATTGCGAAACACCTAAAAAGTCGTCACGAGATCTTATGTTTTGATGAGTTTTTTGTGTATGACATTGGTGATGCCATGTTATTGGGCCGCTTGATTATGTACCTGTTTGAGCAAGGCATGATTGTTGTTGCTACCAGTAATTGCGCCCCAGATGATTTGTATAAAGACGGCTTGCAGCGGGCTAGCTTTTTACCCGCAATTGATGCCATTCATCAGAACATGAAAATTATAGAACTTATGGGCACCAAAGATCACCGCGAACGCCATTTACATACACTGCAAAATTATTTTTTGATAAATGAAGATTTTCAAGAAACCGCTCTGCTTCCTGATAAACACCTTGATAAACCTCCTGAGGTAATAGAAATATTAGGCCGAGAGATTAATTATCTACACAAAGACACCTCAACCATAGTTTTTGAATTTGAAGACTTGTGTTTAGGCCCAAGAAGTCATTTTGATTACATCGAAATAGCCAAGCAGTTCTCCATCGTTTATTTGCTAAATGTTCCAGCATTAGGCGGGGCCGTGTATGAGCGCATTAAGGCACGTGGTACTGAAGATGGTAGTGTGGGCTCGGGAGATACCGGCGAGCGCGAAGTTATGCTCGCACCCATGGATGATGGGGCTAGACGGTTTATTGCTTTAGTTGATGAGCTGTACGATCAGCAGGTCGCTTTATATTTAACTTGCTATGTATCATTGGATAAATTATATACCCACGGCAGTTTGGCCTTTCAGTTTGAAAGAGCCCGCAGTCGTTTAATTGAAATGGGCAGTGAAGAATATATGAGCCAAATAGCTCATAAATTGCCTTAACGACTTTTACATCTAAAAGGTATACCACTTGGTCGCTTTAAATCAATTTCCATCCATGGATGGCGATAGAACGAACGATGAAACACTGTTTGGCCTAATTGCTCAAGATATCGAAAAGCAAGGCTACAGCATTCGTCATGGTGCATTACCAGAAGGCTTAGCGATTGATCTTTATAATCAACAGCAGGTGCTAGCGGCGGAAAACTTTAAGAAAGCCGGTATTGGTCGAGGTGGTGATTATCTTGAAAACGAATTCGTCAGAACCGATGCTATTTGCTGGATTAACGGTGAAACCGACGCAGGAAAAGACTGGTTAAGTTGGACTGCGGGATTACAAAGCTTTCTCAATCGCCGTTTATTTTTAGGCTTGTTCTCATTTGAAAGTCATTTTGCTCATTACAGTCCAGGGGATTATTACAAACGTCATTACGATGCGTTCCGTGGGGAAGCGAACCGAGTACTGTCGGTGGTTGCCTATTTTAATTCTGGCTGGACAGCCGCGGATGGTGGTGAGCTGGTTTTGTACAAGGATGATCACGATAAAGAAGGGACTAAAGTGATTCCTTTATTTGGCACCTTGGTTGCTTTTTTGAGTGAAGAATTTCCTCATGAAGTATTGGCGGCCAAAAGAGACCGCCATTCTATTGCAGGTTGGTTCCGAGTAAATACGTCGGTCTTTGACCGAGTTGACCCTCCGCTATAATGTTTGCTTAGCGGCGAATGGATGCTTGCTCAGTCTATGTTACCTGACCTAAGCCGCGGGTAAGTGATCACGTCCATGAGGAAGATTAAAATCTTGCTCTGGTCCGACGGGAATAACTCCCGTTGGGTTGATCGTGACATGGCTAGCGTAATAGTGCGTTTTGATATGATCTAAACTGACGGTGCTTGCAATGCCAGGCACCTGATAAAGTTCACGCATATAACCGCTTAACGCTGGATAATCTGCAATCATTCTCTTGTTGGTTTTGAAGTGGCCAAAATACACCGCATCAAAACGAATCAAGGTCGTAAACAAACGCCAGTCGGCTTCGGTTAATGTCTCACTCACTAAATAACGCTGCTTGGTTAGAATCTCTTCTACTTGTTCTAGTGCTGCAAACAAATTGTAGTAAGCCGTTTCATAGGCTTGTTGTGTGGTTGCAAAACCAGACAGATAAACGCCGTTATTGATCTTGTGATATACCAATTCGTTAATCGTATTAATCGATTCGTGCAGCGCTTCAGGATAGTAGTCATCCGTATTACCGGTTAAATCATTAAACGCGGAGTTAAACATACGAATAATGTCAGCCGATTCGTTGCTCACAATCGTTTCGGTTTGTTTGTCCCATAATACAGGTACCGTCACACGGCCTTCGTACTGACTATCTGCTTTCAGGTACAGCTGATACATGAAGTCAAAGCCGTATAGCGGGTCAGTGACTTCCCAGCCATTCTCAAGCATGATCGGATCAACAATTGTTACATCGATATAGTCTTGTAGGCCTTTAAGCTCACGGAAAATTAATGTGCGGTGGGCCCATGGACAAGCCAAAGAAACGTATAAATGGTAACGGCCTTTCTCGGCTTTAAAACTTGGTATTTTTCTGCTCGTCTCAGAATCGGTAACAGGTTGACCATCGGTGGTTAACCAGCTTCTGAAGCGGCTATCTTGACGACGGAATTCGCCACCACTTTCTTTAGTATCGTACCACTGATCAACCCATTTACCGTTTTGTATTAGACCCATGACTTACACCTCTTTCATTCTGATTAGCTCTGAAGTATTTTCAGAGACTTTTAGACTTAAGTGTTTATTGCTTATGATCTCAATTATAGAGTGCTAAAAACTTTCTATAAGCGCTACAATCTGTTTAGATTAATCTAATAATTAGAACAGTTGGTGTGCGCTATGAGTGTTAGAAACCCTATAACGATTGAGGTATTAGAAACCTTAGATGCCATTGATCGACGAGGAAGTTTTGCAAAAGCATCGGAAGAGTTAAATAAAGCAACGTCGGCAGTCTCGTACGCGGTACAAAAGCTTGAAGAGCAGCTTGATATCTCGCTTTTTCAACGTCAAGGGCGACGCTCGGTATTAACCCCTGCGGGTCAGTTGATCTTACAAGAAGGTCGTACAATCCTCAGTGCGACCTCGCGATTAGCCAATAGCGCAAAAGAAGTGGCGACGGGCTGGGAGCCTAAAATACGTATCGCAATGGAATCGACATTAGACTCTTCAGTATTATTTGGCGTTTTAGCTGACTTTCTTGAACAGCATGAAAATGTTGAGATTGATTTAATCGAAAGTGTGCTTAGTGGTGGTTGGGAAGCCCTTGACCAGGATCGAGTCGAACTTATTATAGGCGTTCCCGGCCCAGTGCCTTCGCAGAAAGGCTTTCGCACTCAGGTGCTAGGAGAGAGTGAATTAGTCCCAGTGATAGCCGCTTCTCATGAGCATGCGGCTATCGCGAATGATGCAGATGCTTTAGCCATAGCATTGCCAAAACTCAGGCGTGTTATTACACACGATACCGCACGCTTTGATGTTCCTCGTAGCGCAGGTCTAAGCAGTGACAAATTAAATACCCCCATGCTGTCTTTTTATGTACAAAATATTGATCAAAAACTGGAAGCTATCCTTGCAGGTATTGGTATTGGTCACCTGCCACGTAATCGTATTCAGCAATATTTAGAGGATGGAAAGTTAAAAGAACTTAATATTGTGCGTGAAGCCAATAACTATGAAAATTATATGGCTTGGAAAATGATCAATAAAGGCAAAGGCCTTCAAGTTTTGATAAAGCAGTTGATGGAAGCGCAATGGTAACGCTTTAATCAGAACTTTCGTCACTCTGGGTCAGCTTGTCCAACTTACGCTGCACCTTTTCTGCGCGCGCTAACCTCTCTTTGAGATTGCTATCTTGTGGGCTGAGTTTCAGGGCTTGCTGCCATTGAATAAGTGCTGTCGAGATATTACCTTTTCGATATTCTATTGATGCTGATTTATCTAAAACCTGCGCATGTTCTGCTCGAGTTTTGTTGGCTTTTAATAATGCCGCTTCAACCTCTGGGCCGCTGAATAGTTCATTGGTTAAGATGTCTTGAATGATGAGTAAAGAATCAAAGTTATCTTTTTTTATCGCATTATTAAGCTGTCGAATAAGAGAACTTTGGCGTTCGCTAATGGCTTTGTTATTCAGATGGCTCAAACCTGCATTAATCGCATGAGTAATTTCACCCGCGCCAAGGTTAGGATCAAGATATATGGCTTTTTCATACGTTTTTTGGGCATTGGTATAATCTTTTACCAGCAAGGCTTGGGTCGACAGCTGTAATAGCTCTTCTGCTAATGCTTGTTTTTTTGTTAATAAATTATGCCGTTTTGAAAACCAATTAATACGCTTGTAATGAATTCTTTCGTATAAGTTTTCTTGAGCAAAATGTACGTCTAAAAGCTGAGCTTGTAAAAGCGCGCGCTGAGTATTGATGTGGCGCTCTTCTTCGCGCTGGGCTTTGTCTATGTCTGAGTAATAACGTTCAAGTACGAGAGTAGGTTGATTGGCTTGCAACTGTTTTAGTATTTCTCGTGCCTCCCCCCACTGTTTATTGTTGATGAGCTGATTGACGTTAAGGAGTTGTGCCTTTTTATGTTGGGCTGCTAAGGCCTTGGTTTCTAACAAAAATACTGTATTTGTCGGGATTTCTGCTTCTATCAACGCAATCGCTTTTTGGTACTGATGCTCTTCAATCAGCTGCTCTGTAGTTGTAGTAAATAATCCTGATGTAGTTGCACAACCGGTGACGACGATCGATGCGGCCATTAATAGCAGTGTGATGGTTGATTTAAACATACTTCTGCATCGCTATGAGTTCATTTTCTTGTTGCATCAAAATGCGGTTAAACTGTGGCGCTAAGCCAATGACATTAAAGCAGTTAATAGGCTGCTTTTTTCCCTTAACCCTAAAGCTCTCACTGGCTTCTGTCACTAATAAATCATGGCATGCTGGGTGTTGGTATATACATTCGCTGATCATTAACTTGTTTGGGCTGGCAATATCACACAGGCGTGAGGCGACGTTAACAGCATCCCCGGTAATAGTGAACTGCATACGTTCTTGATCGCCGATCGCACCGGCTAACATATCGCCACAGTGTAGGCCTAACCTAAAATTTAGTTCAGGAAGGTCATGGCTGATGCGGTGTTTATTCAGCGCTTTAGTCAAACGAATAAAAATCTTTGCGGCGCAGATCGCATTAATACTGTGTTTAGCATCGTTGTTATGGACGCCAAATGTGATCATAGCGCCATCGCCAATAAAGTTATCGACACTGCCCCAATAGATTTTACTGACCTGATGGATTAACGAATAATATTGATTCAGTGCTTCGGCAATTTGTATCGGCGTTTGGTTTTCACTTAATTCAGTGAAACCAATGATGTCGACAAATAAAATCGAACCACAAACATGCTTTAAGGGTTTCTTAGGTTGATCTAAATCGGACAGGATATCTTTAGCAATGTCTTTGGATATAAACGAATGAAAGTTTTTTTCGATCGCTTCTTTATCGCGTAAGCCTTGCAGCATGTGTTCAAAGCTTGTTACCAAATCACCGACTTCATTATTCTTCGCGCGGGGCAAGGCTGGGGATAGATTACCTTTGGCAACTTGCTTTGTTGTCTGCTGAAGTTGCTTTAAAGATTGAGTTAACTTTTTCGCAATAACAATACTGCTCAATGTCGCGAGAGAAATAATGCCGATTAAAATAAGCCCCAAAGCGCTTAACGCTTTAATCAGAGAATTACTGATGGCGCTATTATCAATACTAAGCTGAATGGACCCCGCAGTGACCTGATGAAAGATAATATCGGAGCGATAGCGACTGCTATTTTTATCGAGTACTCGATCATTACTCAGCTTAGCTTGAGAGTTTTTCTCCTTATCAGCCTCTTCTGTCTCAGGTGTTCTTAATGCTATGGCTACGGTCTTGCCTAAGTCGTCTTCAATCGAGATAGATAAAATATTATCGCTGGTATGAACGATGTTTTCTAGCATCGAGGAAAGCGCTAGATAGTCTTCGGCCATTAACATTTCAGCGGCGCTATTTGCCGCTTGCTGAGTCACGGTATTCGCAAAGGTATCAATTTGTCGTTGCATTAAGTCGTTAAAATTAACCTGTAGATAGCCCCATAGAACCCCAATAGATAGGAAAAGTACCAGAGTCATGGAGAGAAGCATCTGCCAAAATAATGGAAAACGAATGCTGCTCATGGTTAATGATTTACGCGAAAATATAGAGTTTTTCATTAGTCAAAAAACGTGCTCTAACAAACAGGCGGTGAATAGGGCGTATATTTTATGGGTATTATTAATAATAGCTACTTATAACAATAGCTACTTATAACAATAGCTACTTAATATTAATACCTACTGAGTATCGCATACAGGTCTGTCGTCAAAATACGGTAGCCTAAAGACGTCATCGTTTTATCTGTGCTATTCATTAAAGCCACATCGCTTTATTATAGAAGCTCACCTTCAATTGTTTATCGATATGCGTCTAGACAAATTCATTTGTAAAAGTACAGAGCTTACTAAGCGAGAGGCCATTCAGGAAATACATGCGGGTCATATTCTTGTAAATGACCTAATAGTATTAGACGAATCAACTCAAGTTCACGAAAATAATCTCATCACGCTAAATGGTCAGCGCTTGAAACCACGACCTTTTCGTTATTTGTTAATGCATAAGCCAGCCAATACGATTTGCTCAAATACCGATGGTGATTATCCCTCGCTTTTTAATCAATTGGATACTGATGGTGTACACGGACTCAACAGAGACGAACTGCACATTGCAGGCCGCTTAGATGTGGATACCACCGGTTTAGTATTAATCACCGATGATGGCCGCTGGACTTACAACATTACGCGCCCCGATAAAGACTGTAAGAAGATTTACCGAGTTGGATTATCGTATGGTATTCCAGAGCATAAAATTGCCCCCCTTGTTGAGCGATTTAAGCAGGGTATTCAGTTGCAAGGTGAGCAAGGACTTACTCAGTCCGCGTTATTAGAGGTTCTGCCGAGTATAAAAAAGGAAAGCAGAGAAGTGCTACTGACAATAACCGAAGGAAAATATCATCAGGTGAAGCGTATGTTTGCCGCGGTGGGAAATCGTGTGCTCAGTTTGCATCGTGAAAAAATTGGGGAGGTCCAGCTTGACGTTGAAGAAGGACACTGGCGTTTTTTAACCGCACATGAAGTTTCCTCCTTTACGCGTTAGCCTTTCATTCTTACCGAATCTCTCATGCCGAATCTCTTATGCTGAGTCTCTCCTGCTGAATCAACGATTCATATTGTCGATCATCCCCAAAGCCGTTTCATGCAAACTGCTGACATACAGCTTATCGCCAACTTCTAATGCGCCAGTTGTATGACCATAAATGCCGAGAGGATCTTGCAAGTTAAAGACCACCTCTCCGGTATCGTTGATCGCGATAAGGTGACCATAGTGCTGTGCCTTTGGGCGTAAAAACTCAGGCAAGCGCTGAATCACTTTACGCAAGTTAGGTGAATCAGACAGCCTATCTAAAGGCTTACTGCGTGGGCTGACCAGACCCAACCAATACACACCATTACTGCCGCGGGCGATGTTATCGGGAAAACTGGGTAAGTTATCGATCACCACCTCTAATGCTCCGCGTTGCTCACCGCTTAACCCTAAGCGCATTACTCGATAACTGCCGGTTTCATTAAACAAAACAAACTGTTCGTCATGACTCAAGGTGACGCCATTCGCAAAGTTAATCCCTGCGGCTAATACGGTAGAGGTTTGTGTATTGGGGTTGTATTCAATGATGCGACCATGACCACCGTGCTCATTAATATCGAGTAAACTCGCGCCATAAGTACCGTATTGTTCTGCATGAAATTTAGACGATGCATCCGAAAAATAAATATTGCCGTTGCTCGCAACATCGACATCGTCTGCGTACTTAATAGCCATGCCATCAATACGATCAACCAAGGTGGTGATCTTGCCGTCGGCAGAAACCTTCAACAAACCCTTGAATGCATCGGCGACTAATAAGTTACCTTGCTGATCAAACTCTATGCCCAAAGGGCGGCCGCCCGTATTCACCCAAGGCTGAATGTTTCCGTTCGAATCTAAAAATTTAATGGCTCCGCTGAGCAGTGCGAAATAGACATGGCCGTCTTTACTAAGCGCTAAATCTTCAGGGCCTATCTCGTTTTGTAATTCAATACGCGTGATTTGACTCAGTGCTTGGTTTGGAGAAAAATCACCGCTATAACCAGGATTAATCGGTGCTTGCCATGCAACTGGGTCAACCGCGACAGGCCAAAATGCTAAATAGCCTACGAGTAGAAGTGCGCTACCCGCCAGTCCTTTTTTGATTGCGCTGCTCATGCTGATATTCCCTTTAAAAACTGATATTGTTTTAATTTTTATAGTTCTTAACGTAACATTTTTATACGCGAGTTGTATTGAGAAAAAAAAGCACATACCCCTTATCAGAGTATGTGCTTTCTTATGAAGGCAATATTTATCAAAGCTCTATGGATTAAATCACCGAAAGAGTTACTTCAATATTGCCACGAGTAGCATTTGAATAGGGGCATACCTTGTGTGCTTTCTCGACAATGATCTCAGCGTCTGCTTTATCCATGTCACCTAGAGAGACCGCAAGCTTAACCGCAATACCAAAACCACCCTCGATAGCGCCAATAGAAACTTCTGAGTTGATGTGGGTATCGGCTGGTAGGCTGATTTTTTCTTGGCCAGCAACAAACTTAAGCGCACCAATAAAACACGCAGCATAACCTGCGGCAAATAACTGCTCTGGGTTGGTACCTTGACCATCATCACCACCTAAGCCCTTAGGTGTGGATAGTGTTAAGTCTAAACGACCATCATCTGTTTTTGCGCTACCTTCACGCCCACCAGTTGCAGTTGCTTTGGCGGTGTAAGCGATATTTTGTAATACATTCATGTTGAAACTCCAAGAGTATGTCGGTTGTCTTATTTACGCAATATACTTTGCATGCAAAGTATTTGATTAATAAGATATACTAGGCAATTAGAGATTGCAAATACTTTGTGTGCAAATTAATATGTGGGCATAGGAGATACTTATGTCATACGAACAACTAAAGCTAAAAAATCAGCTCTGCCACCGCTTATATATGGCGTCAAACAGCATCGTGCGGGCTTATCGCGAGCCGCTAAGCGAACTCAATATCACCTACCCTCAGTATGTTGTGATGATGGCATTGTGGGAGCAAGATAAAATCACCATTGCAGAGTTGTTAGAAAAAACGGCAATTGATGGTGGCGCGATGACCCAGATTCTAAAGAAAATGGCCGACAAGCAGCTGCTTGAAATAATAAAAGACGCACAAGATAAGCGTAAGCGCCTTGTTCAGCTAACAAGCGAAGGGCAAGCATTAAAGAAAAAAGCGGCGCACATTCCTAAGCAAATAGGGTGCAAATTTAATAGTATTGATAGCGCTCAAGCACAACAGTTGATGCAGTTATTGGATTTAGTTGTGGAAGATTTATCTGAGTCTAAAACGATTGAATCATTTTGATGGGTGTTTTAGTCATTTGAAGGAAACACACTGCGGCATTTAATCATTAATACCGCAGCAAAAAATCGAGTAATGCTTACTTCAAGTGATTTAAATGACTCACCGCATCGGCCAACTGCAAGTTGAGCTCTTCATGAGTTAAGCACTGTTTATCCGTATCAAAATTATCGTTAAAGCTAGGAACAGATAAGCTGGCTTTTACAATACCACCAAAGCGCGGCATAGAATCAACAGCGGTGGCTAATACCGTCGCGCCACCTCTAGCGCCAGGTGATGTGGATAATAAAACCATTGGCTTGCCGTTAAAGATTTTAGGTTCGATACGTGAACACCAGTCAAAAATATTCTTATACGCCGCTGTGTAAGAACCATTATGCTCGGCGAATGAAATAATTACGCCATCGCTATTAGCAATCTTGGCTAAAAAATCTTTGGCCTGTTGAGGGTGGCCAATTTTTGCTTCCACGTCTTGGCTGAATAAAGGCATCTCATACTCGTTAAGGTCTAACACCTCAACTCTCTCTACCTTGTCTAATAAGCTAGCAGCGTAGCCTACTAGCTGTCTGTTTATAGAGGCTTTATGGTTACTAGCAGCAAAGGCAATGATGTTCATAGACACTCCAAGATTTAGCGTATATTGCGTTAATCTTTATTTTAATTAGGTTGTAATTGAATAGTTATTCATAGATAAAATCAACCCACGATTGGATTCAGGCTGATGCTGTATTAATCTAGCACGATATGTTTCTACGTATTTAAAAAGACAAAGGTGTAAAGAATGAATTCTACTGCAGATTCGGATGAGTGCTTTGATCATGATCTAGATTTAGAATGTGATATAAAGCGATCAATCATCCTAGCTGAGTATATTAAATGCTGGGGCATGCCAGAAACTCGACATATCATGTCGACCAATAATACCTTTAATAAAGCAGAAATAGTTGAAGTGTATGTTTTCCCTGGTGAAGATATGGATCAGGTATCGAGAGTCGCGACCATCGGCTTATCATCCTGCAAGTTTGATGATGGCAAAAGTTGCAGCTCAGAACTGCTGATGGCTTTACCTTATGATATTGTTGATGACGAAGTAGACGCCATTAGTAATTATATTTGTGAAATATCAAAATACATTATCAATGCTCTTAAACGTAATCTGGTCGCTGAAGAAATACTACCGGCGCAAGTAATTGAGCGAGTTCCAGAAAATTGGCCAAAAGCGTTATTATTTGATGAACCTCGGGGTGAACCAAATGAACTCAATAACTTTTATATCGGAATGCAGCATGTAAAACTCAGTTGGGTTATTCCTATCTTTGAGAGTGAGTATGCATTAATCAAGAACAGTGGTATTGAATCATTTGATGTGGCCATTCATGACGCAGAGTTGAGCTTGGTTGAAGTTAGGCGCGATGCGTGTATTTGAAATAGCATTATTTAGCGAAATAAAAAGATGGAATTAGCAACCGTATTGGGTGCACTGGGCATTTTGTCCAATACACTTTGGCCATTATTAAAACGCCGTCAGTTTTTACTTATAGGGCAGGTGATTGCGGCACTATTTATGTGTATTCACTTTTCATTGCTGAATGCCTATACTGGCTCAGTCGTCATGTTATTGGCTGCTTTACAGGCCTCATTAGCGATTCCGTTAGAATCACACCCTAAGTTCAAATCTGTATATTTAGCGTCTATCTTACTGACTCCTGTGGTATGTTGGTTTACTTGGCAGGGCAGTGCTTCAATATTTTCATCGCTCGCATTGATATTTTTTTGTATAGGCAATTTACAGATTAATCTTAAACGATTACGAATATTCTTACTGTTGTGTATTTTTGCTTGGATTGGACATAATATTTTAGTTTCATCCTATGCGGGATTGATCTCTAATAGCTTGGCTTTAATGACCAGTATGTATTCTTTAATACGAGAGTTGAAGCTAAAAAGAGTTTTTGAATACGATTAAAAAATCAGCTGATACTTTATTGGGCTCTATCTTAATGGTCTCTTTTTTATTTTCCCATATATTATTTAGCTATATTTATCAGACTAATATACCGTTATAAGAATATTAAACTTATGAATATTCAAACATTAGGAATACTTTTATCATGAATGCGATTAATCCTAAAAAATTACTCAATAGCAAATGGACAGCAGTAAAACCGGTTAATAAAGAAAAACATTTTTTGATCACTGAATTGAAGCTCGATGACGAGGGTGAAGTCGTTCATTGTCTAATAGAAGCTGTTCTATCAAACCGTGCTGAAGCGATTGATTGGAAAGAATTAAAAAATACCGATACTTGGTTGCAAGGTTGGAAATAACAGAATCTATTCCACAGCCCTTTAGTACTGTTCCTCTAGTGCTCTGCCTTCAGTAGCCTCCTCTAGTACTTTACCAACGAATAGACAGCTGTTTTATACGCCTTAATTTCTTGCAAATCTGGCAGGGTGGCTATTATTAATAGTATGTAAAAAATATACGTTTATATGCCGCTCTCTTCCGGCAGGCTAATTAGGAGTCTTTATGCTAAACCCCCTCACGACCTCATCACTTTTAATATTAATCCTGTCAGCCCCCTTTACTGTCCAAGCACTTGAGCTAAGCCCTGAAAACGTTAATGGAATTTATCAACTGGCAATTCCTGAACGCAGTGCGGGCGGGCCAACGCAGAAGCTACAAGTCGAATATGGCGAGATGAATGGACAAAAAATGATGGCTACTCAAGCGTGCCCTCGCTGCCCTGCGGCTGGCTATAAGTTGCAAGATGATGCTTCTAATGAATTGGGGCGGCCGGTATTTTTTAACGCAATGGGAATTTACCTGATTGCTTATGATGAAAATACTTTTGTATCCGTCATGGCAGATGCACCACTCGGGAAGGAAGCTTGGAGTAAAATTGTTTACGCCAATGTGTACAGCAAACAAGGTACCCCAACGATCAGTTTAGAGCAGGGCAAAGAGTTTGTATTAGCCGAGTCTAAACGCCTAATGACAGGAGAGGGTATTGCAGCATTTGAAGTGTCGGGTGGTAGTGGCACTTATTACGCAGCCGTTAGACAAACCGTTGGTAGTAAGCAATATGATCAGATAGACGTAAAAATCGAACCAGAGAAGCAGATTGTATTAGAAGGAATGAATTGCCGCAGCTGTACCAACAGTACTTACATTTATGTTGATGAATTGAGTCAGGCAATTGGGAAGCCTGTTTATGAAATGGGACATATGGGGCGCTTTTTAATTGAGCAAGATACCGGACTGCTTTGGGTTGCAAACGTCTCGTTTGGCAAGCAGCTATGGGAAAAGAACAATAACTATAATGCGCTAGGCCAAGACAAAACAGCAATGCGCCAAATTAGCCAAGATCAGGCCGCGCAGAACAAAATGGAAAGCCAAATAAAAAGCTATGCAGAAAAAGCCAAAGCAGCGGTCGATGCTCGCTATGCCCAGCAAGACCTTCAGCGAACAGCCAATAACGAGCTACCTGACAAGGGCATGCAAGATAGCGACTTAGAACAAAGTGCATTAATAGCCGCGCAAGACTGGGCGAAAAGCTATCAATGGAAAGAGCAACTGCAATATGTCTATATAACAAGTCGTGATTGGAGCATTCTAAGACATAAAATTACGGGTATCCAAACGGGGCGACGCATACAGGGCATTATCACCATGAAAAGAGATGACGGCCTGTGCAGTTATCAGCAAGCTATCTTTGAGCAGGCCTTCAATGGCACTGATTATCAGACCACTATTATGACAGGCGTTGTCCCTGGGCAAAATAAATTAGACTGTGGAAAAATATAGCTAGTTTTCAATACCTTATAGAGCTTTAATGAATCAACTACACTGAGTAGAAACAATAGTATGTAGCGCTATATTTTAATGCTATTTATACATCACCCTGTGTGCGCTGAGTACTTGAATGAAAACTTTTGAATGTGATTGCCAAGCCCATCAGATATTATTTTTTGAAAGCAGTAGCTGTCTTGCCTGTGGCCGTATTGTTGGTTTAGATGATAATTTTGATAAGGTTGAACCTTATAATTTAGATGAAACCACAGGGCAGTATTTCAAAGCTGAAGAACCTGAGATTCGCTATCAAAAATGCGATAACCATGCCGATTATAAAACCTGTACGGGAATGGTTAACTTAAATACCTTCGTCCCGGTTGAAGGTAAAGATGAAGTCTTGTGTTTTGCTTGTCGTTTTAATGAAACGATCCCTGACTTGAGCATCGTTGAACATATTCCCTTGTAGAAGAAGATGGACGCTTGCTAAGCGTTGTGCACTTTATACGTTAAAAGCACTGGATCTACCCTTGAAAAATATTACTCAAGATCCAGAAGGTGGATTAAGTTTTGATTTTACCGCTGGTCGAGATGTGAACGATCATTTTGTGAGTCCACTTGAACATCAATATGCGGTATTTACCGGCCATGACTGTGGGCATATTACCATTAATTTAGCGGAAGCTGACGAAGTGGCTCGCTCTCATACTAAGCTTGCGATGGGTGAAAAATATCGAACGCTATTAGGGCACTTTCATCATGAACTCCAATGTTCAATCGCCGGTACTTGGTTGTAGCCGAGTAAGCAACCTGATGTGATTTCAGTGGTTAATTGGGTAAAGCGGTCAGATTCACAAAAGCGATTAGGCAATAAATAGCTGAGTACGGAGCCTGGAATACTCTTCATTCATTCCCCATTGATGTGAATGACTGCGAGGTCTTAGCATAAAAATAAAGGGCGTATGAACCTGGATATCAAATTCTAGGTAACAGCTTGTGCGCAGTAGGATTATTGCAACCAATTACATGTAGAAGGGAGTCTTAACGTAGCCTAGAAAAGAGTAACTTGAAAGGAATATCCTTCAAGATTACTTTATATTTTTTTAGCCATCGAGTGGTCAATATTTTTAAGATTTTGAAGGTGCTTTTATTCGAATAATTCCCCCCAAGTTTCATCATCTGCCACTACACTGATATATGCGTATAGGCGGTAAAATTTGCAGATTGAATCGGTAATATGATTTAGGACAAATTAACCTGTTTTAAATCGTGTAATCAATATTCCTCTATAGTAATGTAGAATAACGCAGTTATTCTGTGGGGTTTTAAATTAATATGAGCGTGCTTGAATAATGATAATGACGATGTTTATTCGACTCAAAACTTTCTTTACGGCTAATCCTAAATTGTTGTTCTTTCCTGCTCTGCTGGCAGGCATTCTGATTTTAGTATTGAGCATTGCCTTAAAGCCTAAAATAGCCGTATCCACAGCGGATAATATGGCGAGAGTAGTTGAAGTGATGCCGCTAGCGCTGACAAATATTGCACCGAAAATTACCGGCTTTGGACAAGTAAGGCCAAAGCAACAATGGAGCGCCGTTGCAGAAGTGAGTGGTGAAATATTATTTAAGTCGCCGCAACTCGCGAAAGGTGAATACATTCTTGCAGGCACTGAATTATTACGCATTGACCCATTGAAATATAAACTGGCATTAGCGCAGGCGGAAGCGGATCTTAATAGTAATCAGTTACAGCTCGAAAAATTAAAACAAGAAAAGATAAACCTCGCGAAAAACTTAGAAATAGAGCAAAGCCGCTTGGCCTTACAGCAACAAGAGAATAAGCGCCTAGCACGATTAACAAAGCAGGGCATGTTGCCGCAATCGGATTTAGATACCCAGCGGGTGAAGTTACTCACTCAAGAAAAAATAGTCCAAGAAATTAACCAGCAACTGGCGCTGTTCGCTAACAAAAAATCTGTCGCGATCGCAAAAATAAATTTATCCACGGCAAAAGTGGAGGAAGCTAGACGCTCTGTGAGTAAAACTGTGATTACTGCACCGCGTAATATTAAAGTAGCCAGTGTCGGGGTGGAAACGAATCAGGTTGTGAATCTGAATCAGATTATGCTGATTGGTCATTCTTTAGAAATTATGGAAGTAGAAGCTCAGGTTGCTATTCACGATATGCACACCTTAATGTCTAGTCTCTTACCGAGCTTACAACAATGCAGTAACTGCATGGTTACTCATGAAGTTCTAAATAAAATCGATGCGAAAATCGAATTAAAAAGTGGTCGTGTCAGCCAAACTTGGCCTGCAAAAGTAAAGCGTATTAGTGAAACTGTCGATCTTAACCAGGCAACCGTTGGAGTGATTTTAGAAATAACTCAAGACCTTACGGCTATGCGCCCGGGGAAGCCGCCTTTACTTAACGGCATGTTTATAAAAGCGAGTTTAATAGGGCAGGCAAGCTCACAGTTTTCAGTTCCAGAAAAAGCCTTGCATACCAATCGTATTTATTTAATGAGCACCGAAAACACATTGAAAATTGTTCCGGTAACGGTTTTGTATCGCAATCAACTTGATACGGTTATTCAAGCTAATGATGCCTCGGCCATTGCAGAGGGAGACTTGTTAGTACTGAACGATTTATTACCTGCGATTGAGGGAATGGGATTATCAGTGAAAAAAGAGCAGTCATTTCCAGAGCAGTCTTTGGAAGGTAACTCATTATGATCGCTTTTTTTACCCGCCATCCAACGGCTGCAAATTTATTAATGATCTCATTGATCATACTGGGTTTAAAAGCCTTGCCGGATATTAAACGCGAAACCTTTCCAGAATTTGTGCCATTGTATGTGGTTGCCAGTATTATCTATCCGGGCGCATCTCCACAAGAGGTTGAAGAAAGTTTATGCGTACGTATGGAGGATGCAGTTGATGGTTTATCAAATATTCTTGAGAAGCGCTGCGAAGCATTAGAAGGTGCGGCGCGATTAACACTAAAGCTGGATGAGAAAGCCGACCTAGGACGAATGACTTTTGATGTGCAAACACAAATCAATGCTATCAATGATTTTCCTGACGAAATTGAATCACCCATTGTTCAAGAGTTGAATCGTAACGATAAAGTGGTGGATATCGCGGTGAGTGCGCCACTGCCATTGCCTGAGTTAAAAGCCTATAGCGAGGCCTTAAAACGTAAGTTGCAGCGTGACTATGATGTGGATTTGGTTGAAGTCAGTGGTTTCTCGGCGCACGAATATCGTATTGAGTTGGACCTGCATACACTTCGCCAAATGGGCTTAAGTGTGAGTGATATTGCTAATCAGGTGAGTTTACAAAATATTAAAATGCCTAGCGGCAACATTGAAACAGATGAAAAAGAATTTTTAATTCGCTTCGAAGGCCAAAGTAATAGCATTGAATCCTTAGCCAATATGGTCGTAGGCGCGAGTCCGAATGGAGCAACCGTTCGATTATCGGATGTAGCCATTATTACCGATCGTTTTAAATTAGACGAACAGAAAATTTTATTTGATGGTCAAACATCAGCAATTATTAAAATCAGTAAAAACAAACAAGAAGATGCGCTAAGAGTAAAAGAGAAAGTACAGGCTTTTGTTGATGCTGAACGAAAAATTGCGCCGCAAGGAGTTGTTTTCTCCTTGACCAACGATATGTCATCCATCTTAATTGAACGCATACAAATGATGCTGAAAAATGGTTGGCAAGGTATCGCATTGGTGTTTTTTACCTTATGGCTGTTTTTTAATATTCGTTATTCATTTTGGGTTGCCGCTGGGCTACCGGTAGCCTTTATGGGTGGTTTATTTTTAATGGCCAGCCTTGGTTTGTCGATCAATATGATGTCGCTGGTGGGGCTGTTAATGGCCATTGGCATCATTATGGATGATGCCATTGTCATTGCAGAATCCATCGCCTCGCACATTGATAGAGGGCAAAAAATTAATGATGCTGTCATAAATGGGGTTAATAAAGTCATGCCTGGGGTAGTGTCTTCCTTTTTAACCACGGTGTGTATTTTTGGCGGCTTGTTATTTTTAACGGGTGAAATGGGAGCTGTGCTTAAAGCAATCCCACAAGTATTATTATTGGTGCTAAGTATTAGCTTAATTGAAGCCTTCTTAATTTTACCCAACCATTTAAGCCATGCTTTACAAAGAGAAGAAGATAAAAAATTAAAGACGCCCGCTCAGGAAAAAACAGGCGAAGAACGGAATACAATTTATAGATTTAAACAAGGCTTTATTGATCGCTTTGAATCATTTCGCAATAACCAATTACCGAGAGCGGTTAAATTTTGTGTGCACTATCGCTATGGTTTTATGGGTTCGTTATTGGCACTGATGCTGATCTCGGTATCGTTATTAACCTCTTCATTGGTGCGCTTTACGCCTTTCCCAGATCTGGATGGTGATATTGTTGAAGCGCGTATTATTCTCGCCCCAGGCACCACACTTAAGCAGACTGAAAAAGTGATGAATACTTTAGTCAGTACAGCAGAGCGAGTGGGCGCTCAATTTTCTGCGGAGTTTGAGGATGGTGAACCATTAATTCAGCACATTACACGACAATATGGCAGTAACGCTGATGCTAATGAATCAGGGCCGCATCTAGCAACCGTTAGACTTGATCTGCTGGGTGCAGAGGAGCGCGAATCGTTAATTGGTGATGTTATTATTGCTTGGAAAAAAGAAGTGGGCACCTTGGCCGAACCAATTTCTTTAGTTTTTAAAGAACCGACTCTTGGGCCTGGTGGTCGTGACATTGAATTACGCATCAAGCATCCAGACCTTGCTTCGTTAAAAGAAGTCTCGGTAACAATTCAGCAATACCTGGCTAAGTTTGATGGTATTTCGGGCATTATCGATGATATGCGCATGGGCAAAGAAGAAATTTTAGTTTCAGTTCGCCCTGGGGCTGAGAATTATGGCATTAATGCGCTAATGATCGCTGGTCAATTACGCGCCGCATTTTTTGGACAGCGCGCAGATCAAATTCAGGTGGGTGTTGAAAATGTTAATGTGGAAGTGCGCTTAAATAAATCTCAAGCCCGTGATCTCGATCAGCTTGCCAACTTTCCGATTGTTACTCCTAGTGGCAGTCAGATACCGTTAGCTAATTTAGCGAAATTTGAATTTACTCGCAGCTATGTGCGTATTAACCGAATCGATGATTTACGCAGCTTGAGTATTTATGGCGATACAAATAATAGAAAGATTTCATCTTTCGAAATAATTAACGATTTTAAACTGAACCTCATGCCTCAGTTGCTAAAAGACTATCCGGAATTACGTTTTGATTTTGAAGGCCAAGCGAAAGATGCACAAAAAACGGGCCAATCAATGGCGCAAGGTTTTTTAATTGGGCTGTTTGGTGTGTTTGTTATTTTGAGCTTTCAATTCAGAAGTTACTTAGAGCCCATCATTGTAATGATGGCGATTCCGTTAGCCTTTATCGGAGTGGTATGGGGGCATTTTTTATTGGGCTATTCATTAAGTATGCCGAGCATGATGGGCTTTGTTTCGTTAGCGGGTATTGTGGTGAACGATTCGATTTTATTAGTGCAGTACATTCGTCACCATATCGATGAGGGGGATGAAATCCATGAAGCCGTCGTATTTGCCAGTCGAGAGCGTTTTAGAGCGGTGTTTATTACTTCACTTACGACAGCTGCGGGTCTATTACCTTTATTATTAGAGAGCAGCTTGCAGGCGCAAATTATTCAGCCACTTGTTGTTTCTATTGTGTTTGGTATTTTTGCATCAACAGCCTTGGTCTTGTTTATGATTCCTTGTATGTATGTGATTCTCTCGGACTTTGGATTAACTAGGCCTCATGGAAGTAAGGACTGATTCGTTATTATTATCCTACAGAAATTTCCGCTTCTATTTTTTAATTAGATGCGGAGATCTGAATATGTTGAATTATTCTTTAGAGAATATTACTCGGTCGCCCGTTAGAACATCTACTAAAATAATAGCGTTGTAATCTATCATGAATATCCTCTGATGCTTTTCATCAAATGCCAGCTGATAGGGATTACTAATCCGAATTCCAAAACCTGTATCATTGCTCGATAGAATATTAGTTGTTTTATTTATTAAATCTATTTTCTGCAAAGAGCGAGGAGCTCCTGTGGAGCTGATGTATGCTACCTCGGCATTATCTGTAAGTTCGATATCTTCACCTAATATATTGGGCAAATCCATTATTTTTTCACGGAGCCCGCTGGTGAGGTTAACTTTGTATAATTCTTGAGGAGATCGATTTAAAATATAAGCTTCTTCATCTGTGGTTTTGCAGTACAGCGCTGCAATCTGAGTAAAATCGATTCCTGTACCTGTATTCTGATCAGAGATGATTTTGCTATTTCGCGTATCTAAGTCAAAACTTATTACGCTATCCATTAAAAGATTTTGATTTCGAATATAGAGTAAACTGTTGCTTTGCTTGTTAAAGCATATATCTTTTGCCTTTAAGTGTTCCGCATCATCAGGTAAATCATCATTTGTTAACGCTTTGTTAATTTCATTCTCACTCCAAAATACTTTAGTAGCAGAGAATGGGTTTACGGCTTCGATTCCAGTATTCGTTAATACTATTAATTGCTGATATTTCTCGGAATAGCCAATATTCAACGGGCTTAATTCAGGGCCACTAGTATTACTTGTTATGGTTTCAGAACTATTGCTTTCAGTTGAATATTTCCTGATCTTTGAACTTCTACTATAAAGAGCAAACCAGTTCCCTGTGCCATCAGTACCTAAGCCAGTTATACCATTATGACCAAATTTATTATCATTATCACTATCATTTGTGAAAATACGACGATCACCTGTCGTTCGATTCACTGCTATTAACTCAGGGTTACTATCACTAGCAACAATCAGTTGATCGTTATCCTCATCTATTATTAGGCTGTCTAGTGCTCTTAATTCTAGCCCAGTGCCAATATTATTTGCGGATATTGTTGTTCGATTCCCAGTGCTTACATCAATAGAGGTGATTTTATGATCCCAACTCTCAAGAATATAGAGTGAGTTGTTTTCCGTATCATAGGCTAAACCTGAAGGGCAGTTTAACTCGTCACCTTCACCTACAGTCTTAGATGAAATAACTGTTTTAATAAGTGAGTTAGTATCAATGGCTATTATGTTGTTATTAATACAATCACTGACAAACATTCTATGGTTTTCATTGTCGTATTCGATGCCGAGAAATAATTCTCTTCCTCCATCGGCTATTGTTGTTCTATCTCCACTTGTTAGGTCAACAGCAACAAGGCTTGATGGGTTACCCTTCGCTATTAATAGACGGTTATTTTCTATATCCAGAGCCGCTGCCTTGAAATAACCAATTATGGGGCCACTACCGATAGACTTGCTACTAAGAATCGATCGAATCCCATTCGTTAGATTTACTTTTAATACTCGAGAATATTCAATAATATAAGCAATATCTCCAGAGCCTTGATAGACAAAATCCGTTAGGGTCTCTAACTCGGGTGATGTGTTTAAAGTATAATGAATGCTAGCAGTAGGATTTGAATTTTCTAAAATTCTGACTTGTAGTTCTGCTTTGCCTTCAGTGCTCATTATTTCTACGTTGGGAATGCGCCATGTCCCCATTGAGTTTATCGTTGACGATATCCACTCCCCTCCTATTCTTGCTTCAACCGATAATGTGTTGTGGTCTGTGTTGTCGATGTTATAGCTACCGACTACATCGATATTACTTCCAGAGAAAAAACTATTATTGGTTGGAAATGCAACGTTTAAATTAGTAGGACTTTTAATTTCAATAGAAACGGAGTCTGTCGATGAAATACCGTTCTCATCAATAATTATTAATTGAAACTGCAGTACTTCCTCACTATCTGGAGGTGTGAAGGATGCTTTTTCACTATTAGGGTTAATGATCTCAACCCTTGTTCCACTTAGTTGTAACCATTGGTAGGACGTTATATTGGCGGTGCTAGAAGATAGTGAACCGTTCAATATTGCTAGCTGGTTGATATTATAAAACGCGTCGATCCCAGCATGTGCTGACGCAATAGATGCAGGTTCATTAACTTTTACATTAATCATATCGTTAGACGTTTGTTTATCATTATCAGAAACTGTTAGTAAAAAGCTTAACGTTCCAGCTGTAGAGGGGGCGGTAAAATTGGCTATGCTCTCGTTTGCATTATTAAGCGCAACAGTTACGCCGCTAACTTGCTCCCATTTGTATTCGGTAATTGCAAGATCGTCTGTTGAGGATTCTGCATTTAAAGTCACAATGTTATTTGATGTCACTGTTTGATTATTGCCAGCATTGGCAATAGGAGGTGCTGAAAGTTCAGGTTGTTCGGGAGTCACTTCATTAACATTTATCGTCACTATATCGCTATGTGATAGCTCTTCGGCATCCATCACGGTTAGTTGAATCAATAAGGTTCCAGCAGTTGAAGCTGTGAAGCTAGCATTAGCGGAATTACTGTTATCGATAGTAATGGTTGGCCCAGATATTTGCTGCCAGTTGTAGCTTGTAATCTCTCTGTCATCGCTTGATTCACTTGCCGACAGGTGGACAGTATCGTTAGGGATAACGTTTTGGTCTAGGCCGGCATTGGCGATAGGAGGGTGAGGCGTCGTATCTAATATGGTTACAAATACTTCATCGCGCGGTAGGCCATTTCCAAAGCTACTGGGTAAATATCCGGAAACATAAGCCTGTACTCGAAAATACTTCAGGGTATCTTTATCGACATCTGGCAAAGTAACTTTGATCGTTTTACCTTTAGTGAGAATGCTTTGGTCGTTATCACCTAAATAAAGCCATTCGTAGGTGATATCTGGATTACCCCCACTAACTTGACTATTTGCCGTTAAGCTAATCGTACTGTTTTCATCGGCAGAAAAATCACTGGGTGCTGAAACAGTGATAGTAATATTATCTGTAGATTCATTAGGACTCGCTTCTTCTCCACCACAGCTGGCCAATGTTAATGTTGCTGCACAAATGTAAGCTAGTTTTAAGTACTTATTGAAGTTCACTAATAAATTCCTTTGCACCATATATATTAAAAGTTACTCCTAGAATATCATAATAAAACATTTAGTTATTGGCTTGTGCAATGTTAGTTGTCATGGGCGTTAAAGGAATTAATTACTAGGTTATTTTTTAATTTAAGGTGTATTAAATCACGCGTGTTTGCATATGAATGCGAATGAAGAAGTTTTGCAATGGCAGTTAGTTAAAGTGAGTAATCAGGTACGGTTACTTTTTACGTAATCGCGATAATGAAACGGCCGTAATACCTAAGAACGAAGCGATATGGTATTGCGGTAGACGTTCTAATAATTCGGGATATTCTTTGCAAAACCAACGGTATCGCTGTTCGGCGTTACCTAATAAAAGATGCGCTTCGCGGCGGGCACTTTTAATAAAAATCGTTTGCAGCATTTTTATTTCTAAACGCAATAACTCTGGATTATCTTCACCTGATTTAGACAGGGCTGTGTAGCTTGCGACCATTAAACGTGTTGGTTCTAAAGCTTGTATAAAATACTGGCAGGGTTCTTTGCTAACAAGAGCATCGACAGGAGCAATCATTTCATTGGCTTGGTAGAAGTGTTGGTTCACTTCATTACCGGCTTGATCGATGTAATAAATACGGATCAACCCTTCTAAGATAAAACACAGCTCTGTACAAATATCGCCTGCTTGTACCCAATGTTGCTGGGCTTCTAGTTCAAGCGCAGAAAAATGTTGAGTAAAATTTTCCCAATGACTAAGCGTGATGGCGAGCTTATTCTCACAAATGTTTTGCATCTGCAGTTGGTCTTTGAATAATTGATCTTTTATTAACTGAATTTGTGCAGACGAGTTGTTGGAAGAGGTTGCCATAACGTTGTCCAAAGTATTTGGTTCAGTATAGGGGGAAATGTTCTTATTCGTACACTTTATTCTCCAGCCTTCTCTATTAATGAGGTGGTGAGGTTCATTAATAGAGAAGGTGGCTGCGAAGGTATGACAAAGTCTTCAAAAAAATCTAGCGCTTAAAAACTCTCTTTAAGAGAGTCATTACCTGAAAGCATCGCAAGTTTATGGCTTAGTGCTCTAGGTAGAATACGGTCAAAATAAAATGTGGCATTGGCGATCTTATTTTCTAACAGTTCTTTTGAATATTCGCCCTCCAAAGGCAGCTCGTCCAAAATCTGCTTATCTAAAAGCTGCTTGTTTAAAAGAGTGCGCGCTGTAATCGCCATTTTAGCCCAGAAATATCCTAGTACGATATAACCGGAATACATCATATAATCGAAACTGGCAGCGCCGGCTTCATCTGGATTTTTCATCGCTTTAGCCCCGATCTGCATAGTGACTTCAGGCCATTCCTTTGAATAGTTTTTTAACGAGGAGAGTAGCGTTCCTATTTCACTATCATCCGCCAGGTGTGAATTCTCTTTGTCTAGTACGTGCATCATCTTGGTAAAACTCATTAAGCTTTTGCCTTGAGTGCCTAGCACTTTTCGCCCTAATAAATCTAACGCCTGGATACCAGATGTGCCTTCATATAATGTGGCGATACGACCATCGCGATACAGTTGTTCGACTCCGGTTTCTTTTATAAAGCCATGGCCGCCGTGAATCTGAATCGCATGGCTGGCACTTTCTAAACCAACTTCAGTGCAAAAGCCTTTGGCGATGGGGGTGAGCATATCGAGTAGTTGCTGCTTTTCTTTGTTTGTATTCTCTTGATGGGTTTCATCCATTAGTTGTGAACAGAACTGAGCTAATGCGCGGCCACCTTCGGCGAATACTTTCTGGGTTAATAGCATACGTCGGACATCGGGGTGAACAATCAATGGATCGGCTTCGAGTTCTGGATTCTTTATACCGCTAAGGCTGCGCATTTGAGTACGGCTTTGAGCGTAATTTAAGCTCTTTTGAAAACTGCGTTCACTCAAGCCAATGCCTTGAAGTGAAGTGCCTAAACGCATTTCGTTCATCATGGCGAACATGGCATTGATGCCTTTGTTCTCTTCGCCAATTAAAAAGCCCTGTGAATTTTCGAAACTCATTGAGCACGTAGGATTACCGTGCACGCCCATTTTTTCCTCAATGCCGATGCAGCGAACGTTATTATCTTTGCTCCACTGGCCGTCTTCTTCTGATTTATCAGGAACAAGAAACAGCGATAAACCTTTAATGCCTTCTCGGCTATTCGGTGAATCTTTTAGGCGCGCCAAAACAAGATGAATAATGTTGTCGCTGGCGTCGTGTGAGCCCGCTGAAATGAATATCTTACTGCCTTTAACCTGATAGCTGCCATCGGCATTAGCGATCGCTGACGTGCGAATTAATCCTAAATCAGATCCGCAATGCGCTTCGGTCATACACATGGTGCCTGTCCATTGGCCGCAGATCATTTTTTCTAGATAATTTTGTTTTAATTCATCACTGCCATAAGCGATAAGTGCGCGGCAAGCTGACATGGTCAGGGCAGGTGTCATACTAAAAGCATGATTGGCTGAAGTTAATAATTCACCAATAAAAGACCCTAAGCGCGAAGACTGGTTTTGGCCACCCCATTGCTCGGGCAGACATAACCCCATCCAGCCTGCTTGGGCGTATTTCTGAAACGCGGTTTTCATGCTTGGCGGTAAACTAACTTGGCCATCGTTTAATTGGCAGCCTTGACGATCACATTCGCTATTAATAGTGGCGAGTTCTTGTTCAGCAAAGCGGGCGGCTTGTTTTAATACGAATAGTTCTTCTTCAGTATTTTGATCAATCGTTTCTGACTCTGGAGGGGGAAAGACTTCATTCAGTAGAAAAGCCATATCTTGTAATGGGGCCTGGTAGTCAATACCGTTTTCGAGCCCTTTATTTGATGTTTTGTTAGGCATTATCATCACCTTGTTATGTTTAGTAATTAGTCTTCGTTGTTTCTTACCGCGACTTCTTTTACAGTATTAAGCATAAAAAGCTGACAGCCATTAACAAATGTTAACGACGGCTGGCATTGATCAGCGAATAATGAATTCCATGATGAGAAAGAAGATATAGGCCGTTTTCTTAGAAAAATAGACAACGTTAATATCTAAATTAAATAACCGTGAGTAGACAATAATGACAAATCAACATTTCCCTAAGTTACTTGAGCCATTAGATCTAGGCTTCACTCAATTGAAAAACCGTGTATTGATGGGTTCTATGCACACCGGTTTAGAAGAAATGAAAGATGGCATGGAGCGTATGGCGGCGTTTTTTGCTGAACGTGCTCGTGGTGGTGTTGGTCTTATCGTTACCGGTGGTTTTGGCCCAAGTGCTGAAGCCGCAACTCATCCGCATACGAATATTATTAGCAGCGATGAAGATGCGCTGAAACATAAAACCATTACTGATGCGGTTCACGCTGAAGACAGTAAGATTTGTATGCAGATTTTGCACACAGGTCGTTATGCGTTTAATCCTAATTCGGTTGCACCTTCTGCAATTCAAGCGCCGATCAATCCGTTTGTCCCGAAAGAATTGGATAGCGACGGTATTGAAAAGCAGATTAATGACATCGTTCAGCTAGCTAAGTTCGCTCAAGTCGGCGGTTATGACGGCGTTGAAATTATGGGTTCGGAAGGCTATTTTCTTAACCAATTCTTAGCCAAACGTACTAACCATCGTGACGATGCATGGGGTGGAGAATACGAAAACCGCATGCGTTTAGCGGTAGAAGTTGTTCGTCGTACTCGTGAGGCTGTTGGTGAAAAATTCATTATTATTTACCGTCTATCCATGTTGGATCTAGTTGAAGGTGGCAGTAACTATGAAGAAGCATTGCAGCTAGGTAAGGCGATTGAAAAAGCGGGCGCGACGATTATTAATACGGGTGTTGGTTGGCACGAAGCGCGTATCCCTACCATCGCAACCAAAGTACCTCGCGCAGCATTTACATGGGTAACGGCTAAGTTCCGCAAAGAGCTTTCTATCCCGTGTATTACGTCTAACCGAATTAATACCCCAGAAGTTGCAGAAGAAGTGTTACAGCGTGGCGATGCCGACATGGTATCAATGGCGCGTCCATTCTTAGCTGATCCGTTGTTTGTTGAAAAAGCCGCCGCCGGTAAGAGCGATGAAATTAATACGTGTATCGGTTGTAACCAAGCGTGTTTAGATCACGTATTTAGCGGCAAGCTAACAAGCTGCTTAGTTAACCCGCGTGCATGCCATGAAACTGAAGTCATCATCACAGACCTTGCTGCTAATGCCACGAAAAAGAAATTAGCAGTTATCGGTGCTGGCCCAGCAGGTTTGGCGTTCGCTACTACCGCTGCAGGTCGTGGACACGACGTTACTTTGTTTGATTCTGCTAGCGAAATTGGTGGTCAGTTTAACGTTGCGAAGCAAGTTCCAGGTAAAGAAGAATTCTTTGAAACGATTCGTTATTTCGGTAAGCAAATCGAGCTAACAGGTGTAAATCTTAAATTGAATACGCCTGTGACTGCAGACGATTTAAATGCCGGTGATTTTGATGAAGTCGTTTTGGCAACGGGTATTGCACCTCGCTTACCAGAAATCGAAGGCATCGAACACGCTAAGGTTTTAAACTACCTTGATGTACTGAAGCATAAAATACCGGTGGGTAAAAAGGTAGCTGTGATCGGCGCTGGCGGTATTGGCTTTGATGTATCGGAATACCTGTGTCATGAAGGTGAAGCAACCAGTCAAAACATTCCTGCCTTCATGAAAGAGTGGGGCGTTGATATGACCCTTGAAGCACGTGGTGGTATTGAGGGGATTGAAGCGGTTGTTGCGCCATCGGCTCGCGAAGTATTTTTACTGCAGCGTAAAACGTCGAAGGTTGGCGCTAAGCTGGGTAAAACAACGGGCTGGATCCACCGTACAGGCCTTAAAAACAAAGGCGTGACGATGATTCCTGGTTGCAGCTATGACAAGATTGATGACCAAGGTCTTCACATTACTGTAGGTGATAATCAGCAAGTATTGGATGTCGATAACGTGATTATCTGTGCCGGCCAAGATCCATTACGTGCGTTGGTGGAAGGTTTGAATAAACCTCATCATTTAATCGGTGGCGCTGATGTAGCGGCTGAACTTGATGCGAAGCGTGCGATTGATCAAGGTACGCGCTTAGCGGCTAAGATGTAACGACCACACTGCAACGATACCTTAGCGATACTAGTGCTGATGGTTTTATGTTAAAGATGGTTTTATGTTAAAAGAGAAAGGCTCTAAAGAAATTTAGGGCCTTTTTTTAGTAATTAAATTGGTTTGATTTAACTCACGTAAATGATTTTATAATTCAAAAGGTTGCACGAACTTACAATTTTCCTACTTGCGTTTTGTGCTCTGTTGGTTATGATGAATGTATGAATATTTTAAAAGCTGTTTCTCAACAATCACGTTTTAATCGCTCTGCTTCTTGCAGTGGTGCTATTGCGTGCTCGTCTGAACAGTCTCGTTTACCACAGCAGTATTGGTGCTTTGCCGAGTATTTCTGGGGCTATTTTAGCTTCACGCTGGGTCGCACTTGATATTCGCAACATAGAATTCATAGGCAGCCTGGCACTTCAGCCAGCTGCTTAAAGAACCCCGATTAGCAGCTAGCTGGTCGGGGTTTTTTTATGCCTTTAAGTAATTTAACTGATGCAACTAATAACCAAATGGGTTGTGCATCTGGGGAAAAATTTAGGAGAGCAAAATGAATACACAAACAGGTACAGCGCCTCAAAAGACTAAGTCACTGGCCGCGATTAGACCTCTGCCCAGTCCAAGAGAGCTAAAGCAAGCTCTGCCGTTATCGGATGCATTGCAATTGCAGGTTGATCAGCAGCGTCAGCAAATTCGCCAGTTATTACAAGGCGATGATGACCGTTTATTAATTATCACGGGTCCGTGCTCTTTGCACGATCCTGAGGCCGCGTTAGATTACGGCAAGCGTTTGGTGGCGTTAAATGAAAAGCTGTCTGACCGCTTATTGATTGTAATGCGCGCTTACGTAGAAAAACCAAGAACGACAACGGGCTGGAAGGGTTTAGCATACGATCCAGACCGCGATTCAGTACATGATGGCGCGGGTGATATCAATAAAGGGCTAGAGGTTTCTTGGGGCTTATTATTGCAGTTGGTCGAACTGGGTTTGCCGCTGGCAACCGAAGCGTTGAATCCGATGACGATGATGTACTTGGAAGATTTAATCAGCTGGACTGCGATTGGTGCGCGTACCGCAGAGTCACAAATTCATCGCGAAATGATCAGTCATCTTTCTATGCCTGTCGGTATTAAAAACGGAACGGATGGCTCAGCTGATACGGCAGTGAATGCGATGGTTTCAGCCAGCCGTAGCCATCATTGCTTAGGCATGGATGTTGACGGCAATATCGCGATGCTGGATACACCAGGAAACTCAGATACACACATGGTACTTCGTGGTGGTCGTCATTTAACAAACTACGATGCAAAGAGTATTCAGCAAACATTAGAACAATTGAATACGGCTAAAGAAAAAAATGATATCCATGCAAAAGTCATTGTCGATTGCAGTCATGATAATGCGCAAAAAAAGCATGAGCGACAATTAGATATTGCTACCGAGGTTGTTCAGCAGCGTATTGAAGGCAATCGTGCGATTTCAGGCTTGATGCTAGAGAGCTTCATTCATGCGGGTAAGCAAGGTATGAAAGGGCCTAATAACCAAGGCCTTGAATACGGTGTTTCGATTACAGATCCTTGTATCAGCTGGGAGCAAACTGAAACGCTATTAACGGCGATTCACCAGCAAATGAAGGTGCAATAATAGGTCCAGTAATAGATCTAAGATGGTCTTTGATTAGACGGGCTGTTTTGTGTATTTAGCAATGATACGAAACAGCTCCGCGCGATTGATGGGTTTTGTAATCACTTCATTCATGCCAGCATTCATACAGGCTTTTATATCGTCTTCCATAACGCTGGCGGTTAATCCTAAAATCGGTAACTGAGCATAGGCTGGATTCTTTCGTAATACCTTGGTCGTTTCTAGGCCATCAAGTACAGGCATGTGCCAATCCATTAAGATAAGTTCAAACGCTTTCTTTTGGCAGAGTTCGAGTGCTTCTTCGCCATGGCTTGCTAATGTGATGATGGCACCGGTTTGGCGCAGTATTTTATTTAATACAATTTGGTTGGTTGGGTTGTCTTCAACGATGAGTATGTTGATGTTGTCTAAGCGCAGCGTAACAGGCTTTGGTGTAGGCAGGCTGCCTCCGGTAGCGTGTTGATAAGTAATTGAGAATGAGCAGCGAGTGCCTTGACCGAAGGTACTGGTTAACGTGATATCGCCTTGCATAAGTTCAACAAGGTTTTTGCTGATCGCAAGACCTAAACCGTTACCTTCAAATTGTCGGGTTGTTGAATCATCGATTTGGCTAAAAGGCTTGAACAGCTTTTTTTGATCGCTTGCTAAAATACCAATGCCACTATCGACGATAGTAAATATTAGCTGTTGTTGCTCGCTATTGTGTTCCAGTGAAATCGATACATGGCCTTTTGCAGTAAACTTAATCGCATTATTGACGATGTTTAATAAGACTTGTTTGATGCGATCGGGGTCACCATTAATAACGTCTGGAATGGTATCACTGATAGAAATATTAAGATCAATGGCTTTTACTTCTGCGCTATTGGTGATTATTTTCACCACTGATTGAATCAGCGCAGTTGGAGAGAAGTCTTTGTGCTGTAAGGTGATGTTTCCACTACCGACCTTGGCATATTGTAGAATATCGCTGGTCTGAGTTGATAGCGCTGCAGTTGAGCTTTCAATGATACTCAACAGCTCTATACGCTCTTGTTCATCGGTTGTTTCTTTTAATAGCTCTATTGCGCATTGAATACCATTTAACGGGGTACGCATTTCATGGCTCATATTGGCGAGAAATGTGGTTTTCACTTGGTTGGCTTTTTCAGCCTCTACGGCTGATTTCTCGGCCGCTTGTTTGGCGTTTTTAAGTTCTGTAATGTTGCGCGAAATACCAAAGATGTACTCTGTACTACCCTCATCATTATTGATAGGAGACAACATGGTGCTCCAATGACGAATACTGCCATCACCGCTGGTAAAAGCTTCACTCTCTTCATATTGTGTGGGGAGTTGTTGTTGAATACAGCGTAGATAATTGGGTACGACAAAGTTATACACATCGGCGGGTAATACTTCGCTTAATGGCTTACCAAAATGCTCTAGCGCTTCGATGCTTACCGCTTCCTGCTGTGCCTCATTGGTGCTGACAACATGAAACTCTTCACCGATGACTTTTAATATGAACATGTTATCCAGTGACTTCTTCCAAAGTTTAGAAAAGAGGCTGGTTTCAAGCATGCTTCTTTCTTTCACGTCCATGTACTGATCCTTTGAATGAGGATGATTGTTTTAGTCTAACGATCTAATCGAGTAACTCATTTATTATAATAGACTAATACCAAGCGGCTTGATTGGTCATCTATTGCGCTATTTATTCCACCGGGGAATATTACTATTATTAAAAGATAGGATTTGATGAAAATATCGAGATCAAGGCAACAAGGTGGTATTCTAGCGGCTTAATTTTAACCACTTCTGACTCTACAAAAACAATTTATAGGAATAGCTGTGAAGAATCTTGTTGTTTATATGGGTATTGGTCTTATACGTTTAGTATCTTTTTTGCCATTACCTGCCGCGCATGCTCTAGGAGCTCTAATTGGTAAGGTACTGTGGTTCACCGACAGTTCCCGTATAGCTAAAATCAATTTACGTATCTGTTACCCAAATCATAGTGAAGAGCAGATAGAGTATTTAGCCCGTGAAAGTTTAACCGCGCTGGGTAAGACGTTTACCGAAATGGGGATGTCATGGATGTGGCCAATACCTAAGGTACAAAAATTGATTACTCAGGTTGAGGGGCTAGAGCACCTCGAAAAGGCGCTAGAAGAAAAGCAGGGGATTATCTTAATCGCTCCGCATCTAGGTAATTGGGAAGTACTAAATCACTTTTTCCGCCAGTACCTCTACATGACGGTTATGTATAAGCCCGCTAAAATCCCTGCGCTGGATAAGTTCATCTTTAGTACTCGTAAACGTGTAGAAGTGGGCTTGGTACCGGCAGACCGCAGTGGGGTAGAGTCTTTATATGCACTACTAGCCAAAAAAGAAGTCATTGCGGTATTGCCAGACCAAGAGCCAGGTTTAAAGAGCGGCGTATTTGCGCCCTTCTTTGGTCAAACTGCATTAACCGGTAAGCTTATTGGTGAGTTAGCCAATAATACGCCCGCAGCACTATTATGTTGTTACGCCAAGCGTTTAGATGATGGTAATTATGGTGTGGTCGTGAAGCCTGCCCATAAAGATATTCGTAATACCGATGAGGTCGCTGCTGCTACTGCGCTGAATGTGAGTATTGAAGAATGTATTAATGACTGCCCTGAACAATATCAGTGGAACTACAAGCGTTTTCGCCGACAGCCAGAAGGGCGTTCTAACTTCTATAAAAAATAGAAAACGTTTTCTTCTCTAATTCCTGATCATTTAATTTTTAGTATCAACCAGCGCATATCTTTTGAGATTTAGGCGCTGGTTTTGTTTATAGCGCCTGTAAGCGCGAAGGTAACCCAATATGTCTTTCTCTTCATTAAATTTAGATGCACGCTTATTGTCTGGCTTAACCGCTGCTGGCTATGACCAGCCAACACCGATTCAAAGCGCTGCGATTCCTGCATTATTGGCGGGTAAAGATGTAATGGCGGGGGCACAAACAGGTACCGGTAAAACAGCCGCGTTTGCACTGCCTATCTTGCATCGCTTGTTGGCCATTCGAGAACAAAACCCTTTGGCTTCAGATGAAGTTCAGCCGTTACGCGCGTTAGTACTGGTGCCTACCCGTGAGCTGGCTCAGCAAGTTTATAAAAGTTTTGTGAAATATGGCGATGAGAGCGGGCTGACCAGTGCGATTGCGTATGGTGGAATTAGTATTAATCCTCAAATCGATGCCTTGACTGATGGCGTTGATGTGCTGGTAGCTACTCCTGGGCGTTTATTAGACCTAATGCACAAACAAGCGGTTAGCTTGTCGCAAGTACAGTTTTTGGTTTTTGATGAAGCTGATCGTATGCTGGATATGGGCTTTATTATTGATATTCAGCGTATTCTGAAACATGTGCCTAGCGCTCGTCAGACCATGTTATTTTCCGCGACGTTTAATGAAGAGATCTTTACTCTTAGTAAAAATATTTTAAAAGCCCCTGAATTAATTGAAGTGGATGCACGTAATACCACGGCCTCGAAAGTAGAGCAGATGGTCTATGTGGTCGATGAAGATAAAAAGCGTGAGCTGACGTCTTTCATGATTGGTTCCAAGAACTGGAAGCAGGTATTGATCTTTGTACGCACCAAGCAGGGCGCAGACGCGCTCGCCAAAGAAATGTGCAAAGATGGTATCAAGACTCAATCCATTCACGGTGATAAGTCACAAGGCGCACGTGAGCGTGCTTTAGAAGAATTCAAAGAAGGTAAAGTACGCGCTTTGGTAGCGACCGATGTGGCAGCGCGAGGGTTGGACATTCAGCAATTACAATACGTAATTAATTATGAACTGCCGTACATTGCCGAAGATTATATTCATCGCATTGGCCGTACTGGCCGTGCGGGGCTAGAAGGCTTAGCCGTTTCGTTAATGAGCATGGGTGAAGAGTATCTGTTAGAAGAAATCGAAGTGGTGCTGGATGATCGTGTGCCGCAGTCTTGGTACCCAGGTTATGAGCCCGATTTAACCAAGCCTGTACCAAAAAATAAAAAGAATTCACGCGCTGCGCAAAAAGGGCGTCAAAAAGCCCGCGCTTATGGTGAAAAAACGGGTAACCGTTCCAGTGCTAACAAAGGCGCCAATAACGGCGGTGGAAATCGCTCGGGTGGGCGAAATAGACGCAGTTAAGCGTCGTTCAATGCCGCTTTGTGATTGCCGATAAATAACAGCTGCGTATACTACGCGGCTGTTTCATTTTGATCGCGTCACACTTTCAACGGTCATATCGTTATTAGCCCCATTTTGAGAATATTATGTCTAGCGCTTTCGCGTCTCGTTTCCAATTAGTTGTTGATCAATTAGCCCAAGGTAATAAAAAGCAGTTTGCTGAAGTTACCGGTAAATCAGCCTCGCATATTTATAAAATCTGCCGTGGCATGAGCCGTCCTTCGATGGCGTACTTGCAAGAACTGTATGATGACTACAAGGTTGATTTAACCTGGTTATTAACCGGTGAACAAAGTGCGAGTTCACAGGTTGCAGGTACTCCACGCAATAGTGACCTAGTCTTTGCGCCGATGTTCGATGTGCAAGCATCAGCGGGTCTGGGCAGTGATGTCGTCGCAGAAAATATTGAAGACTACTTTGCCTTTAATAAGTCGTTTCTATCACGTCAGTTAAATGTATCGGGTGAAGCATTAGTATTTGTCACCATTAGTGGTGATAGCATGCTGCCGACGTTACATGACGGCGATCGCGTGCTGGTGGATATGTCACAAAAGGCGGTAAGTCACGAAGGCTTGTATTTATTGCAAAGTGAAGACGGTTTAATGGCAAAGCGTTTAAGTGATAAAAATGGCACTTTATTGGTGGTGAGCGATAATTCTGACTATGAAAACTGGACTCTCACTGCTTCAGCAAGAGAGAGTAGTCCAGTCGCAGGTAAAATTGTTTGGTGCGCTCGCAGTCTTTAATTTATTTGAGTAATTCACTAGCGGTTAAACGGTGAAAGACTTCATTTGTTGATTCAGTTCAAAGCTATCTTGACCAACTTCTTTTGCAATGCTCGACATACTTTGCGATTTTGATAAAAGATTTGATGATGCATCGTCGACTGCTAGAATATTCCTAGCAATATCATTGGCGGCTTCCGCTTGCTGAACACCAGCGGTAGCAACTTGGTCAATTAAATTGCTCACTTCATTAATTGAGGCTTCGATAGAACTCAGAATGTCACCCGTTTTGGTGGCTTCTAGCTCACTTTGCGACGCTTGATCACAAGATGTTGTCATCGCCAGTACCGCTTTTTCAGCAACCTGCTGTAGGCTAGAAATTGTATTTTCAATTTCATTGGTCGACTCTTGAGTGCGTGTGGCGAGAGTTCGTACTTCATCAGCAACAACGGCAAAGCCTCTGCCTTGCTCGCCAGCTCTAGCTGCTTCAATAGCAGCATTTAAAGCCAGTAGGTTAGTTTGTTCTGCAATGGCCTTAATGACATCAATAACCGTGCTAATAGACGCGGCCTGCTGTGCTAATTCACCAATTTCATCACCCGCGTTACGCACATTACTTGCCAATGTGCGTATGACTTCAGCAGATGAGTGAGAGTGTGCTGCACCTAAGGAAGCTTGCTGCTGCGACTCTTGCATTTTATTAGCGGCGTGATCGCAATGCGACGAAACCTCTTCGGCCGTTGCCGCCAGTTCTGTTGCTGCGGTTGAAATGATAGTGACTCGATTTTTCTGATCTTCGCCAAGTGCATTAACTTCTTCGGAAACATGAGATAGGTTTTCTGAAGAATTCGATAAAGTATCAGAATGGGCACGTACTCTTGATACGATGCCTCTGAGTTTTGTATACGATGTTTTAAGGGCGTTGATGGTATTACCCAGTTCATCTTTGCTATCGGAGTGATAGTCTTTATTTAAGCAACCTTCTTCTAAATCACGCGCCATTGTTTGAGTGATGTGAGCGTTGTAATCGACGGTGATTTTAAAAGACATGAATAAATAACAGCTGATAAGAAACAATAAAAAGAACGAACCTAGTGATAGGATTAAATCTTGTTGCATCATGCGTTCGCTTTTATATAACTCATTCTGATAAATAATATTAATCGCATCGCGTAAAAGACTCGTTTGCTTAATAGCGTCCGTTCCCAAGGAAAAGTAATCGCTACCTGAAATAGTGGGGGAATCAGGCATGATTAATTTTTTATTAGTCATCGCATGAAATTCTTTGATGCGAATTTTGGCTTGTTGCAATTCGCGTGGAACGTAAGCTGCAGAGATATCCTGTAAGAGAGAAAAATCATATTCAACATTGGTGAGAGCACTTTCAATTTTACTCAATGCACTACTGGCTAAAATGAAAGATTTTGAATCAAAACTGCCTTTTGTCGCAGCACTGGCGCCGATGCCTCGCAGCTGTCCTAATAGCTCTTGCAGCTGTGGAAGAGCGAATACAGTTATCTCCATTAACTTGTGCGTAGCAATGTTAAGGTCTCGATTTAAACTGGATTGGGTCGCAATATTACGAATTAAATCATCCGCTTTTTTAATCCAAGTATTATGTAGAAGGAAAGCCTCAATGGCATTCTCGGTATTAATGCTATTAAACGTTAAGAGTTTCCATTCTTGTTTTAACTGATTTAATTGCTGGCGTATATTGTCCGTATATAAATCTTTGTTGAGTTGTTTGGCCGCGATACTAATACCGTCAGACATATCTTGCTCTAGGCTGAGAATGGTTGACTCTAATGCCTTATTGCCAGAAAACCACTGCGCTAAGTTTCCTCTATGCTTAGCTGCTAATAGTGTTAATGGCTTTAACGTATTGACGGTTTCTAAGCCAGTAACCTTGTTGCTGCCTAATTCGATACGGTTGTTGTTATCAATGTAGATGGTGATTGAGGCGTATAAAATGGGAAGCAGAAGGGTAAATAAAATTACCTGGAACTTCCGAGTAAATGAGAGCTTGTTTAGAAATCTTATGCCTAGTTTAAACACGGTATCTACCTATACGACTGATATGATCCCTACGAAAGAGACCATTTTTTTGTTAATGATGAGTCAGCTAATCATTTCAGTATAGGCATGATTTTTTAGGCTGTTGTGAAATCGTTACAACAATTTGATAGTTTTGTTAATCAAATGTGCAGAGTGAGCAAACTAAGGGCCGTCGCCTATGTTAATACGACTAATCGGCGCAAAAAGTGGTTGAGTGAAAATCCTGCAGCTTTCGATAAAGGCCTAATCTTATCTTCTTGAATAATAGGATGATTGATATCGACCTTGCCTGCATAAATTACCCAGTTGCCTCCTCCGGTATCACACATATAAATTTGATCGAAGCATTGTTGTAATGTCTCTACTAACATTCCCTCTAGCTTATGGTCGAGCCAGTAATTAAGTACTAACCAACCTCCTTCATTAAGATTGTTATAACTGGCTTCAATAAATTGCTTTGAAAGCTGTTGCTGATCGATACCATCGGCTAAGTACATGTCGGCAATAATCAGATCGGTACTGGCGGAGCGGTTCATTAAATACTGAAAACCATCACCAATATGAATTTGAATACGCTCGTTTTTAGGCAGTTGAAAATACTTATACGCCAGGCGTGCTACTTCGGGGCGCAGTTCAACACCCTGCAATTGGCAGTTTGGAAGCAGGTGATGCAGTGTCGTGAGCAAGCTGCCGCCGCCAGTACCAATCACCGTAATATGCGCGGGCTCTACCATTAATAACGCTAATAAAATGGCCCGTGTATATTCATGCTGAAGCAGGTGAGGTTGATGAATCAGCTGACAGCTTTGTTCATCGTCAGTACCAAATGCAAGGTAGCGTTTATGCCCATCATCCATTACTTGGATTGGCCCTAGCTCATCATAACTACGGTGTATTTCTTGGGCGGATGATTTCATTGTGGGGGCTCTATTGTAAATTACGTCTAATTCAAGCTGCTTTTAATTCAAGTTGCTTTTAGTTCAAGTACGGTGATTTGCATAATTTTTCTGAAAGGTTTCTAAGCCCATTGCTTGAATCTGAAGCTCAATCATTTTATGAAAGGCGCCCAATATTGAATCAAACGATTGCTCATCATGTAACTCATTCAGTACGCAGACAGCTGCTTCAATAGTCGATAGACCATCATCGCGTGGCGATTTACGAATCAGATACTGGCTGCTATTGAGACTGTCGATGGCAAAGCACGCTAGCTGCGAGAGCCAAGGATTCATATGTATCATTCGCGCCACTTTACGCCATGTACCATCCAATAAAATGAGGTGCTTAAAACCATGCTTGACCGCTTGTGGCTGGCTTAAACCATTTTCATGGGGGTATACCAATAAGCTGGTCGCTTGCCAGTCTTCACCTAACAGCTGAATTGGATCAAAGGTTTCACCAATGATGCGTTTTGCCCCAGTAATCGACTTTTCTAATAGCGGGGCAGATGAAAGCGCATGCTTAGCTTCTTTAGGGTCTTGCAAAATAATGAGTTGAAAATCGCAAGGCAATGTCACAATTTCAGCGCATAAACAGGTTTTAATCGGTCGCTCACAATGGGAGCAAAGGGGACGTTTCGACATAAAAGAGTTTAGCGCGGCTTAAAAAATAAGTGAGAGCAGATGATAGCTGAATTAAGGCGTTGAGAGAATAAAAAGACCATTAGCCATACGGCTAATGGTGACATCATAGGATGAAAAGAGGACGCACTCATGTGAGCGGATCACAATTTATTGCAGGACAGTCTAAGACCGCAATAAGAAGTCTTAGACTAGCGAGTTAATCGCAAAGAAGAGTACGGTAAGGGTAAAGCTATGTCAGTTAGTCAATAAAAACCAAGCTCAACCAAGGCACATAAGTAATCAACAATACGGTCGTCAGCAATATAAAGAAGAACGGAATCGTGGCTCTATACAGTTCGGTTACGGGTCGCTGAAAGCGGAAGCTCGCAATGAATAAATTCATTCCGACCGGTGGAGTAAAATAGCCCAGCTGCATATTGGCCAAAAACAGAATACCAAGATGCACGGGGTGAATACCAAACTGAATAGCAATGGGTAATATAATTGGCACCATAATGACAATGGCAGAGAAGATGTCGAGCATCATTCCTAGTACCAACAAGAATAAAAACAGTAAGAACAAGAATGTTAGCTGGCTATCAATATGCTCGCTAATAAAATCAAAGATAGCAGTAGGAATGCCAGCATCAATCATATAATTCGTCGAGGCGAGAGAAACCGCTAGGATTACCATGATCGCGCCCACTAACTTCATCGAGTCGCGCATAACGACAGGCAGTTTGCGTAAGCTTATTTCTTGTCGAATAACGACACTGACCAATAATACATAAAATGCCGTAATAGCCGCGGCTTCTGAAACGGCAATAAAACCACCATAAATGCCGCCTAAAACAATAACCGGCAGTGGTGCTTCCCAAGCCGTATCTTTAATCGCAGCAATGGCTTCTTTTGCATCAAACTTGGTTTTATTTTGCAGCGCGGCAGGATCTCTTGGTTGAATAGCGCTGTAGATCGATAGTGCGACTAGCATCAAGGTGCCAGGAATGATGCCGGCTAAAAACAAGTCATCAATACTGACAGGGATATCTAACGCTAATTGCTGCGCGACAACACCGTATAAAATTAACGGCAGAGAGGGGGCAAATAATAAGCCCAAGCTGCCCGAAGTGGTGATTAAGCCTAAGTTAAAGTTCGTGCTATAGCCGGCTTTCTTTAACGCAGGGTAGAGTAAGGCACCCAAGGCAACAATCGTTACTCCAGAAGCGCCCGTAAACGCGGTAAACAACGCACAGGCAATTAGCGCAACAATGGCAAGGCCTCCGGGCATCCAGCCTAGTAGAGCATCGGTAATGCGCACTAAACGTTGAGGCGCTTTACTTTCGCCGAGCAAATAGCCTGCAAAGGTAAATAAAGGAATCGCGGTTAATACCGGCATTTCGGTTAAACGGTAAATCTCAATCGCGACCACTGACAGGTTGATATCTTGCTGGAAGAATCCCCACAGGGCACTGGCGGCAATGACGGCAAATAGCGGGGCGCCCATAAGGGCTAATAATAAAAATAAGGCAGACACGATCATAGCCATTATACGTTCTCCCCTTTTAATGCAGGGTTAGGCTGATAGTCTTGAATGCTAATAAAACCTAAAGTATGAAAAAAGAAGCGCAGAGCCATAAGAGAAAAGGTAAAAGGAATAATGATTTGTAGTGGCCAAGCAGGTACTTGTGCAAAGGCAATGTCATCATACTCGATTGATTGCTTAATAAATTCAACGCTATAAAAGGCGACAATGCCACAAACCATCGCCGCAAATAAACTACCGCTGATACCGCATATTTTTTTGCCAAATGGGCCAACAAAGCGACTGATTATATCAATCGCAATGTGTTCTTGGCTGCGACTTGCGAGCAACGCGCCTAATAAACCAAGCCATAAAACCAGAACTTGAAGCACCGGTGGAATCCAAATAAGGCTGCCGCCGGTAATCAGTCTCATCGCGATGTCAGCGACTGCAAGAAACAGCATTACAAACAGAACACTGGCTAATAATAAATCTTCGGCTTTATGTAACCAGCGCTGAAAGCGCTGGATTTTATTGATTGGCATGACGTTAATCGCGGTTAGTTATATGTGAGGCTAAGTTATGAAATCACTGAGTGATTCACTTTTGAGCTTTGCGGTACGCTTCTAGCTCTGCTTGCATTTTGCGGTAAGTCTCAACGGGGTAGGCATCAACTTTTTCTAAGTTAGTCAGTGCTTGCTTTGCAATTTCGCGCCATTCCGTACCGGAAGGCTTATCAAACTGCACACCATTTTTCTGCAGTGCAGCACGAGCGCTAATATCGCCTTCTTCATTAATCGTATCTAATCGCTTAAACGCAGCCGCAACCGCGTGCTTAACAATCACTTGGTCATCAGCACTGATTTTTTTGAAAGCTTTTTGATCGACAACGAGCATTCCCATGATCAGCAGTAAAGGTTCATCAGCCATGTGTTGAATCTTAGTATGCCATTGAAGTGCAATAGAACCCGATGGATTAATGGTGACAGTATCTAGCAAGCCCGTTTGTAGGCCTGTATATACGTTAGATATAGGTGATGCAATGGGCTTAATACCCGCGACAGTGAAAATTTCATTACCAATTAAATCGCCTTCAGGCACCCATACTTTTTGGCCTTGAATATCGGAGGCTTTGGTCAGTGCTTTGTTTGACATTAAATAAGCAAAACCACCTTCCGACAGACCTAAAAGCTCGAAGCCATTTTCAGATAAACCATTAGAAATAACCGGGTCAAAGGTTTTACGAATGTGGCGAACTTCTTCTAAATTGTTAAAAACGAAGGGTAGGCTGTATAGCTGAACACCGTTATAGATATGAGCCAGTGCACCTGCCGAGATTGCGCCGCCATGAAGCTGACCAGAGCGCATCTTGCGAAGCACGGTTTTATCACTGCCCATCACGCCGCCAGGGTAGTATTTAATTTTTACACGGCCTTCTGTTTTCGTTTTTACCTCTTTGGCAGCGGCTTTCATCTCATTCATCCAGCTGCTGCCATTAGGCACAACGGTAGCGATTTTTAAGGTTGCAGCGAAGGCTTGGCTACTAGAAAAAGCAATTAAGCTTGTTACAAGTAATGTCTTTATAAAATGCATAAGTTAGGTCTCAAGTCTAAATCAGTGTTATTCAAAATATTCAGCAGATTCTGCTAATAATACTTCAGCTTGTTGTTTAGCGAGTTGGTTAATCAGAGTTAACCCTTCGGCTCTAGGGTCAGCTTGCAATACTTCTGTTAATAAGCGGTCGTGTAATTCTTGTTCGAATAATAAACGGGCGTATTGTTGTGCGTATAAAACTTTCGCCATGAGATGACGACCGTCGGAAGCACGAATCGCATTTTCGAAGTGCATTTTGGCCAGATCTGGACGACCGCCCAGCGAAGGAGGAAGTTGTGACTCTAATACGCCCATATAAACCTGAGCGGTGCCGTTGTCGTAATCAGAGTCGTATGAGAGTACCCAGTTAAATAACGTTTTTACTTTAGGCAGTTGAGCGACGGCATCCCAATCACTGCTATTGGCTTGTATCCAGCTGGCCCAAGATGAGGCAAAGGTATAAACCAAGTTCAGCTCATCTTCATCCAGGTCGTTGAGTTCGACTTGGATATCTTCTACTTGTTGATCCAGCGCTAAGCATAAATCTTCTTCATTCTCGCAGAGCGCACGTAACGCATATTCTTTCGCACGATTTGCCATGCGGCGAGTTTGGGCTTCGTCGTTCGAAAAAACACCTGCATAGGCGCCATACAGTTTGGCAGCAGGAATTAAAAAGGTTTCATCGTCGGGGTAAGTCGCTACGAGTGCATCGAGCATCAGCAAATATGCAGGCGCGGCTGTGCGGACTAATTCTGGATCTTCCTGGTTCATCATAGAACGAGAAAGGTTGGTTGGCAGGTTTCCGATCGAGCAGGCTTGTATGCTAATAACAGCCATAATGATTAATAATCTGAACATGGGGCATCTAAGCTAAAAAAATGAGGGGCGAATTGTACCCTGTTTACGGGTACATTTTCACTAACCTAATGAAACAGTGAGTCTATGGTATGAAATTAGCCAATTTAGCTAAAGGAATTGCCTTGGATACCTCGCCACCCATGGCTAAATCGATACCAATACTGCGAAGAATATTTAGCGTTTCTTCGTCATTTACTTGCTCAGCAATGGTTTTCTTGGCCATAAAGTGGGCAATTTCATGAATGGATTTAACCATGGCGTAATCCGCAGAGCTTGTGACTAGCTCTTTGATAAAGGAATGGTCTATTTTGACGTAGTTTACCGGTAAGCGTTTAAGGTACTCAAAGGATGATTGTCCAGTACCAAAGTCAGAAAGGGTGAATTCACAGCCTAGGCTGCGCATTTCATGCATGAAATCTGCGGCATCTTCGATATTTTGAATGGCCGATGTCTCATTGAGTTCAAAGCAAAATTTCTCAACCGGGATATTATGCTCGCGTGCTTGGTCAAAAATAAAGGCGAGTAATGAGTCATCGTTCATAGAGTAGCCTGATAACTTCATCATAAACTGATCAATTTTGATGACTTCATCTGGATTTTCACTCATCCACTTAATCAACTGCTCTAAAGTCCAGCGGTCAATTAAGTACATTCTGCTGTAGTGTTCTGCGGCTTGCAGGTATTGCAGAGGTGGAATCTGAGTACCCTTTTCGTCTTCGATGCTAATGATGACTTCATACATACTTAGCGATTTTTCAGTTTCTTGAATAGTATTAACGGGTAAGCATAAAAGCTGTAATTGATCCGTTTCTAAGGCTTGGTTTAGCTTATTCGCCCATGACATAAATTCATCGCGCTTCATGCGTGCATTGTCATCTTCGACGTAGCGGTATACTCGGCTGCCACCTTTTTGCTTCGCTAATAAACAGGCTGATTCAGCAAAAGAAACGAGATCAATTTCATCATTAATTTGATAACTCAGCTCAGAAACCCCCATGCTTAAGTGTATGCGGAATTTATGTGAGTTACTGAAAATATCCAGCTCTTCTATTTCGTTTTTAAGTGCTTGTGCCTGTTCTTCACCTTCGTGAAGCTCTGCGTTTTGGAATAAAATGGCAAATTCGTTACTGCCCATTCGGGCACAGTTAATTGGGTTAGTGGCCTTTTTAAGAAGTACTTTGGCAATGGCTTTTAAGCATTCATCACCGCCTTCAACACCGTATTCATTATTAATCAGTTTGAACTGATCAATATCGATCATACACAAGGTATGTGTTAAATTCGAACGATGAGAGCGTGCCGCTTCTTCTTTCAAGTGACGCATGAAGAACTGGCGAGTATTAATTTTTGTCAACGCATCGGTATTTGCTTGAGCAGAGAGTTCATTATAAATTTGTTGAACGAGGGCATCTAAACTTTCGTCAACCGCAGACTCTTCTTGTTCGTAAAGGCGTTTCACCGAGCCATCATCAAGCGCATCTGCTAGTCGCTCTAAAGTAAAATCAACAACCTTCATACCGGCATGGTTCACACAGGCAAATCGAGATCCGTCTTCCGCCATCCAAACCACAGAGACGTTTAAGTCGGTCTCAACCAAGAGAAGCCAATCGCCTACTTGCAGATTAAGAGCACGACGAACTCCCTTGCCTTCAAAAGTGGGAGACTCTTCTATGGCCGCTGTAGGCACGTCAATGACTTCCTTAATGCTGCCTGTTTCTAAGTGCTGTTCAGCGGCGAGATTAATTTCGTTATGCCAGCGGCAATGCTCTGGCTGCTCACCATTAAGTTGGTCGAGCTCATGATGCATCAGTTTAATTAACTGATAAAAACGCTCTAATAGCTCTTTGCGTCCTGCATTGGTAGGGCCGAAAAGAGATAAAACTTGTCGATAGAGCTTAACGGCTCCTCTAAAGCGTTTGCTTTCACTACTTTCACGAAGAAAAATGAGTGTGAGTAGAGGCTTCCAGCCTTGCTCTAACCACTCCATAACAATAGTGGGTAGTGTTTTGCCTGATGTATCTTTGCTAATTAAACGCGTAATTGTCTGACGAGCTTGTTCTACCTTAAATTCACCCTCAGCGGCTTGGGCAACACGATCAGCGTTCATCTTCGCACGGCGTTCTGCTTCAACTAAAAGCGTATCAATACCTGATTGTAAATATTGAAGCTGTTCTTCAAGCAACTCAGGGCTGCTGCTGGAATCAATATTTTTAACTAGCTGATGCAATTGATCACTGATGATGTCTTGGCCGGTCGTTGTCATACGACCAAGCTTGGACATTGAATTTAGTGCTATTCGCCCAGGGTGAGTTGGATTAAACATCATACTGGGGTCGCGTAGCATCATCATCGATAGCGGTTGTTCTAACTGAGCAATCAACGGTTTAATGAAGGCCGAGGTTTTATCACTTTCGACAATATTTTGGGTGACGTGCTCAAGTGTATCAATGGCTTCGCGATCGGTTCCTGAAAGCCCCATTTCTTTTGACGCTAACGCTTGTTCTAAATTTTGACGAACGGTGCCTGGGTGAGTTTCAGGCTCCTGCCAAATTTGCTGCAGAGCAGATTGAACTTGCTGATGGTCTGCTGACGGTAAGGTCGGCTGAGCGTCATTATTGGCGGTATTAGCGCTATAGCGTTGCTGGCGCATCGCTAATAAACTCTGGATGTTGTTATAAGCCTGCTGAGCTTCAGATTGATGCTGGCGAAACTCATTCATGGTTCCGGATGTTTCTGGCGCTTGGTAATAACCACGATTTGGATCTACCTGTGCCGCTGCTGATGACGGCAAAATCTGTGGTTCAGTCCCATCGACGGTATTGTCAGTGATACTGGGTGGTGAGGCCGGAGCTTGTGGTGCATTTTTACGTGGACGATTACGAAAGACGAGCGGGATATCAACTTGCTTAATAAAAGATTGATACGCTAATTGTAATTGCTGGCTAGCGACCAACTGAAAAACTTCAAACGCAATTCTGCGAATATTTTTTTCGATAGGTAACGGTTCAATCGCTGCCCGGAACGCTTCAGTGATGATTTGTGCGCTTAGTGGGTTGAAGCAATTTTCAATGGGTGCTCCTGAAATCATATCCAATAATTGGCGCATTTCAAATGAAGCATGACTTAGTTTGGATTGTATATTAGTACTGGCAACCTTTGCTTGTAGCCAGTCCTCAAAGTCGTCTTCTTGTACGAGTGATAATTTTTGATCAGAAGTACTTTTTTGTGGATCTCTATCAGTGGAAATTTGTGGCAGCTGATCAAGCCAGCGTGACAATTGCTCTGAGATGGCATTAATGAAGCTCACTTGAATCTGAGTGCTGCGCTTCGTAACATTGCTTTCAGCGCTGTAGATCGCTTGCTGTTCGCTATTATTTGGTGCTGAACTGACCAGCTTAAACAGTTCATCTAAAAAGTCAGAGTGCCATTGTTTAATAATGGATTGAGAGCTTTCTTTGATACGCTGCTGAAACAGCTTTGAATAACGGTTTTGGTCTTCTCTTGAAAGGGCAGAGTGATCTCGATTTCCCTGATTAATACTGCGCAATTTTAGAAACGTGTCTTGGGTAGGATTATTCAGTTCTAAGCCTGCGCTGCATCCATCTTGATACAAACAACTCGCTGACATGTTGAGTGCAGAATTATCTAAGGTCGCCTGCAGTTGAAGTGCTTCACCGCTTTGTAATTGCAGATCATTGTCACTATGCCAATAGATTCTCAAACCATCTTGTGAAAAATCGGCAATATGACACGCGAGAGAAGAGCCATCAGGAGTTACTAATGTTGCTTCAACATGGCTTTCAAATCTGGGGTGCGCGCGATTTTCCATTTTGCCTAATCCAGTGTTGTTAATGATCGAACCCATCAATTGAGTATATGCTTGATTTTATAAACTGTGAAAAATAAGTAGTGACATAAATCGCATAAAACCGTGCTAGCTTAATAGAACTAGCTTAGTAGCAAAAGTTACTCATATTATTGTGTCATAGATCATTCGATTATAATGTAAAATATCATCATGAACGCGGTATTATGACTTAACAGCAGAAGCTTGCTATGCTACTAAATAACCCAATAGTTATATAGGCAGATTATGAGTGATTCAGTAAAAACCCGAGATGATTTATTAAGTGAAGCACGTGCTGAAATTACTGTAGTAGACGCAGAGCGAGCTGAGGCATTAATTGCCCTAGAAGCCCTGATTCTAGATGTTCGTGAACCTGCTGAATTCCAGCTTGGACATTTACCAAGCGCTACGAGTATTCCAAGAGGAGTCTTAGAGTTTAAAGTAGGGGATCATCCAGATTTATGCGATCCACAGCGTGCTATTTTAATTTATTGCAAAAATGGTGGTCGTAGTACTTTAGCAGCTTATACGTTAAAGCAAATGGGGTTTACCCAAGTTGAGATGTTAATAGGAGGTTTTGATGGCTGGACTGGGGATGTACACCTAGTAGAAGTCGATCCTAGTATTTATTAATACTGATAAAAAATAACAGAGTCTTGCGTCATTTATTATCTTATTAATATTTCCTAGCTAGGTGTGAACTTGTGCCATTATTACTTTTTATCTTCGGTATAAATACAGACGCTAGTAGATAGGCTAAAGTAATAATTATCATCAAGGAGCGAGTTATGGCAATTGTAAATCACATAAGTAATTATTATGAGCTGGTTGTCTCAGAAGAAATACGCGCACAGCTTGCTTCTCGAGTGAAGCCACCTGCTATGGATTTTATGGCCGATGTGGCCTGCGTTGCGCTCAATAGGCTACCGCCTAAGTATTTTCGCTATGAGGTGGATATGGCGTTTTATATGTCACCGAATGAATTATTTGAGGTGAAGCAGCGAGTTTCGCAAGTCGTCACCGAGGCCATTGCGTTTGTTGAGAAACATTCACGCTTAGATTAATCACGATCCTGACAAGTGTTGAGGTAAGTGTTGAGGTAAGTGTTTAGAAAAGGTAAAGAAATCGTGTGTCAGTCGAGAATCCTTGCAAAATTTGAGATTCCTTATTTAATGCGAGTAATAAAAAAAGGAAGTATTAAATGAAGATTCTTTTAGTCGACGATGATCAAGAGCTGTGCGAGTTGCTTGCACGCTACCTTGTACGCGAAGGTATTGAGGTTGATCAGGTGCATACTGGCCCGGAAGGTCTCAAGCAGGGCTTAGCCAAATCGTATGATGCGATGATTCTAGATATTATGCTGCCGGGCATGAGTGGTTTAGATGTGTTAACCGAATTACGTAAAAGCAGTCAGCTTCCTGTAGTGATGTTGACCGCAAAAGGCGATGAGATGGATCGTATTGTCGGACTAGAAATTGGAGCCGATGACTATCTTCCTAAACCGTGTAATCCTCGAGAGCTGCTGGCGCGCTTACGTGCGGTATTGCGCCGGACTAAGACAGACGCTAAAGCTAAAACCAGTGGCGTGATTGAAATTGATGAATTGGTGATCGACCATAGCCAGCATCAAGTTTTAAAGAATGATGAAGCATTAGAGCTAACCGTCACCGAGTATAATATTCTTAATACGCTAATTTCTCATTTAGGCAAAGTGGTAGAGAAAAATCAGTTAGCAGAAGAAGCGATGTCGCGATCTTTAACCTTATTTGATCGCAGTCTAGACATGCATTTAAGTAACTTACGCAAAAAATTAGGCAGTCATGACGACGGTAAAGCCCGTATAAAGACCATTCGTGGTGTTGGCTATATGTATATTTCAGCCGATGCATAATAGTTTTTATTGAATACGGCCTTTAAATTAATATGACTAGTAAGTGATCGTGTAATGCGCGGACTGTATTGGAAAATCTATTTTGCATTCGTCTTAACCAGTGTTCTTGCAACATTGGTTACCTTGGCATATGCGGTGTTCTATCGGCAATTATCAAACGAAACCAATAATATCATTGCACCAACAGAGGGCTATATTTCTTCGGCCCAACTTATGTTGCAGCGCGGTGGTGAACCTTTATTGATTGAATGGTTGATCACATTTGAGCAACACCCGAGTGTCAACGCCTATGTGTTTGATCGAAAAGGTATCAGTATTTCGGGTGGACAAGTCCCCAAATCAGTTTCTGACTACGCCTTCTCCGCGAGTCAATATCACGTCAAAGTACAACCTTTGAACCGTAGCGAAATCTTAGTGAAAGCTCCACTTGCATCCGACCAAGGGCTGTATTTATTGGTCGTTGAATTCCTCCACCCTTTCTCTGTACTCGATGTGAAAAGCTATATCGCCTTAGGGTTGTCAGTTGCGATTCTCTTCTTTGGTTTTGTTGGGTTTATATTGTCCAGCTATTTAGCACGCCCCATGCGTCGATTGCAAAAAACCGTAATGGCCATTTCTGGCGGTGATTTAACCGCTCGATCAGGTGAGAAATTACGTCATCGACGTGATGAAATTGGTGACCTAAGCCGAGAGTTTGATGTTATGGCCGATAGGCTGCAAGCCCTTTTATCAGATCAAAAAGGACTGTTGCGTGATATTTCTCATGAACTACGCTCGCCATTAGCACGACTGCAAATAGCGACCGAGTTAGCCCGCTTAGACGCAAGTAATGAGGTTATAGAATACTTAGACAGAATTGAATTAGAAACTGGGCGAGTAAACGATTTGATTGCCGACATCTTACTCTTGGCCAAACTGGAAGTAGAGCGGCATCCAGAACAGTGGCAGCTAATTGATTTAGTAACGATAGTGAGTCAGATTGTTAAAGATGCGCATTTTGAGCAACAAGCTCAGGTTATCGAGCTTAATAACCCTAAAACTACTTGCTTGGTCATGGCCGACGCCAAATTATTAAGCTCCGCTTTTGAGAACCTAATACGTAATGCGTTATTGCATACCTTCGATAATACAAAAGTAGAAATCACTATTAAAGCAATCGACAGTGATTTTGCCATTATCGTTAGAGACCATGGTCCTGGGGTTGCTGAAGAGCATATCGAACATTTAACCCAACCATTTTATCGCGCCGAACATGCTAGAGAGCGCACCGGGCAAAATATGCAGCAACAGCAAAGTGGCGGCAGAGGCTATGGATTGGGAATGGCGATTGCGCATCGAGTCGTACGAAGCCACGATGGACATATGGCTATACGTAACCATCCTGAGGGTGGTTTAGAAATTTGCTGTTATCTTAATCGTTACTATAATTGACACACAGATAGAGCTTACACACGAATGTAGACTTAATGCGCTCATTGACCGGAGGCTATTACTGAACATCAGTTAGATGGGCTAACGGTCACAATTTACCTTTTGATGACGTGACATTTAAACAATAGTTAGTAAAATCATAAGACATACGCAATTTTTAAAATTCTCATCACGAGTTAGTAGCGTTGTTAAGTGGCTAAGCAAGTGCTTGCCAGATTAGAAAGGATGCTATAAATAAACATTTGAGTAATTATAATACATGCATAATTTATTAAGAGTTTTAGCGGGATTTTTCGTTATTTCTCTGGCCTCTGCAGATGTGGCCTTAAAGCCCATTACTGATTTGTCTGAGTTTTCAGGTGCACAAAGCGCTAATAAAATTACTTGGAACAATCAGCGCCCAGAGCAACAGCGTGCGTTAAACCAATTTTATAGCACGATGACGCCTACCGCTTCTCCGCGACCATCAATTGAACGCCAACAACATGTAAAACAGCTTCGCAGTATGACACCTCAGCAGCGACAGCAGATGTTTCTTAATTATATTCAACAAAATCGTTAAGCTTATTTAACTAAATGCCCTTCTTTTAACACGCCAAAAATAAAATCTACAACCTCCAAAATTCTGTTTGTTTCTAGCCTAAAAGATGAATAATCGGTAAAGTGACCGCTTTTTAAAATTCAGAGGCTACTGTGAAAACAGCAATCACCGACCTATTAGGCATAGAAATGCCAATCATCTTGCCTGGCATGAGCTGGATTTCTACGCCTGAGCTAGTTGCAGCGGTTTCTAATGCTGGTGGCTTGGGCATTTTAGCCAGTGGCCCGTTAACACCCGATGAAACACGTGAAGCCATCGCTACAATTCGTCAACTAACCGATAAGCCTTTTGGTATTGGTGTCACGCTCTTAATGCCAGGTGCAGAAGAAAATGCCTACATTGCCATTGAAGAAAAAGTACCGGTTATTAACTTTTCTCTAGGTAAGGGCGATAAGTTGATCGAGCGTGCCCATGCCTATGGTGCCAAGGTCATTGCGACAGTCGTTACAGAAAAGCATGCTTTATCGGCCCAAGCCAGTGGTGCAGATGCGCTAATGGTGACAGGGCATGAAGCCGCGGCTCATGGTGGTGATGTAACGTCTTTGGTATTGGTGCCTGCGATTAGCCAAGCGGTTAATATTCCTGTCATTGCAACTGGTGGCTTTGCTGATGCAAGAGGCTTGATGGCTGCTTTTTCATTAGGTGCCGAAGGCGTGGCAATGGGCTCGCGATTGGCAACCAGTTCTGATAGTCCGCTTCATCAAAATATGAAAGACGCTGTGGTGAAAAAAACCGAGCAGGATACGATCTATTCGAAAAACTTTGATGGAATACATGCTCGTGTCATGCGCACTCCTGAGTCGATAAAAGCAACTAAAAAACCCATGAACTTTTTTGTTGCCTGTATTGAAGCAATGAAGGCTGCAGCGATTGTAAAGCAACCTATCTGGAAGATTTTTGTGGGTATGCTCGCGATGGTCGATAAAGTAAAGTTGTTGGCGTATTTTGGTGCTGCTGTTCCTCGCTTAAAAGCGGCGACGGTTGATGGCGATTATAAGAAGGGAGTTCAATTTATTGGTCAAACACAAGGTTTGATTAACGACCAACCGAGTGTGCAGCAAATCTTTGATAAGATTCGCCAAGATGCCGAGCAAGTACATGATAAAAATGCTCAGCGCTTAGGTCGCTAAGATCTAGCGTTTATTGAGAATCTAGTATTGAGAACCTAGTAGAGAAAATGCGCCTAATTATTAAATAGGCGCGCTTTGTATGAATAATAACCACAACTAATACATTGGAACTAATGTGCTCCGAGGCCCTTTAGTGTCGTATTAAGTCTAAATAATGAGTTTTTAACCGAACAAATGTATAAATGTCGCAATCAAAGCTCGTAAAAATCACCTCATTCAACTAGGTTTTAGGTACCTAATAATAAATACAAATGAGGCACCTCCATGAAGCAACTAGCTTTAATGAAACATCTAAGTTTAGCTTTATTCTCAGTCCTAATGTTTTTCTCTGCATCAAGCCAAGCTTGGTGGTGGGATAAACCTTCTACCTATACTAAAACTAAGCATCCAATTGTATTAACCCACGGGTTGTATGGTTTTGACAGTCTACTAGGTATTAAATATTGGCACAAAGTTCCAGAAACGTTACGTGCCGATGGTGCCGAAGTGTATTTAACCACGGTTTCTAACTCCAATTCTCCTGAGGTTCGTGGTGAGCAGCTGATCCCTCAGATCGAACGAATTTTAGCCATTAGTGGTGCTAAAAAAGTTAATTTAATTGGTCACAGCCACGGTGGTCCAACAATACGCTATGTTGCTTCAGTAAGACCTGATCTAGTAGCTTCTGTAACGTCTATTGCTGGTGTTAATAAAGGAACGCCTGTTGCTGATACGCTGGCCGATTGGTCTAACCAGTCCGGTTTTATGGCGGGTGTGATTGAAACTCTAGGTAATGCCCTTGCCGGTGTGATTGATCTTCTTTCAGGTGGTGATTATGACCAAGACATTATGGCTTCTTTAGCCTCTATGACGACCGCAGAAACAACCGCATTTAACCAAAGACACCCGGGTGGAATTCCAACCAGTGCGTGTGGTGAAGGCGCGTATGTTGATAACGGCATTCGTTATTATTCTTGGAGTGGTGCTAAGCCATCGACTAACATCTTTGATCCATTAGATTTAATCACTGCAACAACATCACTGTTTTTCCCTGCAGGCGTTAAAAATGACGGCTTAGTAGGAAGCTGCAGCAGCCACCTAGGCATGGTTATTCGTGATGATTTTAAAATGAATCATTTAGATGAAGTGAATATGCTTCTAGGCATTCATCATTTATTCTCCACAGACCCACTTACGGTTTTTCGTAGCCACGCAAACCGCTTAAAGAATGCAGGTCTATAAATGTCTCTTTAAAACGATCTATAAATAGTCCCTTTAAAACGGCCTATATAAAAGACGTTATTTAAGCAGCGTATTTCATGATGAAACGTGTCTCATTATGAAATACGCTGTTTATTAGTTATTACAATGAAAGGCTTATCCGTGTTATTCGAAAAGAAAACTCTTGTTACCCTCTCAATCGTTTCAATACTCTCATGGGTCGTTATTCAAAACTTTAGTGGCTCGCCTAGCGAAGTAAAGCATTCGACTACAACCAATCTGCACACTTCAAACAATCATGAAACATCGAATTCAGGTTCGGATGACCCCGTCGATACAGATACCCCTGATAGCATCCTAGAATTAAGCATGTTTAAGCTGGCTTCTGTCGACGGAGCATTAAGAGCCGATGATAATGGCGAACTCATTGTCGATCGAAAACTAAGGCAATGGATTGATTTTCATTTGTCGGCGATGGGTGAGTTATCTTTAGACAATATCAAAATATTAATGAATCAAAAGATCGACTTGCTACCCATGCCTGCACGTCAGCAAGCCCAAGAACTGTTAGCCAGCTATTTATCGTACAAAGAGGCGTTGGCGAGTTATGACAATGAATTTCAGCAAATAGGGCCAACCAACCATCTCGACAATTTGCAGCAGCGCCATAGCTGGCAAAAAAGACTTCGCCGAGAAGCATTATCCCCCGAGGCTGTAGAAGCCTTTTGGCAGCTAGACGAGTTAGTTGACGATTATGCTTTAGAAGAATTGGTCATTACTAACAGTGATATAAGTGATGAAGAAAAAGCTTACCAGTTAGAAAAAATGGAAGAGGCGCTGCCGGAAGAGCTAAAAAGTTTTCGACGCGATTTGTATATTGCCAGTAACCTAGAAGAGCAAGTCGTTAAGTCTCGTGAGGACGGAGAAAGTGATGAGTCGATTCGACAGTTACGCATTGAGCAAGTAGGCATCGAGGCAACTGAACGGCTAGAAGCCTTAGAAGTTAAGCAAAATGAATGGCAGAAGCGTCTACTCGCGTATGATCGCGAAGTAAAAACTGTAAACTCAATAGAAGGGCTAACTGAGCAAGATAAGCAGGCCAGAATTAAGACCTACCAAGAAAGTAACTTTAATGAAAAAGAGCAGCTGCGTCTTGAAACGGCAATGAGCTTGCTGCAAGAATAATAAGGTCAGAGCATCGGCTTTAGCATTTGCCAAACATTCTTTGTCATAATCGGTTGAGCATTCTCCGTAGGGTGAATGCCATCGGCCTGCATCATTCCCGCTTCAGCTGCGATGCCCTCTAATAAAAAGGGCAGCACCGGAACGTTCAGCTCAGCGGCGATCGTTAGATACTGATCAGCAAATAATTCGCTATAACGTTGGCCATAATTTGGCGGAATACGCATGCCTAGCAATAAAACCTGAGCTCCTGCTTTTTGACTCGCACGAATTATGTAGGTCAGATTCTGCGTAATAAGCTTTATCGGTGTGCCTCTTAAACCATCATTACCCCCTAACTCTAAAATAACTACGTTAGGTTGATGTTGCTGCAGCATCGAACTAAATCGATTTGCCCCACCACTGGTTGTTTCGCCGCTAATACTGGCATTCACTAGTGCATATTGCGTGAATTTACTTTCCAATCTCTGGCCTAATAGCGCCACCCAACCTAGATCTTTATCGATGCCAAAGCCTGCGCTGATGCTGTCGCCAACCACTAGAATTGTCTGTTGTTGTAAAGGGCTATTTTCCCCTGCATGTGCTTGAGGTAAGCTCAAGTTAATAATTAAGCACAGCGACATGGCGAAAAGGCGAATTGATTGATGAATACACAGGTTGAACATGAGCAGCAGATTCCTTTATTAAATCTTAAAAGCGTCGTTAAGCAGGTAAAAACAGGTTCAGATGAGCTCACCATTCTGCAAGGGTTAGACCTTCAGATCAAGCACGGCGAAAGTATCGCTATTGTGGGGGCATCGGGCAGTGGTAAGTCCACCTTGCTAGGCATTATGGCAGGGCTTGATCAGGCGAGTTCCGGAGAGGTCTGTTTGAATGGCCATGCCTTGCATGCACTGGACGAAGATCAGCGTGCCGCGGTTCGCGCAGATGGCGTGGGTTTTGTCTTTCAAAACTTCCAGCTATTACCCGCCTTAACGGCGTTAGAAAATGTACGCCTGCCGCTTGAAATAACTCAAAAACATTCACTGAAAGAATGCCAAGCCTTGGCGCAGCAATGGTTAGAAAAAGTCGGCTTAGGTCATCGTTTAAAGCATTACCCAACTCAGTTATCAGGGGGAGAGCAGCAGCGTGTTGCTATCGCTCGTGCTTTTGCCTGTCAGCCATCGGTATTATTTGCTGACGAGCCAACAGGAAATCTTGATCGTAATACCGGAAAGCACATCATCGATTTATTGTTTGAATTCAATCAGCAAAACAAAACCAGCTTGGTCCTAGTAACTCACGATGAGCATTTAGCGCAGCGTTGTCAGCGCAGTATTCATATTGACGATGGTGCGATTGTAAAAGATAACGATCACATAGAGGCAACTGCTGGAGCTTATGTATGAAGGCAAGCTCCATGCAGTTTTATCTTCTGAGCTTACGCCTGTTATTGGCTGAAATTCGTGCAGGTAAAATGACGGTTATTATCTTAGCCTTAATCCTCGCGGTCAGTTCGGCCACGATTATTAGTGTATTCAGTCAACGTCTTGATAGCGCGATGCTAAATAAAAGCAGCGAGTTGCTAGGCGCTGATTTACGTTTGCAGTCGCGTGAAAAAATTCCTCAAGACTGGTATCAAGTTGCGCATAGCCTAAATCTGACCACCACTACAACATTAGAATTTCCGAGTGTGGTTTTATTGGGTGATGAAATGGCACTGGCTGCCGTCAAGGCGGTTGACGAGGGGTATCCATTAAAAGGCCAATTAGCCAGTCAGAATAACCCTTTTCTGCAACAAGGACCCGCCATGGGAGAAGTCTGGTTAGAACCACGTTTAATCGCCTTATTAAACGCACAGCTCGGCAGCGTAATTGAAGTCGGAGCGATGACCTTAACGGTAAAAGAAATATTAATTAATGAAAGCGATCGCGGTGGAAATTTTTATAGTTTATCCCCGCGCTTAATGATGAACATTCACGATGTGGCCGCTGCCAAGCTGGTTCAGCCAGGCAGTCGGGTTAGTTGGCGTATGCTGGTGGCCGGTGATTCCCTTGCGCTAGAAACGTTAAAGCAAACGCTAGAGCCGCAGCTGGTTAGCCATCAACGTTTTGAGTCGCTTACCGATAATAATCAAGCGTTAGCGGCATCGTTATCCAAGGCGCGTAGTTATTTATCGCTTGCCGCGATGTTAGCAATTATTCTAGCAGGGGTTGCCATTGCTATGGCTGCTCAAGATTATGCCCGTCAGCATTTTGATAGCAGTGCTTTATTAAGAACCATGGGAGCAAGTCGGCGCTACGTTACTCAATTGTATCTTTATCAACTGATCTTTTTAGCCTTCTTTACCAGTATCATTGGTCTAGGCTTAGGCTATTTTGGCCAAGAAATTTTAACTCAAGTAATGGCCGCGACGTTCAACAAAGGCGGCGCTGATGCGAGCTTACCCAGTGCTGGATATTCCGCTTGGTTAATCGCCAGCTTAACCGCGCCTGTTACCTTAATGGGTTTTGCCTTACCACCACTTTTAAGACTTGGAAGAGTCTCGCCACTGCGAGTATTGCGCCGTGAACTGGAGCCGATGGCATGGAATAGCTGGGCTATTTACAGCCTAGGTTTAGTTATGATGGCCTTCCTAAATTACTGGTTTAGCCAAAATTTAACCATGACCTTGATAATCATATTAGGCGGGTTTTCAATTTTATTGGTGTTGTTGTTCTTATTGCAACTACTGCTATTAGTCATCGATAAATCATTACCTAAAACGAAAGTATCGATGAGTTTTCGCTTTGCTTGGCAACAGATTAATCGTGATCGTTACCGTACATCGATTCAGGTTTTGGCCTTTTCATTAACCCTAATGGTGATGCTAATTATTGCCATTGTGCGAAATGATTTATTGCAAGATTGGCAGCAGAATTTACCCGACAATAGCCCCAATTATTTTGCGATGAATATTCAGGGCTATCAGGTAGATGACTATCAGAATGATTTAACCCAAGCAGGGTTCATGACTTCTACCGCTTTCCCCATGGTTCCTGGGCGTTTGACCATTATTAATGATGTTGTGGTGAAAGATGATGAGCAGTATTCCCAAGATCCTGCCTTGCAGCGTGATTTAGTCTTAAGTGGAGGCCATGAGTTGCCGTTAGGAAATGTCATTACTGAGGGTGAATGGTTTTCAGAAAATGCGATAGCAGAAGTATCGATCGCAGAAAGTTTGGCAAAACGTTTGCAACTAACACTCGGCGACCAATTAACGTTTGACGTGGCGGGGCAGCAGATACAAACGCGTATTAGTAGTTTAAGAAAAGTCGATTGGGGCAGCATGAAGCCAAACTTCTACATTTTATTCTCTAAGGATTTGGTTCAAAAGTTACCGCTTAACTACCTAACCAGTTTTTACGCCGCCCAAGAGCATACGCATAAACTGACGCAAATTATTCGTGATTATCCTGGTATTACGTTATTGGATATGAGCCAAGTGCTTGTTCAAATTCAAGGCTTATTAAGCCAAGTAACGCTGGCAGTTGAGTACTTATTGATCTTAGTTTTACTCGCAGGGCTGTTAGTATTAATAGCGGCGTTGAATTCGAGCTTGGATGATCGTTTGCAGCAAGGCGCTGTCTTAAGAACGTTAGGGGCGAAGCGACAGCAATTACAGCGAATGCAGTGGTATGAATTTTTATTACTGGGTGCACTTGCAGGGCTCATTGCGGTGGCGGGTGCTGAAGTGATCTGTTGGATTTTATATCAGAAGCTATTCGAATTAGAATACTCTTGGCATTTGAGTTATTGGTTGTATGTCCCTGTGGTATCGGCCTTGATCATTGCGCTGCTGGCTAATCGAAACTTAACACAAGTCATTAAACAGCCTCCGTTAGTTATTTTACGCAAGCTGTAGTAAACATTATTGAGAATTGTATGACTCAGAAAGTCGCCATCAGTAAAGGCTCCATTAATAAAGTCACCATTAATATTGTGATGGGTTTTTTAGGTGTAGGAAAAACAACGTCGATATTACAGGTATTAAAGCAAAAGCCAGCCTCTGAAAAGTGGGCGGTACTGGTTAATGAGTTTGGTGAAGTCGGTATTGATGGCGCTATCTTATCGGCTGAATCGGGAATGACGGTAAGTGAAGTGCCTGGCGGTTGCTTATGCTGCGTTTCGGGCATTCCCTTTCAGGCCGCCTTGGCCAATCTTATTGCCCAGCAAAAGCCTGATCGTATTATTATCGAGCCTACAGGGTTAGGGCATCCTAAAAATTTAATTCGAACGTTAACATCGAAAGACTACGCACAACATATAGATCTAAGAGCCTCTATTTGCTTAGTTGACCCTCGGCAGTTAAAAGATCCTCGTTATCAGCAACACGAAACGTTTAATGATCAATGTTATTTAGCGGATGTCTTAGTGGCGAATAAAATAGATGTCTGTAGTGAACAAGATAAAGACAATTTCTATCAATTTTCCAATACGATTAAACCGAATAAAAGTGCACTAGGTTGGGTGAAAAATGGACAGCTTGACCTTGCTTGGTTTGATTTACCACGGGATCTTCAGCGCCGCAGTAAAGGCCATCACGTTCATGGGCATAGTCACGATCATGAGCATAAGCATGAACATAGCCATAAGAAGGATCATTCTGAGTCTGATAGTGAAAAAGATAGTGAAAAAAACAGCGAAAGCATGGCTCTGGTGAGTCTAAAACCCGGGCAAAACTATAAGGCTTTTGAAAACGAAGGCATGGGTTACTTTTCTATTGGTTGGTTATTCGCTGAAGATCAAATATTTGATCATTCATTATTATCGCAGTGGTTAATGCTATTAGATGTCGAACGCGTAAAAGGGTTATTAATAACCGATAAAGGTACTCGCGTTATGAACCTAAAAGATCAAGTCTTTAGTGAAATGCCAACACGAGCATTAGCTCAAAGCCGTATCGAAATAATTCATAATCAGGCATTAAATAAACTGGAATTAGAGCAGCCGTTATTAGCGTGTCTTTTACCGCAATGACTAAAGCAATGACCTTATTTGTTACTATCTTAAGCCATTAAAAAGTGATTTTAGACAACAATGGGTTAAAATAGATGGCGTTCAATTAGATGACGTTAAAAAAGATAGTATTGTAAATCGCTCAGCGTAAGATCAGAGGTTCACCATGGCATCAGCCAATATACTCGTAGTAGAAGATGAACAAGCCATTGCCGACATGATCATCACCAGTTTAGAAATGGCAGGCTATCAGGCTAAAAGAGCGGCTAATGGTGAGCTTGCCCATCAAATGGTACTCGATGAAAGACCTGACCTTATTCTTGCCGATTGGATGATGCCGATGATGTCGGGTATCGAATTAACCAAACGCTTAAAGCGGGACGCAAGTACTGCAGAAATCCCCATTATTTTATTAACAGCAAAATCGGATGAAGACGATAAAATTAATGGCTTCAATGCCGGGGTCGATGATTATGTGGTTAAGCCTTTCTCACCGCGAGAATTAATCGCTCGTATAAAAGCCGTATTACGTCGTGGTAATCCTGATACAGAGGCTGACGGATTAACAGCAGGTAAACTTGTATTAGATCGTTCAGCCAAAAAAGTCAGTATTGCGCAAGAAGCGATTAATTTAGGTCCTATAGAGTTCCGTCTACTAGAATTTTTCATGTTACACCCCGACCGCGTATACTCTCGCGAACAATTACTCGACCGTGTTTGGGGTGGTAATGTACATGTTGAAGATAGAACCGTGGATGTACACATTCGTCGTTTACGTAAAAATATTTCAATTTTAGATCATGATGCCTTGATACAAACCGTCCGTGGTGCGGGTTATCTATTCTCCTCGAAAGACTTTAAGTCTGACGTTGTTCAATCTAATGTTAATCATTCTGACGCCGTTAAATAAGACCTTAATTCAAACCTTAAATCAGAGTCGTGTTTGTCTATTCACAAAACACTGGGAATAAAATTTTGCAACAAATAGCTTGGCAGCGTGAGCTTTTACGCATCGTAATAATTGTTGCCTTGGCAACGGCCACAGGCATGTCATTTGAGCAACCTTTCTGGGGTGCCTTTCTGGGGTTGATCGTTTCGCAAGTGTTGATGTTAAAACGATTAAATGAACTTTACCGCTGGAGCAATAACCAAGGGTCAGCACCACAAGACGGCGGTTTAGTTGGCTATAGTGTCGACATTCTAGTTCGACGAGAGCGTTCGTTAAATAAAAAAATTGATAAGCAAGGTAAGCAGCTTAAGCGTATCGCAGAAGGTATTGAATCATTAAAAGATGGTGTTCTTATTGTTAATCAAGCGGGATGCATGACGTCGTTTAACCGAGCGTCTTGTCATCTATTGGGCTTAAGAGCCGATACGGATATGGGGCAGCACATTACCAACTTGATACGTGCTCCTCGTTTTGTTAGCTATTTTAAACAAGCGGATTATAGCGATGTTATTGAGCTAGAAAGCCCTCATCGTTCAAATATTACGGTACAAATACAAGTCGCTCAATTTGGCATTGATCAGAAAGTTATTGTGGTCAGAGATGTGACAGAACGACAGCGTGTCGAAAAAATGCGGCAAACCTTTATTGCAGATGTTTCACATGAATTACGCACGCCGCTAACCGTGATTAATGGCTATTTAGAAATGCTAGAAGATGCAGATCTAAACCCAGGGATCAGTCGTGCTATTAAGCAAATGAGTACCCAAAATGAGCGCATGAAAAGCCTCGTTAATGACTTATTGCATTTATCAAAGCTAGAAAGTGATAATGCAGGAATCGGTAATGACTGGTTTGAATTACAATCTTTATGTGCAATCAGTGTTGATCAGTTGCGGGCATATAGACCGACGTCGCTAACAGGCGAGAAGTTTCCAGAAGCCACTCTAAGCTGCGATTGCGTTTCTGGTATAGAAATTCTTGGTTTTTCTGAAGAGTTCAGTTCAGTACTGATCAACTTGATTACCAACGCCATTAAATACGGGCATAAAGAGGGGCTGGCGGCAGAGGTTAAAGTGACCATTGATACCCTAGATGAAGGGCTTGAAATTGCAGTGACAGATCAAGGAGAAGGTATTGCATCTAATCATCTGTCTCGTCTGACAGAACGTTTTTATCGTATTGATGAATCAAGGGAGTCGACCGTAGGGGGGTCTGGATTAGGTCTTGCGATTGTGCGTCATGCACTTGATCATCATGATGCTCAGCTCAAAATTGAATCGGTCCTAGGAGAAGGAAGTCGATTTAGTTTTGTAATACCTAATGAACGCATTCGTATGAAAGGCAGTGTTTGACTCTTTAGATAATTTAAAGCATCAACAGTATGAACTTTAGGACATTAATTTAGGCCATTAATGCATATCATTAATTTAGGCACAAAAAAACGCCTCTGGTTTTTCAACTAGAGGCGTTTTTTGATTTAGCTAACAGTTTGTATCTGAATTAGAATTTATATTCTAAGCCAACACCGTAATACTGGTTGCTTTTGTTTTCATCATACGTTTCGTCAGTTACAAATGCGTAAGCTTTAGCACCTTTACCCAACTTATAATCAGCACCTAGGCTGTAAGTTTCAGCGTTATCTTTCACAATGTCAGATTCGCCATACTGAGCTTTCAATTTAACATCTGAATTTAACTTATAAGCAGCTGAGTAAACCCAACCTTCTTTGTCGTTATCAGAACCTGCAGTATTATCTTGTTCCCATAAAGCACCGAATGTGAAATCTGATACAGAATACTGAGCAACAAGACGTAATGCATCGGTATCTGCTTCTACATCAGTATCATAAGCAATGGCTGCGTAAATATTCTTTTGAGAGAACGTTAACGAGCTTGAAGTACCGTCGTTTACTGTTTCAACTTCAGAAGCAATGTGGGCCACTGTTGCCACTAAGCCAGACATCTTAGGCGTGCTATATTGAATAGTGTTTGATTTGCGATTGTCGTGTGAAGAAATTACGCTTTTGATGTCGCCTTCAAGATCGTTGAAAAGGTCGATTTTGCTCTGTGCTTTCTTAAATGGAGTATCGAACTTACCTACGATAACCTGACCAAAACCACCTTTGATGCCAGCAAAAATATTTCGCTGAGCAAATGTTTGGCCACTTTTGTCGCCGTCATCAACCTGAGTTTCATATTCAAGCTTGTAGATACCTTCTAGACCATGCTTCAGTTCGATCTTACCTTTAACACCTAAGCGAGAAGCATTAGAAACAAGTTCAGAAATACTGCCTTTACCTTCTTCTTGAGTATTCTGTACAGATACATTGACCTTGCCGTAAAACTCAGGCATTTCAACTTCAACTTTTTCTGCATTGGCGAAAGTTGGCAATACTGCTGCAATGGCTAAAGAAAGTGCTGTCTTTTTCATTTTAATATCCTGTTCGTTGTTTTGTATAAAGCTATATTTAATGTTGTTTTAAATTTCGAGTTGATTATGTTTTATAAATGTTACAGAAATATGACGATATGACAGTAATATTTCAAATATTTAAATCAATATCAATTTTTTATAGATCATTATTCTAAATTTAGCCAAAAATTTATAAGGACCAATTATGACTTTGAGTACTATTTTAGACATTAAAAAGCCCACTTAAGTGGGCTTTAAACTAATAATATGTATGAGTGAATTTAATCACCCATACATTAACGAGTACTTAAGTATTGTCAGGTAGGTCAGACTGGGCTTGCTCTTCCATTTCAGAAAGAGAGCTGTGACGTACATCTGTACCACTTACTAGGTAGATTACCTGCTCACTTATATTACGAGCATGATCGCCAATACGCTCAATGGCGCGTAAGATCCAAAGAATATTAATGGCTTGGCCAATAGAGCGAGGATCTTCCATCATATAAGTGCTGAGTTCGCGAATCGCTGATGCATACTGTTCATCAACCATTTTATCACTGCGCACCACTTCAATAGCGCCTTTAACATCGTGGCGTGCAAATGCATCCAGCGCGTCGGACGTCATTTTTACAACCGCGTTACCCATATGATGAATAGACTGGTTGCACATTTTCGATGCCGCTTGGTTACCATTAGCCACTTCAAGGGCGTGAATCGCAACTTTTGCCGCTTCATCACCCATGCGCTCAAGGTCACGTACAACTCGAGATACCGCAAGTACCATGCGTAAATCCGATGCGGCGGGTTGGCGACGAACAAGAATGTGCGTACATTCTTGGTCGATCTTCACTTCCATTGCATCAACGTCATCTTCACGCTGAATAATTTTATCGGCCGAGCTGGTATCACCACTACAAATAGCTTCGATTGAATCAGCAACTTGGCGTTGTACTAAGCCGCCCATCGCAAGCATTTGATTACGAATGCCTTCTAGATCTGCGTTGAACTGCTGTGAGATGTGTTGATTAAAATTCATGTCCATCATTTTATCCTTATTAGTGCTCTATCCGAAGCGGCCAGTGATATAAGCTTCCGTTAACTCGTGCTGAGGGGTCGTGAAAACTTGTTTGGTTGGGTTCACTTCGATCAACTGACCTAGGTGAAAATAAGCGGTGCGTTGTGAAACACGAGCAGCCTGCTGCATAGAGTGAGTTACGATAGCGATGGTGTATTTTTCACGCAAGTCATCGATCAACTCTTCAATTTTAGCCGTCGCAATAGGGTCAAGTGCAGAACATGGCTCATCCATTAAAATAACCTCTGGATCAACCGCAATCGTACGAGCAATGCATAAACGCTGTTGCTGGCCACCTGAAAGCCCTGTACCTGGAGAGTGAAGGCGATCTTTAACTTCATTCCATAAGCCAGCACGCTGCAAACTTTTTTCTACCGTTTCATCTAGCTCAACGCGCGATTGGGCAAGTCCGTGAATACGAGGGCCATAAGCAACGTTATCATAAATGGATTTTGGGAAAGGGTTTGGTTTTTGAAAAACCATACCAACGCGGGCACGTAATGGAACAGTGTCCACATCTGGGCCATAAATATTCTCGTCATCGAGTAAAATTTCACCCTTAATGCTGCAAATATCAATGGTATCGTTCATGCGGTTTAAGGTACGTAAAAAAGTCGACTTACCACAACCCGATGGACCAATTAAAGCGATAACTTCATTGGCGCCGATGTCTAACGTTACATCATGAATGGCTTGCTTATCGCCATAGAAAACATCAACGTTACGTGCTGACAGTTTAGGCTTATCACTTAACGGAATACCTGTCGTTATGTGGTTTTCAATATGTTGCATACTTGTATTCATATTCAATATTTCTCTTTCAAGCTTTCGCTTTTAAATTCTTTTTAAAGACTGTTTGATTTAAACAGTCTCAATCGATTTGATTTTGATCTACCAACGGCGTTCTAAGCGACGACGTAAAATAACCGCCGTGGTATTCATCACGACTAAAAAGGATAATAGAACTAAAATAGCTCCCGAGGTGCGTTCTAAGAAAGCGCGCTCTGGGCTATCCGACCATAAGAAAATTTGCACCGGTAGAACCGTTGAAGGATCATTAATAAATCCAGGAACGTCAACGACAAACGCTACCATACCAATCATTAATAGTGGGGCAGTTTCACCTAAAGCTTGTGCCATCCCCAAAATAGTTCCCGTCAGCATACCCGGCATTGCCAAAGGTAAAACGTGATGAAAAACCACTTGGTTTTTTGATGCGCCTAAACCATAAGCGGCTTCACGAATAGAAGGTGGTACCGATTTAATGGCCGCACGAGCTGAAATAATAATGGTCGGCAGTGTCATCAGGGTTAATACCAAGCCGCCTAATAAAGGCGTTGAACGCGAGACACCAAAAATATTAATAAAGATGGCCATGCCTAATAAACCAAAAATAATCGAAGGTACGGCGGCTAGGTTATTAATATTGATTTCTACAATTTCAGTCATGCGATTACGCGGTGCGAACTCTTCTAAGTATATCGCTGCGGCAACGCCAATTGGGAAAGATAGAATGAGCGTAACCATTAAGGTTAAAAGCGTCCCTTTAATAGCACCATGAATACCAGCCAATTCAGGCTCGCGAGAATCACCGTTAGTGAAAAACAGGGTATTAAAATGCGTATCTAACTTCCCTTCTTCAATCCAGCTATTGAGCCAGACTAACTGTTGGTCGGATAGACGGTCATTCATATGACCTTCGGCGAGTTCGCGATCGTGTTTAAACCACTGGTCAACATCATCGTCCATTAATAGTTCGATGCTCACACTTGTATCGATAGCGTCTGGGTTAGCCAGTAGCAATTCTTGTAATTGCCAAGAAGCGCCAGGGCTGATCAGTTTGAAGAGTTCGCGCTTTGCACTACGGCCTTTTGGCTTTAGCATTTTCGCAAAATGGCGCTTAATTAAACCGTCAAAGTTAGCAAAGCGAATTTCATCGATGGTGCTCTCTTTATTCAGGTTTAAGTAGTCGCTGTCTAATACGATCTCGGTGGTTAGGCTGGTTTGCTTAAACGCCCCAGTACCTTTACTAGCGATATCCGTAAATAAAACCACTAGGCATAACATACCAAAGAAAACAGACGCCATGCCATATAAGCGAAAGCGTGTTTCAGCTGCACGGCGGCGGCCTAAGCTCAGTTCAACCTTTTCACGGGTTGTTAGCTGTGTCGTTGTCATAGTGTTCGACTCAGTTGATGTATTTGATTTTTTTTCATGTGAATCATTCTTTTTAATATCAGTCATATTGCTCTCGATATTTTTGAACAATTTTTATTGCAACAAAATTTAAGATTAAGGTTGCTAAGAAAAGCACCAAGCCTAAAGCAAAAGCCGCTAGTGTTTTTGGTGAATCAAACTCTTGGTCGCCGACCAGCAAGGTTACAATTTGAACGGTTACGGTAGTCACACTATCTAGAGGGTTGGCGGTTAAGTTCGCAGCTAAGCCTGCGGCCATCGCTACGATCATGGTTTCACCAATTGCTCGAGATACTGCAAGCATAACGGCACCTACGATACCAGGCAGTGCAGCAGGAATAACAACCTGTCTAATCGTCTCGTTTTTAGTCGCACCTAAACCGAAGCTGCCATCACGTAATGATTGCGGTACGGCGTTAATCACATCATCGGATAGCGAAGAAACAAAAGGGATGATCATTACGCCCATTACTAGCCCAGCGGCTAGTGCACTTTCGGAAGATACTTCTAAGCCTAAGTCCGTGCCTAATGCTCGAATAAAGGGTGCAACGGTGAGTGCGGCAAAAAAACCGTAAACAACGGTTGGAATCCCTGCCAATACTTCTAAGGCCGGTTTTGCGTATTTGCGCACATTACTGCTGGCGTATTCAGATAGATAGATTGCCGCCATTAAACCAACGGGCACTGCAATAATCATTGCAATGGATGAAATTAAAAGCGTACCAGCAAATAAAGGTACCGCTCCGAAGCTGCCTGAGGAACCAGATTGATCAGCCCGTAAAGCGACTTGCGGTGACCAAGTGGTACCAAATAAAAATTCTAGTGGATTGACTTGCTGAAAGAACATCCAAGCTTCGAACATGACACTAGCAAGAATGCCAACCGTGGTTAATACCGCAATGCCAGAACTAGAAAGTAATAGAAGATTAACAATACGCTCCATTTCTGAGCGAGCGCGCAATTCAGGTTTAATGCGGCGAAAGGTAATGACAAAGCACACCAAGCATAAACTTAATGCGATGCCCGAGTTTAATATCAGTGTGCGCTCGTTCAATGCCGTTAGATGTTCTACTGCGGGCAACAAACTAGGGTCTGCAGCAATACCAGAAGCTGAAGCTAGATTATAAACTTTACTGATAGTCAGCTGAATGGTTGAAGAATCTGCTTGTTGAATAGCAGCTGGAAGTTGAGCAACTAATAAATGGTTAATAACAGGGCCTTCTAATAAATGCCATGTCAGTAATAAAATAAGGGCGGGTACACCGGTCCATAAGGCCATTAACGTACCGTAGTGATCGGGCAAGGAGTGCATTCGCACACCTTGATTGGAGATTGCTCGGGCGCGGTTTCTACCTAAAAAATAGGCACCTCCCAGAACAATGATGACGATGATGAGCAGGCTACTAAAGTTCATATTCTTTTTTGATTACTCGTTATGGTTTTCTTTTAAATACGCAAAAACCGAGACTCATTCTTTTTCAGAATAAGCCCCGGTATTGTGTGCTATTAACTAGTATGACTTACTTTTTAGTCAAAGGTATTAAGTTCTTCACTGTGTTCAGTACGTTGTCACGCTCTTCATCTGTCATTGGGATCATGCCTTTCTCGGCAAGGTAACCGTATTCACCCATGGCTTTCTCTGAAGTAAATTCTGCAAGGTACTGTTCAATACCAGGGATTACGCCGATGTGAGCCTTTTTAACATAGAAGAATAAAGAGCGGCTTACAGGGTATGAACCGTCTGCAATCGCATCGAAAGTCGGTAACTTACCATCGATCAATGAACCTTGAACTTTCTCAGAGTTTTGCTCTAAGAAGCTATAACCAAATACACCCAATGCTGTCGGATTAGCCACTAGCTTTTGTACAATCAGGTTATCGTTTTCGCCTGCTTCAACATAAGCACCATCTTCACGAACCGCGTGACAAACTGCTTTATACTTCTTTTTGTCCTGCTTCTTCATTGCTTTAATGAAAGGGAAAGTCTTACAACCGCCTTCTAAAGCAAGCTCAGCAAATGCATCACGAGTACCAGATGTTGGTGGTGGACCTAATACTTCGATTTTAGATTTTGGCAACGTAGGGTTGATTTCGTTCCACGTCTGGTATGGGTTTTCAACTAACGTTTCGCTACCATCTGGGTTAGGAATGTTCTTAGCAAGTGCTAGGAATATTTCACGACGTGTTAAAGAGATCTGTTTAGCGGCGGTAGTATTCGCTAATACAATACCGTCATAGCCCACGGTTACTTCGATGATGTCTTTAATGCCGTTTTTAGCACAAAGCTCAACTTCTGAACTCTTAATAGCACGAGAAGCGTTTGTAATATCAGGGGTTGCACTACCAACACCAGAACAAAATAACTTCAAACCACCACCAGAACCCGTTGATTCAACCTTAGGTGTTGCGAACTTAGTCGACTTACCGAAGCGTTCTGCAACCACTGTTGAGAATGGGTAAACAGTTGAAGAACCTACAATGCTGATGTAATCACGCTGTGCGTTGGCTGACATGCTGATTGCAGAAGCTGCAAGTGCAGCACTAAGGGCTAAAATATTTTTCATCATCATTTCCTGTTTAATAGTCATTCTTATTTAGACCATTCTAAGTAAGAAGTATTTGGTCGAATAGTTATTTAGTGATGAGGAGTATCCATGAACAATGTTACAGAAATATGACAGGAAATGTGAATATTTAAAGAATTTTTGCTGAAATTATAAAAAGGGTACGGTTCCTGCTCTACCTCTTGTAAAGCGGGGCTCTTAAAGCGCTGCGCAAACGATTTTTAGAGGTGGTTATGGGCGGAATACGTGGATTTATCACAAGGAATAGCTTGCCCGAGCATTATTTACAGCAAGCTTCCATCTGGTTTGACCCCATTGTTGAAACCTTGATTGAGCATCATACAGAGCACCAAAACGGTGCGCGACGAGCTAATCTAGGACGGCCTAATCCAGCACGCACCTTAATTGTGGGTATCAATGGCTGCCAAGGGTCAGGCAAAACAACGCTTGCTGATTATTTGTGTACGCGTCTAAAAGACAGAGGGCTGAAGGTCACGGCTATCTCTATTGATGACTTCTACTTAACCCGGCTGCAAAGGCAGCAGCTTGCCTTAGAAGTGCATCCACTTTTATCGACTAGAGGAGTGCCAGGCACTCATGATTTAGAGCTAGCTTTAGATACCTTGCATCAGCTATCTGCCAACAGTGGTGCAGTAAGAGTCCCGAAGTTCAATAAAGCGCAGGATGATCGCTTTCCCCAAGAACAGTGGCCAGAGGAACCTGAAACCCCTCTCGATATCATCATTCTAGAAGGCTGGTGCGTAGGGATTACCGCAGAAGCAGAAGGCGCACTATTAGCGCCGATTAATGAACTGGAGTCCTTGCAAGACCCTGATGGTCAATGGCGCAGTTTTATTAATCAGCAATTGGTGAGTAATTATCCCGAACTGTGGCAACTCATTGATCGCTTGATCATGCTGCAAGCGCCGAGTTTTAGTTGTGTTTACCAGTGGCGATTAGAGCAAGAGCAGAAGTTGGCCGAGCAACTGAGCAGTAGTGCGGGGGGAAATAAAAAACACAACCTCGCAGATCATCACATTATGAGTGCAGAGCAAGTTAAAACCTTTATTCAACATTATGAACGGTTAACGCGCCATAGTTTGAAGTACTTACCGAAAGTATGTCAGCATTTATTTCAATTATCGTCGAAACGACAAGTTGCGGCCTATCAAGCGCCAAATCCTTTACCTAATGACCCACGATTTGGTTTGCAGGATATGACGTTCGACTCTGCACTAGAAGGACCTGCTAATGGTTAGTCCCAATAATAAATGGTTAATATTCAGTGATCTTGATGGATCGCTTTTAGATCATGATACATACAGTCATGCCGCGGCTGATGCTTTACTCGCAAAGCTAGATCAAGATGAAATCCCAGTCATATTAACCACCAGTAAAACTCGGGCAGAAGTCGAAGCCTTACGAGTAGAGTTAAATAATAGGCACCCGTTTATTACCGAAAATGGTGCGGCGGTTTATATCCCACAAGGCTATTTTGAAAGCAAGCCAGAAGGCTGTATTGAGCGCGATGGTTTTTGGGTTTATAGCTTTTCTCAGCCACGCAGTCATTGGCTTTCGATACTGGATAACGCTAAGAAAATATTTCCTTATAGCTTTAGTCATTTTTCTGCGATGAAAGAAGAAGTGATTGCGCAAGTCACTGGGCTATCTCAACAGCAAGCGCTGCAGGCGAATACTCGTGAATACGGCGAGCCCATTTCTTGGTTGGGAGTAGAAAGCGCTAAACAAGTCTTTATCCAATGGTTAGAAGAGCAGGGCGGGCACGTATTACAAGGTGGACGCTTTCTGCATTTAAGTGGCTTTTGTGACAAAGGAAAAGCATTAGTCTGGCTGGCGGAAGAATATAACAAGCAATATGAAAAAGAATGCACAGCGCCAGCGCTAAAAACAATTGCCGTAGGAGATAGTGATAACGATGTCGCAATGCTCGAAGCGGCTGACCTCGCCTTAATCATTCGATCCCCAGTACACGCTCCGCCAAAATTAAAACGAGTGCGTGGCTTTTTTATCTCAGAAGAGTTTGGGCCGGTAGGCTGGAATTCAGGCTTACGAAAGATTTTATAACGTTATTAATCTAATTTTATTTATAAGGAATTATCATGGCTGACTTTTATCAAAATGGTATCGTAACCACATTACATAACCTAGCTCATCGCCCTATTGAGGCGCTTGAAGAAGAGCTGAGAATCTTTAGCAAAAAACGACCGATGTCATTAATTTTGCCATCCTTATTCTCGGAGCTAGAAGGCGATGCGTTGCCCAATATCGTAAACCATTTAACAGGTGCAGATTATCTTAATGAAATCGTTATTGGCTTAGACCGCGCTGATGAAGCGCAGTATCGACATGCGTTAACTTTCTTTTCCAAGCTACCGCAACATCATCGCGTATTATGGAATGAAGGCCCGCGATTACAAGCATTAGATGCCGAGCTACAAGCATTAGATCTAGCACCTAAAGAGTTAGGTAAAGGCCGAAATGTTTGGTATTGCATGGGCTATACCTTAGCATCTAACCGCTCTGAATCCGTTGCTTTACATGATTGCGACATCGTGACGTACGATAGAGAACTGCTAGCACGATTGATTTATCCCGTTGCAAACCCTCGTTTTAATTATGAGTTTTGCAAAGGCTTTTATGCCCGTGTTGCCGATGGAAAAATTAATGGCCGAGTCAGTCGTTTATTAGTGACGCCGCTATTACGAGCGCTCAAAAAAATATTTGGTGAAATGGAATACCTACAGTTTATGGACAGCTTCCGCTATCCATTAGCCGGGGAGTTTTCATTTCGTAAAGATGTCTTAAATGATATTCGTATTCCAAGTGATTGGGGGTTAGAAATTGGTGTGTTATCTGAAATGCACAGAAACTATGCCAATAATCGTTTATGCCAAGTTGATATCGCAGATGTGTATGATCATAAGCACCAAGACTTATCTTTAGATAACGATCAAGGTGGTTTATCAAAAATGTCGATTGATATTTCTAAAGCACTCTTTAGAAAACTCGCCACTCATGGCAAAACATTCAATACCGAAACCTTCCGCTCGATTAAAGCAACTTACTATCGTATCGCCTTAGATTTTATCGAAACGTATCATAACGATGCAGTAATGAATGGCTTAACTTTGGATATTCACTCTGAAGAAAAAGCCGTTGAATTATTTGCTCAGAATATTATGAAGGCAGGGGAAGCTTTTTTAGATAAACCGATGGAAACGCCTTTTATTCCAAGCTGGAATCGCGTTATTAGCGCTAAACCTGATATTTTAGAACGTTTATACGAGGCTGTTGAAGAAGATAATAAGGAGTTTATGTCACGATGAGCTTATTCGATTCTGCATTATTACAGCGTTGTCAGCACTTGTTAGATATGATTTATCATGAAACCCATATTGATGTCCCCACAGGTGTTTTGGCGAAAAATCTTTTAGAAACAATGCGGCTAGGGGGTAGTCGTTATGATGGCGCTTCCCATGACTCGCTGCACCCCTGTGATTTGTGGGATCAATCATCAACGATCATGATCACTTATGGTGATAGTTTTTTATCGCCTAACGAAAAACCGCTCATCACCTTAAAGCATTTCTTAGATGAGCACTGCGAAGGACTGATTAATAGCGTGCATATTTTGCCGTTCTTTCCCTTCAGTTCTGATGATGGTTTTGCTGTGATGGATTTTTCGAGTATTAATGAAGCATTAGGAAGTTGGGAAGATATTCAAAGTATTAGTCACGATTATCGCCTAATGGCCGATCTTGTGATTAACCATTGTTCCAGTCGTAGCTTATGGTTTCAAAACTTCATAAAAGGCGAAGGCCCAGGGCATGATTACTTTTATACCGAATCTCCTGATTCAGACTTATCTCAGGTGGTTAGGCCAAGAACCAGTGAATTATTAAGAGCGACTCAAACCCCAAAAGGTCTGCAGCATGTTTGGTGTACGTTCAGTCATGATCAGGTTGATTTAGACTTTAGAAACCCAGAGGTGTTATTGCAGTTCGTAACAATAATACGCCAGTATCTCGATATGGGTGTGCGTATCTTTAGGCTAGATGCTATTGCGTTTTTATGGAAAAAAGCCGGTTCGCAAAGTATCAACTTAGAAGAAACACACAACGTTGTGCGACTATTACGATTATTGATCGAGCATGCGCAAATGGACGCGGTGATCATTACCGAAACCAATATTCCTAATCGCGAAAATTTATCTTACTTTGGTAATGCCAATGAAGCCCACTGCGTTTATAACTTTGCCTTGCCGCCGCTATTAATTAATACTTTGTTAACCGGTAATAGTCATCATTTAAAACTCTGGTTAATGAGCATGCCGCCCGCGCAATTAGGGACCACGTATTTTAACTTTATTGCCTCACACGATGGCTTGGGATTAAGACCGGTAGAAGGCATTTTAGGCGATAAAGAAACTCAAGTATTGGTCGAAACGTTGCAAGGTTTTGGCGGGCGAATTTCTTGGCGGGCATTAGAAAGCGAGCTGGGTGAAAGTATTCAAAAGCCCTATGAAGTGAACATCGCCTTATTTGATGCCTTAAAAGGAACCATTAACGGTGAAGATGATAACGGCATTGATCGCTTTGTTTGTGCTCATGCCATTATGTTGGGCTTAGAAGGTATTCCCGGGATTTATGTGCACAGCTTATTAGCAACGGGTAATGATTATCAGCGTATGGAAAATACCGGGCACAATCGCTCAATCAATCGCCATCAATGGCAATACGACGAGCTTCAGATGCTTTTAAGCTCATCTGCGTTAACTGCATCAGCGTTAGGCACATCAGCGTTAGGTACATCAGACAGCCACCACAAAACAGTCTTCACTCAACTGAAAAGCTTATTAGCTATTCGTCAACAGCAGAAAGCGTTTCATCCCAATGCGCTGCAGTACACCTTGCATTTGGGGGATGCCATTTTTGCTTATTGGAGGCAGTCGATCGATAAGACTCAAAGTATCTTTTGCATTAGTAACATTAGCGATCAGCCGCAAGAGTTTATGTTGTCAGACATAAATCTAGACTGTACATACAACTGGTCTGACTTGATAACGGGTAATAAATTGACCCGCCAAGAAATGCTGGTTCAGCTGGTGCCTTATCAAACCTTGTGGATTAGTAATTCTTAATGTGACCTAAGAGACTGATCAGTTCTCCTTTTTAGCTTTTCTAGCTTGTTCCTGCTTTTTCTTCGAATTAGGATATTTACTCACCGTTATATTCCTATCTAACCTTGGTCTTGTGTCCTTCTTAAAATATTACATGTAAGTCATTATTTTATTACATGTGATGCTTGACGGCATTACATGTAATGAGTATGGTTAGTTATGACACAAAAAACATCAGCACACTATCAAAGAGAATTCCGCCGCCGCTTAAGAGAGCAGGGGCTGGTAAAAAAGGAAGTTTGGATTCGCCCAGAGAACGCACGACTGCTGTCTCAGGCGGAGAAAACGTTACGTGAACCAAATTTGGTTGAAACAATAAAGGAAGGAGAGTTTGTTATGGCAAACTTACAAGAATTACCCGAGCTATGGACAAGCCAGAGCTTAAAGGCGGCATTAGAGCAAGAGCCTCTATTTACAACGAATCAAGCCAGTATCGAACTGATTGATGGTATTGATGCCTCGATCTATATAGAAATGAAGGCTTTTGGTGATTTGCCGGTTTTCTTAACCGTTGTCGGTGAGCAAATCATTGTTGAGTCGGTATTGTGGTCGGTTAATGACGTTGCCGATATTGCAGGCTTCAATGATGCAGTATTGCGAACGCACAAGTACTTTCCATTATCGACCATTAGTTTAGATACCATGGCGAATGGCGAATCGGTTTACCACATGTTTGGGGCCTTGAGTGCGTCTTCATTATTATCGAACATATTATTAGAAATCGATATGTTGGCCAATAACGTCATTCAAGCAACTCAAGCCTACGCCGAGTTTCTTACTTTTCAAACCACGCCTGAAACGGCTTAAATACCCTTAGATCTAGGAGATTAATCATGAACTTATGGTCAAAAATGTTAACGGCATTACGTGGTGGAATGAATGAAGCAGGAGAGGCGGTTGTGGATACACAGGCTCTGCGGATTTTAGATCAGGAAGTACGCGACGCATCTGCTGAGCTAAAGCTTTCAAAAGAAAGTTTGGTCGCGATTATTGCTCAGCAAAAAGTCGCCGAGCAAAAAGTCGAAGCGCTAGTCGGTAGCATTACTGAGTACGAAGGTTATGCACTGAAAGCTCTAGAGCAAAAAGATGAAGCACTGGCATTAGAAATTGCTGAAAAAATTGCCACGCTAGAAAACCAAAAAGGCTTTGAAGAAGAGGCCGTTAATGGTTTTTCTACAAGTGCCGCCCGTTTAAAAGCCGCGATTGCATCCGCCGATAATAATATCAAGCGTTTGAAGCAGCAAATCGATACAGTGAAAGCGACTGAAAGCGTACAGCGTGCACAAGAATCAGTATCTCAGCGGTATGCAGGCTCTAATACCAAACTGCAAACTGCCATGGATTCTTTAGAGCGTATCAAGCAAAAGCAGACGTTAACCGCTGCCAAGCTACAAGCGGCTGAAGAACTACAAGGTTCTACTGCTGAGCAATCACTTCAAGAGAAATTACAGCAGGCAGGTATAGCTAACCAGGGGCAGCAGGCCAGTAATGTATTGGAGCGGTTAAAAAACAAACAATAATTTAAATTAATTGTTTGTTTTATGGTTTAAATGAGAAGAAGCGACTGTTAACGACGTTAAAAATCGTTAATATAACGCACCTTATATTTTGTCTTGAAAGATAAATTGTATATAAGGTGCGCCATATGAAAGTACGCGGATTCGTATTGATATAAATTTAAGACAAGGATGTGCACATGTTTGCAATATTGTTAAGTGATAAGATGGATCCCTTCTATCAAAATATTGCTTCCTTCCCGACGCTGTTTTTTACCCTCTTATTAGCCCTAACGACCTTATATTGGTTGAGTGCGGTGCTAGGCGTGGTAGACCTGGATATCTTAGATATGGATATTCCAGAAGGCGATCTCGAAATTAATGGTGACCTTACTAACGATACTGGCACAGGTGCCAATGCTGTCGCAGGTTTGCTATTAAAACTGGGTCTTAATGGTGTGCCATTAACAGTCAGTCTTTCTTTCTTATCTTTATTTGGCTGGTTAATCTGTTACTTCGCGGTTCATTTTATCTTTCCATTTATTCCGAATGAAATAATAGAGTATATCGTCGGCTTACCGATTCTTTTGGGTTCCCTCGCTATATCAATATTAATGACGGCGCAGGTCATAAAACCACTCAAGCCTTTCTTCGCCAATATGTATAAAAATTCGATAAAAAATGTGCTTGGCCAAACCGCTATTGTGCGTTCTTTGCGCCTAGACGCTTCTTTTGGTGAAGTGCTATTAGCGGACGGTGGTGCGGGCTTAATATTTAAAGCACGTACCCATGGTGATGAAACCTTTAAAAAAGGCGATCGAGTAGTCTTATTGGAATATCTAAAAGATCAGCATGCGTATCGGGTGATCTCCGAAACCGACTTCTTGAATTAAAAAACTGAAATTAAAAAAAACGAAACTTAGAACTTTAAAAAACGAAACTTAAAAACAAATGGAGTAATTGTTATGGCTGATTTATCAGTATTAATGCCGATCTTAACCGGCTTGGGAATTTTTATTATTATCCTGATGGGGCTTGCGATGTTATTCCAAGCCTTTTACATCAAGGTAGCACAAGGCACAGCGTTGATCGTAAACGACATGAGCTCAACCCCTAAGGTGCACTTCACTGGCGCATTGGTCTATCCGATTATCTACAAAAAGGAATTAATGAAAGTTTCATTGATCACTTTAGAAGTCGATCGTCGCGGTAAAGACGGCTTGATCTGCCTGGATAACATGCGAGCAGATATCACTGTTGCTTTCTACTTACGAGTGAATGAAACCCCAGAAGATGTATTACGCGTTGCTAAGTCGATTGGTGCTGATCGCGCATCCGATAAAGAGGCTGTTTATGATCTTTTTGCTGCTAAATTCTCTGAAGCCTTGAAAACCGTGGGTAAGCAGATCGAATTTGTTCAGCTATTTGAAAATCGTCTACAGTTCCGTGAAAAAATCGTAGAAGTAATTGGTGACGATTTGAACGGTTATGTATTAGAAGATGTTGCCATTGATTATTTAGAGCAAACACCAAAACACGCATTGGATTCTAATAACATTCTTGATGCTGAGGGTATCAAAAAAATCACACAGCTAACCGCTAGCCAGAATGTGATTACCAATGAGCTAGAGCAAAACGAAAATCTAGCCATTAAAAAGAAGAATGTAGAAACACGTGAAGCCATGCTTGAGTTAGAGCGTCAGCAGGCTGATGCAGAAGCGAAGCAAGAACGAGAGGTTGCGACCATTCGTGCTCGTGAAGAAGCTGAAACGTTAAAAGTACAAGAAGAAGAACGTGGCAGATCAGAAGCAACTCGTATTCAGGTTGAGCAAGACCTAGCGGTTCAAACTGAAAATCAAAAACGTGAAATCGAAGTCGCCGAACAGAATCGCCAGCGTGCGGTTGTGATTGAAGTTGAAAAAGTGACCCGCGCTAAAGATTTAGAGATCGTTGCCCGTGAACGTGAAGTTGACTTGCAGACGATTGAAGCTGAAAAAGCCATTGAGATCGAAAAGAAAGAAATCGCTAACGTTATCCGTGAGCGTGTTGTGGTTGATAAAACGGTTGCGATCGAAGAAGAGCGTATTAAAGAAGTACGTGAAGTTTCTGAAGCTGATCGTCTGAAGCAGATTCAAGTATTGGCGGCCGAAGGCGATGCCGATGAGTTAAAGGTTAAGCAAGTGAAAGCGGCCGAAGCTGAAGAGCAGGCAGCCAAATTCAAAGCCGTAGAAATTACGACGCTGGCTCAAGCAAATCTAGATGCGTCTTCGAAAGAAGCGGAATCGAAGAAGAAACTGGCGGAAGGTACACAAGCAGAGCAAGCGGCACCTGGGCTAGCACAAGCAAAAGTACAAGAAGCGAAAGCGGATGCCTTAGAGAAAGAAGGTCTAGCTGAAGCGGCGGTTGTTGCTGCGAAAGGCGTATCAGAAGGTAAGGCGTTGCGTGAAACAGGTTTAGCCGATGCTGAAGTAATCAGTGCTAAAGGCAGCGCAAATGCGACCGCAACGAAAGAAGTCGGTCTTGCTGAAGCCGATGTTACGCGCGAACACTTTAAAGCCGAAGCCGAAGGTCTGGTTGAGAAGTTCGATGCTATGGGCGGCATGAGCGAACAAGCTCGTGACCACGAAGAGTTCCGTATGAGCCTAGAGACAGCCTTCAAAGAAGCGATTGCTTCGTTGGATGCGGGTAAAGAAATTGCGCGTGATAATGCAGAAGTTCTATCGACGGCTCTGCAGAAAGCGAAAATCGATATTGTGGGTGGTGAAGGCCATTTCTTCGACACCTTCTCTAAATCTTTGTCGTTAGGTAAAGCGATTGATGGTGTTGCTCAGAAGAGCAGTACTGTGGGTGCATTATTAGCGACGGTAATGGATAACCAAAGCAAGAAAAAAACAGCTGCTGATAGCGAAGTGACGGCTAGTAACGAAGCGACGACGAATAGTTAATACGATTGAGTATTTAAGCTAATACAGGGGGCGTAGCAATTACGCTCTCTGACTCTTCGTTTTAAAGGAGGCTTTAACAGCCATCTTTGGGATAATCGTTAGAACAGAAGGATCTCGCTATGGCTGAGCAAAAAAACACTCAAGTCGAAAACCAAGTCGAAAATCAAGTAGAGAATGCCGTTGCCGAAGGTGGTGCTTATGACGTTATTCGTAAGCGCTTAGTTGAGCAAGGGCGACTATTAAACCAACAAGCTCGAGCTTTAAATGAAGCACGATTATCTGAATTTGGCAGTTCAGATTTGAGTGTTATTTCGCGAGTCCGTGTACGCACAGAAAATAACTGTGTAGCGCGAGACATGGTGCAAATCGGTGATTATCTTCTTTTTGGCTATAACGTCTTTATTGGTCTAAAAAAAGAAACCGTTGTTGAAGATGTGTTTTCATTATTTAAACTCAATAATGATGGGGAAAGTTACAGTCTTGAAACCGCCAGTTATGACGATAGCTTTTTAGCTTCGCCATCATTTCAAAGCGATTTTATCGAGCTCTATCGTTATTACAAACAAACGCGCTTGGTACAGCTAACGGTAAAAGATGGCAAGTTATTAGCGGGCTTTCAAATTGGCGAACGCTTAGAAGACATTCGTGTTTTTCGTTGGTCAGTTTCTGCCGATGGCAAAGACATTACCTACATTGATAATCGTGGTGAACGTGATATTCAGCTGCCAAACGCCTACGATTTTGAATGGATAGCCACCGATCGTGAAGATACCGAGCATGGCCGCCACTCTCATATCAATATTCTTGATAAAGTATTTGTAGAAACGATTAATGGCGATTTGACCATTAAAATCGAAAACAATACCGAAAATGGTCAAGGTGTTTATAGCGAGCCGGTTGAGGATAAAACTCAATCCCTAGATGACGGCCAGTTTTTTTACGCCAGTGTAGGCGCACTGGTACTATTAAAAATATTACCCTACAGAGAAGAGCAGTGGCGCTATTTTGTTTTTAATACGTTAACCGATGAAGTGGTTAAAATTGATGACATTGGTCAGTCTTGTGTTCAACTGCCTGAAGATCACGGTATTATTTTCCCCGGTGGTTATTATTTGCAAACCGGTGAAATGAAAACCTTTGAAGGAGATGCTTTAGCGTCACTAGAAGACGGTCAATCCCTTAAATTCAAACGCATGATCAAGTCACCTAATGGTGAAGATGTACTGTTTGTTTTTTACGAACCAGAGCAAGGACTATTTGGACTTTTTTCCTATAATCTAATTAGTAAGTCGATGCAAAACCCTATCTATGGTCACGGTTATGCACTCTCTGATAATGGTATTTTGGTTATTTTTTCTGCCGAGAACGAACCGACGCGTATTCATCCCATGCAAATTTGGCAAACGTCTTTTGTTAGTGACGATTATGCCAGTCGTGCGGATGTGAGTCAGAGCTTCTTTGGCAAAATAGGTAATGCATCGTTAGTGCGAGGGGTTTCTGATTTATTCAGCTTGCATCGCATGATTTCCGACCAAACTGTATCGGCAAGAATTTACGAAGAGCTCAGTAAAACGGCGAATCGCTTTTTTGACTCCCATTACTGGATCGAAGAATATTCAAATAGCCAAGAAGTTTTAATCGACCCCAATAATTCAATTGCTTCTTTGATTAAGCAAATATCGAAAACCTCTGAACTGGTGATTGATGAATTTGAGAAAGTTCAGAGTATTCGGCAGCAGTCTCAGCATGCAATGTCGAACGCAGAAGAACAACAACAAAAACTCATCGCTTCTATACGCCCTGAAAACTGGCAAGTCGCAGAAGAATTTGTTGCTGCATTGAATGCTTTACGTCAGCAACGTGGTCACCTCGCAACGATTAAAGAAAACCGCTACATCGATACCGTCCGTCTAGACGAATTGGATCAGCATCTTATTCAAACACAAGAAAAGCTAAGCGAAAAAACGGTTGAGTTTTTATCACAAGACGCTGCGCTCTCTCCGTATTTTGATAAAATAGAAACCTTTGATGATGAAGTTAGTAAAGCAGAAACAATTGCCGTGCTAGCGCCCATTATTGAGCAGATAGAAGAAACAGCATCAGGCCTGGATTTATTATCTGAGCTGATGTCTTCTTTAAAAGTTAATGATGCGACTGTGCGCACACGTATTATTGATGCTATTTCAGAAGTCTATTCAAAGCTTAATCAGAGTAAAGCCGCCGCTAAACATAAACAAAAATCCGTTGGTTCAGAAGAAGCCATCGCGCAGTTTAGTGCGCAGTTTAAATTATTCTCGCAAAGTATTACTAATGCGCTTGGGATGTCGACTACGCCAGAGCGTTGTGATGAACAGCTATCGCGCTTGCTGGTGCAGTTAGAAGAACTTGAAAGTCAGTTCAGTGATTTTGAAGAATTTCTTAGTGACATTATGGCGAAAAGGGACGAAGTTTATCAATCTTTCGAAAGCCATAAGCAGCAATTGTTGGATGAGCGCTTACGTAAAGCTCAGTCCGTTACGGATGCCGCGAATCGAATATTAAGCAGTATTGAGCGTCGTTCATTAAAGTTCACCGACGCTGAACATCTGAATACATATTTTGCGTCTGATTCATTAGTGCTAAAAACCGCGGATATGGTTGAGCGCTTACGTGATCTGGAAAATGCGGTAAAAGCGGATGATATTGAATCTCGCTTTAAGTCGATTAAAGAGCAAGCGTTACGTTCTTTAAGAGATAAGACCGAAATTTATGAAAACGGCGGCAATGTCATTAAGCTTGGCCCTCGTCATAAGTTCAGTGTTAATACCCAAGAGCTGGATTTAACCATTGTGCCGCGTGAAGGTGAGTTAAACATTCACTTAACCGGAACGGACTATTTTGAACAGCTCACTCGCACCGACTTATTAGAGCTAAGACCTTTTTGGGAAATGGCACTTGAGTCGGAAAGTCCTGAGGTTTATCGCAGTGAATATTTGGTCTCGTTAATTATCGAGGCCGCCGACAATAATACTGACGATCTAAATAACGACTTGCTGCAGCAAGCCTTGTTGGATGAAAATAAACTGCGTGATCTGGTCCGTGATTTTGCGAACCCTCGTTATAAAGAAGGTTATGAAAAAGGCATACACGATCACGATGCAGTTTTATTATTGCAAAAATTATTACCCGCAATCGACAGTGCTGACCAGTTAAAATTTGATCCACTGAGTCGTGGTTTAGCTCAAGTCTTTTGGGCCAATATTCAGCATTTAGAAAGAGATGCTGCAAGCAACTTGTTGGCACTGCATCAGCAAGCAGACAGCTGGCATGAACGCGCACAATCAGCGTTTCAGATGAAGAAAATTTTTAATAACAATAAAGCTATTCAGTTATTGCACAGAGAGATAAACCAAGCATTCACAGATTTCTTTACGCATTATGAATTAGCCATTGCCGCCAGTGATATCAATCGCAGTGCGGATTATTTTGTCCATGAATTGAGCCGTGATCGAGTTGAATTTATTGCCAGTAAATACGCCCAGCAACTTGTGGATGAGCTTAAACATTCATTAGATGATTCTTCATGGCGCAAGCTGCATGCGACGTTAGATAAGTTGGTTGGTCAGGTTGCGCAGCGTTGGAATCTTACGCATTCTTGGTTAACGGCGCTGGTTGATGGAAAAGGGTTAACAACTCTAGCCCGATATATTCCGGAAGCGGTGGCGATGATTAATGCCGAGGGCAGAATCGAGCGCCGTCCTACCGAAGTGGATACCGAATTAACCATTAGCGGTTTGTTAGGAGATCATCCACGAATTGATAAGCAAGTCATCACTCTAGCGATTGATGAATTTTTACAGCGTTTAGATGATCATAAGCATCGTGTTGTTGTGGGCTTCCATCATTACCATGCGATGCGCCAAGGCATTATCGAAGAAGAGCGAGCCTTATTAGGCTTGGAGTCGTTTAAACCAAAGCCGCTAAGTTCGTTTGTTCGTAACCGCTTAATTAATGAATCTTATCTGCCCTTGATTGGCGATAACTTAGCCAAGCAGATGGGAACGTTGGGCGATAGCAAGCGTTCTGATTTGATGGGCTTGTTGATGATGATTTCACCACCGGGTTACGGTAAAACGACTCTGATGGAATACGTCGCGAGTCGTTTGGGTTTGATCTTTATGAAAATTAATTGTCCTTCTTTAGGGCATGACGTTTTATCGTTAGATCCAGAACAAGCGCCTAACGCTACCGCAAGACAAGAATTAGAGAAGTTAAACTTGGGCCTAGAAATGGGCAGTAACGTGATGCTGTATCTGGATGATATTCAGCATACACATCCTGAGTTTTTGCAAAAGTTTATTTCTTTATGTGATGGCACACGTCGCATTGAAGGTATTTGGAAAGGTAAGACAAAAACCTACGACATGCGCGGTAAAAAATTCTGCGTGGTGATGGCGGGTAACCCTTATACCGAAACCGGTGAAGCATTTCAGGTTCCAGACATGCTAGCAAACCGTGCTGATATTTATAACTTAGGGGATATTCTGGGTGGTATGGATGAGCAGTTTGCATTGAGTTATGTAGAAAACTGCATGACCTCTAATTCCGTATTAGCGCCATTGGCGACACGGGATTTAAACGACCTGTATAAAATTGTACGTATGATTAATGGCGAAAATATTGCAACAACCGATTTAAGCCATCAATACAGCAGTGCAGAACTGAATGAAATAACCGAAGTATTGAAGAAGCTCTTTGTGATTCAAGACGTAGTATTGAAAATTAATCAGCAATACATTGCTTCTGCTGCACAATCAGATGATTACCGCACTGAGCCGTCATTCAGATTGCAGGGTAGTTATCGAAACATGAATAAAATGGCCGAAAAAGTATCGTCGGTTATGAATCATGGCGAGTTAATGCAGATGATTGCTGATCACTATGTGGGTGAATCTCAGCTATTAACCAACGGCTCAGAAGAAAACTTATTAAAGCTGGCTGAATTACGCGGTGAAATGACGGATGAAGAGTCTGCACGCTGGACGAAAATCAAATCCGACTTTTTGCGTAATAAAGCGATGGGGGGTGATGATGCTGATGTCGGTGGCAAAGTTATTGGACAGTTGGTTGATTTGGTTGGTGGAGTAAAGTCTTTAAGTGAAAATGCTGAGCAGTCAAATCAATTACGAGAGCAAGACAAATTACAGCGCTTAGAATCGGAAGCTCTTCGTCGTAGTGAAGAGCAACCTTATGAAGCTGCAAGTATTGAGCAGCTACAAGGGTTGAATCAATCGCTGAGTCAGTTCACATCGGTTGTTTCAGCTGGAATGAAATATATTGCTCAACAGTCTTCTCAAAAAGAAGTACCGAAAGTAGAAGTGATTAATCAGCCTGTTCCAGGTTTAGATAAAATATTGAAAGCTTTGGCGGATACTATGGAAAATAGCATTTTTCCAATGGTACGCTCAATGGATCGAAAAATTGATATTGACTTAAAAACCCATGACAAAATGAAAGAAATTTCAACGCAGTTAAGAGCTTTAGAAACCGAATATAGAATGAAAAAGTAGATAAGGAATATCAGTATGAAATGCCCAAAATGTAAAACGGCTGACTTATACCCGACAAAGCTAGAGCAAGGACTGTCAGGAATGGGGTGCAATGATTGTGCTGGTGTCTTTGTATCTCTTCTTTATTATCGTGATTGGGCAGAGCGTTTTTTAGGTGATTCAGCAGAAGGTGAGCAAGCTGAAGATATTAATATCGAAGACGTTGATAATACGCACAGCGCAATGAATTGCCCTAAGTGCAGCCGTATGATGACTAAGTATCGGGTTTCGAGTGAGCATGATAATCGTTTAGACTTGTGTACTAATTGTGATGAGGCTTGGTTAGATAAGGGAGAATGGTCTTTATTAAAGTCACTTAAATTGGGTTCTAAAATGCCACTGGTCTTTACCGAGCAATGGCAAAAGCAAGTACGGGATCAAGTTACTGAAAACGCTCGACGCCAGCGATTTATAGAATCAGTAGGAGCTGATGTCGCCGAAGAGGCTGATAGAATTCGTGAATGGTTAAACGCACAGCCGGAGCGCATGCAAGTATTACAGTATTTAACTTATGAATAGGTAACTCACCTTCTAATGAATTGAGCTAATATTTATATAGATTATGAATTAAGGGATTTATACATTCTAGATAAACAAGGTTTCACACTCATTGAGTTAGTTATAATATTAGTAATTATAGGGATACTTGCCGCCTTTGCTTTACCACGCTTATCGGACTTGTCTGAAGAAGCAGAACTGGCTCAGGTGCAAGGTATTGCAGGTGCTTTGAGTTCAGGTGTATTAACTGTTAAAGCGTTGTTTCGAAGCCAAGGACACTCTGTAAGGGTCCAAAACTTAGACGGTTATGGTGATGGTACGATCGATACCAACAATATTGGCTACCCTATCGGAATTGATAAAGGCAATGGGAATGAAAATATTGGGCGGAATAATAACGGTTGTGTCGGTGTTTGGGATGGCGTATTAGCGCAGGCCCCCAGTGTTTCTCATAATAACAACAATCAGCAATATCGATCTTATCGACATACGGGTAATAAAATTTGCAGTTATGTTTATCGGGGTAGTGGTGACAATGGTAATCAAAATTCGGGATTGCTCGTGATTAAATATGACTCCCGTGATGGTTCTGTTGTTGTCTGCGGCCAGCGCAGTGATCTTCCTTCATGTTAGATTCTATTTAATTTATTCAAACCTTATACTTTACTTATATCTTCGAAAAGAGGGTATTAATTACTACTCAATTAAAGGGTAAAAAATCACTATATTAGGCTTGAATAAACTAAACAAGAATAAAAAATTATTGCGAAGCTAGTTTTGTATTGTTTTGATAATACTAATCCCGAGGCGTTTCGCCATGCGATTTAGGTTAGCTCGATCTGTTTTCAGCTCTCTGGCGGCGGCTGACCAATTATTATCATGTCGGTTTAATGCACTGGTAATAATTTGGCGTTGAAAGTCTTCTGTCGCTGACTTTATACCAAGGCCAGGGGATGGATAATTTAAGCTCGATTCTTCAGTTCTGACTTGTTCCTCTATATCTCGAACAAAATTCACATTATGAATATCTAAGGTATTGGTCAGTTGACCAATATGAGACAGCTCAATAGTCACCACATTTTTTTCAGAAAAATTGCTATCCAATTTATGACTCTTTGCCTTTAACGCTGCACGATTAATAGTATGTTCTAGTTCACGAACATTACCTGGCCAGTCATATTGTCTTAAATAGTAAGTTACGCCAGAGGCGAATTTTATTTGTTGTATACCCAGTTTACGACGAATTTGTTCAATAAAATAACCCGCTAACAGCGCTATATCATTATCACGCTCTCTTAATGAAGGAACCAGAATAGGGTAGACAGTTAAGCGATGATAAAGGTCAGAACGAAAGTTCCCTAACTCAACTTCTTTCGCTAAGTCCCTATTGGTTGCGGCGATAATTCTTACATCAACGGTATGAGTTTTGTCTTGCCCGACGGCTTGAATTTCTCGGCTTTGTAATGCACGCAATAACTTACTTTGCACTGCAAGCGGAATTTCTCCAATTTCGTCGAGAAATAATGTACCACCATCGGCAATGGTAAATTTGCCAGAACGATTTTCGTTGGCGCCGGTAAACGCGCCTTTGCGATGACCAAATAACTCACTCTCAATTAAATTTTCTGGCAAGGCCGCACAGTTCACATACACCAAAGGACCATCACTGCGACTGGATTGTTGATGCAGAGTACGCGCGACCAATTCTTTACCGACGCCGGTTTCGCCTGAGATCAAGGCCGTAAAATTCGATTGCGCGACGATTTGAATTTCTTTCTTTAATTTATTCATCACCGGGCTATTGCCGATAATTTCGCCACCATCTTTGATCAAGGCTTCGTGAGTGAGCTCGGCAACCAGCTGTTTACTGTGGGAAGCGTGTTGCTCTAATAAATCTAAGGTCAGTGCCGTTTTTAACGATGCGGCTGACATGGCAGAGATAATATCGAGGGTGCGCTGAGGAATGTCATCGAAGCTATTTGGGGTGAGGCTATCCAGCGTTAATAGACCAATTAAGGCGCCTTCAAATAGCAAGGGGAAACCCATGCACGAATGAACGGGTAAATCGCCTTCCATCGCCAGTACTAAACCATCGTAAGGGTCTGGCAGTGGGCTATTGCTTTCAAACCTGACCGGTGCCGTGCTTTGGCTAATCTTTTGAAAGCGTGGGTGCTGATCAATTTCAAAGCGTCTGCCTAAAAGATCAGGGCTTAAACCTTTTAGGGCTAATGGCTTAAGGCTATCTCCTTGCCGAGCGAGTAAGACAACCGCATCACAAGGAATGTTTTTTTGCACGGTGGTTAATAAGCGCTCAAATCGGTCTTTGTTGATTAAGCTGCTGCTTAGATCAATCGCCAGCTCGATGAGGGATGAATATGAAATATTGTTCATAACACGGGTCATAGTATTGGCCATGGCATTCGTTATTAAAAATGGAGAGTAGCAAGCGTTATTCGTTTTAATAATTAGTCAATATAGCATGATTGAGTCGTTATGACTCCCATTGTAGGTGAGTCAATATGACTCTAATTGGCGTTGGGTGTCTCTAAATGTCTTGATCTATGTCAATTTTGAAGTTGGCACACTCTTCGCAATAGTCTGATTAGGCTAATCCATTAGCTAGATTATGAATGTCATTAAATCGAGGTTTTCAGCCATGTATTCAAACTTTCATTTTTCAAACCGACTGCCTGCGGTTCCAGATGCACACCATCTGCAGCGACTTTTAGTTATGGGCAACTGGCTTATGTTATTAGGACTAGCCGGAACAGTCTTTACGATTGAGGTATGTTACGTCTTTGATGACTATTTCAGCTTAATGTCGCAAGTCGCAGGGCATATTTCAATGTTGTTATTCGCAGTATCGATTAAGTTTGGGTACATCCTGCGTTGCATTGCCCTGAAAGGTTTTGGAGAGGAACTGTGAGTATCTGCATTTGAGAGTTAAGGCGTAAGACGAGCAGCATAAAAAAATTCATAAAAGATTATAGATAGTCCTGAACACAGAACTAAACACAGCAAAGAAAGAGAAACCGACAGATGTTAAATGAAGAACAAATCCGCTTAGTAAAAAGTACTATTCCAATTTTAGAAGCCGGCGGTCCTGCGATCACCGAGCATTTTTATAAGCGCATGTTCCAACATAATCCTGAGTTGCAGCATATTTTTAATATGAGCAATCAAAAATCAGGACGCCAGTCGTTTGCATTATTTTCGGCGATTGCCGCGTATGCATACCACCTTGATGATTTAGAAAATTTGCTCGGTATGGTTGAGCGTATTGCACATAAGCATACCAGCATGAACATTCAGCCAGAACATTACGATATCGTGGGTCTTCATCTAATCGAAACGTTACGCGAGCTGGCAACTGAACAATTTACTTCAGAAATTGAAGCTGCTTGGGTCGCAGCGTATCAGGTACTCGCCGGTGTTTTTATTAATAAAGAAGCCGACTTGTATCACCAGCGCAGTAATACCGTAGGCGGCTGGAAAGGTGGCAGAGCCTTTAGATTGGTTGAAAAACGCATCGAATCAGAACTCGTAAAAAGTCTAATCTTTGAACCGGTTGATGGCGGCCCAGTGATTGGCTATCAGCCAGGGCAATACATTGGTATAGAAGTTGATCCTAGCAAAGGATTAAAAACTGCAGGAAGTGAAACGGATGAAGAAACTTACCGCGAAATTCGTCAATACTCGTTGTCTGATAAAGCCAATGGCGAAAGCTATCGTATATCAGTGAAGCGTGAGATTCAGGGTAAGCCCGGTATTGTTTCAAACTACTTGCACGATGGCCTAAGACTCGGAGAAGAAGTGACCTTGTACCCACCTGCGGGCGACTTCCATCTTAAAAATAATCCCAAACCAAAAGTATTGATTTCTGCAGGGGTTGGCTTAACACCTATGCAGTCAATGCTAGAAACTTTATTAGACGAGCAGGAAAAAACCAATACAGAACATGAAATACATTTTCTGCATGCCTGTGAGAACTCCGCTCAACACTCCTTTAAAAAGCGTCATGACGAAGTGACACAAAAAGGGAAGATCATGAACCATACTTGGTATAACTCTGAAACGGTTGAATCTAAGCGCCATGGTTTTATGGATGTGAGTGCGATTGCTGAGCAATTACCATTATCGGATGCTGATTTTTATCTTTGTGGACCTGTAGGCTTTATGCAGTTTGCGAAACAGCAGTTAGTCACTCTGGGTGTTGAAAATAATAGTATTCACTATGAAGTATTCGGGCCGCACGAAAGCTTTTAATCTTTACTATTAAGCCTTTAGTTAGAGCTTCAATTAGCACTTCGCTTAGCACTTCGCTTAGCACTTCGCTTAGCACTTCGCTTAGCGCTTTTGAAAAGTCTAAACACTAAACCAGATGAGGTTAATCTGGTTTAGTGGATTGAACTTTCGCGATTCTAGGGTATCCTAATAGCTATGAAATCCTTTTTGCGCAAGCAGTCTATTAGTCTAAAATGTTTGGTGATTACGCTCTTGCTGTCCTTTATCGGACAGGCTGTAGCCCTGCCAGATATTTGCACGATGGCGCAACCGGAAAGCATCATGATGAATGACGGTCTCACTAAGAGTGTGAGTATTCAACAGACAGGCGCTTCGCCTTGCCATAGCATGAGCATGAGCATGACTATGAGCCAAGACCTTAACGCTTCACCTGATAAGCAGAGGGTGATGGATTGTTGTGATTCGCCGACCATGGCCGATTCTAGTTGCTCTTGCCCTGACGAGGGTTGCTCGGCATCATTTCCTTCTTCAAATCAAAATATCACCAGTGCGTCATCGTACAGTGAGCATCGAGATTATTATTCTCAACCTGGCTTTCCTAACCAAGTAAACTCGGCGCTCTTTCGCCCTCCCATCGTCTAATACACGTTCAATTTAATTTACATACGACGAATGCTGTCAGAATTGATTGGCCTTCGTTACCTTGATTTACGTGTATTGAGAAAACTGATGAAAAATTTATTACTTATCTGCTTTGGCGGATTGATTGCCTTATTGGGTTTAACGCTTTCGCAGCATTATTTTCCCGAAAAAATGGTTACTCATGAAAAGGACGAAAGCCCATCGACAGAGTCAGACATTCTGTATTGGGTTGCGCCGATGGATGCCAATTTCCGCCGCGATCAACCGGGTAAATCCCCTATGGGAATGGATCTCGTACCGGTCTATGACAATCAAGGTGGGTCAGACGCTGGGGTTGTTACAATATCGTCTGCGGTGAGCAGTAACCTCGGCATAAAAATCGCTGAGGCTCAACTTGAATATCCCACATTACTTTTTTATAGCAGCGGCCAAGTTAACTATGCCAAAGAACGACTTGCTCACCTGCACGCGCGCACGAGCGGCTGGGTAGAAAAAGTTCATGTTAGTGATATTGGAGAGTACGTTGAAAAGGGCCAAGCCTTATATGGCATTTATTCATTAGAATTTATTGATGCTCAAGAGGACTTTTTACGCGCCTTGAATAGCCATAATAATAGCCTTATGCGGGCCGCAAAGAATCGCCTAAAAGCGCTGCGAATCGATAATAAGGTCATTGCGCTGTTAAAGAAGACTAAAACAGTCAATCAAATTACCACCTTCTATGCGCCGCAAAGTGGCTATATAGAACAGTTAAATATCAATGAGGGAATGTACGTAAAGCCTGAAAGTGCCTTATTGACGCTAGCCGACTTGGATCAGTTAATACTTGATGTGGAATTAGAGCATCAACTTGCGGCTTGGTTAAGCCAGTATCCTGGAGACATTACGTGGACACTCTCCTCAGACTTAATGCCCAGCCAAAACTGGCAGGGCAAGTTGGATTATATTTACCCGATGTTAAGTGAAACCTTAAGAACAATACGCGTACGTTTGCTGCTGGATAATTCAGAAAAATTATTAAAACCGAATATGTGGTTAAGCCTCAAAGGCGATATTACGGGCAAGGAAAAAATCTTATTAATTCCTAGCCAAGCGTTAATCCGTACTGAAAATAAAACCCGAGTTGTGATGGCTTTAAATAATAAAGGTGAAGGTGGCCTTTTAGATAAAAAGTTTAAATCTGTTGAAGTCACCACAGGCCGATTCTTTAATGATCAAGTAGAAATACTATCCGGTTTAAAAGCGGGTGATAACGTGGTGACCAGTGCGCAGTTCTTGATCGACTCAGAATCGAATATTGATTCAGATTTACAGCGACTTGAAGCATCTGATGCGGGCTCTCCAGAAGTGGATCATTCGGCTATGGATCATTCAACTATGGATCACAGCAAAATGGATCACAGCAAAATGGATCATAGCAATATGAATCATGCAGAGCCGAAAGGAGAACACCATGATCATTAAAATCATTCAATGGTCTGTTCTCAATCGAGTTTGGGTTTTATTAATGACGGCGCTGATTATTTTGGCCGGTGCTTTTTCGATAAAAAATACCGCAGTAGATGCCATTCCCGATTTATCTGATGTGCAGGTGATTATTAAAACCTCATACCCTGGGCAAGCGCCGCAAGTCGTGCAAGACCAAGTGACTTATCCACTCACCACCGCCATGTTATCGGTTCCGGGTGCAAAAACGGTGCGGGGCTTTTCCTTCTTTGGCGACTCCTACGTGTACATCATTTTTGATGATGATACTGATTTGTACTGGGCGCGTAGCCGCGTTTTAGAATACTTAAGCCAAGTCACCGATACCTTACCCGATAGCGCCAAACCTCAACTTGGCCCAGACGCAACAGGCGTCGGCTGGGTATTTATTTATGCGCTCACCGATACCACCGGCAGTTTGGATTTAGCTCAGTTGCGTTCCTTGCAGGATTGGTTTTTGAAGTTCGAATTGCAAACCGTTGCGGGGGTTTCAGAAGTAGCGGCGGTCGGCGGCATGATCAAACAATATCAAGTGCAGGCCGATCCGCAAAAGTTGAGCGCTTATGGTATTCCGTTATCGTTATTGCAAACGGCGATTCAGCAAGGTAACCAAGAAGTGGGCGCGTCGGTAATCGAAATGGCCGAAGCGGAATATATGATTCGTGCAACGGGTTACATCAGCAGTCGTGAAGACCTAGAGAATATTCCGTTAGGAATGCTGGGCAATTCGTTAGACAGTAAATCAGTCGTGAATGGCCAGTCGTTATTTTTGAAAGATGTTGCAACCATTATCGAAGGCCCACAAATGCGCCGTGGCATTGCCGAACTCGATGGCAAAGGCGAAGTGGTTGGTGGCATTGTGGTAATGCGTTCGGGTGAAAATGCGCAAAAAACCATTGAAGGCGTGAAGGCAAAGTTAGAACAATTAAAAGCGGGTTTACCTACAGGTGTTGAGCTGGTTACGGTTTATGATCGTTCTGATCTCATCACCGCAGCAGTGAATAACTTATGGGAAAAACTCAGCGCCGAACTCCTTATGGTAGCGCTGGCCTGTGTGATCTTTTTGTTCCATGTGCGCTCGGCGCTGGTGGCGGTCATTACCTTACCCATTGGTATTTTGATGGCCTTTATCGTGATGAACCTACAAGGCTTAAACGCAAACATTATGTCGCTAGCGGGTATCGCTATTGCCATGGGAGCGATGATTGATGGTGCGATTGTGATGATCGAAAACATGCACAAGCACATTGAAAGATCGACGCTTCAAGGAAATAACATTGATGAATCAAATCGCTGGCAGCTCGTCACCAAAGCCGCCAGTGAAGTTGGGCCATCATTATTTTTTAGCCTATTAATTATTACCGTCAGCTTTTTACCGGTATTCACCTTGGAAGCGCAAGAAGGAAAAATGTTTGCGCCGTTAGCGTTTACCAAAACCTACGCCATGGCGGCGGCAGCTATTTTAGCGATTACGTTAGTGCCGATATTAATGGGCTATTTTGTGCGTGGAAAAATCATTAGCGAAAAGAAAAACCCACTGAACCGTTTGTTAATTGCCGGTTATAAACCGTTATTAATCTCAGTACTTAAATTCCCTAAAACAACCTTGCTAGTGACATTAATTATTGTGATTGCCAGCCTGTATCCAGCGACGAAAATCGGCAGTGAGTTTATGCCCGATTTAGACGAAGGGGACTTAATGTATATGCCGACCACCTATGCGGCGCTGTCGGTAGGTAAAGCGCGTGAACTGTTGCAGCAAACCGATAAGTTGATTGCGACTGTGCCCGAAGTCGAGCATGTATTTGGCAAAATTGGCCGTGCAGATACCGCGACCGATCCAGCACCACTGACCATGATAGAAACCTTTATTAAACTCAAACCTAAAGATCAGTGGCGTGAAGGATTAACCAGCCAGGATTTACGCAACGAGTTTGATCAGTTAATACAGTTTCCGGGTTTAACCAACGCCTGGGTGATGCCGATTAAAACCCGCATCGACATGTTAGCAACGGGCATTAAAACCCCGGTGGGTATTAAAGTATCGGGCCCAGACTTAAATGTGATTCAAAACATTGGTCAGCAGTTAGAGCAGATCTTGGGTGATGTGAAAGGCACAGCGTCGGTGTACTCAGAGCGCGTAGCGGGTGGACGTTATATTAAAATTGATATCAACCGTCGCCAAGCGGCGCAATATGGAATGAGCATTAAAGACGTGCAGCAGGTTATTAGCAGCGCAATTGGCGGCATGAATATTTCTGAATCGGTCGAAGGGGATAAACGTTATCCGATTAATTTACGCTATCCACAACACTACCGCGATTCACCGGAAAAACTTCAACGCTTGCCAATCGTTACCGATCTGCTAACTAAAGGTGGCCATAACATTACCTTGGGTGATGTCGCTGATATTCGTATTGAAGATGGCCCGCCGATGATCAAGAGCGAAAATGCGCGCCTCAATGGTTGGACCTATATCGATATTGAAACCAGCGGTGAAGACGCTATTGATATTGGTAGTTATGTTGCCAATGCAAAGCATGTCTTGGCAGAAAAGATAGTTAGCGGCGAGTTTAATTTACCCACCGGTTACGCCCTGCGTTGGGCGGGGCAATATGAATATATGCAACGGGCAAAAGAAAAACTCAGTTATGTGGTGCCACTCACTCTCGGCATTATTGTTTTGTTGCTGTATCTAAATTTCCGCAATGCCCGCGACGTTGCCTTAATTCTATTAACCTTACCGATGGGCTTGGTCGGCGGAATTTTAATGATGCTCTATTATCAATTTAATTTCTCTGTCGCTGTTGGGGTTGGTTTTATTGCTTTGGCGGGTGTTGCAGCAGAAACTGGAGTGATTATGCTGCAGTATCTTAAACAAGCGCTGCTGGATCATGAATTGTCAGACAACCAATTGTTGGGGAATCGGTCTGAGAACCCGCAAGTATTGCAGAAGGTCGTGCTACAGAAGGTCGTACTGGAAGGAGCGCTGCACAGAGTACGCCCGGTAATGATGACAGCATTAGCGACTATCGCAGGCCTGGTGCCTGTTATGTACGGTTCAGGCGTTGGCTCGGAGGTAATGAGCCGCATTGCAGCCCCAATGTTGGGTGGGATGATCAGTGTGGTGATACTGACTTTGCTGGTACTGCCTGTTGCTTATTTCCAGACGGTGTTATGGCTTAAGCGCTAAAATAGTAAGCGTGAAATACAGAGAATTGACTCTTTAGACATTATCGTCGAGATATGGCTAAAGAGTATAGGTTGACCTTAACTTACTATTAATTGTATTGTGTGCAATATAATTTTAAACAATACTTATTTAAGGCAATTCTGATATGAAATTTCTGATTAACAAAGGGCTCGCGGTTCTCTTATTCTCGGTAGGAAGTACCTTAACGGCGGTTGCCTCTCCAGACGAGGTGTTATTGGAGCCTGGTAAACTTCCGGTTACAAGTGAAGCGTTTACCTGCATACGTGACATGACGAAAGTGCGTGGCTTTTATGTGGATAATTTAAAAGGAAATCTTGAGGCTACTCTAGCCGTCGCGAACTCTGAAACAGGTGGTATTTACCCCCCTGGATCTGTAGTCCAGCTAGTGCCAGGTGAAGTGATGGTTAAACATGAAGTTGGTTATAGCCCTGTAACTAAAGACTGGGAGTTCTTTGAGTTGGATGTTTCGGAGGAAGGATCTGAAATCAGAAAGCGTGGCTTTGCCGATGTTGTGAACCGCTTTGGTGGCAATTGCTTTGCTTGCCACATTCAAGCTAAGCCTCAGTGGGATATGGTCTGTGAAGATACCCACGGCTGCGAAACCATTCCAATCACCAAAGAAGTGATTGATTTGATTCAACGAACCGATCCTCGCTGCAGCGATAACGAAGAACTTAGCGCAGGTGAATCTTATGAGCTGTTTAAGCTTAAGCTAAAAGTAGGTGTTGGCAGCGCCATTGGTACGGTTAAAGAAATGATGTAGTGGTTAAATAAACATAAGTTCATTAGTTATGTCGACTATGCTTTTTGATAGTAAACACATAACTTTATGAAGCCTTGCTTATGGTTAAAGAATACAGCCCTGTCAAATCAGCTGTTACCGCGTCGCAGGTCGCGGGAGAGCTTTATCGCGCCAGTCTAATTGCTCGGCAATTATCACTGGCGGCTAAAAATTCTCAAGCGGTCGTTCATCGTGCAGGAAGCCGCGTTGCTGGCTTAAAAGTCATCTCAGAATACTTTGCCGACCTTGCCTTAAAAACCATCAAACTCGCCGAAGACATTAATACTATCTCGTTAGATATCTCCCAAATGGCCGTAGAGCGCTGGCGTCTTAATACCTTAATAGGGCACTTATTCGATAGCCAAGAAAAAAATGCCAATGATAATGTTGAACAGATTGTTCAAGATATCCAAACACATCAGCTTGAATTAAATAACCGCTTTAATGTTGAAATAAGAAAGCTGGAAAGCCAGCTGGAAGAGATTCAACAATACATGCAGGCCAGCCGGGTCATCGCGGTTTCATTTCGCTTAGAAGCAACACAAACTGACGAGTATCAAGGCATATTAGACGACATGGCCGATAATATTGACGTCTTTTCAGAAAAAATAAAACAGCATGTCATTGGTGCTAAGAATTATATCGATCGATTATTACAGTCATAAATAATTCGATTATCCATTAAAGGAAGTTGTATATGGAAGCTAAACTCTTATTTGATGATAAACACCAGTGGTATGTCTTTGCTAGAGACCCGACTAAGCCCGATAAAATAATTGATACCAATCAGTATATGGTCGTGAGTGGCAACGAATCGGTCATATTAGATCCTGGCGGCATAGAAATATTTTCATCGATGCTATCTACCATTTTAAAATTTATCCCTATCGAGCAAGTCACGCATCTATTTGCTTCGCACCAAGACCCCGATATCATTTCATCTTTAGGTATGTGGGATCAGGTTATTCCAAATGCGAAACTGTATACCCCTAATTTATGGGAAGGGTTTATTCGTCATTTTGGTTGCGAGAATATTGAGTTTTGCGGCATCGAAGATGGCGGTGGTCAGTTAACCATTGGTGATACCGTTTTGCAGTTTATTCCAGCCCATTATATGCACTCTTCAGCTAACTTTAATGTGTACGATCCGGTTGCTAAAATTTTATTTTCTGGTGATATTGGCGCGGCATTAGAGCCACAAGATAGCTCGTTATACATTGAAGACTTTGATAGCCATTGCGATAAAATGCGATTTTTTCACCAGCGTTGGATGCCCAGTAATGCGGCTAAAATGAATTGGCTAAATCGTGTTCGTAAGCTGGATATCGATATGATGTTACCTCAACATGGGCGTATCTTTAGAGGTAAAGAAATCGAACAGTTCTTCGACTGGTTCGAGGCGTTAGAGGTGGGTTCCGCAATCAATAGCTAATATTCACGGGCTTAATATTACGCAGTAGGGTGTTTGAGGTATACTTTCACTATTTATACCTTTTTGGATCTATTCTGCTATGCGCTCTAAACAGTACCATCATGGCGACTTAAAAGTTTCGTTGATTGAAGCGGCCAATACAATATTACTGCGTGATGGTGCTGACGCTCTATCTCTTCGAGCCATTGCAGCAGAGGTGGGCGTTTCTCACATGGCCCCTTATGCACATTTTAAAAACAAAAAAGAACTTATAAGCAGTATTGCGGAAGCGGGTTTTGTGCAAATGGCCGATACCATGGAAGCAGTAGCGCATGAACTAACCGCAAAGAAGACCGTATCAGCCGGAGAATTAATTTTGGCGTATGGCGCAAGCTATTTAGAGTTTGCGACTAGCAATCCTCAATTATACCGATTGATGTTAGGTCAGGTCGAAACCACAGGGCGTAAGAATAAGAAGGGTGATACGCAGGCCGAATCTAATGTTAAGGCAAATGCTGTTAATAGCCCTTTTATAGAAAGCAGTAAAAAGCCTTTTATTTTATTGCGTGAGGCATTTGCATTGCGCGGTGATACAGATGAACGCGTAAAAGCGCAAGCGTTAGGCGCATGGTCAATGGTGCATGGTATGGCAGCGCTGGTAATTGAAGGCCATATTCAAGTTCCTGAAGGAACCAGCTTTAAGCACTTCTTAGCCGCTGCCACACCTCTTGCGGACCAGTTTAAAGATTCATTTTAGTATTGCTATGGCTCTTTAAGCTCGCAGGTCCATACCTGTATCTACACCAGTTATCTACACCAACAACTCGACATCACTGGTCGGAAAAGCAACACAAGAGTGACACCAACCATAGGCTTCATCGGTAGAGCGTAAGCGTGCTTCGGCAGGATTGAATACCGAACCTTTCAATACTTTAACCCGGCATAAACTGCACTCTCCCGATCGACAAGCATTCTCAGCGCTATAGCCGTGACGTTCCATACTGTTTAATAATGGCTCATCTACTCTCGCTTCAAATACACCTTGGCTGCCATCGGCTTTATGAATAGTTACTTTTACTTTATCCGTTGTAATCAAATTCTCAGGCCAGCCTGATAATTTTTCAGGATGTTTAGGTGGGCCATTACATTCAATACGAACACGTCTTGCTTTGACTTTTAGCTGCTTTAACTGCCCGTCACAAAAATCATGAAAGCTGGTAGGGCCGCAGATATAAAACATTTTGGCTTGTAGTGTATCTAGGTCATTTCCTAATAGCTCTGTTAGCAACTCTGCATTTACATGCCCGGTGCGGCCTTTATAGTTTTTTGTCGGCCGAGAAATCAACCAAGTAATGGTTAAAAATTCGTGCGCTTTCTCTAGCTGTTTTAGTTCACTTTCATAAATGACATCTGCTTCGTAACTTGAAGCGTAAATAAGATGCATTTTGGGCGCTGTTTTTGTATTTAAGGCGCGTCTATTCTCAATCATGTTAAGAATCATACTTCTGGCCGGAGCAATGCCTGAGCCGCCTGCAAGAAATACTAAATCATCACCATGAAATAACGGGTTATGATAAAACGTCCCCATAGGGCCTGTGCTTTGAAAGCGATCACCGACTTTTACATCATTCAATAAAAAATGTGAGACAAATCCATCTGCAACACGCTTAATCGTTAGGTCATAAAATCCTCTTTCTTGTGGGGCAGAAGATATCGCATAAGGGCGTGCAGTTTCAGTCCCCTCAATATTAACAAACAGGTTGATATACTGCCCCGCTTGAAACGGAGGTAGAAAATTATCTTCAGCTTTAAAGCGCAATGTTTTTGTACTGGCGGTATCTTCAATCACTTCGCTAACGATTAACGTCAAACGCTTAGGGTGCAAGCTTGCAATCGTGCGAGCGACCAAACCATTTTCTTCGTTAAAATCTGTGCCTGTTTTAACCAGTTCTCGCTGATGATCTAGCGCATTCTGGTAACCATTCACTGCATGTAAAATAGTATTCTTTTTGTCGGAACGAGTATTGTCGTGGCTATTAGAATGATTGCTAGGCATGAGACGACTCCTGCTTAATGGTTTCTGATTGAGATACTGTATTTTTAATCTTTTTTAATACGGCTCGTGCTGTGCTTTCACCGATCATATACGTTGGTTGAAAACCACCCATGCCATTCCAGCAGCCTGCCATATGCAAACCAGAGATAGTATCGATGCGTTCACGAAACATAACGGCGTCTTGGGTATTTTGTTGGAAGCCATAAATAGCACCGCCGGGAGTATTCAAATAACGCATCATGGTGAGGGGTGTCGCTACTTCAACTTCTTCGATATTTTTTCGAATATTAGGAAATACTCGCTCGGCATGTTCGATCAGTTTGTCTGCAAAATCATATTTTGCTTTGGCGTAATCCTCTACCGCTAAATCTTGCCATGCCTGGCCGTATTGCAGACAAAGTAGGGACAAAGATGATTTCCCTTCGGGAGCAAAACTCGGATCATCATGGTTGTAACAGGTGAGCATGGTATGAGTCGGATTGTGTATTCCTTTCATTGTCTCAAAGGCTACTTCTTCATCTCTATCATCAATAATAAAATTCGATGCCGCTGTTATTCCTAGTTCTTTTGGTATGCAGTCTAAGCCAAGGTAGAGTACAAATGCTGAGGTGCCTAAGCGACGAGATTTCATATCATCGGCCGCTTTTTTTGGGGTAGCAATATCCAACAGTTCATTGAATGTATGTTGCGGGCTTGTATTTGATATAACGTGATCACAACTAAAAATATCACCGTGTTCGGTTTGCACAGCTTTAACTTTCTCGTTTTCAGTAATGATTTTTGCGGCACCGGTATTAAACAATACTTTACCGCCAGCGTTTAAAAAGGATTCTAACAAAGCACTGGAAATGGCTTGTGAACCTCCTTGAACATGGCTAGGTTTAAATGCCGCGTAGGCATAGATCATCACGGCCAAATCACAAAATGGAATGTCTTTAGGTGGCAAGCCTATGTAGCACCAATATGCAGCGATAACCGCTTTTAGGTCTTTGTTTTCGAAGAATTCATTTAGAACATCTTTTGAGGGTGTTAACCCATATTTTAAATAATTTGGGCAGCTGGATTCTAATACTTTTTGATCGCCCATCTTTTGTGCTCTGGGCAATGCCATAAAGCATTCAAGAGACAGTTTTTCACACAGCGTTAAATACGCTTCAATGTTGTCAGCTTCTTCTGGATAGTGAGAGATCAGCGTTTTTTTAAGGGCTTTAATGTTGGCTGGCAGTGTAACGTCTATCTCATGCTCAGAATTTTCGGTTGAGGGTAAAACAAGACGATACAGCTCGCGTTCTTCCACAATATTAAGCTGGTCCATAATGCCTAAGTCAGTGAAAATTTTACGCATAATAAAAGGATTTTTCTTAGTTCCCATACCGCTCAGCTGATGCAGTGCGACTTCAAATTCGAATTCACCGCGGACAAAGGAGGTCGCGCAGCCACCTGGAATATTATGGCGCTCTAATAATAAGGTGCGAGCCCCGCCTCTTTGTAGGGCTGTTGCGGCGGTTAAGCCTGCATTCCCAGCGCCAATCACGATGGCATCAAAATCTGTCATATAAGCCTCTGCATTTTCTCTATTATTATTCAATTAACTATACAGTGTAAAGTTTACAGTATAAAGATTAATCCAGATTAGCGCTTACTGTCAAGTATTGGCTTGGAAACTTCCCGTGTCGGTAATCTTGAACCTAGGGATTGTCTAAGGTTTAATGTTGAATTAAAGATCGCTTCGTTTTTCTCATTATGGGTAAGAATCTTATTTCACACTCTCGTTCGAGTTTTATCTTGTTTGGCCGCAACCTATTTGCCTATTTTTTAGGACTTTCGCTAGGCTATTCGCCAGCTTTTGCAGATGAAGTAACCGTCGCAGTTGCTTCAAACTTTATTACCCCTATGCAAAAATTGGTCGCTGACTTTGAGCAGAAAAGTGAACATTCTATAACGCTAGTATCGGGGTCATCGGGGCGCTTTTATGCGCAGATAAGTCATGGGGCTCCCTTCGACTTACTGCTCTCTGCCGATAGTGATAAACCTGCACGGCTTATTAACGATGGCCTCGCACTGCCCAGCAATTTATTTACTTATGCCTATGGCCGTTTAGTATTATGGACGGCAGAGGCTGGGCAGGTCGTGAATGAAAAGACGCTATCAAATGCAGAGTTTACGCATTTAGCCATTGCTAATTCAAAACTGGCCCCTTATGGCAAAGCAGCCAAAGAAGTATTAACCCAGCTCGGTTTAGCGAAAGCGACGCGTTCAAGATGGGTCGTAGGAGAAAACATCTCACAGACTTATCAATTTGTGGCCAGTCAAAATGCACGGTATGGCTTTATTGCGGCTTCTCAATGGCAAGGTCAAGGCTCTGGCTGGTTGATTCCTGAAGCATTGCATCAGCCTATTCAGCAAGATGCAGTCGTCTTAAATCGAGCAAAAGATAAGCAAGCAGTCTTTGAATTGGTTGAATATTTGCAATCCCCTGCGGCGGCGGTCATTATCCAAGACTATGGTTATCAGGTTTCCCCAGCGTCATCTATTTATACTCGCTAGCATAGGAAGTTCTATCCGTGGATCAGGTCTTAGGTTTAACCCCAGAAGATTGGCAGGCTATATTTTTAACACTTCGGCTTGCGACTTTAGTGACGATTATTTTGCTCGTTATCGCGACGCCTGTTGCGTGGTGGTTGACTACAACACGTTCTAAGCTAAAACCGATTGTAGGCGCTCTTGTGGCACTTCCTTTGGTATTACCACCAACAGTGATTGGTTTTTATTTACTCATTGCTATGGGGCCTAGTGGGCCTGTGGGAGAGTTCACACAAAGCCTTGGCTTGGGTACGTTACCCTTTACCTTTGCCGGTTTAGTGATTGCGTCTGTCATCTATTCTTTTCCTTTTGTCGTTCAGCCGATACAAAATTCATTCGAAGCATTGGGTAAGCGGCCGTTAGAAGTTGCAGCAACCTTAAGAGCCTCGCGCTTAGATACTTTTTTTACCGTGATCTTACCTTTGGCCAAACCCGGATTTATAACGGCAACCATTTTAGGGTTTGCGCACACAGTAGGTGAATTTGGGGTAATCCTAATGATAGGGGGGAATATCCCAGGAGAAACTCAGGTGATCTCTGTGCTTATTTATGAGCATGTCGAAAGCTTGCAGTATGCTCAGGCACACAGCCTATCGGCAGCAATGATTATCTTCTCGTTTGTGGTATTACTACTGCTATATGGTTTTAATCAAAAACAGAAAAGCATTCGGGTTATTAACTAATGGATCATAACAATCAGATATCCTTAGTCTTAAAGTGGCCTAGAAAGAGTATTAATATAGACCTTGATGTAAAAATTCCTGCTCAAGGCGTCACCGCTATTTATGGCCCATCTGGTTCTGGTAAAACAAGCCTGCTTCGATGTATCGCGGGTTTAGAAAAAGTCAAGCACTGCACGTTAAGTTTTCGCGATCAGGTATGGCAAAGCGCAAAGCACTTTGTTCCGACCCGCCAGCGTGCGATTGGATATGTCTTTCAAGAAGCGAGCTTATTGGCTCACCTTAGTGCGGCTGACAACTTAAACTATGCATTAAAACGTGCGAATCCAGGAAAGCCTTTAGCAACGTTAGAAGAGGTCGTTGAGCTATTAGGATTAGCTCAGCTTTTAGATCAGTTTCCAGATCAGCTATCGGGTGGAGAGCGTCAGCGAGTAGCGATTGCCCGGGCGCTATTAATTAATCCCGATTTATTGCTGATGGACGAGCCTCTTGCGTCGTTAGACCATGCGCGTAAGCAAGAATTATTGCCTTATTTAGAGCGTATCTGCCACCAGTATAATGTGCCTGTGATTTATATTAGTCACTCGTTATGGGAGGTTTCTTTATTAGCCGATCATATCGTCATGTTAGATGCTGGGCGTATCACTAAATCAGAAAACTTTTTAGAAGCGATTAATAGCCCCGATTTTCCTATTTCTCAGCAAGAACATATTAGTAGTTTATTACAATGTAAGGTGATGGAGCATAATGAACAATGGGGGCTTACTCGGTTTACACTGAAAGAGCTTACTGACCCAGTAGTAGGGCAGAAGCTTAATGAGCACTCATTATGGTTGCAGCAATGCGATCTTAGCGCAGGCCAAGAAGTACGACTGAATATTTTAGCCAGCGATGTCAGCTTATCGTTGAGCCATCACGAAGATACCAGCATCAGTAATATTCTACCGGTAACGATTATCAGTATTGAGCCATTACAGCATGGTTTGTTAATGCTTCAGCTTGCCTTAGGTGAATCGATATTACGCGCAAAACTCACCCAGCGGTCCGTTGATCGATTGGCATTAAGTGTGGGGCAAAACGTATGGGCGCAAGTAAAATCAGCGGCTTTAATTCAATAAACGTTTACATCGCATACTAAAATAGTTTGCCTAGGAATTTGAAAATGAATAAAACAGCAATTGTGATGGGTGCAACAGGGTTAATTGGACGGCATCTTGTCGATGAGCTTATAGCCTCGCCTCGTTTTTCTAAGGTGGTGGCGTTAACCCGAAAGCCGTTAAGCATTACTTCAGAAAAATTTGAAAATCATATTGTCGACTTTGAGCACCTAGAAGACTATTCCGAGCTATTGTCAGCGGATGCTTTATTTTCGTGTTTGGGAACGACTAAGAAAAATGTGGGGTCTATTGCGGCTCAGCGTCGAGTCGATGTAGATTATCAATATAACGCAGCCAAGCTGGGTCGTCTGCAAGGTATTGATGAATATTATTTAGTATCATCCAGTGGTGCTAATGCTAAAAGCGTGTCAGCCTATTTAAAAATGAAAGGTGAGTTAGAAGATAAAGTGATCGCGCTGGATTTTAAGCGGTGTGTGATTTTTAGACCGTCATTATTAATGGGTGAAAGAGAAGATAAGCGACCAGGAGAGTTTTTTGCTGGAAAAGTGATGCCGTTATTATCTTGCATCCCAGTACTAAGAAAGTACCGTCCTATAAAGGGTATTGAAGTTGCTACTAAAATGGCACAGGTTGCTTCAACAAGTCCTAAAAATACCTCTAATACAAAAATCGAATATTATACGCTTGATGAAGTTTTTATTGCGGGCTGAAAGTAACGACAGCCAAAGACTTAAGCAGCGTAAAACTGAGCTTTTTGTGCGCTGGCTTTTGCTTGCTCAATGACTTCGTGAGCTTGACGCACGCATTGTCCACACTGAGAACCAAGATTCAGAGTTTTGCGTACTTCGCGTACGTTTTTAGCGCCTTCAGATACTGCTTTCTGAATAGCCTTTTCGTTAATTCCGTGACAGATGCATACAAACATGGCGTTACCACTAGCGAGATCGATAATATAGCTCTATCTTAACGCTAATGATAACAGTTATCAAACAAGATTTTGAATCAATTGAGAATTATTCAATAAACTTGCTTAATCTTTACCCAGTAGCCACTTATGCGGGCTATTAGACAGGCTATACCGCGCCCATCTGGCTCTGGATATAGTTAGGCAGACCAATCTTCTCAATCAGGCCTAAATGCTGCTCTAACCAGTAGATGTGGTCAGTTTCAGTATCATTTAGCAGCTCTTGTAAGAGCGCGCGAGTCACGTAATCGCGTTCTTCTTCACACACAGCAATGATTTTACGTAAGCTGGTGGCTACGCTGTATTCAGCTGCTAGGTCGTTTTTCAGCATTTGTTCAACGTTATCACCGATCAACAGCGGCTCGCGTGATGCAGTATCGGCTTTTCCGTCTAGGAAGATAATTCGTTCAATGATGCGTGATGCATGATCTAGCTCTTCTTCATGCTCATGCACGAGCTGCTTATGAAGTTTATTGATGCCCCAATCTTCATATAATTTGCCATGAGCTAGATATTGATCCATCGAAGTTAATTCGAGTGTCAGCTGTTTGTTTAGTAGATCGATGATCTTTGTATTGCCTTTCATCTTAGCTCTCCATCATTGTCTGTTGATAGTTTTCAATACCGAGGTTGGTAATCAGCAACTGCTGAGTTTCGATCCAATCGATATAGTCTTCTTCGTATTCTAGAATTTCTTGTAGCAGCTCTCTGCTAACATAATCATTTTCAGCTTCACATAGCTCAATCGCATCTCGTAATTCTACTAATTGAGTAGAGATTACGTTGAAATCACACTGCAGCATTTCTTGGGTATCTTCACCAATCTGCAGTTTGCCCAGCTGTTGTAAATTTGGCAGTCCTTCTAAAAATAAGATGCGGTTGATCAGTTGATCCGCTTGCTTCATATCTTTAATGGATTTTTTATAGGCTTTTTCATTCAATTCTTCTAAGCCCCAGTTTTTGAAAATGCGGGCATGTAGAAAAAACTGGTTGATAGAAGTAAGCTCTGTGGTCAAAACTTGATTAAGAGTGCGTAAGACGTTGGTATTGCCTTTCATGTAGCCACCTATCTTTCTAAATGAGAGTTTGTGAATTCAAATTAGTTATTGATTAACAAACACTATTATTGAATGCGTACTGATTTGCTAACATACCATTTGTCACTGGATAGATACAGTTAAGGCGTAGGAAAATGAAGGGTTTTTACTTAATTAAGGCTGTCCTAGAGACTTAATTGCGCTAATGATTTTTATAAGCAATTAGGAATTGAAATGTTAGTGATTCTCAATGGTATGAAGAGAAATCATTCTGCATACTTAATCTTATTGAGCTTAATCTTATTGAGCTTAATCATATTGACATTAATCGACTCCAACTTTTCCGAGTCTAATCGTGAATTGAAAGCAGCTTCCTTCTTCGAGTTGGCTGCTAACGGTAATACTGCCTCCCATGAGTTCGCAGAGCTGCTTGCAAATACTCAGACCCAAACCACTGCCGCCATACTTTCTTGTTATTGATGAATCTCCTTGAGAGAAACTATCGAAAATGTATTCAAGATTGTCTTCATCAATACCGATGCCTGTATCTTGAATGGAAACGGTTAAATAAAAATGATTATTATTAGAATCAACATCATCGTTGATCAGTGTTGATATGATGATATGGCCTTTTTCAGTAAACTTAATCGCATTGCCAATTAAATTAATGAGAATTTGACGTAAGCGAGTCGGGTCGCCAACGGCTTGTAGATTCTGAATGTTATTGGCATTTAAGCGTAGCTCGATAGGTTTATCTTTTAGTTCTAATAAATTATAGGAGTGTGCAAGGTCATCGAATATCGGGTGAATATCAAATACTGTTTCTTCTATTGTAAACTTTCCTGATTCGGCCTTTGATAAATCTATTATCTCGTCAATAAGGGTTAATAGTCGATCAGCACTTGCTGAGGCAACTTCAGTATATTGTTTTTGTTTTTCATCCAGTTCACTACTTTCTATAAGGTGAAGCATGCCTTGAATGCCATTCATTGGCGTGCGTAACTCATGGCTGACATTAGCCAAAAACGTTGTTTTAGCTTGCGTAGCTGATTCGGCGGCATGGGTTAAAGCTTCCGCTTCATTTTTTGCTTGTTCGAGTTCTAAGGTTCTTTTATGAACTTCTTGTTCTAGGCGAGCATTAAAATCACTAACGCCTTTTTCTGCTCTTGCTAATTCAGAAACCATGTCAGAAAAAGATTGTTCAATAACCGACAGCTCATTTTTATTCTTAATATTCAGGTCAATGTTAAAAGAGGATAAATTGTTAAACTTAAGATTACTAATCGCTTCAATAAGCTTATTTAGAGGGGTTATCAATAATTTCTTGCTTACCCACCAAAAAATGAACCATAAGAAAATACCTTTGATTAGCGCATTTAAAATTAAGAAAATAAATCCAAGCTTAACTCGTGCCATGACAATAGAAGAGTCCGAGTAGAGTGTTGCTTGCCCTAGAGGGTGAATAGCGCTGCCGATGTGATAGTTAATAGGAAAGGTATAAGAGAACTGTTTATTATTCTCAGTACTGCTATTATCAGAATTTCGATTAGCATAGGGGACGAGTTGGTTATTTTTTATATGTTCAATTTTGACGGCTACAATAATAGGAACTTCAGTAAACCCTCTGGTAATGTCATTCACCTGTTCTCGGTCTAAGTTCCAAAGGGCTTTAGCAAGCACTGGTCCGAAAATTTTTTCGTAATTTTTTAATTCTTCACTAATAGTAATCTGTGTATAGCGGTATTCTTGAATAATTTGAATGGCGGTTACGCTGATTGCAATCAGACAATAAAGTCCAAAAATCGACTTGAATAACTGGCGGCTTAAGGAGTTATCAGCATTTAAGGCGTTGCTCATTTAATACGCCTCCTGATGACTATTTTTGTCTATGCAGTTTTGAGGAATCCAGCTTTTCCAAAGCGAGTGATTATTATTAATCCATTCTTCCGCTGCTTCTTGAAAATTTAATTTATCGACATCAACTCTTGCGGATAGTGATGCAATTTGATGATTGTTGAAATTGATATTTTTTAAGGTTTCAAATTCACATTGATAATTTTGTTTAAAGTTAACCGTTGCCGCTTTTTTGAGCCAGCCACTTTTGGGATTACCACAATCATAAATTAATGTCTTATTAAGGCCCCATTCTGGGTCTGTTTCACAGGCGGCTGCATGTTGTGGAAATTCGACGAATGTCCCTGAATAGCGAGACTCTACCCAGTTTGGGCTCCAATTAAATATTACGATCGGCTGTTTTTTGCTGTACGATTTTTCTAGCTCTACCCATATATCATCACCTTTTGATAAGGTTTTCACGCGAAAATTCATTTCCAATGCTCTTATTCTAGCCTCATCGGGTTTTTCCCAAGGGCCAGAAAAGTAGACGCCTTCGCCTTCAGAGCCTGGCCGCTTGAATAGGTCAGCACAAGCCTTTAGGGCTTTCCAACTTGGCAGGCCAGGGCATAGCTCTTCTACATACTTGGGATACCACCAATCCTCCCGGGTTGTTGCTGTGTGGGTCCCTGCATCAACAATGGAGCCGTCGGCGACCATGCGGTTGAACTGTTCAGGCATGGTACCTTCCCACACTTCGATCTGAATGTGCCCAACACCATAAGCGAGTGCGCCCCACTGGTCTGAAATAGAGCTTGGTAAAAAATCAACCTTGGCGCCCATGGATTGAAAGATACGCCCCGTAATCTCAGATAAAACGACTTGGCTAGTCCAGTTATTGGTGATGATCTTTATGGGTTCTTGGCTATGACTAATAGCAGGTGCAATAAGAGAGAGGGCGCTAATTACGCTAGAGAGTAGGAACAGACGAATACGAGATACCATAGAATTGCCTTTAAATAACAGCCTAATGGTCGAATTTTATGAGGTGTAAATTCGAGCTATGCTGTTAAGTATAGGCAAAAATTGAGAATTGGAGCTTACTTATCCCCAATCGAAGGTTTTTATTCACAGTGGATTAATTTCGTCCACGCTGGGCATGAAGAAAGAGGTATTCATATCATTAATAGGTTCATCAAACTCGGCTGATAACACTTCAATATGAATCGCTGTTCTATTAGATAGTTTTTGTGCATGTGAATCTGGATCAGGCAGTGCCAGAGAAATTAATAAAGGGAATTGCTGGCGTTGGCCTGCAGCAATCGTGAAGTAAGGCTGACTGATTTCAAAGCCATACAGGTTATCGGCAATGCGCAGGCGAATCGGCATGTCTTGCTGAGTTTTGTTATGAAATTTTAGTGAAAAACTGTTTTCGATCTCATCATTTGCATTAATGCGGTACAGACTATTGCGATCGCGTTCGAGGCTGATTTGAATGATGTCGCGACTGCTAACCTCAATCCCGATGAGTAAAACGGATATGACAAAGGCGAAGGCATAACCGACCAAGCGAGGTCGCTGCTTGAGGTTCAAAGCTTCATTGAACGTCACCTCTCCCGGGCGAAAAGCAATGAGCCCAGTAGGTTTGTTAATCTTCTCCATAATACTGTCACAAGCATCAACGCAAGCCCCACAAGCGATACAAGAAAGCTGCATGCCATCACGAATATCCATATCGGTAGGGCAAACATGCACGCAAACTTGGCAATCTATGCAGTCGTTGCGGGGCTCATCGTATTGCACCACTAAAGTGGACTTGTCTGACATTACCGATTGAAAGCGTGAATAAGGGCACATATGAGTACACACTTGCTCGCGCAAAAAGCCGGCGTTTAAGTAAGTCATGGCGGCAATAAATAGAATCCAAAATAGTCCCATACCCGCTAAATCACTTTGGCTTAAATCATTCGCCATCGCTTCAAGTGGGTAGAAGTAAGCAATAAAGGTAAGGCCGGTCCATAAGCTCAAGCTGAGCCAGCTGAAGTGCTTGGCAGATTTACGTAGAATTTTTTCAGCATTCCACGGCGTGCGGTCCATTTTTAAACGTTTATGGCGCGAGCCTTCAATCAGCTCTTCTAAGCGAATAAATAGAAAGGTCCAGACCGTTTGTGGGCAGCTAAAGCCACACCAGAGTCGGCCCGATGCCATGGCCACAAAGAATAAACCAAAGGCGCCTGCGAGCATCGCCCAAGTCAGCACCATAAGGTCCTCCGGCCAAAATATTACAGAGCCTACGCGAAACTGTTTAGCGACTAAGTCAAAATGTACCAGAGGAAGATCGTTCCAGCTGAACCAAGGTGTGAGGAAGCAGAGTAATAATAACGGCCAGCTTATGATACGGCGCAGCGTCAGATAACGACCGGAAATAAGACGGACTCTATGGGTCAGTGAGTTCGCTTTGAAAAAGCTGAGGAATTGGCGTAATCCAGAGGACTGTGGTTGTTGGGAGGTGGCGATTAACTTATTCATAAAGCTCTCATATCGTTAAATAGCATGAGGCTGGATAGCAATCGTTGGGCCAATGTTTAAGTCGTTGTATTTACTGGGGTTATTTAGAATTCATAATAAATTTAGCGATATATCGATTATTCTAGTGACGACATATCACTTATAAGAGTGATATGTCGCTTATTTGGATCGTATGTCGAGTTTCTTCATACGCGAACGCAGCGTTGAAACGGGCAAGTCGAGATATTCAGCCGCGCCTTTATTCCCAGAAACGCGGCCATTACACATTTCCAATACCTGTAAAATATGCAGTTTCTCGGCAGCAGCAGAGGTTAATATTTCACTGCTTTCTGAGTAAGCTAATATAGGGGCATCATTCAATGTCTGGGGCTGAGATGACTGTGAAGGGGGATTTTTATCGAATGCCAGTTCGGCATCTAATTGCAACATCAACAAGCCATCACCCGAGTGAAGAATTAAAGAGCGCTCGATCACGTTATACAATTCACGGACATTACCTGGCCAAGCGTATTGCATCATTTTTTGTAATGACAGCGGCGTAAAACCTTCGCAATAACGTCCGATATGGCGTTGAATTTTGGCTAAGAAATAATTCGCTAGTAACGGAATATCGCTGGCTCTTTGGCGCAGTGCCGGCACCCAAAGAGGAAAGACATTAAGGCGATAAAACAAGTCTGCGCGAAACTCGCCTAGCTCAACCAGTTTTTGTAAATCACGATTGGTTGCGGCAATAATACGTACGTCGACCTTCACTGTATGGCTACTGCCCACCCGTTCGAACTCTTGTTCTTGTAATACCCGTAATAATTTCACTTGTGCGGCTGGGGTTAATTCGCCAATTTCATCAAGAAACAGCGTGCCGCTATCAGCAACCTCAAAGCGCCCTAAGCGGCGCTGAGTTGCCCCAGTAAAAGCGCCTTTCTCGTGGCCAAATAGCTCACTTTCAATCAGGCTTTCAGCAATTGCTCCACAATTTACTTTCACTAACGGCTTATCTTTGCGCTGACTCGCAGCGTGTAAGGCTTGGGCGATGAGTTCTTTACCGGTGCCACTTTCGCCTTGAATAAGTACGCAAGCATCGGTTGGGCCTACTTGACCGATACGTTCAACTAAGGCCGCCATTATGTCGCTTTGGCCAATGAGTTCTTGCTGAGATTGCAGCTGAATTTCTTGCTTGAGCAAATGGTTCTCAGCAACCAGTTGTTCTTTTAAACGTTCAACGTGTAGCAAAGCGGTTTGCAATTTTTGCTGCTGAACTAAGCGTTCGCTAATGTCTTTAAAGACAACTACTACGCCAAGGCGTTGACCATCTTCTTCGATAGGCGTGCTGGAATATTCGACCGGAAAGCAGCTACCATCCTTGCGCCAAAATACTTCGTGTTCACAATGAGCGCTTTCACCGGTGAGGCGAGTTTTATAAATAGGGCAGTCGGTATCGGGATAAGGACGGCCATCGGCGTGGCTATGATGATGAAACTGGTGAATGTTTTTACCGAGAATATCTTCTGACGACCAGCCGGTAATGCGCTCAGCTGCGGGATTTACAAAAGTGGCTAAACCGTCAGCGTCTAAGCCATAAACACCTTCAGACATAGCTTCTAGCAAGCGCAAGTAGCGCTGCTGTAAGTCTTTTAATGAAAGGTGTTTAAGCGGCAGAATATTATTGGACACTACTTGTCCCAATCAAAATCTTTTTCTTCACCATGAATCAACTTAGTCCAAGCTGGGCCTTCATCGGTTTCTTGCCAAGCCGCATTAGAGCAACGAACTTCTTTACCTAGGGCAGTATGTAAAGCGCGTCCGCAGTCTAGGTCGTTATCCCAAGGGGTGGTATTTTCTTTGAACCACAAGCTGGCAAAGTTCTTATTGCTGTTAAGTGTTAATAACACTTGCTTGCCATCAACCAGCCACTGTACCGATTTAGGGCTGCTCTTTTGTTCTTCTACTTGTGAGAACTGCGTGCAAAGCCAATCGTAAACTTCTTGGGCTTCTGCTTTGATTAGGTAAACTTCAATATCAGGAAAACGTTCGCTCATGGTGATTTTTCTTCTTCGACTTCAATAGATTCAAGAGTAGGGGTTTTAACACGTTCGCGGTTAGCGAAGCTTAAAAAGCGTAATAAACTTAAAGATAGATAACCTATTATAGCGGCAATGCCTCCGATTATCGCTAGAATAAATCCTAATAACACAATGATTTCTTGGCCCACAGAGGCTGCGAGGGCATTTTCAGCATAAAGAATTATCCCCATACCAAAAAAGAAACCAACGGCACCTAAGGTGAATATCCAAATATTATCCGCCTGGCGGTCAGCTCTTTTTAATAACCATCGATGCACTGTTTTAAGCATAGAAATAGACCTTGTTACTCAGATTTATTTTCAGGTTTAAGCTGCTTTAATAAGCGACTCGGCAAGTTCTTAATGGTTAACGTATTCTCGCTAGCATCAAAGCTAATATCCGTGCCCAGTGCCGTTGCTGCAAAACTAAGGGTTACTTCTTTGTTTTTACCGCTGTAGCGTAAGTAGTTCTTTAAACTCTTACGATCAGGAATAAGCTCTGTTTTAACCACTGACTCGCCATGCGCTAGCTCGTTTGAAGCCTCAGGGTCGTTCATCGTAGATTCACTGCGAGGACGTACTTGGCGGTATTCACGTTTTTTAAGCGCGACAAATTGTTCAAACTTTTCGGGCGCGCTGCTATCGAGTTGGCCAGACAACGTTTTAAACTCAACCGCTTCCCCTTGCTTGTCTTGTTCAACGCAATACTCAATGACCTTGGTCTTAGTCTCGGCCGATTGATCTTCTGGTAGCGAAGAGGCGTACTCTTCGACAATCTTTAAGAACTCTTGAGTTTCTTGCTCGGTATCTAAAGTATCGATAAAACCGGCAAAGTCAGAAAACAATTTTTGAATCGGCTTATCACCTCGGCCAAAGCTAAAGGTGAAGTACTTCTCTTCACTGCGCTTGCCTTCTTCCTGCTCTTTCTTTAATGCAGCGGTATCAATACAGAGACCAAAGCCGGTATTAGAAAAGTCGAGTACGCGGCTTTCGCTTAATTGCATATCGGCGGTTAAGCAGATGTTACTTTTTTCGCGCAAATGGAAAATATACAGTTTATCGGTATCGGCCAGCTCTTCCGTCGCGAAGGCAAGATAACCATCAATCTCCAACTCGGTATTATCCATCATATCGGCGAATTGCTCGCTGATCTTCTTGGTCCACGATAAAAAGCTTTGCTGGTCGTTCAACCAATTAAGAGTAAGACCCTTAACACGAGTCACTTCTGGATTAAAGCAACCATAGCGTTTGCTGGCGCGCTGCACAAAGATGCCTTTCAGTTGGCTCATTACTAAGTGGCAGTAATCATCAATCTCGGCTTCATTGGCAGTCGTCGTGACGATCGCCGCCGGCTTTTGTGCTTCTTTATTAATTTGATGAGTAATGAAATGAGTGACTGGCATGGTGTATCCGCTGACAATAGAAAAGGAGCGTTGAATTCGACTATTTTGTAATTCGTCTATTTTGAACACAACTATTCTAGCACCTTGTCTGGCATCTTGCTTGTGATGTCATGGCTCAATGAGGCATGACAACCGATTAAGTATATGAGTAAAAATTGGATTGAATACAACCCTTGTACGCCGTTATCGTTAAACGATCATTTAGTGGATTAATTGACACAGAAGACTGCTGAGAAAGTTAATAAAATACCCACAAAATGCCAATAATTAGTTTAATTAGAGTTTATTAACAACTTCTGTGTATAACTCTGTGTGTAATCTAAATATAACTCTATTTTGACCGCGACTTACCTAGGCTGCAGTCAGATTGTTTGTTTTTTGATCAGTGCTCGAAATTCTCTGAAAGCCACTGTTGTCAATGCTTTGAGCGATAAAAATGAAAAAATATATTGGACAAAATACGCGCTAAAAATAATTGAAAAAAATGCAAAGCAAGTCTTGATTTTCAATAAAAACGAATTAATTTGAATACTTATCATAATCTTACCCACAGAAGTTGTGGATAAGACTGGGTATAAGATAGTTGAAACTATAGTGAGGCCTTGCTACCACTCATGTCAGGTCAATATGATGATTTTTTGCACGTTAAATAACTTTTTTTCAGACATGCTGCGACAATCAAGTTATTAAATTGACGGTTAATACATTATAAAAAATTGACAGGGTGAAGTAATACACAGATAAGCTGACTTTTATAAACATGTGTATAAAGCTCATCTTGAAAATATCACTGTTTATCTATACAGTTTAAGAATGAAACTGTATATCGCCGAAAAGCCCAGTCTTGGGCGAGCCATTGCCGATGGCTTAACCAGCATTTTAAATAAACCCCATCGCAAACAGCAAGGTTATATCGAGCTGGCTAATGGCGATGTGGTGAGCTGGTGCATCGGTCATTTATTAGAGCAAGCAGAACCCGACGCGTATAACGAAGCGTTTAAATCTTGGAAGCTCGAACACCTTCCCATTGTGCCGCAAGAGTGGCAGTTAAAAGCCAAGTCTCAGACCCGGGCGCAATTAACCGTATTACGTAAACTGGTGAAGCAGGCCGACCATATTGTCCACGCCGGTGATCCCGATCGCGAAGGGCAGCTATTAGTTGATGAAGTATTAAGTCACCTAAAAATCAGTGCCCATAAAAGAAAGACGACCGAGCGTTGCTTAATTAGTGATTTGAATCCACCCGCGGTGAAGCGTGCTTTGCAAAACCTGCGCAGCAATCAAGAATTCGTGCCTCTGTCAGTTTCGGCCTTAGCCCGTTCGCGCGCTGATTGGCTATATGGCATGAACATGACACGGGCTTATACCTTACAAGGGCAGAAGGCGGGTTATAAAGGTGTACTGTCGGTTGGCCGTGTACAAACGCCGTTATTAGGCTTAGTGGTTAAGCGCGATGAAGACATTGAAAACTTTGTAAGCCGCGATTTTTATCAAGTCGAAGCACGTTTAAACAATACGGCGAATGAATCCTTTTTATTAAAGTGGCAGCCCAGCGAAGCCTGCAAGCCGTATCAAGATGAAGAGGGCCGAGTTTTACACAAGCCTTTGGTAGAAAATGTCTGCCAGCGCATCACCAACCAGCCTGCTGAAATTACCAAGCTCGAACAAAAAGAGAAGCAACAGCCACCGCCGCTGCCGTTTAATTTATCCACTTTACAAATCGAAGCGGCGAAAGCTTTCTCGATGAGCGCCCAGCAAGTATTAGATACCTGTCAGAGTCTGTATGAACGCCATCAACTTATTACCTATCCAAGATCCGATAGCCGTCATTTACCCAATGAGCAGCATAACCTTGCCCCGCAGGTAATTAGCGCAATTGGTCAAAACTGCCAGCCGCTGACAGAATATGCCCAACAAGCGCAACCGAGTTTAAAAAGCAAAGCCTTTAACGATAGCAAAGTAGAAGCACACCATGCGATTGTGCCGAGTGAAAAATCAATATCGGCTGAACAGTTTTCAAAATTGAACCAGTTTGAACAAAAAGTGTATCGTCATATCGCGCGCCAATATTTGATGCAGTTTTTCCCAGCCTATCAATATGCCGAAACCAAAGTCGAAGCGACTATTGCGGGTGGCCAGTTTAAGACTCAAGCCAAGCAGCCACTGAAGCAAGGCTGGAAAGTACTGTATGGAAATAAAAACGGCTCGGGTGGTCAGCACGTTAACAAAATAGATACTGGGCAGTCTTTACCGCCCATCACCCTAGACTCAAATGACAAGCAATACGGAAAGTTTGCTTGGACTTGCGATAACGCCAATTTAGTAGAAAAACAAACCACACCGCCCGAATATTTTAACGACGGCACCTTGCTGGCGGCAATGACCGGCATTGCTCGTTATGTCAGCAGCGCTGAAATTCGCAAGACGTTAAAAGAAACCGACGGTCTTGGTACTGAAGCAACGCGAGCGGGAATCATTGAGCTGCTTTTTAGGCGTAACTTTTTACAGCGCACGGGCAAGCAGATACGCAGTACGGATATTGGTAGGGGCTTAATCAACAGCTTACCTGAATCGGCCATTACGCCTGATATGACGGCTTTGTGGGAACAGCAGCTGAACGCGATCAGCCAGCGCGAGCTTAACTACCAAGGATTTATGCAACCGCTGAATCATCATTTGTTGGCGCTGATTGAACAGGCTAAGCAGTACATACCGACTGCATTGCAGGGATTAAAGGGGCAAGGTGCTGGGTTCAAAAAAAAGGGCGCGAAGAAATCAAGTGGCGGGAAACCTAGCGCTCGCAAGCCGCCTGCTAGAAAGTACGCCAAAAAGATAAAAAGTTAAAACTGCATGCTGTAAAGGCATTCAATTGCTTTTCTTTATGCAGCGCTTTTTCATTAATCGACATTAACATTCAGAACGATACCTTGACGGTGAAATGCCTTGCCAGCGTCTAAAAGCACGGCTGAAATTTCGATCATCCTCATAACCTAAAAAATAGCTAATTTCTTTAATCGTCATCTCGGTATTTTTAAGATAAGAAATGGCTAGCGTTTTTTTTACATCTTCCAAAATTTCACGGTAAGACACACCTTCACTGACAAGCCTTCTGTGCAAAGTTCTTGAGGTCATATTAAACCATGATGCCATCACTGCTTGTGTCGGAAAATTTTCACTGTTTGCCAGAATTTTTTGTTTAACTTTGTTTTTATAGCTACTTTCTTGATTAATGATTTTTAATTCTTTCGCGCATAAAATTTCTGCCTCTTTATAAGCGGCTAAATTGGCAAGTGGAATTCGTTCTAGCATTAATTCTTTTGTAATACTGATACTTGCGCAGGGTGCATTAAATATGAGTTTGCAATCCGTCAAACTATGATAAGCATTTGTTTGATTATTAGCATAGGGAAAACTAATCGTCAGGCTTTTTTTTATTTTAGGTGTTAATTGGTCGAGAGCCGACTTAATCGTAACCAGTATCGCTTCTAATACTAAATTTCGTATTTCATTGAGCGGGAATTTTTCATTAAGTTCGATGATGAATTCTGAATCGTTATACCGAGTTGATATGTCAATAAGGGGAAAGCGTAATGATATATATTGCTCAAGTAATTTAGCGGCTGATACTAAATCTTCACAGTTCATTAAGGCGTAGCCAAGTATACCGTGAGACTGCAATGTTAATCGGTGTCCAACCATCACACCTATCGCAGTATTGTTCGATAGTTCAACGGCTTTAATAACCAAGTCATAAAGTGCTTCATAGCTAACCGTTGCATCAAGCATGCCTGCATCAATGACTTGATATGGGCTCCCATCTAACCACTTTCTTTGATTGATGCCAAAGTCTGCCATGCATTCAGCTACGGCGAGTAAGTACACTCCAGGTATTTTTGCGTTTGTGTGAATCATCAAGAGGCCTGCTTCAGAATTATCATAGGGAGCGCTTTTGTTATTTTGATTATTAGCATCGTTTAGAAAATAGGGGTTGTCAATATGTGACTCCTGCTTGTCAAAATATGACCCTGACTTGTCAGAATATGCCGCCTACCAATATATGCATTGGCTTTAAACTGGATGTACATAATAAAAAGGAAACCCCTAATGATGCGGTCATTTATCAAGTCTATATTTTCTAGCGCTAGCCCCGAAGGGATGCGGGTGAATCAACTCGCTATTTCTTTAGAAAAAAAAGAGACAGTGCTCAGTGCATCTTTGCGGAACGGAATTAATTTTCCCTATAGCTGTAAAGTTGGTGGTTGTGCTGAATGCAAGTGCAAACTAATCAAAGGTAAGGTAAAAGAGTTTACTGATGCAAGTTATCTCTTAACGGCAGAAGAAGTCCAATCTGGTTATATACTCGCCTGTCAGAGCGTACCAAAAACGGATGATGTTGAAGTTGAGGTCGACCTGAGTCGAGCTAAGAAACGCATAAATCGAGGAAGAATAGTCGGTAAAACAGAATTAACTCACGACATTACTGCGATAGAAATTGAACTGGATGAAGTGCCGATTTTTAAGGCAGGGCAATATGCTAAGTTAAGTCTTGACTGTCTACCTGGGGTAACAAGAGCCTATTCTTTTGCATCAAAACCTAATGTTGAAAATACACGTGTAAAATTTATTGTACGCCATGTGCCTAATGGTGAGTTTTCTGGTTTGGTTAAAAGGGAGGATTTAGTCAACAAAAGTATTGAATTGGAAGGGCCGTTTGGTGATTTCTTTTTACGAGACTCTGACAATCATATGTTATTGATTGCTGGTGGTAGTGGATTAGCCCCCATATTGTCAATTTTAGAGCAGGCTAAAGAACAGAATTGCCAGCGAGCGGTGACAGTAATACTAGGCGCTAGAACCCAAGCTGATATTTACGGATTAGAAGAGATATTAAAAATTAGTAAAAACTGGCCCGCTTCGTTTGAGTTCGAACAAGTCTTGTCAGAGGAGCCTGAGAGCTCTTCATGGCAAGGACCAAGAGGGTACTTAGGAGAGCATTTAAGATCCTTTGCAACGTACAGCTCTCAAGTTTATTTATGTGGCCCACCATTAATGATTGATGACTGTATAAATACATTATCGTCTATGGGCATCCCCTCCTCTGAAATGTTCGCTGACCGTTTTATTGTTAACTCAAAATAGTAAGGATTTTTTATGTTATTCCATTATTCAAAATATTTTTTATTTCACATTATTGGCATTCTAGCCTTAGTCGCCATTTTGGCAGGAGGTTCTTATATCATTTTTGGTCTATTCGCTATTTTATTGGCTTACATTCTAGGAGACGCATTGGGTGGGGACGATATTGCGACCCCAGATTTTAAGAAACCAGAGATTCTCACTTTTCAGTTATGGCTAGCGCTGCCATTATTATCGCTAGTCGTATTTGTATCAATCTGGAGTGTGAGCACTACTGATGTAATGGGTTTTGGAGAATATCTATCCGGCATTATTGGGTATGATTTGCTTGCTCAACGCGAAACATCTACGATTATTCATAGCGTATCAACTTTCATTATCGTGGGCTTAATGATTGGAATGATGGGAACTATTACTGCGCATGAATTAACACACCGCACTTGGGATCCCATTTCGATGTTTATTGGTCGCTGGTTATTAGCGTTCAGCTTTGACACGATATTTTCAATTGAACATGTATATGGACATCACCGTTATGTATCGACGATTAATGATCCAGCGACAGCTCCGCGAGGACGCAATGTGTACTTCCATATTTTAGCGTCTACCGTCAAAGGTAATATCAGTGCTTGGCATTTAGAAAAGGAACGCTTAGCAAAATTTGGAAAAGGGTCTTTTTCTTTTTCTAATGGTGTTATTCGTGGTCATTTGATGAGTGTTGTATTAGTCATTCTTGCCTATTTTATTGGTGGCTTAGTAGGTGCTTTATTTTTTACGGCTTGTGCACTGTTTGGAAAAGCTCTATTAGAGATCGTTAATTATATGGAGCACTATGGCATGGTACGTAACCCTAAAGTTCCTGTTCAACCGAGACACTCATGGAATACTAATAAGCGCATTAGTTCGTGGGCTATGTTTAATCTTACCCGCCATTCTCATCATCATGCTGATGGTAATGTGCCTTATCAAGACTTACGTCCTTATGAAGGTGCCCCAATGATGATAAATGGGTATTTGACGACAATTCTTGTGACACTTATTCCTCCACTATGGCATTATTTAATGGTACCTAAGGTACTTGCTTGGGATGAAAAATACGCTTCAAAAGAAGAGTTGATCTTGGCTAAACAAGCGAATTTAAATTCGGGAGTGCCTGCTTTTATCGAAGCAGCTAAAAGGACAATCTATAATTCATGAAATATTGGTATGAATTCAGATAGTTGTTTGTTGAGTTCGCTAAAGTAGTGATTTCACCGACAGTTAATAGCTGTTGGTGAAATACTAACAAATACATGTCAATTGAATTTTATATTTGAATCCTTAAGCATTATCAGCGTTTTAACTTTTGGCACGAAGAGAAGTAAACACAGCCAGTGCAATTAACCCAGCAAATATTAGATGTTCAATTTCTAATACTTCGGTCAAAAACACCGCAGCAAAAAATAGGGTGAAAAACGGCTGTAATAATTGAATCTGACTAATACGTCCAGCGCCCGCTTCAGCCATTGCTTGATACCAAAAACGAAACCCCCACCATTGACTAATAACGGCTAAATACACCAAGCCCAGTATGGGCAGCCAAAACCGGTATTGTGCTTCAGGGTTATTCATTGCCTGAGTAAATTCAATAATAAAAATTTCATCGCCCGCATAATACCCAAAGGAAATTGCGGAAAAGGGGAGGTACAAAACCAATATCCAGCAGATAGTTTGCCAACCGCCAATACTCTTAGCTGCTTTTGCGCCAGCGCTATAGCCCAATCCGCCAAACGCGAGTACTGCTATTAATATACCCAGTGTTTTTAGATCCCAACCAGAATACTGACTGCCATTGATAAAGTAGACGGCTAATAAACCAGCCCCGACTCCTGAAGACAGCCAAAATCTTAGGGTGTATCGTTCACCCATAATTAAGGCCGCACATACGCTGGTGATAATGGGTAACCCAGCGAGAACGATTCCCATATTGGCTGCGGATAAGTTGATTAGGCTATAGCTTAGTAAATATGGAAAACCAATCACAATGCCAGTTCCTGCAAGTACTAGCCAAACTAGGGTCTTTTTATGGGGCAGCGTCCAACCGTTAATATTGATCACGATGAGTGCAAGTAGCCCTGCGAAAGTCGCACGACTGGCCGCAATTAATTCAGGGCTAAATAATGGCAGAGCCATTTTGGTCATCGGTACGGTTAGGGCGAATAATACAACCGCAAAGATCCCTTTCATTACACCAGTAGATGTCGAGATGGGCGTGAAACCTGATGAGGTGGAAATTGAGGTCTGTATTTGCGGGTTCAAATTAGTCATTTTCTTACTCTCTTTAAAATATTTTCTGGAACTCAAATAGTGTGAATCAAATTAAGAAGGGAGAAGAGAAGCAACGCTTTTAATAATTAGCAGTACAGTGGCAATAAAATACCAACTGTACTGCTTTAAATAGAAATAACTGTGCTGTAATGCAGTACAGTTAGGCTGTTAGTATTCTGTAATAGACAGACTTGAAGGAATCGAGAAGATGAGCAGTCATTCTACGCTCTACCGCCAAGTGGCATCAGATGTAGCAAAAGATATTGAGCAAGGGGTTTACCTGGCCGATCAAAAAATTCCGAGCGTGCGTAAACTCAGTAAACAACTGCAGGTCAGTATCTCCACTGTTAACCAAGCTTATGCGCTACTAGAAGATCAGGGGTTGATTCGTGCTAAACCTCAGGCAGGTTATTTTGTTCGTCAAGGTGCAAATGACGAGCCTGTGCCGCCGCCTTTGTCACAAGGGGCTGAGCCAAAGGCAGTAACTAAGATAGATTTAATTAATCACATTCTTGCGTATGCGAATGAAAGAAGCAGTGAGAACCTAGGCAGCGTGAACTTGGGCTGTGCGATTCCTGATTATTCCTTTTTACCTTATCGCTCACTGCAAACGCACATGCAGAAAGTGACACGTTTTGAAATGGAGGAGGTGTTTAATTATCAATTTTCTCCTGGGCTAGAAAGTTTACGTTCACAAATTGCCTTGCGCATGCGTGATGTTGGCTTGCGCTGCCACGCCGATGACATTGTGATTACTCAGGGCTGTTCTGAGGCTTTGCACTTGTGCTTAAGCAGCGCCACTCAGCGTGGGGATATTATCGCCGTGGAGACACCTTGTTATTATGGCTTTTTACAAATGGCGAAGTTGCGCGGATTAAAAGTCATTGAGATCCCTACTGATCCGGCTCATGGCATTAGTATCGAGGCGTTAAAACTGGCATTGGAACAATGGTCGATCAGCGCGATCATACTGACCAGCCGATACAGTAATCCAACGGGCGGTAGTATTAATAGCGAGAAACAAAAGCGTCTAGTTGAACTTGCTCGTCAATTTGATTGCCAAATAATTGAAGATGATATTTATGGTGAAATGCCCATCGACAGTTCGGTATTATCTAAAGGTGGTGAAAGTGGGGAAAAACAAGCGATTAATACTGTCATAAAAACTCACGATACCGATGATCGTGTGATGTACTGCTCTTCGTACTCAAAAACGATTGGTGCGGGATTGCGCATTGGCTGGTGTATTCCCGGAAAAAATAAAAAGGCCGTTATACAAGCGCAAAGGTTCAGCACCATGGCGACGAGTAGCTTGCCACAATTAACTATGGCGTCGTATTTGAAAAATGGCCATTACGATAAACACCTGCGTAGTTTACGACTGATGATTAGTGAAAATATAAAATCATTTTCTCAAACCGTGCAATATTGCTTCCCAAAAGGAACACGATTATCGGTGCCGTCAGGAGGATTTATTTTATGGATTTGTTTGCCCGATAATGTCAGCTCTATTGATTTACTGCATCTGGCGCAAGCGGAATCGATTTGTATTATTCCGGGTGATATTTTTTCGAACAGTGATCAGTTTAGAAATTACATTCGATTAAATTGCGCAGTGCCTTGGAATGATCATGTGCGTGCGGCGTTGATTCGATTAGGAGAAATGACAGAGCAACTGATGCTTAGCTAATTATCTTTTTTAAAGAATGAGTAGAAAGGCATCAGTTGTTTTCTAGGCATATTTTAAAGCGCGATCAAACTCGCACAAATGCTTGGCTTAGGATTTGAGCCAGAAAACAAATCAAAGCGTTGGTTTTTGCTTGTATCTTCGGCATCGGCAGCTTGCTTCAAGCTTGCATCATTTTCCAAATACAGTGGCCCTTTAAAAATCACATCGACTTGGCATTTACCCGCTGAAATGTGGGTTTTATTGGCCAACTCAGACTGATTAACCGCTTGTGCCAAAATACCAAAACCGTGGGCGATATCGCGCTTAAAGCCAAACAACTTAGCCAAATACTTAGAGGTATGAATAGGGTTGTAGTCACCACTGATGCTGGCGTATTTTTTACCGCGATTCTTTGGCACAGACCAAGAGGCAATATCCGACATCTGGTCTAGGCTTGCTAATTCAAAACTGGTTTCAGTGGATGGGTTTTCTTTACCACCAAATTTACCGGCCATAAAATAAATACTTAACTCTTCCCAAACGACTTCATCAGCAATTTTAACCTGAGTCGTAAAATCAAACTCAACGCCTTTTGCGGTTAAACGGAAGCCGCCCATTTGCGCATGAATATCCATCTTGTCGCCAATGGCGATGGCTTTGTGCTGAGTGATGGTATTTTTAAGATGGACTGCGCCCAATAAACCAATCGGAAAAACCTTATGCGTTAGCATGTGCATATGCATGCCACCCGCCATAACGTGTGGATAAAGCACAGGCAAGGTGTCGGTCATTTTGATGTCTAGCGTTTCGCAATACTCTTTTAATGCCCCCTGATCGGCTTGAGCACCAAACCAGCTGGCATTGATTTCTGGCATACCAACTTTGGCATTAAAACCTTTGCGGCGTAGGAATAAAGCCTTAACCATCGCGCTAGCGATTCCTGGGGCTTGGTGAAATTCAAGATTGATGGCCGTCATGTCTAAATCCTTTCTAATAGTTGTCGCGAGTTTATCAGAAAGTATCGAATGACCCTACATTAAGCGCCCCTACATTAAGCGCCCCTAAATTAAGTGATTCAGCATTAAGCGACATGAGGTGGTTAACTCGCTTTACTTAGTGAGCGATTGAAAGGAATTCTACCGGCTATCTTTTTTCGCTTAAGGCTTTTAATTTTTTGATTGCGCTTTTGCAGGATTCTTTGCATTAAGGCTTCTTTTTCAAGGCGAGCCGTTTCAGCATGCTGAGAGGCCGATTCAAAAATAGCGATCAATTCTTCGGGCGCTACATCAACGAAAGAATTGGTCTGCTGTAGGGCCGCAATAATGTTCTCTTCAGAAATACCGAAGCTTGGCTCACTGTCTGCTAGGTTGACTGCAGATACATTATTAGTCTTTTCATCCATCATCTTGAAGAGATGCGCAGGATAACGACGCCAATGAAATAGGCCGTTATACAGTACCGCTACAGTCAACAGGCAGGCGATATTCGCGGCAATGACCATCCATACAAAATCAAAGCCAAGCGCATGAGCATCGGCTCCTGAGGTTACGGCAAAGAAAGCGGTAGCGCCGCCAGGAGGGTGCAAACAGCCTAAGTAATACATAACTAAAACACTAACACTCGTAGCAATACAGGCGCTAAGCAGGGTACTACCTAAGTATTGATAGCAAGTAACCCCAATGATGGCAGATAAAATGTTACCCATAATTAATGGCCAAGGCTGTGACAAAGCGCCATGGGGTATGGCAAATAACAAGACTGCACTGGCCGCCATTGATGCCACAAATAAATGAGCGCTTTCGTCAGACAGAGAATACTGAGTAATCATATAGCAGCCCGCCATACTGATGAAAACACCGATGGCTGATATATATTTTTCACTGTGGGAGGTCGTGTTTTTTTCGACTCCCAAGGTCTTAATGCACTCTTGGATAAAATGTTTCATATTGCTTCTTTATGGTTCGATTTTAAGCAGGGTGCATTCTAATGGTGCGATAGGTTTCTGTATAATTAATCTTAATGAAGTTTAAAAGCATATATATTGATATAAATAGGGTGTTTAGCGGTAGTTATTCGATATAGGGGGTGTAATGGACATTCAGTTGGCAAAAACGTTTCTAGAAATCATGAGTGCGGGAAGCTTTCAAGAAGCGGCGAAACGGCTTCATGTCACTCAAACTACCGTAACGGCACGGGTTAAAAGTCTCGAAGAGCTGTTGGATTGCCGCTTGTTTATCCGCAATCGCGCGGGTGCGACGCTGACGCAAGAAGGAGAGCGCTTTGTTGAACATGCTAAAAATCTGGTATTCACTTGGCAGCGAGCCAAGCTTGAATTATCCAAGCCGAGTGAAATAGCACCCGCGCTGGTGGTAGGGGTAGAGAATAGTTTATGGAACCCGCTCTTGGTCGAAACAATTAATCAGCTTCACTCTGAACAGTATTTAGAAAAGCAAAACATCGTCTTTGATGCACGCATAGAAGAAGAATCTTTACTGATTAAGCAACTAGACCAAGGCCTATTAGATGCGGTACTGGTTCATAAACCCCATTATCGTTCTAACTTTGTGGTTGAGTTATTAATGGAAGAAAAGCTGATTCATGTGCAGTCAACAAAAGAGCCTAAGCCCAATTTGTTTATCGATTGGGGAGAAGAATTTAAAACACAATACGATGCCGTTTTACCGCACCCAAGGCAGCAAGGCTTTAAAACGAATTTAGGGCCGTTGGCGCTTAGAGTTATGTTGGGGCAGGGAGGCAACGGCTATTTTAGAACACGAGTCGTGCAAAAATACTTGGATAATGGCGAGCTAGAAATTGTCAGGGCAGCACCAGAGTTTAGCTATCCTGTGTACTTGTTATACAGCGAACAAGCGGCGAGTAGTGCGCTTAGTCGATTTATAGAAGTATTAAAACAACAGTCTAAAAGATTGGATTTTTGGGCTGTTTGATCTTGAGAGGGGCTTGTATGGGTCGCCCTTTAGGGCGACAAAAGATAGGGCGACAAAAGAATAAAAGATTAACTTTTAGGGAAGGCGCCCGTTTTCTCTTCGTGGCGATCTAGCGTGCCCAGGTCTAAAACCGGTGATGCATCAATATTTTGAGCATCCATCATGGTTGCAACTCTTTGCAATGAAGAAATAATCATCGCTTGCTCCCAATCTTGCAGGTTCGCGTATTGACGAGAAAATTGATCTTGCAAAGGAATCGGAGCGCTTTTTAGTGTCTCAATAGCAGCATCGGTTAAATGCGCATGCACTTTACGCTTATCGGTTTTCGAGCGCTCGCGATATACCAGTCCTCGTTTTTCTAGGCGATCTATAATCGTTGTTACCGTTGCTTGGCTTAAGCTCATCTCGGTAGCAATTTCACCAATCGTCACCTCTCCCTGATCTCGAATGGTTTGCAATAGCAAAATTTGTGGCGAAGTGAGACCTGTCGTTTTAGCAAGGTGCTTAGAGTGTAAGTCTGTTGCGCGAATAACGCGGCGCAAGGCTACTAAAACGTCTTCAATACTATTCAAATGCGAATCTCTTAAAGGTTGGAGAAAGCCGAGCATTATCAGCTTTCGTAATGAATTAATCCATAGCCGTCTATGGATATCTACCTAGTCGTGTATGTCTCTCTGTGCAGTCATCTCTATAGACATCTATCTACTTTTTTGTAGATGGCCTCACAATCTGGTCAAAAACCCAACTGGATATCGGAAAGTCTTTAGTGTACTATGTTTAGACATCTAAGCAAGTTTACGCAAATATTCGCGCATATCCCATTAAAAACGGATGATTTAGCATGTTTTTCGGAATGTTTACGTAAATTTATTTCGTGTACTAAAAATTAGAGTGACGGAGGAGATCCTTTAACTTGTCGAATACAATTGAACTACGTATCCCAACCCTTAGCGATGGCATGGATGTTTACCGCTTAGTTGAGCGCTGTCCGCCATTGGATGCGAATTCCAGCTATTGCAACATATTACAGTGTGGGCACTTTGCCCAAACGTCAGTCGCCGCAGAAATGAACGGCGAAATAGTCGGCTTTATATCCGCCTACAAAAAGCCTGATCAAGCGAATACCTTGTTCATCTGGCAAGTAGCCGTCGATGAGAAAGCCCGAGGCCAAGGTTTGGCCTCAAAAATGTTGTTGCATATATTGCAACGGCCACACTGCGAAAGCGTGAATCACTTAGAGACCACTATTACTGAAGATAATAAAGGCTCTTGGGCGCTGTTCGAACGTCTGGCAAAAACATTATCTACAGAGCTGAATTCGTCAATCTGGCTAGAAAAGCAGAAGCATTTTGATGGACAGCATGAATCAGAAGCCCTTGTTGTAATCGGGCCATTTACAAATACTCAGGAAGCATAATCAACATGAAAATTTTTAAAGAAATTGAATCAGAAGTTCAAAGCTATTCACGTTCATTCCCATGCGTATTCAATCGCGCTAAAGACGAATTTATGTGGGATGAAGAAGGCAATAAATATTTAGATTTCCTAGCGGGTGCTGGCACACTTAACTATGGCCACAACAATGACTTGTTTAAAAAAGGCCTTGTTGAATACATTATGGATGACGGCATTACTCACGGCTTGGATATGCATACCAAGGCGAAAGGTGATTTTTTAAATACCTTCAATGACAAAATTTTAAAACCGCGTGATATGGAATATATGGTTCAGTTCACTGGACCAACGGGTACCAATGCGGTTGAAGCAGCCATGAAATTGGCACGTAACTGTACCGGCCAGCAAAATATCGTAACCTTTACTAACGGTTTCCACGGTGTGAGCTTAGGTGCATTGGCAGCAACCGGTAACTCTCACCACCGCGATGCGGCAGGTGTAAGTTTAAACGGTATTCACCGTATGCCATTCGATGGCTATTTGGGTGATGGTATTGATACGACCGAATACTTAGACAAAGTATTGTCTGATTCCAGCAGTGGTATTAACTCGCCAGCAGCCGTATTGCTAGAAACTGTTCAAGGTGAAGGTGGCGTTAACGTTTGTAGTACTGAATGGTTGCAGAATTTAGAAAAAGTATGTCGTAAACACGGTTTATTATTGATTGTTGATGATATTCAAGCAGGTTGCGGACGTACGGGTAACTTCTTTAGCTTTGAAGAGTCGGGCATTAAGCCAGACATCATTACCATGTCAAAATCATTAAGTGGTTATGGTTTACCGTTTGCCGTTGTATTGATGAAGCCAGAGCTAGATCAGTGGAAGCCAGGTGAGCACAACGGTACATTCCGTGGTAATAACCTAGCCTTCATTACGGCAAAAGATGCGATTGACCATTACTGGAGTGATGACAAGTTCAGCAACGAAGTAAAAGCCAAGGGCCGTTATGTAAAAGAACAGCTTGATGACATTGTTGCTGAATACGGCGAAGGTAACTTCACGACAAAAGGTTATGGCATGTTCCAAGGGATTAACTGTGTAAACGGTGAAATCGCTGCCAAAATTACCCGCCATGCGTTTAAGAAAGGCTTAATTATTGAAACCAGTGGTGCAGATGACCAAATCGTTAAGTTGTTTTGCCCACTAACGATTAAGCAAGAAAACCTTGAGAAGGGTATTGATATCATTCGAGCGTCTATTAAAGAAATTTGCTCTAAAGAAGATGGTATCCCAGAAGAAAAGATGTATTTCCAAGACTAATAGTTAATAAGACTAATAGTTAAATAGCTCGTGCTAGGGCACCTTATAAAGCACTCTTTATAAGATGCCCCCTGTTTAGCACTGCTATTGCAGTGTTAAGTCAGTATAATCGTAAGATTGTTAGAAAAGTTAGTTAATCGTTATTTTTAGTCAGTAGTTATTGCTGAATTTATTACAAGATTTATAGAGGTATCGCATGATTGTTAGAACTTTAGCTGGAGCCAGTGAAACCAACCGCAAAATCGTTTCACCAGACGGAAACTGGGACAGCACGCGCTTACTACTCAAAGAAGACAATATGGGATTCTCATTTCATATTACCACCATTTATAAAGGCGCCGACTTTCAGATGCATTACCAAAATCATCTAGAGTCTGTTTATTGCATGTCGGGCCGTGGTGAAGTTGAAAGCTTAGAAGACGGTTCAATTCATCCTATTGAACCAGGCACTTTGTATATTTTGGATAAGCACGATAAGCACATTCTGCGTGCAACCGAAGAAATGAAAATGGCGTGTGTATTTAACCCACCGCTTAATGGTAAAGAAGTTCACAACAAAGAAGGCGCTTACGAACTAGACGCCGATACAATCTGACTCTCTCTTAATAACACAAATTTTTTATAATTATTATTAAGGTTGGATTGAACAATGAGTGAACATAATACCCACACTATCGAAAAAATTGGCGGCACTTCAATGTCAGATTACGAATCCGTTCGTAATAACATTGTTTTAGGTGGCACCCGAAAAACACTTTTTCAGCGTGTATTTGTAGTATCGGCATACGGCGGTATTACCAACGAACTGCTTGAGCATAAAAAGAGTGGCCAGCCAGGAATCTTTGAATTATTTGCAAACGGCATGGAAGACGATGCTTGGTTGCAGAAGTTTGATGATTTAAGAGAACAGCTTTATGCCATCAATAAAGACCTGTTTGGTGAGACGCCTTTATTGAAAAAGGCCAATAAGTTTTTAGACGAACGTCTAACAAACGCTAAGCAGTGCCTACTTGATTTACAAAGCCTGTGTCAGCACGGCCACTTCGAGTTAGAGTCGCACCTAGAGACAGTGCGTGAAATGCTAGCCAGTATTGGTGAAGCGCACAGCGCGTGGAATACCGCAGAATTATTACGTCGTGATGGCGTCAACGCTTGCTTCGTTGACCTAACAGGCTGGCGCACGAATAAGCACATCTCTTTAGATGAGCGCATTCGTTTAGCGTTTGATAATATCGATCTTGATACTCAGCTACCGATCGTAACCGGTTACGCGCACAGTGATAGCGGCTTAATGTCATCGTTCGACCGTGGCTACAGCGAAATGACGTTTAGTCGTTTGGCGGTATTAACCGATGCTAGAGAAGCGGTAATCCACAAAGAATTTCACCTAAGCAGTGCCGATCCTCGCTTAGTTGGCGAAGATAATGCCGTACCGATTGGTCGTACTAACTACGACGTAGCCGATCAGCTGGCCAGCCTAGGGATGGAAGCGATTCACCCGAAAGCGGCAAAAGGGTTGCGTCAAAACAACATTCCTTTGCGTGTGAAGAATACGTTCGAGCCAGAGCATACGGGTACCTTGATTACCGGTGACTACGTTAGCGACTCACCTTGCGTAGAAATCATTGCGGGCTGCAAAGGTATTTTTGCCCTGCAAGTCTTCGATCAAGACATGTCAGGTAGCTTGCACGATTATGACCGTGAAGTATTAGCGATTCTTCGTCGCTTTAAAGCACACATCGTATCAAAAGATATTAACGCGAATACCATTACGCACTATTTATCTGCTAGTCTAAAAACAGTCAAACGCATTCGTGCCGCGATTGAAGAAAAGTACCCAACCGCAGAAGTTGATCAGCAGAAAGTTGCGATTGTTTCGGCGATTGGTAGTGATATGAAAATTCCAGGTATTTTAGCGAAAGCTGTGAAAGCCGTTGCTGCTAAAACCATCAGTGTACTTGCTTTACATCAAACAATGCGTCAAGTTGACATGCAGTTCATTGTCAACGAATCTGACTATGAAGAGACTGTAAAAAGCTTACATACCTCATTAGTAGAAGTGCACGACCACGGAAGAGCAATATGCCTCGCATCATGACCCTAGTTTTATCTTTTCTGTTTACCGCGTTGCTTGCTTTGCAAGCAACGGCGGCAGAAGAAACTGCAACCACTGCACTTGAACAAGAAGCACCTTTAGTCGATAAGTCTGCTATGGACTCTAAATCTACGACTAAAATAGACTCCCTAAAAGCCCCTCTGTATAACCCCTTTGTTGAACGCTATGTACTCGATGAACTTAAGCAATTAAGAACAGAGCAAGCGGCGACTCGAGTTGATTTAATGCAGCAAATACTCGATCGAGAGCATCGCTCGGTAGACCGAGGTGTGGAGTATGCAACCAATACGGTCACGTACTTTTTCTACATTATTGCCGCGGCCTCTTCGCTATTAGTCTTAGTAGGCTGGACGTCTATTCGTGATATGAAAGATCGAGTTCACTCATTAGCCGACGCAGAAATATCGCGCCTGATTAATGAATATGAAACTCGATTACTCGCGATGGAATCTTTGATGAAGCAAAAGACACAAGACATCGAAGAAAACAGAGAAGAAATTGAATTAACCCAAGAGCTGCAATCGCATTGGTTAAGAGCGCAGCAAGAAGCGTCACCAACCAATAAGATCTCGATCTACGACGATATTTTAAAGCTGAAGAGCAACGACTGTGAAGCCTTGACCTATAAAGCCGATGCGGTGCTTGAGCTAGATGAACCACAATGGGCCGCAAGCCTATGTCATCAGGCGCTTAAGATTGATGCTGAAAACAGCCATGCTTTCTACCAGCTTGCCTGTGCACATACCGCAATGAATCAAATGGACGAAGCCATTCGTTATCTACGAGAAGCATTGAGCCGTGATAGTTACTTAGATGATATTAAATCGGACCCAGCATTACAGCCTTTAGTCGAGCACGACTTGTTTAAAGAGCTTATTGCTAGCGCTGATATTCATTAGCGATAAAATCTCACACATCGTTATGTTTACGATGTGTGAGATTGTTTTTCCTTCTTGCTTTTATTCGATAACTTCCGCATAACGAACGTATAAATTACCACTGCCCATGGTGCCATCTTCACCGTAGTTACTCACAATTTGAGCTTTAAAATAACGCTCACCATCTTTGAATAAGTAAGTCGTAAAGGTTGGCCACATTTTATGCCCACCGCCTACGCCGTATTGGAAAGCACCATATTTTGCAGGCCCTGCCAGTGCAGTCTTTGCCGAATCTTTGTCAAACTTATAAATATCATCACCGCTGGTTTTCGGGTTGCTAACATCAAACGCCGAACCAGAATCCAATAACACATGACCAATACCCGCATTACCAGAACCTGAAACAGCCGAATTAAGCTGTATGCTCCAAGCAGGGCTAGTACGCTCAATACTTAACTCCCAATCAGCGTCGACGGTTACAATTGCATTGGTTTCCATATCCCAGTATTGGCGCGCATCGGTAAAATCAATAGCAGCAGATTCATCGCTGGCAACAAATACTTGAGCATTATCGTCCCATTGCTCTACAGAAAACTTAAGCGTATAGCTTGTGCCTGATGTGTACGTTAAATCACTTACCTTAACGCGACCATAGTTAGAATTGCCATTTGCATCCGCCGTTGCTGATCTCACGATCCAGCCATTAGAGTCAGTTTCGTTGAGTGTAATGCCATGAGTAGAAGGGTTGTAGCTTGCCCAATCAGAGAATTCGATTCGAGTTTGCAGACCATCGCTGATCAGCTCAGATTCATCGCAGCTTGTTTTGTTGACGGCATTAAATGCCGCTAAGGTATTATCACGAGTCAGTGCTTCAAAAGCCGATTGAACCGCACGATTTTCATCATCAAATAATCCATCAGGAGTATGTGCGATACAGGCTGTGATTCCACCATTGCCCGAAATACCGCCATTAACAGAAAAACCAACATTTTTTTGATAAGAAAAATGCCATTCATTATCGTTACTAACAACCGCACCAGATGCCAAATCTAAATAGGCCGGAGAAGAGATAGCCTCCATCGCAGCATATTGAGATCCGCTATTATCAACAACAGTAGTAGCACTACCGTTATCATCTGAGCCACCACATGCACTGAGCAACGAGCTGATTGCACCAATTGTTATAGCAGAGAGTAGGGGGGAATGGTTCATGTTATCTTCCTTTTAGTGAGTTTTTCATAAAGTGTTAAAAAGCCAGTTTCGTTAATTCAATTCCCAAATAGACATAGCGACCTGCCTCGGGGCGAAGATCGCTGCCGGTGCTAAAGTCGCGCTGACTATTGGTTAAATTATTGATGCCTGCGAAAAGATTGATCGACTCAGACGGGTAATAATTCCACTTAAGATCAACTTCCGAATAAGCAGGAGTGACTAAAGTATTTTCGGCATCGGAAAATTGTTTGGAATAATATTGATATTTAAGTGCCAGTTTATTTTTGTGATTGAGATTCAAATCTAAACTGGTTTTCATATCATGTTCAGGACGACTTGTGAGAGATTTCCCGGTCGATTTATTGATCGCCTCCAAATAGGCATAACCCAGATTCGTCGTGAGCCAAGAATTAACGTCGTAAGCAATACTGAATTCAATCCCCGATGTTTGGGCACGATCAATATTGCCATAGGCATTGGCTACAACTTCATCACCGTATTGGCTGGTTAACTGATTGGTTTTATCTTGGTCTACATAAAAATCGATTAAGTTTTTAATGTCGTTACGATAAATACTCATATCAAAGCTTAAATCGTTATTATTGCTGTATTCCAAGCTGGCTTGAACATTGATGGACGACTCAGGCTCTAATGCTTCATTGCCCAATAAAACGTAACCAATATGGCTATGATCAAAAAAGTGATACAGCTCTTTTAACGTCGGTGTTCGATAACCATGACCTGCGCCTAAACGAAGGTTAAGATGATTGTTTCCGGTAAGAATCGGCACGTATTGCAGATTCAACATGGGTGAAAATTTTGTGCCGTATTTGTCATTGTTATTGATGCGACCGCTGGCTAAAAATTCTAACGTCGTACTGGCTTGTTGGCTTATTTGAAAAAATCCGTTGTGGTTGTTTAACTTTTTACCATCGACTTCTGTCGCAATCGTCTTGGTGGTGCCGTCATTTTTATGCGAGGTCGCATTCATTTCATCTTGAAGGGCTTCTATGCCTAAAACATATTGGCTGGTGTAGTTATGGCTATAGCGGTATTGCGCAGTAAAACCATGATGCTGAATGTCAGTAATGCGGTTCTGTTCAATATGAGGGGTGCTGACTAAATCTTGTTGTGATTCGTTTTTAAAATCTTCATGGCTGTAACTTAATTTCAGAGCTCCTAGCTCGCCATTGTCTTTTTCTAATACCGCCATTAGTGCATTTTTTTCGGTAAGATCAATTTTATCTTGTGGAACGTTACCGATGCCGCCGACAAAATTATCTTTGTTCGTTTTTACGTCTTCGCGATAGAGCCTAGGAGCCAATAATAAAGAAATCGTAGGCGTTATTTGAGTGACATTACGAATACTTAAATTTGATTTGTAACCTTCCCAGCCTTGAGATTCTTTAGTATCAGGGGCGCGGAAGCCTGACGAGATTTGGTTATCGCTGACAATCTGAAAAGCATTTACCTTATTCGCATGACTAAAATTAAGATTTAAATGCTGCTTACCAAAAGGAATGGAATCGTAAGGTAAATCTTGATCGCCCCACGATCCTCCAATGTATTTTAGCCCTGCGCGAGCGCCTTGTTCTGGCTGACGTGTAATAACATTCACCACGCCCCCCATTGCACTGGTGCCATAAATAGCTGACATAGAGCCTTTGCTGATTTCAATGCGCTCAACATCACCGATGGCAATTTGTGAAATATCCACGCTGCTTCCCGTGCCCGCCGCAACTGGATTTCCATCAATCAAAATAGCGACTCGATCAGAATCATAACCTTGCAGCCATACAGCAAGGCCAGGTTTTCCGGTAATCGGTTTTAACTGTACACCCGCGGTATAGCGCAATGCATCGGCCAAGTTCAAAGCATGAGACTCTTCAATAGCCGCACGATCAATCAACTCTACACGCACAGGTTGTTCACTTAAGCGCGCGTAATGCTGGCCATGAGCGGTCACTTCTTGCGTATCTAACTGAACCGTTTCTGACCTCGCAGAAAATGCTGCCATCAAGCTCATTAACAGGAAGGAGTGTGGGTGAAAGATATTCATTGATATATCAATTGGTAGCGAATGAGATTTGAATGCTATTGCATATGAGAATCATTCGCAATAGAATGCGCGAAATTAATTTGGTTAGATCAAAAGGTCAGCACCAAATACACCCCATAAACTTCTACCAAAACGTACTTGGATATCACCATGATCTCGTCTATTGAATTCTTTATGTATCGCATCAGCGATTTACTGCTAGCCCCCGTATTAATTGCCATTTTGTTTGTGTTCTTTTTTGGTTTTTATAGCTTAGGGCAAGTCGCTGCGCAGTCATGGCAGCGTCGATCTGTAGACAGTGCTGGATACACCATTCACCAGCATCAGAAAAAAATTCAAACCAAAGACTTTGACGAGCTTGAATTATTTGCCTTCAAACAGCTGGAATTTTTAAAGCTGGTTACCAAGGTCGCGCCGATGCTTGGCTTAATTGCCACCATGATTCCCATGGGCCCCGCATTAAAAAGTCTAGCCGACGGCAACATTCAAGGCATCTCAGAAAATCTCTCAATCGCCTTCGCTGCTGTAATTTTTGCCTTAGCCGCGGCATCGTTAACCTTTATCGCGGTATCGATTAAAAAACGTTGGTTGGCTCAAGACCTCGTAGCCATTAAGCAAGCGTTAGAGCAAGACAATCAACCCCCTTTTCATTTAAAAGCGGTTAAAGAGGCTTAACTATGAAGTTTTTAACCGACGATGATGATCTAGACCCGATTACTACTGCGGTGAACTTGGTCGATGTTTTTTTAGTAATTATTGCAGCTTTGATTATTTCCATTGCGCTAAATCCGCTCAATCCTTTTAGCAGTGAAAGTGTCACCGTGATTAAAAACGAAGGTGAACCCAATATGGAAATTATTGTGAAAGAAGGTAATGAAATAAAAAAATTTAAATCCAATGGCGATATTGGCAGTGGCAATGGTGAAAAAGCGGGCACCGCGTATCAGATGAAAGACGGCTCTATGGTGTATGTGCCACAAAATAAAGATGAGAAAGGACATGAAAATGATTAAGCGATTGACTAAGCGGAGCGCGAGTTTACAGTGCAAAGAGCAGTGTAGAGATAAGTGCAAAGATAAATGCAAGGATAAATACAAAGAGAAGAAAAGATTAAACCAAGGGTTATATAAATCATTAATCGTTTTATTAAGTTTTTTTACTTTTATCAGTACAAGTCATGCAGATAGCCATGCAGATAGCCAAGCCTCTAAGCATGCAGCCCCCGCGAAAATATTATTTTTGGGAGATAACCATTTATCCAAAGCCAAAAGTACAATATTAATTGAGTCAGCAAAAAAGCAAGGATTAGCCTTAGAGGCAATGAGTGCCGGTAAGTTTGCTAAAGATAAAGGCATGGAAACGTTGTGTGATTACCAGCTTGTCTTAATGCAAGCCGTGAGCGAAGAAGCGGCAGGAGGAATGTACGGTGCATATCCTAAAGCCATCGCGCAATGCGGCAATGTTCAAGCGTTTACCAATGGCTTTGACCAGTTTACAGGCTTAAATAAAGGAATCTCGGCCGATGACAAACAAGCCATCAACATATATTTGTCAAATGGCATACGCACAAATTTTGAAAATATGTTTGCTTATATTAATACCCATTTATTCAATACACCGCAAACGTATGAAGCAGCGATCATACTGCCAGAAAACGGTTTTTATCACCCACAATTTTCAACTCAATTGACGGGAGATAAAACCGAATTTTATAACTGGCTAGAGGCAAACAATAGCAGCAGCGAAATCAAGGAAAGTAATAACCCTCATAAGGTTAATGTCGCCGTGTTATTTCATCGCAGCGTCATCGAAAGTGAACAAACCCAAATAGTCGATTCGACCTTAGCGGCTATTGAAAAAAATGGCGCAAACGCTTTTGCTGTTTTCTTTGAAGGTTCCGATAACGAAGACTTCATTCAGCTAGTTCAAGGCAAGGTAAATAGTCTGATTAATTACCGTATGCTGCATGAAGCACAAAAAAATAAGAACGCTTTCGCCCGCTTAAATGTACCCGTATTGCATGGATTAACGTATCGTGAAGGTGATCGTGAAGCGTTTAACGCTGACCATGCAGGCATTAGCGCCATGATGTCGCCTTACTTCTTAATGATGCCAGAAAGTGCAGGGATTATAGACCCTACCATGATCGCCACAACCGATCCTAAAACCCGTATTGCTCAGCCTATGCTGGATCATATTGATGCCATGGTTCAACGCGCAATTAAACAAGGGCAATTAAGCGCAAAAGCCAATGCTGATAAAAAGCTCTCGTTGTTTATTTGGAACTACCCTCCTGGGGATAAAAATATGGGCGCGGCATTTTTAAACGTCCCAGACTCTATTGTTAATATCGCCACCGCAATGAAAGAAGCAGGCTACAACGTTGATGTGCAACCATCTGAAACCTTAATCGATAACATCGGCCAGATACTGCGTCCCTTTTATTCTAAGCAAGGTTTAGAAGCGTTAATGGACAAAGGCTTAAGTGATTATCTACCCGTTAAAGACTATACCGATTGGTTAAATACATTACCCAGCACCATTAAAGACGACATTATTGCGCACTGGGGAGACCCTATTCAGCATCCGTATGTGCGCACCGTAAATGGCGAACCGGCGTTTATTATTCCGCAAATGAAATTAGGTAATCTCATCATCATGCCGCAACCGTCGCGCAGCGATGATGCCGATAAACATAAAAAGCTGTACCACAATACCAGCGCTCCGATTAATCACTTTTATCTAGCCGTATACTTATACGCGAAAGAAAAATTCAAAGTAGACGCCTTTATTAACCTCGGCACTCACGGATCACAAGAATGGTTGCCCGGTAAAGAACGCGGCTTGTCGATGTACGACGCACCGCAATTAACGGTCGGTAATGTGCCGGTTGTATACCCTTATATTATGGATAACGTGGGCGAAGCCATGCAGGGTAAGCGTCGCGGTCGCGCGACTATGATTTCTCATATGACACCGGGATTTGCCGAAGCAGGTTACTATGGCGACATGGCCGAGCTAGAAGAATTATTAGAAGAACACATGTTACTGGCAGAAGGTAAAACTAAGCAGGTCGTAGAAAAGAATATTATTGATCTAGCCGCTGCGCTGAATGTGTTTGAAGACGTAAGTTTTACCGAAGCTCAAATGCGTGAAAACTTCGATGAGTTTATGGATGTACTGCACGATTATATGCATGAACTGGCCGCTGAATCTCAACCGCTGGGCATGCACACCTTTGGCGATACTCTTAACGACATTCACCTAATGACCACCGTTGCGCAAATGCTCGGCTCTGAATTTAAAACCCAAGCCAGTACGTTTGAAAACAAACACGACATTAAACTTCATAATAACCCCGATGTCTTTTCTCAAAAAATGGAAGACAACCAGGTTGTTCAAATAGACGATACCTCAGGCTTTAAATTTTTATGGGCAAGCTTAATCGAACATCAATCATTAGAGGTTTCGGATTCTCTGGCTAAGTACCTAGAGCAAGCCAAAGATTTTGCACAACGTATTCGCAGCCAGCAAGAAATCCCCAGCTTACTATCGGCATTGCAGGGAGAATTTGTCGACGTCGGTTATGGTGGCGATCCGGTGCGTTCGCATGACGCCGTGCCAACAGGAAAAAACTTGTTAGGCTTTAATCCTGCCAAAGTGCCTTCAAAAGCCGCGTGGGAAGTGGGCCAAAAACTGGTTGAAGATTTAATCGCAAAACACTATGCCGAAAAAGGTGAATACCCGAATAAGCTCGCATTTTCATTGTGGTCGTTAGAAACCATGCGTCATCACGGTGTGCTTGAAAGCCAAGTATTAGCCGCGATGGGTGTAAAACCTAAATGGGACGAAAATGGCTTTCTACGTGGCACCGAGATTATTCCGTATAGCGAACTGAAACGCCCACGAGTTGATGTAGTGATGTCGGCCACCGGCTTGTATCGCGACGCCTTCCCTAATGTGATGTTGATGCTAGCGAAAGCGATTAAACAAGTCGCCGAACTGAAAGAAGACAACAACTCGATCTATAAAAATAGCGAAGCGTTAAAAGCTGAACTAATAGCAGACGGAAAACCCCCAGAAGAAGCGAATTACTTATCCAGCGTACGCATATTCTCTAACGAAACAGGGGCTTATGGCAGTGGCTTAGCCGATACCAGTTTAGCCAGCGATACTTGGGAAACCGATGCAAAATTATCCGACTTATATTTAAAACGAATGGGTTATGCTTTTGGCAGCGATACAAAGCGCTGGAGCGATAAAGTATCAGGTCTTTACGGCAAAGCACTATCAGGAACCGATGCCGTATTATTCAGCCGCTCGACCAACTTATACGGCATGATTACTAGCGACGACCCCTTCCAATATTTTGGTGGAATGTCATTAGCCATTCGTAACCTCGATGGAAAAAGCCCAGAAATGTACATCGCTAATTTACGTGAGAAGAATAAAGTAAAAAGCGAAAGCTTTGATCGCTTTATGGCGCGTGAACTTCGCAACCGCAGCTTCCACCCGCGCTGGATAGAAGAAGTACAGAAAGAAGGTTACTCAGGTGCACTGCAAATGCTTGATCGCATGAACAACTTCTGGGGCTGGACAGTCATGCACCCCGATGGCATTACCGATAGTCAATGGCAAGAATTCGCCGACATCTATGTGAAAGATAAATACGACATGGAGATGCGCGAGTTCTTTGAAAACTCAAACCCAACTAACTTAGCGCAAATGATTGAGCGTATGCTAGAAGCGGAGCGCAAAGACTATTGGCAAACCGACGATGAAACCATTAAGCAATTAGTCGAAACCTATTTGGAAGTTAAGCGAGATCATAAAGTCCTGAGCGACAATAAAACCTTCAAAGACTATGTTGCCGATAAAGCACAAGGATTTGGTTTAGGTGCATTATTAGCCGCAAGTGATACCGCAGTTGCACAAGACTTAGCAGAACAGGCTCAAACCAATAGCGCAGAAGAAATGGTAGAAGGTCAAAAGCTTGAGCAACAAGAACAGCCTCAAACAGACGATGAATTTGATTGGCAAACATTAGGCTTTGTCTTAATACTGCTACTCGCTTTTACACTGGGTGGTGTTATGCAATTCAGACCTTATTTTACAGCAGCCAAATAGCGAGGTACGTCGCAGAATGTAACTCCCCTAAATATTTAAAGCCAGCAACATGCTAAATCTCATGTTGCTGGTTGATGTAGCATTCTAAGCGGATGGATTTATCAGCGCCATTTGATATAGTCAGGGATATATCTATTAACAGCACCTCTAACATTAACTGAAGCACCTCTAACATTTGAGTAATCATAATGAATTTAATTTTTATACACGGCTCAGGTTGCAGCAAAAATGTTTGGGATCAGCAGTTGTCTTTCTTTGACGGCAGTATCGCACTTGATTTACCTGGTAGACCTAGCGGAGAGCCCTTAGCTAGCGGAGAGCCTTTAGAGAGCGCAACAGAGTTAGCTCAATGGCTGATTGATTATATTACCGATCACGCGCTAGAAAATGTCGTTTTAGTCGGCCACTCTTTAGGCGCAGCCGTGGTCATGCAAGCAGCTTTATTAAACGATAAACACCTTAAGGGCATGGTATTAATCGGTTCGGGAGCACGCTTAAAAGTGATTCCTCAGCTACTAACCTCACTGTCCGCATTGGCTGAACAGGCGGTTGAACAGTCGGCCAGTATTCCCGATAGTTTCTTGCAGGCTAATCAACATATCCCAGAACCCTTTAAAACAAACATCAACGAAGCGATCAAAAAAAATGGTGCGCGCATCATGCTTAATGACTTTAAAGTATGCGATAAATTTGATGTGATGGACCAGCTAGCCAGTCTTCACCTACCAGTAAAAATTATCGTCGGTGAAAAAGACAGTATGACACCGGTAAAATACGCTTCTTTTTTACACGAACGTATCGACCAGAGTGAACTGACGATTATTGACGGAGGAACACACATGGTATTTGCGGAACAAGCGGCACTCGTGAATGAGCAGATTGAAGCATTTATCGCGACACTTTGAGGCAGAGTGCATTTTTGATGTTCACTGATACGAAAGAGAGCAGAATGATGAAGGCTTTTGTAGTAGGCTACTGGCAGGTGAACACTCAAGAAAAGTGAAAAAACATTATGATTCCAACAGATACTTTCGCAGACGCATTAAACGAGCAATTATCCATTAATCTTGGCTTGGCTTTAATACATGAAGATGAACAGCAGTTTATTGAGGGTATGTCTGAGTTTTTAGAATCAGAGGCCCAGCAGATCGGTCATCGAGAAGGAACGGGGTCGCTGTTACCCGTTTTATTCTCAACGTTACCCAAATCATCGAATCATTATAACTTTCAATCGATCAAGCTACCAAAGCGTAATGATCCTTGTTTGTGTGGTTCAGGTAAAAAGCTGAAAAAATGCTGCCCGCAAATATTGGATATACCTGCACCACAGCCTGCGCAGCTATTTACCTTAGCCTTGCATGGGCTTAGCGACAATGCATTTAACCTACTAGCGCAAAAACCAAACTGGAATCTAAAAGCTGCTACGTTTTTTCTTCCCTTTGCCTATAGTCGTGATTGCTTTGAAGCGGCGCTGGTAGTTGCTGAACCCTTCTATCAAAACTTAGCGGTTTTACGCAACGAACATCAAAAATTTATCTCTTGTGTTTTTGATCTACTATTTGATTTGGGTGAAGACGCGGTTCGACTGCCACTATTGCACGATGTTTGTGAGTTAAAGCAAGCCCCTTCTTTGCAATCAATCGCTCATCAGCGTTTAGCCATGATTCATTCTCAAAGAGGAGAGGCTGAAAAATCGCAATATCACTTGCAACAAGCGTTTCGCTGTGACCCTAACCAAGACGAACTGGCCCTGGCTGAACTGAGTATTTTGGGTATGCTCGCCGACGAGGACGAACTCAAAGCGCGTGCGAAGTTTTGGCAAGTACGTTTGCTTAAAAAATACGATGATCATCCAGCTCTAGAATTAATTGAAAATATTCTAGAAAATGGTCAAGAATTTTTTGAACATCATCGTGAAATGATGGATTTTGAAAGTGAATCATACGAAGATGAAAATCATGAACGACTAGAGCAAGAGCACGCCGAAGCATTAATTCAACTCTTTATTAGTACAGAAGTCGGAATAAATATTTATGATATTTCAATAGCCGATGATGAAGCTAAGCTTTCGTTAGCCAAAAAACTAAAACCTATTTATAAACAGTGGCTCGCCTTATACGAGGAGGAAGCAGAAGCAATTAGCGTCGACTATGCAGATAATAATGTGCCAATGACACAGGACGATATTGATCTTCACCGCTGGATTACCCCGCCTCCCGAGTGGTTATCATTCTTACAGCAACACCCCATATTGATTAATAATATAGAGGTCATTCAGCATCTATCAAGCCATATATATCAAGCGCCTGTTCCAGATGAAGGTGATGATATTGATTACAATAATGCCGAATCTTTATCAAAGCTGAGCATTTTTAGTAAATTATTAATGGTATACAAACAAATAAATGCGTCTGCTTTGCGAGCCGTGATGGATGCACTTCCAGAAGGGGTGCGTCTACCCCAGCGCTTTAAAGGTAATAAAAGTTTTTGGGATATTGCATCGAATTATAATGGTGAACTTAGCCAAAATTTAGAATTAGAACTTCAGCAAGATTATTTACTGCAACTAGATGATTTAGATAATAAAACCCCGTCATGGTTGGTTGATGGTTTAATGCTTAACTATTTTCAGCGAGGAGAGAGTGAAGACATAATTTCACTGTTTAAACGATTTAAAAACCCAACCTTGAGTATGACCGTTATTGCCGCTTGTGCCTATCAGCAAGAGAACCTTAATCACCAGGCGCTTAGTTTATTACATAGCGTGAAAGGAAAAAATAAAGCGTTCTTGCACTATTTTTATAAGAGTCTAGATAAACAAGCGTTTCAAAGTGAAGAATTTCAGACACTGTTATCAAAGGGATATAGTGGTGGAATGATTTCATTAGCTAGCGAAATAATGGGCACCATTCAAGCGTTGGAAGAGGGACATCTTCCCGAACAAATCAATGGTCGTTATATAGACCAGTGCTACCAATGGTTACTGAGAAATTTGCCTAATAAAAGCTGATATTGGCGAGAGTAAAGCGGCAGTCAAAAGTGAGTGAGAGTTGGCGCAAGGTCGGGTGTAAGGTCGGGCAATATTGTCGGGCTAAAGCCGCGACCTACATGAGAAATTTGCAGATTCATTGTCGCACTGAAGTACGACCCACATGATGATTATCATTTTTTAATGTAGGTTGGCCTATAGATCAATAGAATACACAAATATCGTTAATTCCATTATTATTAATATGGTCAAAAAACCGTAGATCAGGTATAAATGTAACAATAATTAAGAAATAGCATACACCGCATAATACTTACTAATTGTATGTTATTTGTACGGGTTACAAGGATTTAACGATAAATGGCTACTGCGAAAGCTTCTATTAAGCAAACCAGCAACTTTGAGTTCCTAAAAGAGCACGACCCCGTTTTCTTTCAGTTAACCAATAATGCCGAACGCATTTTTGCCATCGACCCGAATGCCTGCCTAATGAAGCTGCGTCAGTTTGGCGAAGCGTTAGCGCAAGACCTTGCAACGCAAGTGGGTTTAATGCGCACCGAACGTGAAACCCAGTTAGAACTGCTCAACAAACTGCGCTCCAGACTTGATCTAGACCGTACCGTACAAGACCTGTTTCATCTTCTTCGCACATCAGGCAATAACGCAAACCATGAATTTGTTACCAGCTACAAAGATGCAATGGACGGCATTAAAGTCGCACGCGAATTAGCCATCTGGTATCACCGCTCTTTTGGTAAAAAAGGCGATGCATTCAAACCTGGTGCTTTTGTTTTACCACAAGACCCCAGCGCCAACTTACGCCAGCTACAAACTGAAATTTCAAAGCTTAAAACCCAGCTCGAAGAATCGTCACAATCTGTCGACGAAAATACCGACTTAGTGGAGCTAATTAAACAAGAAGCCGAGCAAGCAAAAGAACTTGCCGCACAGCGCGAAGAAGACGCTAAAACATTTGAAGAGTTGTACTACGAACAAGAGAACGAACTCAATACCAGCAAAGCCGCATTCAATGCCAAAATCAAAGCCTTAACCGAAGAAACCGAGCGCCTAAAGCGTGAAGCAGAAAGCCTACAAGGTATTAAAGAAAATACCCGTAAAGCCTCGGCAAAAGTAGAACTTAGTGAAGCAGAAACACGCGTATTAATCGATAAGCAATTACAAGATGCAGGTTGGTTGGCTGATACAGAAGCTCTCACTTATAAAAATGGTTGTCGCCCAGAGAAAGGCATTAATAAAGCCATTGCTGAATGGCCTACGTCTGCCTTAGAAAGTGGCGGCAAAGCAGGTCGCGCCGATTACATATTATTTGCAGGTTTAATTCCCATTGCGGTCGTTGAAGCTAAAAAAGAAAACCAAGACGTATCGGCAAAAATCCCTCAAGCGCAGCGTTACTCGTTAGGCTTTAAACAACAAACACAATTTATCCCTGCTTGGGCAGAAGAAGGCCGCACCATTGCATGGCCGCAGGGAGAAGAAGGCCACTATCAAATTCCATTTGTTTATTCATGCAATGGCCGCCCCTTCGTAAAACAATACGCCGAAAAATCCGGTACTTGGATGCGCGACGTTCGCCACCCAAGCAATACCGCAAAAGCGCTCTCATCTTTTCATAGCCCAGCGGGTTTACTCGATAAACTTAGCCGCAGCAAAAGCGAAGCCGAGGCAAAACTAAAACAAGAAGGTTTTGGCTATTTAGGCTTGCGTGACTACCAAGAAAAAGCCATTACGGCTGTAGAAAACGCGCTAGAAAATAACCAGCCTCATGCCTTACTCGCCATGGCGACGGGTACGGGTAAGACCCGAACGATCATTGGGTTAATATACCGCTTCTTAAAAGCAGAGCGTTTTAATCGAATCCTCTTCTTAGTTGATCGTACCTCCTTAGGCGACCAAGCTTTTGATTCATTCACCGAAGCCAAGTTAGAACAAAACCAATCGCTCACTCAAATCTATAACATCGCTGATTTAGGCGACATGCGCGCCGCAGCAGAAACGCGAGTGCACGTTGCCACTGTTCAAGCCATGGTGAAGCGCGTCTTCGATAGCGACAATCTGATCCCCGTTGATGAATACGACTGTATTATTGTCGACGAAGCCCACCGTGGTTATGCACTCGACCAAGAAATGGGCGAAGGGGAAATGCAGGTACGTGACAGCAAACAATTTTTATCCAGCTACCGCCGGGTATTAGATTATTTCGATGCCTTCAAAGTTGGTTTAACCGCCACGCCCGCAGCTCATACCAGCGAAATATTCGGCCTGCCCGTGTATACCTACAGCTACCGCGAAGCCGTAGCGGATGATTGGTTAATCGATCACGAACCCCCGTTAACCTACGAAACACAACTGAACCAAAACGGCATCACCATCCCCAAAGGTGAAGAAGTCAGTGTTATCGACCGTACAACAGGGCAGCTTGATCTAGCCACCCTAGACGACGAAGTATTATTTCAAGTGGAATCGTTTAACCGCAACGTCATTACTCCCGATTTTAATCGCGTAATCGCCGAAGCGTTTGCGCAAGAGTTTGATCCGTCGGGTGACGAAAAAGCCATGGTCTTCTGCGTAAACCAAGAACACGCCGAACTGTTTAAAAATGCTCTAGAAAAAGCCTTTAAAAAAACCTGGGAAGAAGAATACGATAGCAACGCCGTACACATTATCACCGGCAAAACCGACCGCGTAAAAGATGCGATCTCGCGTTATAAAAACGAACGCTATCCGTCGGTCGCGATTACCGTTGACCTATTAACCACAGGCATCGACGTACCGCCAATTTGTCATCTACTCTTTTTGCGCCGCGTCAAATCGCGAATCCTGTATGAACAAATGATCGGTCGTGCAACGCGCCGTTGCGACCAAATTGGTAAAACCGCTTTCTACATTCACGACGCGGTTGGGTTATACGAAACCCTGCAAGCCGTAAATACCATGAAGCCACTGGTGAAAGACCCCAACATCACCACCGAACAGCTTATCGATGAACTGCAAAACCCCGCCAGTTTTGATGCCCCTGGCAGCCAAGAAAATACCAGCCACGCCCACGACGTGCTCGACCAGCTGTCACAAAAAGTCATGCGCGTATTACGCAAAGCCAGTAACAAAGCAGAAACCGAACCCGAAAAACATCAAGACCTAAAAGTAAAACTCGACGAGCTTGAAGAACTTTGGGGTGTAAAACCAGAAAAACTGCACAAACACCTACACGAAATGGGCCCACAACAAGCCAAACAGTTTTTAAGCCAACACAGCAACTTATTAAATCAGCTAGAAGAAGTAAAAGCGTATATTGGCAGTAGCAATCGCCCAGTATTTTACGAAGGTGACGATAAGCTGATAAAGGTAAAACAAGGCTACGGCGTAGCCGAAAAACCCGCGGATTTTCTCGACAGCTTTGCCGAGTTTGTAAAAAACGAAATGAACAAACACGCCGCATTAAAAGTTGTATGCTCAAAACCCAAAGAACTCACCCGTGAACAACTAAAAGAAATACGCCTTTTGCTCGATAAGGCAGGTTATAGCGAAACCAAACTCAATACCGCATGGCGCAACCAAACCAACCAAGAAATTGCCGCCAGCATTATTGGCCACATTCGCCGCGCCGCGTTAGGCGAAGCGCTTGTTCCGTTTGAACAACGAGTACAACACGCAATGGAAGGCATCTACCAGCAGCAAGTTTGGAGCAAGGTACAAAAGCAATGGCTAGACCGCCTAGCCAAGCAGCTAGTCCACGAAGTGATTGTCGATAGCCAGTTCATCAACAACCGCTTTGCCGATAAGGGCGGAATCACGCGCTTCAACAAGGTACTCAACAATCAATTAGATGACGTGCTTGAAGAGCTAAGGGAGCATCTGTGGGATGCGGTGTAGGGATATGTATAAAAAAGCCAAAAATTTATACATATAAAATTTACATGTCTAAATTTTGAGGTTTTTTCGACACGTTCAGTAATCGTGGTTAAATACTGACCAATCAAGAAATATAATAGGAATAATTAGGTTGAATCTCACAGGCCTAGAAGCTATAGTTCGTCTTAACACACCCGCCAAGCCTATGATTGTTCGCAGTTACGCTCAAATTGTTGCGGGTTTTTTATGCCTGCAATTCGCCGAAAGCCCAAAGGAATAAGGCGATGAGCCAATTCGCAAAGCCTGCCATTACCCCAGAAGATCAGCTCCAACTGCTGATAGATAGGGGGCTCACCATACAAGACCAAGACCGTGCCTTAAGCTTCATCAAGGCTGTTAGCTTCTTTCGCTTATCACCCTATATGCGCCCCTTCCAGCAAGCGGATGACAATCATACCTTTCATGCCAGTGCAGGCTTTAAACAATTAAGCGAACTGTATGACTTTGACCGCCGTTTACGCCTGTTGGTGATGGATGCTATCGAGCGTGCAGAAGTTGCGGTTCGAGCGCACCTGAGCAATCACATGGGGGTTAAATACGGTGCTCACTGGTACTTAGATAAAGAGAATTTTAGGCACGATTACCGCCACCAAGAGCTGATCGACAGTATTGAAAGCAAGCAAGATAATGCTGCTAGAGATTATTTACGTGAATGCGCTCGTATAGATCAACTAAGAAAATCCGAACCTGAAAAAACGGCCTTGAAGCTTCGACGTAAGCAAGAAACCTATGCGCGCCATTATCAGATGACCTATACAGATCCTGCCTTAATGCCCAATTGGGCTATGGTAGAAGAGCTAACCCTAGGCCAGCTATCACACATGTACAAAGGCCTAAGACGAGCTAATGATAAGAAAGCTATTGCCCGTGAATTAGGGCTAGCGGCACCTTTAATGGAATCTTGGCTACACACCCTAACAGCGGTGCGCAATATGTGCGCATACCATAGCCGTTTATGGAATCGCGAATTAGGCATTAAGCCCGCCTCGCCCAAAAGCGCTCAATTCAACTGGCCGAATTATTTGAACAACTCCGGTCAAGAGCCTATGCATACCCGTATCTCAGTAGTACTGGCCATATTGCAGCATTTCATGAACGAATGCGCTCCCCATGCCAGTTGGCAGCACCGATTAATAGAACTGTTCGATCAATATCCACGCATAGCCTTGCGCAGCATGGGTCTAACAGACAACTGGCGTAACGACCCATTTTGGCTCTAGTACATAGAGTGAATAGCACCGCAAAAAAATTATTTTAAGACTCATTTTAAGAAGAACACCATGACAAACAACAACATCGTACAAAAACTCTGGAACCTATGTGACGTATTGCGTGACGACGGCATTAACTACAGCGACTACGTCACCGAACTGGTTTTATTACTGTTCTTAAAAATGGTCCACGAAAAAACCGAAGCAGGTCTGTTCAACCGTCATCCATTACCAGAAGGTTGCCGCTGGAGCGACATCAACGACAAAGACGGCATTACATTATTAAACGACTACAAACGTATTCTATTAAGCCTATCCACAGGTAAAGATGCCAACGGCAATAGCATTCACGAAGACAAACTCATACAAGCCATCTATGCCGATGCCCAAACCCGCTTGCGTGAACCGCGCCACCTAAAACAAATGATCAAAAGCCTCGACCAAATCGACTGGTTCAACATCGAAGCCGATGGCCTAGGGGATTTATACGAAGGGCTACTAGAAAAAAACGCCACCGAAACAAAATCGGGGGCTGGGCAATACTTTACCCCACGCGCACTCATCGACAGCATCGTGCGCTGCGTAAAACCGCAAGCCGGAGAAGTCATACAAGACCCAGCGGCAGGCACGGCAGGCTTCTTAATTGCCGCCGACACCTATATTAAAAGCGAAACCGATGACCACTTTGATCTAAGTGAAAAAGAACAAAACTTTCAAAAAAATAACGCCTTTGTGGGTATTGAACTCGTACCTGGTACGCGCCGATTATCACTTATGAACTGTCTATTACACGGCATTGAAGGCGACAGTACCGATGAATCGGAAGGCGTTATTCACTTAGGCAACGCCCTTGGCGACGCGGGAAAAAGTTTAAAACCCGCCGACGTGATTTTAGCCAACCCACCGTTTGGCACATCCAAAGGCGGCGAAGCGTCGATTACCCGCGACGACCTAACCTTTGAAACCAGCAACAAACAACTGGCATTTTTACAACACATCTACCGCAATTTAAAACCCGGTGGCCGCGCCGCGGTAGTATTACCCGACAACGTATTATTCGAAGCAGGCAAAGGCACAGACATACGCCGCGACCTAATGGATAAATGCAACCTGCACACCATATTAAGATTACCCACAGGTATTTTTTACGCGGCAGGTGTAAAAACCAACGTACTGTTTTTTAGTAAAGGCACCGCCAAAAAACCAAAGCAAGAAATAAACTGCACCACACATACTTGGGTATACGACCTGCGCACCAACATGCCTAGCTTTGGAAAACGCACCCCGTTTGGCGAAAACCACTTAAAACCGTTTGAAAAAGTATTTGGTAAAAAAGCTGACGGCACCAGCAAACGCACAGAAGAAGAGTGGAGCTTTGACGTGCAGGATGCACTAATGTCGCGGGAGACAGGGACGACGGGAGCGACCACGGAGAAAGGGGGAGCAAGCCTTGAGCACACGAAAGAGACAAGCCGCTGGCGTTGCTTTACCCGCGACTACATTCGCGATACCAAAGGTGATTCCCTCGACATCAGCTGGCTAAAAGACAAAGACAGCATAGACGCTGCCGATTTACCTGAACCTGATGTATTAGCGGCAGAAGCCATGTTCGAATTAACAGAAGCATTGCAAGGTCTAGAGCAACTGGTGCAAACGTTAGCTGGTACAAATGAAAAAAGTGCAGGCACTCGTTAATGAAGAAACGTGAATCCCTTCCAGCTGACTATCAGTCTTGGTTAATACAATTAAAAACGAATATCAAAGCAGCACAACAACGCGCCGCTTTAACGGTCAACAAAGAGTTGATCAACTTATATTGGCAAATTGGTAGCGACATATTAGAGCGCCAGCAGCAGCAAGGCTGGGGATCTAAAGTGATCGATTATATCGCCCAAGATTTAAAAAAGAGCTTTCCAGAATTAAAGGGATTCTCACGGGCCAACCTCATGTATATGCGAGCATTCGCAGTCGCGTGGCCCGACTATGCAATTGTCCAACAGCTTGTTGGACAATTGCCTTGGGGGCATAACCTAGCATTGATTAGCAAGCTAAAAGATCGTGAGCAGCGCTTGCAGTATGCACAAAAGATACAAACTCACGGTTGGTCGCGCAATGTATTAGTGCACCAAATAGAAAATAAATTGATCGAGCGCGAAGGTCAGGCGGTTACTAACTTTTCACAGAGCCTCACAGCAATAGAGGGGCATTCAGAATTAGCGCAACAGACTCTAAAAGACCCCTACATCTTTGATTTTTTATCGTTAGGGGAAGATGCCAAAGAGCGTAATTTAGAAGCCGCATTAACCAAACATATTAGCCAATTTTTATTAGAATTGGGCGCAGGCTTTGCCTTTGTTGGTAAGCAAGTACACTTAGACGTAGGCGGAGATGACTTTTATCTCGACCTGTTATTTTATCACTTAAAATTGCGTTGTTATGTTGTGATAGAACTCAAAACAGGCGATTTTAAACCCGAGCATACTGGGCAATTAAATTTCTATTTGTCTGCGGTCGATAGCCAAATAAAAACCGAAGAAGACGCGCCGACGATTGGATTGTTGCTGTGTAAATCACGCAATAAAATCGTCGCAGAATATGCACTGCGAGATAATAGCAAGCCCATTGGCATTGCTGAGTATCAGCTTGAAAATGCCTTGCCCAAAGACTTGGAAGAACAGCTGCCTAGTATTGAGCAGATAGAGAAAGAGATGCTGGGTGAGGTGGGTGATGAGTGATTTGGATAGTTTAATGAATTCTTTTTTTGTAGCAGGCTGCTTGCAGGCGACGCACATAAAATTACCGTTCACCCTGAGCGCGAAGCAGCCGAAGGGTAAATATACGCACTCACGGAGCATCAAATAATGACCGTGAAAAAAACACAGCAAAACCTAAGCACCACACTAGAAAATACCGAGCAAGTATTGGGCGGTTTAGAAAATTCGTTGGGTAATGATGTGGAAGCGAGCCTGCTTGAAATTGCTGAGAATAGCGAAGCTAATGATGGACTACCGGAAGGGTGGGTTAGAGCAACTCTTGCAGATATTGCTATGTGGGGGTCAGGCGGTACACCATCAAGAAAAAATGCTGATTACTATAGTGGGGAGATACCTTGGGTTAAAACCGGAGACTTAGGGCCAAGGTATGTTACGGCCGCGACGGAGTTTATAACAGAAGAAGCTGTAAAAAATTCAAGTGCTAAGTACTTTCCAAAAGGTTCTGTTGCGTTGGCTATGTATGGAGCAACAATCGGTAAAACATCGATTTTAGGAATTGATGCAACAACAAACCAAGCCTGTGCCGTTGGGAATCCAATTGAAAGTGTCACTTCAACAGAGTATTTATATTATTTTTTGAAAAATGAAAAAGATGCTTTTATCGCAAAGGGAAAAGGTGGAGCTCAACCAAATATTTCTCAAGCCTTGATTAAGGCGCATGAAATATCCCTCCCCCCTCTAGCCGAACAAACCGTCATCGCCCAAACCCTAGACACCCTACTGGCACAAGTGGATAACATCAAAACCCGCCTCGACGCCATTCCCAAAATCCTAAAAACCTTCCGCCAAAGCGTATTGGCTGCTGCGGTGAGTGGCAAGCTTACAGAAGCATGGCGCGGGGATAATGCCTACACAGGTATAACGCAACATCATTCAGCGCCTTCAGTCTGGCGTGCAGTTAATATAAATACAGTGATTGAATATGTAACCAGTGGTTCGCGAGGGTGGGCTGCATATTATGCGGATGAAGGATCGTTATTTATACGTTCGCAGGACATCAATAAAGATGAGTTAGATATTGTTGACGCAGCATATGTTTGTCTTCCTGAGAAAGCAGAAGGCCGACGTACTAAGGTTAAAAAGGGAGATCTACTTGTAACAATTACGGGTGCTAATGTCACGAAGTGTGCTCGTGTTAAAACAGAATTAAATGATGCTTATATTAGTCAGCATGTAGCGCTTATTCGATTGAAAGACACCACATCAGCCAATTTTATCGAGTTGGTGTTGAAAGCAGGTAATGCAGGAAGAAAGCAGCTAACAGATATGGCTTATGGTGGCGGTAAGCCAGGCTTGAATCTACAAAATATAAAAGATGTTGAGTTCTCACTCCCTGCGACCGAAGAGCAAAACGAAATCGTCCACCGAGTAAAAGAACTATTCGCCTTCGCCGATCAAGTAGAACAGCAAGTGAAAAACGCCCAAGGGCGTGTAAACAATCTCACTCAATCTATCTTAGCTAAAGCCTTCCGCGGTGAACTCACCGCCCAATGGCGTGCAGAGAATCCTGATTTAATCTCAGGCGACTCTCCAGAAAACGGGAGCGCAGAGCTTCTTTTGGCCAAGATTAAAGCAGAGCGTGAAGCGCTTAAAAAGATTAGTAAACCCAAAAAGAAAACAGCTGTTTCAGCATCATCAGAAAAAGGAACTAGTAAATGAACCAGGAAGTAAACTCGTCGATCTTAGAAAAGGTTGATGTATTTTTCACCAAAATTTTTAGCGGGTTGTTTAAATGGGTTTGGTTAATATGTTTATTTATTGTTGGGGCTTCAGCATTTGCCTTTCAGTATTTACTTATATTTGGTAATAATGCGGGTTTGTCTGATGTGTCGACCGTTGAATTTTTCTTCTTTGTTGTTATCGCAGGTTTAATTTGGCGTCATTGGAAGTATACGAAGAAAAATTCGCAATCTTTTTTTGTAACAATGGCTAAAACGTTTATTAATGCAGGTATTGTTAATGTTTTTCTATTGGCTATAAGTGCGTTAGCATTTATTGGCGTTTACGCAGAAGGCGAGTCATTGGATAGGTTTATGAGAACATTTTTTACCGCTGATTATTTAATAGATCTTACTTCAATGGCGTTTTGGATTTTTATTTTTTACTTCTCAGTACCTATTGAGAAAAATAATATTGAGAAAAATAATACAATTTTAGAAACCACAGAAGTAAAAACCAATGATTCAGGGAGGGTTGATTCAGAATTAAATAGCTCAGAATTAAATGGCTCAGAATTAAATAGTTCAGAATTAAAGAGCTCAGAAACAGTGCAAGTTAAGAATAATGAGTATGAATCAGCAGAATCAACAAAGGGAAATGAAAATGAAGTTAAATTTTAAGTCACTAATAATAATGAGCTTGGTGTCTTTTTCTGTTAATTCTTATTCCCTTAATGCAGAAGAAGAGCTATTTGTAAAAGGCTGTAGTTCATTGGTTAAAATCTATGACAATCGTACTGAAAAAGCATTTTTAGCCGATAAAATGGCATCGAACGCAGATTCTTTTGGCGCTGGTTACTGTAAAGGAATACTTGAAACCCGTGGGAGACGTTCGGGCTGTTTGTCTTATGATTGGTATGATCAAGCAAGCTTTATTTCGGCACAAGAGCCTTTTATGGATCGCTATCGTAGTTTGAGTAAGTTACTCTCAGCCGCTTGCGGCCGTTAATATGGAATACTCTATTTCAGAGGTAATGAGAAAGCTTTTCAATATAGAACTGAGCCATTATAAAAAGTTAAAAGACAGTATTGCTACTTTGGAAGGTAAAGAAGATGGTAAAGGTGTTTTAAGGCCTAAGCGTATTCCATCACCAATAGGGGGGAATGATAAACGAGCTTATACGGTAGATCAGTTCGACTTTTTACATAATGTGATCATCTTACAAGGTTTTTTTCCAAAGCCTGCGAGCATCAAAGGTATTGTGGAAAAACCAAAAAAACGTAAAGATCAGGTTCAGTATTTAATCGAAGCGATTGGTAATCGTACAGAAGTCGCTGGTGTGCAATTTGATTTTGAGGCACTCAAGCGCTTTCTTGGTGAATTGCAGACTGACTTTGCTTTTAATGATCAAAAATTGAGTAATCCCTTTATTGAACTTCCTCAATTGAAGGAAATGAGCGTTGTATTTGCCTTAAATCATGAAGGTGCGTGTGCTAAAGATGTGATGATCATGATGGATTGTTATTTTTCTGATGATGCGCAAGAGTTAGAGCGTGCTTATGATATTGCTCAGACGCTTAATGAGGTCACAGGAACGGCTGCTAAATACAAAAGCATGATTGAAAGCCGCTATAACGACGCCAAAGCGTTCGATAATATGTTGGATATCTTCAAACGATGATTTTTTTGAAATAACTCAGAAAACCCTTTTTAGTGGATTCCACTAAATCAGACTAGCTTTCCCATTAATAGAGGAGTTAGTTTGATGTCACATAATATACCTACCCAGTTAGTTTCACATAACCTACCGTCGGTTACGGCCTTGTTTGCAGGTAAAGGCCTAGAGCCAGCGGTAGCCGCTTTAGACTTCACGCGCCTACGCCATAAATATACGGCCAGTAATGAGGCTGAGATGACAGCGCATGAGTGGGCTTTAGGCGAGCAAGAATACCGTCGCTTTTTAAGTCTTAAGCTGTGTTATCCCGGTATTGCTCTAGTGCCTAGCAAACTGGTGGATAAAATATGGCATGCCCACATCTTGGACACTAAGGCGTATCGTGAAGATTGCGATAAGGTGTTTGGTAAGTTCATCGACCATTTCCCGTATTTTGGTATTTATGGCAAAGAAGATTACCGCAATCTTCAATCTGCTTTTAAAGAAACCCAAGCGCTGTATGAAGAACACTTTGGTGCCTACCCTGGCTCTTCACCGTTAGGCGAGGTGGCTTCTCGTTGCCAAGATCATGCCTGCCATGTTCCTAGTGAGTGTGCTTGTCGTTCATCTGGTGCGTGTAAATAAGGGGTTTAATTATGAAAAGTTCAACATGTTTTGGTAAGCAAACAGGCCAACCTTTAACTGAATACGATTCAGAAGTTGAAGCTGAAGATTCAGCTAATTATGCCCGCATGATGTTTGAGAAAGATATGGAGCCGTATCAATGCGATGTTTGTGATAAGTGGCACTTATCTCCTAAAGATCGTAAAACCCCCAGCTCAAAATGTCTTCATTGCGTCGGTGGCAATGGAAAAGCAAAGGCACTCTATCGAAACAAACCGGAAGCTGTACAAAGAGCCAAAATAATTGCTCAAGAGCAGGGCAAGAAGTTGTTTGCGTATCAATGTGGGTATGCCGATGGTTGGCATCTTACTAAGAATGCTAGATAACTATTTATTAGGCTAAATGGCTAAAGCTATTGGGGCTACACGGATATTGTTTATTCTGTGTGGCTCCTCTTATTTAAAAGTAATTGATCTATAATAAATTAATAAGTCGCTGGAGTAACCGTTGTTCATAGGTTTATAGGATCGTTGCTGCGATTGAGGGAGTTTTGTGAAAATATATTACGTAGATGCCGAAAATGTTGGTATTGATTTTTTAACAGGAAAAAATATTTCGGTTTTAGATAAGGTCTTTGTATTTAGTAATAACGAGAGCATTCAAGCAGAATGTGAGAAACGTTTTTATATTAGTGTTACTGGGTATCCCGTAGGCAAGAATCAAGCTGATTTTTATATGGTTGGTCATTTAGCAAGGTTAATTTCTCTGTTGTCAGATAAGGAAAAAGGCGCTATTAATTTTATTTTTTGCTCAAAAGATCAGGACTTATTGAAGGCACTTGATTCTCAATGTTCGTTAGCAGGCATTAAGGCGTTCTCTTCGTATCCTGTAGCAAACAAAAAGGCGAAATCAAACAGTGCTAGTAAAGCGAATACAGGTAAGAAAAATACTCATAAGAAGTGCGCTAAAAAGGGTGCTGAAAATCAGAGTATGGAGAGTTCGATATTGGAGTGCTTTGCTCAACCTTCTAAGCCATACGATGTGCAGATAGCATTGGGGCTATCTAAGCCAGAGTTTACCAAAGCGATCAATAAGCTGATAAAAGCCGGAAAAATAAAGCGGCAGTCAAAGTCTCGTAAGAAGTGGTGTAAGGTTGGAGCAACAATGTCGGGCTAAAGCCGCGACCCACATTTTAGTGAGTGATATAAATACGATACTAATAGATGAGATAATAACAGATGAGCGGAGGGCATGAGAATCTTATTGAATATGAAATAAGTATCGCGGCATATTGTATGTGCTTCCTTGGCTTATTTCTCAGTAAGCCAGCGCGCAACATCCTCAGGCTCATCCACATCCCAAACTTGCGGAAGGTATTTAGCTGATATCTCTAAACTTTGTATATCACGCTGAGTTTCGGCAAATACCGAATCAGTTCCCCAGAGTTTATTTTCAAACAGTTCAGTATAAAACTGTTTCATACCTAGTAGTCCATAACCACCGTCTTCTGCCGGGCTGATTACCAAATCATGACTCTCTAATTGCTGTAGGCAATCGCTTAAGTAAGGTGTATCTAAATTAGGGACATCTACCCCAACCAAAATCGGAATGCGGCCACGAGATAATGCAGATTTTACTGCGATAGCCATTCGCACGCCTAAACCAATGTCGCCTAAATCAATGCTAGATACGTCATCTGGCGCTGGTTGTTTATAAACGGTCGCGATGTCTGCCCACGACCTGAAGGCTTCATGCTCACAGTCTCCTGCTATCCATAATGCAATGTGGGTTTTTTTAGTCGACCTCAGTTCTCGCAATGTATTCTCTAAGCGAGTGAGTAGTTGACCATAGATATCACAGGCATTGTGTTCACCTAATTCAGGAATTAAGCGTGTTTTAACCAAACCGGGAATAGGCGCCTTGGATAATACAATCCATTCGATCGCTTTATTTTCCATAATATTTTTTTACTAACGTGTCGGGCGATATGCCCAGCCAATACAATAATCTTAACTGCCACATAAGCAGAACTGTTTTTAACCAACCGTATTGTTGCCAGCGCCGTGCACTGGTTTTTATAATCGGCCCATCACAATCGGCTTTTGCTAATTTTCTAAGCCGTTTCGAGATTTCTACATCTTCCATTAATGGAATTTCTGCATAACCTTTGATGCGTTTAAAAATATCGGTACGAATAAAAATACCCTGATCTCCCGTCATCACTTGAGTAAGTCGAGATCGTGTATTGATAAAGGCTGAGATAATAGCAAAAGGGAAAATGTTTGGACTTAATCGTACATCAAAACGTCCCCACATTGAGGTTGGTTTTAAGGCGCGTAAATAGTGTAGGTGATCGCTTGATAAGCCACTGTCGCTGTGTAAAAACCATAATAAATCTGGTCTGAATTTTTCATCTAAGGGCTTACACAAAAATGCTGCGCCGGCATTCATTTGTAAGGCGCGGCCTTTTTCAGAGGTTAAATAGTGAAGTTGGTCATAAGATTCGATGGTGCTTTTTAGCGCATTGTTTTTGGTGCTCGAATCGCTGGCATCCACAATCACGAGTTGATCGCCTTTTTTTAGGTAACTCGCCACTTCTTTTAACCAAGGCAGCAGTGCATCCCCTTCGTTATACACTGGCACAACGATGCCTAGCGTATTAAGAGGCGCTGCCTTATGATTTGGTCGATCAGTCATCTAAAGCGCCGCCACAGCTGCTGCCTTGGCCTGCTGTGCAGCCATAACAATGGTCTGCTACTTTAATGGGGAAGCCATTTAGATCAGAGGTTAATAAATCACGAAGATGATAGCGGTGTTCGGTCGTCTTTGTTTTTGTTTTTGTCTCTTGTGCTTGATCTTGTGCTTGATCTTGTAATTGAGTGTGGCTTAGGTGAGCTGATATTGGGATTTCTAACATCTGATTAAAATCACAATCATAAAGATTGCCTAACCAGTCTACACTCACGGTATTCAAGCACATCACGCCGGCTAAGTTTGCTGGGGAGTAACTGTCTTTGAGCAAGTTCATGTAATCATAAAATTCACCCTGAGCTAATAATACGGCTCCAAATCGTGAGATCGGCATATTAGTAATGGTGAATAAATTATTAAAATGAATGTCGTGTTCATTGCCAAGTTTCTCTTTATAAGAAGCCTCTAACTCAACTTGGCCAGGGGGCAAAAACGCACCGCCAGGGTTATAAACAAGGTTAAGAGATAAGCTAGAACCTTCCATACCATAGCCGAGTTTATTCAGCTTGTGTAAGCCTTCAATACTGGATTCAAATACCCCTTTGCCTCGCTGGGCGTCGACATTTTGTTCGCTATAGCAGGGGAGTGAAGCAACGACCTCGACTTGATGGTCGGCTAAAAATTGAGCAAGGTCTTCTTGTCCGGGTTCATTCAGAATCGTTAGGTTACAGCGATCAATCACGGTTACGCCCAGCTCGCGCGCGGCTTTAACCAAATAGCGAAAGTGCGGCATCATCTCTGGCGCACCACCGGTTAAATCTAATGTGGATACCTGGTGTTGCTTTAAGATTTCAATCACTAAATCGATATTGGCTTTATCCATCTGCTCGGTACGCTTAGGCCCTGCATTTACATGGCAGTGGGTGCAACTAAGGTTGCAGGTATAACCTAAGTTAATTTGCAGGATTTCTAGTTTTGCGCGCGTTAATGGCGGGAAGTTAGATACCATTAATAAAGGCTTTGTATCTCTCATGGAATAAACAAACCAATAAATATAAAAAATGAAATAATGAATCAACGATAACGTATTTAGAATAAAGAAGCGCGGATAAGTTCAAATATGGGGCTGGTATTGGCTAAAGGGACGTAATAAGATAGGCGCCTCTATAGAGATGTCTCCCCATAGTTTAACTGGATAAAACAGGGCCCTCCTAAGGCTTAGCTCCAGGTTCGAGTCCTGGTGGGGAGACCAGTACTTTGCATGTCTATGTTCAAACGAGTGTTAAATCTAGTATTCAAAACGTATTCAAAAGAACGGACCACCGAGGTATCGAGCATATGGAGAAAGAATCTTCTTTCCGGTATGCCCTGCACTTATTTCCTCGGTGACGCGAAGCTCATTGTGCCTTGGTGGTTAACTGCTTTAGCTTTTAGCCCAAGGGTTAACTTTTCCACTGGGTATTTCTTTCGTATCGTCTTTTTCTTCTATTTCAACAGGTGCTTCTACAGGCATTTCAATCGCCGCTTCAACAGGAAGTTCGGCTGGAGTTTGAGCAGGCATTTCAGGAACTATTTCAGATACAGGTTCAGCCTCTACGGTTGATTTAGCCCATGGGTTTATTGTGCCTGATGTTGTAGGTTTTGCTTCGGTAATAACTTCTTCCGCACTTTCCTCAATCTCACCAACTTCTACCGGCGCTTTTACTTTGGCTTTAAAGACGTGAATCTGAGCATCAATGGTGACCGTTAATGCTTCTAAACTGGCTAATGATTCTTTTTTATCGGCTTTCGTGCGCCAGTTGTGCGGCGTCATTAAGAGCAGGTCTTGAATCTGTTGCTGGCTACTGAGGGTATTTTGGTAGCTTACTTGCTGATGATCAACCAGCTCAAAATCTTCGCCCATGTTTTTTACTGGATCGAATTCGGCTTTGGTGATTTCTTCATACAGTTTTTCACGCAGTTCAATTAAGTGCTTTTCACCGGTATTAACACAGATGAAAAATCCATCTTGCTTAATAACTTTGTGATAGCTCTCTGGCATTAAACGCGTAAATAAACAGGTGGCGATATCGATGCTATGTGCTTGCAGTGGAATGTCGATTGCCGAGGCCACTAACCATTCGCTGTCCATGGGTTTTGAAGCAAGTAGTGCTTCAGATTTAGCACGTTTTGCTGCAGCAATGACGGCGTCTTTTGATATGTCTAAACCAAACAGTTTATGCTCGATTTGTTGTTCGCTTAAATTGTTGTGTAAGCGTTGGCTGTAATAGCCTTCACCACAACCGATATCGAGCACCTGATATGGGCTTTCTTCTGTGTGTGTTTCTACTCGCGTTTCTTGTAATTTTAAAACAATGTCGCTAACAATTTTATTTAAGCTATCAGAGATTGGTTGGTAAAAGTCAGAATTCAAGAATGCTTGGCGAGCGATCACCATTTCTTGGCTATCTCCAGGATTCTTTGACTTTTTCTTGTGCGCGAGTAGCAGGTTTAAATAGCCTTGGCGTGCACGGTCGAAGCTGTGATTATTCACACAGCTCAAACTCTTATTGCTCTCGTTTGCTTGTAGGCTTTCCTTACATACTGGGCATAATAAAATTGATGCAGTCATTTGATTTTACAACTAATTAAAATGAAGGTTGTGATTTAGGAAAAATTTAACACAAAGAGAAAAGATTCATTCTTGGGTGTTTGTGTAGCAAATATCTAAAACAGGGATGTTTTAGTTAAGGCTACATGGACGTATTTACGCCGTTTTGCGGAATAAATACCCAAGAATGAATCGTTGTCTAATTTAGCTAAATCTTAATTATTACTTTTATAGAGATTAATCCAATAATAAGTTTTCTAAAATACGCTGATAAATATTGGTCAGAATATTCAAATCTTCTGCTTCAACACATTCGTCTACTTTATGAATCGTTGCGTTGCGTGGGCCAAGCTCAATCACTTGTGAACCTGTTGGTGCGATAAAACGACCATCAGAGGTTCCACCGGCGGTTGATAACTCAGTATCGATACCGGTTACATTTTTAATTGCTTCTACCGTTGCATCAACCAATGGGCCTGTAGAGGTTAAGAAAGGCTGGCCACTTAGGTTCCAATCGATGTCGTAGTCGATGTTGTGCTTCTTTAAAATCGCTTCGGTGCGTTCTTTAAGAATGTCAGCGGTTAGCTCAGTCGAGAAGCGGAAGTTAAATACTACTTCGCAATCACCCGGAATCACGTTGGTCGCGCCAGTGCCTGAGTTGATGTTTGAAATCTGAAAACTGGTCGCTGGGAAGAAGTCGTTACCGTTATCCCATTTTTCAGCTGACAATTCAGCTAATGCTGGGGCTACGTCATGAATAGGGTTACGCGCTAACTGTGGATAAGCTACGTGACCTTGAATGCCTTTCACCGTTAATACACAACCTAACGAGCCACGACGGCCATTTTTGATGGTATCGCCAGTATCGGTAGTGCTTGAAGGTTCGCCAACAATGCACATGTCGATGTGTTCGCCACGGGCCTGTAACGTTTCGATTACTTTAACCGTGCCGTGCTTGGCTGGGCCTTCTTCATCGCTGGTAATTAAATAGGCGATAGAGCCTTTATGATCTGGGTGTGCTTTAACGAAGTTTTCAGTCGCGATCATGAATGCGGCGATTGAGCCTTTCATGTCGGCTGCGCCACGGCCATATAATAGGCCGTCGTGAATTTGTGGTTCAAACGGAGGGTAAGTCCAGTTACCTTCAGGGCCTGTTGGAACAACGTCGGTATGACCGGCGAAGCAGACTAACGGACCTTCAGTGCCACGACGAGACCATAAGTTGTCGGTATCTTCGAAACGCATTTCTTCGTGCTTGAAGCCTACCGCGCCAAGGCGATCCATCATCATTTGCTGACAGCCGGCGTCGATAGGGGTTACCGAACGGCGTTGCATTAGGTCAAAGGCCAGTTCTAAAGTAGGCGTCAGTTTTACGGTCATGAGGAAGATTCTCGATAAAAAAGGTTAGAAATTTTGGTCATTTAGAATGTTGGCGATTATATCATGATTTATCGGTTAGCTTATCTACCGAGCCTAATATGCCTCGTAGCATACGCAATTCTTTAGCATTGGGTTGAGCACGGGCGAACATTTGCTGTAAACGTTGCATTGCTTCACCTGGGTGATTCTTCACTAAGAAGCCCGTATCGGACAGTGTGCCTTCTAAATGCTGATAAAAACGGTCCATATCGAGCTGGCTAGCAAACGCTTCGCTTTCGCTATTAGAATCGATGAGTTCATCGCGGTGCAATCCGAATTTTTTGAATAATTCGTAGCTGACTATCTGAGCAGCCGAGCCAATATTTAATACATCGTATTCCGGATTCCCTGGAATATAGAGCAGCTGCTGGCACATACCGAGCTGTTCGTTGCTTAACCCCATGCGTTCGCGGCCAAAAACGATAGCGATTTTCTCTTTGGGGTTCTCTTGTATCCAACCAGCGGCTTCTTCGGCGGTCACTTGTGGACGTGTATAGTTTCGCTTACGCGCGCTGGTGGCGAAGACTTGGGTACAGTCGGCGATGGCTTCTGACAGGGTTTGAACAACCGTTGCATTATCCAGTACATCTAGGGCGCCAGCCGCACGATTACTGGCTTCTTCGGCAGGGTAGTCGGTTGGATCAACAAGGTATAATTCCTTGAGTCCCATGGTTTTCATCGCGCGGGCAATCGCACCGATGTTGCCAGGATGGTAGGTTTGCACGAGCACAATGCGGATCGAATCTAAAACAGTCACCTAGGAAATTCCTATTTGGTTAAAGTGTTTGGCTAAAAAATTAGAAATGGTATCATACTAGTCACTTATAATAATCGATTAGGAAGCCTTCTCAATGAGCGAATCTCTTACTCTTGACCAGTTAAACCAAATAATGGCGGATGCTGATCTTTTGAAATCAAAGGATGAAATTGAGGTCGCTTTGGATCAAATGGCCGTTGATATCACCGAGCGTCTATCTACTAGCATGCCGGTTGTATACTCGATCATGAATGGCGGTCTTATCTTTGCAGGTCAGCTTCTTCCATTATTGAAATTTCCATTAGAAGTTGGCTACATGCACGCGACTCGTTATCGTGGCGAAACCGAAGGCCAAGCCGAGCTACAATGGCAAGCGCTTCCATCTTGCCCAATGGATGGTCGTACCGTTCTGATTCTTGATGATATTTTTGATGAAGGGAATACCTTGGCGGAAGTGGTTGAGGCGTGTAAAGCTCAGGGCGCTAAAGAAGTTGTTACTGCGGTAATGATCAATAAGGTTCATGAGCGTAAAAATACAAATTTAGAAGTAGATTTTTATGGCTTAGATGTTGAAGACCGCTTCTTGTTTGGGTTTGGTATGGATTACCGCGGTTACTGGCGTAATGCCGAAGGTATCTACGCGGTTAAAGGAATGTAAATCGTTGAAGATTTTTTTCGCGAAAAAAGGCGGCTATGGAAACATAGCCGCCTTTTTTTTTAGAGTATTTGTACTAAATAAAAAATAGTATTATCGATAAAAATAACATTATTAATAAAGTTTTCTATGGGACTTTCTTTTTAAAATGACAGGGTTATGATAGCCCGAATCGCAGATCACGGATTAAATTTTTAAGGTAGAACATTGCATGAACGTACTACTTTAGAATGACAGAACTGTTTAAAGGATTTGGCCACGTTAGGCTGGTAGAACAACAATAAAAAAAAGTAAAAACACAAAGCAACGACATACAAGGTAGTTATTGATGGAATATTTTTTGACGGGTGGTACCGGATTTATTGGCCGCTTTTTAGTAGGAAAACTTTTAGCGCGCGGTGGTACTGTGCACCTGCTGGTACGTGAACAATCTAAGTACAAACTGGATGCAATCAGAGAAAATTGGGGCGTGGATGAGACCCGATTGAAGGCTGTAGTGGGTGATCTCACCAGTGACAATCTCGGCATCGATGCTAAAACTCTAGAAGCGCTAACGGGAAAGGTTGATCACTTTTTTCATCTAGCGGCTGTCTATGATATGAGTGCCGATGAAGAGGCCCAGCAAGCGACCAATATTGATGGCACTCGAGCCGCAATAAATACCGCCGATATTATGGGCGCGAAACACTTCCACCATGTTTCATCGATTGCAGCAGCCGGTTTGTTTAAGGGTATTTTCCGTGAAGATATGTTTGAGGAAGCGGGCAAGCTAGATCATCCGTACCTGATGACCAAACATGAATCTGAAAAAGTCGTTCGTGAAGAATGTAAAGTGCCTTATCGCATTTACCGCCCTGGTATGGTGATTGGTCATTCTGAAACAGGCGTGATGGACAAGATTGATGGTCCATATTATTTCTTCAAAATGATTCAGAAAATTCGTCGTTCATTGCCACAGTGGTTTCCAACGATTGGTATTGAAGGCGGCCGTTTAAATATTGTTCCTGTGGACTATATTGTTAATGCGATGGATCACATTGCACACGCTGATGGCGAAGACGGTAAGTGTTTCCACCTTGTCGATTCTGATCCTTATAAAGTCGGTGAAGTTTTAAATATTTACAGCGAAGCGGGCCATGCGCCTAAGATGGGCATGCGCATTGATTCTCGCATGTTCGGATTTATCCCGCCGTTTATTCGTCAGAGCCTGAAAAATCTACCACCGGTGAAACGCTTGGTGAGTGCTATTTTGGATGACATGGGTATTCCACGCTCAGTGATGTCTTTCATCAACTATCCAACACGCTTTGATTCTCGTGAAACTGAGCGCGTGCTACAGGGAACAGGTATCGAAGTGCCTCGCCTTGAAAGTTATGCGCCGGCGATTTGGGATTATTGGGAGCGTCATTTAGATCCTGATTTGTTCAAAGACCATACTCTGAAAGGCCGCGTTGAAGGTAAAGTCTGTGTGATTACCGGTGCTACTTCGGGTATTGGTTTGGCAACCGCAGAGAAGCTAGCCGAAGCGGGTGCTATTTTAGTGATCGGCGCTCGTACTCAAGAGACGCTGGATGAAGTGACCGAGTCTTTGAAAGCTAAAGGTGGCAATGTTCACGCTTATCAGTGTGATTTCTCTGACATGGATGACTGTGATCGCTTTGTTAAAGCGGTATTGGCTGACCATGGCCATGTCGATGTACTGGTGAATAACGCCGGTCGTTCTATTCGTCGTTCATTGTCGCTATCGTTTGATCGCTTCCATGATTTTGAGCGTACGATGCAGTTGAACTATTTTGGTTCTGTGCGTTTGATTATGGGCTTCACGCCTTCAATGCTAGAGCGCAAAAGTGGGCATGTTATTAATATTTCATCGATTGGCGTACTGACTAACGCACCGCGTTTCTCGGCTTATGTTGCGTCTAAATCGGCACTGGATTCATTCAGCCGATGTGCGGCTGCTGAGTGGTCAGATCAGAACGTTAAGTTCACGACCATTAATATGCCGTTAGTGAAAACACCCATGATTGCACCGACTAAGATCTACGATTCTGTACCGACACTATCTCCGGAAGAAGCCGCAGACTTGGTAGCAACCGCAATTATTAAGCGACCTAAGCGTATTGCTACTCGTCTTGGAACGTTTGCACAGGTATTGCACGCGGTTGTTCCTAAAGTGGGCGAGATCGTAATGAACACTGGGTATCGTATGTTCCCAGACTCACCACCCAAAGTTGAAGGTGAGCCTGCTAAAAAGCAGAAGGTTTCTTCTGAGCAAGTCGCATTCGCAGCCGTTATGAGAGGTATTCACTGGTAGGTTGTACTTCTCTTAAGCCTGTCACATAAAGCCTGACTTCTTACCGTTCAATGCACTCTCTATGGGTACATTGAACGGTGAGGGCTCAGGCTTTTTTCTTTTATCGGATATCAATCCACTGCTCACCTTAAATTACTTCTAAAACGTATTTGCTAAATCCTTCGAAAAGCTGCATTATGACGATTCGTCAAATTTGACGAATCGTCATAATTTGTGATTTTAGAGAAAGCTGAGCAGTAGAGTGAATAGAAAATTGAGCATTGAAGTAGGGCCAAAGTGAATGAGCTTATCTAAAAGCGAGCAGAAAAAAGCCGACCGCGAACAAGAGCTGCTTGATTTGGCGATCTCTATTATTAATGAAGAAGGCTTTGCCGCACTGAGTCTAGAGAAACTAACGGCTAAATCGAAATATTCAAAGGGCACTATTTATAATCATTTCACGAGCAAAGAAGACTGCTTATTAAGCTTAAGCATTCGTGCGGTGGGGTCGATTATGGAGCTGTTTTATCGCGCTATTGTGTTTGATGGCAGCTTACGAGAAAAAGCCGTTGCCATTCACTATGCCTATCAGTTGTATGCGCGTCTTGAGCCTACCTTATTTATGGCGGTATTGAGCAGTAAAGCACCGGGAATGCGCGAGAAAGTTTTGCCTGAAAAATTGGCAATTTTAGATTCTCATGAAGATACGATTAACAAATTTAGCGACCAGATGTTTCGTAGCGCGATTACCAATGGTGATTTAGAGCTGCCTTCTCATCTATCGATTGAAACGCTGTATTTCTCTAATTGGGCGATGTCGTTTGGTACTAATATGCTTGTGATGACTGCGCCAGAATCTCAATTGGTGAATCGCTTGAATTCCAATACGCTCGTGCTGCAAAACATCAGTATTTTGATGGACGGTATGAACTGGAAGCCGTTATCAAAAGATTGGAATTACCAGAAAACCTGGCAGCGAGTAGAAAAAGAGATTTTTGCCAAAGAAGTCGCGCAGCTTTTGTTATTAGATTAGATCTAAGACGACCTCTAGCAGCTTCTAAAAAGCACATTGAAAATACATTTAAAAAAGAGAAAAACCGCAGCGGTAGTAACCGTAGTACTTAAATGAAAGATGTAAAACTTATAAACAATAAAAATAATAACTTTAAGGATTCAATATGGATCAGCCCATAGCAAAAAAAGGACTTAGACAGGCTTGGCTTAATAGCATTATTCGCCATCCCTGGATTATTATATTAATGGTCGTAGCCATTGTCGCTGCGGTCTCTTATGGCGGTAAAAACTTATACTTTCGCGCCGATTATAAAGTCTTTTTCGATAAAGACTTTCCTCAGTTAGTTGCTCATGAAGAAATGCAGCGCTTATTTAATAATAATGACAACGCTGCGTTAATAATTGTGCCAAAAGAAGGCACGGTTTTTACGGAGCCTATGATGACTTTGATAAAAGAATTAACCGATGAAGCATGGCAAACGCCGTTTTCGAGCCGAGTCAATTCTATTACTAATTATCAACATACCCGTGCAGAAGACGATGACCTGATTGTTGAAGATTTAATCTTAGAGGTCAACACGATTAATGCGGAGTCCATTCAGTTAACCAAAGACGTTTCGACCACCGAGCCTGCTTTAGTGAATCGACTGGTATCGCCAGATGGTAAAGCAGCAGTGGTGAATATCACGATTCAACTGCCCGATAAAGAAAACCGAACCTCAGAAATTATTGAAGTCACAGAATATGTGAAGGCCATGACAGATCGCTATGCCGAGCGATATCCTAATGCAGAGTTTTATCATACCGGTGTAATTTTATTAAATTACAGCTTTGCGACGGAAGGTCAAAAAGACATGCTCACGCTAGTGCCGAGTATGTTTTTGCTGATTATCTTAATGCTCACGGCTCTATTGCGCAGTATCACTGGCATGTTAATGACCCTAGTCGTTATCTTTTTTAGCATTACCGCGACGATGGGCGCTGGTGGTTGGCTTAGCTATTTCTTATCGACAGGCACTATTAATGTACCGATTGTGGTAATGACATTAGCCGTAGCCGACTGTGTGCACCTAGTGGCGTCAGCGCAATTTGCAATGCGCGAAGGTAAGTCGCGTGAAGAAGCGGTTGCCTTTGCGATGGATTTAAATCTTATGCCGGTCTTTATTACCAGCGCGACCACTGCGATTGGTTTTTTAACCTTAATGTTTTCCAAATCGCCAGTGCTCTCAGATTTTGGTGAGTTGAGTGCCATTGGGGTGATGGTGGCCTTCTTATTATCAGTGACGTTATTACCCGCCTTACTGGTGGTTATTCCGATGAAAGTTAAGCCTGCCTCTGAGAATAAAGACGGCATGGAAAAATTAGCCGATTGGGTAATTAAACATAACAAAGCCATATTACCAGTCAGTGCCGGTGTGATGCTGTTTTTTGCCTGCTTAGTGCCGCTCAACAAAATTAATGATGAGTCGACTAAGTACTTTGCGCCCTCAACAGATTTTCGTCAGTCGGTTGATAAGCAAGAGGAAACCATTTCAGGCATGACCATTATTAACTGGGCTTTATACAGTGGCGAAGCAGAAGGTATTAATAACCCAGAGTTTGTACAAGTCATATCTGACTTTAGTGATTGGTTGCGTGATCAGCCAGAAACAGATCATGTGGATACAATCTCCGATACTATAAAACGCCTGAATAAAAGCATGAATGGTGATGATGAAAACTTTTATCGTTTGCCTAAAGAGCGAGAGCTCATTGCTCAATACTTATTGATGTATGAAATGTCTTTACCGTATGGCCTAGACCTTACTAATCAGCTCAATATCGACAAATAATCTACTCGTATTGTCAGTACCTTAGAAAACTTGGGCAGTAAAGAATATGTGGCTCTAGAAGAGCGAGCGATGACCTGGTTTGCTTCGCATGCGCCCCATGTTCGTATCACGGCATCGAGCTCGGGACTGATGTTTGCTCATATTGGAGAGACCAATATGGACAGCATGATTATCAGTATGACGTTAGCGATGTTCTTGATTTCGGCGTTGCTGATTGTTGCCTTGCGTTCGTTCCGCTTAGGGATGATTAGCTTAATTCCTAATATAGGCCCAGCTGCAGTGGGTTTTGGTATTTGGGCATTAATATCGGGTGAAATAAACCTTGGATTATCGGTTGTTGTCTCAATGACACTCGGTATTATTGTTGATGATACCGTACACTTCTTAAGTAAATATCAACGCGCTCGTAATGACGGAAAAAATACAGAGCAGGCAATACGTTATGCCTTCTCAAGCGTTGGCAGAGCCATGACCATTACGACCTTAGTATTGTGCACAGGCTTCTCGTTATTAACCTTCTCGGCCTTTAGATTGAATGCCGATATGGGAATGGCCACAGCAATTATTATCTTTGTTGCCTTGGTTGTTGATTTCTTATTTTTGCCGGCTTTTTTACTGCTTACCGATAAGGATGATCAGGATGAAGTTCTTGTTCTCAAAAAAGCGTTAAATAAAAACGATATTAAATAAAAAAACGATAATAAATATAAAAGTAGGAGTTATCTTATGAATGCATTAACAAAACTAACCGCATCAATGGCAACGGCCGTTGCATTAATGTCGGGTATCAATGTTCAGGCAGAGCTTAACCTTGCTGGCTTGTCGCCAGAAGAGCAAGGCTTGGCCATTGCGAAAGAACGTAAGTCTCGTGATATTGGCTGGGGTGACTCGGCTTCTAGCGTGGTTATGACGTTACGTAATTCTCAGGGTGAAGAAAGTATTCGTGAAATGCGTATGCAATCGTTAGAAGTGAGCGATGATGGTGATAAAGGCTTAACCATTTTTGATAAACCAAAAGATGTGAAAGGAACGGCGTTTTTAAACTTCTCTCACGTTGATAAGTCTGATGATCAATGGCTGTATTTACCTGCCTTAAAACGTGTTAAGCGTATTTCTTCGCGTAACAAATCCGGTCCTTTTATGGGCAGTGAATTTGCCTATGAAGATTTGAGTTCGTTCGAGATTGGTAAGTACTCGTTCAAGTTGTTGGCCGAAGAAACGGTTAATGGCATCGAATGCTATAAAGTTGAACAAATTCCAACGGATAAAAACTCAGGCTATACCCGCCAAGTTGCCTGGGTCGATAAAGAGCACTTTCGTGGACAGAAAGTCGACTTTTATGACCGCAAAAAATCATTATTAAAAACCTTAACCTTGTCAGATCATAAACTGTATTTAGATAAGTACTGGCGTCCGATGAAGATGGATATGGTTAATCATCAAACCAAAAAGAGTACGGAATTGAATACTCTGACTCTAGAGTTTAAGACCGGCCTCAAAGATTCTGACTTTAATAAAGCGACCTTAAAACGTGCACGTTAATATTATGAATAGTGCCGATCTATTCAATAAAAGTGTATAGGATTTTTAATGGGTGAGTCATGAATAAAAAGTATTTAATGATGAGTGCGCTACTGGCTGCGAACGTAGCGCACGCGGCAGAGTTTGAAATCAGTGGTTATGTTGGGCTTGAATGGCGTGAGCACTTTGAAAAAGGCCAGTTCAATACCGCAAGCAGTGAGCAAGCGGATCGTCAAATCGGTTTGACCGCAGAACCCGAAATGGTTTGGTCGTTGGCCGAGGGTGAACATACGATTGTGTTTAAACCGTATGGGCGTATTGATAGTGCCGACGAAGAACGCACACATATGGATATTCGCGAACTTTCGTGGATGAGCTATGGTGATGATTGGGAAATAACGGCGGGTATCTCAAAGGTCTATTGGGGCGTTACTGAATCACAGCATTTGGTGGATATTGTTAACCAGACTGATTTTGTAGAAGCGCCAGATGGTGAAGATAAACTCGGCCAGCCAATGATTAAGTTAACGGCCATTCGAGATTGGGGTACGGTAACGGGCTTTATTTTACCGGGTTTCCGCGAGCGTACATTCCCTGGAGAAGATGGGCGCTTTAGGGCATCTTTACCTATCGACTCTAATACTGCGCAATACCAAGCGGCAGAAGAAGATGCCCATGTCGATTATGCGTTGCGTTGGAATCATACCATTGATGACTATGATCTAGGTGTATCGTGGTTCAACGGTACTAGCCGAGATCCTATTTTTACCCTTAATAATACCTTTACGGAAGCGGTCCCTTATTATGCGCAAATCAATCAGGTAGCTTTTGATTTGCAAGCAACACTAGATTCTTGGTTGTGGAAATTAGAGGCCATTTATCGCAGTTATGATGATTCTGTAAAAAGCCAGTTTGATGATCTTGGAGCATTAACTCAAACAGACTTTGGTATTACAGACTATAGCGCCGCGACGGGTGGCTTTGAATATACCTTTTATGGTCCGTTCGAAACGGTCTGGGATTGGGGAGTATTAGCTGAATATCAGTATGATTCTCGTCAAGATGCGAGTATCGCCAATGGCCAAAACGATATTTTCTTAGGCAGCCGACTTGCGTTTAATGATGCGGCGTCGAGTGAGCTACTAGCCGGTATAAGCCAAGACTTAGATCATGCTAATACCCAAAGCCTAGTGTTAGAATATGCAACGCGAGTTGGGGCTGGTCTTACGGTCAACGTGGATGCCTTTATCTTAATGTCAGACGATGTTGAAAATATAAGTCATACCTTTAAACGCGATGATTATGTGCTGGTTAGCTTGAATTATTATTATTGATTCGTTCAGTACTTGAATGAAAAATGAGAAGGCTATACTGGATATGAGTATGGCCTTTTTTTATGGCCGTATTTTGACGTTATTTTATCTGAACTTATGCTTAAATTTGAATCTAATGCTTCTATAAAACTCGATAAAAATGTCAATAAGCGTCAGCAAAATTCAGATTTTAGTAAAACAGTAAAAAATACTGTTTAAAATAGAGTAAAAAGTATCTTGGTTGCTATTCCGGATGTTATTGTCACTGCATAATTTAAGTTGAGAATGATTATTATTAATAAAAAGATGCCTGTCCCTTTTACGCTAGTCCTTTCACTCTTATTGAGTGCCTGTGCCAGTACTCAATCTTCGGCTGTAAAGGCCGTGAAAGACATTCCATTAAGCCCGGCGTTTACAGCGACAAGCGCGATATCCGGTATAGAAAGTTTAGACTCAGGGTCAGAGTCAGATCCAGGGTCAGAGTCGGATTCTGGCTCTAATAAGCACGTTGTGGATAAGTGGTGGCGTGATTTTTCAGACCCGCAATTAAACGGACTAATCGACCAAGCGCTGGCCAATAACTACAGCCTTCAAGCATCGCTCGCGCGCATTAAGCAAAGCCAATCCCGCTGGGACCAAGCAGGCAGTAGCAAAACTCCAAATGTTCAGTTAACGGCCCAACAATCTCGCCAGTGGCAAGATGGTTTACAGCAAGATGGCACCACCAAAGACCAATGGCAATTGGGGTTAAGTGCCAGTTATGAGCTGGATTTTTGGGGACGTATCGACAGTTTAGACGAGCAAGCATTGCAGCAGTTGAATGCCAGTCGTGCCGCTAAGAATATCCAAACCAATACCGTGGTGAGTCAGGTTGCATTGGCGTGGTATGGCAGTCTTCAAGAAAGCCAGCAGTTGTTATTATTGGGTCAGCAGCAAGCGCGTATTAAAAACGCTTTGGAGGTGATTCGAGGGCGCTACTTAAGAGGCAAGGTCAATGCGTCTGATATGTGGCAGCAAGAACAGCTGCTAGAATCGATTAATAGCGACATCATCGGTAGCGAAACTGCACTGGCCATTTATAAACAGCAGCTCGCGCTATGGATCGGTACCGTGAGTGTTGATCAAGTTTCTGCTAAAACGATGCCAGAGCCCTACCAAATTCCACGTTTTACAGACCCCATTGCTCAAGTCACTAGTGAGGCTTTGCATCAACGCCCTGATGTTAAGCAAGCCTATGCTCAAATCCTAGCCGCACAGGCGGGTTTACATGTCGCTCAGTCTAATCGTTATCCTAGATTTACGTTATCTGCGTCTTATGTCAGTGCGGTCGATACGCCCAGCGATATTTTAAATAACTGGATGACTAACTTGATTGCAGGCTTAGCGGTGCCATTAATCGATGGTGATAACTTACAAGCAGAAGTGCGTCGCAATCAAGCGGTTGTTGAAGAAGCCGTGGCGAACTACCAGCAGGTTATGTTGACTGCTATGCAAGAAATAGAGCAAGGACTGATTAATGAAACTCAACAGTTCTTATTATCCAAGAGCTTAGAATTGCAGTTGCAGTTAGCGAATAAAACTCAGCAATATTTAACTCAGCGTTACAGTAATGGGGCCGGAGACTTCTTGTCGTTATTAACGAACCAACAACAAACGTTGCAGCTTGAACGACAAGTACTCGCCGCCGACTACCAACAATTAAAATACCGGATACAGCTATTAACATCATTAAGTCATGGTCGATTTAGCATAGACAAGGTCATCGAGGGTGGGGATGAAGATGAGTAACATTAATAGCAACCATAACGAAGGCAACCATAACGAAGGAAGCGGCGGCTTGAAAAAGGCTTTTCTTTTACTGTTTATATTACTCATCGGTTTAATTATCGCTGCAGTCATTTATAAAACGGCGCCTAAACCTCAGCGTGGTGAAGAGGTTAAACAAGTACGCTTGGTTGAAATTCTTGAACTTAAACGCGTCACGTTACGTCCTCAGTGGCAGGGCGGCGGTGAAGTGTCTGCGGCGCAGAGAGTTCAGCTCAGTGCTCAAGTCGCCGGACGAATTGAACAACTTGAGACGCACGCTGTGCCCGGCGCAATTTTGGCCGAAGACCAAAGGCTGGCTTCCATTGAACAACACGATTATCAATTACAGGTTCAGCAACAGCAGGCCGCGGTGATTCAGGCTCAAGCGTCTTTAGACTTAGAGAAAGGGCAGGCCCAATTAGCCAAAGAAGAATACGACTTAGCTAAAGGCCAATTAAAGACAGAGCTTAAAAATAATGCACTGGTATTAAGAAAGCCTCAAATAGCCGCTGCTGAAGCGGGTTTAAAAACTGCTCAAGTAAATTTGGCCTTGGCAAAATTGAAACTTGAACGTACTGATATTCGTATGCCTTTTAAAGGGCAAATAATTAGCCGCAGCATTAATAATGGCAGCCAAGTGAATTCCGGTAGTATGTTGTTTGATGTGGTGTCGACCGATGAGTTTTGGTTGCAGGTAAAAGTACCACAGCAGTTTTTATTGATTCTAGATCGATCAAAGCCTGTTGTTATTACTTCGGGTAACCATCAGCGCGAAGCCGAAGTGCTGCACAGCTTAGTGGAGGTTGATGCCAAAGATCGCCAAGCAAAAATTCTAATTTCTATTAAAAATCCCGATAGCAGCGCTTTATTAATTGGCAGCTACGTGGATGTTTTATTATTTGCCGATACGATTGAAAATGCCTTTGTTATTGAAAATAAATACCTTAAAGACGATGGCAAGGTATGGGTCGTGAACGATAATAAATTGTTTAAACGTAGCCCTAAGGTTATTTATCAAAGCCGTGATAAAACCTGGATAGAAAGCGGTTTTATGGCAGGTGATAGTTTATTAAATAGTAATCTAGGCGTGGTGACAGAAGGCACACCGGTTCGAGTCTCAACTCAGCGTGGGAAGAAATAATGAATCGAGAACCTAGCTTGCATCGTGGCCCCGTTGCTTGGATGGCGCGCCATGGCGTAGCGCCTAACTTGTTTATGGCGTTATTGATTATTGGTGGCTTTTTGATGTCGCTGACAATTAAAAAAGAATTCATTCCTAGCTATGACGCCGATACCGTTATTGTTGATGTAGCTTATGCGGGGGCAACGCCTGCGGAAATAGAACAAGCGATTATTCTGCCGATTGAAAATGAAGTCGCCGCGCTTGATGGCATTAAAGATGTTAGCTCGGTTGCGAGCGCCAGCAGTGGTCGGGTAATACTTGAACTGATTAATGGTGTAGATCGGCAGCGGGCTTATCAAGATATTGAGCAAGCGGTGAGTCGTATTACAACGTTCCCGCTTGAAACAGAAAAGCCGATTATTAAGTTAGCGAGTCGCTCGATTGATGTGGCGACCTTAGCGATTTATGGCGATGTGTCTTTATTAGAGCTTAAGCATCTGTCCGAGGAAGTTAAGGATCAGTTATTAACCGCTGATGAAATTTCGACCATCGAACTGCGAGGAACCCCTAGCGAAGAAGTTCATATAGAAATTAGCCAAGCTAATTTACAGCGCTTTAACCTCAGCTTGACAGAAGTGGCTAACATCATTGGTCGCAACGCGATTGAGCAATCGGCAGGCAGTGTGCGTACAGAAGGTGGAGAAATTCTGGTCACGTTAAATGACCGCCGTTATTGGGCATCTGATTTTAGAGATATTATATTGCGCCATGATGCTTCAGGCATACTTGTGCAGTTATCCGATGTGGCAACGATTAAAGATGGTTTTTCTGACTCTAACCGCTCGGTGACTTATGATGAACAATCCGCTATTTCATTAAAAATCTATCGAGCCGAAGATCAAACACCGACCACGGTTGTTACGGCTATGTATGAAAAGCTTGATCAAATCCGACTGGACTTACCTGCGGGTATTGAAATTATTGTGGTTGATGATGACGGTGAAACCTATCAGCAGCGAGTTGGGTTGTTATTAAAAAATGCCACCATTGGGCTAATACTGGTGCTTTGCTTACTCAGTGTCTTTTTGGAATACCGTTTAGCCTTTTGGGTAACAATGGGAATTCCTACGGCGTTCTTAGGTTCTTTGCTCTTGCTGCCGTTGTTTGATGTGTCGATCAATATGATCTCTATGTTCGCTTTTATTATTGCGCTGGGTATTGTGGTGGATGATGCCATTATTGCCGGTGAAAATATTTATGAACACATGCAAAAAGGTATCCCCTTTTTAGATGCGGCGATCATTGGTGCGAAAGAAGTTTCTGTGCCGTTAGCCTTTGCTATTTTGACCAACGTCGTCGCCTTTTTACCGCTATTAGCCCTGCCGGGTATGATGGGTAAATTATTCTTGGCGATTCCGATTGTTGTTATCTGTTGTTTTCTTATTTCGTGGATTGAAGCGTTATTCATTTTACCGACTCACTTGGCGTCGTTAGAAAGAAGTAAGCCGGGTCGGTTTGGTCGTTTTATGAATGCCATTCAAAAGCCTGCGGATAAGAAATTACATAATTTTATTCATCTGACTTATAAACCAATACTCAAAAAATGCCTTAAATCACCGAGCTTAGTATTAGCGGCATCGGTGGCGGTTGCTATTGTCGTTTTATCGTACCCTATGAGTGGGCGTATGGGATTCAGTATGTTCCCGCGCTTAGAAGGTGAGTTTGTTGTGGCGAAAGTTGAGCTTGCGGCGAATGCACCTTTTAGTGAGGCGAAAGACGTGCGCCATTATTTGGAACAAAAATTACGTGAAGTGACTGACCCTATTGAAGCGGAAGGAACACCTTTAGTGATTAGTGTGCAAGGGGATATCTCAGATTCGAGTATTGAGATTGAAGCGCGTTTGGTCCCTACCGAAGTTCGGCCGATTGATGCGAACGAGGTGGTGGGTCGTTGGCGTGAAGCCATTGGAGAAATTCCCGGTATTCGCAGCTTAACCTTTGATGCCGAGCGTGGAGGCGGTCCATCAGGAGGCGCAGGATTAACCATCGAGTTAAAAGGCTCTAATAACGTTGAGTCACTTGCCTTAAGCGAAGCGTTAATGGCCGAAATGGCGACACTATCGGGGGTTGTGGATCTTGCTAGTAGCTATACCAATGGTAAGCCGCAGTGGGAAATTGAATTAAACGCAGCCGGACGCAGCTTAGGTTTGAATGCCAGCGACGTATCTGGGCAGGTGCGTAATGCCTTATATGGTGCACGTGCGCTTCGTCAGCAGCGTGATAGTAATGAAGTGACGGTCTTAGTGCGTTTGCCACTAGAAGAGCGAATGTATGGTACGGACATTAATAATTTACTGATCCAAACACCGGCGGGTGGCTATGTACCGTTGGCGAATATTGCGAATTTAAATAAGCAAATTTCACCGTCGCAGATTCGCCGTCGCGATGGCAATCAGATTATTACTATTACGGGGGAGGTTGAACCTAGAAGAATGATACCCGGTGTCATGTCGGTTTTGAGAGACGATATTTTCCCTCAGCTGCAGGCTCAGTATCCGAATATAGAAATGGGCTTTCGCGGGCGCCAGGCGGATACTCAAGAAACTGTGGATAGTTTAAAGCTGTATGGCGCGTTTTCGTTATTGCTAATTTATAGTTTGCTCGCGATCCCTTTTAAAAGTTATTCACAGCCGATGTTAGTGATGGCGATTATTCCGTTTGGGGCCGTCGGTGCCATCTTGGGTCATTTGATCTTAGGCGAAGATCTATCGGTGATGAGTATTATGGGCATCGTTGCGCTGGCAGGGGTGGTAGTGAACGACAGTCTAATCTTGGTCGATTATGCCAATAAAAAAGTCGCGGAAGGTTTGTCGGTTGTTGATGCAATTACGGAAGCAGGGGTAAGGCGTTTTAGACCGATTCTATTAACCACGCTGACTACTTTTGGTGGCCTTGCACCGATGGTATTTGAAACCTCGCGTCAGGCGCAATTTATCACGCCAATGGCGGTATCGCTGGGTTTTGGTATCTTGTTTACGACGTTTGTTTGCTTGTTAATTCTGCCCGCATTTTATGTGATATTAGGTGAATTTTTAGTTAAGCGCCAACTGCGCAGTGAATAGTCGATGATCGTGAGCATTAGATTGACGTGAGCTGGCGCTTAAATATTCAGTCCGTGTTCAGTTCTAGTTGAACCAAATATAAGCGCATATCGAACTCAAGCTGGTGGTAGTCGGGTAGCATGTGTTGGCAAAGTTGATAGAAAGCCTTGTTATGGTCTTTCTCTTTTAAGTGCGCCAATTCATGCACGACGATCATTTCTAAAAAAGCCGCCGGGGCTTTTTTGAACACCGAGCCAATACGAATTTCATTATTACTTTTAGTTTTTCCCCCCTGAACTCGTGAAACGTAAGAATGCAGACCTAGTGCATTGTTTACCACATGAATTTTATTATCGAAGGCAACTTTGCTCAGCGGGGCTGATTTTTTCATGTATTCGTTTTTCAAATCCATCACATAGGTACGTAACGATTTATCATTCGCGATATTGTGGGCTTGTGGATACTTCTTGGCTAAATAGCCCGACAAGGTTTGCTTATCGATCATCGCTTGAATCTGAGCTTTCAGTTCAGGCGCATAACCTGCAATGTAGCGTAATGGGTCGGTAGATTTGGTATTCATATAAAGACTTATTTAAAAGGTATATCCCAGAGCAAAGCCATAACGACGTTTATTATCGCCAGAGGTATGAACCTGTTCAACGAATCCTTGTAAGGTCCAGTGGTTACGCTTGTCGACCAGTTCATCGAAGGCTATTTCTGAGACTATGCGAACACGGTTGGTTGAACTAAAGTCAGCGCTGCGCTGAATTTGTAAAAAGCGCCCTAAGCCAATACCGACATAAGGCTGAAGAAGGTTGTCGCGTTGGAAGGTATTGGCACTGAACGAGCGTGCTTCAATAGCCCAATTGAAGAAGTAGACGTACATGCTGGCACCGATGTAGGGGGCCTGTTCGTTAGCATCATTGGAAATGCGGCCTAGGTAGGTAGAAACACCGAGGATTGACTGTGGAATCTCTTCACTTTCGCCAAAACGGCTGTTGGAGAAGGCCTGGCTTTCTAAGCTGAGGCATAATAGGGCAAAGGTCAGTAGACGTATCATTAGCATAATGAATAAAGTTAATAATGTAAGAAAGCCTATTGTAGCGACTTAGTGGCTGTTAAACTGCATAAAATTTTGTGGAAATGACTATGACTCAAGCAAATAACCCTTTACATGGCCTTACGCTAGAAGCCATTGTGACCAAATTGGTTGAATTTTATGGCTACCCTAAGCTTGCTAGCCAGATTAATATTAAGTGTTTTAAAGAAAATCCCAGTATTAAATCCAGCTTGAAGTTTTTACGTAAAACACCTTGGGCACGGGCGAAGGTTGAAGAGCTGTATTTAAGCACACGCTTTGAAGTAACTAACAGTCCTTGGTCTCAGCAGTAGGCTTTGGTTTAATACCTGCATTATCTTCGCAAAAGGTGATTCGCAACAGATTCTCCGCAAAAGATACCCCTCTTATCCTAAGACAGACTTGTCATATTAAGATCTCCTTTCGCTAGTGTTTGATGACGCTAGCGGGTTAAATCAGTTCTGAAAATCCATCATCATTCTGTTATTATCCGCGCTTCAAAAATTTAGGGGTTGGCAGCGCATGGTCCAAGATTTCATTAAAACGTTCTCGCCAAATGTGAAGAACGATACTTTATCCGGCTTAACTGTGGCCCTTGCCTTGGTTCCTGAAGCCGTGGCATTTGCCTTTGTGGCAGGTGTTCATCCGCTAACAGGTCTTTATGCTGCCTTTATGGTTGGCCTAATTACCGCCATTATGGGCGGACGTCCTGGTATGATCTCAGGTGCTACTGGTGCGTTGGCGGTTGTGATGGTGGCTTTGGTTGCACAAGCTGAGCGTGACTTTGGTGCAGGAATGGGGCCTCAATACTTATTCGCCACCGTGGTCTTAATGGGTATTATTCAAATTGGTGCGGGTGCCTTAAAACTGGGTAAGTTCATTCGAATCGTACCGTATCCTGTGATGCTAGGGTTCGTAAATGGCTTGGCTATTGTGATTTTCTTAGCGCAAATTCCTCAGTTACAAGAATCGACTCCGGGTGGTAAATGGGGTTGGACGGAAGGTAGCTGGTTAGCGGGTAACGAGTTGTACATCATGATCAGTATGATTGCTGCGACGATGTTTATTACCCATTTCTTGCCGAAAGTAACGAAAGCGATTCCTTCTGCATTAGCCGGTATTCTAGTGGTTAGCTTAATTGTAATCGGACTAGACCTTAATACTAAGACCGTGGGCGACCTAGCAAGTATTGCGGGCGGCTTGCCGACATTTGCTGCGCCAAACGTACCGCTAACAATGGATACTTTGTTATTTATCTTACCGTTTGCTGTAATTCTTGCTGCGATTGGTTTGATCGAATCGTTGTTAACCATCACGGTTATTGATGAGATGACGGATACGCGTGGCCAAGGTAATAAAGAATGTGTCGCTCAAGGTACGGCTAACGTTGCGACGGGTTTCTTCGGTGGCATGGGTGGTTGTGCGATGATTGGCCAGTCGATGATTAACGTGAATTCGGGTGGTCGTGGTCGTTTATCCGGTATTGCTGCAGCCTTGTTCTTATTAAGCTTTATCTTATTCGCGTCACCTTTAATCGAGCAAATTCCAATTGCGGCCTTAACCGGTGTGATGTTTATGGTGGTTATTGGTACGTTTGAATGGTCTAGTTTCCGTATGATGCGTTCTATTCCTAAGCGTGATGCTTTTATCATCGTTCTAGTATCGGGTGTTACTGTTGTCACCGATCTAGCGATTGCGGTTGTTGTGGGTGTTATTGTGGCTGCGCTTAACTTTGCTTGGGAACATGCCAAACATATTTATGCAACAACGAAGACTGATGTAGATGGCGCTAAGATCTACGAGATTCATGGCCCATTATTCTTTGGTTCTGCGGCTAACTTTAAAGACTTATTCGATCCTAAATCAGATCCTGATAAGGTGATTGTCGAGTTTAAGAGTAGCCGTGTTGCCGATCACTCTGCGATTGAAGCGATTGATTCTTTAGCCGAACGTTATATTGCCGAAGGCAAAGAACTTCACTTGCGTCACCTGAGCCCAGAATGTCGTCAGCTTTTGAAGAAAGCCGGTGACTTGTGTGATGTGAACGTATTAGAAGATCCTAACTACCGTGTAGCGGTTGATAATCTTGCCTAATACTTTTAGCCAGACGCTTGTCGTTAGAGGCTGAAGTTAGAAAGAAGAAGTAAAAAATTAAGCCTTTTGCTAGCAATAGCAAAAGGCTTTTTTGTGCACTGTTTGTACGTTTGTATAGGGCGTGATTCGTTCTTCTTTACTCGTTCTTTTGTACTCATCGCAGGAAGAACGGCCCAGCTATTGGCTAGACGTTGCTAGCTCGGGAATAGAGATCTGTGTTGGCATGGTAATAATGAATGCGCAGCCTTTTGAGGCTTCTTGCAGTTGGATTGAGCCTTGCAGTGTTTGGTTGATCAAATTATAAACCAAGTGCATGCCCAGTCCTGTGCCCCCATAACCGCGCTTGGTGGTGTAAAAAGGTTCAAATATTTTAGCTTTGGCTTCGTTCGAGAGCCCTTTGCCATCATCGGCATATAAAATTTCAATTTTATCACCACGTCGATCGACTTCTATAGTGATGGTTCCGACCTTCATGTCTTCAAAGCCGTGCAATAGGCTGTTCATGATGAGATTAGTAATCACCTGGCTCAATGCGCCTGGGTAGCCATTAATTTCAATATCAGCACTGCAGCGCATATTGACGATATGCTGAGTCATTTTTAACTTAGGGTGCAGAGTGGATAAAATCTCTTGTAAGTATTCTTCGAGATTGAACTTTCGAAGCGCTTCTCCCGCCTGATCTTCGGAGATATGCTTAAAGCTTTTCACGAGCTTGGCCGCACGCTGAAGGTTTTTACTTAAAATATCGACACTTTCTTCCATGCTGATCATAAAATCGCTGAAGTTGTTCTTCGATATACTGCCATCTTCAAAGCGCTTATTCATATCTTTGAATAAGTCTTTAATAAAAGAGTGAGTTGTAATACATAGGCCGATAGGCGTATTAATTTCATGGGCGACACCCGCGACCATTCCGCCTAATGAAGATAACTTTTCTGACTCGATTAGCTGGCTTTGGGTATTGCGTAAATACTCTAAGGTCTGATGCAGTTCATCAATGGCTTCTTGTAGGTTTTCAGTTCGCTCTGCCACTCGTTGTTCGAGTTTATTATTGGTTTCGGCTAAGGCTTGCTGTACTTCCTCTTTGCTCTTTAATTCGCTATTCAGTTCGTTAGTAAGCTGGTTGAATGAACTCACTAATACGGATAGTTCATCGTCATAATCGGCGCGGTCAATGGCCAGTAGCTGATGATCTTTAGGCGCGTATTTTTTACCGAGCTGTTTGTTTAAATCAATCAGGTGTCGGGTCACTAAGCGATGAACTCGCCACAGCAGTAATAGCGCGATTAATAACCCTGCCAGTAATTGCATTACGATGATCTTGGTGGCGGACTTGATTATGTTCTCAAGGATTTCACCGCGTGCAAATCCTATTTCTAATTGGCCGATAACTCGGCCACTGTGTTGGATGGGCACAACAAAGTGATCATCTTCTGGGGTATTAGAAATACTTCCGGTTTCGAATTGGGTCGTGCCTTCGCTAGAGATGCGAACGTAACCGATGTAATACAAATTATTGATGCCTTCGCCTTGAACACTGATCTGTTTGCTATCAAAGTGCCAAAGAGCATTGGCTAGCGAGGTCATGTGACTGGATTGTATTTCTTGGACTCGGTTATAAAACTGGTTTTCTTCTTGTTTATAATTGATATAGATAAGCGCAACGGTTGCAAAGCAACTGATGACTATGGACGCTAATACGATGCTACTGGCGATACGCCAGGCAATAGGGATGTTTTTCTGAATAAAAATAATGGAGCCCATCGTGATAATTCAACCAATCTACTATATCTAGTGTAGTAAATTTTTACTACGCTGGGCTTAATTATTTAATACTTATTCTTTACTTCTCCTGAGAACAAAAAAGAGCAGTGGAATCAGTACTAATGTCATTAATGTTGATACCAAAATACCAAAGATTAATGAGATCGCTAGGCCGTTAAATATAGGGTCATCTAAGATGAAAAAGGCCCCTGTCATTGCGGCAATACCGGTTAATATAATGGGCTTGGCGCGAACGGCGGCCGATTGAATGACTGCTTTTTCGAGTGCCACACCCGTCGCGAGTTGCTGGTTAATAAAGTCGACCAATAAAATGGAATTGCGCACAATAATTCCCGCCAGCGCAATCATGCCGATCATCGACGTGGCGGTAAACTGAGCATCCATCAAAACGTGGCCAGGCATGACGCCAATGATGGTTAACGGAATAGGGGCCATAACCACTAACGGAATCAGGTATGAGCGAAATTGAGCAACGACTAATAAGTAAATTAAAATCATTCCTATTCCATAGGCAATGCCCATATCGCGGAATGTTTCATAAGTGATTTGCCATTCGCCATCCCATTTGATTTCAACATCTTGTGCTGTGCCCGGAGTGCTTGGCTGGGCGATGTATTTTTGTAACCATTCTGGGTGCTGATCGCTAATGCGTCCGGCAATATCAAATAAACCGTATAACGGGCTGTCTAGTGGTCCTGCCATATCAGCCGTAACAAACATGACTGGGCGTTGGTTTTTATGGTAAATCGTTTGTTCGATGGTTTCTTTTTCAAGGTTAACCACTTCTCCTAAGGCGATCATGTGGCCGCTTTGATTACGCACTTTTAAGACCAATAATTGTTCAAGTTGATCTCGGCTTTGCTGACCTAGGCGTAAGCGTATGGGCAGTGCATATTTTTGCTGTTCGCTATGCAGATAGCTAATGTCCCAGCCGTTTGTCGCTGCGCTAATGGCTTGAGTAATGGATTGCTCAGAAAGTCCTAACATCATTGCACGATTACGCTGAATCACGAGGTTCCATTGTTGCTGTGGCACATCAAGCCAAGTATCAACATCAACTACATCATCGGCTTGTTTAAAAATAGCTTCAATTTCTTTGCTGGCTTGCAACTGTTGCGGGTAGGTTAAGCCATAGACTTCTGCGCTGATTGGGGCCATAACGGGCGGCCCAGGAGGCACTTCAACGATTTTTACGTTGGCATTAAAGCGCTTGCCGATGGCTTGCAAAGGGCCTCGAAGTGCAAGAGCAATGTCGTGGCTTTGACGGTTACGATGAGATTTATCGACAAGGTTGATCTGCAGGTCCCCTTGGTGAGGCGCTTGGCGCAAATAGTATTGGCGAACAAGGCCGTTAAAATTGATCGGTGCTGTGCTTCCTGCATAGATTTCGATGTCTTTAACTTCTTCCATTTTGATGGCGTAGTCTGAAAGCTCATCCAGTACGCGTAAAGTGTGCTCAAGCGTCGTGCCTTCTGGCATATCTACAACGATTTGCAGTTCTGATTTATTATCAAAAGGCAGCATCTTTAAGACGACTAGCTTCATGACAGGCAAAGAAACGGCCAGCAAAATTAAGCTGAGTGTGACTAGCATTAAGGCTATGCGATTACGACGTGCTTTGGCATGCGTAATAAAAGGGGTCATGATGCGTTCAAAGAAACGATAGGTTTTATTCTCTTCAGCCGCAGTCTCCGTATCATTATGAGAACTCGAATGAGCCCCAGCACGGTTCAATAATTTGTAGGCTAACCAAGGCGTAATGATAAAGGCCACAAGCAACGAGATGAGCATGCCGGTTGAGGCATTAATCGGAATCGGGCTCATGTACGGCCCCATTAGTCCTGATACAAAAGCCATTGGCATTAAGGCCGCAATAACTGTGAAGGTCGCTAAAATAGTAGGACTGCCCACTTCATCAACGGCTTTCGGTATTAGGCTAAGCAGGCTCGATTTGTCTGATAGTGCATTCTTTTCTAACTGCATATGACGGTGAATATTTTCGACCACAACGATTGCGTCATCGACTAGGATGCCAATCGAGAAGATGAGGGCAAATAACGAAACTCTGTTTAAGGTGAACCCCCAAACCCAAGACGCGAAAAGTGTTAGCGCCAAGGTAATAAAAATTGCGCTACCCACGATCACGGCTTCGCGCCAGCTCATTGTTGCTAATACTAATAAGACCACCGCTAAGGTCGCAAAGAGCAGTTTTCCAATCAGTTTGTTCGACTTGCTTTCGGCGGTAATTCCGTAGTTGCGTGTTTCGGTGATTAATACAGAATCCGGAATAAGCCTGTTCTGTAGGGTTAATAACTGCTCACTGACCGCATTGGTAATATCCACGGCGTTCATGCCAGGTTGCTTGGCTATGACGAGGGTTACCGCGGCTTGGCCTTGTGGATTTTCGGGTGTTTTAATTAATACATAATTACTGGGGCTATCGGCTTGCAGAGTGATGGTGGCAATGTCTGATAAATACACCAATCCGCCGGGTTCTAAACTTGAGTCATCAGCCAGCTTGGTGCTCGCTCCGGTGCTATTGGCTATAACAAGATTTTTAACATCGTCTATAGAATTTAAAAATGCCCCAGCACGTAATTTAATGACTTGGTTATTGTCGATAATGGGGGTTAGCTGCCCACCGATATTGGCACTTTGTAAGCGTTGACTAATGTCGGCAAAGGTAATGCCATGGCCATTCATGCGGCTGCTATCAAGGGTGACAGTCACAACAGACTTATGTTCGCCTAGGGTGTAAACATCTCGGGTACCGGGGATGGTTTTAAGTTCCGTTTCTAAGCTATGAGCAAGGCGGGTTAGGTCTTCATAGCCAATGCGATTAGCACTGTTACTCGCATCAGGTTTTGCCGATAACGTAAGTGCCATAATCGGAACGTCGTCAATGCCCATTGGCTTGATCAGTGGTTTAGGAATGTTTAAACCTTGCGGTAACCAGTCGCTATTCGATTCTATTTGATTATAAAGATTCACGATCGCTTCTTGGCGTGGAATACCCACTTCAAAAGCAACGGTTAAAACCGCTTGGCCTGGGCTACTGATCGAGAAAATATCATCAACCCCAGCCAACTCGGCTAATACTTGCTGGGCTGGAATGGATATTAATTGCTCAACTTCTTTGGCGCTGGCACCGGGGTAGGCAATGAATATATTGGCGAAGGTGACATCAATCTGGGGTTCTTCTTCTTTTGGCGTGACGGCAATGGCAAAAAAACCAAGCAGCAGTGCGACAATTGCGAGTAGCGGCGTGAGCGCTGAATTTTGAAAGCTAGCGGCTAAGCGTCCTGAAATGCCTAACGGGCTGTTTGGCTCGTGGTTCATTATAGGGTCTCCTGTGCGTTGATCATCGCTGCGGCTAAGGCATCGATTGCTACCTTTTCACCCGCTTCTAAGCCCGACAGGATACGAATGCGACCGTCTGGTTGAGTTTGCCCTAAACGAACGTAGCGTAATTTAAAGCCATCATTGTGCTGAATAAAAAGACTCGCGACTTCTCCTTGTTGGAAAATCGCAGAAGCGGGTAGATAAATACCCCGTTGTTCACCGTTGGCTATTTGTACCTTGACCCAGCTGCCGGGCATTAAATGATCACGGCCAGCTGATTGAAAGGCTTCAGTCTTGTTAGCATTATCGAGTAAATCGATACGAGCACGTACACTGCTGTAGCGGCTATCGGCATAAGGAAATAAGGTGAACTGGCTTGTAGGGTATTGCTTACCATTGGCAATAATGTGAATGCTAGGATTGGCTGAATGGCTTACTGCGTGATTACTCGCTGGGATCTGGGTAGAAAGATTTTGGGTAGAAAGTTTTGTGGCTAGGGTTTGTGGAATATCAACCACAGCGCGCAAAGGTTTTAGGGCAAAGCCCGTCATAACCGGTTGGCCTGGGTTTACTAATTCACCCAGCTGTACAAAGCGTTGACGAACAATGCCTGAGTAAGGTGCGGTAATTCGGGTATACGTTACTTGCTCTTGTGCTTGTTCTACGAAGGCTTCTGCTGCGAGCACTGCTGCTTCGGCGCTATTTGCTCGGGCTAGGCTGCTATCAAACTCACCTTGAGATAAGGTCTTTTTACTCAATAATGAACGGTTACGTTTTAAAATAGTTTGGGTATCGCTATTTAACGCATTGGCTTGCGCAAGCGCTGCTTTAGCTTGGCTTAATGCGGCTTTTTGTTGGCTGTTATTAATGAGAATCAGTACTTGTCCGGCTTCAACTTTATCGTTGATATCAAAGTTTACCCTTTCAATAATGCCTTGAGTTTGTGCGGAAACCGTACTCTGTTTAATCGCTTCTAATTTGGCTTCAAGCAGCACGTAATGGGGGGCTGATTCGATCTGGGTCGTTATTACCTTAAGCGCAGAGCTAGGAGCAGGGCTAGACATCTGTAGGGAGATAGGCAGAGAGAAAGCAGATACAGAGGTTAGGCTAAAAACCATAGCTGCAAAAATGAGCGGTAGTGGATTGGCTAACATAAATAGTCCTCTCTCAGTCGTGAATATAAATTGATGGTATAAGTATATGCAGTCAAGTTATTACTATATTCCAATGCAGTGATATAGTAAAGGCGCATGCTAAGCATCGTGCTCTGTTAAGCATAGAAGTTGGGCGAGGATTCGCCCGACAGTCAGTGTAAGTTTGAGGATATAATCAAACTATTGGTTATAAATATGGAACAATCTATCTAATAACTTAATTTTGTTTATTTTATACTTAACAATAAACTGAAATCCTCTCTAAGCCTTATATTCAGTAGTCTGTTCAGAAATCTCTCAAATATCACTAAGACTGTTCCATTTTTGTCCACTAATCAGGTGAATTATAGGGTCTTAAACTGCGCAAAATTATGAAAGCGAGAGATTCTTATGAAAACTGCGTTAAATTCCCGTTACCTTATCTTCTTTGTGATGGTCGTTCTGACGGCTGCGTTTAGTATTCACGTAATTCAATACGATAAAGCGTATCTTTATGATGAAAATCAGTTGATGGAGCACGTTCAGCTGCTGTTATTGCTAGCAGTTGGTATTGTATTTTGGTCATTAGGCAGTCTGAAAAATTGGGATATTGTTAAGGCCTCATCGGCTAGCCTAAGTCTATTAGCGTACTTGGGGGCTGCTTTGAGTTTTAGTTTTATTCTTAGAGAAATGAGCGTTAAGAAAACCGACATTGAGTGGTTAATTTTTATTGTTGATGGCCAAGGTTTTAAGTTGGTTATGCTGATGGTTTGGTTGCCATTATTGTATAAGGCTTTTCAGCATAAAGCCGTTTATATTGAAATTATTAAGAAAGCGATTTTATCGCCTACTGCCGTTTTCTTGATGCTTGCAGCGGGTTTACTCGCTTCGGGTGGGCTGTTTGATAAGGAAATAATTGTGGTCGAATACTTCCGATTCTATGAAGAAGTACTAGAGATGAATGGTTATGGTTTTATGCTGCTCGCCGTTTTATCGTTTCGTCGTGACATGGTTTTAGCGGTCTGCGATTGTGAGAAAACCGCTAAGGCTAGCTTAGCCCGCGCTGCCGTTAATGCTAATGCGATGGCTAAGTACCCTAGTGATGATCGAAACATAGAAAAAACGGCATGATTCTTAATGCATATGCCACTAATGCATATGCCATTCGGGCTTAGGCAGAAAGACGTTCTTGTTCTAACAGTAGTTTTTGTTGTTGGTGTGTCGCTAGACCCACCACACTGCCTAAAATAATGAGCCCGGGTGTGAGATGTTTCATTTCTTCGGCCATGGCTGGCAAGGTCGCCAACGTTCCAAGTTGTGATGCTTGATTTTTACGCGTGCCTTGGCAGATTACTGCAACTTCAGTATCAGGCTGGTGGCCTTGTTCAATTAAGTATCGGCTGATGCTTTCAGCTTGATTCATACCCATATAGAAAACCTGAGTTTGCTTACTTTTATCAGTATGAGTAGGATCAAACTCTCCCGCACTTGAATGCCCGCTGTGCAGTAATAATGAATTACCATAGCCTCTGTGAGTCAGTGGAATATTACAGCTAGCAGCGCAACCTGCTGCAGCGGTGATTCCGGGTACGACGGTTGTTTCTACATTTCGTTCTTGTAAATACTCCAGCTCTTCACCACCCCGGCCAAAGATAAAAGGGTCGCCACCTTTTAGGCGCACAACACATTGATGGCGCAGGGACATTTTATATAAAAACTCATTAATTTCTGCTTGCGACATTTTGTGTGCACCGCAGCGCTTGCCTACATTAAAGCGTTTACAGTTATCTGGAATCATCGCTAAAATTTCTTCAGAAATAAGCGCGTCGTATAAAATAGCATCCGCACTCTGAATCGCTTTTAGCGCTTTAATCGTTAATAAATCTGGATCACCTGGGCCTGCGCCTACTAAAATCACATGTGAGTCATTCATAACTATTTATTCCTTTACGGTATTTCTTAATTTTCGAGTATTAGTTTTCACATTCCAGTTCTGTGGCTAGCGCTTCGGCTGGCACAGAAAATTGCTCGATTAATGTTTTTAATTCTGGGATGCAAGAGCCGCAGTTAGTTCCGCATTTTAATGTTGCACCTAAGTCGCTGGTATTATTGGCGCCATTCTCAACCGCCTTTTTAATTTGCTTATCACCAATTTGAAAGCAAGAACAAATAATGGTGCCAGGATCACTGGCGGCATTACCTTCTTGCCCCGATAATAATGCTCGACGTTGAAAGTCGGTGAGTTTTTGGCTATTAAAAATTTGGCTTAACCAGCGGCGGTTAGGTAAATCAAAATTAGGGCTTATAAATAAACTCGCCAGTAGGCGGTTATCTTTTACGATGGCGATGCGATGGGTGCCACTATGAACATCGTTAAAGATCAACGCTTCGCCTGCGGGTAATAATTCTTTTAGGGCTAGGTAAGCGGAATTAATGCATTGCTTACCCGACAACTCATAATAATGGGCTTGTTGGGTGTTTAGTGGATTTTTATTTTCACTATCAATGCCAGTATTACCGTCATTCTTATCGTCATTGTTATCGTCAGAGCTTAGGGTAAAAGGAACATGAGCCCAGTAGTCGGATACAGACGACAGATCTTCGGGTTGTTCGGCCAGCATTAAAAAGCCAAACCATTGCGAAGGGTATTTTGTGATGGCAACGGGTGTGTGTTTGTTCTCTGGCTGGCCAGACACAGGGCAAGTAATTGAATTAACCAGCACGCCCATGCGTCCTTTACTCGCGAACTGACTGGTCCAATGCATTGGTACAAAAATATTACCGCGGGTTTGAGCTTTGGTAATTTTTACTCGTACAATCATATCACCATGATCATTATTAATAATCGCGAGGTCATCTTGTTTGAGTGAATTCGCTGCAGCATCGTCGGGGTTAATATCGACAAAAGGTTCAGCAATGTGTTGCAGCAGTCGGTCGGTTTTACCCGTTCGGGTCATGGTATGCCATTGGTCACGAATACGCCCAGTATTCATGATTAACGGTAAGGCATCGGTTATCTTTGCAACAGGAAGGCGAGCACTGATCGCAACAAATTGTCCGCGTTGATTTGGGGTGAAAAATTTACCATCAGCAAAAAAACGTTGGCGACCTAAAGGGTATTCTTTATTCACAGGCCACTGAATCGGTTGTAACTCGTCATAGGCTTCTTGGTTTAAATGGGCCAATCCTGAAATATCAAAATCACGAGCAGGGAAATTGTCATAGCCATTTTCAAACGCAGAAAGCCCTGCGTGCTCGCTAAAAATCTCAGACGGATGTTGGTAATTAAAGGCTTCTGTATAGCCTAGCTTTTGTGCAACTTGGCTTATGATCCACCAATCGGGTTTAGCATTGCCTATGGGCTGTATGAAATTACGTTGACGAGAAATACGACGCTCAGAGTTGGTGACTGTGCCATTTTTCTCTCCCCAGCTGGCCGCAGGTAATAAGACATCGGCTACTTCGGTCGTATCTGTTTTTTCTAAACAGTCGGATACAACCACCATTTCACATTTTAATAATGCCGCTTTTAATCGATCTGCTTCTGGCATACTCACTAATGGATTTGTTGACATAATCCAAATGAATTTAATCTCACCGCTCTCAACTGCATCAAACATTTCAACGGCTTTTAAACCATTTTGAGTGGCAATGTTGGGCGCATTCCAATAGCGAGTGATGCGATCAACTTCTTCGGGTTTTTCAAAGTGCATTCGACACGCAAGTTGATTTGAAAGGCCGCCTACTTCACGTCCACCCATTGCGTTGGGCTGTCCAGTAATTGAAAACGGCCCTGCGCCAGGTTTGCCAATACGGCCCGTTGCTAGGTGGCAGTTAATAATGGCATTGCATTTATCGGTGCCAGAAGAACTTTGGTTAATGCCCTGAGAATAAAAGCTAAGGGTTTTTTCGGTTGTGCTGTACCAGCTAAACAGTTGGGCAATATCCACTTCGGGTATACCACAGATTTTTGCAATATCTGCCAAGCTATTTTTATGACTGCATTCATCTTTGCGCTCACCTTCTAGCTTTTCTTCACCCTCTAGTTTTTCCTCACAGTCTGATCTTGCCAGTTGTACTGCTTGTTCAAAGCCATCGGTATGTTGGTTGATATACTCTTGATCGCAATGACCGTTATCGGCTAAGTAGGTTAATAACGCATTGAATAAGAACGCATCGCTGCCAGAGTTAATCGGTAAATGTAAATCTGCAATATCGCAGCTGGCTGTTTTACGCGGATCAATCACCACGATTTTTAAATTAGGGTTATTGTTTTTAGCGGCAACCATGCGCTGATAAAGAATAGGGTGCGCCCAAGCAGGGTTGGCACCAATAATAATTAATAAGTCGGTGGCTTCTATATCGTCGTAACATACCGGAACGGTATCACTACCAAATGCACGTTTATAAGCCGATACCGCAGATGACATGCATAAGCGAGAATTGGTATCCATGTTGGCACTGCCGATAAATCCTTTTATTAGTTTATTGGCGACATAATAATCTTCGGTGAGCAGTTGGCCCGAGCCGTAAAAGGCAATAGCGTTTGGGCCGTGGTCTTTCACAACTTGTTGGATTTTATTAGCAACGGTGCTGAGTGCGGTTTCCCAATCACTTTCTTGGCCATGAACTTTTGGATTTAAAAGACGACCTTGAATCGACAGTGTTTCGTGTAGAGAAGAACCTTTAACGCATAACTTACCTAGGTTGCTTGGGTGAGTTTTAAGCCCTGATGCCTGGGATAGATCTTTTGGCATTTGTACACCACAGCCTACACCACAATAAGGGCAGGTTGTTTTACAGCTATCGTTTGGCAGGTTATTCATGGTCTCTCTTTCGCTAAGCTCACTTGATATGACATAGCTCTATTCAAGAAGGGTGCCAGTGCGATAATTTTTTTAACGATAGTTAAACGCTGGGCTAAAAGTCGCATTAAGAAGGAAAAATAGATAATTTGCGCACTAAAAGAGAGCTGATGATCTCTTTTGGTGCGTAAAATGGAAAAAGTTAATGTATTAAAGTATCACGCACATTAGATATCATGCACAGTCACTACTCATGCGCAGTCACATTCATGCGCAGAAGGCTTGGCCAAAAATTAGATTTTTTCGAATCTCAGTAATGTCGCGCTTTTGTTGAAGTAGTTCGAAGTACCACTGGCTATCGACGACATCGCCATACAGCACGGCGCCTATCACTCTTTGCTTGCTGGTAATTATTTTTTTATAGATAGAACGTTCGATATCATTGAATTCAATCACTTCACATTCTTGTTCGCTTTCATTAGGGTTGATAATGCCCATAGAGTGCACATCTATGCCGCTCACCTTTAACTTGGTCGCGAAGGCTTCTTCAGTATAAACAGGCATTTTATCGCTGGGGGCTAATAATAATTGCTGCGCTAAAATACGCGCCTGATTCCAAATCGGTGCAACTAAACCGTAGGTATTTCCTTCAAATTCACAGCACTCGCCTAGCGCGTATATAAGGTCATCTGAGGTTTTGAGTTGCGCGTCTACACAGATGCCTTTTTGTACTTTTAAACCACTGGCTTTAGCGAGAGGCGTGCAGGGAATAATACCGGTTGCAAAGACGACAAGATCAGCGCTGATCGCTTCACCGTTATCGAGCTCAACTGCGCAAACCTTATGAGAATCTGATTCAGCTATTTGCTCACCGGTTAGCCCAAGAGGGCCAAAGCCGGTGACAATCTTGATGCCTCGGTGTGTTAGCTCTTTGATTAATAGATCAGACGCCGCTTGGTCGATTTGGCGGTTCATTAGCACATCACGGCGGTGCAGCAAGGTGACGTCCATACCTTGTTTAGCTAGACCTACCGCGGCTTCTATTCCTAATAGCCCTGCACCAATAACAACGGATTTTTTATAATGACGAGTTACCTGCTGCATAAAATCGACATCGATTAATTTACGAAATCCGATAACGCCTTCTAACACGTTAGGCATTTCAGTGCCGGGCATCGGCGGTATAAATGCGCGCGAACCGGTGGCGAAAATGAGTTTGTCGTATTTGAATTCGCGGTCATTTTTACAGCTGAGTATTTGCTTTGAAGTATCAATGTTGATAACGCGATGATTGAGCAATACCTGAATATTACGCGCTTGGTACCAAGCATCATCACAGGGGGTAATACTTTGTAGATCGGTTTCTTGAGCTAATAAAGACGATAGCATTATACGATTATAGTGAGGAACGTTTTCGGCGCTGAGTACAGTTACTTGGTAGGTCTGCTGGTATTCTAGCTCTTTTAATAGCTGCATGGTGGCTAGGCCATTACCTATGATTACTAGCTGCTTTTTCATCACTACTTCCTACAACAATTACTGAACAAAATTGAATGTGATCGTTTCTATTGGCTACAAATAAAAACGGAGCATAAGGCAAGCCTTATACTCCGTTTCACTTTGAGTTATGAAAAACTCAGTTCACATTTAAACCCTGTTAAGAGTTGTTATTAGAACTTAGCTTCTGCCCATACCCATAGCTTGTCAGTATCTGTACCCGTATCACCTTCAGAGTACTGAGCAAACTTAATGCCAGCACTGAAGTTATCATCAAACTTCTTCGCAGCCAGTAGGTTAATTTCGCTACCTAGGTCATCACTATCTTTGTTAGTGCTGAAGTCGTGGTAAATTGCGGCTAACTTAATACCTGCCACTTTACCGGCAACTTTTGCATACGTATCGTTTAGGCCTTTATTTGCCGTAGTACCTGAAGTACCTAAGAACTGATCTGCCCAACCGTTGTGCGCGTGCTTGGTCGCTAGTGGTGTTTCGAAAGCATAATCGCCATCACCGCCAAGTACTTCCATACCGGCTAATAAAGTAACGCCATAAACGCTAGCACCCGCTTCAATCAAGGTGTATTCAGCATCGTTATCTTTTGCGCCCGTTACGCCTGAATTTTGAGTTTGAGAGGCGTACTCTGCGGCATATAATACGTTTACATTGTCGGTTGCGGCTGCTTTGCCTTTAAAACTTAAACCGAATGTATCGTGAGTAACGTCAGTTGCACCGCTTTTATTGTTTAATAAATACGCATAACTAACGACTTTACCAAAAGGTGTTTGATAGCCAATGTTTAATAAGTGGTTTTCAGCTTCTTGGTCTTCAAACTTAATGGTATTCACTTGGTTAATGTACGCATACGTTGCGGACAGGTTCTCAACCATCGTGAAATCAAGACGGGCAGCATCATACGTTTGCTCATTTTGACGCCAGCCAACGTTACCAACGAAGCGAGCGTTATCAAATATAATGCGCTGGCGACCTAATGTTGCGCCAAAGATATCTGATTTATAGCTTACTTGAGCACGGTTAATATCACCGGTTGCTGGATCGATGACTTTAGATTTAGTGGCATCATTATCACCAAAATCGGTGCCTGAATTATAGGCGTCTTGCAAAGCTGTGACGTGATCGTATTCAGCGAGAACTTTAAATCCAGCCATACTTGCTGTTTCATAACCTAAGCGCGTGCGCGCAGTCATGGCGATAGCGTCATCGACCGCATTGTCTTCTTGAACGATTTCGTTACGAACACGCAGTTCGACAATAACATCACCGTCTTGTACGAATTCGCTAAATGATTGTGCCTGAGTCGGCATGGCAGCCGCTAAAAGAGCAGAACTAATGGCGCTTGCTAGGATAATTTTTTTGGTCATTTGAAACTCCTGGTTTTAATTAAACCTTAAATATGAAACTTTATTTTTACAATAATATGAGTTTTAAGCACTTTGCTTGTCTACTCGATTGTGCTTTTTAGTAGGCTTAATTAAAGGCTCTACTTTACGTTGCTTCTCGTATAAGAAGCTTAAAACTTGTTGGCGATATTGATTGTATTTAGCATCATCTGCTAGCTCAATTCGGTTTCTAGGGTGAGGCAGATCTATTTCTAAAATCTCACCAATGGTGGCTGCAGGGCCATTGGTCATCATTACAATGCGATCCGATAATAAAACTGCTTCATCAACGTCATGGGTAATCATGATGATGGTATTGCCTAAATCTTTTTGAATCTCCATCACTGAATCTTGTAAATGAGCGCGAGTTAATGCATCGAGAGCACCAAAAGGTTCATCCATTAATAAAATTTTAGGTTCCATCGCTAAAGCACGAGCGATGCCAACACGTTGTTTCATCCCCCCAGATATTTCATCTGGGCGTTTATGCATCGCATGGCCCATATGAACTAAGTTTAGGTTGTGCTCGATCCACTCCTTCATCTCGTTTTTGTTTTTACTTTTATCAAATACCGTTTTAACCGCTAACTCTACATTCTCATAAGCGGTCAGCCATGGCAATAGTGAATGATTCTGAAAAACCACAGCTCGTTCTGGACCTGGTTCATTAACTTCTTTGCCCTCTAGTACCGCTCCGCCCTCAGTCGCTTGTAATAAACCTGCGACAATATTTAATACCGTTGACTTACCACAACCTGAGTGTCCTATAAGTGAAATCATCTCACCTTTGGCAATTTTTAAATTGACATCGGTCAAGGCTTTGAATGAGCCTTTTGGGGTTGGAAACTCAATGCCAACACCGGTTAGCTCTAAAATAGGGTTAATTACTTTATTCGTCGCATTCATTATTTTTCTCTCTTACTTATATTTTTTTACTATTAGCGAATTCCGTTTTTTAGCCATTAATGAATCAACGGAGTACAGCTTGTTTATCCCAAGAGAAAATGCGCTGAAGCATTAGCATAATTCGGTCTAATAAAAATCCAATTAAACCAATTACCAGTACGGCGACCATGATGCGCCCTAATGAATTTGAGCTACCGTTTTGAAATTCATCCCAGACAAATTTACCAAGCCCTGGATTTTGCGCGAGCATTTCAGCAGCGATCAGTACCATCCAAGCAATCCCTAGAGATAAGCGCAGGCCGGTAAATACCATTGGGATCGCTGAAGGAATGACGACCTTAAAAACGTGAGTCATAGGCTTCAGGCGTAAAACTTTGCTCACGTTTAATAAATCAGGGCTTATGGAAGCTGTGCCGACGGCAGTATTGATCACTGTTGGCCATAAAGAGCAGAGCAGCACAGTAATCACCGAGGTGATAAAGGACTTGGCAAATAAGGGGTCATCACTGGTATAAACAGCACTTACAACCATCGTCACTAGGGGTAACCAAGCCAGTGGTGAAACCGGTTTAAACAGTTGGATAACGGGATTCGCGGCGGCATATAGGTTTTTACTTAGGCCGATCATAATACCGAGTGGAATTGCGACAATCGACGCTAATAAAAAGCCCGTCAATACTGTTATTAAGCTCGTACCGATTTGATCGATAAAGGTCGGTTTACCAGTATAGTTACGAATCTTAATTTCATAATTGGGATCTTCTGCTAAACGCGCATTATTTCTATCTTCTTGGCGCTGATAAAAAGCGACTTCTTTCTCGCGTTCTATATTGTGCTCACTGATTAACGATTGAAACTGTTCAAGTGCTTTTGTCGGTCCAGGGAATTCCCCTAATGAGGTATTAATATTTTGTGCAACTGCCGCCCAAATAAATAAGAAAAATAATAAACCCGCTATGGGGAGCATGATGGCCTTGACTGCTTCTTGCATCCAAATAGGCATTACGTCATCGGATAAACTGCCCCAGTTAAAAAAACTGTGGGGCAATTTGTTGATTTTGTTGTCCATAAGAACCTCTCGTTTTGTACGTTAGCCGTACAGCTATTCTTTGATAAATTGGGCTCGCAAGTGTGGTATGAACTTGCTAGCCCGTTGAATTTAGTTAAAGTTTGTCTTTTCCTTTCAATCCAATAGTAAATTTATCAAGGTAAGCATTTGGCTGGCTGCCGTCATAAACGATATTGTCAATGAAGTGTTTTTGCGGTGAGCGATAGCCTGATTCTGATGTGAAATCTGGGAAGTCTTTAGCGTTTACTTTTCCTTCTTCAATCAATTCTTTAGCCGCACTTGCATAGATATCAGGACGGTATACTTTTTTGGCTAAGTCCTTATACCAACTATCGGACTTCGGCTCAGAAATTTGTCCCCAACGGCGCATTTGCGTTAAGTACCAGATGGCATCCGAGTAATATGGGAAGGTTGCGTTATGGCGAAAGAAAACGTTGAAATCGGGCACTGCGCGTTTATCGCCTTTTTCATATTCGAAGGTCCCTGTCATGGAATTCGCGATGACGTCGTAATCGGCTCCTACATATTGACTCTTGGCTAATATTTTTACTGCTTCAGGGCGGTTGGCATTATTGTTTGCATCCAACCACTGGGCTGCACGAATCATGGCTTTAACGATGCGAATATGGGTATTTGGATTTTTATCAGCCCAGCTCTTACTGACACCAAAAACCTTTTCTGGGTTATTTTTCCAAATTTCATAATCGGTCACGACTGGGACGCCAATACCTTTAAATACTGCTTGCTGGTTCCATGGTTCACCCACGCAATAACCATTAATGGTTCCGGCTTCCATGGTCGAAGGCATTTGTGGTGGTGGTGTCACAGATAACAAGGCGTCGGCATCAATTTGTCCTGAGGTATCACCTTTGTGGGGGGCATAATACCCTGGGTGAATACCTCCGGCAGCTAGCCAATAACGTAGCTCATAATTGTGGGTCGATACCGGAAATACCATCCCCATGTTGAAAGGTTTACCTTCATTTTTATATTCTTCAATCACCGGTTTTAGTGCATCGGCTTTAATCGGGTGAACGGGTTTACCATTCTTGTGGGGGATGTTCTTTTTCATTTTCCCCCAGACATCATTAGAAACCGTAATTGCGTTACCGTTTAAATCCATACTGAATGCTGTAATAATATCGGCTTTAGTTCCGTAGCCCATCGTTGCGCCTAAGGGCTGACCTGCTAACATGTGTGCGCCATCTAGCTGGCCATCAATAACTCGGTCTAATAAAACCTTCCAATTGGCTTGAGCTTCAAGAGTGACGTACAAGCCTTCATCTTCAAAAAAACCTTTTTCATAAGCGACCGCAAGTGGCGCCATGTCGGTTAATTTAATAAAGCCAAATTTTAATTCTTCTTTTTCGGCATAACCAACCTTAGCAACGGCATTTATTGATGTTAAGGGTGAAATAGCTAATGCTGCACCGGCAGCCAGCGTGAGTGTGCTTTTTAAGATTGAGCGACGTATTTTACTTAGTTTGAATGAATCGTTATTAAACATGATGTTTCCTTTAAGTTTTTAACAGTAATTAAATGGGTTGTAAGAATAATTTTTAAGCAAAAAAAAACGCAAATGAATGCTCTATTCTTCTGGAATAAAGTATTTATTTGCGTCTTTGCAGTTTGATATTTTTACAGCTTTAAATCGTCGTTGATTTTAAGTTGTACGAACTGTATTGCGAGTAGTGTGCCAATATAGAAGTTTTATCGTGTTTATATTTGTTTTTTTAATCAACTAAATAAGAATGTTAAATTACGGTGCAGAAATAATATAAAACTATCTATATTGAAAACTATTGGTGCGATTTTTTTTAGATGAATAGTCTATTGATAAATTTTCTATGAATTTTATATGTGATTTTGTAGTGCTTAATATAGATCTTTGGGGGCGTAGAGTGAGAAAATTTTACTTTTTTAGGGCGAAATATAAAAAAGTGCACAGGTTTGTGCACGAGTTTAGTAGCTTAAACATTGAAAGGCATGAATGGTTGTTATCGCTAGTTCAAAGAATTGCTAAGTGTGTACTGTGGAAATTATCGTTTGGCATTTCTAAGTGAGTTAATGCCTGGCGATAAATATCTGGACGATAACAACTTGCCACCAATTGTTCATTATCGACATCATCTGGTAGCCAATGCCAGCGTTTCATTTGTGCACAGATGAGTTGACCATGGGATAACCAAGGAAAGTTGGCCATAGAGTGATTGAAAACTAATAGACTTGGTGCTTTGCTTTGTTTGGATTGCTGAGTGAAAATATTTTTCCCTGTGATAGCAGGAATTAAGCAGTTTCGGTTGATTAGTGGTGAGTTAAGGGATAAATGTTGCTCTAATAATGGCAGCGCTTCTTCTGCATGCAACTCAAGCCATTGACAAGCCTCATGCAAGGCGCGAATTAAAGCACTATGAGTATTAGGATTTTTTTCCGCCCACTCTAGGGTTACACCAAGCACTTTTTCAGGAGCATTCTTCCAGATCTCCATGCCGGTTAATAAACAATGACCATGGCCTTGCAATATTGCGACTGAATTCCATGGAGCACCAGCAAAAAAACCATCAATATGCGCTAGTTTTAAATGATCTACCATTTGAGAAGGAGGCAGAATGACAAGATCAATATCTTTATCGGGGTCAATGTGAGCGCTAGCTAGCCAGTATCTTAATTGCAAATTATGGCAGGAATAGGGATAAACCGTGGCAAAAACTAACCGTGGTAAACCTGCAGTTTTTCGCTGTTCGATTAGCAGCTTCATGGTGTTAGCATGCGCCAACTGGTTTGAGTTAACGTCAGTCAGTGCGGACCGAAGCTGGTTGGATATTGTAAAGGCATTGCCATTCAAACCGAGTGAAAAGGCTGTAATGAGCGGTTTCTTTATACCGCCTAAACCCAAGCTGGTGGCAAATAACATAGGTGCGAGCATATGAGCCCCGTCAAGGTGACCGACAATGACTTTGTCGCGAATATTCGACCAGGATACTTCTTGCTGCAGTTCAACAGTTAAGCCTTCTTGTGAGAAAAACCCTTTTTCTTGCGCGATTAACAGCGGCAAGCAATCACTGAGTGGCATATAGCCCAGCTTTAGTGCCGGCTTCTCAATATCTGCACTATTCATGCGCGTCTCCAAATAGGTTTTAAATTAATCACGGAGTTAATAATTCCAATACCGATAGTATATTGTGTGCAATTTCAACTAGGGGTTTGCTTTGATCCATCGCCATTTTGCGCATCGCGTGGTAAGCCTGCTCTTCATCTAGATCTTTTGCTTTCATTAATAAACCTTTGGCTTTATCAATCACCTTTCGATCGGCTAGCTGATCTCGTGTGTTTTTTAATTCTTTACGCAGTGCTTGGTATTCTCGAAAGCGTGCAATCGCTACATCTAAGATTGCTTTCACTCGGTTAGGGTTTAACCCATCAACCACATAGGCGCTAACACCCGCTTGTACCGCTTGGGATATGATTGCGCTATCACCTTCACCAGAAAACATGATCACTGGTTTTGGGTTATGTTGATTTAATATCGTCATATTCTCGAGGGTATCTCGATCTGGAGATTCTAAGTCCATAATGATGATATCAGGCTGGTGAATCTCAACATTTTTTATTAATCCTTGGGCGCTCTCTAGGCGGCATACCACCAGATATCCTTGATCAAGCAAAGCTTGTTCTAATAATGCGGATCGTGTTGGGGTATCATCTACCAACATTACTCTAGCGGGTTTCATTTGTGTCATAGGCTCTATAGAACGTTAGTTAGGCTGAGCAATTATTAGGCCAGCAACCATTAAAACGAGACTGTTCAATGGTGAAAAATAAATATTTTATACGAGTATTTAAATTCATAAATTCATGGAAGGCATTATGGCTGAGCTATTCAAAGATAATTTGTCAGTAAAAGAAATAATACGATTAGAGCGCTCTATTGCTGAACAAAGTGCGCAATTCAATACTCACTTTGACAATACAATTTTTCATAAAAAATTAATGCTGAGTTGCAATGATATGGTTGGGCAGGAAAATGTTGTTGATGAGAATCAATGGCAATCACTTTCTTTAATGCAAAGACTGAGAGCCGCGGCGCAAGCATTGAACGGCGCAATGCCGCAAGCGGAAGGTGCTGAGGTTGTATTATCTGCGTTACAAAAAAATGATCAGCTATCAGGCTGGCTGTCTTTGGTTTGCTGTGAATATATTGCGACGCATGAACAACTAACCTTAGAGCAAGGCTTACAGTCGCTGCAAAAAATGACAGAGTATTTCAGTGCAGAATTTGCCATTCGGCATTTTCTTGTTAAGCAGCCCGAGGCAACCTTGGCTGTCTTAACACGCTGGCTAGCCCATGAAAATCATCATGTACGTCGCTTAATTTCAGAAGGTACTCGCCCACGCTTACCTTGGGGGGTTCGCTTGCCGATCTTTATTGAGCAGCCAGAGTTGGTAATGCCTTTGCTCTTTGCGCTAAGAGATGATGAAGAGGAGTATGTGCGCCGTTCGGTGGCTAATCATTTAAATGATATTGCTAAAGATCATCCACAACTTGTTATCACGACGGCTCAACAATGGATGTCAGCGGAAGCACTTGAACCCTTGAGTTCGGCTCAGCGTAAACGGCGTATAAAACTTATTCGACATGCTTGTCGCACGTTGTTTAAAAAAGGTCAGCCAGAGGTAATGACATTGTTTGGTTATCATCCAGCGACAGATGTTTCTTGCCAATTAACCAGTAAACAGTTGCAAGTGCCTTTTTACGGTAGCTTTGAATTTGAGATGGTACTAGAAAAAGAAACGGATAACGATAATCTGCTGATGGTGGATTACGTGGTGCACTTTCAGAAAGCCAATGGCACGCAAACGCCTAAAGTTTTTAAGTGGCTTGATAGAAGCTTTACCCACAAAGACCAGCAGACTATTTCACGCATGCATTCTTTTAAGAAAATAAGTACTCGTAAGTATTATCCTGGCACTCATCGTTTAGAGGTGATGGTGAATGGCATAAAAAAAGCCCAAATAGAATTTGAGCTTTTAGCGGAGGTACTTTAAAAGTGCCAGTCTAGCAAGACGCTAGTCTTGCAGGGGCTGACTTAATAAAAGCTAACTTAATAAGCGCTAGCCATCTAAAAGAGCGTCTAGCCCAGTTTCTAAATCTGAGGTTGATGCAACATCTTGATAGGCTTTATCGGCATCCATACCGATGCTCTTGGCAACGGCGGTAGGAAACTCAGCAATAATTCGCTCTTCATCCCAATCTTCTTTATGAGCATTATGTAGGTATCTTGCGATGTAGATAATTCCTGCGTAAGTACCGTACTCCTGATCAAAATCAGCATTGTTTTGATCATTAATGGCTTCTACCATTTCTTCTGGAAATTTCCAGCGCTTGGCTAATTCAGAGCCAACCTTAGCACCATCAAAACCGAGTTCAGCACGTTCTAAGCTATGTCGCTTGCCGCCTAGATCTTCCGACGCGTCAATTCTGGAGACCTCTTCGGGTAATACAACACGGATTAATAAACTGCCAATTGAATTTAACATGCCACAGGTGAACGCCGTTTCTGCTTCAGCGCTTGGGACATATTTGGCGATCCATTTAGAGAGCGCTCCAATAGCAAATGACTGTTTCCAGAAGCTGTTCATATCAAAGCCTTCAGGGGCTTTAAACGAACTGGTCACGCCACTGGCTAGTACCAGAGTGCGTAAGGTATTAAAACCGAGTAAAACAATGGCATCACTGGTATTTGAAACACTACGAGCTGCACCGTAGTGGGCAGAGTTGGCAAGGCGCAATACTTTAGCGGTGAGCGCTTGGTCCATGGCTACTTTTTCACTGATTTTATCCACATCAATATCTTCGTCTTGAAAGCTTTGCATCAGCTCTTGTACGACTTGTGGAATGTGCGGTAGTTGTTGCGTTTGTTCAAAAATTATCGAAATGTTCATTCTTGGTACTTCCTTTGTCGTCCCATACAACAAGCATAGGAAAGGATTTATAAAAACGCGTAACTTTTTGTAGTAAGACGTAGCCTTTTATTGAGCTAAGTCTTATATAAGCCGTACTAATAACTCAGCTTTTGGTATTATTATCGAAAATTATGATGAGATAGGGGGTTCAGGTGGTCGCAGCAAATATTGGTTTTATTGGTATGGGGTTGATGGGAATCCCTATGTCATGCCGTTTATTGGCTGCGGGTTTTAGTGTAACGGTTTGGAATCGGAATTCTGATAAGACCCAGTTACCTGAAAACCACGGTGCTCAAGTTGCCCAGAGCATTAAAGAGCTGTGCCTTAACTGCGATATCATCATGCTGTGTGTCAGTGATACTGCGGCGGTCGACGCTATTATTACCGGCTGTGGTGGAGTTTTAGAGAATCTAAAAGCGGGACAAATTGTTATCGATTTCTCTAGCATCGATCCTGAAGTGACCCGACAATTAGCAAAGTCTGTTGATGAAAAGCAGGCTCATTGGCTCGATACACCTGTTTCTGGCGGTGTTGCGGGGGCAGAGCAGGGGACTCTGGCTATTATGGCGGGAGGAGAAGACGCTATTCTTGATTCTGTGCGTCCTTATCTAGAGCCACTCAGTCAGCGTATTACTCGTATGGGGGATGTCGGAGCCGGACAAATCACGAAAATTTGTAATCAAATGATCGTTAGTTGTAATGTATTGGTTATGTCTGAAGTAATGGCCCTGGCTGAGAAGTCGGGTGTTGATAGCCGACAGTTACCGCAAGCGTTAAAAGGCGGCTTTGCAGATTCAATACCTTTGCAGCTGACAGGCCCAAGAATGGCCGAACGTGATTATGAACCTGTAAAGTGGCACGTTAAAACCTTATTAAAAGATCTCGATATGGCCAATACTTTGGCTAAGAATAATAGTTCTTCAATTCCTATTGCAGGTTTGGGGGCAGAACTAATGCGTCTGCACGCCAGCAAAGGATTTAACGATAGCGATCCTGCTACGTTAATAGAGATGTACTTGGCTAATCCGCAGGGAAGCAAGGAATAATAATAATGAAATTGGCCGCAAATATATCGATGTTGTTCACTGAGCAACCTTTGCTAGAACGGTTCTCCGCCGCTAAAGCAGCCGGGTTTAATGCTGTTGAAATACAGTTCCCGTACGTTGAAAAAGTCGCAGATCTTAAAGCACGATTGAAAGAACACGATCTAGAATGCATTCTCATTAATGTGCCTGCGGGTGACTTAATGGAAGGGGGAGAAGGGCTTGCTTCCGTTCCGGGGAAAGAAGCTGAGTTTGCTGCGGCCTTGGTTGAGTGTTTAAGCTACGTCACCTCACTAGGGGTTAAGCGCGTTAATGTTTTACCGGGGCGTTGCTTTGATGAAAGTAAGCGTGAGCAGTATCTCAGCACGTTTAAGCGTAATTTAAATACCGCAGCGCAGATGTTTAAGCCTTTGGGTATTACGGTGATGTTTGAAGCCATTAATACGTTTGATATGCCTGGTTTTGTTATCCATAACGTCGATCAGATGCTTGAGGTTGTTGCAGACTGTGAGCATGAAAATATTAAAATGCAGTTTGATATTTATCATATGGCGCGCATGGAAGCAGGGGATATAAGCACAATTATTAGTCGATTAGGCGATAAAATTGGGCATATTCAATTTGCCGATGCACCGGGGCGTGGTGAGCCGGGAACTGGGGATTTAGATTTTAAATCGATCTTTTATGCGATTGAATATTCAACCTATGAAGGTTGGGTAAGTGCTGAGTACAAACCAACAAAATATACCGAAGAAACACTGCGCTGGAAGCAGTTTATTACTTCTAGCCTTGCGATGTGTAGCTGATTTTTTAAGCTGTTCGGGTACTGCGAAAAGATTAAAATAAGTCTATTTGTGGGCTTATTTCAACCGGTTCTGTCTCTGGGCCGGATTCTTCATAAATCACCGCTTCAGAAAACAAATCAAATTGGGCCTTTTGCTGTGCTTCGGCTTGTGCTGCTTGTAATAACTTTTTCCGCCTTGCGGCTTCGATACGTTTTTCACGCACGTAACATATTTGCACCACGAGGTGTTTTTGGTATTCGGTAAATTCATTCCAATGAAAGCGTTCTTCACGACTGCGAAAGCAGCCTTTGCAGAAGCCTTTATTATTCACCGTGCAAATACTTTTGCACGGGTTGGGAGTTTGAAAGAATTCGCCTTGATCAAACATTATTTTATCAGCCGCAACATGGTATTAATCCTTTAATATTTTTATAAATCGTCGTTTGAATCGGCTTTCTTTTCGATTAACTCAATTTTATAGCCATCAGGATCTTCAACAAACGCGATAACCGTTTTACCGCCTTTTACTGGCCCCGGAGCGCGAGTGATTTTTCCTTTTTGGTTTTCAATAATAAGACAGGTCGCATAAATGTCATTTACTTCTAATGCGATGTGCCCATAACCTGTACCAAGGTCATACTCGTTGACATCCCAGTTGTGGGTCAATTCGAGTACTGCACCTTCACTTTCTTCTTGGTAGCCGACAAACGCTAACGTATAGCGATATTCTTCATTATCTCTACGGCGTAATAATTTCATGCCCATAATTTGAGTATAAAACTCAATCGACGCTTCTAGGTCACTCACCCGTAGCATGGTATGCAAAATTCTCATGATCTTTCCTAGTCAATTTCTACTTTATCTTTATATTCGCACAAATCTTCAATAATGCACGATCCACATTTGGGTTTTCTTGCAACACAGGTATAACGGCCGTGTAAAATTAACCAGTGGTGTGCATCGAGTAAGAACTCTTTGGGTATGAGCCGAACGAGCCTTTGTTCGACTTCATCGACGGTTTTACCTGGGGCAATTTTAGTGCGGTTAGAAACGCGAAAAATATGAGTATCGACTGCCATTACAGGATGGCCAAACGCTGTATTCAGTACAACGTTGGCGGTTTTTCGCCCAACTCCGGCGAGTGCTTCTAATGCTTTACGATCATCGGGCACTTCACTGCCATGAAGGTCAATCAGCGACTTACAGAGTTTTATAACGTTCTTGGCTTTGGTATTAAATAAACCAATGGTTTTTATGTATTCTTTTAAGCCTTCTTCACCCAATGCATAGATAGCCTCTGGGGTATTGGCAACTGGAAAGAGTTTGCGCATGGCTTTATTCACACTAACATCAGTCGCTTGTGCCGATAATACAACGGCAACTAACAGCTCAAAGGGGCTGCTGTATTCTAACTCAGTTTCTGGGTTTGGGTTTTCGTTACGTAAGCGGGTAAAAATTTCGGTGCGTTTAAGCTTGTTCATGGTGACGCTTTTTCTAAAAAGTATGCCGTAGAGAATAAACCCCGTACGGCATAAATGAAAGTGAGTACTAGGTTATTTCAATACTCGACTTTTGAGAGGATTGGCTTTTGGCGACTGAATTAAGTGTTTTTTCATTCTCTAGGTTTTGCGTTGCTTGAACTTTATTTGGTGTCGCTTGAACTTTATCGGGTGTGTTGCTGTTTTTATTTCGATCTAAAAACATCAGTAGTGGAGGCAGAAATAGGAAGTCGACCAACAGAGCCATTAAAATAGTCACCGCTAATAACATGCCCATATTATTACTGGGATGGAAGTGTGAAAACTGCATCACCATAAAGCCACCCACCAAGACCGCGGAAGTCACTAATAAGGCGTTGCCCACGGTACTGAAGGCATAGCGAATTGCATCTTCGGTATCAAGACCTTGTTCACGGCGGGCGCGTAGATACTTGCTTAAAAAGTGAACGGTATCATCAACCACGATTCCCAAACTTAAACAGACGACCACGGATACGGCGGTATCAATTTGGCCATTAATCATTCCCCAAATCCCGTAGGCCAGTATCGCGGGCATAATATTAGGAATTAAGCTGATGATGCCTATTTTAAACGAGCGTAAGGCGAAAATGAGTAAGAATGAAATAAGTACCAGTGCAATGGAAGTACCGTTCATCATGCTGCCTATATTGCGGAAGGTGAGATTGGCAAAGACAACGTCTAAACCAGTGCCTTCTTCAACATGAATAGCAGGGGCATTTTCTTTTAACCACGCGATGGCTTTTTGTTCGAGTTCTAAAATGTAGATAGAGTCGGCTTTATGGAAAGACACCGTTAATCGAGACGCTGAGCGTGAATTATTAATGGTATCGTCTAACCCTAGTCCCAGCGGAAGAGATAGCTCGTATAAGAGTAAATATTGCGCGGCCAGTTCTCTGCTTTCAGGAATTTTGAACCATGCTTCGTCATTAGCATGCAGATTTTTATTCAGGCGCTTAATTATATCAGTGATGCTGTCGACGTTAGACACTTTATCTTGCGTCAGCAGCCATTCAGCAAAGTCATCGGTTTGTTGTAGGTAGTCAGGGTTATTAATACCATTTTCTTCTTGGCTATCCAGTACAAAGAAAATTCGATGTAATCCGCCCAAAGTTTCATTGGTGGCTTCAATGGTATTTCGTACTTCAAAGGACGTATCGAAGAACTCATGCCAGCGTTCGGTAATCGTATTTCTATTCAGTTGGCTACCCACTGCTACGATTAAGCATGCCATAAAAATGAAGAGTGGCTTATAAAAACGCAGAACAAAATTTGCAAACTTCTGCATGGCCGAGGGCTTGTCACTCTCTGCCTTTCCTTTAGGTGTAGGCATTAATGCCATCATCGCGGGTAAGAATGTGATGCTGTAGATCCAGGCGAAAAATACACCTGCGGCAATCATATTTCCCATGTCGCGATAAGGAGGAGAGTCACTGGTATTCAAGCATAAAACACCAATGACGGTGGTAATACTGGTAATAAAAACCGGTGAAAAGTTAATGCGTAATGATTCTTTAATCGCTTCGATCTTGGGTCGGCCATGATTCAGCTCGTAATAATAACTGATCAATATATGAATCGTATCGGCCACGGCAATGGTTAAAATTGCCGTTGGGACAAAGCCTGTTGGCGGTGTCATGGTGAAGCCTAACCAACCGAACAGCCCCATGGTTGAAATAACAGAAAAGGTAATAATCGTCAGGGTGAGCAACATACCCGAAAATGTACGCAGTAAAATAATCATGATGATGATCATGACTAAATACGAAAGCCCAAGTAGGTTTTCAATATCTTGCTTGATGGCTTCGCCCATGGTGACGTTAGAGGTCAGAGAGCCGCCGACTAATATATCAAAGTTCGGATAGTCTGGACGAATACGCTCGGCTAAATCACTGGCCGCGTGAACGACTTCTTTTGACGTTAGCATTGTTGTGCCATCTGGTAATACGACGCGTATATTGACACCTGTTGAAGCCCCGTCTTCTGATATTAGGTTGTTCATTAACGTAGGTTCAGAAAAAGTAGTTTCTTTAATTTGAGCCAACTTATCGGTGGTTAGATCTTGTGCATCGTAATAAAGATAATCGATCATCAAATCGTCATCTTCAACATCGGTATGTTGATAATTTTGCAATGATGTGACGCGCTGAGAGTAGGGTAGTTTCCAGCCTTCGTCGGTGAGCTGTTCGATTAGTCCAAGGCCTTGCTGGTTAAATAAGTCACCTTCTTTTGTATGAATATAAAAGAAAACACTGTCTTGCTTTGAGAAGGTTCGTTCCATTTCTTCAAAGGCAAGTAGCTGTGGATTGTCGGGGCCAAAATAAGCTCTAAAATCGCTGGTAAAAATGAGTTTTGTTGCGCCGTAACTGATGATGATAACCATTAAAATGGAAAGGCTGGTAATCCATTTACGTTGGGCAATGATCCAGTGAATATATTTTTCTAGCATAATAATTATTTTTATAGCGTTATGAAGTCCTTTTATTCTATGGCGGTATGGAATGCATGCAAGGTGAATAAAGGACTATTTCATTAGAAAAAGGCCCAGAGGCAAGACAGAATTTGGATAATGTCCATAACACACGTATAACGTATTAATTATGTGAGTATGCCGTTGTGTGAATGATTCAAGCGAACGCTTAAAATGAAGGATTGAAATGACAAAAAATGTTTGGGTTTTAATGATCGCGCAAGCTTTTGCAATGTGCGCCGCACCCTTGGTGGTTTTTGCCGGTGGTTTAATTGGACAGCAACTGGCGATAAATAGTAGCTTTGCGACGTTACCGGTTGCGGCGATGGTTATTGGAACCGCCTTGGCGGTTTATCCGGCGGCGATGTTGGCCAGTCAAAAAGGACGTAAAGTAGTATTCCTGGGGGCAATGGTCATTGGAGTGTTGGCTTCGTTATTGGCGGTTTATTCTTTGCAGATTGAAAGCTTCTCAGCCTTTGTGATGGCGGCTGTTTTAGTCGGTATTGTACTGGCGTGTATTCAGCAATTCCGCTTTGCTGCGATGGAGAGTGTGGCTGTGGATTTAATGCCGGTTGCGGCTTCTCGATTGTTATTGGCAGGCATAGTTGCAGCCTATTTAGGGCCAGAGTTAGTGACTATAGGGCAATCGATACATGAGCAAACCTTTACTGGGGCTTTTTATCTGTTAGCCGGGTGCTTTGTTATTGCGTTTTTTTTGCTGCTTTTGGGGTACGAGAATATCGAACTCAAGCAAGAAGCTGGTGAGCAAGTTCAAAGAAGCTTTGCTGAGTTGCTCTCTAGTCCAGGCATTTTATTGGCCATGGGCAGTGCGTCGGTTGGTTTTGCAGTAATGAGTTTTATCATGACCGCGACGCCCATTAGTATGCATGAATTGAATCATTACAGTTTAGAAGAGACAAAATGGGTGATTCAAAGTCATATTATGGCGATGTTTATACCGTCGTTATTCTCTGGCTGGTTAGTCCGAAAACTAGGGTTTACCAATATGATGTGGGCCGGCTTGGGTATTTATCTGGTATGTCTGTTGATTGCTTATTGGGATCAAGCCTTGGTGCATTATTGGTCAGCACTCGTATTGTTGGGCTTAGGTTGGAATTTATTATTTGTGGCGGGAACGGCTTTATTGCCGCAAATGCATCAAACGAATGAAAGTCATCGTGTACAAGGATTGAATGATTTGATGGTCTTTAGTGCGCAGGCGATTGCATCGCTAGGTTCTGGGGTATTATTGCTGCTATTAGGCTGGCAGGGCATTATGTGGGTCGTTCTGCCGATGATCGCAGTGCAAGTGTTGCTACTATTGAATTGGCAGCGCGTTAACCGCCTGCAAACGGCTTAAGTAAAGCTCAAGGGGGCTATTATGAGGCTCTTTTTTAAAAGCTTCATTTTTAAGCGCTCCTTTTTTAAGCGCTACTCTAGTTTAAGGACTCTTCTTCAGGGGTATATTGCAACGCGCTTTTACTGGTGGATTCTGTATAGCCACTGCGGATAATACCGATCACGGTTACTAGACCGCCTAATAGAACGCTGCTTGCAAAGAGTGTATAAAGCAAAACCATGATATTTCCCCTAGCGGTGAGTGACTTTACTTACAGCTTAGATGATGTTTCAGGCTTTGCTTTTATACTTTGGCTATTGAACCTGACAAACAGGTAGCAACGACATATCAAGTCTTAGTCTTTAAACTTATCTTTCTAAATTTTAGTATTTAAGTCTTAAAACCTTAAAACCATTTCCTTGAACCACAGACTCTACGCTATGGCAGCTTTTCTCAGCCCACTGTTCATAAGCAAGCTGGCGGTTAGCCACAATCCACACTTCGCCTCTTGGCAATAGATGTTGTTTTGCGGTACGGATCAACTGTTGAGCAAAGTTGTAGTCCGTCTCTTTACCTTGGTGAAAAGGAGGGTTGCAGATAATCGTATTGAATTTCTTGGTATTGCTTAAACCATCGCTGACAAATACTGGGCAATCAAGGCCGAACTTCTTGGTATTAAACTCTGCCGATGTTAATGCCATGCCATCAATGTCGACCATTTCGACATACAGCTCAGGTTGACGCAATTTACAGGTAATACCAATGATACCGCTACCGCAGGCAAGGTCTAAGACACGTCCGCGCTTGTTTAGGCTGATATTGTCGAGTAGCAGCTTAGTGCCTACATCAAGCTTACCGGTATTGAAAACCCCAGGGTACGTCGAAAACTCTAACGCATCACCGTCTAAGTTATCGTAAGAGAAAGTACTGAGTTCTTTCTCCCAGCTGAAATCATCTATGGGGGTTAGCTTAAATGACCACAATGAACATTTGCGCGCCACATCCAGCTTGATAACCTCTTCACCAAAGTCTTTTACTGCATTGTTTAAACTTTTACCGCCAGCATCGTTAGCGGCCAGTAGATAAACGGTTGTTGGCTGTTTAATTTGGCTAGCCAACCAGCGTAAAAGACTATGGCCAAACGCTTTAGATTTTGGCCAATACAATAAGGCTGATGCAAATTCATGCTGCGTAGGTAAACCAAATTCAGAGCGCAGGCTTTGCTTCTCGCAGGCCTGATGAATGCGCGCATCAAAGTTAATTATCTGGCAATTATGTGGCTTAACCAATTGAAATAGGCCCTGATCAAGCGGAGGGTTCACTGTTAATAATTGGTCGTTAATTATTTCTGGATTACGCAGTAATAATTGGTTTATCGGTAAAGAGGTCATAGGTACGCGGTGCCGGATAGATAAAGGATGAGAGCGAGCGAGAAGAACAATAAAGGTAATTATACTGCACTAGCGAGTGGTTATCATACCACTTGCTAGTGCATTAACGCTTAATAGTGCATTAAAGCTTACTGGTGCATTAAAGCATGTAGCTAACGTTACTCTTTATATGCCGCCGCTGATTTTAAAATCGCAGCACGAGCCGCATCGGCATTTTCCCAGCCTTCAATCTTCACCCACTTGCCTTTTTCAAGATCTTTGTAGTTCTCGAAGAAGTGAGCGATTTGGTCTTTTAATAGTTGAGGAACATCGTTGATATCTTGGATATCGTTATACAAAGTGGTCAATTTTTCGTGAGGAACGGCTAATAGCTTTTCATCACCGCCAGCTTCGTCTGACATTTTTAAAACACCAACTGGACGAGCGCGAATTACTGCACCTGGTACAACGGGGTATGGTGTAATGACGAGTACATCAAGGGCATCGCCATCATCTGCAAGGGTATTGTTGATGTAGCCGTAGTTTGCTGGATAAAACATCGGTGTTGCCATAAAACGGTCAACTAGCAATGCATCCATATCTTTATCAATTTCGTACTTAATAGGTGACGAATTGGCTGGAATTTCGATTGCTACATAAATGTCGTTTGGTAAATCTTTACCCGCAGGAATAGTATTATAACCCATGATAAATCCTATAATTGGCGTTCAGTGGTAATGAATCATTTCATAATATTATTATAAACTGATCTGTAGTCGCTGTCAGTTATACAGTAGTAAATCCGTGCTAACTCAGACTTAAATCATGATCGCTAAACTCCAGATAGTTTACCTGTCGCGTTATTACGCCTAGACTCACTATTAATAGTTAATGATTAATAGTGAATAGTCGATATTAGTGAAATATCTGCTCGGGAGCTTTATTTGTGAATAGGGTTTTGTTGTCTCTTGTGATTGGGTGTTGTATTGCGCCCCCTGCGTTAAGTGAAACGCTGAATCCTGATAGTAATCCGGGTTTTAGAGAGGGTTTTAGTGAGGGGGCTAGTAAGAGCTTTAGTGATGATTTTGCTGATGACTTTTCAGAAAGCATGGGCTGGGAAGAATCCATACTCGGTGAAGAGTTACCTACGGTACTCACCGCCTCTCGTTTAAAGCAGCCCAAAGCCGAAGTGCCCGCCAGTATTACGGTGATTACGGCTAAGCATATTAAATTGTGGGGTGTTAGAACACTGCCCGAATTGATGAAGTTTGTGCCTGGTATGTTTGTAGGTCATGCGGATGACGATAACAATGCCTCGGTCGCTTACCATTCCTCGAACCCCAATATTATGCGCCGTTTACAGGTGCTAGTGGATGGACGGTCTGTGTATAAATCGGCAATTGCCACCGTTATCTGGGATGACATCGGTCTAGCGATTGAAGATATTGATCGAATAGAAGTAACCCGCGGACCGAATGCTGCTTTATACGGCGCAAATTCCTATTTAGGCGTTATCAACATACTAACCAAGCACCCAGAAGACAGCCAAGGCACTCTGGTTTCTTGGCGTAAAGGCAATAATGGCACGCAGGATGTCCACTTTCGTCATGGTTTAAGCTTTGACTCAACCAGCTTACGAATCAGTGGCTCAGTAAAAGCAGATGAAGGCTTTGACGGCGAAGACTCTACTGGCCCAGACGCTCAGCGAGATGGGCGTAAGCACGGTTTTATTAATGCCTATATTAATCATCAGCTTGATGAAACCTCTAGTGTAGATGTTCAGATGGGGTATAAATCGGGTAAGACCGAAATGAGAGCAATCGATTTTAATTACGAGCCACCTGATAAAACCACAACTAACGGTTACGTCTATGGGCGCTGGCAAAAGGAATTTTCTAGTCAGCACCAATCTCACTTACAGGTGTATTGGCAGAAAGAAGAAAAAAAACAGTCCATGAAGGTACTGGCCCCTTCGATTGTATTCGAAGACAGTATGATTGCCCTGCATAAAAGTAATCCGGCTTGGGCCACCATATTTACGGGTATACCGCCTATTTACAATGACAGCTCGGTGGTTAGAGATATCGTTGATAATTTGAAAGATGGGACTGTCTATGCGCCAGCCGATCTGATGGCCATTATTTTTGCACTGACTGAAAGAGAAGTTAATATCACCCAGCGAGATCTAGACTTAACAAAAGCAGTTTTGGATGGTATACCGGATTTGGCAAATGACTTTCCTGAGTTGATTAGGGGGGAAACTGATCTTGATTTAGCGGAGCAGAGAGTCGATATTGAATGGCAAGATACCATGCGTTGGTCAGATTCATTGCGAACCGTATCAGGTATTAGCTATCGTCAAGACTCGGCGTATTCTCGAACCTATTTTAATGGTGCGGTTAGTAATGATACTTGGCGCGCGTTTTTAAATGCAGAATATCGGGCACAGCCTTGGTTAACGTTCAATGCTGGTGGCATGTATGAATACGAAACCCACAATGTTGAGGCTTTTTCACCTAGATTGGCCGCCAATTTCTTAATTGATTCACAGCAGAGTATTCGATTAGTGGCTTCACAGGCGGTTCGCTCACCTGACTTACTTGAAACGCAACCAGAATATATTATTACCGTTACAGAGCTCGATACGAATTATTTAGGTTTTAGCGAAGCCGAGTTTTATCAGAAAAAGATCTCAGACGACGATGAAAAATCTCTTAAGTCTGAAAAAATAACCAGCTATGAATTAGGGTATTTTGTGGCCGGCCATATAGCGGATACACAAACAGAATTAGATATTAAAATCTTCCGTGAAGAAATGAGGGACTTAATCTCTGACCCTATCACGCTGCAGTCAGATTTAATCAGTAATAATAATGAAGCCGATGTCAATGGCATTGAATTCCAACTTGCTAGCCAGATAAATGAGCATCACTCTTTATGGCTTACCCATTCATATCTCAATATTGATAGTCGGTATGTCGGTAACAGTTTATCCGATGAGGAAGTTGATCGGGTAGAAAAACTAGAAAAGAAACTAAGTTCAAAAGGAAGTAGTGTTATAAGCTGGATGTATAACTCTGCATCTTGGTCTGCAAGTTTGAGTTATTTCAATCAGGACAGAGAGACGGTCAATAAACCGTATGAAAGGTTTCAATTAAATTTATCTAAGCCTTTTATTATTGCCGGATTAAATGCCGAAGTATCCTATTTTATTCAGCATAATAGACAGCCAGAAATGCCTTTGGTTTATAAAAACCAGCTTCATTCAACTCCCAATATTTATTATGCCCAGCTAGCGGTAGAATTTTAGAGAGTATGATTTGCACGGATGCAGAGATTATATGATGTTGTATATACGAATATTAATATTGCTTTTATGCTCTTGGCCGCTAATGGCGGCGCAAGAGACCAAGGTTCAGAGTAGTTCTGATAAAGCGAGCTTAGCGCAAGATAAAATTGTCTTAGTGGCTGAACGGCTTAGCCCTGCGTTGAATAAACTTATTTCAAATTTAAGAGCCAGCGCCCCTCAATTTTCTTATCAAATTAGTACTGCGGATACGCCAGCCGTTATCTCAGTTAATGATTATGTCATTGTCGTTGGGGCAAAAAAAATTACTCACACTGATTTATCGAAGTACCCAAAACGAATTGGGGTGATGTTAACGGCTCACCAAGCCGAGCTAGCTGATGCTTCCACTTCTATTTATATTGAACCTCCTGTTTCGAGGCAGTTGAAATTAGCCAACTTATTAATTCCTGGTAGTAAAAAAATTGGATTGCTGGTCAGTGATGAACAAGATAAGGCCAATGTTCTTAATCAATTATCTAATGTAGAAAAAGACATGCTGAAAGTTGTTAGCATTGCTGAATACGATAATATTAACCAAGCGCTATTTCATGTTTTAAAGGGAACCCGCCTATTATTAGGGCATTATAATAGTGAGATTTATAATGCTAAAAATATAAAGAACATACTTATTACATCGTATCGCCAGCGAAAAGTACTCATTGGCCCTTCGCGCGCTTATTTAAAAGCGGGCAGTTTCTCGACGACTTTTAGTGATTTATCCCATATCGCTAATAGAATCATAGAAGTTGTAGAGCATCATAAAGCTTCTGACCAGTGGTTGAAGGCCGGTTACAACCCCCATTATCGAATTTTATTTAATGCTCAAGTTGCGCGTTCGTTAAACATTAGAGTATTGAAAGAAGATTATTTACGCCAACAAATGGGGGATGACTGATGTTCAAAATTTCCCATTTGAGTGTCCGTAATAGAGCCTTACTATTAGGACTGTTGCCTGCCCTGATTATGTTTATGTCGTTAATCTCTTTATTTGTTTGGCAAAGAATTGATGATGCTAAAGTTGAAGTTGCAACAGTAGGGCAGGTGCTATCCAGTCAGTTGGCAGCATCTATTGAATACCCCGTTATATCAGGCAACTTTAGTTTGTTAGCGCCGTTAGTTGATAATGCAATTAAGGCACCAGCTGTTGTTAGAGTCACGATTACCACTCCAGATGAAAACGTCATCTATCAACGTGTTATGAAAGAATATGACTCTCTTGACCCTAAAGACATAGCTTTATATCAGAGTACGGTGAGCCAAGAACAGGAAGTTTTTTCTGAGTTCTCAGAATTTGATGATATCAATAATGCCAATTTTGTACGGACAGATATTGCTTATGTCAGCATTGAATTGAGTTACGTTCTTGGCCGTGATCGAGCGTTAATCATTGTCGGTAAGGCGATTGTTTGGGCGAGTTTTATTCTTGGTCTGTGTTTACTGTTGGCACACAGAATGGCTAATTCAATCGCTCGTCCTATTGAAAAAGTATCGTTAGCCTTATCTCAAATTGCCCGAGGGAACTATGAAAGCCAAATTGAAGTGACTGCACGCGCTGAAATTGGAGAGCTACAAAAAGGGGTTAATGCAATGGCGGTTGCCTTGCAAAAATCTGATGAAGCACATGTTGCTTCGATAGAAGAAATTGAAATTGCCCGCTTAAAAGCGGTAACTGCGAATAAAGCAAAAAGCGAATTTTTAGCAATCGTCAGTCACGAGTTAAGAACACCCATAAATGGTGCTATGGGTGCTATACAGCTTATCGAGCAACAAAAGAATAGTTCACTTGAGCCTTTGGTTGATATTGCTGATCGCAGTCTGAATAACTTATTAGAACTCGTCGAGGATATGCTGACACTGGGATCTTTGGAGAAACGAGAGCAATCCCTAAACCTTGAACCAACATCAATTCCTGAGTTATTACAGCATACCTTGCTGGAGCTCGAAGAAAAGTCTCGATTAAATAATAATCAATTAACTATCTACATGGATGGTTCAGTTAACGATGAGTTTGTAGAAATTGATGGTATAAAGTTTCGTCAATTAGTGAGGCACCTATTAGGTAATGCGGTGAAGTTTACTCAAGGCGGCTGCATTTATTGCTCTATTTATATAGAGAATACCTCGTCAGGAGTAAGCTTAAGGTTAGATATTAGTGATAATGGTATTGGTTTCCCTGAAGAGCATAAAGAAGCTATGTTCGAATCATTCCGACAATACGATACCTCGTTAACGCGAAAGTTTGATGGATTAGGTATCGGTTTGTCGATTTGTCAGGATATTATTTGTTTGATGGGGGGGCGTTTATCGGTGATGGATAATAAGCCAACGGGTACTTCCATAAACTGCTCAATGCCAATTCAATTAGCGGCCTTAAAAGAAGGGAGCTTAATCGCTAAAAAGTTACTGAGTGATAAGTTCGAGAATAGAAAAATACTTATCGTCGAAGATAATAAAGTAAATAGCATGGTTGCGGATAAGCTATTACGGAATATGAAGCTGTTACCTACGTGTGTCAGCTCGGGCGAGAGCTGTATCGAAATAATGGCCCAAGAAACCTTTGATTTGGTATTCATGGATTGCCAAATGCCAGGGATGGATGGTTTTGGAACGACTCAGGCGATAAGAGAATTAGAAGTAGAACTTAAGCGAAAGTCGGTTCCTATTGTAGCGCTGACTGCCAATACGTCTGCCGAAATTCGCCAGCAATGCTTACGCGCGGGCATGTCGGACTATATGGCCAAACCAATTAAAATGGAAATTCTATACGATATGCTGGCGCGTTGGATTTGAAGGCTATTTCAAACTGACAACGTATTCATGGCTGTGTCAGCGTGTTAATCTTAACGATATTAAATGAATTGACTAACTTAACGGGATTTAAATATGCGCGAGCAGCTTGGAGATTCAGTAGAAATAATGAAAGAGCGTATTGAGGATATAAATATGGGCAGTGGCTTACGTAAAGCGATTATGGCTGTTGTGATCATTTATTGTTTGGTTGCCCTTATACTGGGTTATATATGGTCTTCTGAACCTGAAAACTTCTCGGTTCAACAATATGCCGGTGCTTATGCTGAAGAGTTAGGTGTTGAGCCTGTAATTGGCTTTACAACATCGGTGACCTTGATGAAAATTGCTGAAACCATGCTAGACAAGCCAGGTGGTTATTTAAGTAATGACATTATGCTACCGGGTATTTGGTTGGATAATATTCCTAACTGGGAGTATGGCGTATTGGTTCAGGTACGAGATCTTTCTAGAGCATTGCGTAAAGACTTTAGCCGTTCACAAAGCCAATCAACTCAGGATAAAGATTTAGAAATCGCTGAGCCACAGCTTCATTTTGATAATGATTCTTGGGCCGTGCCTTCAACAGAAAGTGAATATCGCCGTGGTATTACTGCTTTAGGTAATTATAGTAAGCGACTGACTAATCCAGCAGATGATAAATCCCAATTTTATGCGCGTGCCGATAACTTAAGCCAGTGGTTATTAGATGTGGAAACACGCCTGGGTAGCTTATCGCAGCGTTTAAGTGCGTCAGTAGGCAAGCGCCGTTTAAATACTGATTTGGCAGGGGATACCGCATCTCGTCAATCAACGGCGAATGCTGATGATCAGGAAGTGAAAACGCCTTGGACTGAAATTGATGATGTTTTTTACGAAGCTCGCGGCGCTTCATGGGCATTGTTGCATATTCTAAAAGCGATCGAAGTTGATTTTAGAGCCATTTTAGAAAAGAAGAATGCTTTGGTCAGTGTGCGTCAAATTATTCGTGAGCTAGAAGGGACGCAAGAAGCGATGGGCTCACCGATGATCTTAAATGATACGGGTTTTGGGTTGTTTGCTAATCATTCATTGGTGATGGCTTCGTATATATCTCGCGCGAGTGCGGGTATTAGCGACCTTAGAACACTGCTTACTCGGGGTTAAATATAGGAGCAGGTGTTATACAGCTCCCATATTGATGCGTGATAGATAATCAAAAAGGCTACTCTGCGGAGTGGCCTTTTTGTTAAGTTAAGAATGAACGATGATTAATAGATTGTTTAGTCAAATTTAAAGCAAAAAAAACCACCCAAACTATAATTCCTCCTGTTATCGCATAGCAATAAAAGTCAGTATTAAGCCAAGGTGGTAAAAGAGAGAATCGACTAGATAAATCTAATTGAGCTCTCCACCGTCAAAACATGATGATCCAATCCCCTAGGGACTGAATACAAAACAAATGATGACAGCTTGGCTTAAATAGTTCAATGGTTGTCTTTATAAGTCACTTAGTAAAGATTGTGTAATGTGAGTGTTTTTTATACAAAAAACGATCATTTCGGTGCTTTCTTCAAAAACTGTTAATATTAGCCCCCTCTTTTTTCCTTAGTGATACTCTTTCTATGCGCTTAAGTATTGAACACACCATTCGACAATTCACCGAGCAGCTGGCTGAGCTGAGTGAAAGTGCAAAGCTTGATGTCGAATTATTATTGGCGCATAGCCTAGGTAAAGATCGCACGTTTTTATTTACTTGGGCTGATCAAATAGTGACGGAAGGGCAGGAGCTTCAATTTAAGGCGCTATTCTCTCGTCGTTTAAATGGTGAGCCGATTGCTTATATTTTAGGTCAGCAAGCATTTTGGGACTTGGAATTAAAAACCGCTGAGCATACCTTGATACCGAGAGCGGATACCGAGACATTAATTGAGTGGGTGTTAGAGCTGGCTGATTCATTACCAGAACAGACCCGTGTTATTGACTTAGGCACTGGAACCGGCGCGATAGCATTGTCGCTGGCGTACGAATTTCCCCGATGGGATGTTCAGGGTGTGGATCTAATTCCTCAAGCGGTTGCGCTGGCTCAGCAAAATGGGCAACTCAATCAGTTAGAATGTGTTCGATTTTATCAAAGTAGCTGGTTCGAAGAAGTAGAAGGACAGTTTGATTTGATTGTCAGCAACCCACCTTATATTGATCCTGAAGATAAGCATCTTGATCAAGGGGATGTTCGCTTTGAACCAAAGTCTGCGTTAGTTGCTGATAATAAGGGACTTGCTGATCTGGAATTAATTGCTCAGCAAGGAAGAGATTTCTTGGCTGAGGGAGGTTGGTTATTAATGGAGCATGGATATGATCAGCAAGATGCCGTACAGCAGCTACTCTGTAATCTAGGATACCAAAACGTTGCTACGCGCATTGACTTGGGAGGAAACCCGAGAATAACGGGTGGACAGTTTTATAAGGGAGAAACATCGTGAGTGATCGTATTACTGGGCAAGGTGATGCTGGGCAAAATAATTTTGTGTCGCCTGAAACTGAAATAGAAAGCACAATGAATGACAGTGATTTATTGCGCTATAGCCGCCATATATTCTTACCTGAAATGGATATTGAAGGTCAGCAAGCGTTATTAAACAGTCGTGTGCTCATTATTGGTTTAGGCGGATTAGGCAGTCCAGCTTTGCAGTATTTAGCGGCTAGTGGTATCGGTAACTTGTTTTTAGTTGATGATGATGTGGTTGAGTTATCGAATGTGCAGCGCCAGATTTGTCATGGCACCGACGATGTAGGAAAAACAAAGGTAAGGTCAGCGATAGAAGAAGTTATGCGTGTTAATCCAACGATATTTATCGAAGGCTTTGAACAGAAAGCGGACGCAGAATTTCTAAATAGTTTACTACCCAATATTGATCTAGTTGTTGATTGTAGTGATAACTTTGATATTCGCTATCTAATCAATGACGCCTGTATTGCTCATAAAACCCCTTGGGTATCAGGGGCTGCTGTGGCCTTACAAGGGCAGGTAATATGTTTTGATCCACGATTAGATGATCAGCCTTGCTATCGGTGCTTATATCCGCAAGCAGGGGATGAGCAGGTGAACTGTTCTACGAGTGGGATTTTGGCACCTGTAGTAGGTGTTATCGGAGTACTGCAGGCGCTGGAAGCGATTAAGATATTAACCGGCATTGGCAAGCCAATCTTAGGGCGTTTACAAACGTTTGATGCCTTAGAGGGCCAATGGCGTAGCTGGGGCTTAAATAAAGATGCTGCTTGCACCGCGTGCAATCGATAGTACTTGCTAATTAAAGCCTGGGGAAAGGTAAAACTTAGCGCGATTAAGCGCTAAGTATAAATTCTTGCCAAGAAACTAAGGCATCCTGAAAATCTTCTAAGCCACATTCTGCATGCGACTCATCTTCATAAACGTTGGTATTTTCTGGCAGTTCTTCATCGACTTCTAAGCCTAAAGACAGCGCTACAACCTCCACGTCTTCTTGATTCATTCGTAGGCGGTATTCGGTGCCTTCGATCAGGCGTTGCTCAATGCGGCGGTTGATAAGTTGGTCGACAATATCGACTAATTCTTCAATACGCTGCTGATTCGCGCCCAGCTCATCATTAAACCAAGTGCCCATGGCTTCATGGCCCATTGAAAACTCAGCAATCGGTTTGTCGTATTCATTAAAGGTAAAATCGTAATCCACAGAATTCTCTATTGTGGTAGAAGAGGATGGTCATTCTACCTTAAAACGCCCTCTCATGCCCAAGTCTTACTTTCTTTTTAGTATCTCTATAACGAAAAAAGCCGCTTACAAAGTAATTTATAAGCGGCTTATCGATTCTTTCTGTAATGTTTAACAGGACAGAATATAGGGCGTTTATTCTTCGCCAAATAACGAGCAGTCAATTAGGTCGCACAAGCAGTGAATGACTAACAGGTGAACTTCTTGGATGCGAGCGGTTACTTCAGAAGGCACTCGAATTTCAATATCGTTTTCGGTCAGCAGTGCGGCCATATTACCGCCGTCTTTACCCGTTAATGCGACGACTTGCATATCACGGTCATGAGCGGCTTTGATTGCTTCAATCACGTTTTTAGATCCGCCACTGGTTGAGATGGCTAATAATATATCGCCTTCGTTACCGAGAGCTCTAATCTGTTTTGAGAAGACTTCGTTATAGCTGTAGTCGTTAGCGATCGAGGTCAGTGTTGATGTGTCGGTAGTTAATGCAATGGCCGGCAAAGAAGGGCGCTCGCGCTCGAAGCGGTTTAGCATCTCAGATGAAAAATGCTGTGCATCACCGGCTGAGCCGCCATTACCACAGCTTAAAATTTTGCCGCCGCTTACAAGACTAGCAACCATCATACCCGCTGCATGTTCTATATAAGGGGGTAATAGTTCCGCTGCTTGGGCTTTTGTCTCAATACTGGCATTGAAATGCTGCAATAAACGATCTTGCACGGATAACGCTCCAAAAGAGTGTGTTCTTAATAAGTTATCATCATACGAAAATCTAATGCCAGCGGGAAGGACTTTGAGAAGGTTTCTCACTAAAAAGCATTTTTAATCCACAATATCTCATTTTGGCCCTCAATACCGACAACATCAAAGCGACAAGCAGGAGGTGTATTGCCAAAGTGTTGCAGCAAATAATACTCAGCTGCGCGGCGTAGCTTTTTTTGCTTACCGGCGGTGATACTCGCGAGGGCACCACCGAATTCTTTGTTTTCTCGATAGCGTACTTCAATGAATACCAAATAATCTTGGTTTTGCTTAGTAGCGTCTTTCATTATTAGATCTATTTCACCGCTTTTGCAGAGAAAATTACGCTCGATCAACTCAAACCCTTTAGCGTTTAAGTACTCCTCTGCTAAGCGTTCTTTATCATCACCCTTAATGCGCTTTTCGGTTCGTTTATCGTCTTGGGTAAACCACATAGCAATCCTTGCTGAGTTTCATTTTATTTATTCTGATCTAAATTGATCGCGGTAGGACGTCCTCTTTTGAAGATGGCGAACGGCATTTTACGATGAATTTTTCCTTGTTCATCTATTGATAGGTCACCGGTTACACCAAATATTCTACTATGAGGTAAGGCCGATAGCTGTTTTAGTCTAGGATATAAACGGAAAGCGTCGACGCCCATCGCGTACAAGCGAGCATAGTTGCCCTTTGCACGTTTTTGGTTGGCCTCGACCACCGTCTTTAGTTCGGAGCTTTCTAATAACCAAGGTAGATCAGTAAATTGAATGCCGTTTAAGTCGTTATCTTTTTTACGATTTGGCTTACCAGAATATATCTGTGAGGTCGAGAATACCGGTAAGTCACCGGCGAAATTAAAATCAAACATCGGCCGAATCTGTCGGCCTTGCTTAGGAAGTGCAACTAAGAATACCCAATCAGCATCTTGGCGACGGCGTGGTTCAAACTCAATGGATTCACGCATTAGGCGTCGGATTTCTTTGTAGCGTTGTTGGCTATCGTCGACGTTTAGCAGCGCTTTGATTTCGGGATTGTAGTCTTTCTTTTGCTTATAAAAACGTCTTTCGGCAATGTTTCCACCTAGATCTAACCAGCGTTCTTCGAAGGCTGCATAAATACGCTTGCCCCATGAATTATTGGGTGACAGGGCTAATACACGACGATGACCAAGTTGAAATGCGCGTTCTGCAATGAGGCGAGCTTCATCTTCGGCGGCTAAACCGAATTGGTAAAAATTATCAGGCTGCTCCCCCAGTGCTAGCAGATCAGAGTAGTTCAGTGCCAGAGTGGGTAAAGGCAGTGTTTCAAATTTTGCGAGCGCATTAACATTCTTTTTATCCAGTGGGCCGATCACCCATTCAGCTTCTAGTGCAACGGCATCATCATAGGCTAGGTTTATGCTGCCAGAAGCTTCTGTATCAATAATACTGATTGTTGGCACTTCATAGCCCTTCTGCAAGGTTTGATAATACGCGGCCATAAAACCTTCACGAACGGCTTGGCCGCTGCTCGCTAAATTGCCCGTTAATGGCAAAAGTAAGGCAATGTGCTTTGGCTGCTGCTGCGCCATTTCTTCTAATAGTGATAAGCCACCAGGCAGTTCAACTGCGGCAGGATGACCAGGGTTATCCAATCGCCACTGATTAACCGCTGCAATATGCCCCGTCAGATTGTGGCTAGTATCTTTTGCAATAGAGGCTAATTCTAACCAGTTGGCAAACTGAGTATTCGGCGCGTTTTTAGCCCACTTCAATAAGTTCTCTAATGAAATGTTAGTCAGGTCTTTCCAAATTTGTTGGTGGTTGGCTGAACGCACTTCGCCTTCCAGAATAGCGGATAGAAAATCACGCTCACGGGCTGCAGTAAGAAAATTACCCCCTAATTCATAGAACTGAGCTTTCAATAAACCAAAGCGAATTTGATCATCCACAGTACTCCGGTTCAGTTGATCACGACTGATGCGGTTAAGTACTTGCTGGGATTGGTCTACATTTTTTTGCTCAATCGAGTATTCAAGGGCGAGTAAATTGTACTGTAGAGTCTCTTCTTTGCTGCGCGCTGCCGTGTTTAGTTGTTGCAATAATGAGTCAGCATTGCGAAACTCCCCAGCATCGATGGCTTGCTTCGCTTGTTCAAGCAGGGTTGATGCTGGAACAGTATTAACTAGGCCATCATCTGTTATCATTTCGCGGCTAGGCTTTTGAGCACAACCTACTAAGCTCATCAGTACTACAACGATCAATAATTTTTTAGAGTTCATCCTCAATATGCATCCACAGTCTGAACAACAGACGGGCACTCTCTATGTAGTGGCCACGCCAATAGGAAATTTAAACGACATTACCGAGCGTGCAAAAAATACGCTAACGGAAGTCGATATGATTGCCTGCGAGGATACCAGACACACGGGCAAATTACTGCATCATCTTGGTATTCAAAATAGACTTGTTGCGGTTCACGATCACAATGAACGAGACAAAATTGACTGGATTGCGAGCTGTTTAGAAAAAGGCCAATCAATCGCTTTAGTCTCAGATGCAGGAACCCCGCTCATCTCTGACCCTGGTTATCCGTTGGTATCAGGTTTGCGTGAGCGCGGCATGAAGGTTCAGCCTGTGCCGGGCGTAAGTGCCATTATTACTGCATTAAGTGGTGCAGGACTTCCGACAGATCGCTTCACTTTCGAAGGTTTCTTAGCTCATAAAAGCGGTGCCAAGCGTGAGCGCTTAGAAACCTTGGTTCAAGAAACTCGTACCATGGTTTTTTATGAATCAAAGCATCGGATTCTTGATACGTTAAAAGTTATGGCTGAAGTCTTTGGCGCTGATCGAAAAGCATCGGTAGCCCGCGAACTAACAAAAACGTTTGAAACGTATTATTCGGGTAACCTTACCGAAATTCTGGAAGAAATCAGTGCCGACCACCAACAGCAAAAAGGTGAGTTTGTGGTAATGATTACCGGTAACCCTGACCCAGACCCTGCCAGCGCGGTTGATAGTGAAAAGTTGTTTAAGCTGTTATTGAAGGAACTGCCGCCCAAAAAAGCCGCTGCAGTGATTTCTGATTTGACGGGCGAGAATAAGAAAGAGCTTTATCAGCGGGCTTTGGAGATACAGGGGAAGATTTAGGGGCTGCTCAATGTGTGGCTTGCCGTAGTCTGAAAGGACAGGGAACGGTAGCCTGAAAGCGGTGGTTAATCCTTCTTCTGCTCAACCAAATCCAGCCAAGCCTGATGATGACTCAAGTAAATATTCCCATTCAGCTGTTCAATAAACGGGCTGCGTTTCAGTCGATCCATTACCGGCCCTTTCACTTCCGACAAATGAAAACTCATCCCAGCTTCGGTTAAATACAAGTTCACCGCCAGTAAGCTTTCTATTGCACTGGCATCGATGTCGTTAATGGCCGAGCACGTTAAGATTAAATGCTTAGCTTTTGGGTGCTGTGCGACCAGTTCATTTATTTTATCTGCTAAAAATCGTGAGTTGGCAAAATACAAACTGGCATCAATTCGCAAAGAGATAATCTTTTCATCAGTGATGACGTTGTGACGTTCTACATTACGAAAGTGTTCGGTATTTGGCACTAACCCCAAAATAGCAGAATGAGGTGAGCTGGAGTGGTATAGATGTAGGCCAATAGAAACCATGATGCCAGCAATTAATCCCCATTCTAACCCTTGGGTTAAGGTCAGTAGTAACGTGATCATTAACGCTGAGAAATCTTTTAGGCTGTAAGCAAACGTGCGTTTGATTGCTTGTAAATCAAACAGGGTGAGTACGGCGACTAATATCATGGCGGCTAGGGTTACGATGGGTAAGTAAAATAAATAAGGCGTTAAAAACAAGCTGCTTAGAAAAATACTGATGGCGGTTAACGCACTGGCCGCGGGTGTTTTCGCACCGGCATTAAAACTCACGGTAGAGCGTGACAAACTCGCAGACACCGGGAAAGCTGAGCTAAGCCCAGCTGACAGGTTGGCAACGCCTAGAGCAATGGCTTCTTGGTTTGGGTTAATACGCTGTCGTTGTTTTGCGGCAAAGGTTTGGGCGGCCGATAACGAGCTGATGAAACCAATGATACTGATTAATAAGGCCGAGTTTAATAGGCCTTTCCAATCTTGATTAGATAAGTTCAATGATGGCCAGTCGGGGATTGAAAGCGTTGGTAAGCCAGCAGGAATATCCCCCACGACTTTGATTCCATAGGATTGTAGATCAAGAAAAATGACGGCACTGATCGACAGTATAATGGCAATAACCGGTGTGGACTTGCTTAAACTGTCGGCTAATAAGTTATTACGACTGATGAAAAAAATTAATCTGCGTAATAGCTTGGGTACAAAGTATAAGAATAAAACCAGCACCGCAGAGAATAATAAAGTGGCGATATTAACTTGATCAAACTTTTGTATGACTTGAACCAGTACATTAAAAAAATCATCATTGTGAATCGAAATGCCTAAGATGCTACTGAACTGACTTGAAGCGATAATAATCGCAGAGGCGGCAATAAACCCAGTCACTACGGGAAAGCTAATAAAGTTAGTCAGGAAGCCTAAACGAAAAAAGCCAAAAGCTAAAAGAAAAAAACCACTTAATAAAGCCAAAATGGAAGCCGCGACGAGCATTTGGTCAAGGTTGAAATTGCCCGCGAATAAACTGGCTAGTGCGGTGGCAGTCATAATTGAAGTGATCGCAAAAGGCCCAACCGAAAGCGGTCCACTAGAACCGAGTAGTGCATAAGCAATAAGAGGCAGCAGACTGGCATAAAGACCTGCCTGAGGTGGCAAGCCCGCGAGCATCGCGTAGGCAAGAGATTGTGGAATTAGCATCATGCTAATCACTAGCGCGGCGATGCTATCATCTAAAAATGTCGATTTTTGATAATTCTTTGCCCATTTCAAAAAAGGCAAAAAAGTCTCTGGTTTCCAAGCGCTCATGGCAATCTGCTAATACGGATATAAAGGGTGAGTATAGCAGACGTGCTTTTATTTTTTCTTGCCTTCCTGTTGCTCAATCTCAACAGGGGTCAGCCCTTCTTTTTTGCCTTTTAAGTATTTTAAATAAGCAGGTATGTGGGTTTTTCCAAGGTACTTATCCAAATACGGCAAGAATCCCGCATAGTTGCCTTTGAATTTAGCATGGTGAAAATCGTGATAAACCGGCCCTTCATAAACAGGCAATAAATGTGCAGGGTTCCAAGGAATGTCATAACCAATATGGCCATCAGCGCCTTCAAATTGACGAATAATCACCCAAGTCCAAATCACATAAATATGCGCGCCAATTAAAATCGGGCCTAGCAAGGTTAAGCTCGCGGTTAACACATATTCAACCCAATGCATGTAATTTCCGTTGATGCCGCAGGTATTGCGAATTCGGTGATGCACGCTGTGGATATTTTTTAATAACCATTTATTTTCATGCATGTAGCGATGCATCCAGTAATATAAAAAATCATCGAATAGCACAAAAAATAACAGCTGAGCGAGAATAATATACCAAACGGGAAGTTCTGTATTATGCACACCCGTGAGTTTTAATAAGGGCCAGACGGCAATTAATACGCAGACTAAAATACTATTGTTGATGATGATTCGTGCGATTGAAGGCCAGAAGAATTTTTTAAATTCGAAAGGTTTTTGCTGAATTTTATATTTGCGCAGCGACTCAGGATCAAGCCACGCGATGGCAGTCCACGGAAGAGCGACGGTTAAAAAAGCCACCATGCTAATCGCCAGGGTTGCCATGGGGAATTGCCAAAACCATGGGTCGTTGTAGAAGTTGTGCCAGTACGAAAATAGATTCATAAGTAAACCTTTAATCCGAAACCCTGATTGAGTATGACTGCCACAAGACGCCGTGAATACTTCCTTGTAGGCTTGGGCTCGCCTTCCATGGCTCACACACTTGCTCTAGTAATACTCAATCATGATTTCTTACATTTATTGTTATTGTTAAGTTTTTAAAACTAATATCTTCATTTTAATATTATTTTTAAGTATGACTTTTAATCGTTTTTATTATTATTTTTTGTACTTAGCTCAAATAATAGCCTGCATGCTTTAGGTTTTATTGCTTTAATGCGACATAAATATGATAAAAGACGACACTCAACCGCAATATGAATGAAAAACCAAAGATAGGCTTTGTAGTGGCTGCTTACATTCAGCCCGTTTTAAAAGCCTTTTTGCAGCAAGGCGGGCGACTCTCAGCTCTAGCGGATGCCATGGGGGTGAATGATGCTTGGATGCTAGACCCGCCAGAAAAAATTGCTATAGATCAGTACTTCAGTCTGTTATTGAATGCCAGTCAGTTGCTGAATGATGGTCATTTAGGCATTCGTATTGGTCAACATGTGGCGCTGGCCAACTTTGATGTTTTGGGGAAAGCATTAGCCAATACGCAATCACAGTCATTAACCCTCGCTCAAGCCTTACAGCAAGTGATGATATTAGAGCGCTTGGTTCACCGATTGGGAGACTCTCGCATACAAATAGAAGATCAAAATATTCGCTTAATCTGGCGGGCGCAATACCCACAACGTAAAGCCTCGCGGCTGGTGGCTGAAAGCGTATTGGCCGGAATGATTCACCTTGCCCAGCAATTAACTGGGCGTTTAATTCCTGTGCGAGAAATGACATTTATGCACGAAAAACCCAACGATTACCGCAGTGAAGTTTATCAGCAAGGATTTCACACTCAATGCCTGTTTGGACAAAGGGACAATAGCCTAGTGATTGCGTCGGAGGTTCTAGGGTGGCCATTAAAAGAAACCGGCAAACTTCTGTCTCAAGCCCTGAGTACCGATACGATTGTTGAACACGTTAAGTTTCATTTAGAACAAATCATCACGAGCAACCCAAAGCTATTACAAATAGCGAGCATGCTGGGCATGAGTGAGCGCACCTTGCAGAGAAAACTAAAGGCTCGGAATGTGAGTTTTCAGCAGATATTGTCAGATGTCAGACACCAGTTGGCGTGCAATTATTTACAGTTTTCAAATTTGACTATTTTACAGATAAGCCAGCTGCTGGGATTTAAGGAACAGAGTTCGTTTAACCACTTTTTTTTGCAGACGGTAAGGGTTTCTCCACGAGAATACCGAATGCAGCACGCATAAACAGGGTGAAGCTCAGGGAAAACAGTGGTATTATTCGCGCCGGAGATGCCTAGGCAATCGTCGCTTTTAGTACTTGTACTAAAGGGGGAGGAAAGTCCGGGCTCCACAGGGCAGGGTGCCAGATAACGTCTGGGCGGTGTAAACCGACGACAAGTGCAGCAGAGAGAAGACCGCCGATGGCTCGTTCGCGAGCACAGGTAAGGCTGAAAGGGTGCGGTAAGAGCGCACCGGACCACTGGTAACAGTTGGTTGCAGGGTAAACTCCACCCGGAGCAAGATCAAATAGGCTCTCTTATGGCGTGGCCCACGTTGAGAGCGGGTAGATCGCTTGAGCCTGCGAGCAATTTCAGGCCTAGATGAATGATTGTCCACGACAAAACCCGGCTTATTGGCATCTCCACCAAATTTAAGAAGTGAATGATTGTCCACGACAACCCTTTATAAAATCAGGGCTTACTGGCGTCTTCAACCGTTACTAAAATCCTCTCATATTCAGTATGAGAGGATTTTTTTTACCGAAAAGAAAATGGTTGAGTGATGAAGGTTGTCATTCAGACTTGCGCTAATTTAAAAGGAATTAATATGGGTAGTAAACTGGCATTTTTGTTATTAGGGGTTGCTTTGATTGTATTCTCAAGGTTGTATTCAACCTTGGAGTTGTCGGATCTAGATGATGAAGCATTCAAGCTCAAAGTTGTTGATATTAATTTGTGCCTGCTGTTAGCTCCTAGTGACTTGTCTGAAACAGATGTCGTACGTTTCTCCCTGGCTAAAGTCTCTATGCTGGCTTATAAAGCGTGCGGTAGTGAGATGAAAATCCCTTCAGCTATGGCCTGTGGAATGTTACACGAATCAATACCAGAATATTTTAATCCGGAGCGCGTAAATAAACGCCTTGAGGCATTATCAAATCAATGTTCTGAGTTTGAACGTGATCCAGTAAAACTGGAAGCGTGTGAATCACAAGCACTTGAGTATGATAGAGAGTATATATACCCTATTTTACATAAAGTGGCAGTTGATTTAGATAAAAAAATATTGTCGCATAAAGATAAAACGGTTTCTCAGTTTAATAGGGAGATGTATGGGGAGTTGTGTCAATAGACCGATTGGCTTGGCGATTTATTTCTTGTTTAAAGCTGACTTGTTTATTCAAGGCTATTTCAATTTGTGTAGCCACAGCTGTATTGATGTTGAATTGAAAATTTTCCTCTTTTGCGTGATTTAAATATGCCGGCTAGAAAAAGTACGATAATTATAAGAGTTAAATATAGTTTATTATTACTATCATTAATTCCTGTTTATTCACAGGCAATTACTAGTAAAGATATAGTGATAGAGAATAAGTTATCAAATTGTATAAAGATAGAAGCAGCTGAAGTTTTTTATGTTGATGGTATGCCGATATTAAAGGTTTCAAATCAAGTAATAAAACCATCATCAGAATGTGGTTGTCGATCTTTAATTTCTCAATACTCATCTAACCTTGTTATGGATGGATTTCAATCACGATTATTAACAGCTAAGTTAATATTTGAGGGCGAAAATTCAAAGCTTCCTTTAGCGACTAGCAACAATATGATTGGAGACTACGGTATATTGATAAAGTTTTCTTGTGCTTTAGCTGATTGAAGTAAATATAATAGCAATAGGGTATAAATAATTCTGAGTAACTGCTCGTTTTAAATATAGCTGCTTAAATACCTATCGCTCTTATATCTATTAGTGACTGAGCTACTAAAATTGAGTCTTATTATATTTGATGCTCAAAAAAGTCTATGAGCGCTGGCGAGATATTTCAATAGATACCTTACTGGCGTCTCCACTTAATATCTAAATCCTCTCATGTTTTGCATGGGAGGACTTTTTTACCTGTAATAAAGACAAGAAAATTAAAGAGCGGAATGATTGTTTACGACAACTTTCGATAAAAATAGGGCTTACTGGCGTATTCACTTAATCTCTAGGAACCCTTTCATACTTTGCATGATATTTCGTTTTTAGACTAATATTATAAGCGTAGTTATCAGTGATACCCTTAAATTGTGCTGTTTGATTTATTTGCAACCCAATTAAATGCTATTGGACGTAAGCGATCGATAAACCACACCCTAGACTTCTTTCACGAGTAGCTCTTTAGCATGCCATGGCAGCAGCTGCTCGTATTCCTCAATACTTTTCACCTGAGGAATCTTAGTAAACAACAGCTGTAAATACGCGTGCGGATTCAGATCATTTGATTTGGCGGTCTCGATTATGCTGTAAAGCATCGCACTCGCTCTAGCGCCTTTCTGGCTGTTGCTGAACATCCAATTTTTTCTTCCGATAGCGAACGGGCGAATCGCATTTTCGACGGTATTATTGTCGATATTCAAACGCTCATCTTCTACATAAAGAGTGAGCTTATTCCAGTTCTTCGCTAAATAACTCAGCGCCATGCCTGTTTTCCCTTTCGGTAAGGTGGTCACTAAGGATTTATCTAACCAGCTCTTTAGTTTTTCAAGTTGCGGAACACTTTCCTTTTGCCTTGTTGCCAATCGTTTTTCAGGGCTAAGATCTTTAATTTTATTTTCTATGGCATACAGCTTTTTGATGAAGCTCACGGCCATATCAGCTTTACTTGTCGCCCCTTTTTTACTGGGTGCTACTTTTTGCGCCTCAACAAATTTTCTTCGAGCGTGCGCAAAACAACCGAGATGATGAACACCCTCAATCGTATCGAGGTGGTTATAACCTGCGTAATCATCGGTTTGCAGGAACCCTTGAAAATCAGGCAGCAGTGTTTTCACCACATCCGCTTTTCGGCTGCTGGCGTAATCAAATAACACTATCGATTCTTTTTTATTCGGGTCACCTGTTTTTCGGACCCACATATAGCTTTTGCTTTCTGCTTTTTCCCCAGGCTCTTTCAGTACCTGTACCGGCGTTTCATCCATGTGCACATAGCCGCTTTCTAACAGCCGATCATTGAGTAAGTTATAAAGTGGTTGCAACAACTCACTGCTTTTAATCATCCAATTGGCTTGGGTGTTTCTGGGCAAGTGAATATTCAATCGCGATAAAATATTCTCAATTCGATATAAAGGTAAGGCATCTTGATACTTTGCCGTTGCAATGTAGGCTAACAAGCTAGGGCTTGCATTGCTTTTTGGAATGGGCTGCGCGGGTAAACTCGCCGTTTGCATTTGGCCTTCGCAGTTTTTGCAGGCGTATTTTTTACGGTGATGTTGTAATACCTGAATAACCGCTGGAACGATGTCGAGCTGTTCGGATACTTCATCACCTATGTGTTGTTTTTCACATCCACATGAGCAACGTTTTTCTTCATCAGTTAGATCGTATTCAACAATAATGCGTGGGTATTCTTCTGGGATCGGTTTTCGACCTGCTTTGGCTTTGGTTGCTGGTACAGTTCCTGGTTCAGAATTTTCTTCACTTTCGACCGCTTCAGCAACCCAGTTATCGTCACTATCACAGGCTTCAACTTCTACTTCATCAAATAGCTCAGTTTGATCAGGTGATTTCTCACTGCTTTTACCAAACTTATTGGCTTTGAATAATTTAACGATTTCTTCTAAATGACGAATATGATTTTGTTGCTTCTCTGCAAGAGATTGCGCTGCCAAAACGAGTTGCTTCAACGCATCAATATTGTTAGGCAGGGCATCTTTTTTAGCAGATTTATTGACTTTTATATTCGTCTTTTTCATGCCATGGATTATACCAGAATCAATTCATATTTTCATAAAATAATGCTTCATGAGGCTTGCCTGTAAAGATATTTAAGCCATCTAAAAGTCGATTTAAATCTCTACCTGAAATTGTGCATGGGTTTGTGGATAAATAATCTAACCACTTGAATCTTTGTTTTTCTAAGCGCTTATACCAAAGCACAAAGCCATTATTCTCCCAGTAAAGTATTTTGATTTTATCTCGGCCTCGATTGCAAAAGACAAATAGAGCTGGTTCTAAAGGATTGAGTTCTAGCTCGTTCTCGACAATGCCTGCAAGTCCGTCAATGGACTTGCGCATATCAACAACCCCTGAATATAAATAAGCGGGTGTAGACTTGCTAGGCCTGATCATGAAGTACACCTGCTTGATGCAGCGAAATCAACAATGAAGTGGCATCACTAACAGACAGTTTTATTTTTGCACGACCTAAAGAAACCTCAGCTTCGCCTGTGCTTGATTTATTCGATGGTTCAGGTCTAGGTATGGATATAAATGAAGGATTTTCTTTGTTGCCATCATCATTCTTAGAGGAGGTTTTCTTGATCCAGTAATAAAATGTACTTTGATTAATATTTTTTTGCTTTAAGAATGCTTGTTTCGTTTGCCCGCTTGATTTCCATTCATTAATGATTGACTGCCAGCGCTCTATTTTTTTCATATTCTACCCTCGACTAAAGTTTGAGGGCAGTATGTCAGGGATGATTAAAGGATTTTAGATGGGGTTTATTGATCGCTTACTATTGGACTATTAACTTCTGGGTTATTAACTTTCCGGCTATTAACAAGATCTGCGAGATCCTAAATAAAATTAGGAACTCGCGAAGCTATAGTAAATAAGATAATCTTTCATTATGAAATACATACTTCTTCCTATTTTAATGTTCATACTGTTTAGCAACCTATGCTTTGCTCAGCCGTTTAAAAAGTCGATTGATATTGGATATTATTCATTGCCACCGCATTCTATGAACATTCAAGAAGCTCCCGCGGGCGCGGCAATTTCTTACTTGCAAGAAAATATTTTTCCAGAGAGTGAATACACAATTTCGTGGAAATTTTTACCGTTTGCAAGAGTGCTTTCTGAGCTACGTGCGGGCAGAATCGATTGCGCGATTCTCATTGCTAAAACCACGAAAAGAGAGCAAGAATTTAAGTATCCTGACAGTTATTTGTATCAGACTAAAAACGGTTTAATTGTTTTGAAGAGTAGTCAGCTAACCGAAGTTGTCAGCCTTGATCACTTAAAGGGCATGCGATTAGGGCATGTGGTAGGGTCTGTGAGACCAAAAGAGCTTGAGCAGTTAGGTGTGGTCTTTGACAATATCTCTGGGAAAGACTTTACTCGCAGAAATATAAAAAAACTTGAGAAAAATAGAATTGATGCGGTGTATGTGCCAACGCTTTCTCATGCAAAATATGAGTATGGTGAGATGGATGAGACAGCAGATGTTAACTTTTTGCCTCTTCCAATGATTGGAGGGCATAAACTGTATGTTGTTTTTAGGAAAGATATTCCTGAAAGTATTTTAAATGATTTTAATGCACGCAATGAGCAGCATTTTGATGAGTATTTAAGTTATTTGCAGAAGTAATAAAATTTAATATCGCTGTCAGATCAGGTTTGAACCACTGCTCATAACAGCGTGATTACGTCTACCTTTCTTAGCTTGATAAATAAGTTTATCGGCTACTAGAACATATCCTCAAGACATTTATCGGCCTTATTATTTAACTAAAGTATCTATTATTATAAGTATTAGTTAAAGCATCGGTTGAGGCTAATAAAAATGCCTCTTTCGACATTACCTTTAAGCGCCCTCAGGCATTCTGTTTTTCGGTAATACCAGCCGAGATCATAATAATGCAGTTGTTGGTAACAACTATCCTTTTATCACTTAATGAGCTTGCTTTGTTTTTGATAGCATTGAGTCAGGGCTTATTTTAAGGCATTTTCATTAAGGTATTAGCCTAGGTGTCGCGACAAATTTCGTCTGGCCACTCAAGTTCGATGGTTGTATGTTCTAACTTAAAGCCCGCTAGTTGTTGCTTTAGTTCAGATTTAAGAAATTCTTGTTGATCCATATCCAATCGTTGATCCAGTTGTAAATGCACCGTTAGGACATGAGATTCTCCATCAAGAGACCATAGATGAAAGTGATGTAAGTTGGCGACGTGTTTTAGTGTTAGTAATGTTTGTTTTACTTTATCGGTCAGCTCGGAGTCTGGACTAGATTGGGCGAACAGTTTGAGTGTTGTCCATAAGTTTCGCGCGACATTGGTTAAAATGAATAGGGTGAATGCGATAGAAAGTATCGGGTCGAGTATTGGCAACTCAATAAACATTAGCACTATGGATACGATTAGTACCGCGACCCAGCCCAGAACATCTTCTAATAAGTGCCAGTTTAGAACCCGCTCATTTAATGTTTCGCCTCCGCTGAGCTTGTAAGCTGCGAAGCCATTGACACAAACACCAAAAATTGCCAATAGCAGCATGCCTTCTGCTTCGGGCATTACCGGATCAAAGAGACGTGGAATAGCTTCAGTCATTATCCAGATAGAACCTATAATTAATACAAAGCCGTTGAGTAAAGCTCCAAATAAAGATAAACGGCGAAAACCGTAGCTGAATTCACTATTGGCTTGTTTTTTACCCAGCTTATTCAAAACCCAAGCACTGCCAATCGACAGCGTATCGCCTAGGTCATGAACGGCGTCAGACATAATGGCGGTGCTGTTGGTGAACCAGCCACCAATAAACTCAATAATGGTGAAGCCAAGATTCAGGAAAAAAGCCCAGCCAATGCGGTTAGCGCTCATATCCTTTGTGTGCGAGTGAGTATGATTGTGCGAATGGCTGTTTGAGTGGCTGTGTGCATGAGGAGGCTGCGAATGGCTCATAGAGTGATCATCTTTATACTATTCGTAAGATTAATAGATATGCAGTATTACAAATCATTTCATTCATAGCTTGGCTCTGGTTAGCATCGGCTATCGATAAAAGATAACAGATTGGCGTTACATAATACGAGGTATTTGACGATGGATTTTGAATTAAGCCCAAAAGCAAAAGATTACGTTAAAAGAACTAAGGCGTTTATTAAAAACCATATTGAGCCAATGGAAGTAGATTTCTGGGCTGATGTGAACGCTAAGCAGAATCATGGTGATTGGACTACGTGGGAAGTGCCTGCAATCGTTCAAGAGTTAAAAGCTAAGGCGAAAGCTGAAGGTTTGTGGAATATGTTCTTACCATGCGACAAGCTAGGGGCAGGTTTAAGCGTTATGGAATACGCCTCGGTTGCGGAAGAAACCGGTCGTAGCTTATTGGCACCTACCATTTTTAACTGTAATGCCCCCGATAGCGGCAATATGGAGCTGCTGTGGCGCTACGGTAGTGATGAACAGAAAGAGACATGGTTGACGCAACTGCTTGCCGGAGACATACGCTCGGTATTCTTTATGACGGAGCCTGATGTGGCGTCGTCTGATGCGACTAATATGGAAGCGACGGCGATTGTTGAGGGTGATGAGGTTGTTCTTAACGGCACTAAGTGGTGGTCTAGCGGTGTGGGCGATCCACATTGCAAGGTCGGTATTTTCATGGCCAGTACGCCTGATGAAAGCAAAGATCGTCATCATCAGCATTCTATGGTTTTAGTACCACTGGATACACCGGGAGTGAAGATCGAACGTATGCTACCCGTATTTGGCGCTTATGATGCGCCTCATGGTCATGGGGAGGTGAGCTTTACCAACGTTCGCTTGCCAGTTTCGAGCTTTATTAGTGGTCCTGGTATGGGCTTTGAAATTGCTCAAGGTCGCTTAGGGCCTGGCCGCATTCATCATTGCATGCGTTGCTTAGGCGCTGCTGAGAAGTCGTTAGAGTTGATGGTAGATCGCGGTATGGCGCGTACGGCATTCCATAAGCCAATCATGAAGCTTGGTGGTAATGCTGAGCGGTTAGCGGAAGGTCGTATTGCGATTGATCAGGCGCGTTTATTAACTCTGTTTGCGGCATGGAAAATGGATAAAGTTGGAGCGATGGGCGCTATGACTGAGATTTCAGCCATTAAAGTCGTTGCGCCAAACGTTCTGCAAAAAGTTGTCGATGATACGATTCAGATTCATGGTGGAGCGGGCGTTAGTCAGGATACTCCATTAACGGCTTTTTACATGCAGGCACGTTCATTACGATTAGCTGATGGTCCAGATGAAGTTCATAAAGGTGTGATTGCACGCATTGAGTTGGCCAAGCGCGGACACTTCTCTAAAAAACGCTAGGTTGCTTTTTTGGGATGTTCTCAGGATTGCTATTGAAGATTGATCAGTTCAAGATTAATCAATTCAAAATTGATCCTCCAATACACTGGGTTAGTGAATACTAATGCCAGTGTATTGTCTTTATTAGCGCTCTGTTTATGGCGTTTCCTAATCTTTGAGCGCACCAGAAGCTCAGATTTTGTATAAATAGTCATGTATGAGTGTGAGTATTCACTCTGTCATATTCAATAAGTTAGTTAGTGACCACTATCTATAACAAAATTGTCTAAACTAATTTCAGTCATTAAGTTGGTATTCACTAACTTAATAAATTACTTTAACTTCTATGCCCAGAGTCACGGGTAGCAACACTTTTCCGCAACAAAATTCTTACGCTTTTCACTTGCTTGGCATAAATGGTCGCTAAGTCCTTGTGAAGTAACGCAAATATTCACATATCCACAGCCTTGTTAACCTTGCAAAAGTGCCCCAGCATTTCTATAGTGTGCACTAGTGGAATAAAGTGGGTAAAAGTGGGTTTTTGTAGTGATTTTGTATTAATAATTTTGCTTAAAGCTCTATTCAGTCATTTGGATAAGGAATACCAGTGTTTCGTGGACTTAGTGCAGTTAACTTAGATGCTAAAGGAAGGCTAGCGATCCCGATGAAATATCGGCAGTTGCTGGTGGATCTTTGTGCTGGGCGTCTAGTGGCCACTATTGATACCGAAGAACGCTGTTTGTTGATTTATCCTGAAGGCGAGTGGGACTTAATTCAAGCCAAAATCGAAGCGTTACCCAGCTTCAACCCGAGTGCCCGAAGAATTCAGAGATTGTTGATTGGTCATGCTACTGATATAGAACTAGATGCCAATGGACGAATCTTATTGTCCCAGCCGTTGCGTGAATATGCGCAGTTAGATAAAGAAACGGTATTGCTGGGACAGGGAAAAAAATTAGAACTGTGGAGTAAAGATCTGTGGAATAGCCGTCGTGATGATTACATCGCCGAGGTAAATTCCCCTGATGCACTTCCAGACGAATTATTAAATCTTTCTTTATAAAGAAGTCTCATGGCTAAACGTACCAGAACAAAGTTGAGTAAGACTGAGCGCCAGCAAGCTGAACAGCAGCAAGCGGAGCAAAAGAAAGATCAGATTGAATTGGGTGTTGGCGAACAACAAGACCATTTCACTGTGCTATTGCATGAAACTGTAGAAGGTTGCGTGGTAGATCCTGATGGTATTTATGTTGATGGCACCTTTGGTCGTGGTGGCCATAGCGAGTTGTTATTAAGCAAACTGTCTGAAAAGGGTCGTTTATTTGGGATTGATAAAGATCCGTTAGCGATTGAAACCGGTAAGGCGTTAGAGCAAAAAGATTCACGCTTCCAAATTATTAATGCCAGTTTCGCTGAGTTACAAGAACAGCTTCAGGTCCGAGGCATTGAAAAAATTGATGGTTTGTTATTGGACTTAGGTGTTTCTTCACCGCAGTTAGATGATGCCGAGCGTGGTTTTAGTTTTATGCGTGATGGTCCGTTGGATATGCGCATGGATCCTACTTCTGGTATCAGTGCTGAAGAGTGGATCGCAAAAGTCAGCGCAGAAGAGTTGGCGCGTGTGATGAAAGAATACGGTGAAGAACGCTTTGCGAAGCGTATGGCGAATGCCGTAGTGCGTGAACGTGAGCTTCAGCATATTAATCGCACTGTGCAGTTGGCTGAAATTTTAAAAGAAGCGAATCCTGCTTGGGAAAAACATAAGCACCCAGCAACACGTGCTTTCCAGGGCATTCGTATTCATTTGAATAACGAGTTAAGCGACTTAGAAAAGATTTTGGATCAATCGGTTGATGTTTTAAAAGTGGGCGGTCGTTTGGCTGTTATCAGCTTTCACTCACTAGAAGATCGAATCGTAAAACGTTTTATCCGCCGTCAAGAACAAGGGCGTCCAGTTCCGAGAGGACTGCCGGTGCAAGAGAATGATTTGGGTAAAACGATGAAGAAAATGAGTAAAGCCATCAAACCGAAAGCGAATGAAATTGGTGGCAATGTGAGAGCTCGTAGTGCGGTGTTACGTATTGCAGAGCGTATTGAAGGCGAGCGAGATTAACGTCTGATGATGCAGCCTGCCAAACAAAATGCGTTGATTTTATTAGCGTGGTTCTTCGTTATTGTGTGTGCCACGTTGCAGGTTTCTGCGACGCACTGGCATCGACAATTAGTCGCAGACTGGCAGGTTTCTGAGCATGGGCGTTTAAGGCTAGAGCAAGATTATGGTCGTTTGCTATTAGAGCAAAGTGCATTAACCGCTCACGGTAGAGTAGAGCGCATAGCAAAAGAAAAACTGAATATGACAGAGGCGGCTGAAGTGCAAGTCATTCGCATAGGCCGCTAAGTTTTGATCGTTATCCCAGGGTGGGATTTAACAATAATAAATAATACGTTCATGGAATGATTTTAAGGTAATACAAAATGAAAGGCACAGCGTAACGTGGCTAATCCCCGTACTAAAAAAGCTGCAACAACAGCATTAACAACGACAGTTGAATATCGCATTCCAGTCTGGCGCTTCGCGTTGGTACTGGGCGTATTCCTATTCTTGTTAATTGTTGTAGCGGGACGTATGGGGTATTTGCATTTAGTTAACCAGTCTTTCTTAGCGGCTCAAGGTGAGCAGCGCATGGTACGTGATGAGTCGATCCCGGCATTACGTGGTGATATTGAAGATCGCTATGGAGAGCCTCTGGCGGTCAGCTCTCCTGTAACCAGTCTATGGCTTAATCCTAAATTATTTGATGCAGCCAATGCGCCAAAGCTTGCTGCAAGTTTAGGTATATCGACGAATAAGTTAACGCGCCGATTAAAGCGTAATCGTCAGCAGGGCTTTATGTATGTGCAACGTCACCTACCACCAGAAAAAGCCAATAAAGTATTAGCCTTAAAAATGCGTGGCGTTTTTTCTGAAACAGAATATCGTCGTTTTTACCCTGCCTCTGAAGTAACTTCGCACGTTGTTGGAATGACTAATATTGATGGCAAAGGTCAAGAAGGTTTAGAGCTTGCTTATGAAGATTGGTTGCAGGGTACGTCGGGTCAACAGCGAGTGGTTAAAGATTTATTAGGCAATGTTATTAAGCAGCTGAATGTTTCTGCCGTCGCTGAGCCGGGCAATGATTTAAAGCTAACGCTGGATCTTCGTTTGCAATATTTGGCGTACCGAGAACTGAAAGCGGTTGTGCAAGCACATAAGGCAAACTGGGGGAGCGCTGTTTTATTAGATGCACGCAATGGCGATATCTTAGCCTTGGTTAATCGTCCTTCTTACAATCCAAATAATCGCGCCACTCTGAATGCTAAAGATATGCGAAATCGGGCGCTAACAGACATGGTTGAACCAGGCTCTACGATGAAAGCGTTTACTGTTGCGGCTGCACTTAAGCAAGGTAAATACAAGGCAGATTCTATCGTTAATACGTCACCGGGTTATATGCGTATTAAACATAAAACCATTCGTGACCACCGAGATTATGGGCGCTTAGATTTAACCGGAATAATCAGAAAGTCGAGTAATATTGGTGTTACAAAATTAGCACATGAAATGGGCGCTGAGTATTTGTGGAGTATGTTGCACGATGCAAAGCTAGGCCAGGCAACAGCTTTGGGTTTTCCGGGTGAAGCGGTTGGGCATTTACCCTACCCGCAAAAACTCGATAAGTTAGGCTTGGCGACGTTATCGTATGGTTATGGTTTATCAGTAACGCCGTTACAGCTAGCGCAAGCTTATACCGCGTTTGCTAATCACGGTTGCGTACAAGAAGCGCGTTTGATTCTGACCAATACTCAAACACCGTGTGAACAAATTATGCCTGAAGCCGTGGCAAAAGATATGAGCGAAATGCTAGAAACAGTCACGCAAAAAGGTGGCACAGGTACGCGGGCAAAAGTAGAAGGCTATCGTGTTGGGGGGAAAACAGGAACCTCGCATAAAGTGGGTAAAGAAGGTTATCAAGATTCTGAATATACCTCGATTTTTGCCGGTATCGCCCCCATTTCTGATCCACGTTTTGTTTTAGTCGTGGTGATCGACCAGCCCCAAGGACAAGAATATTATGGTGGTGAAGTAGCCGCTCCGGTATTTGGTCGAATTATGGAAGAGGCGATGCGCACTTTGCAGATCGCTCCTGACCAAAGCAAAGATTTCCACGTAGCGGAGATCTCCACATTATGAAACTGGTTCAGCTATTAGCCCCTTATAGTACGCAGGATGATGTATCGATTCCTGATATCAGCATCAAGGGCTTGGTCACTGATAATCGTGATGTGAAAGTAGGTGATTGTTTTATCGCTCTAGCGGGTATTACCAGCCACGGAAAAACCTATATCGATGATGCCATAGCGCGTGGTGCAGTAGCGGTTTTATTAGAAGTTGAACGAGACATTGATAGTGGTTTAGCCATTAGTCTTCGCGCTGGCGTGCCGGTCATTGAAGTGAACGAGTTAAAATCAAAGCTGAATCAGATATTGATCGACTTTTATCAGCTTTCAAATACCGCCTTTGATATGCGTCTTATGGCTGTTACCGGAACCAATGGTAAAAGCAGTATTACTCGTTTTGCGGCGCAGATGAGTCATGGTTTAGAGCATCCAACAGGGTTAATGGGAACATTAGGTTTTGGTGTTTGGCCGAATATAGTAGAAAGCAAAAATACCACACCAGAACTCGCTGTTTTGTTGCGTCAATTTGCATTGATGAAAGCTGAAGGCGCCGAGCAAGTTGCGATGGAAGTGTCTAGTCACGGTATTGAACAAAAACGCATCGAAGGGCTTACCTTTGAAACAGCGGTTTTTGCAAACCTAAGCCAAGACCACCTAGATTATCATGGCGATATGGAAAGCTATTTTGCCATTAAACGTCAGCTATTTTTATTGCCAACATTACAGTACGCCATCATTAATGCCGATGACGAATATGGTCAGCGCTTATTGGCGGACAAAGACATTAGTGCGCAGAAGTTTAGTTATGGTTTTTCCAGCAGCGCAGATGTTCGTGTCGTAAACTGGACAATAAAAGGGGCGTCGATTGATGCCTCTATTACAACGCCATGGGGCGATGCAGAATTCACCATTAATATGGTGGGTGATTTTAATCTAGCCAATGTTTTAGCCGCGATCAGTTTATTAGCGGTTGATAATAAGTCTTCATTTACTGACATTATTGCTGCGATTAAGTACATCACACCCGCACCAGGCAGAATGCAAACCTATAGCAAAGTAGGTTGCGCAAATGCAGTGGTTGATTTTGCGCATACACCGGATGCTTTGCACAATGTACTCGCGACCTTGAAAAAACAAACTCAGGGTAAACTGGTTGTCGTCTTTGGTTGTGGTGGTAATCGTGATGCCAGCAAGCGCCCGCAAATGACGGCGATTGCACAATCCATTGCTGACCGCGTCATCTTGACTGCGGACAACCCAAGAAAAGAAAATTTAGACAATATTATTGCCGATATGCAGTCAAATTCAGATGCCGCTAGTAAAGAGTTAGTGGTGGTAGAAATAGATCGTAGTAAGGCCATTGAGATCGCATTGGCAGAGCTTGATGAGCAGGATTTATTATTAATCGCGGGCAAGGGGCATGAAGCATATCAAGATATCGATGGCATCAAACATCCGTATAGCGATGAGGCAGTATTATTGTCGTTAGGTTATCAGGATGTTGCTCAGCCAATAGAATCACTACAAGCCGATTCAATAAAAATAGACTCAATAAAGGAGGTCTTATGATGATGACTTCTTTTAGTCTCACAGAATTAGCGCACGCATTGTCTGCCTCCGTTCAGCAAGGCACAAGCGATACATTGGCCGAAAATATTCAAGCGCAACGTATTAATACCGATACTCGCATCATCAAACCTGGGGATGTTTTTTTAGCCCTGCGTGGGGATAACTTTGATGGTCATGATTATTTAGAGCAAGCAAAAACAAGCGGTGCAGTTGCGGCGATTGTCGATCAAGCTTTTATAGATGAATCACAAATACAGGCTCAACTAACAGTTCAACCAAAAGCTCAACTAAAAGAGCCGAGTGATGCACTGCCGTTATTAATAGTCGTGCCCGATACACTATTGGCGTTGGGTCAGGCCAGTTTGTGGAATCGCCAAAAATTTACTGGGCCTTTAATTGCTATTACTGGCAGTGCGGGTAAAACCTCAGTGAAGTCGATGGCGTCTCATGTGATGCAGATAATTGGTGAGTGCTGGGCAACGCCAGGTAATTTTAATAATCATATTGGCGCACCATTAACCTTATTAGGCATAGAGCCACAGCATAAAGCCGCTGTGATTGAATTGGGTGCTAGCGCAGAAGGCGAGATCGCTTATACGGCTCAGTTTACAAAACCAGACGTGGTGATTATTACCAATGTAAGTTGTGCGCATTTAGAAGGTTTTGGCAGTATAGAAACCATTATGCGAACCAAGGGTGAAATCATTGATTCTTTATCGAGCGATGGCTGCGCGGTATTAAATGCCGATGATGCATTTTATGCCGACTGGGTATTACGCGCGTGTTCTCGACGGGTATTAAGTTTTGGTATAAAAAATCATGCCGATATCACGGCTAAGAATATTATTTGTGATGAAAATGGCAGTCAATTTGATGTGGTTTATCAGGGCCAAGAGGGCACTGAACAGATTCAAGCTTGTCATATTCCTCTTCTGGGGCAACACAATGTATTGAATGCATTATCAGCAATAGCGGCTGGTATAGCGCTAGGCTTAACGTTAGAAGAAATAACAACACAACTAGCAACATTGCCTATGGTTAATGGCCGTTTGCAGTGGGTTGATGGCGAAGGCCGCATTAGAATTTTAAACGATAGCTATAATGCCAGCCCTGCTTCTGTGAAAGCGGCGATTGATGTGTTGGCATTATGGAAAGACAACGCTTGGTTAGTTCTCGGCGATATGGGGGAGTTAGGAAAAGACTCCGCAGCGATTCATGCTGAAATAGGTGAATATGCACAGCAAAAAGGTATTGCACACTTTGTTGCGACAGGTACAGCCTGTCGTAATGCCATAAAAGCATTTGAGCAATCGTTGATTAATAATAAAACGCTGGGAAGCGCAGCTGCGAGTCAATATGCACGCTGGTTTGAAACACAAAGCGAATTGCTAAATTACATTAATGAAAATAAACAACCTAGCCAGGTATTTTTGGTTAAAGGTTCACGTAGTGCCGGTATGGACAAAGTTGTTACCGCACTGTCGCTAAAGAGTGATGACTCTTTAAATATTATTGGGAAAAAATAAAATATGTTGTTATGGCTTGCTGAATATCTAACACAATTTCATACAGGTTTTGCGGTTGTGCAATACCTGTCGTTACGTGCAATTTTTGCGGTAATTACGGCATTAACAGTTGCTTTGTTCTTAGGGCCAAAAGTTATTCGTAAACTGCGTGAATATCAAATTGGTCAAACGATTCGTGATGATGGTCCGAAATCTCATTTGAGTAAAGCTGGCACACCTACGATGGGTGGTGCTTTGATTTTACTGTCGATCACCGTCAGTACTTTGCTATGGGGCAACCTAGAGAATAAATATGTTTGGCTGACGTTATTAGTGACGTTAGCGTTTGGTGTGATTGGTTGGATAGACGACTATCGCAAAGTGGTTGAAAAGAACTCTCGCGGATTGCCTGCGCGCTGGAAGTATTTTTGGCAATCGGCCTTGGCGATTGTGGCAGGTATTTATATGTTTGCTACCGCGCCTAGTTCGGCAGAAACATCATTAATCATTCCATTTTTTAAAGATGTCATTATTGAGTTGGGTATTTTTTATATTGTACTCAGCTACTTCGTCATTGTAGGTGCGAGTAATGCGGTCAACTTAACCGACGGCCTAGATGGTTTAGCCATTTTGCCAACCGTGATGGTGGGTGCTGCTTTGGGCTTATGCGCCTATTTTGCTGGCAACGTTAATTATTCTGATTATTTATCCATCCCTTATGTCATGGGTGCGGGTGAGTTGGTTGTATTCAGTGGTGCATTGGTGGGGGCCGGTGTTGGTTTCTTATGGTTTAACACTTACCCAGCACAAGTTTTTATGGGTGATGTGGGGTCATTAGCATTGGGTGCAGCCTTGGGTATGATGGCCGTGATTACTCGCCAAGAAATCGTCTTCTTCATTATGGGCGGTATTTTTGTTGCAGAAACCATGTCGGTAATCCTGCAAGTTGGTTCTTTTAAATTAACTGGTAAGCGTATTTTCCGTATGGCGCCTTTGCATCACCATTATGAATTAAAGGGCTGGCCAGAGCCGCGGGTTATTGTGCGTTTTTGGATTGTGACTTTGCTATTAGTATTAGCAGGTCTAGCGACATTAAAAATTCGATAGTTGATTCACTTTATAGTTGATTCACTCGATAGCTTCTTCATAAATAGTTGATTGTAGTTAAAGAAAGTAGATAACAAATATGACAAACCTGATTGCTTCTGATCAAAAACGTTTAATTATCGGCATGGGCCAGACTGGGCTTTCGTGTGCGCGTTTTTTGGTGGCAAAAGGCATGTCGTTTGATTTATGCGATACCCGTGAGTTATTACCTAATCAGACAGAGATAGAAACTGAGTTTCCACAGTGCCAGTTTTTTAATGGCAAGCTTGATGCTGATGTATTGACTCAATATCAAGAATTAATAGTGAGCCCAGGTATTGCGATTGCCGAACCAGCAATTGCTGCGGCGATCAAACACGGTAGTCGTGTTCGCGGAGATGTGGATATCTTTGCCGAATTTGTCACTAAGCCGGTGATTGCGATAACGGGATCGAATGGTAAGAGTACCGTTACGACATTAGTGGGTGATATTTTAGCGGCAGCCGGTCATAAGCCTGCGGTATGCGGCAATATCGGTATTCCTGTATTGGATGTCTTATTAAGAGATGACGAGTTTGCTTGTTATGTTGTAGAGCTATCGAGTTTTCAGTTAGAAACAACGCATCATTTAGCCGCTGAAGTGGCGTGTGTATTGAACTTAAGTGAAGACCACATGGATCGTTATGATTCTATGTTGGCTTATCATCAAGCGAAGCACCGTATTTTTCAGGGATGTCGCAGTATTGTTATCAACCGTGAAGATACCCTTACTCAGCCTTTGGTCAGCACCTCGATGCCAAAGAAAAGTTTTGGTTTGAAGATGGCTGATAATAAAGTCGCGGTAAAAAATCAATACGCCATTGCTTTGTTAGAAACAGAACAGGGCGTGCAGGCTGAATATTTAATGTTTGAGCAGCTGCCTATTTTTCCTGTTGCCGATTTAAAAATTAAAGGCCGTCATAATCAGCTAAATGTGTTGGCTGCGATTGCTTTAATTGAATCACTGCCAGTCGACTTTAAAGTTGAGAGTCTGCAGCTTAAAAAAGTGCTGGCTGAATTTACCGGCCTAGCACACCGCTGTGCCTGGGTTGCTGAAAATCAGGGTGTTGAATTTTTTAATGATTCTAAAGGCACCAATGTTGGTTCAACCTTGGCCGCTATTGAAGGCTTAGCAAGCCCTGACAGTAAGAATATCATTCTTATTGCTGGTGGTGTTGGTAAGGATCAAGACTTCGAGCCTTTGGCTGAAGCGTGTCAGTTAAATGTGAAGAGTGCTCAATTGTTTGGCCGCGATGCTTCTTTGATCGCCGCAAATTTAGAATCTTCATGCGAGCTTAATGTTGTGGATAGTTTAGAACAAGCCTTGATAAACGCTAAGGCATTAGCGAGCGCTGGTGATGTGATTTTATTCTCTCCAGCATGCGCAAGCTTTGATCAATTTGATAATTATGTACAACGTGGTGAAGTTTTTGAGCGATTGGTTATGAATATGATCAATGAGCAGGGGGCTTCATGACCGCGAGTACCGTGCGCAAAGATGCGACGAAAGATATGCCTTTTTTAGCTTGGTTAAAAGCGTTATCGCCAAGTGCTAATTTTCCGCAGTTATTAGCGGTGAAAATGAATAGCCTCGTTTGGTCATGGCTTGGTTTAATGGCATTAGGTTGGGTGATGGTTATGTCAGCCTCTACCAGTATTGCTGAAACGTATACCGGCAATGCCGCGTATTTCTCTACGCGCCATGGTGTTTATATCGCATTGGGAATTTTTGTAGCCTTCTTGATTAGTCGCATCTCTTTATCGTGGTGGCAAAAGACGGATTGGTTATGGCTGCTATTAGGATGTGCAGGATTGGTTGCGGTATTAATTCCAGGACTCGGGCACGAAGTGAATGGTAGTGCACGTTGGTTGAATTTAGGTGTGATGAAAATCCAGCCTTCCGAAATCGTAAAGCTAACGGTCGTGCTTTATATTTCTGGGTATTTGATTCGTCGCCAAGCAGAAGTACAAAATCAATGGTCGGGATTTATAAAACCGTTGGTTATTTTGGGTTTCATTGTTGTGTTGTTGTTATTGGAACCTGACTTTGGTTCGGTCGTGGTCTTAATGGGCGCGGTATTGGTCCTGTTGTTTTTAGGGGGCGTTAAGGCCGGGCAGTTCTTTTTATTAGTGGTGGCGACCTTGGTATTAGGATACCTCGTTGTGACGGCAGAAGAATATCGATTGGCACGTTTAACTACGTATTGGCAGCCGTTTCATCCAGACCACGTTTATGGATCTGGTTATCAGCTGGCACAAGCGCTGATTGCATTTGGGCGTGGAGAGTTATGGGGAACTGGTTTGGGTGAAAGCGTGCAAAAGCTTTTCTATCTGCCAGAGGCTCATACGGATTTTGTGTTTGCTATTTGGTCAGAAGAAACGGGCTTGGTTGGCGGCTTGTTTGCGCTGGGCTTATTAGCATTCTTTTTGGCGCAATGCATGATTATCGGCTGGAAAGCGCAAAAGATGGGTAACTTGTATGGCGGGTTTATTTGCTTTGGTATTGCCACGCTATTTGGCTTACAGATCATTATTAACCTTGGGGTAAATACGGGCTTGCTACCCACAAAAGGTTTAACACTGCCTTTCTTCAGTTATGGCGGTAGTAGTTTGATTATTTGCTGCGTAATGGTGGCATTGGTTTATCGCGTAAGTATTGAAATAGATTCTGATTGCTCTCCTAAAGAAACGAGTAAAAAAGCATCCAGTAAAAAAGACTCTAGTAAGAAGCCGTTAGCTAAAAAAGAATCAGTTAAAAAAGAGTCAGCTAAGAAAGAAAGTATTAACAAGGCGACGAAAGCGAATAGTAAAAAAGCTCTTGGTCAGGCGAAAAAAGAAACCGAATCAGATGAGTATGTCACAGGTTTTGATGCCTACGTTGAAGAGTTAAGTGGAGGTCGTGATGACAAATAAAACCGTCATGGTAATGGCCGGTGGTACGGGTGGGCATGTATTTCCTGCGTTAGCCGTAGCTGATGAATTAAAAAGCCAAGGATATGAAATACATTGGTTAGGAACAGCGGCGGGAATTGAAGCAGACTTGGTGCCTAAATCAGGTTATCCACTGCATTGTATTAATGTCACGGGATTGCGTGGTAAAGGTAAGTTAGCGCTATTGGCAGCACCTTGGAAAATCATTAAGGCGATTTATCAAGCCATTCGCTTTATGCGTATTGTGCGTCCAGATGCGGTATTAGGTTTAGGCGGTTTCGCTACAGGGCCGGGGGGTGTTGCGGCCAAGTTATTGGGTATTCCATTACTGATACATGAGCAAAATGCTTTTCCTGGAATGACTAATCGCTTATTGAAACCGATGTCGAATGTGGTGATGCAAGCGTTTTCGAATACGTTTCGTGGCAGTAAAAAATTGGATCGTTTATTGACAACGGGCAACCCTGTACGCGCAGAAATTGTTGCGCTCGGTGATAAAAAACAAGAGAACCAAAGCGGCAATACTCGACTTAACGTACTGGTTGTTGGTGGTAGCTTGGGAGCCGTTGCGCTGAATAATACGGTTATGGATGCTTTGGCGTTGATGATTAAAGAAGGTTTAGCAAAAGGTTTATCCGAATCTGAATTGGTGAAGGTTCTTCCTAATATTAAGCATCAGGTTGGCAAGAAGAATTTTGTTACGGTGCAGCAAGGCTATGTAGAAAAAGGATTAGAAGGTAAGGCAGAGGTTGTGCCATTTATTGATGACATGGCGGCGGCTTATGATTGGGCTGATATTGTGCTTTGTCGCTCGGGTGCCCTTACTGTTTCGGAATTGGCCTGTGCTGGCAAAGCTGCGATGTTTATTCCCTATCCATTTGCGGTTGATGATCACCAAACCGCCAATGCGCAGGTTTTGGTTAAAGCGGGCGCTGCAGAAATTAAGCAGCAGAAAGCGTTAACGGCACAATGGCTTGCCGAGCGTTTAAAAGATTACGCTGAAAACCCAGAAAAAATTAAATTAATGTCGATGGCCGCAAAAGGCGCATCGGTTGCCAACGCAACTCAGGTTGTGACAGAGCAAGTAATAAAACAAATAAGGTTAAATAATTAATGGCTAACGATAATTTACAAACTTCAGGGCCAGCAGAAGCGTACGCTATTCCTGAAATGCGCCGTATAAAACGTATTCATTTCATCGGTATTGGTGGTGTGGGTATGTGTGGTATTGCTGAAGTATTATTAAACCAAGGTTATCAAATTAGTGGTTCTGACTTACGCCAATCTGCCGTTACTCAGCACCTTATAAATATGGGGGCTGAAGTATTTTTAGGTCACCAAGGTGAAAATGTTGATAGCGTCGATGTTGTTGTTGTTTCAACGGCGATTGATCAAAATAATCCTGAAATTAAAAATGCAGTAGAAAAGCGCATTCCTATCGTACGTCGTGCAGAGATGCTGGCTGAGTTGATGCGTTTTCGCCATGGTATTGCCGTAGCAGGAACTCATGGTAAAACAACAACGACCAGTTTAGTGACGTCTATTTTAGCGCAAGCGAAACTGGATCCAACCTACGTTATTGGTGGCCGCCTAAATAGTTCAGGTACCAATGCTCGTTTAGGTGCGAGTCGTTATCTAGTTGCAGAAGCGGATGAAAGTGATGCGTCTTTTTTACACCTGCAACCCATGACATCGATCGTGACCAATATTGATGCCGACCATATGGAAACTTATGGTGGCGATTTTGATAAGCTAAAACAGACGTTCGTAGCATTTTTACATAATTTACCATTCTATGGCTTGGCAGTACTGTGTATAGACGACGATAATGTGCGCGAAATTCTACCGCAAGTATCTCGTCAGTTTATTACCTATGGCTTAAGTGAAGACGCAGATTTTAGAGCTATTGATATTGTTCAGGAAGGTCTGTTTACCCGCTTTAAAGTTAAGCGTCCAAATAGAGATGACTTAGTTGTGCGTATGCGTATGCCAGGCGTACATAACGTATTGAACGCATTGGCTGCCATCGTTGTTGCTACCGATGAAAAAATTGATGATGAGTCGATTGTTTATGCCCTAGAAAATTTTGCCGGCGTAGGGCGTCGCTTCCAAGTATGTGCCGAAGTTGAGTGCTCTGATGTCGATGGCAATGAAGGTAGTGTTCTTCTGGTCGATGATTATGGTCACCATCCACGTGAAGTTGAAGTAACGCTTGAAGCTATTCGTAAAGGTTTTCCTGAGCGTCGTTTAGTTGCTTTATTTCAGCCTCACCGTTACAGCCGTACACGTGACTTATATGAAGATTTTGTTCGCGTTTTATCAGAGCCAGACGTTTTATTATTAATGGATGTTTATCCTGCTGGCGAAAAGCCGATTGCCGGATCTGAAGGCCGTGCACTTTGTCGCAGTATTCGTCAGCGTGGAGCGTTAGATCCTGTTTTTATCGAGCGCGACGAAGATATTGCTCAGGTCTTAAGTAAAGTTTTGAAGCCTGGAGATTTATTATTAACTCAAGGCGCGGGGGATGTTGGGAATTTAGCGATTACATTAACTCAACAGTTGCCGAGTATTATTGCCAGTGGCATTCACATGAAAAAAACTGCTGCTGAAGGTGAAAAATAAAATGAGTTATGAAATATCGGCCAGCGAAAAAGCAGCGTTAGGTCGCGTCGCGGTATTAATGGGTGGTACTTCAGCCGAGCGTCCAGTATCGCTAAACAGTGGTAGCGCAGTATTAACCGCATTATTAGAAATTGGTGTGGATGCGTTTGGCATTGATATTGGTGGAAATGCTGCTGAGCAGTTATCGCAAGCCGAATTTGATCGAGCCTTTATTGCGCTGCACGGGCGTGGTGGTGAAGATGGCACGATGCAGGGATTGTTAGAATTATTAAATAAACCTTATACCGGCAGCGGTGTAATGGCTTCTGCATTAGGAATGGATAAGTGGCGTACTAAATTAGTATGGGGCGCTTGCGATGTTGCAACGCCGAAAGCATTTGTTTTAGAAGAAAGCAGTGATTGGGATTCGATCATGCAGGCCTTAGGTGGGTTAGCGATGGTAAAACCTGCCCGTGAAGGTTCCAGTATTGGTATGCGCAAAGTGCATAGCAGTGAAGGGCTTGCTGAGAGCTATGCCTTTGCATCACAACATGATGATCTTGTAATTGCAGAACAGTATGTTGAAGGTAAAGAATTTACCGTCGCTATTTTGGGCGAGAAAGCTTTGCCTGCGATTCAGTTGATCACGACACATGATTTTTATGATTTTGACGCTAAATATAAAGCCAACGATACGCAGTATTTATTGCCGTCTGGCTTACCGGATTATGCTGAAGCTGAACTGCAAAAGATGTCGTTAAAGGCTTTTAAACTGGTCAATTGTACAGGTTGGGGAAGAGTTGATGCGATGCAGGATGAAGATGGTAATTTCTGGTTGTTAGAAGTCAATACAAGTCCTGGTATGACGGATCATTCCTTGGTACCAATGGCAGCAAAAGCGGGTGGGTTATCTTTCCCTGCTTTGGTTGTCAATATTTTGCAGCAAACACTTTAGTAGGAATGTGAAGATGCTTGTTAGCTCAATGAAGGATCATGCGAGTAAGCCGAGAAAGAAACGGTCGCAACCTGATGAAGCGAAACGTAAACAGCGTTCGCTTCCACATGGCCGAGCTGCAACTAATAAGGGGGCGACTCGATTAGAAAAGAAGACGCCTTTTTCTTTTACTCGTGCAGCTTCTGCCATTCCAGTGTGGTTGGTGCAGTCAGTGTTTGTCATGTCGTTATTAATTGCGGCGGTTTGGGGTCTACAGCAAGTACGCTGGGGTTGGCCTGTAGAGAATGTTGAAATTGAAGGCGAGTTTCGCTTTTGGCAAGCTGAAGCATTAGCGAAAGAGTTGCTATGGGTAAAAGAACAAAATTTCTTTTCCCTTGATGTACGAGAAGTGAAAACAAGCATTGAACATTTAGCGCTAATTAAAAGCGCACAAGTAAAAAAAGTTTGGCCTGATACGCTGTTGGTTAAATTTAAAGAAGATATTCCGGTTGCTGTTTGGAATCAGCAAACATTATTAAATCCTCAAGGCGAGGAGCTTGTATTAACGGATCATTTTGATTCAGCAGGATTGCCAAGGTTATTTGGCCCTAAGAAAAAAACAGAGCAGGTGATGAGGCAGTTTCAACGCTTTCAATCCCGCTTATTAGCGGTAGATGTTGCCATGGTTAGTTTGACCATGAATAGGGTAGGAAGCTGGCAGATAGAGTTAGAAAACGGCTGGACGATTCGCTTAGGACGACAGCAGTTAGAGCAGCGCTTAGGGCGCTTGATTGAATTACTTAAAGTACTGCCACAAGAAAAAGTAGCAGTTGTTGATCTTAGATATGGAAAAGGGGCAGCCATAAAATGGCTGTCCGTTTAGGAGATAGAGCATGAGTCAAGGGCAGCAGAAGAACATGCTGGTTGGACTGGATATTGGAACGTCGAAAGTTGTCGCAATTGTAGGTGAAGTGACGGCTGATGGTGGTGTCGAGATTGTTGGCTTAGGCTCGCACCCAAGTCGTGGTATGAAAAAAGGTGTTGTGGTTAACATTGAATCGACAGTGCAATCTATTCAACGCGCAGTAGAAGAAGCGGAGTTGATGGCAGGTTGTCGTATTCATTCTGTTTATGCGGGCATTGCTGGTAGTCACATTCAATCAATGAACTCTCATGGCATGGTTGCGATTAAAGATCGTGAAGTAACCTTTGGTGATATTGAACGTGTTATTGAAGCGGCAAAGGCGGTTCGATTGCCTGGTGAAAATCGTATCCTACATGTCTTGCCGCAAGAATATTCGATTGATACACAAGAAGGTATTAAAGAACCTGTGGGGATGTCTGGCGTACGTTTAGAGGCCAAAGTTCACATGGTGACGAGTGCCGCTAATGCCGCACAAAATATCGAGCGCTGCGTGCAGCGTTGTGGTTTAGAAACGGATGACATTATTTTAGAACAGCTAGCCTCGAGCTATGCGGTTTTAACAGAAGATGAAAAAGAGCTTGGCGTATGTTTGGTTGATATCGGTGGTGGTACAACCGATATTGCGATATTTACTGATGGTTCAATTCGTCATACCTCGGTTATTCCTATTGCCGGTGATCAAGTAACGAATGACATTGCGATGGCATTACGTACACCGACCCAGCATGCAGAAGAAATAAAAATTAAATACGCGTGCGCGTTAACGCAGCTCGCGAAAGAAGACGAAACAATTAAAGTTCCTAGTGTAGGTGATCGACCGGCACGGGATTTATCTCGAATGGCTTTAGCAGAAGTTGTTGAGCCAAGATACGACGAATTATTAACGTTGATCCAAGCGGAATTACGTCGTAGCGGTTACGAAGAATTAGTAGCTGCGGGTATTGTTTTAACGGGTGGCACTTCGAAAATGGAAGGTGTTGTTGAGTTGGCGGAAGAAATTTTTCACATGCCGGTACGTCTAGCGAAGCCAGTTGGCGTTTCTGGATTAGTCGATGTGATCAATAATCCAATTTATGCAACGGCCGTTGGCCTCTTGCAGTACGCTGCAATGCAACAAAAAGACCCAATTAAAACAAATAGTCGAGAAGAAGTGCCATTAGACTTCTTTTCACGCGTAAAACATTGGATTCAAAACAACTTTTAATATTAAATAGTGTATGCGCATCGCGCAGCTCAGCAAAGGAGAAGGAGCTATGTCTCAGCAACGGGATGGGGATATGTTCGAATTAGCAGATGATCCACAACAAAATGCAGTGATAAAAGTTATCGGTGTAGGTGGCGGTGGCGGTAATGCCGTTCAGCACATGGTCGTTAACAATATTGAAGGTGTAGAATTTATCTGCGCTAACACAGATTCGCAAGCGCTACGTAAAGTAGAAGCACGTTCTGTTATTCAGTTGGGCGGCGCTGTTACAAAAGGTTTAGGTGCTGGGGCGAATCCTGAAGTAGGACGTCAAGCAGCAATGGAAGATCGTGAACGTATCGCTGAAGCAATCAGTGGTGCCGATATGATTTTTATTACAGCAGGAATGGGTGGCGGTACTGGAACCGGTGGCGCACCTGTTGTGGCTGAAGTGGCAAAAGAGTTAGGCATTTTAACCGTAGCGGTTGTGACTAAACCTTTTCCATTTGAAGGTAAGAAGCGTTCTTTAATTGCTGAGCAAGGATTGGCTCAGTTGGCAGAAAGCGTTGATTCCTTAATTACAATTCCTAATGAAAAGCTTTTAAGCGTATTAGGTAAGAACAGCAGTTTGCTTGATGCATTTAGTGCGGCAAACGATGTATTGCTAGGTGCAGTACAAGGTATTGCCGATTTGATTATGCGTCCAGGTATGATCAACGTCGATTTCGCCGATGTAAGAACGGTTATGTCTGAAATGGGTCAAGCCATGATGGGTACAGGTTCTGCAACCGGTGATAATCGTGCACGCGAAGCCGCTGAAGCAGCTATTGGTAGTCCTTTATTAGAAGACGTTGATTTGCAAGGCGCTCGTGGCATCTTGGTAAATGTGACGGCTGGCTTAGATCTTACTTTGGGTGAATTCACTGAAGTGGGTCAAGTAATCGAAGACTTTGCTTCTGAACATGCAACGGTTGTTATCGGTACAGTTATCGATCACGACTTAGTTGATGAGCTAAAAGTAACGGTTGTTGCGACGGGTTTAGGCGTGAAGCCAGCTATGGCAGAAAAGCCAAAAAAGGTTGTAGATAACACTGTTGCAGCCGAGCCGGTTAAAAAAGCACCAACAACGGTAGCGGATTATGCTGAATTAGATAAACCTGCTCATATCCGAAACCAGGCTGCAAAGGCCGCTGTGCCTAGACCTGAAGCCGGAAAAGAGAAGGATATGGACTATTTAGACATACCTGCTTTCCTTCGACGTCAAGCTGATTAACGAATAGTTACTGGCGCGCTCATCTATTGTTGGTATAATGAGCGGTCAGTAATAATAATTAGTTAGTTTCAATCAACAATATTGGTAAATCGACATGATTCGTCAACGAACGCTCAAAAATACAATCCGCGCAACTGGAGTTGGTCTGCACTCAGGTGAAAAAGTCTACCTGACGCTGAGACCCGCCCCTGTCGATCACGGTATTGTCTTCCGACGTGTTGACCTTGATCCTATTGTTGATATTCAGGCAAAAGCGACAAATGTGGGTGAAACCACTATGTCGACTACCTTAGTTCAAGATGGTGTACGCGTTGATACGGTCGAGCATCTATTATCTGCCATGGCAGGTTTGGGTATTGATAACGCCATTGTTGAACTTAGTGCTCAAGAAGTCCCTATTATGGACGGCAGTGCTGGCCCATTTGTATTCTTAATTCAATCTGCAGGTATTGCTGAGCAGTCAAAAGCGAAGCGCTTTATCCGCATTAAGAAGAAAGTGGAAGTCCGTGAAGGTGATAAGGTTGCATCATTTGTCCCTTATAACGGCTTTAAAGTGACGTTTGAAATTGAATTTGATCATCCTGCCTTTAAACAAAGCGCTCAAAAAGCCAGTTTAGATTTCTCTTCTACTTCTTTTGTTAAAGAAGTGAGTCGTGCTCGTACTTTCGGATTTATGAAAGATATTGAATTTTTACGCTCAAAGAATCTAGCATTAGGCGGCAGCGTCAATAACGCCATTGTAGTCGATGAATACCGCGTATTGAATGAAGACGGCTTGCGTTATGATGACGAATTCGTAAAACACAAGATTCTAGATGCTGTTGGCGATTTGTATCTATTAGGCCATAGCTTAATGGGTGAATTTGTCGGCTTTAAGTCAGGGCATGGTTTGAATAACAAACTATTGCGCGAACTTGAGCTACAAACCGATGCTTGGGAATTTGTAGAATACGAAGAAGAAGATGCGCCAATTTCTTATACAAAGCCTGTAGCCGCCTTATAAGTAGGCAAAAACTGCTACAGTAGGTAACGTTTCAAAACGTAATACGTTTTGTGATATTTAAGATAAGGGCCATAATCGTTATGGCCTTTGTTGTTTTTGGATACCCATATTAATCACCATGAATATCATTATTGTCGGTAAACGGCATGGACAATCGAAGACATACTCATTAGGACCAGTCGCACGTTTTTTGCTGCTGACGTCTATTTGTGTATTGCCGTTTGCCATGGGCGCGACTGGATATTTATTGGCTGCCCATCTAGCCGATAAAGGGTTATTAGATCCTATTGCAGCTAAAGCATGGGAAAAAGACCTCGATGATCAGCGTCAAGAATTACAGCAAATACGTCAGCATGCTGACCAAGAACTCGATGGTCTAACCCTTCGATTAGCCGAACTCCAAGCCAAACTACTTCGCATAGATGCGCTGGGTGAGCGATTAATTGATATAACCAAAATTAATGGTGATGAGTTCGATTTCTCTGCAGTCCCCGCAGTGGGTGGCCCTGGAATATTAGGCGAGACCTATCAAGCACCCGAGATTCAATCTGTTTTAGACAAGCTTGCCTCAAGAATTGATCGTCGTGAACAGCAGCTTGAAGTACTGGATGATCTGCTTTTAGCTAATAAAATCAAAACCGATACCTTTGTTGCTGGCCGCCCCATTAAGCGTGGCTGGATGTCTTCTCGCTATGGTAAGCGCACAGATCCTTTTAATGGGCGTTTAGCTTGGCATGCCGGTGTTGATTTTGCAGGTAAAGAAGGCTCCGACGTTATTGCGGTAGCTTCTGGCGTTGTTACTTGGGCCAGCGATCGCTATGGCTATGGCAAGCTGGTTGAAATTAACCACGGCAATGGCTACAAAACACGTTACGCACACGGCGCCGAGATCAAGGTAAAAGTTGGCGATATCGTTCGTAAAGGCGATGTGGTTGCCGCAATGGGAAGCAGTGGTCGTTCTACTGGCCCGCATGTTCATTTCGAAGTCTACAAAAATGGCCGAACGGTCGATCCGGCAGCCTACTTACACCGCACACTCCGCTAAATATCTGTATTACCTCACTTTTTTGATATAAATATAGTGAAAGTCTTGTCTAACACGCCTATCAGCGGTTAATCTTCAGGTAACTTTCTTGCTGTCTCTATTTTTTTGGGTTTAAAAACAATAATCATGATCGGTAATTTATTTAGTAAAATATTTGGTAGCAAAAACGACCGCGAATTAAAACGCATGGGTAAAGTCGTTGTAAAAATTAATGCGCTCGAAGAATCAATTGCGGCATTATCGGATAGCGAGCTACAAGCTAAAACACCAGAATTTCAAAAACGTCTTGCAGAAGGTGCTTCTCTAGACTCAATTTTGCCAGAAGCATTCGCCGTTTGTCGTGAAGCCAGTAAGCGCATCATGAACATGCGTCATTTCGATGTGCAGTTAATCGGTGGTATGACCTTGCACGAAGGGAATATCGCAGAGATGCGTACCGGTGAAGGTAAAACACTGGTTGGAACCTTGGCCACTTATTTAAATGCATTAACAGGCAAAGGCGTTCACATTGTAACGGTGAACGACTACCTAGCCTCGCGTGATGCTGAGTGGATGCGCCCGCTTTATGAATTCTTAGGCTTAACGCTGGGGGTTGTTGTTCCTGGTTTAGACCCTGCTAACAAACGCGCTCAATATGCGTGTGATATTACCTACGGTACGAATAACGAATTTGGTTTCGATTATTTGCGCGATAATATGGCGTTTTCAACGTCTGAAAAAGTTCAGCGTGAATTGAATTTTGCCATTGTCGATGAAGTTGACTCAATCTTAATCGATGAAGCCCGTACACCTCTTATTATTTCAGGCCCTGCAGAAGATAGTTCGGCGTTATATAAGAAGATGAATATCTTAATTCCTCAGCTTACTCAGCACATTGAAGCTGAAGAAGGGAAGGAAGAGCAGCAAGGTCACTATACTCTTGATGAAAAACAACGCTCAATAGAATTGACCGAGCTAGGTCATGAGTTTGTTGAAGAAATGCTTGAGAAGGAAGGGGTCTTAAAAGAAGGCGAAAGTTTATATTCCTCGTCTAACCTAACCCTTTTGCATCATGTTAATTCTGCTTTACGTGCCCACGTGATCTATCAGAAGAATGTTGATTACATTATTCAGAATGATCAGATCGTCATTGTTGATGAGCATACTGGCCGTACGATGCCAGGTCGTCGTTGGGGTGAAGGTTTGCACCAAGCGATTGAAGCAAAAGAAGGCGTTAATATTCAAGCTGAAAGCCAAACATTGGCTTCAACAACATTCCAAAACTTCTTCCGTTTGTATGACAAACTGAGTGGAATGACGGGTACGGCTGATACCGAAGCCTTCGAATTTCACCAGATTTATAACTTGGCCGTGGTAGCGATTCCAACCAATAAGCCTGTTAAACGTATTGATTATAATGATCTCGTTTTCTTAACTCAGGCTGAAAAATACGAAGCTGTGATTGAGGAAATTCGTGAAGTAGTTGCTCAAAAGCGCCCTGTGTTAGTGGGTACTGCTTCGATTGAAACGTCTGAATTATTATCGCAAGCACTCACAAAAGCGAAAGTATCTCATAGTGTTTTGAACGCTAAGCAACACGAAAAAGAAGCTCAGATCATTGCTCAAGCGGGTGCAGCAGGCTCGATTACCATTGCGACGAACATGGCGGGTCGTGGTACCGATATTGTATTGGGTGGTAACTGGGAAGTTGAAGTAGCAGCGCTGGATAATCCAACTGAGCAGCAAATTGCAGATAGTAAAGCGGCTTGGCAGAAACGTCATGATGATGTTCTGGCTGCCGGTGGTTTGCATATTATTGCGACCGAGCGTCATGAGTCTCGTCGTATTGATAACCAATTGCGTGGCCGTGCTGGTCGTCAAGGGGATGCGGGTTCTTCTCGTTTCTTCTTATCCCTTGAAGACAGTTTAATGCGAATCTTTATGTCGGATCGTATCCGTAACATGATGAAAGCGTTAGGTATGGAAAAGGGCGAATCGATTGAGCACCGCATGGTGAGTAATGCGATCGAAAAAGCTCAGCGTAAAGTTGAAGGTCGTAACTTCGACATTCGTAAGCAGCTATTGGAATACGATGATGTTGCTAACGATCAGCGTCGTGTTATTTATGACCAGCGTAACGATATTATGGCCTCTGATGATATTTCAGACGTTGTTGCTAATATTCGTCACGATGTATTACAAGAAGCAATTGATCGCCATATTCCTCGTCAAAGCTTAGAAGAGCAGTGGGATATTCCAGGTCTTGAAGCAGAACTTAAATCAGAGTTTGATTTGCACTTGCCACTTCAAGAATGGCTTGAAGCGGATGACAAGCTTTATGAAGAGAATTTGCGCGAGCGAATTACTACTGCTTTAAATGATGCCTATAAAGCAAAAGAAGATTCAGTTGAAACGATACCTGACCAGCCTAATCCATTGCGTATGTTCGAAAAGCAGGTGATGCTGCAGATTGTTGATAATCTTTGGAAAGAACATTTGGCGACGATGGATCACTTGCGTCAAGGTATTCACTTACGTGGTTATGCACAAAAGAACCCTAAGCAAGAATATAAGCGCGAAGCATTTGAGCTGTTCCAAGAGCTGCTAGAAAACATGAAGCGTGAAAGTATTCGCATTTTGTCTCATGTAAAAGTGCGACAGGAAGAAGATGTACGTGAAATGGAAGAGCAGCGTCGAGCACAAGCAGAAGCTCAGGCTCAGCAGTCTAGCTATCAGCATGAATCGGCTCAAGGTATTACTGATGGAAGTTCTGAAGGTGATAGCGAAGCAGAAATGGCGGAACAGGCTCAACCTTTTGTTCGAGAAGATAAGAAGGTTGGCCGTAACGAGCCTTGCCCATGTGGTTCTGGCAAAAAGTACAAGCAGTGCCACGGTAAATTGACGGCTTAAGTGGTTTTAGTCATTGAAGTGATTTGAGTGATATAAGGTATTTATGTTGGCAAGAAGAAAAGGACAGCTCATGCTGTCCTTTTTTATATCTGTTCCACTCACAGATGATTGTCTTAGCTAGATTTATATAATTCAAAAAATAATGCAGGTAAAATGCATTAATACCCTTTTAACAGTGCGAGAAAAACATGGCTGTCGGTTTAGAAGTATTAAAAAATTATCACCCAGTAAATGGCGTTCGTATCGGTATTGCTCAAGCGGGCATTAAATACCAAGGTCGCAATGATTTAGTGATTTTTGAACTCGCTGAAGGCAGCCGAGTGAGTGGTGTCTTTACCCTCAATGCTTTTTGCGCGGCCCCGGTTCAGGTATCTAAAAAACACTTATCAGAAGCTGATACTCGCTACTTAGTAATCAATACCGGTAATGCCAACGCGGGTACTGGCCCACAAGGCATGGTTGATGCGTTAGCAACGTGCGAGCAGTTAGCAACGTTAACGGGGGTTGAGACAAACCAAATTTTACCTTTTTCTACCGGCGTCATTGGTGAACCATTGCCGATGACGAAGCTATTAAACGGTTTGTCTCCTGCGTTAGAAAATTTAGCATCTGATGTTTGGCCGCAAGCGGCTACCGGGATTATGACCACCGATACCTTACCAAAAGGGTATAGCCAGCAGGTTAATATTGCAGCGACTGATGCGGATGACTCTGAAATTGACTCTGAAATCATCACCGTCTCAGGAATCTCCAAAGGCGCCGGTATGATTATGCCAAACATGGCGACGATGCTTGCCTATCTTACGACTGATGCGGTGATTGCCAAGCCATTATTAGATGTTATGTGTAAAGAAATGGCGGATAAATCATTCAATCGTGTAACGATTGACGGTGATACTTCAACCAATGACTCTTGCATGTTGATTGCAACAGCAAAAGCAGAAATGGCAGAAATCAGTAGCAAGGATGATCCACGTTATAGCGCGGTATTTGATGCGTTATTAGAAGCCTTTATGGTGCTTTCACATGCCATTGTGCGTGATGGTGAGGGAGCGACAAAGTTTGTCACCATGGAAGTACAGCAAGCTGCCAGTGTTAAAGAAGCACTAGATGTTGCGTATACCGTAGCGCATTCACCCTTGGTTAAAACCGCCTTGTTTGCTTGTGATGCGAATTGGGGTCGTATTCTTGCAGCCGTTGGCCGTGCTGGTGTGCAAAACATGATCTTAGAAGATATTGATATCTATCTTGATGATGTGTGTATCGTGAAAAACGGTGGTCGTGCTGCCAGTTACACCGAAGAAGCCGGTGCCGCGATTTTTGCTCAAGCTGAGATTACGATTAGCATTCGCTTAGGTCGTGGAGATATCACGGAGCGAGTTTGGACGACCGATCTTTCTCACGAATATGTCAGCATCAACGCTGATTATCGTTCTTAAGTGTTTAAAAAATAGTATGAAAAAGTTTGTTCACGTAGCCGTTGGCGTTATTTTCGATTGTCCTGCGGATGCTATCGCGTCTGAATCAGTCACTAAACCTGACTATCAAAAGAAGCACATCTTAATCGCAAAGCGTGCTGACCATCAGCATCAAGGCGGTTTATGGGAGTTTCCTGGTGGTAAGGTTGAAGCGGGAGAGAGTGTGCAGGTTGCTTTGCAACGAGAATTGGAAGAAGAGCTTGGGCTAGTCTCGTCCATTGACGATATGCGGCCCTTAATTACGATTCCTTTTCATTATCCTGATAAGTCTGTTTTGTTGGATGTGTGGGCTGTTTATAACGCGGGAGCGTTTAAAAAAGCACAGGGTACAGAAGCACAGGGTCAAGAAACGCTCGGAAAAGAAGGCCAGCCATTGGTATGGGCTGAACTATCTGAATTGGCTAATCATGAATTTCCTGCTGCCAACAAAGCTATTATTGATGCGCTTATTCTTCCTAAGAAAATAGCCATTACACAAGATAATAATGATCCTGATGCTATTTTGAGACAAGTCGCAAATACCTTGAGGAATCAGGGGAATACCTGGATTCAACTACGCGCGCCAAGTCTTGATCAGCTGCAATTCACTCAGCTGGCAATGAAACTGTATGGTCTTTGCCATGAAGCGGGTAGTAAACTAATATGGAATTGCCCATTAGATTGGTATCAAATTGCATTTGCCGATGGCTTGCACCTTTCTCGATGCAATCTTAAAGACATTGAAGATCGGCCGATTCCAGCGACTCAGTGGCTAAGTAGCGCTTGCCACAATTTAGAAGAACTAGAAGACACTCAAAATCGGGTTGATTATGTTTTAGTCTCACCTGTTCATGAAACGACGACTCACCCAAAAGCGAATGCTTTGACGTGGTCTGGCTTTAAAGTGATAACCGATCGAGCGCGCATCCCTTGTTATGCATTAGGGGGCATGCAATGCTCAGAGTTAAGTGAGTCTGTACAATTCGGCGGCCAAGGCATTGCCGGGATCAGCTGTTTTCTGGATTGAAGCAAGTGCCTGATTATAAGTACCAGGTTTCAAATACTCGTTTTCAAACACTAGTTTACAAATACTGGGTTATTCAGAATAAAGACCTCAGCCATTGAGCTGCGGAAAAGAAATATTACAAAGAGGAAGCACTATGAAGGTTAAATGTCCTACCTGTAAAAAAGACGTTGTTTGGTCAGTGGAATCAAAAGATCGCCCCTTTTGTAGTGACCGCTGTAAGTTGATTGACCTAGGCGCATGGGCTGATGGTAGCCACGCTATTCCGGGTAAAACTGTTGAAGAAGAAATGATGTCTCAGCAATGGGAAATCGAGCAGCAAGGCTCAGAGTTACACTAGCCTTAAAGCTGCAGTAAGACGTGTGTTAAGAGCCGCATTGTAAGTTCTTCTTTATTAAGAGCGAATGTTAGCTCTGACTAACCGCTAAAAGCTCTTGATGCAGGGCTTCTACTCGAGCATCTAGGGTTTCGAGTGGTAAGCTATTATCAATTACCCAGTTTGCCTGCGCTAAGCGCTTTTCTCTGGAGATCTGAGCGGCAATGATACGCTTTACTTGCTCAGCATCGTTATTATCTCGCGAGCAGGTACGCTCGAGTTGAGCCTCTTCTGGTACATCCACAACAATCACTTTCTTAACCAAGACGACTTGGCCACTCTCAATCAATAAGGGCGATACTAATAAAGTATAGGCTGATGTCGAGCTGGATAGATCGCGAATAATTTCATCACGAATACGTGGATGAGTGAAAGTTTCTAGCTGTTTGCGATTGTCGTTATCAGCAAAGACTTGTTGGCGTAACCAAGCTCGGTTCAGTGATTGATCTTCTAATAAAACATCAGGGCCGAAGAATTCTTTAATATCCAGCCAAGCGGGCTGCCCAGGCTCAACCACGGTTCGTGCGGCAATGTCGGCATCCACAATATGAATGCCAAGCGCTTTGAAGCGATCACTGACCGCTGTTTTACCGCTGCCAATACCACCGGTTAAACCGAAAATCATAAACTAGTACTCATTAAACTATTTAGTCTTAAATTAAAAATCATAAGCTATTCAGCTTAGCGTAAACGTTAAGCTTGCAGAGACGGAAGGTACCATTCCATAATTTCGTTACCCCACATCGCCGCAATCCAACCTGCTGCCGCGAGATATGGGCCAAATGGAATTGGGATATTTTTATCACGGCCTAAAATCATAATACCCGCTATCCCCACAACCGCACCGACTAGCGATGATAATAAAATAATCATGGGTAAGAACTGCCAGCCAAACCAAGCGCCTAAAGCAGCTAAGAGTTTGAAATCACCAAAACCCATACCGTCTTTGCCTGTCGCAAGTTTAAACAACCAGTACACTGACCAAAGGCTTAAATATCCCGCCATAGCACCGATAACAGCACTTTGAAGATCGACAAAGGTATGGTCTATATTGAGCAATAAGCCAAGCCACATCAATGATAGTGTCATGGTGTCGGGCAGTATTTGATGATCAATATCGATCATACTCATCGCGACTAAATACCAGGTGAAAACCAACATGGCGGCTAGCTGAATAGAAAAAGGAAACTTGATGAGCAGGGCAAGACTCAGTAGTCCTGTGGCTAATTCTACCAATGGATAGCGTATAGAAATTTTGGTTTCTTTACCGTGCTCAGCACAGCCAGAGCATTTTCCTTTTAGCAGTATGTAGCTAAGAATAGGAATATTCTGCCAAGCCTTAACGGGGTTTTGGCAACGCGGGCAATGTGATGCAGGCTTAGACAGGGTATAAGCAGAGTCTAAATCATTGAGCGCACTGTGTTCTGGCAGGTTCTCTCTAAGATCTTTACTATCAATCAACCAGCTGCGAAACAGCATAATGGGGTAGCGTAGGATGACGACGTTTAAAAAACTGCCAATCAAAAGCGATAAAATAAGCACGACAACCGGCAGTGCATAAGGCTGATGTTGCAAATAATGCGCAACATCGGCAAACGAAGCCAGTTGCGCACTCATCGATGAAAAAATCATTAGATGGCTTTACCCATTTCGAAGATCGGTAAGTACATCGCGACAATCATGCCACCAATAACCACACCCAAAAATGACATAACCAAAGGTTCCATTAATGCGGTTAAGTTATCCACCGCATTATCAACTTCGTCTTCAAAATAATCCGCTGCTTTCGAAAGCATGGTATCTAATGCACCTGATTCTTCACCAATACTGGTCATTTGCACAACCATGTTGGGGAAAACTCCTGTCGCCTTCATTGCAAAGTGCATTTGCTGGCCTTGAGATACTTCATCGCGCACGTTTATTACAGCTTTGCGATAGACCGAGTTACCCACAGCGCCTGCCACAGAATCTAAGGCTTCAACTAGCGGTACACCGGCGGCGAAGGTGGTTGATAATACTCGAGCAAAACGAGCGACGGCCGCTTTCATTAAAAGATCGCCGAATACAGGGGCTTTTAATAATAGCTCTTCGAAGCGATCTTTAAAGGCGGGAGAGCGGGCAAGGGCTTGTTTTAAACTCACCACAAAGCCGACAACAACGGCTAGCATTACCCACCAGTAAGTTTGAGTCCACTCTGAGATCGCGACCACCATTTTGGTGGGGGCGGGTAGGTCGGAGCCAAAGCTCTTAAACATCGATTCAAAGGTAGGGACTACTTTAACTAGCAGGATAACCGTCACAATAGAGGCGATAATAAGTGTAATGGCAGGGTACATCATAGCCTTTTTGATTTTAGCTCTTAAGGCTTCGGTTTTTTCTTTATAAACAGCAACTTTATCGAGCATTTGTTCTAGCGCACCTGACTGCTCGCCAGATTCGATTAAGTTGCAAAATAGCTCATCAAAATGCTTCGGGTGTTTTTGTAAGGCCGAGGCAAAATCATTACCTGCTGATACGTCGTCGCGCACTTTAGCAATTAACTCTTTCATTGCAGGATTGTCGACACCATCGCCAACAATATCGAAAGACTGAACCAGAGGTACGCCTGCCTTCATCATGGTTGCCATTTGGCGAGTGAAAAAAGTAATATCGGCCGAGGTTATTTTGCCGCTACCGCCAAAATTTAGTAAAGGAGTCGCTTTCTTTTTAACTTTGCCTGGCTGAATACCTTGCTTGCGCAGCTGAGCTTTAACCGTCGCAAGATTAGGCCCGGAAGTCTCTCCTTTAACCTTTTGCCCTTTACGGTTGGTGCCTTCCCACTCAAAGGAAAGATTTTTTTGTTTTTTGTCTTTGGCCATTATTAAATTCCGCTTTTAATCTATAAAGTCGCTAGATATCTTAATCTGCTGTGACTCGGTTGGCTTCTTCGAGGCTGGTAATGCCTTGGGCGACTTTTTCTAATGCTGATGTTCGCAGGTTATTAAAACCTTCATCTTTTGCCACCGCTGCAATCTCTAATGAATTACCATTGTCCATAATGATTTTAGAAATGGCGGGGGTTATTTTCACGACCTCGTAAATACCGACGCGGCCTTTATAACCTTTATTGCAAGCATCACAGCCTATTGGCTGAAAAAATGTCCCTTCTGCTATTTGCTCTTCTGTTAGCCCTGCATCTAATAATACTTGTTTAGGTAGGTCAGCAGGTTGCTTACAGGCACTGCATAACCGACGGCCTAAGCGCTGTGCAATAATAAGGCTAACAGAGGTTGCAATATTGAATGACGGCACACCCATATTGGCTAAGCGCGTTAGTGTTTCAGGGGCGCTATTAGTGTGCAGTGTTGATAATACCAAGTGACCTGTTTGTGCTGCTTTAATAGCAATAGAGGCGGTATCTAAATCTCGAATTTCACCGACCATGACGATATCAGGATCTTGTCGTAAGAAGGAACGAAGGGCTTCGCCAAAGTCTAAGCCCACCTTAGCGTTAACGTTAACTTGGTTAATACCTTCAAGATTAATTTCAACGGGATCTTCCGCCGTTGAAATATTGGTTTCTTCGGTATTTAGAATGTTCAAACCGGTGTAAAGTGAAACGGTTTTACCAGACCCAGTAGGCCCAGTAACAAGAATCATGCCTTGTGGTTGCGCTAACGCTTCCATGAACAAAGCTTTTTGCGTTTCTTCATAGCCTAATGCATCAATACCCATTTTAGCACTGGAAGGATCTAGAATACGCAATACCAGCTTCTCGCCCCAAAGAGTCGGTAAGCTGTTTACACGGAAATCAATGGCCTTGTTTTTAGATATTTTCATCTTAATACGGCCATCTTGAGGGACGCGTCGTTCAGAAATATCCATTTGTGACATAACTTTAAGGCGAGCAGCTATCTTGCCAGACAGGTTTATTGGCGGACTAGAAACCTCGTGCAAAACACCATCGGTACGACAGCGCACACGATAGCGCTTTTCATAAGGCTCAAAGTGAATATCAGAAGAGCCCGCTTTGATAGCATCAAGTAGCATTTTATTCACAAAGCGTACAATGGGCGCATCATCCCCAGTCCCTGGTTCGTCGTTTTTCTGAGCCTCTTCAGGGTTTTCAATATCGACATCGAGATCTTCATCGTCAAAATCATCAAAAGTAGTTTCTTCCGATGCCATGAATTTTTCGACGAGCATGGCTAGCTTGTTTTCTTCAACTAATACCGGCTCTACATTCATCCCGGTATTGAATTTAATTTCATCGATAGCGGTAATGTTAGAAGGATCGCTCTGGGCTAAAAATAAGCGGTTGCCGCGTTTAAATAGCGGTAGTACGCGATGCTTTTCAATTAAGTCATTACTAATTATGTCTTTTACAATAAGTTCAGTATCGAACGCGGCTAAATCTAATAGCGGCAGGCCAAATTCTGTTGATGCGAAAATAGCCACCTGCAAGGGATCAATAAAACCATTGAGGACTGCAATAGTGATAAATGAGGCTTTTTCGTTTTTGGCAATTTCCATTGCTTGCTGAGCTTTTTCAACTTCAATCAAACCAGCTTGCGCTAAAGAACGGGCTAAACCATTTAGATTCATACAATAGATGCTTTTTTATAATTGCTTTTAATGTGTAGTGCTAATAGTTAGTGTACTGCAATTATCAAAGAATGGGAAAGATTGAACTGTGAAAGCGGAGTAGGAGTAGATAGGGATGTTGAGAGTGTGAATTAGTTTGATGTAATAACTACAATCGCTATATGCTAGGCAATAAAAAAGGCCCCGTAGGGCCTTTTTATACTAAATCAGCGAGTACTATATTTCGCCGTTGGCATTTTCGTGAACCCACTTACAGATAAGTACGTTCATTTCTTGGTTTGCAGCACCTGGAGTTGCTGGTAATGGTGTAACTACTCCAGATGTTAGATCAATTGCAGCACCAATAACGGCTGTCCAAGTAGTGCCTCTTAATCCGCCAATTGGGCTTAATTGAATACCACCAGCATCTAAGATTGTATCAATACCACCATTCGCAGCGGTATCAAAAGAGATTGCTATTGCAGCCGAAGTTGAGCCAGGTGCTACTTTAGCAGCAGGAAGGTTCCATGCTGGATCTGCACATGTTTGTGTAACATTTTGTCCTGCAACAGTCCAAAGTTGAGTTGCACCTTCTGGTAATACTGGAACGTCAGGTAGACCAAACTGAGTTTGGTAGCAGTCAGCATCACCAGTTGGAGCACAATTGTAATTAGTGTCACCATAAACCAAGCCTGGACCACGACGGGATGCAGTAGTTTCAATTGCACGCTGTAAGCTTGATACTGAGGTAAATACAGCACCCAGCTTAGAAGTAACAATATATTCACGGTAAGCTGGAAGCGCTACTGATGCAAGAATACCAATAATCGCAATCACGATCATTAGTTCGATTAAGGTAAAACCTTTTTGTTGTGTTTTCATGGACTGCTCCAATAATTTTTATGAGTGAACATTTTTCATTGAATGTTCTTATGGTTTGTATTTTATATAATGCAGTTACTGTGCCAAACCTTGCATTTCAAACAAGATTCTATCAATGACTAGAGAAAGCATAACCTGCAAGAAACTATGCGTCTAGTTTTAACAGTGAGATTGAATTGGGTGAAGAAGGCAATTATAAAAAATGTGAACTAACTGACAAAAATTGTCAGTTAGTTGTATTTAACGGCTTACTTTTTTATGAAGCCAACAATTGAACCGTCAATTTGGTTGATTTTAATGAACTGATTTTCTGAAAGTAATGGGTTTAATTGAATAAGATCATTAACTCTATAAGGGGTCATGCTTTCACTGACTACTTTGGAGAATAGCTTGTATTCTTCAAAATTAGCAGGGGTTAGCGTGCTTTCGGGGTTTTCTTCATCAAACTTGTAATATAACTCATATGTATTTAGCGCGTCAGTACGTTTTACTAATTCATCTGCGATATCACTACTGGCAAATATCGTCATGAAACTTGTATTGATAAATGCTAGCGCCACAGGCCGAGTCTGATGAATTGTCCAAGTCCCATAAGCAAGCGCAGCGGTTTGCACTAACGCAATAATAGCCAAATCAAATTTCAAGCTACTCTTGTTATGATTAAACACAATCAAAGTCAGAAGAGGCCCAAGAACCAGGTCGATACCGACAATCATTCCAATCGCTTTCCAGCCATTCCCCGTATCAAACAAAATGCCTGGATACCAATATTGGGTAATGCAGACTAATAGAATAAAAAATATTACTAAACTGATCGCCATGTGAACGGCAAAAGCTTGGTAGCGGTTGTATTCTGTTAGCTCTTTTTTCAAAAACATAATTAATGACGTCTCTTTTATAATTCTTAGGTGAATGCTTTGGATACTGAAATGTATTTTTAGTTCTGTGTTTATTTTCTGTGTTAATTAAACCAACCGCATAGACAAATCAACCGCGGTGCAGTCTTTAGTCAACGCACCAATAGAAATATAATCCACACCCGTTTCAGCATAGGCGCGTAATGTCTTAGTCGTAATGCCACCGGAGGCTTCTAGTTTTGCATGTTCCGCTATGCCAGAAGCATTTTTGGCATTGGTAAATGTTTTATTTAAGGCAACGGCTTCTACCATTAATGCAGGGCTGAAGTTATCTAACATAATAATGTCGGCGCCGGCTTCTAATGCGGTCGTCAATTCTTCCATGGATTCGACTTCGACTTCTACTTTTTTACCCGGTGCAATCTGGTGCGCTTTTTCTACTGCATTTTTAATGCTGCCACAGGCGTGGATGTGGTTTTCTTTAATTAAGAAGGCATCGTATAAACCGATTCTGTGATTACGACAGCCATTAACAAGACTGACGGCGTATTTTTGTCCCACGCGTAAGCCCGGTAACGTTTTGCGAGTATCTAATAATTGAACTCCAGTACCTTCTACTATTTGAGCATAATGCTGCGCTAAAGTAGCCGTTGCTGATAGCGTTTGTAAGAAGTTCAATGCGGCGCGTTCGCCCGTTAATAATGAGCGTGCAGAGCCGGTGAGTTCAAATAATACTTGGTTTGGGCGCACCCATTGGCCATCGCTGACTTTCCAGTTGACTTGTACGCTGGGGTCAAGCTGTTTGAAAACTTCGTTTACCCAAGCAGAGCCTGCAACGATGGCGCGGTCGCGGCTGATAATGCGTGCTTTGGCTTGATTTTCTGCGGGAATTAATTGTGCGGTGATGTCGCCGTTGGCTAAGAAGTTTCCGGCTGAATCGGTGCCAATATCTTCTAATAGTGCTTGTTTAACGGAGTTGCGAATGTCGTCTTTAAAAGGGGTTAAATCAAGCGGCATGGTCTGTGTTCTCATGAATCTATTTGATTGGGTAGATGGCTAGATGTTTGTTTAGGTGTTTACTACCTGAGTATTGAACGCTTCTAGCATTATCGTGTGTTTAGTTTATAGAGTTCAGCGGGCTGTAGACCAGCCTGCTGAATCTTTTATAATGAGTCTGTTTCCAATATCTTACTTGTCGGCATTGCTTTTCGTTTGCGCGGCCTTCGTCAGTTTGAAGACGACGGGGCTAAGCAATAACAAGGCAACTAAGTTTGGCAGCGCCATTAACGCATTCAAGGTATCGGCAACCAACCACGCTAGATCTAGCTGGAAGGTAGCGCCCACAGGAATAGCGATGACCCATATAACCCGGAAGATAATAATCGATTTTACACCGAACAGGTATTCAGCGCACTTTTCACCGTAAAAAGACCAACCTAATAGGGTGGTGAAGGCAAAAACAATTAAGCCGAAGGTCACTATGTACTCGCCAATAACGGGTAGACCTTCGCTGAAGGCTAATGATGTTAAGGTTGCGCCCGACTCGCCGGTTTGCCAAGCGCCAGATGACACGATGACTAACCCTGTGATGGTACAAATTACCAAGGTATCAATGAAAGTACCCAGCATGGCGATTGTCCCTTGCTGAACGGGATTATTGGTTTGTGCAGCAGCATGAGCAATCGGCGCGCTACCTAAACCGGCCTCGTTAGAGAAAACACCACGAGCAATACCAAAGCGAAGAGCGGCCCAAACCGTTGCACCGGCAAAGCCACCAACCGCAGAAATAGGCGTAAAGGCATGGGTTAAAATGGTATCAAAGGCGGCAGGAATGCGTTCGAAGTTGATGACTAATAGAATCAGACCCGCAATAATATAGGTAATGGCCATAAACGGAACCAGCTTACCGGCAACGGTCGCGATGCGTTTGATACCACCTAGTAAGACCAAGGCCGCTAGAATAGCCATGATAATGCCAGACGCTAATTCTGGAATATTAAAGGAGTTATGCATAACATCGGCAACCGAGTTTGCTTGCACGCCATTACCAATACCAAAACCTGCAATCATGCCAAAAAAGGCAAAGGCTGCGGCCATCCATTTCCAGTTATCGCCTAAGCCATTTTTGATGTAATACATCGGGCCGCCGACAAAATTACCATTTTCATCTTGCTCGCGATAATGCACAGCTAAAACGGCTTCAGCGTATTTGGTCGCCATGCCGACTAAGGCAATCATCCACATCCAGAATAGTGCGCCTGGGCCACCCATGGCGATTGCTGTTGCAACCCCTGCGATATTACCGGTACCAATGGTGGCTGAAAGTGACGTCATTAAGGCGTTAAAACCAGAGATATCTCCTTCGCCTTTTGCCTTTCGGCCCGACCATAAAAGGGAGAAGCCTTTTTTGACATTAAGAATAGGGTAGGCTTTTAAACCGATGGTGAGAAATAACCCAGTAATCGCAATCAGTAATAACATGGGTGGACCCCACGCCCAGCCATTAACCGTATTGATAATGTCGACCATAGAGATTTCCTTTTTATCGGTAATATTAAATGAATCTTGCCACTATACTCGGCTGATTGTATGAGTCAAAATCAAAGCTATAAATATATTAAAATAAGGTGAAAATGTGAAGCAGAGCCAAGCCAAGGCAATGATTGATGATGAATCCCTTATTGATGCGGGGCCTCTTTTAGATAAAGAGCCTCTTATAGATAATGAGCATTGGTTGAATGTTGCACAAAGGTGCCCATCCCCTAACTTTAATCATCGCCCCGAAGACGAAATTTCGTTATTGGTGATTCATAATATAAGTTTGCCACCTAAACAGTATGGTGGGCCGTTTGTGCAAGATTTTTTTTGTAATCGCTTAGATATAAAGGCAGACCCTTATTTTGCCGAGATTGCGCACCTACAAGTCTCTAGTCATTTGTTTATTCGCCGTGACGGCACGATTATTCAGTTTGTGCCTTTTAATCAGCGCGCTTGGCATGCCGGTCTATCGCATTATTCGGGGCGAGATAACTGCAACGATTTTTCTATTGGTATTGAAATGGAAGGCTGTGATGATGAGTCCTATACCGATTTTCAGTATGCGTCGCTGCAGCAAGTTACGGTTCTGTTAATACAGGCATACCCGGATATTTCTACTGACCGAATAACAGGTCATGAATTTATATCGCCCAAGCGAAAAACCGACCCCGGCCGAGCGTTTAAATGGCAAAGATTATTTACCGGCTTGAAGTGCTAAGCTTTAAGTATGAAATACAGACAGGCGCCCATTATTTAGCCGCCTATGTTTAGCGCCACTATTGAATACACCACTATTGGATACACTAATAATGAATTCACTAGAAATGAATAGTAGAGAATGATGATATGAAGTTTTTGATCTTATTTATTACCTTAGCACTTCAGCATTATCGTGGTATCGCGCGAAGTACAACGATCAGTTCTAGTTTTAGTAAATGGCTGGGTGTCTTTCAAAATAAAGCCTGGTTTCAAAAGTTAGGACGTAATGGCCGTTACATTCTTGTTGTATTTATACCTTCGATTTTAATAGGCGGTTGTTTTTACATGATCGAAGATGAGCTGCTAGGCTTACCTGCCATCGTATTAGAGGTCGCGTTATTACTGTATGTATTGAGTCATGCCGACTTTGATCGCCATATTACGCAGTACCGTAAAAACCTAGCCAGTGGTGATACTCAAGGTGCTTTCCATTGTGCTGAGCAGTATTTGGCGATTCCAGAAATTGAATTGAGCGACAAATTAGCTCAATTGCATGATCAGGTATGCCATACCATCTTGCACCGCTGGTTCGAGTTTTTCTTTCTAATGATCTTTTGGTTCTTGATTTTAGGGGTACCAGGGGTTTTGTTAGCGTGGTTTAGTTTGCAGTACTCGCAGTTGGTGCATTGTGAAGAGAAAGCATGGCGACCTATGCATTGGTTATCTTGGCTTCCGGCTCGCTTATTAGGGTTAACTTTTGCGTTGGCTGGAAACTTTGTACAAGCCATTGCCATCTGGAAAGAGACTTTGTGGAAGTGGCGTATACCTGCTGATGTGGTGCTCTATAAAACGGCACTGGCTTCAATGTCTGGAAAGAATGATCAGGCAAGTTGTATGGAAGCGATAATGAATGCTGAAGCAGATACTGAAGTTGCTTGTGACCAAATGCTAGAACTGCAGATGCTTCACCGTCGCAGTGCGATTGTTTGGCTGGTGATGATTGCACTGATCACGATAGTAGGTGGAACGCTTTTTTAAACGGTCAAATCATTTTAGCCGATACGCTAATCGGCTATTAGACTCAATTGTTGTACGACGCTAACATCAGTTTTGCATGGTCACTCAATTCAATGACCTTACAGCCATTGCCGTACATACTGGGGGTGATACGGTCAGCCCACATGACTTGAACCTTCACTTGTCCCGTTCTTCGGCTGTCGATATTAGGCGGGATGTCAACCATATCAACTTCTATGATGCTGTCTAATTCTAGCGGTGTATAAGAGGATAGCATGATGCCAGTGGCTGAAAAATCGACCATTAAACCAATGTATTCCTTTGACTCGTGAAGAAACAAGCTGACGGTGCCGTCTAAAACTTGTCTTGGATGCATGCGATTTTCTTTGCTCATGGCGGTATACTTCCCCGATTTTGATTAACTAAATTATAGACGTTATTTCGTAAAGCGTTATTTCACTGATTTTATACAGTCAGATTATTAGGCCAGAGACATGAGTGATGGTATGAGCAATCAGGTACATTTGGTATTAGGTGGCGCGCGATCAGGTAAAAGCCGATTCGCCGAACAGTTAGCCAAAGAATCGGCTAAAACCGTGATTTATATTGCCACGGCGACCGTTTATGATGACGAAATGCAGCAGCGTATTAATCGTCACATCGACGATAGACCCAATCATTGGCAGACGGTTGAAGAGCCTTTATTGCTAGCAGAGGTGCTTAAACAGCATGCGAAGGATGATGTGTGTCTTCTGGTCGATTGTTTAACCTTATGGCTTAGCAATGTATTGATGACTGAGCAAGATCAATCTGCAAAGAGAGCAGACGGTATAAAATCGCTGGCGCAATATAAGGCTGATTTTTTAAGCGCTATCGCTGAATTACCAGGGCAAGTGATTCTTGTCAGTAACGAAGTCGGTCAAGGAATTGTACCGATGGGAGAGCTGAGTCGACGCTTTGTGGATGAGGCCGGTTGGCTGCATCAAGACATTGCCCGAATCGCCAATAACGTTACCTTGGTGGTGGCTGGATTACCCATGGTATTGAAAGGGTCGTAAGCAAAAAATAATCAAGTGACAACAATTTAAATTGAGAAAATACATGGCACAAGTTTGGTGGGAAAACGATTGCTTAGCGATCAATGAAAAAGTAAAAACTCAAGCCGAAGAACGTCAGGCTATGCTAACAAAGCCAGCCGGCTCTTTAGGCCGTCTAGAAGAAGTCGCCATTACCTTGGCTGCTTTATATGGCGATGATGAACCTGAAATTAAGCAGCCGTTGATTACAATTTTTGCAGGCGATCATGGGGTCGTGGCACAAGGTGTCTCTGCTTTTCCTCAGGCGGTTACGGTAGAGATGATTCGTAACTTTGTAAAAGGTGGCGCGGCGATTTCTGTGTTGGCTCAGGTCAATAATGCAGACTTAAAAGTGGTTAATTGTGGTACGGCGTTTGATGTCGATTTTGCCGATGATTATGCGGCTTATACCGATAAGCAAATCGGGCAAGGCACTGCCGATCTAAGTTTAGAAAGTGCAATGACGGCCGAGCAGTTGGAGCAAGCCCTGAGCATTGGTCAGCAGATTATTGAGCAAGCAAAAAAAGACGGTATTGATCTATTTATAGCGGGCGAAATGGGTATTGGTAATACTACTCCAGCAGCGGCGCTGGGTTGTGCTTATCTTTCTCAAAACGCTAAAAATATGGCAGGTCGTGGCACAGGCATTGATGACGCAGCATTACTTAATAAAATGAATGTCATTGATAATGCATTAGCGCGTTTGCCATTAGCAGAACTAACCGCTGAACAAATATTGCAAGAGTTAGGTGGCTTCGAAATTGCCGCTATCGTAGGGGCTTATATTCGATGTGCCCAATTGGGTATTCCGGTTTTGGTTGACGGCTTTATTACCACCGCGGCGGCATTGGCTGCGTGTAAAATGAACCCTCAAGTTCAAGATTGGTTATTGTTTGCTCATGAATCAGTAGAGCCGGGTCATGCACTTATGCTCGATGCTTTAGCCGCCAAACCGTTATTAAGTTTAGGTTTGCGCTTAGGGGAAGGCAGTGGTGCAGGTACTGCTCTACCTATCTTGCGCCAAGCGTGCGCCTTACATAACGGCATGGCAACGTTTGCAGAAGCCGCTGTTTCGAATAAGTAATTTTTGATAAGAAGATGCAAAAAATGCAACCCACTTTTATTGATGTGATGCGCCATGGTGAACCCGAAGGAGTCTGCCCTGAAGGGGGGACGATTTTACGTGGACGAACCGATCACGCTTTAACGGGTAAGGGTTGGTTGCAAGCATACCAGCGCGCCGAACAGTTATTGAACGATGGCAATGAATGGGACGTTATTATCTCATCACCGCTCATTCGTTGCGCTCATTTTGCTAAGGCTTTGATTGCTGAAAAACTAATGAGCTATCCTGATTGTTTAATCGACGCTCGTTGGCGCGAAATTGATTATGGTGATTGGGATGGTTTAAGTACGGCTGAAATTTGGCAGGATTCTCCAGAGCTGATGGAGAAAATGTGGCAAGATCCCATGGAGTTTTGTGCCCCAAAAGGAGAAGCAGTAACAGACTTTAGTATGCGTATTGAACAAGCTTGGTCCGACTTATTAATGCAGCATCAAGGTAAACGTATTCTATTAGTATGCCACGGTGGCGTCATGCGATTATTATTGAAACAACTATTGCTACTCGCCCCCGAAGCGATGAATCGTTTTGCAATTCCTTATGCGGCAGTCTCTCGATTTAGAATCGATCATTCTACTTCAGAAGAAGGGCAAGCGTTGACTTGGCCAAGCCTAGTGACTCACTTGGGTGACGCGATAAGCGTGGGAAAAATAGATACGGAAGAACAGATGCAGAAAAACGGAAAAATGAATAATGAATAAGCTAAAACTCGTATGGTTTTCGTTTTGGTACGCCATCGCCTTTTTAACTCGAATTCCAGCGGTTAATTTATCAAAAGCATTAAAAGTTAATAATAAAGAAGTGGGCCAAGGATCGCTCTATTTTTATCCACTTGTTGGTTTAATCATAGGTGCACTTGTTTGCATTGTTTATGTTATTTGTGCGTGGCAGGTGAGTAATTCATATCCGCAATTATCCACCAGTTTTGATAGTTCAAGCCTAGTGATTGCAGCGTTAATGCTACTGGTTTGGAGTCTGCTGACTGGGGGATTACACCTAGATGGCTTGGCCGATTCAGCAGATGCCTGGGTTGGAGGATATGGAGATAAACAACGCACACTGGCCATTATGAAAGATCCGACGATCGGCCCAATGGGCACGATGCTGGTGGTCTTGGTTCTATTATTAAAATTTTCCGCATTAGTCGTGGTGGTTGATAAAGCCTATGACTTCTATTTTGTTGGCGCTGTTTTAGCGGTTCCCATGCTTGCTCGCTTTAGTATTTTACCTTTATTTTATTTCACCCCTTATGTGCGAGATGAAGGTTTAGGCAGCAATTTAAAACGGTCGATTAGCCCAACACTCATGATGATTGTATCGGTGGTCACGCTATTACTGGCGGTGATTTTTTTACAGCAAAAATCGTTATTAATCATCATTCTGGCAGCGGCCATTTTATTGTGGGCAAGAAATATCATGATGCAAAGAATTGGCGGCACAACGGGGGATACCGCCGGAGCATTAATCGAGGTGCAAGAAGCCTTATTATTATGTGCTTTGGTTTTATAAGATCTGCAGCTTTAAAAAACCTAAATCTAAACCTTTTATACTTCGCTCAATCCTCTATCGACCTGGATTGAGTGAACGTAGCTAAAGATGTTTCCAGCTTGTGCCAATCAAAGCTTTCGAAAGCAGAGTCGGCCAAAGCATCAAGACTATTTTCCCGCAAAACTTGATAATCGACGAGCTGAGTTTCTGCACCCGCCCAGCGTAAAATGGCTTGTAAGGCCTCTGGGGTATCCATTAATCCGTGCCAGTAACTCGCTAAAATTTGCTCGTCATCTGAAAGTAGGGCGCAAATATGCTGATCTTCCGTGGTGATGATCGATTTACTTTTATTGCTTGTCGTATTGCTTGTCGTATTGTTAGTATCTGACTCTTCATTAGGGCTTTTATTAGGACTTTTATTAGAGCCTTCATCAGAACCATTAGCAGATGCCAGTGTTAGTCCTGCATGAATCTCATAGCCTTGAATATCGCAACTGGCTTGGTTCGGTAAGTTGAGCTTACCCGTGACATTCTTTAATGTTTTTTCAGGCTGTAATTCGGTATCAATATTTAACCAGCCAAAACCTTTACTATTCCCCGGCAGGCCTTCTAGCCCTAGTGGATCTTTAATTGAATTTCCAAGCATCTGCAAGCCTCCACAAATACCTAAAATCTTTCCGCCGTAACGTAAATGTTGCTGTAAATACGGCAGCCAGCCTTGTTCTTTTAGCCAAGCCAAATCAGCGCGCGTATTTTTTGAACCGGGCAAAATGATTAGATCAGCTTTAGGAATATGAGCGGCTTCGGTAACACGGCTGCCCGAAATGGACGGGCCGATTAATTCTAAGTCGACTTGTGGGTGAGCAGCAATAGGATCAAGATCGGTATGATTGCTTACTCGTGGATAAATCGGCACAACGACTTTTAATTTCTTTTGGCTTAGTGCTTCTGGGCCTTCGGATACCGATTCGGAAAGACTAACAGAATCTTCAGAATCTAGGTGTAATCCCATTAAATACGGTAAAACGGCGAGTACGGGTTTACCTGTTTTTTCTTCGAGCCAATCTAAGCCCGGTTGCAATAAACTGACATCACCGCGAAAACGATTAATGACAAAACCCACCACTCTATTTCGCTCTGATGGTGAAAGACAATCGAGAGTGCCAACTATGTGAGCGAATACGCCACCACGGTCGATGTCGGCGATGATAATAACGGGGCAATCCACGGCTTCAGCAAAGCCCATGTTCGCAATGTCGCGGTCGCGTAGGTTTATTTCTGCTGGGCTGCCTGCGCCTTCTGCAACAACCCAGTTATATTGTTGTCTGAGTCTTTGGTGTGACGCTAAAACAGCTTTCATCGCGGTTGGTTTATAATCGTGATATTGGCGAGCTTTCATTTTCCCGCCATCCGCTTCACCCTTTTCGTTCACAATCGGCTTACCATTAATGATCACTTGGCAGCCAATGTCGGACGTTGGTTTTAATAATACAGGGTTGAAGTCGGTATGCGATTTTAATCCACAGGCTTGTGCTTGTAATGCTTGAGCACGGCCAATTTCTCCGCCGTCTTCGGTCACGGCACTATTGAGTGCCATGTTTTGAGACTTGAAGGGCGCTACTGAGAGACCTTGGCGTTTAAATACCCGACCTAAAGCGCAGCAGAGAGTGCTTTTCCCAGCATCGGAAGTCGTTCCCTGAACCATAAGCGTGAGCTGTTTATTGTTGTTTAAAAGACGTTCAAGTGCACGCTGTTGTTCAACTTGTGGAAGCATAAAAAGGGTAAGCCTGCTAAAATCAAAAGGGTCGTTAATCGTCTACTCAGTAAAAAATGTCAGTAAAAAATGAGTGACGAAAAAACGGTATTAAATATTTATGAAAACCAATTTTAAGAGATTATATCTTGATACTCAGTTTTTTTTCATTGTTATTGGCGTTGGCATTAGATTATCGCTTTGCTGAACCTAAAAAATATCATCCGTTGGTCGGTTTTGGACGCTATGTAAACTTTTTGCAGAAGACGTTTAATCGCTCAAATAATGCAGCGGTAGACGTTCGCACGCAGTTTATTAATGGTGGCTTGGCGTGCCTGTTAGCGATTATTCCTATTCTTGGGGCCATTATCATCGTACAGCATTCGATGCCGGCCATTATCAACGTGTTTATCGATGCGGGTTTATTATATCTATGTATCGGTTGGTCTAGCCTTCAACAGCATGCTCGCGCCATTTTTACCGAATTAAACATTAATCAAATTGATTTAGCGCGCACTAAGCTGAGTTGGATTGTGAGCCGTGAAACCGATCAATTAGACGGTACTCAAATTGCACAGGCGTCTGTTGAAAGTGTGTTGGAAAATAGTTCAGATGCATTATTTGCGAGCCTATTTTGGTTTATGGTCGCAGGTATTGAAGGGGCGGTTTTACATCGATTAATTAATACATTGGATGCTATGTGGGGGTATAAAACACCTCAGTACTTATACTTTGGTCGCTTTGCTGCTTACTTTGACGATGTGCTAAATTTCATTCCCGCGCGACTCACGGCTTATGGCTTTGTATTTTGTGCCCATTCAGTAGAGCAAGGGAAAAAAGCATTAAAATGCTGGCGAACTCAGGCTAAGCAATGCTCTAGCCCAAATGGTGGGCCAGTCATGACGGCAGGTGCTGGGGCGCTCAACGTTCGTTTAAGTGAAGGTTCTTATTATCATGGTGAGTGGCAAGAGAAACCATTAATGGGCTGCGGAGACGTTGCGCAAGCTCATTCCATTGTTGAAGCATTAGCGTTGGTACAAAAAACATTATATTTCTGGTTGTTTAGTATCGGAGGGATCGTGTTTGTCCTTTAATCAACTGCCGTCTAATCAAGCCTCGTCTAATCAGGCCTCGTTATCGACGTCCGCACCTAAAAAGTTTCTGCCACTCCACGGCGGGGCTTTGAAGGCGGCCGCTGATTTTTTTGATATTCCTCATCAGCAGTGGCTGGATATTAGCACGGGCATCAACCCCGTTAGCTGGCCTGTGCCTGCTATTCCTACTCAGGTATGGCAGCGTTTACCGGAAGAGCAATACGAGGATGGCGGCAGTTTAGAGCAAGCGGCATTGGGGTATTATTTAGCGAACATACCGACAGCCGTTTCTAATTTGTCAGCAGAAGTATCTGTACACAATCTGTTGCCTTGTGCAGGTTCGCAACAAGGCATTCGTTTATTGCCTCTGCTGTATGCGGCTTATAAAAGCATTCATAAAACCGAGGCGAAAGTTTGGGTAACCTCGGGTAGTTATGCCGAGCATGGTATTGCTTGGGAAGATCAGGGGCATCGAGTGAGAAAAGTTGCCTGCGATAAAATCACAGAGCTTTTAACCCAACAGCCCGTTGATGTACTTATTTTAGTAAACCCTGATAATCCAAGTGGTCACCGTTGGTCGGTTGAGCAATTATTGAAGTGGTGGACCATTCTACAGCGTCGCGGTGGCTGGTTAATTGTTGACGAAGCCTTTATGGACATGACGCCAGAGCAAAGCCTTTGCAGCAGTGTTGAGCGCAACGGACTATTTGTTTTACGCTCTATTGGTAAGTTTTTTGGCCTTGCAGGTTTACGCTTGGGTTTTGTCTTTGCGGCTGAAAAAAATATTCAGCGTCTGCATAAAATGCTTGGGCCTTGGGCACTGAGTCATCCAGCGCAATACTTAGGTCGTTTGGCTGTTCAAGATGAGAGCTGGATACAGAATCAGAATGAAGAACTAGCTCAGCAGTCAGCACGTTTAAATACCTTGCTTCAAAAGCATACTGGCTGCGACGTCCAAGGTACGCATTTATTTCAAACAGTGTATCACGCTAGATCTGAGCAAATATTCACCCAGCTCGCACAGCAAGCAATTTTAGTACGCTATCTACCGGCAACGTCAAAAACCGCCGAAGGTTTACGCTTTGGCTTGCCCGAAAATAATGAAGAAAATTGGCAGCGATTAGAAGCTGCTTTAGGTCAGCTTGTTTTTTGATATTTATAGTATTTTTAAGGGAAGTTTAATGGTTTTTTTACTCGTTCGTTTAATGTCTTTTCTGGTAGCAGTCGCGCTATCGGTCAGCGTCTATTCTTTGTCGGAGCAGGATTCAGCATTGGAGTCGGAGCCTAAACCAATAATAGTTATCGATGATGATGAACAGAAACATGTGTTTGAGCAACCGGTTACTCGAATTGTTAGTCTGATGCCTCATGCAACCGAACTGTTGTTTGAAGTCGGCGCGGGTAAAAATATTGTCGGAGCCGTGCAGTATTCAGATTATCCAGAAGCCGCTAAAAGTATCCCAAGAGTCGGGGGGTATAGCGCATTAAATATTGAAGCGATCGTCGCTTTAGAGCCCGATTTATTAATTGCTTGGCCAGAAGGCAATCGCAACCGTGAGCTTGATCGCTTAAAAGCACTTGGCTTACCGATTTTAGTCTCTGATCCCCGAGAGTTTGACGACATCGCTAATGCCTTAACGATGTATGGCAAGGTAACAGGAAAAGAACAGCAGGCCGCACGTGCCGTCGCCGCTTTTAACAAAAAGTTAGCACGTTTACGCCAGACGTATAGCCAGCAAAAAGAAGTCAGCGTTTTTTATCAGGTGTGGAACTCACCGTTAATGACACAAAACGGTAATACTTTTATTAGCCGTGCGATTGAAGTATGTGGTGGTCGTAATATTTTCTCTGATCTACCCATGACGAACCCTCAAGTCAGTATCGAATCAATCTTAGTGCAAGATCCTCAAGTGATTGTTGCCAGTGGCATGGGGCAAGCTCGCCCTGAATGGCTAGACGATTGGCGTCAGTATAAAACGCTGCAAGCCGTGCAGAAAAACCAGCTATACCATATTTTACCTGAGCTATTTCAGCGCCCCACATCACGTTTTTTAGTAGGAACAGAGCAGTTATGTGAAGCGATGGAGCAGGCGAGAAACTAAATCAAAGCTAGAAGAGGCTACTTTTAGAAGAGGCTACTTTAGGTGTCGATAGGTGTCGATGGTAGCCTTCGAATATAACCCTTAATTATTGTAATTGTCTAAATTCTGATCAAATAATGACCTGCTAATAAAGTAGTTGGCCAGTATTCATCTGAAACCTAAATCTTTAACTATACTGAATTGCAGATATGCACATTCTAATAGGATAAGGATTCTATGGACGATTATAAAGAGACTCAAGATAACGACCCAATCGAAACCAAAGAATGGGTTGATGCGATTCACTCCGTTATCAGAGCCGAGGGTCTTGAGCGCGCACACTTTCTAATTGAACGTATTGCTGAACGCGCTACGCGTAATGGTTCGCCATTGCCTTATGCAATGAAAACCCCTTATCGCAATACCATACCACCTGAAGCTGAAGCCCCAATGCCTGGGGATTTATTTATTGAACGCCGCATTCGCTCACTGATCCGCTGGAATGCGCTGGCGATGGTGAGCCGAGCGAATAAAGAGAATGCCGGAGATCTAGGTGGCCATATTTCTAGCTTTGCTTCTAGTGCCACTTTATACGATGTAGGTTTTAACCACTTTTTCCGTGCGCCCAATCCAAACAGTGAAGATTCGCCTTTAGGTGATCTTATTTACTATCAAGGGCATGTTTCTCCGGGTATTTATGCGCGTTCTTATTTAGAAGGGCGTTTTGATGAAAAAGACTTAGAATCTTTTCGCCGTGAGGCTTTAAAGCCCGGTTTATCTTCTTATCCACATCCTAAATTGATGCCTGATTATTGGCAGTTTCCAACAGTATCAATGGGGTTAGGACCGCTACAAGCAATCTATCAGGCGCACTTTATGCGCTATATGTCGGCACGTGAATTAGTGCCACGTAAAAACCGTAAGGTTTGGGCCTTTCTTGGTGATGGTGAGTGTGATGAGCCAGAAAGCTTAGGGGCGATTTCGATGGCGGGGCGGGAAAAATTAGAGAATTTAATTTTTGTCGTGAACTGTAACTTACAACGCCTTGATGGCCCCGTACGTGGCAATGGCAAAATTATTCAGGAGCTAGAAAGTTCGTTTAGAGGTGCCGGCTGGAATGTAATTAAAGTCGTCTGGGGGCGTCACTGGGATCCGCTATTAGCGAAAGATCGTAAGGGGTATTTGCAGAAGCGAATGGATGAAACTGTTGATGGTGAATTCCAAAATTACAAAGCAAAAGGTGGAAAATACACCCGCGAACACTTCTTTAATAAATACCCAGAATTAAAAGAAATCATCAAAGATATGAGTGATGAGGATATCTTTAAATTAAACCGTGGTGGACACGATCCTTATAAAGTCTTTGCCGCGTATCAGCAGGCGATGAATCATAAAGGCCAGCCAACCGTGATTCTTGCGCATACCGTGAAAGGGTATGGTATGGGGCCAGAGGCAGAAGCGCAAAACCCTAGCCATTCAGTGAAGAAGCTCGACTTTAATAGTTTAAAAGCTTTTCGTGATCGTTTTGATGTGCCCATTCGAGACGAAGATTTAGAAAAATTACCATTTTATCGCCCGCCCGAAGACAGCCCAGAAATGATATACCTGCGTAAGCAACGTGAAAAGCTGGGTGGCTATATGCCAGTGCGCACAGAAACTTGGCAAGCATTGAAAGCCCCTGAAGTCGCTAGTTTTAAAGGACAAATAGAGGGTAGCGGTGATCGTGAAATTTCATCAACCATGGCATTCGTTCGAATACTGTCTCAGCTAGTAAAAGATAAATCACTGGGCGAACGAGTTGTTCCCATTGTGCCGGATGAAGCTCGTACATTTGGTATGGAAGGCATGTTCCGCCAATTAGGTATTTATTCGTCTGAGGGGCAGCTCTATAACCCCGTCGACTCAGGCCAGATGATGTATTACCGCGAAGATAAAAAAGGCCGAATTTTAGAAGAAGGTATTAACGAAGCCGGAGCATTTGCGGCGTGGATGGCAGCCGCGACTTCGTATAGCACTAATAGTTTAGCAATGGTTCCGGTCTATGTTTTTTATTCCATGTTTGGATTTCAGCGCATAGGTGATTTGGCCTGGGCGGCAGGTGATATGCAAGCTCAAGGTTTCTTGATTGGTGCAACATCAGGGCGTACAACTTTAAATGGCGAAGGATTACAGCATCAAGATGGCCACAGCCATGTTTTGGCTTCTAGCATTCCTAATTGCGTGAGTTATGACCCAACTTACGGTTATGAATTAGCGGTTATCATGCAAGATGGTTTGCACCGCATGTATGAGAAAAAAGAAAAGGTGTTCTATTACATTACCACGATGAATGAAAACTATACCCATCCTGCGATGCCTGAAGGTGCAGAAGAGGGAATTCGACGGGGAATGTACTCATTAAAAACAGTGGGTAAATCGACTAAAGATAATCAAAATTGTGTGCAGCTGTTAGGCAGTGGCGCCATTTTATTACAAGTCGAAAAAGCCGCAGAATGGTTGGCTGATAAAGGCATTTGTTCTCAGGTTTGGAGCGTAACGTCTTTTAATGAACTTCGCCGCGATGGCTTAGGCTGTGAACGACAGGATTATTTATCGGCAGGTGAATCAAAAGAAGAACCCTATGTAACCCGGCTATTGAATAAAACCGACGGCCCGATTATTGCGGCAACAGATTACATTAAAACTTATGCCGATCAAATTCGTCCTTATATTCCAGCAGACCGCAGTTATAAAGTACTAGGAACGGATGGTTTTGGCCGTAGTGATACTCGTGAAAATTTACGCTACTTCTTTGAAGTCGATTGGCAACATGTTGCCTGGGCCGCGTTATACGAGCTTAAAAAGCAAGGCAAAATCAGCACTGAGCAATTAAACCAATCACGTGAAGAGTTGGATATTAATCCTGCAAAACTCGACCCACTATACAGCTAAGGATGGAGACTATGACGATTGAATCATTAAGAGTCCCTGACTTAGGTGGGGCAGAACAAGTAGAAGTTATTGAGATATTAGTCGCTGCCGGAGACCAGGTTGCAGCGGAAGACAGTATTATTGTGCTGGAAACAGATAAAGCAACGATGGAAATTCCATCGCCGTTTGAGGGCACAATATCTTCTATCTCGATCAAGGTCGGCGACAAGCTCAATGAAGGCGATCAGTATGGAGAAGTTGAGGTTTCAGTAGGCCAAGACACTGATAAAGAGGCGAGTCAAAAAACTGAAGTGACTGCTACCGATACTGCCACTACTGATACTGCCATTACTGGTGCAGATAATACATCTTCTGATAATCAAAGTGGTGATCAGCAAGCTAATCTAGAAGCGGATAGCACCGTTGCCGCAAAGACTCGAATAGAAACAATTCCTGTGCCAGATTTAGGAGGTTCTGATCAGGTTGAAGTCATAGAGCTTTTAGTCAATGTTGGCGAAGAGGTTGATGCTGAGCAATCGGTCTTAACACTAGAAACCGATAAAGCCTCTATGGAAATACCGGCAGGAAAGACGGGACGAATAGAAAAAATATTATTAACACTCGGTGATAAGGTCTCGGTTGGGGATGCAATGATTGAAATGATGATCACTGAATCATCGTCTTCAAGTGCTGATCCTGCAGCAGAAAAATCATCAGACGAACCTGTTAAAGCTAATAGCCTAGCGGCCGATATAACTAGTACTGCTAGTTCTACAAGTCATAGCACTACGAATCATAACTCTACAATTAATGGGCCTGCAGAACGAAGTGAAGTAACAACATCGAAAGGCAATGAACTTAAGCCTTCAGGAAATGTTCATGCTGGCCCAGCCGTAAGGAAGCTGGCAAGACAATTTGGTGTGGATCTGGCTTTGGTAAAAGGTGCAGGTCCTCGTGGTCGAGTGACCAAAGATGATGTACGACAACATGTTAAGTCGGCACTGCAAAATCCTACGATCGCAGGGACAGGTATTCCTAAAGTCGCGACCATTGATTTTGGTAAATTTGGAGAGATTGAAAGTTTACCACTGAATAAAATCAAATTGGCAACCGCAAAAAATATGACTGCAGCATGGTTGAATGTGCCGCAAGTTACACAATTTGATCAAGCAGATATTACAGAGCTGGAGTCGTTTAGAAAACAGATTAATAGCACCCCTAATATTGAACAAAAATTATCGGCTGTTCCCTTTGTGATGAAGGTCTTAGCGGTAGCAATGAAAGAATTTCCACAATTTAATGCATCACTCTCTTCGGATGGTCAGTCATTAATTTATAAAAAGTATTTAAATATAGGCGTTGCCGTCGATACCCCTAATGGGTTGTTGGTTCCTGTGATACGCGATGTGGATAAAAAGAGCGTCACTGAAATAGCAAAAGATTTAACGGATAAAGCGCAGAAAGCCCGAGATGGAAAATTAGGGTTGGCTGATATGCAGGGTGGTTGCTTAAGTGTATCGAGCCTAGGCGGCATTGGAGGCACTGCATTTACTCCAATTGTGAATGCTCCAGAGGTGGCAATTTTGGGTTTATCACGAGCAGAGATGAAACCCGTGTGGAATGGCAGCGATTTTGTGCCTAAGCTTATATTACCATTATCACTTTCTTATGATCACCGAGTGATAGATGGCGCAGAAGCAGCACGTTTTAGTCAGCGTTTAGTTCAGTTGTTAGCAGATATTAGGCAGCTAATATTGTAGATATTTGGAAAAAGGATATCTAAAATTTACTCTTTTGAGAGTGATGAAATAGGTATATTGAATCATGAGCATAAATAAGAAGTGAGGGCGTTATGCTAAAGAAAATTTTGTGGCCGGCCATTCGTTTAATGGGGCATTTAAGCTATGCCGCTAAGTTTGGATTAATTAGTTTTCTATTTATGGTGCCATTAGTATTTTTGAGTGGACAAGTATTTTATGCGTCCTATCAAAGCTTGAAAAAAACAGAGAGCGAGCTGATTGCGGTATACAATATTCAAAGTATTATGAATGTTGTATACGCGATAGAAGATTATCGTAATTATGCATCGCCCATAGTTTTTCAAAGAGACTCGACGCTAAATAGTCGAGTACTTAACTATCGTACTGAGGTTGATAGCCAGTTTAAAAAGGCGATAAGCTCGATAGAAAATGAAGCGTTAAGTGAGCAGCTTCTAGCATTCAATACAAATAACCTAGCGAAGCTAAGTATTGATGGTAGCGCGAGAATGCCCACGCTAGCAGATCAGTTTAAATACTATCAAGAAGTTATTGATCAGCTTTACCTCGTGATTAAAAAATATGCTCAGAGTACCGGTCTGGCGCTAGATTCTGACCCAGAAATACAACAATTATTAATCGTATCACTCACTAATTCTCCCGTCATACGAGATGCAGCAGGAATTGGTTATGCCGCGGGTATTTTTGCAATGATTGAAAAATATCTACAGTCGATGACTTACGATCTATTAAATGATGTATATGATCAAATGGCCGCAGCCGTTCCTGATATACAATTTGTCAGTAGTAGTATTGGTGCATTAGGTTTAGATGATTTGGCTGATCAGGCAAAAAAATCAGGCAATGGCATGCTTGATATCCAGATGGTTTTAGATAAAGAAATTATTGCAGCAACCAGTGTTACAATGAGCTGGATCGACTTCGAAATTTTCGCGCAGCCAAAAATTCAATCATTACGTGATCTCGATGGTATGGTACTTCCATTAATTGGAAAGAAATTACAAGCGCGGTTAGATGATCAAAATTCTCATATGCTCATCACGGCTTCGGTATTGCTGACTGTTATGGCTATTATTGTTTATTTGTACTCAGCATTCTTTCTATCGGTACAGTATTCAATCGCTCGTTTCTTTAGTGCGGCTCAAAAAATTGCTAAGGGTGATCTAACGCAGGTCATTAACTTTGATGGTAAAGATGAAATGGGGCAATTACGAGATGCCTTTAATGAAATGACGTCAGAAGTCAGAGGCATCTTATCTACGGTAAAAGATACCAGCGAAAACGTAGGGCAAAAAGTTGCTGATGTAGAAACCATCGCGAATAACAGCCGTAAATCTGTGAATACCCAAATGGTCGAGACAGAAGAAGTCGCTAATACCATTAAAGATATGTCTGATCGCGCAAGCACTGTGGTATTGATGGCGGGTGAGGCTGAACAAGCCGCGCTCTCTGGTGCAGATCGCTCTCAGCAAGCCGGCATCGTTGTCGATAATGTAATAGCCGATGTTCAACAGCTATCAGAAGAAATGCGTAACTCCATGGAAGCGGTAAATCGCCTAGCCGATAACTCCACCAACATTAGTTCCATTTTAGGAACAATCAAAGGCATTGCAGAGCAAACCAACCTATTAGCATTAAATGCGGCGATCGAAGCAGCCCGTGCAGGTGAACAAGGGCGCGGTTTTGCGGTAGTGGCCGATGAGGTTAGAACACTCGCAAGCCGTACTCAGGGGTCAGCAGCAGAAATTGAAGGATTGATTAAAGAGGTACAGCAGAATATTGAACGTGCTGTAGAGACCATGGAAATTAATCGAACCATGGTTAATAAAACCGTTGATAGTTCTGGGCAAGTCGGTGAAGCACTTGAAAGTATTCAAGGTAGCATGCATGAAATTCAAACCAAAACATTAGAAATTGTATCTACCGCTAGTAGCCAGCAAGAAGCGGCTAAAGCCTTAAATAATAATCTATCGATAATACGAGGGCATGGTGAAGAAACAGTGCAAAACGTAGAAGGAACTGTGGATGCCGTTAGACAAACACAATCTTTAACCGAGGCGCTAAAACAACGAGTTGAGCGTTTTAAGGTTTAAAAACAGGTAATTAAAGACTTTTAGAAAATATTGAGAAGTACAAAAAATAAAGGCGTTATCTTAATGGATAACGCCTTTTTTGTCTGTTAAAAAGAACTAAACATCCTTTTTAGATTGGGTATGGCGGCTCTTCCAAAGTACTTCTTGGCCACCATTAGCTCTAGCAATATCGCGAGCTAAAACAAAGAAAAAATCCGATAAACGGTTTAAGTATTGCACCGCTAATGGGTTAATAGCATTACCTGCTTTTTCTTCTTCATTGGCCAATTCAACAATCGCACGTTCAGCACGGCGGCAAACAGTTCTAGCCATATGGCAATACGATGCAGCCTTACTTCCACCTGGTAGAATAAAATCCTTAAGTGGCGGTAATGCTTCATTGATGTCGACCAATGCATTCTCAACCCCTTCAAGCATGCCAGGGGCTAGCGCCTTATAACCAGGAACACAAAGCTCACCACCTAGATCAAAAAGATCGTGTTGGATTTGGCTAAGAATTTCTTGATGCGGATCGTTAGCTTCCAACTCGGCGGCTAAAACACCTACCCAAGAATTCACCTCATCGACTTCGCCGATAACGTGAATTCGAGTCGATGTTTTACTAATCCGACTACCGTCACCTAAGCCAGTTTCGCCTTTGTCACCCGTTTTTGTGGATATTTTTGATAGTCGGTTGCCCATATTTTTTTCCTAGAAGTTAAAAGTACCGCTTACAAGATACGTACGCTCTTGCGCTGGGTATCCCTTAGCTGATTGATAAGTTTTATTGGTTAGGTTGTTAATACGTAAACCAAAACTAAAATTTTCTGAAACAGAAACTTTGGCGTAAGCATCCGCAACGGTATAGGCTGCAAGTAAATTGCTATTAGATGCATTATCGTAGCTTTCAGATAAATATCTCATACTACTTCCTACACTGTATTGACCATTGTCATAGTTCAAATTTAGTTTAGCAACTCTAGATGACTGTCTAGGAAGACGATTATGAGTTTTTAAATCAACTGAATGATTCCACTCATAGGATAGCTGGCTAGAGAAATTTGCAAACCAATTGTAGTCCCAAGATAGGACTGCATTTCTTAATAATGCTTGATTGACATTAGTCGGTTGCCACATACCGCCACTGTTAGGAACCCATTGAATTAAGTTATCGACGTGGCTTAGTTGGTAGCTAGCTTTATAGGAGGCTTGATCTTGACTGTATTGAATCGCAAGACGACGATTCAACGACTTCTCAGGCTTAAGATCTTTATTGCCGCTTACTGGGTAATATAGATCATTAAAACTAGGAGCCTTAAAACCAGTATTAAATGCAGCAGTGATTGAAAGCTGCTCAAGAGCAAACCATTCAGCAGAAGCAGAGTAGGAATAATTTTCATCGAAAAGTGAGGAGTCATCACGACGGAGCCCAAGTTCTGTGTTAACCATATTAGTCGTATAGTTGTGAGATAAGCCAAAGCCATATGTATCGCCATTTGTCTTATCGTATTGATTATCTGACTTGCTTATATCATCTTCTCTGTAATCAGATACGACTAATAATGTCTGTGCTTCAGAAACCTTAGCGCGTGCTGATACATCTATTGTTTTAGTGTCTGTAATGAAACCATTAGCATCAGAACGAGATGTTCCATTTCCATAACTCCAACTTTTATCGAAGCTTTGACCATAGTTAGCGCTAGCACCATACTTCTCATCAGAATACTGCCAGCCAATAGTTGCTACTTGTTGCTGGTAATCTTTCTTGTGGTTGTTGCCACTTCTACCGTCATAATCAACAGAGCCACGATTATTTTGGTTGGTGAGTGTTAGGGTATTTTCATTATTTATTTTATAGCTAGCATCCAATCCAAGCGCATGGCGTTCACTACCATCACGATCAGAGTCGTTAGCTTCGTAAACATCGTAGCCCTGTGTCTTTTCTGTAAATCCAGATAGGTGCAATGATAGATCACCTATAGTTTTATTCAGATCAGTAGAGAATTGTGATGTTCCTTGGTTGCCAAGTGCTAGGTGAATATTGTTGTTCAGTAATTTTTGCTCAGCTATGTCTTGAGTGGTGACGATGTTAATTACGCCACCCATAGCATCAGCGCCATAGATCGCTGAGCGTGCATTGGACACAATCTCAATTTTTTTAATACTGTTTGCCGGAATAGTATTGTAAGTTGCTGATCCTAATGTTGCAGAGCTAAAACGTTGGCCATTTAATAAAATTAGCATTTGACTCGAGCGAAAACCATTCATGACGAATGACTGAGTATTTGCATTTCCGCCTTGCTGAGTCACCTGAAAGCCAGGAAGTTGTGAAAGAACTTCGCTTAAGTTAGTAGCTTGTAATAGTTCTATTTCTTCACGAGTAATAACAATACTGTTAGATACTTGAGAGTTGGTTATTTTACTAGCGGTGATTTTTTGAGTGTCTAGAGCAATTTCAGCAAAAGAACTCATAGGAAGGAGTGCCGTTAAGAAGACAATTTTTTTCATGGTAATACCAAACGAGATCGCTAAATAATATTTAGCTAGAATTTTTATAGCACCCGCCGTGCTATCGTTAAAAATTCAGGCCGGTATCCGGGCTGACGACTTGGAATATTCTTCCTCTTATTGCACCTTCCCATAGGCTCGATCTTTTAAAAAGAGAGCACCACAGTGGCATATGACAATAAGTTAAGTCGATCACCGTTGCGGGGGCAGCGTTGGATTCGTATGCGTAGCAGTGACTTACCAAACTTCCCGTTTAACTGCTGAATAGGAATATTCAGCGGCACCTAAATGAGCGCGTAGGGTAAGGCTTATTGAAAAAATGGTCAAGTAGATATCTGGTAGCCACATTGGAAACCTGTTGTCTTTCTAACAGAAATACGAGAATGATTCGCGCTGCTATTTAGGAAGCAGCGGTTGATTTGGAATTTTTAGGGTGAAGCATGCCCCCTCACCGGGTTTGGATTCAATATCAAGCTGGCCATTGTGGTGAGCAGTAATAATAAAGTAAGAAACGGATAAGCCTAAGCCAGTGCCAGCACCAATATCCTTGGTGGTAAAAAAAGGCTCGAAGATGCGTCTTCGAACGTCTTTCGCGATACCAGGGCCATTATCTTTAACATTAATGTAAGTATATTTATTATCTTGAGTCGCGGACAAATTTATGTGCGGTACCCAATTTTTATCAGGGTGATTCGGCTGGTAATGGCTTAGAGCTTGGGCGGAGTTCTGCAGTAAATTTAGAATGACTTGCTCAAGCTCTGAGGGAATGCAGTGGAACATTAATGATTCATCAATGTTTGCGAGCTGTATTTCTATATTTTTTAACTCTAAGTCGGCACGGGCTAGATTGAGCGTTCGCTCTATGAGGTCTTTTATATGAGTAGGGCTTAGCTGCTTTTGAGTACCGCGAGAGAACTGAAGCATGTTGGATACAATGCTGGCAGCTCTTTGCCCTGCGTCTTGGATATTGTTAAGAAATTTGATGATTTGTCGCTGCTCTAAATAACCAATCATGGACGATAGATCGAGATCGTAGGACTTGGCAATTTCTTTGTTTTTATCGTTTTCAATTTGAATACGGCGTTTTATATTTTGTATACCTTGCAGTATTGCCCCTAAAGGATTATTAATTTCGTGGGCCATTCCTGCCGCTAATCCACCAACGGATTTCATCTTTTCCGTTTGCATAATGACTTCTTCTATTTTTTGACGTTGGCTAATGTCATCAATTCTGATTACTAACCCGTCTAAATTATTGTCTTTAAGTGGGTATAACGTGATGTCTGCGGGAAAGCTGCCTATCGGTAGTGACAACTTTAAGCGTTCAATTTTTTTGACAGAATTTTCAGCTAAACTTTGTCTGATTAGATCATTGAAATCAGTAAGTTCTTCTATGTAATTAAATAACTGCTTGCCTACAAGAGGATGACGCTCGCAGTCAAGCCAGTCGGCTGCTTGCTGATTACACTGAATAATATAACCCTTATTATCAAGGGTAAATAACGCAGAAGGCATTGAGTCAATGATGCTATCTAAGATACTTTGTGTATGAGTTAGTTGAGTCTCTACCGAGCGACGAATGGTGATTTCACTGGCTAATTTTTCGTTAATTGTACGTGTTTCATTGGATAAGCGAATGGCTCTAATACGGGCATTTTCTGCTTTTTCTTTTTCTTTCATTAATGTCATTTTACGATCGTCATTAATAATTATTAATGTATTCAATGCTTCGCAAAGTTTTGCGGTATCAGCATCGTTTAATTCAAATCGGATGTTGTCGTCAGGCTTAGATTGAATTTCTTCAATAGTTGTTAGCAGTCTTTTATAGGGCGAGCGTTGCCAAAAGCGAATGCAGTTATAGAGAAAAAATAATAGAAGTGTTGATAGACTGACGATCATGAGGGCAGTTGAGACTGTGTCAGCATAGAAGAATTTAGCCAGCCCGTTTTTCGGGATAATAACCAGTTTTAAGGGTTTCGTACCCAGATACGAACTCGTTTGGTTGTCTTTGTCAGTCGAGAGAGTATCAGTGCGGCTCTGTAAATTAAAAATGTGGCGATCAGGATTGTTTTCAGAACCGTTATTAATTACTTTTTTATTAAATGAATCGGGTAAGTTGTGTACGCAGGTGTTTGAACAGGCGTAAATGACTCGTTCATTTTTAATATTATAAAATGCAATTTCTTGAACTTTATAGTGTTGGACCATGCTGTTTGAGAGAGATTGCAGTGCAAAAATATTCTCAGGGTCTTGCTGAAGTTGTAGCTGAAAGATATCAGCGAAAGACTTACTAATCTTAGGTGAAATATATTCTCGGCCGACTCTATCCGCCGCTAAGATATAGGCCGTCGTGGCAAGAATAACAATGAGTATGCAAGATATGATCGTTGCAGTAATAACTTTTTGCCGTATGAGCAAGCTAAGCATCCTGATGAATTATTTAGGCGTATTACTAACATAGCTGCTTTTGTCATTTTGATCACTATTATAGTGATCAAAAGGGTGAAAAATTTGGCTATTATGTATTTTATGCTTGAAGCGATTTGATGGATTTAAACAGCGGTACATGCTTCGGGAGCTCATAATCAATCAGCTGGGCTTTCGTAATTAAATATCCAGTAATAAAATCAATCTCAGTTTCACGCATAGACCGCACATCTTGCAGCATAGAAGAAACATTTTCTGCGGTTAGATTGGCAATAGATTTAACTCTCTCGGTTAAGTCAATTGCTAATGGCCAGTGCATTGCTGTATACAGGTTTTGAGTTTCTTCACACAGCGCTTCCAGTTCTCGATTTATGACAGGGTCATTAATCAAAATACCATTCTTACAATTATGCTTTACCGTTAGAGGGTTGATAACGGCGTTAACTGCTAGTTTAGCAAATAATACCTCTTCAATATTGGGGTGCCACTTATGTTCGCCTTTTAGGGTGTTGATATCGAGCTTTAAAGCAGGAGAGCCCTCTTGAGTTAACTTATTCTCTGAAAAACAGCCTCCTGAAAAATAGCCCCATTGAGTGATACCTTGGCCGGCGTGAACAATATGCTGTGAGCTTTTTTTATACGCACCTTCCGTCGTTGAGGCTGCAAATAGAGCGTTGTGTGGATATTGTGCTGCAACGAGTTCTTGCTGCCCCATGCCGTTTTGTAATAAAACGATTTGGCAGTCTTTGCTTATCGCCTTTTTCCATAAATCTAGGGCTGCAAGACACTGGGTTGCTTTGCAGCATACAACGACCACATCTAACGGTTCATTTTGCCAAACGGGCGTCGTATATTGGGTGCTTTGGTATTGATCATCCAGCTGGAAATCGATTTCTTTGAGCGCAGAGTTACGGGGTAACGCATAAACATTCGCATTGCTGGAAATTTGGCTTCTGAACAAGCAGCCAATAGCACCAAGGCCTATAATACCAATACTGATGCCACCCTTTAAGGGAGCTGATGAGTTATTCACAGGTGTTCTGTTTTGTTTATCCATAGCTCGTATTATACGACTTTAGTGAATTCGAGAAAGGCTTAATATGGCAAATCTCTAGCACCGTTAATGTGATGTTTTCTTTAGCTACAGTACCTGTGAAGTCATAAGTCACTCCAATTATCATACAAAAGATGCTTCGAATCCCTGTGAAAGGGTCACTTTAAAATGGCTTCATAATTTAGGTGATTATTGCCAGAATGGTGTTTTAAGGGTATATATAGCCCAATTGCCCGATTTAATACCGACTTAATTACGATCTAATTATCACTATCTCTAACTTTAGGAGGCCTCTGATGCCATCTTTTGACATAGTCTCAGAAATAGAAAAGCACGAAGCTCAAAATGCTGTGGATTCTGCTAACCGCGAAGTAAAAACACGTTTTGACTTTAAGGGTGTGAATGCGACATTTGAGTTAAAAGACAAAGAAGTGATACTAACGGCGAACGAAGAGTTCCAAATTGAGCAGATGAAGCCAATGTTAGAGTCGAACCTGATTAAGAGAAAAATTAAGATTTCTTGTCTTGAATATGGAAAATTGGTTGGCGCAGGAAAGCAGGTGAAGATGCCGGCAGAGTTGCGTCAGGGTATCGATAAAGACCTAGGTCGTATAATAAATAAGAAGATTAAAGAAAGTAAGATCAAGGTGACGTCTGCAGTGCAGGGTGAAATGGTACGTGTTACGGGTAAAAAACGTGATGAATTGCAGCAGGTTATGCAGATGTTAAAAGCAGACGAAGAAATCGAACTGCCTTTGATGTTTAAGAATTTTAAAGACTAAGATCATCCTTCATTTTAATCTTTCTAAAATAGCCCGCCTTGCTAATCTGCAAGCGCGGGCTTTTTTGGGGCTATTGATTGAGGCCTATTAATTTGTGCTTATTGATTTTGGCGGATGGCTGATTGGCTTGTTGCTTTTTCACTAGCAGCTTCTTGATCCATGGTCTGCTCATTCCAAGGTGCGACCTTAAAGAGCAGTAACATTCCCGGTACAGCAATTGCAGTGCAAAATAAGTAGAAGTTTGTCCAGCCCATATTTTCAACAATAATCCCCGTAGTCGCATTGGCGAATGTTCTTGGCAGTGCCGTCAAAGCAGTAAATAGAGCCAGTTGAGTGGCGGTATAAGCAGGTGATGTGGTTCTGGCAATAAAAGCAACGAAGGCGGCTGTTCCTAAGCCAACGCCTAAATATTCAAAGCCAATAACCAGTGCTAATACCCAAAGGTTGTGACCAATTTCTGCCAGCAGGGCAAAACCGAGTATAGAGACAATTTGAGCACCGCCAAAGAGCCATAGTGCTTTATTAATGCCAATTCTTAGCATTAAAATTCCGCCAAAAATCCCACCAAAAATAGCAGGCCAAAGGGCAGCATGTTTTGCGACTAAACCAATCTCTGTTTTCGAAAAACCTAAATCTAAATAAAAGGGCGTGGATAGTGCCGTCGCCATGCTATCGCCGATTTTATAAAGAAACATAAAGGATAAAATCCATAACGCAGATTTTACTCCATGGCGGCCAAAAAATTCTTGAAAAGGTTCGGTAATCGCGGCTTTAAGAGTGAGGGGACGATGACTATTCACTTCTGGTTCATCGCTGAATAGCACCATTAGAATACCCAACGATAAAAAGGCAGCGGTAATAATAAAAACTAAATCCCAAGCATAATGATCGGCGAGTATCAGTGATAACGAACCTGGAATAAGGCTGGCGATGCGATAGGTCGTGACGTGAATGCTGTTACCTAAACCCAGTTCTCGGTCGGGTAAAATTTCACGGCGAAAGGCATCGATGCTGATATCTAAACTGGCGCTTAAGAAGGCCGTGATCGCGCATAAAATAGCAATTTCAGACAGCTGGGTTTTAGGGTTTAAAAATCCAAGATAGCCGATACTGGCGAGCATTAAAATTTGAGTGATTAACATCCAGCTACGTCGGCGACCCATGTTGGAGGGAGCGTAGCGATCCATTAAGGGCGACCATACGAACTTCCAAGTATAGGGAATACCGACTAAGGCAAAAAAGCCGATCTCTTTTAGCCCAACCCCTTCGCTGCGCAACCAAGCAGGAACCAGTTGGTAAAGAATAAATAGCGGTAAACCAGAGGCAAAGCCTGTAAAAAGACAGATTAATAAACGACGGTGTAAAAATGGAGCCAGCCATTTTGGGGCTGGGCCCATTCTCTGATAAAAATTGTCTAGCATGACCACTGATAGTCCTTTAAACGAATGCGGCCATTGTGCAACAGAATACCTTCATCTGCTAATTTGTCTTTTTGCACCTGCCACGCCTCGCTGCCTTCTGGAAAACTGATCTTGCCTTGAGCGTTAATCACGCGATGCCAAGGTAAACTAGAATCTTTGGGAAGGTGCTTCAGGGTGCGTCCAACCCAGCGGGCAGAACTTGGACGGCCAGCTAAGCGAGCTAGCTGGCCGTAGGTCGCGACATTACCCGCAGGAATGGCGGCGATAAATTGATATAGGGTTTCTTCGGGAGTCATTCGTTTATGATATAGAGAAGGGCTTATACACGTAAACCACCATCACACTCAATAATGCGGCCTGTGTAATAATCGTTTTCAAAAATGAAAGCTGCTGAGTGAGCAATCTCATCAGGTCTGCCCATACGTCTTAATGGAATTCCTGCCGCCATTTTAGCCAACGCTTCTGGTTTCATGCCTTGGGTCATCTCTGTTTCAATAAACCCCGGAGCAATCGCGGCGACGCGAATGTTCTGACGCGCCAGCTCTTTGGCCCAAGTTACTGTCATCGCAGCAACACCGGCTTTGGCGGCAGAATAATTACTCTGGCCCATGTTTCCAGCTCGGGAGATACTGGATATGTTAATAATGCAGCCTGCACAATCTGCTGCTTCATTATTGGCCTGAGCTTGCTTGATCATCTGAACTGAAGCTTCGCGTGCGCACAAGAAAACACCGGTTAAATTAACATCTATTACTGCTTGCCACTGCGGCATAGACAACTTAGATATATCATCGCCTTTTGCTTTAACCATTAAACCATCGCGTAAAATGCCAGCATTATTGATGAGGCCGTCGATGCGCCCTAATTGTTCAGGGATCGCAGCAAACGTACTTTCTACTTGTTGCTCATCTGCGACGTTGCAAGAAAAGATAGCGCCTTTGCGTCCTGTAGCTTCAACCTGTTTTAGCGTTTCATTCATTTGCTCAGCATTTAAATCAATGATGGCAATGTCAGCGCCACGATTGGCTAGGTAAATCGCCATTGCACGGCCTAAGCCTTGGCCTGCTCCTGTAATGGCGATTACTTTATCTATTAATTGCATGGTAGTTCCTTAGCGGGATGACGTTTTTAAATGAATTTTGGTCATTATAAGAAGTTTATGGTGAGTATGAGAGCAAGGTATCTTGAAATTTAAACAAATGAACCCATCTCTGAGACATCATAAAATACTATTTGTAAAAGAATTCAGGAGGCATGATGCCTTTATTAATCATTTTTATCATCATCCCATTAATTGAATTAGCCGTAATTCTAAAAGTGAACAGCTTTATTGGCATTGGTTGGACGCTCGGTTTAATTGTTATCACGGCATTTGTTGGGGTTAAATTATTACGCCAACAGGGCATTAGCACGCTATTACGTGCTAACCAAAAAATGCAGCAAGGAAAGATACCAGCGCAAGAAATGGCGGAAGGGTTTTTATTAGCGTTGGCAGGGGCATTATTGTTAACGCCAGGATTTGTGACAGATGCAGCCGGTTTTACGCTATTAATACCGGCAACTCGCAAAGCCCTCGTGCACAAGGTTATTGCTTTTATTACCCCCAGAATGATGAATGGGGGAAGTTTTCAAGCGACTGGCGGTTTCCAAAGCAGTGAGTTCAAAGATGTACACTCACAAGATCCGAGTGTCGAACGCGGAGATAGCGCGCCAAAGATCACTATTGAAGGTGAATACACCAAAGACGATAAGTAGATTATTTATCGTCTGGCCGTTGAAATTTCACCGAAAGACCTTATAGATTAACCATCAATTTATTTCAGAGGCCCTAACATTAAACTCAGGGCCTCTATTTTCCCTCATAGATGAAAATTGGAGAGACTAATACATGAAAATCCGTCCACTACACGACCGTATTGTTGTTCGCCGTAAAGAAGAAGAGCAAGCAACTGCAGGTGGAATTATCCTTCCTGGCGCAGCCGCTGAAAAACCGAACCAAGGTGAAGTGGTTGCTGTTGGTACCGGCCGTATTCTTGATAATGGTTCTGTACAAGCGTTAGCCGTAAAAGAAGGCGATATCGTTGTTTTCGGTAAGTACTCTGGTCAAAACACCATCGATATCGACGGTGAAGAGCTATTAATTTTGAATGAAAGTGATGTTTACGGCGTAATCGAAGCTTAATAATTACAATCACATTTTATAAATTAAACAAATTTTAAGGAAAGAAAATGGCTGCTAAAGACGTATTATTTGGTGATAGCGCACGCGCAAAAATGTTGGCGGGTGTAAACATTCTAGCTGACGCAGTTCGCGTTACCTTGGGCCCAAAAGGTCGTAACGTTGTTCTAGAAAAATCATTTGGTGCTCCAACGATTACTAAAGATGGTGTTTCTGTTGCGCGTGAAATCGAATTGAAAGACAAGTTCGAAAACATGGGCGCACAAATGGTTAAAGAAGTTGCTTCTCAAGCCAACGACCAGGCCGGTGACGGAACGACGACTGCTACAGTATTGGCACAAGCGATCATTAACGAAGGCTTAAAATCTGTTGCAGCGGGCATGAACCCAATGGATCTTAAGCGCGGTATCGATAAAGCCACTGCTGCTGTTGTTGAAGCCATTAAAGAACAATCTCAGCCTTGTCTAGATACCAAAGCTATCGCTCAGGTAGGTACTATCTCTGCAAACGCCGACGAAACTGTGGGTCGTTTAATCGCTGAAGCGATGGAGAAAGTCGGTAAAGAGGGTGTTATTACCGTTGAAGAAGGCAAAGGCCTTGAAGACGAGCTAGATGTTGTAGAAGGCATGCAGTTTGATCGTGGTTATTTATCTCCATACTTCATCAACAACCAAGAAAAAATGACCGTAGAAATGGAAAATCCATTAATTCTATTGGTTGATAAGAAAATTGATAATCTTCAAGAGTTGTTACCGATTCTTGAGAACGTAGCCAAGTCAGGTCGCCCATTATTGATCGTTGCTGAAGACGTTGAAGGCCAAGCGCTTGCAACATTGGTAGTGAACAACCTACGCGGTACGTTTAAAGTAGCCGCGGTTAAAGCCCCTGGTTTTGGCGATCGCCGCAAAGCGATGTTGCAAGACATCGCAATCTTGACCGGCGGCCAAGTGATTTCTGAAGAATTAGGTATGTCGTTAGAGACTGCTGCTCCAGAAACTTTAGGTACAGCAAGCAAGGTTGTTATCGATAAAGAAAATACGGTAATTGTTGACGGTGCAGGTACTGAAACTGCAGTTTCTACTCGTGTTGATCAGATCCGTGCTGAAATAGCATCGTCTACTTCTGATTACGATGTTGAGAAGCTACAAGAGCGTGTTGCTAAACTTGCTGGCGGTGTAGCCGTGATCAAGGTTGGTGCCGGTTCTGAAATGGAAATGAAAGAGAAGAAAGACCGTGTAGACGACGCACTTCATGCAACCCGTGCTGCGGTTGAAGAAGGCGTGGTTGCCGGTGGTGGTGTTGCGTTAGTTCGTGCACTGTCTACTGTAACGGTTGTTGGTGATAACGAAGATCAGAATGTGGGTATTGCATTAGCACTACGTGCAATGGAAGCCCCGATTCGCCAAATCGCGGGTAACGCTGGCGCTGAAGGTTCAGTGGTTGTGGATAAAGTTAAATCTGGCACTGGCAGCTTTGGCTTTAACGCTAGTACAGGTGAATACGGCGATATGATTGCGATGGGTATTTTGGACCCTGCAAAAGTAACGCGTTCATCACTGCAAGCTGCTGCGTCTATCGCTGGCTTGATGATCACTACAGAAGCTATGGTTGCTGATTCACCGGTTGAAGAGGGCGCTGCAGCTGGTATGCCTGATATGGGTGGCATGGGTGGAATGGGCGGTATGCCTGGCATGATGTAATCACAGTGTGATTCTTGTGTTTAGCCTTCTGGTTTCGTTAGAAGGTTAAACCACTGCTTTATCGCTATAAAAAAGCCGCACTTATTATGCATGTCATCTCTATTTAACAAGAGAATGCTCTATATAAAGTGCGGCTTTTTTGTGCGTGGCTTAAAAAAAACAATACTTTTGTGTAATTTTATGTAACGTTGCGATCTAGAATGTTGAGTTAGATGAGGGGCCATGATCTTATGGGTATTTACTTAGCCCTATTCGTTGGGCTTGAAATAAAGTAATAGTGCAACATAGAAATATAATAAGCGTATGGCATTAATGAAGACGGCGGCATTCAATTCAGATCAAAAAGCTTGGCTATCCACGCTAGACCAGAAGGTGCTTGCTTCTTGGGTTGCTTTGAAGAGCAAGCCGGTCGAATTACCGAATCATTTTTTGGCCCGTCCAGAGTTATTCAATAAGCTCTCTCAAGGCAAGGCCATTACTTGGTTAGTCGCGCCTGCAGGCTATGGAAAAAGCGTACTATTGAGTGATTGGTACAGCCAGCAAGTTAGCCTGAAGGATAGCGAAAACGATACCTTAGGTCTGTGGTTAACACTGGACAGCAAAGATAATCATGAAGCATTTTTACTGCGTCATTTGCTAGAAGCCGCTAATACCATGGTATCAGGAGTAGCGACTGATGCTTTGGCGCATTGGCATGCGACGATGGGCCAGGGGTCTCTTGATTGTGAAGAGGTTTTGTTGCTCTTTTTAGATGAGCTAGCGAGCTTAAATTGCCCTGTGATTGTTGTCTTAGATAATGTTCATAAAATAGACAATTCTGATGCGTGGCAGGTTCTTCAGTCTTTGATGGCCCAATTACCCGCTAATATGCGTTTATTAATGGCGTCTCGTTTTACCCCTAAAGCTCTCGGGCGCTTAAGATTAGACCCTCGCTTAGCATTCATTAAACAGCAAGATTTAGCGTTTAACTTTCAGCAAGTCACTAAGTGGTTATTAAACGCAGGTATTAACGACCACCAAAAATCCCTTAATCTGATGGAGCGGATGCAAGGCTGGCCAGCAGGCTTAGGTCTGTGGTTGATGTGCCGTGAGAATACGAGTTGGCCAGAAGATTTAGGGCATGAAAGAGAGCATTTGGCCGATTATTTGATGGGTGAAGTTCTATTGGGGCTTGAACCCGAGCTGAAAGAGTTCTTGATAAAAATCGCGCCACTGACCAGCTTCAATGAAATTTTATGCAATAAAGTGTTAGGTATAGACGACAGCGGTCGCTTGATTCAACAACTTGTTCACCACAATCTATTTATTGAAAGCATTGACCAGCGTTCTGGTTGGTTCACCTTACATCCTTTATTGGCAGAATTATTGTGTCAGCATAGCAGTGAGCAACAGCGCGAAAAAATCCATCTGGCAGCCTTCCATAGTCTAAAGCAGCAAGGCTTTCGTGTAGAAGCTTTGCAGCATGCTAGATTAGGTAAACTGACCCAGGAAGCGGCTCTATGGATCGAAAGTGAAGTTGATCGCATTATTGCCGATTTAGATTTTGCTGCTGTTCTGGCATGGTGTGATTTTGTCGGTAGTGACATCATCGCAAGCTCAGCTCGCCTGCAGCTAATGCAAATTTGGAGTTTATTGTTAACCTATCAATATGCCGCGGTAGGTCGACTGATTAACCAGCTTGATGCGCACAAAATTGAACGTGATTTTCCTGGTCAGTTATTGGCTTTAAGGGGCTACATCGCTCGAGGTGAGGGCAATTATTCTCAAGCTCGAAGCTTGTGCGAACTTGCTTTGCGAGAATTACCCGAAGACCGTTTTCCTATTCGGGTATTGATGTGCTCGACTTTATGTAATATAGAATTGGTGAGCCAGAAACCTGAAAATGCTCGCCTTTGGAATCGTTTAGCGCTGGATATTGCGCGCCAGCATCAAGCATTGGGATTAGAAGTATTTTCATTGTTTGATTACGCTAGGGTAGAGCAATACCGTGGTCATTTGAATCGCAGTGCGGAAGTGGTTGATCAAGGTTTAGAGTTAACCTTGCGCTTACCGCAACAAGCTCGACTATTTCCTCATGCTCGATTAATTATTTATCGTGCTTTCATTCGTTGGTTAAAAGGCGATATAGAAGGCGCTCGCCAAGATGCTTACATTGGCATTAACGAAGCCAATCGTTGTCGCGATGTGATTGTACTATATGGCTATAGCTTATTGGCCTTGATTCATCTGATGAAGCAAGAAGGTAAGGCGGCGTTGGCGACAATTGCTGAGGCAGAACGGCTGATGCAGCGCTGGCAAGTGTCTGAACAGGTCTATCAGGGCTGGATTGCCATCGTTAAAGCGAATATCTGGATGGCTCTCGATAAGCAGGAGCGAGCAGAGGAATGCTTAAGCAGAGTTAATGATATCGATGGCCCTACGGGAATAAATCACGCTGAGCTGTTTCCCATGCAGTCTGGCCTATACCAGCTAACCTGTGTGCGCTTATTATTGCAGAAAAAAGATTATACAAAAGTTATTCAATTACTCGATAGTATTGATTTAAAAGCGCAGGCAGGAATCATTAAGCTGTTAGCAACGTTGTTTAAAGCAGCAGCCTATGCCTTGAAACATGAAAGTGCCAAAGCAAAGCAAATCTGGCAACAAGGGCTTGAGTTGGCGCAGCGGGAAAGAATCCAACTGGATATTAGTCAGTTTATTTCACTTAATATTCAAGATCTTGAGCCAATAATTGATTCGACATTGAAGGCTACCGAGATAACGCAAGTAGTCAGCCCTCATGACGATAAAGTGCATAAAGTAGGCGAGGCAATAGCCCCAGCAGTGACCCCGGCTTTTATAGAAGCTTCTAACCTCAGTGCACGAGAGCACGAGGTTCTCGGCTTAATCGCGAAAGGCTATTCCAACCAAAGTATCGCGGATCAGCTTTTTATTTCGCTGCATACGGTGAAAACACATGCCCGTAAAATTAATGCAAAATTAGGCGCTAAAAGTCGTACTCAAGCCATTGTTAAAGCTCAAGAGCAAATGATTATTTAAAATAACGCACATTGATAACTTGCTTTGTATTGTCTATACCTAATGGATAACTAATAATTTTATTAATCGGTATGAGGTCAGCATGGACGCGCGTTATTCAATAATACTCCTTGGTTGCGATAGTCATATTAGCCTCAAAAATCAGCTAGATGAATCTTTTGAATCACACTTAATTAAGGATGAAGCTAGCTGTTTACAGGCATTAAGTGCGAGTAGCTATCAGCTGGTTTTGGCTGATATGTCTTGTCCTTCGGTATTTGATATCTGTCAAAATATAAAATCATCCTTTGAAATCCCGGTTATTTTTGTCAGTTCTATTGATAGTAATGAAGAGCGATTAGCCGCTTATGATTGCGGCGCAGATGACTATCTCTCGATTGAAGATCTTAAAACCGAATTACATGGTCGTCTAGAGCGATTAATTATTAACAAAATTGCTAATGATCAGCTAAAAATGCAACTCGCTCAAGCAACCGAAATGGCCTACATTGCGATGTCAGGCACGAGTGATCTTGGGGTCAATATTCAATTTTTATTAGATGTGAATAAATGTGGGAACCTGGATGAGCTAGGCATGAGGGTTTTTCAAGCATTAAAATCTTATGGCCTAAGTTGTAGTTTGCAAATGCGCAGTCAGTTTGTGGTAAAAAACATGGAGGCTAATGGCATGTCAAAGTCATTAGAATCTAAACTGCTGTCTGAAATGAAAGACCAAGGTCGTTATGTCGATTTTGGCCATCGTTCGGTGATGAATTATGAATCGGTTTCTTTATTGGTTAAAAATATGCCGATTGATGATGAGAAGAAATATGGGGCGATTAAAGACAATGTTTTTTCATTATTACAGGGTATTGATGCAAGGGTAAAAGCGTTAGATACGCTCGATAGCTTAGCCTTAGAGAAAAACTTGGTTCGTAGCTTAACGATTAAAATGAAAGATCTTATGTCGTCTGTTGATGAGAGTTATCAGGTCGTCATGAAGGATATCGCGGCGGTTGTTGAAGATATGGCCGATAGCATTGAAGGCTCAATGCAATACCTTGGAATGAGTGAAGAGCAAGAAACTAGTTTACAAACGACCATTGAGTTGGCTATTGTCCGGACGAGCAAAGTATTCAATGAGGGCTTGAACTTAGATAAAGATCTTCATCAGTTTTTAGTCCATATTGATGGCCTGTTTAAAACCGATAAGATTAATCCAGCCCAAATGACAAAAATTATTGAAAGCTTAGAAAAGCTTGCTTAATTAAACCTTTAGCCACTCATTTAAATACGTATTTAGCTATTTATCTATTCAGCTATTTATCTAGGGAAAGCTCTTCCATTTCACATTTATCGTGACCTTCCATATCGACTAACCATGGAGGGTTGGGTCTAACTTGCTCAATTACAAAATCAACAAAGCTTCTGACTTTTGCGGATAAATGTCGATTGCTTGCATACAAGGTATGAATTGGGTGCGCTTCAAATGGCCAATCACATAGTATTGGAATCAGGTTTTTACTCTTGATCGCTGAAGCCGCAATCAATACCGGCAGTGCTGTGATGCCGGCACCCGATAAAGCTAGTGTGTAAAGACTTGAAAGATCGTTCACTTTTAAGCGGGGCTTAATGTTGACGTTAATTTCTTGTGCGTTAGGGCCCTTTAAAGACCACTGCGTCCAACCTGTCGCAGAGATCACCTGGTGATTCTGAATTTCATTTGGGTGCATAGGCTGACCAAAGCGTTCGATATACTCTGAGCTTGCACAAAGAATGGCTTTTACGTCGCCAAGATAGCGACCAATAAGAGATGAATCTTCTAAATGTCCCACACGAAAAGCAACATCGATTCCGTCTTGTACTAAGTCCAGTAGTTGATCGGTTAAAATTAAATCGATATTAACCTGTGGGTGCAGCTCCATATATTCGGCAATTAACCCTGATAAAACGGTTGAACCAAACAACACTGGGGCAGTAATGCGAAGTGTGCCGCTAGGCGTACTCTGCATTTGGGTAACGGCTGTATTGGCTTCTTCAATATCACCGAGAATGCGAGCGCAGTGTTCGTGATAGGCGCTACCGGTATCGGTAAGACTGAGGCTACGGGTTGTGCGTTGAATTAGTCTTACACCTAAGCGCTCTTCTAGCTGAGTGATTTTACGGCTAACGGTCGACTTAGGTAAGCCTAAGGCTTTAGCGGCACCTGTGAAGCTACCGGATTCGACCACACGAACAAATATGGCCATTTCATTTAAATCGAATTCTTCTCGTTTACCGATCAGCATGTATTCCGCCCTAGGCTAGATTGCACTGGTGAGTAGCTAATGTAGGGTTGAATTAGAATAAAACAACCCTAAGTCGGGATTATATCGATCAGGTTGCTACCTTTCTCGATTGATGTTCAGTGCTATAAACAGCCCTTTATCTGTTTATAGGTTTGCTTTTATACCGAACGAGACAATGGTCGGTAAGCCTGTGATGTCTTCTTTATCAGTGTAGTCTTCATTGTATTTATAGCCTGATACATTTGCTTGGTTATAAACATTTAATACTTCGACGTACAAATCCATGTTCCATTTTTTATACTGATAATTTCTGTCTAAGCGGATATCCAGTTTATGGATATCGGGTAAGCGCCTAGAGTTTAGGTCACCATAGACTGGAACATATTTATCCGGGTTATCTACGTTTGTTTGTGCAGCCGAAACCACAGGGGTAATCAATTGTCCGCTTTGATAGCGCCATTTAAAACCGAGCGTCCAGTCTTGGTTAAGCTCATGGTTTGATACCAAATTAACAATCCAGGGCTGGTCGTAGTTATATTTAAAGTCTTCCCCTGTTAGTTTGTTGCGACGACGAGTTTCGGAGTAAGCCGCAGAGACCCAGCCGTACCAACCTTCACTGAAGGATTTATTTAAAAAGAGCTCGAAGCCATAAGCATCTCCGTCGGCATCATTGGTATAGCGAGGGGTCGTAGGGTCAATATTGGCGACCACGAGATCATCGAAGGTTTTGTAATAGCTATCAAATTTTATCAGTAGAGTTTCATTTAATTGATGCTCAATCCCCAGCGTATAGTGATCGGAGGTCGATTGTTTTAGGTCTGGATTACCAAATCCTTTTGCGACTTCAGCAAAATTATCAGTGAACTTATGGTATTGCCCCCATCCACCATTGAGCCACCAATAGTCGATGAATTCCCAGCGAAATTTAAACTTTCCTTGTAAGAACGTTTGCTCAGAGTAGTCGTCATAAGATCCGGTAACTCCAGGCGTTAATGACAATCTAGGGGTTACAAACCAGTCATCGGCTATAAAAACATCGTAGTTATAAATTTTACGATTGTCGCTTTCGGCGATGCGGGAAGTGTTTTCAGATAAAGAACAATCGGCCTGAAGTTCTGTGCAGGGCTGCGCAGTAAAATCACCGTCAAAGTCGATATGGTTTTCTACAATATCAATACCCGTTCTCAGGGTGTGGTATAAATTTAAATTGGTTGTTAGGTGAGACCTAAGGGAGTAATCCTCGCTTCTAGCGTTAAGGTCATTCTCTAAGCCGATTCCTAAGTCGATATTTCTCAGCATGTGAGAAAAACCGGTTTTAAGTCGTGTTGAGTCTGATAAGGTATTTTCTAATAAAATGCCTTGCGAGTGAAAGTAAGAGTTAACACTAATTCCACCGCTTAACCCCGGGTCTCTTTTTACTGTATCCGAATCTTCAGAAAACAATAATCCTGCTTTATCTCTTGAACCAAGCGCTTGAACACTGATGCTATCGTCATCTGAAAGCTGAAGTTGATACTTGGCTTGGTAGTCGTAATATTCTGGTACGGTGGTAAATTCAAAATCCTCATCATCTAATAGGTTTTCGATGTAAAAATGAATCAAGCTTTGTCTTACCGATAAGTACGCTGCTGAGTTTTCGGTAATCGGAGTTTCTAGCAGAATACCTGCTTTTAAAAAGCTGAAGTCGATAACAGCCTGCTTGCGGTCTGTATAAGGTGCACGAGAGTTAGCTTCTATGACGGCTCCGGTCGCATTGTTGTATTGAGCGTCAAAAGCGGCGGCTTCAAGCTTAAAATCCTGGATAACATTATCATTTAAGAGACTGGATCCATCGAAATGAAAGATGTTAGCGACGGGCATGAAATCGATGATGTACAAATTATCATCAGGAGAGGAGCCTCTTACTGCTGGCTCTGCGTTTCTCCCGGTAGAAAAAGTGACCCCAGGTAATGCCTCTATTGCACGTAATGGGTCATTCCCTGCGCCTGGAATTCGCAGCAACTTTTTGGTTGAAATTTCTGTTAAAGAGTCGTCTTTAGCGGTAATTCTAATGTCATCTAATTCCGCTTCATTATTGGCATTAACCAACGTCGACGTGAGGCAAGTAACCGCAAATATTGTGCTATGCAGTGATCTATAAATGTTTTTATTTTTAAGCAAGCGAGACATGTGCAGTCCTTAGCGAGACATTCTTTTATTACACCCAGTAAATATCGCTTTAGCTAATAAAGCAATATCAACAAAAGCAATTATGAAAGCCACTGTATCAAGGGCTCATCCTTATTAAAGACTCATCATTGCCGAGTCGGCTTTGAACGGCATTAGAGCCTTTGCATGATCACTTCTGTAATGGCGTTTTGAACCGAGATTTCTTGGCCAACGGGTGGATGTAGTTGGGTGCGTAAACCGAGTTCTGATTCGATTGACTTTAGTTGCTTAGGAACATCAATACGAAGGTGTGTGCCAGCCGCGAAAAAGACGGGATAAATATTGATCAGGTTAAAGCCTTGCTTGGCGAGCTGCTCACAAACATTCTCTAAGGTCGGTTCGCAAAGCTCCATATAAGCCAGCTCAACCACGATCTCTGGTGAAGTCCCAGAAGATGAGGCTTTGGCTTGCTGTTTAATCGCATCAGCCATATCAATGAAGGGGCGCTGCCACTTTGGGTCGCGGCTACCATGAGCTAATAAAATGTTGGCAGTTTTATCTTTCATAACGAAATATCGGGCCTATATAATGGTGCTGTATGTCGTATCAGCAGTGCTGTTATTGATGTGATTAACCTATATACGCACGCAGTCGTCAAATTGGATTAGTCTATTTTTGTATTTAAGCGAAATAGTCGGCCTGGTTGGGTGCTGTTGAGAGAAAATCATAGGAAATCATGTGTTTAATACTGAATATATTTGAGTCGAATTTTAGATGCCTGTTTTTACAAAAGCTCGAAATAGTAACAATGCGCCAATGCAGTGACTATAAACGATGCCATTTTCTTGATAAAACCAACTGAAAAATGACGCGTTAAAATGGTCTGTAGTTTTCTGTTATTTTGATTTGAAAAGCAGGAGTATCCTAACTAATACTTATAGTGAGACATCAGTTTATTTATATAGGTAGTTCAGGCATATGAGCATAAGTCGTCAGCAAGTTGGTCGTTATTTATACGAGTTTGAAGAAGAGTATCAGGTTACTTATGTTAATTTTTTTCGTGCTAATGAATTAGCAGATGCTCAATTAATTATGACTATTGAACGAGGGTGTGAAAGGCAGACATTTGCTTTTTCTCAGCCTCATTTTAATGACATTGAAAAGAATTTAATTACTGCAAAAGGTGTGTATGTCGCGAGTTTAAAAAACTCACCGTTATCGCCTCATCGCGTTGAGGTAGGAGATATTGAGGGTGGCTTTGCGTACTTCACCGCTAAGAATGTTAAAAACATAACTCCCACAGCTTGATCTAAAAGGATCTATGCCTGCAAAAAAGCAATACTTCTAAGTATTGCTTTTTTTTTGCTCAAATATTACTCGCCTTTGGAATACCAGCCCTAAAAACGAATCAAAATCGTTTGTTTATTGATATTTACCTAGCGAATACCTAACTAAGAAGAACGATAGTACCTAGCGGTTTGTATTGATGGCTTGGGGCACTGAACAAATTATTAAATCAGTGCTATCAACATGAGTATTCGAGCAAGGTAAAGGCTAGTAATGGCGATTAAATACTGTATTATCTCAAGCCAAAATAACAAAAAATTACATTAACGGAGATAGCAATGTACTTCAGCATTCGCTCTGCCATTGCGGCACTTTTATTAGTAACCCTCACGGGTTGTAGCTCAATCTATAGAACCACCGGGTGGTTTGCATACGACTTTGCCGAAGACTATGCCATGCCGTATGTAATGAAAACCGATGATACCGAAATGGGCTGTGCCATGAGTGAAAGCATGACTCCGATGCTTTTATCTTTCAGTGAATTAACTTGGTACCCAGATCGTTTAGCAACGTCTATGTACATGCAAGCAGGTGCGTGTGCTGAAGCACAGGCAAGTGAAGAAGGACTTACCTATCTTCGTGCTTACAAAGCACAAAACATCGGCGAAGCTAAAGATGCTCGTATCCGCCAAAAACGCTTATTTTCATTAGCAGCCAATCGTCAATATAAAGCCTATAAGCACTTAGTTGCTGAGTTCGGCGAGCCTGGTGAGGAATGCCCTGATCTTGATGAAGATGAAGAATTCTTTTGGATGCTCGGTCTAGTGAGTGGTATGCAGGCCGTAATGAGTGATGTTCGTGGCCAAGGTGAAGTTGGCGTACCAAAAGACATCGCAATGAAATCTGTTCGTGGTAGCCAGTGTATCGATGCTAAACGCTGGTGGGGTGTTCCAAAAGCAATGCAAGCGGCAGTATGGACAATGATGCCTGATAATGCACCAGATGGTGTGGATCCTTGGCAGGAACTGGCTGATGCAAGTGAACTAGCGGGTGAGTCTGGTGTTCGCTTAGCACAAGCCGTTGAAGTCGTTATCGCTGACGGATCAGGTAATGAAGAACGTTTACGTGATGCCATTCGTCGTCATGCTCAATCGGTTAAAACGACGCCTTCAAACAAAAATTATCGCATGCTTGATATTGTAGCGACTCAGCAAGTTTTAGCGGTATCAGATCGTTTGTGGACAGAAGCAACAGGCAGCCGTACTCCAATTGGTGGCTTAGGTACTTTCTGGGATGATGCGTCTCCAGCAGAAGAAGCTTTAGATATTAATGATTTGTTAGAGGATTAATCAAATGCGCTCGGTGTTACTTTTTGTTCTTTTATTACCAACCTTGGTATTAGCACAAGCTACTCAAACTCAGGTATTACCTAAATTGAGTATCTGTGTGTTTGATCCGCTCGGTGCTAACGGTTCATTGTTTAATACAATGAAAGACTATCGCAACGTTGCTTTTGATTGGGGGGTCGATTTAGAACCTCGTGCCTATACGGATGAGAAAATTGCTATTGATGATTTTAAAGCCGGCCAATGTGATGCCGCTTTAGTCACCGGTGCGCGAGTGCGACCTTTCAACAACTTTACGGCGACTATCGCTGCTATTGGTGCGATTAGTGATGAAGCGATGTTGCGAAAGTTGTTAGCCACTATTTCTAGTCCTAAAGCAGCTAAGTTCATGCGTGAAGGTCAATACGAGGTTGCAGGCATTATGCCAGCAGGCCCTATTTACCTCTTCACCCGTGATAAAACGATTGATACCTTAGAAGAGCTGTCGGGTAAGCGTATTGCAACGATTGATTATGATCAGCCATCAATCTTTTTGGTTAATCATGTGGGGGCCTCAATGGTGCCTTCTAATTCAGCCAATTTCTCTGGCAAGTTTAATAATGGCAGTGTTGATGTTGCTTACGCGCCAGCCGTAGCCTACAAACCATTAGAGCTTTACAAAGGTCTGGAAGACAACGGTGGTATCTTACGATTCTTATTAGCTTACATGGATTTCCAGATATTGATCCGTGCGGATAAATTTCCTGAAGGTTTTGCTCAGAAGTCGAGAACCAAAGTGGCTAGCTACTTCGATCGAGTGAACGAGTTTGTTAAAAAAGAAACCGATGAAATTGATCCTAAATATTGGATTGATTTGTCAGAAGATGTCAAAGCACAGTATGGAAGCATGCTGCGTGATGTACGTATCCAGTTACGTGATCAGGGTGTCTATAATGGCACAATGTTGAAGTTGATGCGTAAGTTACGCTGTAAAACAAACCCAGCCGCTGCGGAATGTGCTGAAAAACTAGAATAGAAAACACGTACAATTTCTATAATAAATATAAAAAAAGTAATACTCGAATACGGTAATACTCGAACATAGGTATATCTACCATGAACCAGACTCTTCGCGTGGCGAATCGAACTGGCATTGAATGGCTGGCAGCCATGCCTGCCTTTTTGGTTTTAATTTTTGTCATACTGTTAAATACCAGCCATGCAACGCACGCTCAGCTTTTAAAGTTGGGCGAGAACGTATGGGATGGCTATTTTCAGTTACGCTCTGATCCTATTCAGCCAAGCTGTGAGATAAATGGCGATATAGATTCTTTGCTGGCTAGCTTAGTTGCCGAAAATGCAGCGCCTGCTATTGCTGACGAGGAGTGGGATTTCTTTGACGAAGAACCAGAGCCCATTGATGAGTCGGTATTACGCGAATCTTTAGTTAATGCTCAAGCAGTCTGTGAAACAAAACACCAGACTTATGCTCAAACAGTTGATCGTATAACCCCTGCCGTTAAAGCTTTCCGCTCTGTTGAGCTTTTAGTTTCAGAGTTTGGTGAGTTCGGGCTGCATGCGCAACGTATCATGTTGGCAATATTGGTCCTTATCTGTGGTATGACCGCGTTGTTTAGACGTCATCATATTGCATTGCGTCCAATGGAAACTGTTATGGATTATCGCGTTGCATCATTTGCCCAAATGATTGCCAGCGGTATCTTGTTCTTCTCTGTTTACAGTTTTAAAGAAGTTGTTTTCAATGCTGGTGTGGTGGTAAGTACAGAGCATGGTTTCTTGCACTACCTATGGATTTTAGGTTTTGGAGCGGTATTTTTGCTCAGTGTTTATCAATTTATTGTCGTGCCAAAAGATGCCAAGCCCGGCGGTAGCTTTTTAAAAGCGCAGCTGGCAGTCCCTCTCTATGCGACCATGTGTATTATTTCGGGGACGTACTTTATAACCAATGGCCATATGGCAGGTATTGGTATTTATCTGAATCAGATGATGGAATTATCACAGCTGTTTTTGAACGTAGGTTTGTACGTTTGGATCGGTATGTTGGTAAAGCGTACTCAAATGGCGCAAGCGGTATTCAACGTTTTTCGTCCTTGGAATTTACCGCCAGAAATGTTGGCAGTGGTCGTTGTAGTGATTGCTGCACTTCCAACGGCGTATACCGGTGCTTCTGGTATCTTCGTGATCGCCATTGGTGGCCTAATTTATAATGAACTGCGTCGCGCAGGGGCTCGTCGCCAATTAGCATTAGCAGCAACGGCCATGTCTGGAAGTATGGGTGTTGTACTACGTCCGTGTTTGTTGGTAGTGATTATTGCAGCACTGAATAAAGAAGTAACCACTGACCAATTATTTGGTTGGGGGGTGAATGTATTCTTATTAACTGCGGTATTGTTTGCAGCCATTGCGATGTTGACGAAGCAGGGCACATTAAGTATTGAGAAAGTGTCTGTGGCTTGGCCAGAAACGAAGAAAGCACTTTGGAAGTTGGTACCTTATGGTATTTTAATCGCGATCACGTTAGCGTTTTATGCCATTTTCTTAAACGCCTATCTTGATGAGTTTTCAGCGCCATTCATTTTGCCGGTTATGCTAATAGTCGTTCTGATCTATGAACGTTTAGGTCAAGAAAAACTAGGTCGTGAGCAAATGAATATCGACCACATTGAGAGCCGTCTGGAAGAATCTTGGCAGGACCTTAAAAGTGGCAATGACTCTATCGAGAAAACACTGCGAGAAGCAACGACCGAAACCACTGGCCATATCGGTGCTTTATTAATGTTGATGGGACTGTCGGTGAGTATTGGCGGTGTTGTTGAGCGATCTCATTTAATGGATCTTGTCCCAGGCAGTTTTGAATCAGTTTGGTTAGCAATGGGTCTTCTGGTTGTTATCTTAGTCGTCATCGGCATGGTAATGGACCCCTATGGTGCGGTTATCTTGGTAAGTGCGACCATCGCTTCGATCGCATACGATAGTGGAATTGATCCTGTGCATTTCTGGATGGTAACCCTAGTAGCATTTGAATTAGGCTATTTGAGTCCACCTGTGGCCTTAAACCACTTACTTACCCGGCAAGTGGTGGGTGAGCGAGAAGTGGCTTTGGCATCTCAAGAGGGCCATAACTTCTGGTACCGCTATGAGAAGTTCTTACTGCCGCTAACCGTAATGGGTATTGCTTTAGTTATTGTTGCATTCCTTCCATTAGCAATCGGTTATCGATAGCACTGAGAAGAATGTTTTATCAAGCCTCGACATTGCTTACGTGATTCGGGGCTTTTTTGTATCTGGGCAACAATAGTCGGTGGCAATATAGTCGCTGGGTAATCTAGTCGGCAGGTAATCTAGTCGGCAGGTAATTTATAGGTAGGTAATCTAGTAGAGCGTTCGGCTGAGCAGGAATAGCAGGCACAAAAAAGGAGGCTACAAGAGCCTCCTTTTGAGTATGTTACTCGCTAATCAACAGAATTAACCGTTAATAAGGTAGTGCGCATAAATGCTCGCGCCATAGCCTAAGGCAATAACAGGGGTCCATTTAAGGTGGCTAAAGAACGTATAGTGGCCACGCGCTTGTCCCATTAAGGCAACGCCGGCTGCAGAACCAATCGAAAGCATACTGCCACCCACACCTGCGGTTAATGTTACCAATAACCAATGGAACTCAGACATGTCTGGATTCATGGTTAATACCGCAAACATTACGGGAATGTTATCAACGATGGCCGACATGAAGCCTACTAAAATGTTGGCAACATCAGGGCCTAGTTCGCCGTAGATGTAAGCAGAAGACATGCTTAAGTAACCAATAAAGCCAAGGCCACCTACGGAAAGGATAACGCCATAGAAGAAGAATAAGGTGTCCCACTCTGACTTAGCGACACGGTCAAAAATATCAAAGTCATAATCGGCTTTATATTTCTCTTTGTACTTACTCTTATGGCTGCCAGGAGGTAAATCGGTATCACCCATGTCTGATGGCACGGCTTTGAAGTTACGAATGTAATAACCATAAACCTTTAAGTAACCTAAACCAAACATCATGCCGTATACCGGTGGAATGTGAAGGAAGTTGTGAAAACTAACCGCGGTAACAATAGTGATTAAAAATAGACCAACGATCTGTAATCCACCTGGTTTAATATCTAAGGTATCTCCATCATCATTAGGAGCTGGCGTTCCTTTCGGTAGTGCAAAGCTCATGATAACGGCTGGAATTAAAAAGTTAATCACGGATGGAATGAATAAATTGAAGAAAGTACCAAAGTGAACAAAACCCTTCTGCCATACCATCAAGGTTGTAATATCACCAAACGGGCTAAAAGCACCGCCGGCGTTTGCAGCAACGACGATATTGATACAGGCAATACCAATGAAAGCAGGCTTATCAACACCTACGGCCATGACCACAGCGCACATAATTAATGCCGTTGTTAAGTTGTCTGCAACGGGCGAGATGAAGAAGGCCAAGATACCTGTTAGCCAAAATAACGTTTTGTAGCTGTAGCCTTTTGCTACTAACCAGCTGCGAAGGGCATCAAAAACACCGCGCTCTAGCATGGCGTTAATATAGGTCATTGCGACTAATAAGAAGAAAAATAGCTCGGTATATTCTAGGAAGTTGTGACGAATCGCCACTTCAACAGAATGCGTGAAGCCATGGTTCATATAAACAATCGCAATCAAGATCCAAATAATACCGGCCGCCATCATGACAGGCTTCGACTTTCTCATATGAATCTGTTCTTCTAAAATTACTAATGTGTAGCTTATGAGAAAAACAGCAATGGCGGCATAACCAACCCAGTGGGAGGTCAAATCAATCCAAGGTTGGTCTCCACCAGAAGCGAAGGCTAAACTGGGGAATAATAAAAATAAAAGGGGGGCTAAAAGGGAGGTTAAATAGGATGCTGCGTTTTTCATTGAGTTGCCTACCAAGAGTATGGGTATTTCTGGTGCGGATTATAGACAGTGAGCCAGCCAAGTTAAAGGCGATAACTTGATATGAGTGAGTCTTTTGTCCAAATAGTGAGAATGTTTATGTATGATTCGTACATCTTGGTTAAATTTGTTGTATAGGATGTTTTAGATATGAAAATTGTTATTACTGGTGGCACCCTAGATAAGCAATATAACCCTTTAAATGGCGAGCTTATTTTTAATCAATCATCGGTTATGGATATGTTGGTTCAGTCACGAAATACAGTAAAGACCGACGTTGAAACGTTAATGTTGAAAGACAGTTTAGAAATGAACGATGAGGATCGGCAGTTGATTGCGAAGGCTTGCAATAATAGCCTTGAGAGCCAAATCATCATTACCCATGGTACCGATACCATGGTAGAAACCGCTCATGCTATCGCCAATGAACTGGCTGCGAATTTGTCTTCTGACAAAACGGTCGTATTATTAGGCGCAATGGTGCCGTATCAATTTAAAGGCTCTGATGCGTTATTTAATTTTGGCTGTGCGATGAGTGCTGTGCAAATATTGCCAGCGGGTATTTATATTACGATGAATGGCCAGGTTTTTGATTACCGTGAAGTGCAAAAAAACCGGGCCATTGGGCAGTTCGTTAAAAGCTGAGCTTTAACTGATGAGCTAGCGGATTAACTTTAGCTGATTAGCTTAGATCGTCAGCAATAAAACCACCAGTTTGATGTGACCAAAGCTGGGCATAAATACCCTGATGGTCAATCAATTCTTGATGGCTACCTTGCTCTACAATTTCGCCATTATCAATCACAATTAAGCGGTCCATTGCGGCGATGGTTGATAAACGGTGAGCAATCGCAATCACGGTTTTACCTTCCATTAGCTGATACAAGCTATGTTGAATGGCCGCTTCTACTTCTGAATCGAGCGCCGAGGTGGCCTCATCTAATAGCAAAATGGGCGCATCTTTTAATAGCACTCGAGCAATGGCAATACGCTGACGTTGACCACCCGACAGCTTTACACCGCGTTCGCCCACTTGTGCATCTAGTCCAGTATTGCCTTCTAAATCTGCCAACCCTTGAATAAACGCATGGGCCTCAGCTTTAGTAATGGCATGTTGTAAATCTTCTTCGCTGGCATCAGGGCGACCGTATAGAATGTTCTCCCGCACAGATCGGTGAAGCAACGATGTATCTTGCGTCACCATAGCGATGTTGGCGCGCAGCGTTTCTTGCTGAACCTTTGAAATATCTTGGCCATCAATCTTGATCGATCCAGATTCTAAATCGTAAAAGCGCATTAGCGCATTTACCAAGGTTGATTTACCCGCACCTGAGCGCCCGACCAAGCCGACTTTTTCACCGGCTTTAATGTTCAGGTTTAGATCATTAATAATACGCTGCTGCGAAACATTGCCTTCTTTATCGGCCATTGCGTAGCTGAAATTCATTTTATTGAATTCGATATCGCCTTTCGTTACCACTAGCGGCTTAGCGTCTTTTTCGTCGGTTACTTGTAAGGGCTGAGAGAGCGTTCCCATACCATCAACCACCGTACCAATATTTTCGAACAAGGCACTGACTTCCCACATAATCCACTGCGCCATGCCGTTTAAACGCAACGCTAAGCTAATGGCAATAGTGATCGCTGCGATGCCAATGGCATTTTCTTGCCATAAATAAATAGATAACGCTGCCACTACAAATACCAGAACATAGTTGAGGGTTTGAATACTGGTATTTAATCCGGTCGCTAGGCGCATCTGTTTATAAACAGTGGTTAAAAAACCATCCATGCCTTCTCGTGCGTATTCAGCTTCTCTTTGAGTATGAGAAAACAGCTTAACGGTTGCAATGTTGCTGTAAGAATCAACGATTCGACCCGACATGGTAGAACGTGCATCGGCTTGCTTACTGGCCACGGATTTTAAGCGCGGCACAAAGTAATATTGCAAGGCAATGTAGATCACCAGCCAAACCAATAGCGGCGCAATTAAACGGGCATCGGCTTGAGCAACAATGACGATCATAGATAAAAAGTAGACGACCACATAGACCATCACATTGAGTAACTTCATCACAGTCTCTCTTACCGCTAAAGACGTTTGCATGACTTTGGTTGCGATGCGCCCCGCAAATTCGTCTTGATAAAAGCCCAAACTTTGCTTGAGTAAATAACGGTGCGCTAACCAGCGAATCACCATAGGGTAGTTGCCGAGTAGGGTTTGATGCACAACCGCTGCCTGTAAAAATACTAAGGCCGGAAGTGCAATCAATACGATGGCTCCCATGGTGATCAGGGTTTTGCCTTCTTCTTGCCAAAGAGTCGCAGGGTCTTTGGTGGCTAACCATTCAACCAGTTCGCCCATAAATCCGAATAATGAGACTTCTAAAACGGCAACCGTCGCGGTCAATACAGACATCAATATTAATGGGATCTCCATTCCGTGACTGTAGTGGCGACAAAAGGCGTAGACCCCTTTAGGGGGTTGAACCGGTTCTTCACTAGGAAAGGGTTTAATGATTTTTTCGAAAAAAGATAACATAGGTTTTCACGTAATTAATATCGTAGTAATTCGACTAGGATACACCTATCATCAAATAAAGCAGAGTATCTATCCAAGAAAGTGATGGAACTCACTAAGGCGTGAGTGGAACAATTAAAGTAAGTGCTTACCTTCGAGCGTAAGCTGTAACTGACAGGCTCGTGCAAAATAATAACCTTAGGAATTTGAACATGTTGAATGATCAGGCTCAGGAAAAATCGCTTAATATTCAGTTTTTATTAACAGGCACTGAGTTAATGGTTGGCGATATTGTGGATACAAATTCTGTGATGTTGGCGCAAAGCTTAAAAGACCATGGTGCTGAAGTCGCAAGAAAAGTTACATTAGGTGATGACTTTGATGCTTTAGTGGCCGAAATTGAATACATAAGCCGCCAAGCCGATGTCTTACTTATTAATGGTGGGCTTGGGCCAACGGCGGATGATTTAACAGCAGAGGCATTAGCCAAGGTAATAGGTCAGCCGTTAGAAGAGCATGCAGAAGCTTTGGTTCACTTAGAGCTGTGGTGTGAAAGGCGAGGTTTTCGCTTGTCGGGTGCAAACCGTAAGCAGGTTATTTTACCTAAGGGCATCACTCTAGTGCCAAACCCCATTGGTAGCGCGGTGGGATTTTCGGTTGTACATAACGACTGCCATATTATTTGCACTCCAGGCGTACCGATCGAACTCAAACAAATGTGGCAGCAAGAAATTCTACCGCACTTGATCACTCAGCTGCCTAAAGTCGATAAAGTTAAAACTGTAAAACTGCATACTTTTGGTATGGGAGAATCGGCGATTCAAAATCTGTTTGATCAACATCTGGCCGATTGGCCGAAAGATATTGAAGTTGGCTATCGAGCGGCATCTCCTTTGGTGGATTTAAAACTGACAACCCGCTCAGAACAAGCGGAGAAACACTTGCCCGAGTGGCAAGCAAAAATTGAGTCATTGCTTGGCGCACATGTATTGAAAGTGAGCACCATTGATTCGACTACAGCCGAAATACTTGAACAGCCTTTTACGGTGGCTCAGACACTCGTCGAGCTATTACGTCAAAAAGAACAAACGATCACGATGGCAGAATCTTGTACGGGCGGTTTAATTGCCTCAAATGTGACGCGAATTCCTGGCTCGTCTGCAGTATTTGAAGCGGGTTATGTCACTTATTCAAATCGTATTAAAACTGAATTATTGCAGGTGAAAACGGAAACGTTAGAGCGCCATGGCGCAGTCAGTGAAGCGGTTGTTCTAGAAATGGCGCAAGGTGCACTCGATACATCGGGTTCAGATTGGGCCGTCTCGGTATCGGGTATTGCAGGGCCGGGCGGCGGCAGTGACGATAAACCCGTAGGCACCGTTTGGATCTGCTGGGGAAATAATGATCGCCTTAAAACTCAGTGCTTAGTTTATCCGACCAACCGATTAAACTTTCAGCGCTTTATTGCCAATGTCGGGTTAGATTTAATTCGTCGTGAGTTGCTTGAGATAAAGGAAGTACCGTCTTACTTTTCTCGTACCGGAAAGTGAATCGTAAAGTTAATGATTCGTCCCGTCATGTAACTGCAATCAATATGCACAAAAAAGCCCTACTGAATTATCTAAGATAACTGAGTAGGGCTTTCATTGACCAGTCTAAAACGCAGTGTTCGTTAAAAACTAACGTTTAAGCCGTTTCTTCAGAGCTTTTATCTTCTTTCTTCTTAGCAGGCTTCTTTGCCGTTTTAGCCTTTGCTTTTGCAGACTCATGCTTCACAGAAACAGGGCCTAAGCTTTCAAGCGGGAAGTGATCAACGTTAACCATTTCTAAAACATCTTTTTCAAACGCGGTCATGAAGTCGCCTTCTTCCTGCGTAAGAATACCCATAGCAATACCATCGGTGATGCGATTTTCAATCGTTAGGTTAGATTCATCGTACTTGTTCGCTTTTAATGCAATGCCAATCTTTTTGTAGATTGGATCTGCTTTATCCACTCGTGCCAATAATGAATCGTATTTAAACATTGGGTTACGGCCGTTATCACCACGGTAAGTACCGGTGATTAAACGCTCACGAGTCGCGGTTGCAGACGTTGTTAAATCAACAATCTTAGCCACTAGCTTATCGCTTGGCTTAGCAACACTGCGACCTAGTGGCATTGTTAGTGCACGCACCAACCAACCAACAGGACGAGCAGGCAAGTTCTTAGTGAAGCCGTCTAATGCGTCTTCAAACTCAGAGAACAACTTAGCCATAGAGTATTCAACTAAAGGCAAATCGTCTTTCTGACGACCTTGATCTTCCCAGTGCTTTAACGTCATAGACGCTAAGTACAATTTAGACAGCATGTCAGCCAAGCGGGCAGAGATCAGTTCGCGGAACTTCAACTCGCCACCCAAAGAGAACATCGCCATATCAACACACAATGCAAAGTTAGCTGCATAACGGTTGATCTGTTTGTAATGCTTCTTCGTTGGGCCGTTAGCAGGAACAGACGTGAAAGCAGCATTGGTTGTGCTCAAAACGAACGAGCGTGCAATGTTCGAGAAGATGAAACCAAAGTGACCAAACAAGGCTTTATCAAACGCTTTAATGTCATTAGTTTTCGCCGCATTCATTTCTGGTAAAACGAATGGGTGACAACGAATCGCGCCTTGACCAAAGGTGATCATAGTACGGGTTAGAATGTTTGCGCCTTCTACCGTAATCGCCACAGGAACAGAAGAATAACCGGATTCAACATAGTTCGATGGGCCACGCATAATCGCGCTACCACCATGAATGTCCATGCTATCAATGGATAGCTGACGAGCGGATTCAGTGAGGTTGTACTTCAAAATAGCAGAAGGTACAGAAGGCTTTTCACCGTTATCAATCGAGATGGCCGTTACACGAGCCGCTGCTGCGTTGATGTAAGAGTTACCGGCGATACGCGCTAGAGGCTCTTGTACACCTTCCAATTTAGAAATCGGAATACCAAATTGACGACGAATTCGGGCATAAGCACCGGCTGTACCGATTGCATACTTACCACCGCCAGCACCAGAAGATGGTAGCGTGATACAACGACCAACCGATAAACACTCAACCAGCATTCTCCAACCTTGGCCAGCGTTCTTCGCGCCACCAATGATGAAATCTAATGGAATGAAAACATCGTTACCAAAGATTGGGCCGTTCATGAACGGAGAACCAATTGGGTTATGACGATTGCCGATTTCCATGCCTTCAAGTTCGCGTGGTAATAATGCAACGGTAATACCGATGTCGTTTTTATCACCTAATAGTTTTTCAGGGTCAAACATACGGAACGCTAAACCAACAACCGTCGCAACTGGCGCAAGGGTGATATAACGTTTGTTGAAGTTCATTTTAAGACCTAGAACTTCTTTACCTTCCCACATGCCTTTACACACAACACCTGTGTCTGGCAAAGACGTCGCATCAGAACCAGCGCGTGGGCCTGTTAGACCAAAACAAGGGATCTCACGACCATCAACTAAGCGAGGTAAATAGTGATTTTTTTGTTCATCCGTACCGTACTTCAATAACAGCTCGCCAGGGCCTAATGAGTTAGGAACACCGACGGTAGACAATACCGTACTAGAAAGACCTGAAAGCTTCTGTAGAACCGCAGACTGAGCTTGTGCAGAGAATTCTAAACCACCGTATTCTTTTGGAATAATCATGGCGAAGAAACGGTTGGTCTTGATGAAATCCCAAAGCTCAACAGGCATATCGCCGGTTTCTTTAATGTCGTATTCGTTGATCATAGAGCACAAAGTTTCAACTTCGTTATCTAAGAAGGCTTGCTCGTCTGGGCGCAACTGTGGATTTGGGTGATCCAACAGTTTCTGCCAATTAGGCTTCCCCGCGAATAATTCGCCGTCCCACCAAACCGTACCGGCTTCTAGAGCCGTTGATTCAGTTTCTGACATCTCTGGCAGAATCTTTTTATAGATAGCGAAAATAGGACGAGTGATAGTATTAGCGCGGAAAGACGAAAGACTGAGTACGCCAAATGCGGCCGCAAAAATAGCAGCGCTGACAACAAAGCCAGTAGCAGCATCAGCGAAGAACGCAGTAAGGGTAATTGCTGCGGTTACTAAGGTAGAAACTTTCAAATTAGCTTTTTTATAAGCTAAGCCGATTAATGCTACGATTAATAGCACGGCCCAAGTTGTGGTAGTCATAAAGACCCCTTATTTTCAGTTAATTGATTTATATTGTTTTAAGAGTGGCATGCTTATAACGGCATGCTGATATTAATAAAAGAGGTGTGCTGAGTACTGGGGAGCCTTCTTATAAAACGCTCGATGATGTTTCTCAAAGATGCTTCTTTTATAAGTGATACGTCAAGGCAATACACCCAAGGCCAACCTCATTTGGCATTTAACCAATAATTGTTCAATGCTTCAATCTTATACGCGGGTTTGACCGAATTGGATTGGTGATCTTTTATCATTAATGACTTCAATTGTAGTTCACTTATTCTTAGATTGAGAGTATCGCAGAAATAGCCGTCTTTTTGTGTCTTATAATAGTAGCGAAGGCGTGTTATGACTGATTTTGGCTTGATTATTTTTTTATGATATTTTTGTTTTTAAAGGCTATTTTTAGTGCATTTATTTTAGTGTATTAAGTAAAAATGGGGGGCGAACTAAGCGCGTATGAAATTCAACCTTACTGCCCAATAAAGAAAGAACTTTAAAAGATAAAACTATCACCTTTTAAAATGCCAGTCTTTGGCTAAGCTGGACTGTATCTGAAGGCTTTACGTACTGTATATAAGGCTTAGGCTGTGAAAAGTACCATGAGGCACGGACTCTTAGAGAAGGCATAGTACCCACTTAATTGAACTAACTGAATTGAACTAACTTAACAGAAAGCAAAAGGAAGGATGAATGATGAGAACTTTAATGACCCAACGATTTGTCGTACTTTTTATCAGCTTATTTATGCTGTCTTCGCCGTTACACGCGGCCGAAGTGGATCTACAGCAACTGGTAAATGATGTTCATAAACAGTTTGCCTCCCATAATGAAGGCAAAAATCCCGATTACATTCCCGCACTCGCCGCCGTAGATTCTGATTTATTCGCTATTAGTATCGTTACCGCCGATGGTAAAAAATACTCTGCGGGTGATAAAGATCACTCCTTTTCAATTCAATCCATTGCTAAGGCTTTTAACCTTGCAGCGCTAATGAACCAGCAAGGTGATCAAGTGGTTGTGGATAAAATTGGGGTGAATGCCACAGGGTTACCCTTCAGCTCTATTATGGCGATTGAGCTAAATGAAGAGCGATCGGTTAATCCATTAGTCAATGCGGGTGCGATTGCTACCGTGAGTTTGATTAAAGCTAAAAATGCCAAGCAGAAGTGGAACATTATCGAGAGTAATTTAGAGAACTTTACTGGCACAGATTTAAAGGTACAAAAAAATATCTATAAATCAGAAACCGATACCAACGTTAAAAACCAAAGTATCGCACGCCTATTAAGTAACTATGGTCGCTTATATGACGACATAGAAGTAAGCGTCGATCTATATACGCGCATGTGTTCTGTGGGAGTGAATACCGAAGAGCTGGCGATTATGGGCGCAACCTATGCAAACGCGGGTATTAATCCCATGACTAAAAAAGAAGCGGTAAAGGCAGAAAATGTACCAAAGCTGCTCGCGGTGATGGCAACCTCAGGATTATATGATGATTCTGGCTTGTGGTTATACAAGGTTGGACTACCAGCAAAAAGCGGCGTGGGTGGCGGCATTATTGCGGTAATGCCTGGCAAGTATGGTATTGCAGCGTTTTCTCCACCGGTTGATGCCGCGGGCAATAGCGTACGCGCCCAGCTGGCGATTGAAGAAATTGCGAAAAGGCTGAAGGCTAATGTTTTTCAATAGAAAAGCATTGAGTCCGTACTAGGGTTCAACTACTACCGACTCGATCACGGCTAATTCGATCGTTCAAACAAAAAGAGGCAATAAGAGCGGTGTGCTTTTATGGCCTCTTTTTTTACATTTATTAGTTAATCTCCACCATAGGAATCAAGTTCTCTTTACTCGCTTGTTTCTTACCACTTCTGAATAGCAATATCGTCATAACAACTTGCCAAACCGATAAGCCAACAATCCACATTAGTGAGCTTGTAGGATGCTCTGCCCAAGTAACCCCTTGGTACAAGCAAACGGCTAATACATACGCCACACTGAACGACCACAGCATACTAAAACCTGCCCAATACGCGCCGTGTTCTTTCACGATAGCACCTAAGGTTGCGACGCAAGGCATGTACAATAAGATAAATAACAAGTACACAAACGCGCCCCATTGGCCGTGGAATTTTTGCTGAATAACACCAATGGTACTGCTGGCAATTTCTTGTGCTTGTGCAACCCCTTCGGTATCGCTTAGGTCACCCATTTTTATACCTAATGGATCATCTAAGTTATTGGCAACGTCGGTAAGGTTGGTTGAGATCGACATCACGGCATCTTGCAGACTGTTTAGTAAATTAAATTCTTCGTCGCTATTATCGCTGGTGGTATAAAGCGCATCTAACGTACCGACGACGACTTCTTTCGCAAACAAACCCGTAAAAATTCCCACGGTAGCAGCCCAGTTATCTTGCTCGATTCCCATCGGCGTAAAGGCAGGGGTTAAGAAACGCCCGATTTCACTCAGCGCTGAATCTTCTTGGTTTTGATTACCAAAGCTGCCATCGGTGCCTAAAGAATTTAAGACGTTCAGAATAATCACGACACCCACAATGGCTTTACCAGCACGTAGCACAAAGCCTTTTAAACGGTGCCAAGTATGCATAAACAAGTTACGGAAGGTGGGTAATAAATACGGTGGCAGCTCCATAATAAAGCTGCTATCACTGGCCGGTAGAATTAAGCGACGAACTAAAAAGGCGCTTAATATCGCCACGAGAATACCGGTTAAATATAAAGCAAAAACCACCGTTGCACCGTTATCGACAAAGAATGCTGAAGCAAATAAAACATACACGGTTAAGCGAGCGCCACATGACATAAAGGGCGCCATGAGCGTGGTGATTAAGCGATCCCCTTCTTTGTTTAATGTACGCGCAGCCATAACCGATGGGACGTTACAGCCAAAGCCGACGATGAGTGGAACAAAGGCTTTTCCGGGTAAGCCCAGTGCGCGCATAAAGCGATCAATAATAAACGCGCCACGAGCCATAAAGCCCACGTCTTCTAAAAATGACAGCGATAAAAACAACGCGGCGATCACGGGGATAAAACTCGCCACCAATTGCACGCCGCCGCCAATACCATCGGCAATTAAAGCCGTTAGCCAATCGGGGGCATTAATGCTTTGTAATAACCAGCGTGGGGTTTCAACAAATAATGCCCCTGCGCTGATATCGAAAAAATCAATAAATGCACTGCCGACATTAATCGCAAACATAAACAATAAATACATCACACCCATAAAAATCGGTAAGGCTAAGATACGATTTAAAACGATGTCATCGATGTATTCACTGAGGGTTTTAGTTTTCTTCTCACTTAAGGTCATGGCTTTTTGGCAAACCTGATCAACCCATTCATAACGCGCTTGAATTAATGCGGGTTCGCTCATCATGGCGTTATCACTAAAATTTAGCGTGCGCTGTTGAGCGGGGGGCTTAAGTAAACGGTTTTCAATGCTGTCCATTAAGGTGATTAAACCATCCCCTTTACTGGCTACTAACGGTACTACTGGGCAGCCAAGCTCTTCAGCCAGCGCTTGATGATCAAGGTGCATGCCTTTGCTATGGGCAACGTCGATCATATTGAGGGCGACGATCATCGGGGTGCCACTATCAAACAGTTGTGACGTTAGATATAAACCACGTTCTAAGCTCGACGCATCAAGCACGTTGATGATGAGGTCAGCTTCTTTGTTACGAATAAACTGTTGGGCGATTTGCTCATCGATTGAATCGCCATTGTCTCCATGGACATTGTCTTTAAGAACGTTGTCTTCAAGAACGTTGTTTCCATGAACTTGATCACCGTTGTTGCTAGCTCCTTTATTCAGTGCGTATTTTGTACCCGTGAAGTCTGAATTGATCGAATAAGTACCCGGTAAATCGATAACTTCGTATTCGGTATCGGCGTGCTTATATTCACCACTTTTACGTTCAACGGTAACGCCAGGCCAGTTACCGACGCGCTGGTGGGCTCCGGTTAAGGTATTAAATAGGGTGGTTTTACCGCAGTTGGGGTTACCGATTAACGCGATGGTGCTCTTTTTCTGTGTCATAGTAATTTTACCCAAAGGCCTAGTGCTTCTTCGCGACGAAGGCTTAAACTGAAACCGCGTAATTTTATTTCGATAGGGTCGCCCAAAGGCGCAACTCTTACTACGCTAAAGCGCGTGCCGGGGGTTAGGCCTAGCATCATTAAGCGCTGAACTTGTGAAGAGGAAGTTGCAGTATCTGAGTTGACTCGGCATTCGTCGATAATCGCGCTATCGCCAACCTTGAGCTGTGAAAATTGAATGGTCATAAATATCATTCCGCATGTCTATTTGAGAATGATAGCTAATTGCGTATGGAAAATCATTGATTTAACGCAGTAACCGCTATATTAATCCCAGGCTGGGAAAAAAGTGCTGGCAGTTAATTACGAAAAGTAGCAGTTATCTGCCGCCTATCCATGTAGAATGCTGCTTTAATCGTTGATTGAAGCATTTGCATCAGCGATGCACATCTGTAGGTATTCCATGAAAAAAACGTTCGCGTTAACCCACCCTAAAATTAAGCCCGCTCGTTTAGTCGAATCGATTAAGCACGAAGTGAAAAAGTATCTTGGCCGAGAGCGTAGAAAAACGTTACCAGAAGGTACTGACTACTGGGCATTTGATTGCCAGTTTGGCGCTACTGCTGAGGTTGCTGAGGATATTTATCCGTCAGAAATCAATAAGCGTATTGATGGCGCAGTTGAGCAAGAACTCACTGAGTTTTATCTAGTGATCTTGGCTCGAGCTGAAGCACACAAGCCAAAAGAAGACGTTGCATCAGATTCAGATGAAATTGAAGATTAGTCTGAGCTGTTAAAACTTTAGCCGTTAAAGCTTAAGCTGTTTTAAGTTGAGCTGTGATAAAGAGCCGCTGACATCATGAACGCTACGTTCTCTTTTACCGTCTCAAAAAAGCAAGCGAATACACTGCTATTAGCTTGCTTATACCCTGCAATTCCCTATTTACAACCCGAGCAATGGCAAGGGTTATTAGCGGGAGAGCAGGGTAATATCCAACTCGATGGTATTACCGTTCATCAGGATGTCGTACTGCTATTCGGTCAGGTCGTGAGCTACAGCATTGATGATTACCAAGAAGCAGATGTTGATGATGCTTGGTCACTTATTTGGTCGAATGCTGACATCGCCGCCATTCATAAACCTGCCAACCTTCCCGTTAATCGAACCACGCGTAATGTTTACAATACTCTGATTCAATTATTGCGCCGTGAAAGTCCTTGGCCAGATGCACATTTGTTACATCGTTTAGACCTCGAAACCTCAGGTCTGATTTTAATTGCACAAAATAATAGTATGGCCCGTCAGTATCAATCTCAGTTAGATCAGCTAATTAAGCGTAAGCTTTATCGCGCCGTTGTTCAGGGTAAACCAGATTGGGTTATTAACGATTACTGTTGTGATCTTGCGACTCTGGATGAGCAAGCAGGAGGCACGGCGATTCGCAGTCAAATGCATGTTGTGCCTTCAGGAGAAGGTAAAAAAAGCCGTACGCGATTTAACGTTTTAACGAGCCACGTTAAAGAGGGTGTGGAATATTCATTACTTGAGTGTGAGTTGTTTACAGGGCGAAAACATCAAATACGTGCGCAACTAGCCCATCTCGGCCATCCTATTGTTGGCGATAAAATTTACAGTAATCAGGGTAGTTTCTATTTAAAACGGTTGCAAAAAACCTTAACCGAAGTCGACCATGAACAATTAATGACGCCGCATCACTTATTACACGCTTACGAAATACAGCTGTCCAATCTTTGGTGTAATGCAGGGAATAATGAAGAGCAGCCCGAGACTCAGGATATCGTAATACGTGATGACGATTTTCCTGAGGCTTGGCAGCTGTTAGGGTTTTGATGGCTAATTACTGATCGTGATTAACGATTTAATAAATAGTCTTGGTATTCTTTTCTTAAGTTAATTTTTAGTAATTTTCCGGTTGCGGTATGTGGCAAACTTTCGACAAAAATCACTTCGTCGGGTTGCCAGAATTTTGCCACTTTATCACTTAAGAACTCTTTAATGCTTTCAGGGGTGGAAGCTGAACCTGGCTTCATGATGGCGAGTAATAACGGACGCTCATCCCACTTTTCATGGGCGACGCCAATGACACAGGCTTCAACAACATCAGGATGGCCGACGGCCGCATTTTCAAGATCAATTGAACTGATCCATTCTCCCCCAGACTTAATCACGTCTTTTGAACGATCAACAATGCCTAAATAATTATTTTCATCAATGGTGGCGACATCTCCGGTATCTAGCCAGCCATTTTCAAAACTGCTCATATCGTCATTGTTATAGTACTGCTTAATAATCCATGGGCCGCGTACCAATAAGCGTCCAAAGGTTACCCCATCGTGAGGCTGGCTTTGGCCACTATCATCGACAATTTTCATTTCTACACCAAATACAGGGCGGCCTTGTTTTTGTTGCAGCTTATAGCGTTCTTCAAGCGGCATGTTGTCCATTTTAGCGGTTTTAACGTTCGATGTTCCTAGTGGAGACATTTCGGTCATGCCCCAAGCGTGGATTAAGAACGCATCATGTACTTGATCAAACTTCTTAATCATCGAAAGTGGTGCAGCAGAGCCGCCAACCACGACATTTTTGACTGAATCGAGTGTTTTACCAATCTCATCCATATGGTTCAGCAGCATTAGCCACACGGTCGGAACGCCTAATAGTAAATCAGGTTGCTCAGCATCGATAAGCTCCCATAACGATGCACCATCCATACCTGGGCCAGGGAATACTAACTTGGCTCCTGTCATCGCACCGGCATACGGCACGCCCCAAGCATTAACGTGGAACATGGGCACAACGGGTAGTACGCAAGATAAGCTTGATATGCCTAAGGCTTCACGGCTGATTTCAGAAAGGGCATGTAACAAGGTTGATCTATGGCTGTACAAAACGCCCTTTGGGTTGCCTGTGGTGCCCGAGGTATAGCATAGGCAGGCTGCTGAATTTTCATCAAAATGAGGCCATTCTAATTGATCACTGGCCGACTCGATTAAGTCTTCGTAGCAAATGGCATTTTTAAGGCTCGTCTCTGGCATGTTGGCTGAGTCAGCCAGGATGATGAAGCCTTCTACGGAGGTAATTTGATCTTGAATGGATTCTAATAAAGGCACAAACGTCAGATCAACAAAGATCCAACGATCTTCGGCGTGGTTAATGATATAAACCAGCTGTTCTGGGAACAGCCGTGGGTTGATAGTATGTAATACAGAACCGATACCTGACACACCAAAATAAAGTTCAAAGTGGCGATAATTATTCCATGCTAAAGTAGCAATGCGATCGGCAGGGTTAGCCCCTAGCTTGAGTAAGGCGTTGGCGATTTGCTTTGAGCGCTTTGCAGCGTCTCGCATTGTGTAACGGTGAATACTACTTCCTGCACTGTCGGTCTCACAGCGTCGACTGACAATTTCGCTATCGGGATTGGTAGAGGCTGCGTGTTCGATTAACCCAGAAATGAGTAGTGGGCTATCCATCATATTACCTAGCATGGCTGTGTTACCTTATTGATTTATTATTTTTGAGATTGAATTCTTAGGTTTAAATTTTTATAAATACGTCGCTTTATATTATTTTGTGATTACTCAACATACGCATGAAATAGTCATAGCTCTATCACTCTTAAGTGTTATTTTAGTGCTTAAAGAAGGGTGGGTTGTAACAGATCGTTACTGAATGCTTAATTAAAGAAGCCTATCATTATTTGCTGATTTTAGGCGATGGCTTATCCACTAACAATTATGAATACTGTTGTGAAAAATTCTAATGAATAAACCGATATCAGAAGCGTGCTTACGAAACCAAGCACCTATTGCAGAAGCGCTAAAAGAACGACTGACAAGTCCTGCTCGCTTATTAGAAATTGGCAGTGGCACTGGTCAACATGCGGTATTTTGTGCGAAAGAGTTACCACACATTACCTGGCAACCGAGTGATCTTCCCCAGCATCATGATGGCATGAAGTTGTGGATAAATGAGGCTGAGTTAAATAATGTACTCGCGCCGATTTTATTGGATGTTGATCAAGCTTGGCCTTGGCCTGCGGTAGATATTAAGGTTGATCATGTTTTTAGTGCTAATACCGTGCATTACATTGCGCAAGCTAGCGTAGACAATATGTTTGCCGGTATTAGTCGTCTATTGCCCGTGGATGGGCTGTTTATGATGTATGGCCCTGTAAATGTTAATGGGGCGTTTACCAGCGAAGGTAATGCTCGGCTCGATGAATGGCTTAAAACGTGCGTGAATTCACTGGCGGGGATTAAAGATTTAGCGGCTCTTGAGCAGTTGGCGAATGATCACGATTTGCAGTTATGTGAAAATTTAACCATGCCTGCTAATAACCGCTTATTGGTCTTTCAAAAAAACTAGCTCAAACAGCTAGTAGACTCAAGTAGCTGTCTATCTAAATAAGCGGTGAGTCTATAAGCAGCTGTCCATCTAGTAAGCATTGAGTCTATAAACAGTGAGTGCTAAGGCAGTTTAGACTCAATCCAGTGAGCGATGTCTTGCACTTGCTCAAAACAAACTTGATGCTCCATCGGGTAACGGTGATATTGAGTTTGGTAGCCTAAGTTAACCAAGTCAGCCTGAGCTTTTAGCCCTAAACTTTCGTTTACAACGGGGTCTTGGCTGCCGTGGTAAATTTGAATGTCGATGTTTTTATTCTGCTCGCTACTGCTGAAACCATGCGGTGCGGTGAGTGTCGGGAAATAGGTCGAAAGCCCGGCTAAACCCGCTAAGGTATGCGGGTAAGTCAACGCTGCGTGATAGGCTACTGCACCGCCTTGAGAGAAGCCTAGTATGAGTATACGTTCGCTTTTAATGCCTCGTGATATTTCACGATCGATTAAATGATGAATATCGTTTACTGAGGCTAATAGCTGGTCTTGATTGACCTGGCGCTCTGCACTTTCACCGGCTGCGGTATGGGTGGGCATATCTAAAATATCGTACCAAGCAGGCATCGAGTATCCACCATTCACCGTGACAGGAATCTCTGCGGCATGAGGGAAAATGAAGCGAATAGGATTAAAGGTATTCCCCAGCATCTTTTTCAGTTCTGGTACTAGGGCGGCGAAATCATCACCGCTAGCGCCCAGCCCATGAAGCCAGATGATACTAGCGCTGGCGTCAGTAGGTGGCTCAATTTCAATTGCGGGTAAGTAGGTCATGCTGGGCATCTTTATTGTCTAAGTTCAGTCTATGGTATGTTAGTCGCTTCGAATATTAAACCTAGAGTTAAAACCAGAGAACCACATGCCAAGTCCAGCCCCTGCGATGTTAAGCCCACGCTTCTTTTTAAATCTTTTTAAGCCTAAGCCACTTGTGGATGAAGGCAGTGCTGATTTTATATTCACGACGGTGGCGTGGGTCTTACAAAACTTTGATCATGAAGAGTTTTTTAATCGAACCCGCTTAGTCACACCCACCAATGAATTTTTCCCTGGCTTAGTCACCAGTGTTGATGAAAAGGCGCAAAACATCTTCCGCCATACGCTGCGTTATTCAGGATTACGTCATTGGCCTTTTCTGCTGAAGTCGTTGATTGAACGTGATGTCGATAGTGAATGTCAGGTGCAGCCAGCGCCTCAAGATGCGTTAGCGCTTATTCACCGTAATTCATTTCCAGAACGCTCTTCAGCAGACGCTTCCATGACAGCAGGCAGGGCAGATGTCTATGGCATGGAAGTTCCGGTAATAATGACAGAGCAACCGTTATTTGTTTTTTATAATCCACAGCAGACCTTGAAGCCAGAAGACATGAGTGCCAGTTATGCACATGTGATTGCTCAGCACTTGATTATTCAATCAACGCTGCCGCCACCTGGAGGGATGCAGTTTTTTGCTGAAGCTAGCGAAGTATTGGCCAGTATGATGGGTTTTGGTGTTTTATTGAGTAATTCGGCCTATACCTTCCGTGGTGGCTGCGGCTCTTGTTATAACGCGATGGCCAATCGTCAGCCTGCGCTTACTGAACTGGATAGTGTTTTTACTTTGGCGTTATTTTGTCGCTTAAAAGGCATTGGGCATAAAGAAGCAACGATGCACCTAAAGAAGCATTTAAGACCCAGCTATAAACAGGCAATTAAACAGATTGACCAAAGATTGGGGACACTAAACCAACTTAAGCAACTTTCTGGATTAAAAGCTTAACGATTCACAGCACAATAGCTTTTGCTAGCCTAAACTATAAGTTTAGATGCAACGGCTAAGTGGGTCTGTTTACATGATACGTTTTGAAAAACCTGTTTATTCCATTGGCTTGTATCTTACGTTTTTCGTCGCGTATATCGTAGTTGGGTATCTATTATTTAATTACTCGTTCCAATCCATTATTGTACCCATTTGGATGCCAGCGGGTATTGCACTGGTTGGATGCTATATCTGGTGGTGGCGCTTTGTGCCAGCGGTATTTATTGCCGCGTTTATTTTTAATTATTTGATACTTGATATCGATGATTCAAAAGGATTGTTAATAAACCAAACCTTAAGTATTTATCTTATTTCCATTGGTGCAACATTACAGGCGGTTGTTGGCAGTGCTTTATTAAGGTATTGGTTGGGGCACCCCTTAAAGCAAACTTCTCATCTTAAAAACTTCTATTTCATTGTATTTATCGGAATTATTGTCAACTTAATATCAGCCAGTATTGGTTCGTTCTCATTGAGTGTATTCAGTGCAGCTTATGATATAGGGCACTATTGGACGAATTTCTTTTACTGGTGGCTTGGGGATTCGTTAGGGACATTATTAATTGCGCCACTGTTGTTTAGTTTTATTGGGTTGGCCTCTTCTGGAGTGGAGATAAGACGTTCGCGACTGTTATTTTTATCTACCTCTGGATTACTCTTTATAGCCGTATTATTAATAACAGGGATCTTTATTAATATTACGAACAAAAATATTACGGAAACAACACAACGTGAAATAACAAGTATAGAAAAGGGGTTCTACGGTGAGCTAAACAATAGTACGGTTCAACTTCATAACCTCGCAAGTTATATACAGAGAACAGAGGATGTAACGCGCAATAATTTTAATGAAATTGTTTATGAGCTAACTCATAAGTATCCAACCATCGCCGCGATGTCATGGAATCCTGTAATTACTCAAAAAGATAAGATACAACATCAGCGAGAATTGAATGACATCTATGGAAAAGAAGTGATAATAAAGGGTAATGCTTTATCAGCAAATGATCCTATTGTTTATGTGCGCTTTATTTCTCCTGAAGCAAATAATGAAAAGGCGATTGGGTTTAATGTGTATTCTAACGTAGATAGAAAGAATACGTTAAATAAAGCCAGTAGTAGCTTTCAAGCACAAGTAACTCCAATAATTAGTCTTGTGCAATCAACCGTTAGAAAGCCTGCATATTTGATGTTCTTTCCTATCTATAATAGCGAAAAATTACTCAGAGGCTTTGTAACAGGCGTATTCTTAGTAGAGGATATGATTGTTAATGCGTTAGGTCTGGAAGATTATGATCGATATAACTATGAACTTTATGAGGCAGGTAAAGATCATTGGTTTTCTTCCAATATCGGCTCTGATACTAGCGGATCTGACAATAAGAGCTTTAGTCATGATGCAGCGAATAATCGCAGTGTAAATTTATTAAAAACCAATGAGTCAGCCGAAAAAATTGAATTTAATTTTTCTGGAAAAAAGTGGGACTTATATTTACACGTTAATAAACAATATTTATTGTAGCAACAAAATCAATCTTATTTGCTTTTGTATTTCGTAGAAATTATTACCGTGTCATTTATTATGCTGTTTATTTTAATGATGAACAGTCGGCAGTTAGACTTAAATAAGCAAGTTGCTGAGAAAACCAAATCATTAAAGCTAGCAATGCATGAGGCAAATTTAGCCAACTCGGCCAAAAGCCGATTTTTAGCCAATATGAGTCACGAAATTCGAACTCCAATGAATGCCGTCATAGGTTTTTCACAGCTGGCTAGGGATTCTAATGATTTTGAAACCATTAAGTATTATTTAGAAAATATAGAAATATCATCGGACCTCTTGTTAAATATTGTCAACGATATATTAGATATTTCAAAAGTAGAGGCTGATAAACTTTTACTTTCACATGAAAATTTTGATATTCATCAGAGTCTTCACCGCCTTAGTAGTGTGTTCTTAATACAGGCTGAAGCGAAAGGGCTAGAATGGAAATTAATTAGCGATATACCGCATGACCTGTACTTTAAAGGCGATCAGACTAGATTTGAGCAGGTCGTCGTTAATCTTTGCAGCAACGCGATAAAATTTACCAAAAATGGGTTTGTTCATGTCACTGCAGAAACGAATAAAATTAACGCTTCTAAGTATCAAGTTACGATAAAAGTCCAAGACAGTGGTATTGGTATCAGTGATAAGGTTAAGCAAAAACTATTTTCTGCTTTCACACAGGCTGATGAAAATACATCCCGAGAATTTGGTGGAACAGGTTTAGGGTTAGCCTTATCAAAAGAATTAAGTCGACTAATGGGAGGTGGTATAACCATTGGAGATAACGAAGGAGGTGGTTCTGAATTTATTTTCAACTGTTACATCGCATGCGCAGATGAGGGTTATGAACCGCCAGCTAAGGCATTAAGCACCTTGGATTCAAAGGATATTAAACAGCCTAGGGTCGCTTCAAATATATCAAAAGCTAATCATAACAACGTTAAAGATCAAATAAATACACCGCCTGAAAGTAAAACTGATAACCATCCATTATTGTCTGTGCAGGGGATGCATCTATTAGTCGCAGAGGATAATGAAATAAATCAACTTGTCATAGGGGCTATTTTAACCAATTTAGGTATTACCGCTGATATTGTTGTTAATGGTGAAGAGGCGATCGAGAAGGTACAGCAGAATAGTTACGATGCTATTTTAATGGATTGCCAAATGCCAGTAATGGATGGCTATACTGCAACAGCAGCGATCAGAAAGCTTGCGGGTTTTGAGCATATTCCAATCTTTGCACTGACGGCGGATGCAACAAAAGAAAGTAAAATCAGAGCGCAAGAGGTTGGCTTTTCAGACCATTTATCTAAACCTATTCGGGTTGAAAATTTGGTAAGCGCTTTAAATAAAATTTAACTATTTAAAGCGCTTTATGTATGCCTAGTATGATTGGCCTTTTAACAGATATGATTCCTAAGCAGGCGTTTTAGCATCAATATAGCTATTGATGGCCGCTAAAACACTGTTTATCGTTGCGGTCATAATATCTTGATGTTGACTAACCCCGACGTATTTTCGGTTATTAATTTTAACTTGAACAAAAGCCATCGCGACCGCATTGGTGCCTTTACTCAACGCAATTTGGTCAAAATGTTGAACTTGAAAATCAATTCCCAATGTTTTGTGTAAACCATCGCTCAATGCAGAAATAACGCCTTTTCCTTGTCCATGAATGGTTTCTGTTTCGCCATGGACACTGCCATCACAAATACTGGCTTGAATCGATTCTTGTTCTCCTTGCTTATGCACCTCGTAACCTAAGACCTGATATTGCTGCTGGTAATGGTGGCCAACATGAATAAAGTGCTGCTGAAAAATAGTATAAATAGTTTTATTATCCACTTCGCAGCTGTGTTTCACGCTGTACTCTTGCACTGCTCGGCTTAATTCTATTTGCATCCAACGTGGCAAACTTATACCGAACTCAGATTCCATAATGTAAGCAACACCGCCTTTGCCCGACTGGCTATTGACGCGGATAACAGACTGGTAGTCGCGCCCTAAATCTCTTGGGTCGATCGGCAAATAAGCAACATCCCATTGGCTTTGTTTATTTTGAGCGGCCGCTTCAGTATCGTTGACTTCTTGAATTGATAAGCACTTTTTAATGGCATCCTGGTGGCTGCCAGAAAACGCGGTGTAGACCAATTCACCAAACCACGGATGGCGAGGGTGCGTTTTAATTTGGGTGCATTCTTCAACCGTAGCAACGACTTCATCAGCAATGGACAAATCTATTTCAGGATCAATCCCTTGGCTGTATAAGTTCATCGCCATAGTGACCAAATCCATGTTACCCGTGCGTTCGCCGTTACCCATTAAGGTGCCTTCAATACGATCAGCACCGGCTAAAATAGCCATTTCTGCAGCGGCGACGGCGCAACCTCGATCATTGTGTGTATGAATGGAAATAATAATGTTCTCACGCTGCTTCACACCGTTGCAGAACGTTTCAACTTGATCAGCAAAGACATTAGGGCCTGCGCATTCTACGGTGGCAGGTAAGTTTATAATGGCTTTATTATCGGCGGTTGGCTGCCACACATCGATTACGGCATTACATACGTCGATAGCAAAATCGGTTTCTGTGCTAGAGAAGCTTTCTGGGGAGTATTCAAATGTCCACTGCGTCATTGGAAACTTCTTGGCTTCACTCTTTACTTTTTCAGCGCCTTTAATCGCAATATCGATAATACCTTGCTTATCTAAAGCAAATACTTTCTCACGTTGCACCGGAGACGTTGAGTTATAAACATGAACAATGGCGCGTGAAGCCCCCACTAAGGACTGATAAGTACGTTCAATCAATTCATCACGAGCTTGAGTCAATACTTGAATCGTAACGTCGTCAGGAATTTGGTTTTCTTCGATTAACCAGCGCACAAAATCAAAATCAGGCTGTGACGCAGACGGAAATCCGACCTCAATGTGCTTAAAGCCCATTTTTACCATTAAATGCCACATCTTTTGCTTCTGCACTACTGACATTGGTTCAATCAATGCTTGGTTTCCATCACGAAGATCAACTGCACACCATTGCGGCGCTTGAACAATGCGATTGCTCGGCCATTGGCGATTTTCCATATTCAATGCAGGCATGCTTTGCTGGAAAGATTGATACTTTTTATGATCGAAACGACGTGTCTGAACCTGGCTCATTGGGGCACCTAAAATATATAAAAAGAGTTATCTAATTGATGTATTAACTATAAGTGCAAAGAAGGGGAGAAAGATGGCAAATTGTTAGGTGTTTTTAACTGAGGTGGCAATTATATTTTAATATTTTAGCTTTTTTGAGGTTAATGTTGCGCTTAAGTATTTTCAGACACCTTTTGGTGTCTGAAAATACTTAAATCTAGCAATGATCGGCTAAAATAATATCAGCCGCTTTTGCGGCAATCATGATGGTAGGAGCGTTTGTATTACCACCCACAAGTGTCGGCATAATAGAAGCGTCGACCACTCGTAATGACTTTATGCCATGTACTTGAAGGCGGTCATTAACGACGGCTTCGCTATCACTGCCCATTTTGCAGGTGCCTACAGGGTGGTAAACGTGATTGGCTTTGTTTTTAACAAATTCTTCGATTTCTTTATCCGTTGGGTGCTTTTGTTTAGGAAAAATAGATTTCCCACGGAAATCATCAAAAGCAGGTTGAGCAAAGATGTTTAAATTAATCTTTACCGCTTCGACCATCGCCGCTAGATCATCTGGGTGGCTCAGCATATTCAGTTCGATTCTAGGGTCGCTACGAAAGTCGCTATTAAGCAGGCTGACTTTGCCGCGGCTTTTAGGACGTAATAAACAGTTATGCAAAGAGTAGCCATAGGTCAGCAGCGTCGATTTTTTGCGCCCATGATCTTCCATCACCAAGGGAATAAACTGCAATTGCATGTCAGGGTCTTTGAACTCAGGTTTTGATTTGATAAACCCACCTGTTTCTACAATCGAGGTGGTGAGAAAACCTTTTCGTTGGCTGATATAAAGCCAAATATCTTTTAAGATTTTTAGCATACCAATGGGGCGTAAGGCGACTGCATTTGCTTTAGTGCTTTTATTAACGGTAATAATGTCGATGTGTTCTTGTAGGTTTTTACCGACCCCTGCGAGATTCTTTACAACGGGAATTCCCTGCTGTTTGAGCTCATCTTCAGGGCCAATACCTGATAGCATCAGTAATTGAGGGGAGCAGAATGCCCCCGCCGATAAGATGACTTCTTTGCTTGCTTCTAGGGTATGTCGTTGATCATCCTTTTGATACTCAACCCCTGTTGCTACGTTATTCTTAGTCAATATCCGTGCGACTCGAGCTTCGGTAATAATCGTTAAGTTTTGGCGCTGTGATACGGGATGTAAAAATGCACGGGCTGCACTGCAACGTTCGCCATTAATTTGGGTAACTTGGTAATAGCCAACGCCTTCTTGCTGGACACCATTAAAGTCGCTGTTATTGGTATAACCAGCTTGGTTGCATGCTTCTAATAGGGTCTTGCCAAGAGGGTGATTTGAGCGTCCTTCAGCAACATTAAGTTCGCCTTCGTTGCCATGGTATTCTGAAGCGCCGCGTTCTTGATGCTGTGTTGATTTGAAATAAGGAAGGATATCTTTATAGCCCCAGCCTTCATTGCCTAGGCTCGCCCAGTGATCGTAATCGCTTGGCGTTCCTCGGGTATAAAGCATGGCATTAACAGAGCTGCTTCCCCCCAGAACTTTGCCGCGAGGGCAATAAATGACGCGATCATTTTGGCTAGGTTCTGGCTGTGAGTTAAACATCCAATTGTATTTTTTGCTATCCATCAGGCCAACAACACCAAAAGGCATCGAGATCAGAGGAGTCTGATCACTGGGGCCTGTCTCTAGCAAACAAACGCGGTTGGCTGGATCGGCAGATAGTCGATTAGCGAGTACACAGCCAGCTGATCCGCCGCCAATAATGATGTAATCGAATGCAGTGTTCGTCGTCGACATGAACAGAACTCACTTTATAATTATTTTAGCTTTCGTCAGTGTAAACAATTACAAAAATAAAAACTGCCCTATTTAGGACGAAAAATCATCATTTTCGGCCTAATAAACAGCTTGCGGCTATGCCTGTGCAGGAGCCTCGTGTTGAGCCTCATAGCGGGCTTTGTATTGCTCAATACTGATGATTTTACTGGTATGGTTATCCCATAGAATGTACTTGAAGGCATGCGGAATTTCGCTGAGCTTGATGCGTTTTACACTATCAAATAAATGCTGATACTGATTGTGGCACTTAATTAAGTTGTAGTTAGGAATTCGAGCAGAAAGGTGATGAATATGATGATAAGCAATATCCGCTGTGAACCAGTTTAAAAATTTAGGCAACTGTAAAAAACTCGTACCGTCTAATGTCGCCGTGAAGTAATCCCAGTTATCGTTGCTGGCTGCATAAGACTCTTCAAAGTTGTGTTGAACGGTAAATAAAACGATGCCAATGGCGCCCGCTAAAGAAAGCGCGACGATGTAGATACTAAAAAATTCAATTGCACCAAAGTAGCTAGCCGCGAATACCCAGCCCGTTAAAAGCACTAGATTATTGCCTGTCATGTGACGGTATTCTTGCCAAGTATTCCAATAATTGGTTGAGAATTCAGCAGAGATTTCGTGGGCTGGCTTAGATAAATTGTTGATTTTTTGTTTTATGAAGAACGCTGCAAACTGAATACTGCCCTTCATCCAAGTGAATCTTGGGTTGAATATGAAATATAAGAAACCGGCCATAGGGGCGAGTCTCAATTTACGCTGATTAACATAAGACTGTTTTTTCTTTTTTGACAGTTTTGCGTATTGATCAACAGAAAGCACCGCAAGAGGGCCGCGATACTTTTCCCAGTTCCCGTTGGTCGAGTGATGATAGTCGTGATGCTTCGACCAGACATATTGTGGCACGCCACAAAGAACGCCAAAGATAAAACCGGCAATTTTGTTTTCACGAGGATTTACATATAAACAGTTATGACCACAGTCATGCAGCATGACAAAGACACGAATAATGAATAGCGTAAGAATCAGAGTGATGCCTGCAGCAAGCCAATATGAGTGCTTTAGACTCTCGATGGCTAAATAAAATAAGACAAAGTAAGGCACGATCGTCGTGAGGGTTTGGATAAAGGCCTTGGTATTACTTCGGATGGCATAATCTGCAATTAAGGCATTCTTTTGCTTTTTAAGGGTCGCGGTTGCGTTCATTCTTTTATTATTCTCTAGCGCTAATTGGACTTTTGTCCCTAATTTTGAATAAGTATGACAGTAATAAGCACTTGAGAAAAATATAAATTGTAACGGCGAACGAAGGGGGGCTGAACACCTTGGATTAGCCATAAACAATCTGTATTAAGGGTTAGATTGTGTGATTTAATGGATGCTTGAATAATTATTGTTGTGGGATTGGATAAATGGGCAATCATTCACCTAAAAATTCTTTTGTCTTAACCTTAGACCGTACAGATCGACGCATTCTTGATGAGCTGCAAAAAAATGGGGCGATTTCTAACTTAGATCTGGCCGAAAAAGTTGGCTTATCGCCTTCTCCTTGCTCTAGACGAGTGAAGGCTTTGCAAGAATCTGGAATTATTCAAAAAACCGTCGCTGTACTCGATCAAAAAGCGTTAGGGCTTGATTTGGTCGCCATGTTATCAATCAGTATGGATCGACATACTCCTGAGCGCTTTGAAAATTTTGAGTCTCAGGTTGCCAGCTTTCCAGAAGTCCTAGAGTGCTACCTGATTACAGGCTCGAGTGCCGATTACCTTCTTAAAGTCATTGTTAAGGATATGGATGGCTATCAGAAGTTTTTATTAGGAAAACTGACCCGTATTGAAGGGGTGAGTGGTGTGCATTCTAGCTTTGTTATGCGCAAAGTCGTTGATTCTTCAAGACTGCCTTTGGATCACCAATAGCACCTCTAGCGGTTATCATTTATGTGAGACAGTACTGGAGTCTCAGCTCGTATTGAGGGATACCATTATTTATCCTGATTGTAATTTTTTTATATTTTTTAAGGTACCAAAAATGCACGAGGTGGCCCGTTATGTCCTATCGTTGTTTCTTTAAATTCTGCACAGTAGCCACGTGTTTTCTACTGGGGCAGGGCTTTATGCAGTTTATATAAACCCTGCCTCTAGCTTGAATCATGCATAGGTCTTTCGAGACACTTAACCGCTGTGATCTTTCTCACAGCGGTTTTTTTATGCCTGTACTTTCTAACTATTTCTTCTAACTATTGCTTCTGATTATTCTTCTGGTAATCGATGAGGGTTTTGAAACTCAGGGGGAATGACTTAAAATACGCTCAACAGAGAACTTCCTTAATTTTGAAAGAACGGCTAACTATGAATTTGAATGATGCTTTAGCGATAATCGCGGGTTTTAGTACAAAAAGCACAGGGGCTTTTACTGCCGCAAACCAAGTTAGTATTGATGGCCACTGCGTATCGGCCTCTCTTCAAAATGTCCAAAGCAATGCGAATGGCAAGACCTTACCGAGCGAGTTGGTTCAGTACATTGATGCTATCTGTCCAGAGGAGGGTATGACATTAGAAGGCGTTGGCCATCCCATTGAGTTATTACCGCCAGAAGCGCTTTCATGGCAACCCGACATGTATTCAGAGCTCACCGGTGAATTGGCGAAATGGCAAGATGATTGGTTCCTGATTGCCCACGAAGGTGGCGATCCTGTTATCGTTAAGACGTCTGAGCAGGGAGAGTTGAGTCCCGTTTATAGTGCGATGCAAGGAATGGGGTGTTGGGATTTTGCGCTGGTTGCTGATTCGATAGGACAGTACTTAGTGTGTGCTTGTGCCATTCAGCACGCGTTGAACTTTCCTGATGTGAGCGAGCCGTTGGATGACGACTTTAATCTTGCACCTGCTGCAGCTAACTGGTTATTCCCATTATTGCGCCAGCATGCCGGTTCTCATTATGATGAGTGGGCTTCGGTTTTTGAAAACTATATTTAGAAAGAGAGTATTTAGAAAGAGAATATTTAGAAAGAGAATATTTAGGAAGAGTACACCTAGAAAAACTATGAGTAATACGCGCATTTCATAAAGCAAGTGCGCGTAATCCGTGTCGCTTAACAAGACTGTTTGTAGTGGTACAGTTATGCGCAGCACTTTTTGTATTTTTTACCACTGCCGCACGAACATGGATCGTTGCGGTTAGGGGTCTTTTCTAATACAACCGTGCTTGGCTTGTTAAGAACGACTTCTAATTCAGAAATGTTCTCTTCAACATCACTATCAACGGTGATATTGGCGAACAGGTTGTTCTGCTTCAATATCAATTCAATTTCAGACTGGCGTTCAGCAGAGGTAACGGTCACATTAACCGGGTGCTTCTTAGAGCCATGTTTAGTGCTTGGATCGGTATTGTAATTGTAAGTACTGTAATCTTGTGGAAGCTCTATGCGACCCTTAAAAAAGAATTTAGACATTGTGCTGGCCTGATATCATGACGGCTTGTATAAAAATAGCAGCCTGTATAGGAAGAGGCCTGTATTTTGGGAAGACGCATAATACAGGGTTTATTATTTTTTAGCTGCAAGAGATAGAGCAATGACAGTATTTGATCAAGATTATGCGTATAGCGTCTCTGTAGAGACCCCCCTTGGCCGAATCGTGGTACAAGGTACAAAGACCCACATTCAGTTCCTCAAGTTCGATGAGGCAATGTGTATGCCTAATGTAGCTAACATGACGGCTGATCATGCAAAACCGAATTGGGTAGATGCTTGCCGCCAGCAATTAACCCAGTACTTTTCGGGTGTGCTGAGAGACTTTGATTTACCCATAGATCCACAAGGTTCAGATTTTCAGCTGCGAGTTTGGCAAGCATTACGTCAGGTTAGTTTTGGCACGATAGCCAGTTACCAGCAGTTGGCGATTGATATCGGAAATGCAAATTCGGTGAGGGCCGTGGCAAGCGCGAATGCGCGCAATCCTATTTGGTTGATTATTCCGTGTCATCGTATTGTCGGCAGTGATCTTGCGTTACGAGGTTATGCTGGAGGCATTGTAACGAAAGCGCAGCTGTTAAAGCGGGAGGGACTTGTCATTAATTGCGATGATGTGATGCTGGCTAATGAAAAAACCAAGTTGGTAACAACCTCTGAACTCTCAATATCCATTCTCAATACCCAGTCGTAATCTCTAGGCATATAATGCAAACCAAATCGTTTCGAATAGATCGTTACATCAGTAAGCAATGTTCGATTAATCGCCGTGATATCAAGTTGATGTTAGCACAAGGGCGCATCGTGATTAATGGCCATGTTATGCGTGAAATTACCACTATCGTCGAAGAGTTTGATCACGTCGTTTTAGATGGCAAAGTATTGCAAGATAAAACAGCCGTATACATTATGCTGAACAAGCCTATTGGGGTTGTGAGTGCGACTAAAGATGAGTTGCACAAGACTGTGATTGATTTATTACCGGATACAATGACGGGCTCTGGCGTTAAGGCAGAAGATTTACACATCGTAGGGCGTTTAGATTTAAATACTTCAGGATTGTTATTACTCACTAACGACAGCCGCTGGTCGCGCAGGTTAATGTCACCAGAAGAAAAGGTGGAGAAGGTCTACCAGGTTACGCTGCAAAACGAACTTACTGAAGAATATATTTCTGCCTTTGCTGAAGGCATGTACTTCGAGTTTGAAAATATCACAACGCAACCAGCACAATTGACTATTTTAAGTCCTCACCTTGCTGAAGTGGTCTTAACGGAAGGTAAGTATCATCAGATAAAGCGCATGTTTGGACGTTTTAGGAATCCCGTGTTGGCGCTGCATAGAAGCAAGGTAGGGAACTTATCGTTAGATAATGATATGAGCGAGGGGCAGTGTAGATTGCTGACTTCTGAAGAAGTCAGTGGTATGACGTGAACGTATATTTAATCGTTAAAAACGGTAACCAATAGCACCAATGTATTCTTCAAAGTAAAAAGACTGTGCCGCTTTACCACCTTCGCTGGTAGTAAGTACATCACCTAAATTTGTATATCCAAGTTTTGTGAGAGCACGGAAGAACCAATTATGAAAAAAGGTAAATTCAAAACCCGCTTTTACTGAGGTGGCGTAACCCGCTAAATGAAATTCATCGTTACGCTTATAGTTCAACATTCTTACGTTGGTCTTGGGTACCATTGCGCCGAAGCCTGCTCCTGCAAATAATGCAAAATCATAATCCTGGCCGTGATTCCATAAAGAATGAAAGTACTCAGTCTCGATTGAGATCATGTTCAAACCATCGGTATGTTCAAAGTTCATAAAATCTTCGTCAAGTTTTTTATCTTCACGAGAGGCTGCGGTTTTCTCAAAACCAGACGTGCTAATGGTTCCACTCATGCTGACAATTTGATCCGCTTCTACTACATATTTCATGTGGTCAAAGCCGAGTGATATAGCCCAGTCATCAGCAATATAATAACCTGCACGATAATTATATTGTGGGATCGTTAAGTTGACTGGACTTAAATAGCGATCAAAAATAGATGACGTGGTTACTTTATTTTGGCGATCTTTAGCGGAAGTACTATGTAAGGTAAAGTCATGATCATCACCCTTAAAGTGAATGTCGCTGTCTGAATACTGGGAGCGATTCCAGCCCCAGTAGCCATACCACTGGCCTTTTTGACGAATGTTTTCTTTGATTTCAACAGCGTTCGTTTGGCTAACTAAGGAAAATAAGCAGAACAGTATTAGAAGTGCTTTCAATGCTTTTTCAAACCTTGGCGGATATTTAGGAGGCGCGCATGCTAACAGGTTGAAAGTGCCTAATAAATAAATAAGTATTAAAATGAATGCTTAAGTTGTGCAACACACTGTTTCAGATTAAAGCCTTTATAACAGAAGCCAAAACCTAAAAGTCTCCCCATAGATATTGAAACAAACTGAGTGCTGCTAGTGCCGCTGTTTCTGTGCGTAAAATTCTAGGACCCAATGTTAACCCTGTAAATCCTTGCTGAATACATAGGCTGACTTCTTCATCAGTAATGCCGCCTTCTGGCCCGACTAATAAAGCAACGGAAGTCGGTGGGCTGATTTCAGATAAAGGCTTTTGATCACGAGTATGTAAAACCAGTTTAGTATCCGCTACAACAGAGCTGGCCCACTCGTGATAAGTCATCGCAGGATGGATTGTTGGAATATGGTTGCGACCACTTTGTTCACAGGCCGAAATGGCTACTTTTTTCCAATGCTCCATTTTCTTTTCTAAGCGCTCACCTTTAAGGCGAACATCGCAGCGCTCACTCCAGAGCGGGGTGATATCGGTTATCCCCAGTTCGGTTGCTTTTTGTATTGTAAAGTCCATGCGATCTCCTTTTGAGATCACCTGTCCTAAATGTAAGGGAAACTTCACCTTGGGGTCAGTCGATATGACTTCGCTGACCTCAACCTGTGCATTTTTTTTATTAGCAACGGTGATGTGAGCAAGGTATTCACAGCCATCACCGTTGAATAAGCGCAGTTCGGCCCCAGTATTTAAACGCAGTACTTTTATTAAATGAGTGCTTGCTTGTGAATCCAGATCTAAACACGTATTTAGGGCTAATTGTTCTGATGTATAAATGCGAGGTCGAATAGCCATAAATAGTCTTTATCTGTAAAGGTGGATTACTGCATAAGGTCGTTGATTATAATGGGAATAGTAGGGCAAGCATAATATTAAATAGTTAATGTTACTCTTATCAAAAAAATCATAATGGATTTATGTTATATATCAATTATATTTACTTAGTCTATTTTATACTAAGAAACACTGCAGTAACCTAAGCGTAGGGCTGTATTATTCACAGCTGGAATGGTAAAATTTCGTAATATCTGCTGTACTGAATTTGGTAGTATTAGATTTAGTAGCGCTAGAAGCAGATTTAATGGAACGTAAAAAGCATTGATAACAGTGCTGCATCATAATCAAGGAACGATGATGAAAAATAAGGAAGTGGTTGGTGAGCTGTATCGCTGTTTTCGCAAGCACGATGTCGATAACTTTCAACAATTGTGTTCTCCCTCTATTATATGGCAACAAAACCGTGGCTTCCCTGGGGAAGGTACGCATCAAGGGCCTACCGCGGTACTCAGTAAAGTTTATAAAGCCTTCAATATAGAATGGAAACGCTGGTCGTTTGTGATTGAACGCATTTTAGATGCGGGTGATGATATTGTTGTTCTCGGTTACTTTAGTGGCTTGAAACGCGATAATGATCAGCGTTTTAAATTAGCGGCCTCTCATGTTTACAGTTTTTCAGATGGGAAGGTTGTTAAGTTTCAGCAGTTTACTAATGACGTTGAAGAAAATAATTCGAGAGTCTTAGCAGCGGTTTAGTTTATTTTGTAAGTTGTCAATTGATACCAGACATAAAAAAGGAGAGCGAATAAGTTCGCCTTTTTATGTCTGGAGATTTTAATGCTGTTTGTCAATATACAAGATCACTATGCGTTAAGCGCAGCAGCGGTATTTTGAATCTTTTTAACCATTGCGGTTAAACCATTACCGCGAGTCGCACTTAAATGCTTTATAAGATCGACTTCGGTAAAGAATGCATCAATGTCGAATTCTAAAATTTCTGTAGGTGTTTTATTGTTATAGGCGCTTAATACAACGGCTAATAAACCACGAACAATGTGAGCATCAGAATCTACTTCGAAAAATAATTTTCCATCACTTAAGGCTGAATCAATCCATACCTGGCTTTGGCAGCCACGGAGTAAAAACGCTTCTGTTTTTTTACTGTCATCAATCGATGGTAATTGTTTACCCAAATCGATGATGTATTTGTAGCGCTCTTCCCAATCGTCAAAAAATCCTAAGGTATCTAGAATTTCTTCTGGGGTGATCTCTGTACCAAATGGGCTTGCGGTTATATCTGTCATAATAATTCCAATGTCCTGCGTTTAATTACAGGCTTTGTACAAATTGTTTAATTCTTTCGGCGGCTTCTATACATTCATCAACGCTCGCGACTAGGGCTAACCTTACACGGTTTTTACCCGGGTTGATGCCATCGATTGTGCGAGATAAGTAAGACCCTGGTAAAACGGTGACGTGCTGTTGAGCAAAAAGTTGCTGAGCAAATAGCTCTTCGTCGAGCTCTGTTTTAGCCCAAAGGTAGAAGCTAGCATCGGTTTGAGTAACTTCAATTTTACCGGCCAAGCTAGGATCGTTTAAAATTTCTAGAACCGCTTTAAATTTTAGACTGTACTGACGGCGATTTTCCTTGACGTGTTCTTCATCATTCCAAGCGGCGATACTGGCAAGTTGCGTATGAATAGACATTGCGCAGCCATGGTACGTTCGATAAAGAAGGAAAGGCTGCAATATTTTTGCATCACCCGCGACGAACCCAGAACGCAGGCCGGGTAAGTTTGAGCGCTTCGATAATGAGTGAAAAACAACACAGCGATCATAATCATGGCGGCCCATACTTTCACAGGCTTCTAATAATCCGATTGGAGCTGATTTTTCGTCAACAAAAATTTCTGAGTAACATTCGTCAGACGCAATGACAAAGTCGTGTTTGTCGGCCAGTGTAATTAATTTTTTAAGGGTTGCTAAATCCAGTACTGCCCCTGTCGGATTACCTGGCGAACAAAGGAATAACAGCTGACACTGCTGCCATACCTCATCGCTGACGGCATCAAAGTCAGGGTTGAAACCATGTTCTTCTAAGCAAGGTAAGAAGTGAGGTTGTGCGCCCGCGAGATAAGCGGCGCCTTCATAAATTTGATAAAAAGGATTAGGGCTGACGACCAGACCATCTTGAGAGCGATCAATGATCGTCTGAGTAAAAGCAAATATGGCTTCGCGAGTACCGTTTACCGGAAGAATTTGCTGCTCAGCACAAATATCGGTTAAGCCAAAGCGCTGACCTAGCCATTGCGCAATAGTTTGACGTAACTCAGGTAAGCCCTTGGTTGTCGGGTAGTTTTCGACCTTGGATATATTATCTGTTAGGCACTGTGTTACAAAAGCGGGAGCTGGGTGCTTAGGTTCGCCGATAGATAAGGCAATATGCGGCAAATTTTCATTAGGGCTAACCTGGGCTTTTAATGCTGTCAGCTTCTCAAAAGGATAAGGCTGTAGCTTTTGTAGATCTGGATTCATGGGGCGACCCTAATTCATGGCAATATATGGTAAAAAACGCGTCATTATACCTAATATTGAGTAGCTTTCAGCTATCGACTTGCTCATTAATACGGCTTAGCTGTTATTATATGAAGAAAGCTATATGAAAAAACTATATTAAATACGTTATGCTTCAAGGAGTTCTCTTGCCATTCTATCTTGCAAGAATAGGGATGTTCATCGTTTGTGCATTGCTATTCAGCCAGCTGAGCTTAGTTCATGCGACCCAGCCTAAAGTATTGCAGGGCGCTGAAGGCATCTTTGACTTTCAAGACTGGAGTATTGCTGATGGCGCGGTGCCGCTGCAAGGCCGCTGGGCTTTTCATTGGCAAAAACAGCTGACACCTCAAGAGTGGAGTCTATCTCAGGCTACTTGGTTTGATTTGCCGGCAACGTGGGATAAGCCCGGAGCCAGTGAAAAGGTTTATCCAGGTAAAGGTTTTGCAACGTTCACCGCCAAACTGATCAATCTGCCTGACGGCATTCGTTGGGGGGTCGTTATTCCTGAGCAATCGACCTCTTTTCGACTTTTTATAAATGATAACTTGGTAGCAGAGGGCGGAATTGCGGGGGTAAGTGCGTCGAGTACCAAGCCTTACTCCGGTAACCAGTATGTCGAATTGGGCGAGTTGCCGCCAGTAAGCCAAGTAACTTGGCATGTTTCGAACTTTCATCATGCCAATGGTGGGCCTTGGCAAGCCTTAAGAATAGGGCCGTATCATGAATTAGGCTTAGAATTTACTCGTACTACTTTTGATCAAACGTTGGTTATGGCGTTGGCACTATTAACGTGCTTATTCTTAATGGTTCAGTTTTCAATTGATCGTCGTGATAAGGCCTCTGCATTATTAGCGGGTTTTGCCCTGATTATTGCCGTACGAATAGGAATTATCGAGAACCAAGCCTTATATCAGCTGCTTGGAACCTTGCCTTGGCAGCTGCACGTAAGGTTGCTGTATTTTACAATGTTGACCGCCGCACCAGTGGTTATTTATTGGCAGCATTATATTTTCCCTCAAGAGTTACCAAGGCGAATAGCAAGGCGAGTTTTGTATGTGTTTATCCCTCCGATCATCTCACTTTTCTTATTGCCGAGTGTTTGGTTTACCGAAATGCTAATGCTTTTTCAATTCATGATAACCATGGTCATCGGGTTATATTTTTGGAGCCTATTTAACGTTGTACTGCATAAAAGATCAGGGGGCTATTACATCGTTATCGGGACATTCTTGCTGACTGTTTGTGCCTTACATGACATGGCGCTGTATTCACAATGGATTCTCGGCGGTACTTGGCTTACTTATGGGCTTTTGGGCTTTTTGTTTTCATTAGCCGCGAACATTTTATATTTGAGAGCCGAACAAAAACAGCAGGTTGAAAGTTTAAGCGAGCAACTGATGAATGCGAATAAACAGCTCGAAGCGAGGGTGGCTCAGCGTACGATTGAATTGGCTGAAAAAGCTGATGCGTTAGAAGAAGCGAATAATAAATTGCAAATATTAGCCAATATTGATGGGCTTACAGGGGTATTGAATCGACGAGCTTTTGTTGAGCAACTAGAAATGTTTGCTCGAATAAAGCCCAATGTGGCGTTGATTATGATCGATATTGACCATTTTAAATTGGTTAATGATACCTATGGCCATGGTGTAGGCGACCAAGTGTTAAAGCGCTTAGCGAAAGTTCTGCTGGATGCAAAGCGAGGTAATGATCGGGTGGGTCGTTTTGGTGGAGAGGAATTTATTATCCTGTTACAAGATATCTCGCCCGCAGGATTAGATTCCTACTGTCAGCGCTTATTAAAAGCCATTAGTGATATTGATTTTTCAGACATTTCAGACTTGTCTGGCATCACGGTAAGTATGGGGGCGACCATGGCAAAATTAGTGGATAAAAAAATAGACCTATTAATTCAACAAGCTGACGAAGCGATGTATGAAGTGAAGCATAATGGTCGTGATGGCTTTAAATGTTATCAATAGTTGGATGGAGCTCTTTTACATTTAATTTATAATTTAAGGTGAATGACTAGAGTCGATCTAATGGAGTAAAACCAATGTTTAGGCAGGTTTTACTCTGTAACTTTGCCTTTAAAATACTTTCGTAAAAGCTCACATGTGATTAGTCTTTATTGCGGCTCCGCTCCGCTGGTACATAAAGCTGAGCCATTAAGTAATCACAAAAGTCTTGTCGGTAATCTTGTTTATTAACCGCGACTTGCATGCAGGCCAACCAGGCATCTCTTTCGGCTGGACCAATACTTAGGTGGCGATGAGCAACCGGAATGCGAATAGGGCCGTATTTCTCGCTAAACAGTTTAGGTCCGCCAAGCCAACCCGTTAGGAAACGCGTTAACTTATCACGGGATTCGTCCAAATTGGGACTGTGCATCTCTCGAATGTGCTTTGCTTGAGGTAGCACTTCCATGGCATCGTAAAAATCGTCAACCAATTGTTTAATGCCCTCAAATCCTCCCGCCGCATGAAAGGATGTTTCCGCTTCTCCATAACTGGGGGACATATTGGTAGTATCGTTCGTAGTCATAGAGCCCTCGATTAAGTTTATTGGTTAGCTAATAGATAGATGAATTTTATCATAGCCTTCTTGACTAAACTTCGTTATTAGATAGAACGCTTTGTATCATTGGCAGCGGCTGCTAGCAACTATGAAAATCGAGATGTTGCATTAAGCGTAGCCTAGGCAGAAGGTAAGATGGGGGTAGAGTTAAGGCTGTTGATGCGGCCCCAGGAGGGGCTTAAAGTTTCTTCTGCTGGTCTGCATAGCTTGCTAAGCACTGGCCAGATAAAATGGACAGTAAGCAATACGCTAAGAACCAGTAAAAACCATCATGAAGCGCTGACTGGAGTTCAGCGGTGGCTTTAGCAGTAAAAAACGCAACTAGGATCGCGACCACAAAGACGTCGGCCATTGACCACTTACTGATGACAGAAATTAACTGCCAGCGCCAGCGTGCTGGTCTGAACCAAGCCCAAAGAATTAATAATCCTTTAGTGACGGGAATAATAATACTGAAGGTCACGACCATGAAGCCAACTTCAGCATATCCCGCTTCTTGCAGGCTTAGTACGGTTTGCCAGATGCTTCGGGTTTCTTCAAATATAGTGCTTTTAAGCCCAAACATGCTGATCGATGCTTTGATCGTCATGATGGGCTCGGTGACACCTGGATACAAAAAAAAGAAACTTAATACGGTCAGGATTAACCCGATACGAGGCAGCCAAGTTGCTTGCTGCCAAGGTTTTAATAGCACGTTGAGCATCTAGTTCTCTGGTAGCATAACGTTAAGCTCAAGTACGGATGCCGTACCTTGTTGCTCAAGGTTTACCTGAACCTGATCATCAGAAATAGCGATGTATTTACGAATAACCGCTAACAGCTCTTGTTGCATCTTGGGTAAATAGTCTGGGCCACGGCTATTAATGCGATCGTGGGCAACCAGTATTTGTAAGCGTTCTTTAGCAATGCTGGCAGTGCTAGTACGCTCTTTTTTGAAATAATCCATTAAGCTCATAATTAGCCTCCAAAAACACGTTTAAGAAAGCCTTTTTTGGCTTCCACTAAGAAACGGTGAGGTCTATCTTCACCTAGATAACGAGCAACGGCATCGTCATAAGCTTGCCCTGCATCACTCTCGTCATCAAGAATAACCGGCACACCTTGGTTAGAAGCTTTCAAAACCGCTTGTGACTCTGGGATAACACCCAAAAGAGGCACGGCTAGAATTTCTTCAACATCTTCGACCGACAGCATTTCGCCGTTAGCTACTCGAGTTGGGTTGTAGCGAGTCAGCAATAAATGCTCTTTTACGCGTTTGCCTTGTTCAGCTAAACGCGACTTGCTTTGCAGTATGCCAAGAATACGATCGCTGTCACGTACAGAAGAGACTTCTGGGTTGGTAACAATAATGGCTTCTTCAGCGAAGTAGAGCGCCATTTGAGCGCCTGTTTCAATACCGGCGGGTGAGTCACAAACGATGTAATCGAAATCTTTTGCTAATTCATCCAATACTTCTTGCACGGCTTCTTTATTAAGCGCGTCTTTATCGCGCGTTTGCGAAGCAGGTAAAATGTATAAATTATCAAGACGTTTGTCTTTGATTAAAGCCTGTCTTAAATTGGCTTCTTTATGGATCACGTTAACGAAATCATAAACCACGCGACGTTCACAGCCCATGACGAGATCTAGGTTACGTAAACCTACATCGAAGTCGATAACGACGGTGCTGTGTCCTTTCATAGCTAAACCAGCTGCAATAGCAGCACTGGTGGTGGTTTTACCCACGCCTCCTTTACCAGAGGTTACGACAATGATCTTGGCCAAGGTGAATCTTCCCTTACAAAAAGTTGCAAAACGCAGTATTCATTAAAGCGAGTCTATGTTCAAGCGCCCATCATCAAGTTGGATAAGGCTGGCTTGCTTACAATGCTGCTCACTATTTTCAAAAAGTTTATATTCACCGGCAATTGCCACTAATTCGGCTTCAAGCGATAAACAGCTAATTGTTGCTTCAGTATCGCCTTTAATGCCGGCTAAAGCACGTCCTCTAAGAGGGCCAAAGATATGAATGCTACCGCCGGCTAATACTTCTGCCCCGGTACTCACCAATCCAAAGATCACAAGATCACCTTCGGCGGTCAATTGCTGCCCTGAACGAACCGGAAATTTATGTACGGTGGTTTTAGCTCGAAGGTTAGCGCTGGCGAGTGGTTCATTGATGGCGACTTCTTCAATTGCGACTTCTACAACGGGTGTGCTGGCTATTGAGCTGCTTTCGATTGCATTGCTGTCAGTCGGATTGTGGGGTGCAGGTTTAGCTCTTGCAGGTTTGCTATTGCCTTTACCAAAATCCGCCAGCTCAAGTTGTTCTAACAACTCGAAATGATCTGATTGAGCATTTCTGACCCCGATGGGCAGCATGCCAAATTCATGGACAGTCAAATACAGCGATGGCAGATCAATAGGCTCTGCGAGATCAACAAAATCAAAAATACAGGGAAGGCGCACAAACATCTTTGGAGCTTGCTTTACTTTTGCTTCTAGCTCTTGCTGTATTTGAGTAAGGTTATTACTTTGTATAAGTAAGGTGGTGATGGGGTTTAAACCCGCTTTTAAAATAAACGCGGCCATTAGCTCTCTGCTTTTTTCTCTAATGGAAAATGATCAAAAGTAATATCGGCCAAGCCATCTTTTAATACACGACGAAGGTTGTGGTGATTATCGACTTCTGGAGTCGCTAATACATCACGGTAATGTTGGCCAAAGCACTGCAGAGCTTGCTGCTGTGTAAGTTCTAATAGCTGCGCTAAGGCAAATACTTTGCATGAGCCTTGGTTTTGCGTATCACTATTGATAACGCCACCATTATTAAAGGCACTGGCTGTGAAAGTATAGTGAGCTTCAATAAACTCTAAAGTGGTTTCAAAAACGAAATCGTTCTGTGGCAGTTGTTGTAAAAATTCGTTTTTAGCTTGTTCAAATTGTGACATGGTTAACACCCTCAAAATATAAAGCTAAGGCTACCATTAGAAGTGCTAAATGTAACGACATAGCCCACGAAAATTAGCTATCTTTAGAGAGTGATAATAAAAATAATTCAAACAAGGAAAGCGCTATGTCTGATCTCATGCTCGTGATGGTAATTACTTTTTCTGTGATTGCAGCAGGATACTTCTTATCAATAAGTCGTGCTGACTTTAGCCGCCACTTGGTGCTTCCAAAAAAATCCAAGAATAAGGCCAAAGAAACCGTCTAAAATATTCTGGATGGCTCTAACGTTATAATCGCTTAGAACTACGCGCCGGTAGAGTCGCTCGTTTAACTCTTTCTGATATCAAGCTGAAGAATAGTTTCTTCAGCTTCGAATTCTCTATGCATTGACTTCATAAATACGTCTATAGCCAATGGCTATTTCATCGTAAGTTAATCTAGCTTGTCATTCGTATTGTTACCATACAGTAAAAGTGAATTGCAACATTGGTAGATTATCTTCATTCTGCATTGAGATAGAATACAAACCATAGAAACATTCCAATATTAATTGAGGAGTTACCCATGACAGCACAAGTAATTAAATCGAAAGCCGCCGTAGCTTGGGCGGTAGGTGAACCACTTTCAATGGAAGTGGTGGATGTAATGCCGCCTCAAAAAGGCGAAGTGCGCGTAAAAATGATTGCTACGGGTGTGTGTCATACCGACGCATTTACGCTTTCAGGAGACGATCCAGAAGGCATTTTCCCTTGTATCTTAGGCCATGAAGGTGGCGGTATTGTTGAGTCCATCGGCGAAGGCGTGACCAGTGTAGAAGTCGGCGACCACGTTATCCCTCTTTATACTCCTGAGTGTGGCGAGTGTAAGTTCTGTAAGTCGGGCAAAACCAACTTATGCCAGAAGATTCGTGAAACTCAAGGCAAAGGCTTAATGCCAGACGGTACAACGCGCTTCTCTAAAGACGGTGTTGATATCTACCATTACATGGGAACGTCAACGTTCAGTGAATACACCGTACTACCTGAAATCTCGTTGGCAAAAGTACGCAAAGATGCGCCGCTAGAAGAAGTTTGCTTGCTGGGCTGCGGTGTTACGACGGGAATGGGCGCAGTCATGAATACGGCCAAAGTTGAAGAAGGCGCAGTGGTTGCTATCTTTGGTTTGGGAGGTATTGGTTTATCGGCGGTTATTGGCGCAACTATGGCGAAAGCAAGCCGTATTATTGCGATTGATATTAACGAAGCTAAGTTTGATCTAGCGCGTAAATTAGGTGCAACCGATTGCATCAACCCAAAAGATTATGGCGATAGACCAATCCAAGATGTGATCGTTGAACTAACCGATGGTGGTGTTGATTACTCATTCGAATGTATTGGTAATGTTCACCTAATGCGCAGCGCACTTGAATGCTGTCATAAAGGTTGGGGCGAATCGGTTGTTATCGGTGTTGCCGGTGCTGGCCAAGAGATTTCTACTCGCCCATTCCAGTTAGTGACAGGTCGAGTCTGGAGAGGTTCTGCATTCGGTGGTGTTAAAGGCCGTACTGAGCTTCCTGAATATGTAAACCGTTACATGGCGGGTGAGTTTAAGTTAGATGACTTTATTACTCATACTATGGGTCTAGAGCAAGTGAACGAAGCCTTTGACTTGATGCATGAAGGTAAGAGTATTCGTAGTGTTATCCATTTTGATAAGTAAGTATTACCCGCAAATAGAGTAAGAGAATCTGAACATGAGCATTGAAAATTTAAGTAGCAATAAAAGTTTTGGTGGTTGGCATAAGCAATACAGCCATGTCTCTAGCACGTTAAACTGCACTATGCGCTTTGCGATTTTCTTGCCGCCGCAAGCATCAACAGGGGCGAAAGTACCTGTGCTGTATTGGCTGTCGGGCTTAACCTGCACGGATGAAAACTTCATGCAAAAAGCCAGTGCTCAGCGTTTAGCTGCAGAATTAGGCATCGCCATTGTTGCCCCAGATACCAGCCCTCGTGGCGAAGATGTGGCTGACGATGACGGTTATGACTTAGGTAAGGGGGCAGGGTTCTATGTCAACGCGACGCAGGCCCCGTGGAACCGTCATTATCAGATGTATGATTATGTGGTGAATGAGCTACCGGAGTTAATCGAATCGATGTTCCCGGTATCAGACCAGCGCTCAATTGCTGGGCACTCAATGGGTGGACATGGTGCTTTGGTGATTGCTTTGCGTAATGCTGAGCGTTATCAGTCGGTATCGGCTTTTAGCCCAATTACTAACCCAATAAATTGTCCTTGGGGGCAGAAAGCGTTTACCGCTTATCTTGGCAGTGATACCAGTACGTGGCGTGAATACGACGCGAGCTTGCTGATGCGCGATGCTCAGCAGCAGGTTCCTGCGCTGGTGGATCAAGGTGAAGCGGATAACTTTTTAGTTGAGCAGTTAAAACCAGAAGTTTTGGTGGCTGCGGCCAGCGCGAGTGATTATCCATTAGAACTGCGCAGTCATGAAGGTTATGACCATAGCTACTATTTTATCGCCAGTTTTATTGAAGATCACTTATGTTTTCATGCTAAGCATTTGCAAGGCTAATGTTTTAAAAAAATGGTGTTTCAAAGCTGATTGTAACAAAAAAGGCCTCAATGAGGCCTTTCTTGTTTTCACGGTACCAATGAAACTCGTACTGAAAATTTATTCGCTACTTACATTCCTGTCCTTTCCGTTACTTTTATTGCATTAAAACTTGATACTGTTGTTATAAACAGTACTATTATGCAATGCGAAAAGTATTACACATCGACTGCGACTGTTTTTTTGCCGCGGTTGAAATGAGGGAAAATCCTCAGCTTTGCCATGTTCCTATTGCTATCGGTGGTCACTCTGACCGGCGAGGCGTCATTTCGACGTGTAATTATCCCGCCCGAAAATTCGGTATTCATTCTGCGATGGCCACTGCTCAAGCGTTAAAAAAATGTCCACAGCTTATTCTATTGCCAGGCAATATGTCGCTGTACCGTGAAGTCTCTAATCAAGTGATGAGTATTATTCGACGCTACGGCATTGCTTATGAACAAGTCTCTGTTGATGAGGCGTATCTTGAGTTAGACCCCGACGACTCTGCGATAGACATCGGTAATAAGATTCGTGCTGAAGTTGAAGCTGAAGTAGGAATTACCGTTTCGGTAGGTGCTGCTCCGAATAAATTTTTAGCGAAAGTCGCCAGTGACTGGAACAAACCCAATGGTTTGTTTGCGGTTAAACCACATAAAGTGGGTGCATTTGTTGCGCAGTTAGAGGTGAGAAAAATACCGGGTATCGGGCCTAAAACTGCCGAGCGTTTATCGGATAGAGGTATCACTCTGTGTTCTGATGCTCAGTCCTATAGCTTGCTTGAGTTGGTGAATTTATTTGGTCGCATGGGGGTGTCTTTGTATAAACGCTGTCGAGGACAGGACGATCGTCCACTGAGTACTGGCCGAGTACGTAAATCAATAAGTGTTGAGCATACCTTCGCCGATGATATTTTTCTGGCCGAGCAGCTTAATGATGAAGTTGAAGTGCTATGGCAAAAGTTTCTTCAGCGTACTGAAAAAGCGAATATCGACAGTCGAAGTCTAGCGCCATTTGTGAAAGTGAAATTTAATGATTTTAGTCAAACGACGTTAGCCGATCATTTGCAAGTGACGAGTTTAGAAGCTTTTCGACAACTGCTTCAGCAAGCACGATTGCGTCAGGATGCTGATGAAACTCAGGGTGTGCGCTTAATTGGGATTGGTGGTCGCTGCTCAGAGATTGATGAGCAGCAACTGGTATTATTCTAATATTTTCTTAATTTACACAGGGCTAATTTTTTAGACAAAGCCTCTGTTCTAAGCTGAACCCCAGTTCTAAACTGCAAGTCGGTTCTAAAGACAGCTAGCTGGTTTTCTTTGCCGTACGATAATAGCTCGGAGGGTTTCCGGTCCAGCGCTTAAACGCTTTGCGGAAGTTGGATGGATCGTTATAGCCAATCAACGCTGCAATTTCTTCGATGGGCAAGCCCGATGTCTTTAAATACTCAATAGCCATCTCTTTGCGAACTTCATCTAAAATCTTTTGGTAAGATGTGCTGACTTCTTGAAGGCTGCGGCTAAGGGTTCGGGTACTGGTGGCTAGATGACTGGCAACGGTTTCAATCGGCGGGAAGTGCCCAGGGTTGCTTAATAAAATGCGACGTACCTTAACAACAATGCCTTCTCTTGGTCCCATGCGCGCTAAAATTTCAGCACATTGCGACTCAGCCATTTTTGCCGTGGCCTCGTCCGCAAGGGTCGTCGGTGCATCTAGTAGGCTGCTATCAAATACGAGTTCGGTGCGCGATTGATCCCAGTTGATCGGAATACCGGCAAAAAATTGTTCGAATTGTTCAGAAAAATCAGGTTTTGAACGATTAATATTAATCGTTTTAGGCGATATATCTAAACCCGTTAAAAAACGCCCAAGACTGACGAAGTTAGAAAGAAAAACATCGCATAAAAAATTATAAATAGATTCAATAGGAATGTGAGAAGTTAGTCGAACAGATGTTAGTTCGCCTTGATCAATCACTTCAAAGTTGAACGCAGGATCGATCAATACGTGATACTTCAGGCCTAAATTCAGAGCCTGGCGTACATTGGCACAGCTTAAAATGGCGTAACCCAGCATACCGTATTGATTGATATTAATCGCTTGACCCAATTCTAACCCTAGGGTAGGTTCGTTGCTGAGAGTCAGTATGTTATTGGTCAAAATAATAACTTGTTGGTATGTCAGCAACGCTTTTGGGTCAGAGAACGCTTCAGGGTCGATCTCTGTATTTTTTAATAGGGCGTCTTGAGAGAGTCCTTTTCCCTGTCCAATTCTGACCAAAATGGCAGAAATATTCGCAGGCAGTAAGGGCTCATTCAGACTCCAGGTTCCTCTAATCACCTAGGCAATCCTTATTCTTGTTATCGCTTTATATAGAATGGCTTTGATTTAAATACCGACAGAATGAACGATTTTATGACTTTACACAAGATAGTGGTTAGGTGGATGTGTTTATAGGTTGTTGAAAGGGAAGTGCGAGTGGCTTAAAAATTGTGCCCAGTCGATGATTTGAGTAGAGTCATTTTGTGTTAACAAATTAAGTACAATTTCGTTTTGGGCGGGATTATTTTTACGAGCAATGAAAAAAACCAGATCAGAGCGGCGCCATTCAAATTCTGCAATTTCACAGTCAAACTTGGCTTGTTTAAGTAATTGATAGAGTTGGTAAGCGAACTCCCTTTTCATTAATAGCATCCAGAAGCCTGATTTCAGGCGATCGAGCATGTGGCCTTGTATCGATTCGACATGAACGGAACAGGTTAACTTGTAATCGCGCTGCTGTTTTTTGCACTGCATCCATAATGCCGCGAAGTGGCGAGGTTCATCTTCATTGATGTAGTAATAACGTCCATCAAATTCTCGATAACCGACATGGAAAGGTTGTTTTTTTTCAGGAAACGCGAGAGTGATATTACGGTTGAATTCGTTATCGGTTTCATGAGGGATCTGATTCGCTTGTGATTCGGCATAACTCAGCAGGTTGGGATAGTCCTCTTCGCACAGACTGACTTTAATGCCATGAATAGCGTTCAGAGAGAGGGTATGTGGGTATTCATTCTCGTTGGTGATCTTTTTTAGCAGTTCTGCTAATAAGTGCCATTGCTGGTGGCTGGTAGCAAGGCTATCGGCGGCGGCTTCGTGTACGTTGACGAGGCTCAGCCAGCGATTGCACAGGAAACTCTTGGGGTTAAGATCGCTGATGGGGGGAAGAATCATTTCTTTGACGGCATGGCGAGCATACCAGCGTGGAAATAAGCGCTGGGCTATGACATTGATGAATTGTTCTAGATCAAATCCAGAATCCGCCACTTTCTCGCTTCCCACGGTCTCTTCCTTGGTTAAATCGATGTTAATTTAAAAATAGTAGCAAATATGTGCTTCTAAGATGAGAGCTAAATAAGTCTGTGTGATTTAGGCTGCAACCTATTTTTATAACCTATAGTAACGGCCGAAGTTGGTGTAGCTTTAATATTTGCTTAATCCCTCTGGCGCTAATGAATAAAATGATCAAGCGGTTATAATTCGTTTTTTATTAACCTTTTGGATGAATGAAGGTATGGCGAATATTTATTTAGTGGTTGGTTCTGTCACAGGGACGGCTACCGCGGTGGCGGCAACCTTAAAGAAGGATATCGAAGCAGTGGGGCATTCTGTTGTCGTTGATCAGCAGGCGAGTTTAGCGGCTTTAAACGCCAATGAGTGGGATGCATTGCTGGTCTGTACTTCGACCACGGGTAGAGGAAATATACCCCAAAACTTACGAGAATTTTATAATGAACTGGATGCTTCGCGTACCTTAATCCCTGCTATTAAATACGGCATAGTTGCATTAGGCAGTAGTGCACATACTAATTTTTGTGGGGCTGGAGTCAGTTTCGAAGTCCTATTAGAGGATTCATCGGCTCAGTGCTTAGTGCCTAAAGTCACGATCGATGCGACAGAAACTAAAACCCCAGATCGAGACGCTAAATTCTGGTTAAAAGAGTTTCTTGCCGCATTGTAATACCAACGGCTTTCCTGTTTAAAAGCTGTACTTAAGCTGCATTGTTGTTTCGTGCGTAACGTCGGATACTCCAGAAGGCGGGCGACTGTCCCAAGTGCTCTGCAGCTTCCATTGAAGATGTAATTGCATACTAATTGGCACGGATACTTGTGCTTGCAGTAAGGCTTTAACATCTTCTGTATCGGCTATGTTTGGCTGAATATAAAGCGTTGCGCTGGTGCTGACGGCTTTTTCACCGGAGTGCTGGTACAACCAATGGCTGTATAAATTAGCACGGTAGTTTTGCTCTACTTGGGTATGGCCTAGGTCGACTTCTCTGACTTGTTCATTAAAAATGCCAAGCCCTTGGTAGCTCTCACCAGAAGAATGCTTTTGGTCGGTTTGTGGTTTATACCAGTTTCTCCAGCGAAGCCCAATACCTTGAAGTGCTCGGCGTTTTAAACCCGAAAAAGGTACTTCTTCGTATTGAATAAAGTATTCTGTCGCGATGACCTGTTGATGATTTTGAATTAAACGCGAGTGAAAAAAGGTTTCATCGTTGGTCAAAATACCATTGTTACGCTCATAATCACGGCTGTACCAATTAAGCCATTTGAACTTTTGATTGTTCCAGCGGATATGGCTTCCGAGGCCCAATTCAGCTTCTTCGTTATTGCCTTTTTTTCCATCTAATTTAAGACGAATATGTCCATTCCAGCCATCTTCTGATTGAGCCGTACGTTCTTTTTCGATATTTGTAATTGCGAAGCTTTGAGTTGTTATGCCGACTAAGCTAGCGGCAAACAAAAAATTAACGAGCGTATGACGTCTCATGAAAATAAACCTATCCATTGAAAATTAATGGCGGCTATTGTAATGGCTCTATCGCGAAAGGCTAATATAAAATTACGATACGGCGCTATGAAAGTTGGCGAGCGGAGGCCATGTTTTGAATAACGATGCTCATTTTATCAACCTGCTGACGCATGCTGTAAGGAATTTCTAGTTCGTCAAATTTAGCTTTAAAATTATCTAACAGATCTACTGCATTAATCGTGTCATTGGGTTCGGTGAGCTGGCGTGCAAGCGACAGTGAGCGCATGCCATTAATGTCGCCCGATGAAATAAAACCATAGTCGTTTAGCTTGGTTTGCAGCTGGTTTAACTGCTCGCCATTTAAGGCGGTAACGTCAAATTCTTGTGATAGGTATTCTAGGTAGCTCGCGCGGTTTGATAAATGCAGTTCTTCGGGCTGCGGCTCTTTATTTTGCTGAGGTAAAACTGACTTAATGCCTGTCGCTTCAGTCTTAGAGGCATCTTGAGCCTTATTCTGAAGGTTGCTTGGGTTGCTAAAAGGCTGATTTTGCATGTAACTGCTGAGTCGGTCAAGAATCATGGCGCAGCTCCTAAAGTGTCAGTTATTTCGAAGTTTGATTGAACTAATCGAATAACTGCAGGAGCCGTGCCAGATAGCTTTAAATGCTAAAAAACGACTAAGATCGTATTAAAACTTCCAATTGATCATTAAATGAGTGCCGGCAGCGGCAACAAATAAACGCTGCTCATCCGCTTTTGCCGTCTGTAGGCTGTAATTGCCATTCTGGTAAGCTTGTTGTGCGGCGATCATTGTTTGTGGTGCGGTATAAATCTTAAACTCGCTTACGGCAACACCGGTTGCAAACGTGAGTAATCCGTCAATTGGACGCTTGTCGTCATAAGCGACGGCTAAGCCTGCTAAGCCGTTTACTAAGCCGGCTAACAAATGGTTTGTCCAGCTTTGTTCATATGCTTCACGTGCGGCGGCTTTTGCGAGCCAGCTTTCTGCTTGTTGCAGTTTATTGGATTTTTCACTCATCGAACTGCTGTCCATTTTTTGCAGCTGATCGCTGAAGTTATGGCTTTGCATTGGATTCAGTAGCATGTCAGCAGCGCCCAAAAAACTCGTTACTGCACCAACACTCATATCATATTGCAGCTTGTCATCGTCAACCGTATTGGCAGCAATGCCTTGTACCGCAGCGGCTGAACCTAAGAAACCAAACCAGCCCCATTGCCACGTTTTGCTATGGTCTCGGGTATCTAAAAATTGTTGTTGAATAAAGTCTATGCGTTGCTGTTGCTCGTCGGCTTGGCTACTAAAGGCTATGAATAAAAGAGGGAGGGCGAGATAAAGTCTATGCATGGTTGGTTCCTAAGTTTTATTATTATTGTTTGAGTTGAAACTAAAAGACCAAGGCGTATTAATCGTCTTGGTCTTTTAGTTTCTATTAGCGACGTCAGTGACGCTAAAAAGTAATCATCTAGCGTGGCTGATGACTAAAACTTCATTTTAATGCCCGCGGCAAGTGATAGTACGTCGGTCGTAACATCCCCCTCAAGTTTACTTAAGTTTTGGCTCGCATCGGTAAGGCTGCCTTGTGAAATTTCACGTTTTTGTTTGAGCGTTTTTTGAATACCAAAGTCAAAAGCGAGATCTTTATTCATGTCGTACGTTAAGCCAAAAGAAATGGCTTGATAATCATCAAATGCGAAATCAACTTTAGTTTGATCGTCTTTAATAGGTGTTTGATCTAATGCAAGGCCTGAACGCAAAGTAAGCGCAGGTGTCATCTGATAAGAGCCACCAATAGCATAACGATAAGATTCTACCCAATCGTAAGACTGTGGGCTTGCCACACCCGTGATAACATCGTCATCAGACTTGATTGATAGCGTTTCAAAACTAGACCACTGCGTCCACTGAACATCGGCTTGTAAAGAAAACTTCCCCATTCCCTGATAAAAACTCAGGTTTGCTTGGCTAGGGGTCTCAATGGTTGCGCTTCCTTTGGCTTTGGTATCGATAATACCGGCAAGGCTACCAAAAGTTTCTGCTGACGTAGGAACTTCTAGGGTCGCATTTCCTTGAAGGTCGTGGCTGATGCGATTTTTGTAGTGAAGACCAATACGGCTTTCAGGGCTAAACTCATAAAGCATGCCTGCGGTGAAACCAATATTTAGGTCGTCGCCCTTCATCTCAAATGGGCTATCGTTAGTGGTTTTTCCTAAGCTTTCGTTGGTAATGCCTAGGCCATTACATGTATAAGGCCCTAGCTCGCCTTGTGCTTCAGCGCCAAAGCATAGCGCGCTCATGTTAACATTTTGGGCAACCGTGGCGCTTAGGTACTGCATAATCATGCTGATGCCGAACGATAAGTTATCACTAACTTTAAAACCCAGTGCCGTACCAAAATCAATGCCTGTAATGCTGCTTTCCGTTGCGAAATAGCGCCCCATAGAATTTTTACCAAAGTCAGTGCCGGTTGCATACGGTGCATTTAAATAAGCACCAAATACCAAGTTCTCGCCCATAGGAGATGAGAAGTAAATGGACGGTAGAACATCAAACGCTTCTGCACTGACATCTTTACCTGTAACTGGAGCTCCGCCAAGCGTGGTTGATGAGCCTTCAAACTCAGAGCTCACAGAAATTGCCGAAAGGTTAATCGTCAATTGCTTTTGCTGAAGACGCGTAAGCCCCGCAGGGTTGTAAAAGGCCGTTGAGGCATCATCGGCTTGGGCTGCGCCCCCCGAGAAAGCATCGCCTAAACGCAGTGCTGATTGTTCATCAACATAGAAACCTTGCGCCATGGCAAGTTGGGCACTGGTTAGGCCAATTGCTAGCGCTAATGATTTTTTGATCATAATACTGTTCCTGTCGAGGTAGGTTTGTTTGATTGGAATACGTTTATTATTTTTAAATGTGTACTATAGTTCTATTTTTATCAGAAGCTTATCCTACATACTAGTAATTATTGAGTTTTCGTATTCATCCTAAAGTATGAAATTGGGGTGTTGGTACAATTGTACGAACCTTAAAGGTTCATTTAGTGCATGTTGTGCATAATAATGTAAACATTGATTAAATTTGTTTTTGTGTGTGAGAGGCAAGATGTCGCAGTTAAAAGATTCATCACCCAGTTCAAAGCAAGCTAGCACCGTTAAGTATCAGGGGCGAAAAACCAGTCGTGCGGGTAGTGAGCAACGCCGCCGACTGATTTTGGAAGCGGCATTAAGAATTGTTATCCGAGAAGGGGTGAGAGGGATTCGTCACCGTGCTGTTGCGAAAGAGGCCGATGTTCCTTTGGCGGCTACCACCTATTATTTTAAAGACATACAAGAGCTGATTAACGATACCTTCACGCTTTATGCTGAGCAGGCCTTAGAAGTAGTAACCCAGTTTTCTAAGCGCTTATATGAGCCGTTAGAAAATGGGAAAGGGAAGTCGGTTGTTGAAGCGCTAAATAGCGATGAAGATATGACGGATGTGATTGCTGTGAGCTTGACAGAATATGTTATTGAGCAGGTCAGTCAGCACCGCGAATCACTTATTGCTGAGCAAGCCTTTCGCTATGAAGCAATTTTAAATCCACACCTGCGTAAATTGGGTGAAGTTCATAAAGTCGCTCTTATGCAAAAACTAACGGATTTATTAACACTCATGCAGTCTGCACATCCTGCTGAAGATGCAACCATTGTTATTTCAGTATTGCATCGGATTGAATATGAAGGTCTGCTTTTAGAGTCAGAAGAACTGGATAAAAAAGCGATTTATTCGACGCTTTTGCGTATGTTGAGTCTTCTGTTCAGCCCTCGTAAGTAGAGGGCTTTTTATGATGGGGTAATACCCTTTATTACTCGGTCGGCAATCGCGAGGCTTGCGGTCAGTCCTGGGCTTTCGATGCCGAATAAATTAATTAACCCCTCAAGATTATGCTGCGTACTTGTTTGAATTAAAAAGTCTGCGGCGGCTTCATTAGGGCCTGTTAGCTTGGGCCGAATTCCACAATAGTTAAATACTAATTTATCTGGATTTAATGTTGGGAAGTAAGGTTGAATGGCACGGATGAAATGCTGCTTTCTTTCTTCATTACCTGAATAGTCTAGTATTTCAATGAACTCTACATCAGGGCCAAAGCGTACCTGTCCTGCTAAATCTAAGGTTGCGTGAATACCTAAACCTGCTGTATTTGCATTAGGTATGGGATAGATCAAATGCGAAAATGGCGATTTTTGTTGATAGCTAAAATAATGCCCTCGGCACAGGTGATAGTGCGGTATAAGCGAATTTGAAATTTTAGCCGCAACTTCCGCCGCATGAAGCCCTGCACTATTGATTACATACTGGCTGCTGAAATCATAATGCCCTTCGCCAGTTTTGACTCGAATATCGAATCCTTTATCTGTTTTATTGGCATCCATAAAGTGTGTATTAGGACTGTATAAAACACCTTGCTGTTCAGCCAGTTGAAGTAATGTTGCCATGTACTGATGGCTATCAATAATACCCGTATTTTCTGAAAATAATGCCGCTTTTGCATTCACGTTTGGCTCTAGCTTTAAACACTCTTTTTCGTTTAAAAATTTAAGCGAAACATTATTCTTTGCTGCGTTACCGTGTATTGTCTCAAGCTTAGCGATGTCATTAACATCACTGGCCACAATGAGCTTTCCTATACGCTTATAAGGCACTGAATAGTCTTCACAAAACTGATAAAGCTGTTCGCGGCCGTTTAGGCAAAGTTCAGCTTTCAAACTATTCTCAGGGTAATAAATTCCGGCGTGTATGACTTCACTATTACGACTGCTGGTTTCACTACCAAATTGGCTGTTGGATTCGATTAGTAATATTTTCGCTTCGGGGAATTTTTGGCTTATTTTAAACGCGATCGCAAGTCCGACAATACCTGCTCCGATAATGCAATGATCAAAATGTTCCATAGGTGTGCAGTCGTAGGTTATTAAAAGATTGATTATACAGTAATAGCGACAAGGGCTTTGAGTGTAAGAGCTGAGGCATGCAACCTCGAACTCTTACCGTGTTGATCAGTTAAGACAGGTCTTAACCTTCGCGTTTCTCAATGCATTCATAGTGACCAGGATTGGTTTGACAGCGTAGTTTAAATAATATTTTCAGCATTTTAGTGTCATAAATGCCTTCGTCGCGTAATTCGATGCGAACTTGGCGTAGCATGGCTTTATATTCTTCACGTTGCTCAAGCGGCAACTCGATCCAGTACTTCTTTGGAATATTTTTTTCAGCTTCAAGAATGTGCTCTAACGCTTTAGGAAAGTTGCTGAAAGCATACTCACGACTTTTTTGTCCAAAATTTTCAGGGAAACGATCTTTTCTTAGAATGAGCTGGCCGTTCATCTGAGCAAGATTAAAACGCAAAATACCGCCTTTATCACCCATGCCTTTGTACATTTCAAAAGGCTCGTAAGCAATTGCTGGGGCGTAAGCAATATCGACATAGCCATTATTGAAGCGTGGCGCAAACGTTGCGATGCTGACAGGAACCATTGTGGCCCCAATATGATTAACCACTTTTACCGATGCAACATCATAATCAATAGTCGCAAGGCGCTTCCCTGCTGCAGCTTCAACAGAATTGATGGCCTTGTCACGAACAAATACATAGACTGCGCCAGCAGGCATTATGCCAGCCACTTCATAATCACCATCAATCATATATTTACTGGCTTTGGGGTGGGCAAGCATTCCAACCAGTTTGCGCATCTGGTCATAGTCATCAATCGCGCCGACCGCTTCGATCGTGGCTGTGAACTTGTTAAATGGGCGAATGCGTGTGCCCGTTAGGCCTACCGCGTCACAGTGACCTGCTTTAAAATCAGCTAGGGCAACGGCTTCGTTGGTATACACATGCAATGTGAGTAATGCTCCCCACTCTAGAGCGGCCGCTTTATAGTCGACCATGCCTTGATAGGCGGGGCCTTTTTCACCAATAGGGTCAAAAACACAAAAGCTACGCGTAGGAAGTTCTTTAGCTTGAATAGATATGCTTGCTAGTAATAAGCATAAGATGAACGAAAATAAATGGAGAGGGTGTTTAAAATGCATGGTTTTTATCAGCCGCTTTGGGTCATTATTATTAACCCTCATCATACTCAGAAATGATATTGGTTGTCCTGTTTAATTTGCTGTTTAATTTGCTGTTTAATTGGGTCTGTTTAATGAGAGAGTGATTGAACTCATTGCTAGCATCTTACTGGTATTAGCACGGCTGAATCGTTACTATGAGGCCGAATTTTTAAAGTGTCGTTTAAGGTGTGGTTATGACAACAGAGCAATTTGAAACTTGGTCACTTTATATTGGTATTACAGTACTAATTTCTTTCATGTTTTTTATCATTTATGACTTAGGTAAAAAGTCTCAGGCTGGTAAGTTTGGTAATCTCATTCTTTTTCTAGCGCTAGGTCTTGGAATGGCCGGATTTCTCATCAAGATTATCCTTCAATACTCTCTAGAGTAGAACCCTCTTTACTTTAGAAACTGACTAATACGGCTTTTATTGTGTCAAACTTGATATGAGTTAAGCCATTTTATAATCATAGAACTAAACTCTTTAAACAGAACTAAACTCGTTAAACAGAGCTACACTTTATATAAAAGGAGATTTATATGACTGATACAAAACTTCATGATCTATTAACTCAGGTGCATGAACAGCTGAAGCAACAAGATGGTATTGACGATGAAAGCCAAGCACTGTTACAAAAAGTGCTCAGCGACGTGAAGACGGTCTCGAGTTCAGACAATAGCGATGATCTTGAACAAGATCTTACCGATCGCATTGAGCAGCAAGCGGTTCAGTTTGAGCATGAGCACCCAACCCTGGCCGAAATACTGCGCCAAATAATGGATACTCTTGGCCGAATCGGAGTTTAAGGAGCATACCCTATGCGCCACATGCCGACATTGACCGAGGTTATGACGCCTTTTCCTCACTTAATTAAGGAATCCACTTCCATTAATGATGCTATTCACTTGATGGCGGAAAAGCAATTTCATCATTTACCCGTAGTTGTCGATCATGAAGTCGTGGGGTTGCTGTCGACGACCGATATTAAATTAGCTCAAATGCCAGGGCACCGAACCACAGAATTCACTGAGTTATCGGTCGGTGATATTTGTCGTCGACGGATTTACTTAGTCGATTTGCATGTGCGCCTAGACGAAGTACTTGAAAACATGGCAGCAGACTCTTGGGAAGCTGCTATCGTTTTACGCGAGGGTCGTCTAGCCGGCATTTTTACCAGCCAAGATGCGTGTCGTGTGTTCTCTCAATGGTTGCGTAAAGAATACTTGCCCAGCGATGATCCTGGAGCTGCATAGCTCACTTTTAGACTTCTTCAGTTACGAACCTAAATTAGGAACCAAGTCACGAACCTAAGTTATGAGCCCAGGTGAGGCTACAAAATATAAAACTGCACCTCATTAGGGCTTGATGAATAATCTGTGGTTTAAAAAGAGGCGGATACCGTATGCGCTTATCTATTTCCCTTCTACAAATAATCTAAAATCTGCTTGAAGCAGGCTAATTCATTGAGTCTTTCGTTATTGGTATGGTTGTTGGTATGAAAGTTGCGATACAAGCTTTATTACTAACGGAGGTATGCTTATGCATGATGTAGCCAAGATTCAAAATTACCAACATGTCATTAATACGATTGATGTACCAGCCGATTGGATGGCGCAATTAAGTACTGTACTTGAAGCTCGTCAAAATGATGATTATACGATTCAGAAACTTTTAAAATTGATGGTGAATATAACGACCATCGACAATATTAGTATTGCTATCCCCGATGTATCAAACCGTTTTCAAGCTAAGTATTGCTCGCGTCAAATTGAAAATGGGGTTTATAGTTTTGCGGTACAGCATTCCCTTTGTCGTACATTTGAATCCGGTTCTGTTCTGGTTATTCGAGAAGGTTCTGAGCGTCCTGAAGCCTTTAATCGTGAAGCGTTGTCGCCACTCGACTTTAGCCACAGAGATCATTGCTTATTAGTGCCTTTACGTCATCGTCAAACGACACTGGGTGTTTTAGTATTAGACCTTCGCAATGTTATCGCCGGTAGTTTGCCACTACAGGAGCTATGGTTTGTATGTACGCAGCTGGCACATACCATGGCAACTCAGGTCGTCCCTAATTTTCAAACACTGTATTCACGACCTTATCAGCGAGTTAACGAAAGTGAATTAGGTGCAATTCAAAAAGCAGTAGAGAAGTGCAGTGGCAATAAAACCATGGCAGCTAAAATACTGGGATTAACACCTCGCCAGCTACGCTATCGTTTATCAAAATTGGCTTAATCTAGAGAATTAGATAGCTTATTTCGTCTTTGAAAGCCTGATTTTTTACTGGGCTTTCGACTTTTTTTCTAAAATCGTCTCCTTAGCGGTAAGCTGATAGACTGCTACTATTAATTTAGTTCACATAATTTGTGCCATTAAACCTACCCCATATTATATGGGCATTTCAAGTTAGGTAATGCCGGTTATAAAGTAGTTTAGATGGAGCATTTCCATGGAATGGTTTCGAATTCCACAGCAGCGTATTTCTGCTTATATCGGCCTCTTACTTTCAACCTATTTTATTGCGTTGGGATTGAGCATTAATGCCAATGAAAATCACTGGTTGAATCGTCTCGACTTTCTTTTTTATGATACGCGCTTTAACGCTTCTTTATCTTTAGCTGGGCAGGGAATTTTAAACTCTAATGCTCAATCAGCAGATACCAACTCTACACATTCCAACTCTATACATTCAAGCCCTGTTAAAGAACACTCGGAGTTAGTCAATTCTTCGGAGACTGAAGATCATAAAATTATCATTTTAGACATTGATGAGAAATCGTTAGCCAGTGAAGGACGCTGGCCATGGAGTCGGCATAAATTGGCTGATTTGGTTTCGAGTCTGCAAGATTACGGCGCCATTATTGTCGCGTTTGATGTGGTATTTTCTGAGCCAGAGCGAAATCCGGTGAGCGAGGTGAGTCAACATTTAAAGAATAATATGATTAGTTGGTCAGTCCCTACTAACTGGCAAGCGCTTGCTGACGGCGATCAAAATTTTTCTCGGCGTATTAGTGAAATGGATGTTGTGCTGGGGTATTTCTTTCAAGAGCAGGGCAGTATTCAAGTGGGACAATTACCAGCCCCGAGTTATCAGCTGACAGATGAGCAAAAGAGCCGGCTAGTATCGATTAGTAAACCTGGTTATGCCGCTAATTTATCCGTATTGCAAAACGCAGCAGCAGGGGCAGGTTTTGTCTCTACCTTTGCAGATGCTGATGGTGTTATTCGTCGTTCACCTTTAGTGATTCGTCATGGCGATGCGTTATACCCATCGCTATCGTTAGCGACCGTGATGAGTTATTTGTTTGTCAATAAATTAGACGTGGAAACACTCCCTTTAGGAAGCGTAGAGGTGATGACTTCTATTGGCGCGGGAGGGCAGGTCGCCCGCACGGATGTAAACGGCCAAGTGATTATTCCTTTTAGAGGAAAACAGCACAGTTTTCCGTATATCTCTGCGACCGATGTACTTCAGAAACGCATTGATACAGACGCCTTAGAGGGCGCTATTGTGTTAGTCGGTACTTCAGCTATCGGTTTGGCCGATTTGCGTGCAACTCCTGTAGGGACCCAATACCCTGGGGTTGAAGTACATGCCAATATTATTCACTCACTACTGTCGGGAGAGTTTCCATATCGGCCAGAATGGGAAGCGGGGTTGACCTTATCTATTTTGGTTTTATTAGGTCTTATGCTATCACTCTGGCTACCTAAACTTGGCCCTGTTGCTTCCGTTGCATTAAGCACATTTACGCTAGCGGTAGTGATCACTGGTAATATTTATCTGTGGCATATTTACCGACTGGATCTTCCAATTGCCAGTACCTTGCTATTAATTATTGCACTTACTTTATTGAATTTGGCCTATGGCTACTTTCGTGAAAGTGCGAGCCGACGTTTATTAAAAGGCATGTTTAATCAATATGTTCCCAAGGCGCATATCGAACGCATGATCTCTGATCCGGATGCTTATCAATTCACCGGTGATAGTAAAGAGCTAACCGTTTTATTCGCAGATATTCGCAGCTTTACGTCTATTTCTGAAAACTTATCGGCGGCTGAATTAAAAGCCATGCTTAATCAATATTTTACGCCCATCACTAAAATAATTTTTGATCATGACGGTACTATTGATAAATACGTAGGGGACATGGTGATGGCTTTTTGGGGAGCACCAATAGACGATAAACACCACGCTCATCATGGAATTCTTGCAGCCTTAGAGATGCAAAAAATGACGAAAATAATCAGTACTGAATTTATGGCAAGAGGATTGCCAGAGATAAAAATTGGTGTGGGTTTAAATAGCGGTGTGATGAATGTCGGTGACATGGGGTCTTCGTACCGTCGAGCGTATACGGTACTTGGTGACGCGGTAAATTTAGGTTCACGCCTAGAAAGTATTACTAAATTTTATGGCGCTGAAATTCTAGTGGGAGAACGTACCGCCGAGCTATGCCCAGATATTGTTTTTGCTTTTATGGATCGCATACAAGTGAAAGGGAAGGATGAGCCGATTGCGGTTTATCAGCCATTAGGAATCAGGTCTGAGGTTACTGACGCTAAGATGGATGAAGTTAAGCGTTTTGACCTGGCCTACAACGAGTATTTAAAGCAAAACTGGTCGCAAGCTGTGGAAAAGTTAATGGCATTACAAACAGACTTTCCAGAAGTAAAAGTGTATCAGGTATATCTAGAGAGAATTAAAGACTTGCGCGAGCAAGAACTCGCACAAGATTGGGATGGGGTCTTTAGGCATACAAGTAAATGATCACTTAAGACATTAACTGATCATTTACCGTTAGCTGAGCGTTTAGGCTACTTTAAGCGTTTAAGCTATTGCCCCGCCTTAAGAATGATGACCCCCGCGGCATTATGAACGCCGTCGTCAGTTGATAGGTCAAAAGCCCCTGCAAAAGTATCGATCACGGTGCTATTGCCTGCTGGGGCTAATAAAATACCGCTTAGACTGCCTGATGCTGATGAAGGACTATTGGAGTCGATTGTACCGGTATTGGTATCTGCATTGGTAACGGCAGCAGCTGAAATATCACTTCCGGTACTGTCTGTTGACATAGAATAAAAATCGCCGGTTAGGTGATCGACAGTAATCGTTGCGCCTTCAATGGTGCCTTCTTCTGCGTACATATTCCATGTGCTATCTTGGTCTGCCATAGCATTACGCGATTCGACAGTCATAGAAATGTTACTAATAGCGTGGTTGCCCGCGCTTGAGGTTAGATCAAACTGAGCGTCAACATTCGTTACGACTCCAGCATTACTGCTGGCAATAAAATCTGTTTGATTATCAGGTGAAAGATCAGAACTACTGGTTGAAAAGTGAAGTGTTCCGGCTACGATGCCATTGGTTAAATCTGCGCTGGATGCAGGTTTTCCTGCCAGATAAAATAGATCCTGCTCGATTGGTCTGAAGCCCGTATCACTATATTCGGTATAACGGCGTATAGGAGCCTCTGAGGTTCCTTGCCAAATGCCCCAACTGATTTGGTCGCTCCAAGGTTGCCGAGTGCTAAAATCAACATCAAGCGCTTCGCCACGTCGAATCACCTCTTGAGTGGCTACTCCATCTGCTGCTACTTTTGTTGCTAAAAAGAATAGATCGCCTTGCTCATCACCATTTGTATTCAACGCGATGGCCAATCCTTGGTTATTATCGCCTACCAGCAACGCAATTTTTGCGTTGGTATTTAACTGTTCAACTTCGGCTGGAGATAGTCGAGAATCTGGGCTTCCAGGAAGTGGATCAATAGACGTATTAGGCTCATTTTCATCCTTAATAAAACTATCATTTTCTGCAATCGTTTCATCGGGAAGGCCATCTTTTTCAAATGGACTAGGAATGCTTGTGTTTGGGGCAGCGGAATCAATTAGCGGGGAATTGTTCGTTTCACCATCGCTATTATTGTCGCTATTGCCATTATTAGAATCAGAAAAGCTATCAGAGGCTGTTGAGCTGCCATCATTCGTTTCATCTTTAGTATTTGAGTCTGAACCGGACGCGGGTGTTTGGGGTGTAAAAGCGGCGGGTGGATTCAATAACCCCGTAAAGACTCCAGAAGCTGATATCTCACCAAAATCGAAATCTGAACCTATGCCTAAATTAAATTGGCCTTGAGGGGTATCTAAAGAAATTCCCCCTTTCCACACACCGGCAAAGATTTTATCAACGGCCAGCTGTACGTCATATAAAGTGCCTCGAATACCAATACTGGCAACAGGAGTTTCAACCTTATAGGCTTCTTTATTTCCTTTACCAATTTTGCCCGTTAAAGTACGAAAGCCACCGGCAACCAGCTCCATCAGTACTTGGTTATCTTCTTCATTCTCTGTGGAATACACATAGGCTTTAATATTAAGTTCAGATTCGGCCTTAAGGGCTAATAAAGCATTATCGATAAAGCGAATCTGAACTTTACTGGCCTTACCTGTTTTAATAATTTCGTGACTATAAATAGAGTCTCGGCGTTTTAATTGGCGAATGCTTCCTTCACTATTAACCGCCTTAACATCGCCTCGGGCCATGATGATGCGCCCAGCGATGTCAGCGGCCGTTGCAGAGTAAGAAAATAATAACGTGCTGCACATAAGACCTAATACACACAGCGATGAAAAATGCTTGAATAAATATGCTTGTAAATACTGCATCCTAGAACTCCTTTATTTAAACGCTAGGGTTAAGCCTGCTTCAATTAACGTACGTTGGTAGTCGTACAATTCGAGGTTACTTTGATTATTACTGTGGTTCACTTGCAGCTTAAACGTTGTTGCGGGCTGAACATTATAGAGCCAGCCTACGGCCAGTTGCGCAATATTATCTGAGCGCTGTTTTCCCGCGTAAAATAGGTCATTATCAGCAAATTTGGCAGCATAGTGATTATTACGGTAACTGGCTTGGGCATAAAGCTGTTGATTGGCTGTCAGCTTTTGCTGGGCCTGATAGCCTAAGCTGTAATAGTCACTGCCTTGAAAATTGTATTTTTTATCTTTAGCCGTATTACTGCCTAAGCTGAGTTGAAGGCTATGAACAAAGCCTTGCTCATAGTGGCGCAACATACTGAACTTCCCCTGCCATTGCCCAAAATTTAATGCATCATTTTGGTTGTTGTTTTGCTGGCCTAACTCTAGTTCTGTACTGGCTTTCCAAGCGGGGGCAAAAAACCACTGCCAGCGAACGTTTGCTAGCAATTGATTTTGTAACGTTTCTCCTGCTAACCAGTACTGGCGGGCTACCCCACCTAAACGCAAGCTATGCTGGTCACGTAAAATAGTTATGCCGCCGTTTGCCGAAAGGTTGCTCAGGTCGTAGTCATTATTCACAAAGTTGTCTTTTTGAGAAACCGACAGGCTAGCATCTAAATGGGTACGCTTAGAAAGTGGTTGCGTAATAGAACCAAATGCTTGCAGCTGATAATAATTACTGGCTTGGGATTTTTGCTTGTTGTCTAACAGCAAAGTGCCGGTTAATGCTGGGACATTATTAGCGTCATAAAATGTCGCATTAATCGAATCAATATCGGCTGCTGCATTGATGTTGGTATCGTGTCCTAGGGCCAAACCTACTCCTGCTTTCCATGATTGAGTTACTTTGTGCTGTTGGTCGGCAATTCGATCTAAAAAGTGGTCAATTTGGTTTTGAACGGCAGAAGGCGGATTGGCCTCAGCAACGGTGGTGAATTCACGTTTGGCTGCTTCATGATTATTCAAAAAGTAATAACAGCGTGCCATTTCTAAGCGAAAACGAAGGTTGTTCGGATGAGCGTCTAATAAGCGCTCAAAGGCAAAGATTGCTTGGTTATAATGCCCTGTTTGCGAAGCGGCTAAAGCGAAATTGAAATCAAATTGCTCGTCGCCTTCCCATCCCTCATGCATCGTGAGACCGAGCTGATAAGCAAGAGGAAACTTAGATTGTTCAATAAGCTGAGTGAGTTCAGTCAGTGACGTTTTTCTTTGAACGGGATTTTGAGCGGGACTTTGGGCGAGAGTTTCAGAGTTTTCAATTATGCTAATATTATTGTCAATTGTAGCGGGGGCTGGTGGGCTTAGATCATCGCTATTGGAATCATCCAGCGTCCCCTTGTTTTGGCTGCTACTATTAGCGGTGCTTACGTCAGCGGCTGTCATATCAGCGGCATACAAAGGCGTACTTAATAAGCTCAATGCAAGGAATGAAGTGAGAAAAGGTCCATTCACAATATTATCCTGTTCGTCGTGAAACAAATTTTAATAAATACTACTCTAATTATGGCTTAAAAAACGGGCATTATTTTAAACAAGGTAACAGTTAGAGCGTGTTTTTACATAAGTCAGTATAAAGTATGAGTCATATTGGGACTTATGTGAATGTCATCAAAGGTAAACCTAAAGTTGTAGCCTTTCTGAGTAATAACACATCAAATCAGTAGAAGGTCGGAAACGCTTGGTGAGAAAAATTTCGAATGGATTGATCAGGCATTGTATGTTTTGAGTAAAAATTGATCTGCATCAGTATATGTAAGCGATTTATCAATATCTCAATTTATAACTTGATGCATATCAAATAAGTTACCTCAGCAGTTGCTAATCTAACTCTATCAAATCATTTAAGTAATACCTCTGAGCTCAAACTCATAATATTACGAGCAATGATCACAAAATTTTAGACCTGAATTTTAGACTTAGTTAGATAGTAGAGGTAAACGTTATGTATATGGATGAAGTTGTATTTGCAGGTTTGTTAATCGTATTCCTAACATGTTCATTCTTTGGTGGGTTTTATGCAATGATCAAGCGTGATATTGCAAAAAAAGGAACAGGTGCTCCTGATTCGAAGCCTGCTGTTTAGATTATTTTTTTAAGGGGATTGCCCTCGGCAATTAGACTTTAACGAGTTGATTGTGCGTTGTTTTTCTGTGCTGAGTACCTTGCTTGGGCCTCAAATTATTTTGATGGCCCTTTTTTATTTTAAATTGTTATAAAGTCTTCATAATAGCGGCATAATTTTTCTGAGTTATTCGTTATGCGGTCTTTTATTTGCCTTCTTGTTTTATCCTCATTGTTGTCAAATAGTGTGAGTGCGGATTCTATAAATTACGCGCCTCTCAATCAAACGGTTACCAATCAAACTGCGCTCAAACAAGCGGCTCATCAAAAATCGACTTCGTCTAACGATAGCGTGACACCGCCGCTGCAAAGCAATCACTGGTATCAGCAGGGTGAAGCGTGGCTAAAAAATAAAGTTACTACCCTTGAGTCATTGTCGTCACCGCTACAGCAGAAAGAGCAGGGCGCGAAAAATATCATCTTGTTTTTAGGTGATGGTATGAGCATCACCACATTAACTGCTGCTAGAATTTGGCAAGGTCAGCAACAAGGACAGTCTGGCGAAGAGAACTTTCTGCATTTTGAACACTTTCCTCATACCGCATTAATAAAAACCTATAATACCAACCAGCAAACACCAGACTCCGCAGGGACGATGAGCGCTATTATGACCGGTGTTAAAACCCGCGCTGGGCTTATTAGTATGGGGCCAGAACAAGATCGAACAGACTGCCAAGGCAGCTCACAACATCATCAGCAGACGCTTCTTGAGTGGGGGCACCAGCAGGGGATCAATACCGGTGTGGTAACAACGGCTCGGCTGACGCACGCAACACCGGCAGCGACTTATGCTCATAGCCCAGAGCGCAGCTGGGAAGGAGATTATGATCGACACCCTAATGCCTACTGGTATGGCTGTGATTCAATTGCCAAACAACTGGTTAAGACCGCTTTTCCTGCTGGCTTAGATTTAGCTTTAGGGGGAGGGAGATCAAAACTTGAGAGTTACTACGATACCTTTAATCAGCAATTCCCAAACGGTTCATTATTAACCAATAAACAAGCATTGTCCGACTGGAATCAAGCGTTATTAGCCAGTCGCTTTAGTCATCAAAAAGAAGCTAAAACCGGCCCTGTACTTGGGGTTTTCTCACCGGGGCATATGGATTTTGAAATGGACCGACGTGCTGCTCAGCCCTCACTAAAGCAAATGACAGAGCAGGCGATTAACTACTTTCAGGCTCGGACTGGGCGTTATGTTTTAGTGATCGAAAGTGCACGCATAGATCACGCGCATCATAACGGCAACGCGGCGCGGGCATTAGCAGAAACTGCCATGCTATCAAGCACTGTTCAGGTTGCTGATGATATGACAGATGATGAAGATACGTTAATTATTGTCACAGCAGATCATAGTCATACATTTTTGATGGCTGGTTATCCCAAGCGAGGAAACCCTATTTTGGGTGTCTCAAAAAATCAGAAAAATGAAGTGGTATTAGCCAATGACGGTATGCCCTATACCAGTTTGGGCTATGCCAATGGTAAGGAATATGGACGAAAGAAGTCGGCGGAAGAATTTTTACACAGTGAAGATAAAAACTTTTTACAAGAGGCTGGTATCGCATTAGCGGTAGAAACCCATGGCAGTGATGATGTTGCTTTGCATGCCAAGGGCCCAGGATCTTACTTGTTTTCTGGATTAATGGAACAGAATGAGATTTTTCATACGATACAGCAAGCCTTGCTAACGAATGGCTTAAATGACTTAGATAGCTTGAATGATTTAGATGGTTCAAGTGATTTAACAGCAGGGAAGGATCAATAATGAATACTTATAAAATAGGCTTGGCGATTTTATGTTCATTCCTCCTGCTTGCTTGCACGGAAGGCAGTGGTTTAAGTCGAGAAGCTGGATCAAATATTAAAGATTCTCGCAGTGCTGAGCAATGGTATCAACAAGGTAAAGAACGCGTTGAACGTAGGAAAACAGTTCTCATACAAAACCTTCAAGCAACTCATCGTGCTAAAAAGCCTAATAATATTATTTTTGTTTTAGGCGATGGTATGGGTGTAAGCACGCTGACGGCGGCAAGAATATTTGTCGGTCAGCAGCAGGGGAAATTAGGAGAAGAAGGAGCGTTGAGTTTTGAATACTTTCCGTACTCTGCCTTAGTAAAAACCTACAACGTCGATCTTCAAACGCCGGATTCGGCGGGCACCATGTCGGCTTTAATGACGGGAGTTAAAACCGACGAGGGCATTATAAGTTTGCCTGACTCAGTAATACGCAGCGATTGCGATTCGTCTATTGAAAAAAACCTACCCACCTTTATTGATCTAGCGAAAGCAAAAGGAAAGAGTACGGCGATGATCACAACTGCAAGAGTGACACATGCGACCCCTGCAACAACTTATGCACACAGTGTGGATAGAAACTGGGAGAGTGATTATGCGATTCCAGCGACTGAAAAAAATAAAGGCTGCATTGATATTGCAAGTCAGTTTGTAGATAACCAAAATCATTCATTAGATATATTAATGGGCGGCGGTCGTCGTCATTTTTTGCCTAAATCAGAGGGCGGCAAGCGTACCGATGGTAAAAACTTAGTCACGCAATGGCAAAGCAAAGGGCATTACGTTTCTAGCCTAAAACAACTGCAAGCATTGCAGCAGGAATATAAAAAAGAGGAATTGTCAGGGGGGGATCTGAAACCTTGGCTAGGATTGTTTTCCAGCTCGCACATGGAGTATGCCTATCAACGACCTGCAGAACAGCCATCTTTGAAGCAAATGACCGCCGCGGCTTTACAGCGACTTGAAACAAATGATCAAGGGTATGCTTTAGTAATAGAAGCTGGGCGAATTGATCATGGCCACCATGATGGCGTTGCGTATAAAGCGCTCACCGAGACACAAGAGCTGCATGAAACGGTGGCGTGGTTATTAACGCAGGTTGATCTACAAGAAACCCTAATTATAGTAACCGCTGATCATAGCCATACGTTAACGCTAGCGGGCTATGCGACGCGAGGAAACCCCATATTAGGAGAGGTGGTAGGCAATGATGCAAAAGGGTATCCAAAAACCAAGGCGAGTTTAAGTCTTAAAGGGGAGACTTATACGTCACTTGGATATCGTGATGGGCCTGGGGCTAACTATTCTGAGCATGAGCTACCGCAAGCTAACCAAGATACTCATTCTCCTCATTATCGACAAGCTGCACTCGTACCGATGGACTATGAAACACACGGTGGAGAGGATGTCGCTTTGTATGCTATTGGCCCGCAGGCGCAATTGTTTACTGGAACACTGGAGCAACACTGGATTTTTCATGCGCTTAAATATGCACTCTAAAAAACGTTTTAATCAACGCTATGAAAAAACAACCAATTTAGAGGTAAGCGGTGTCTATTTTTAAGTTACAACAATTTTCAGTGAAGCAAACCGTGTCGGGCATGAAAATTTGTTCCGATAGCCTGTTATTTGGCGCTTTAATTCCAGTAGGAGGGGTTAAGCGTATATTAGATATTGGGACCGGTACGGGACTACTGTCGTTGATGCAGGCTCAGAAATGCTCGGCACTTTCACCAAAAACACTAGAATTAATTACCGCGGTTGAAATTACGGCAGAAGGGGCGGCGGAGGCGAAAGATAATTTTTGTGCAAGTCCGTGGGGGTCTTTATTAAATGTCGTTCATCAAGATATTCAAAGTTTTACCGAACAAGCGGTTATTAATAATAGCGCTCAATACGATCTAATTATCTGTAATCCTCCCTTTTTCTCACACCATAGCCCAACACAGTCATCTAATGCTTTAAGGCATATAGCCCGTCATACCGATTATTTATCATTTAGTGATTTATCACATTCGCTAGCAACGTTATTGACTAAAAATGGTGTTGGTTATTTATTAGTTCCCGTCAGTATTAAACAAGAAATTAGGCAGTATTTGAATCATGTTGGGTTGGATATCTCTGCCGTGATTAATATCACAGAAAGTAAGCAGCACGTCGCGAAAGTTATGGTTTTAAAAGTAGAGTTTGGTATTGATACAGAGGGAGCGCCCAGTAAAATAGATCTAGAAAAAACGCTGTGTAAGTTTGATTTAGATAATCCTTCTAAAAATAGTCATACTCACACAGTACAGCAGCATCTTTCGCCATTTTTATTGAGATATAAAAATGGCAAGTGATCGCTTATTTATTATATTTTTCTAATGTGCTGATGATTTTTCGACCGTTTAATAGCACGATAAAAGGTACTGATTTTTTTATCGGTTGCAACAACCAATTGTCGAATAAAACGCCACTTGGTTTTAATACTTCTTAAGTCAGCTTTCGATACTGTTGCAGTTGATTCCAACTTTTTTAACATTACATCGATCTGATTCGCGATAACGGTCGTTTTCATGTCTTCGTCATTTGGGCTGCGAATAAACCCGCCAAATGGGTCAGTATTGATTTCAGCGTAGGTTGAGATAATTCGATCAAATAGAATCAGTAATTTTGAGGCATCAGAAGAGGGTGAGTTCTGGTGGTATCGTTTGAGCATTTCAATACGGAGGCTGTTCATAGCCCCGCGGTAAACCGCTAATAATGAAACGTCAGAGTATCCTATTTCGATAAATTTGTGCTTATTAATGAATAGGTTTGCTTCCTGCCATCGAGCCTTTATGACTTTATATTCCTTGGCTGAGTAATTTTGGCCAATCAAATAATCCATGGATTGCTGTAGCGTGGCCCATGACTTCTCTACTTCTGTTTTGTATTTTAGGTTTGTCTTGTTTATCCAGAATCGGTTTGAATCAATATTGAAATGATAAAAGTTGTGAATGGATGACTCTAGATCCTTTTGCTCAGAGGCGAAAGAGAGGTTGCTTAGTAGTAAGCAGAAAAACATAAAAAGCGTAGTGATGACTTTCATTGGAAGGCAATACTGCAAAAGAAAACGAGGGCTTAGTCTAGCGATATGGCAAGGTTAGGCGACCTCACTAAGGGACAGAATAGAGTCTTTTACGGCCAGACCAGGCTATAACTTGGCGGGTGATGGTATAAAAACTCTAAAATGTACTTATAAAATGAAGTCTGTATGACTATGAATATACTTGGGAGAGGGCAGTTCTTTGTTGTCAGTTCATACCTTCAACAATTGCAATCCTATTTAAAATACTTAGATTTACCACTGGTTGAGTTACTGAAAAATAGTGACTTACCTTTGTATGCACTGTCGCAGCCGGGTTTATATCTTGGGCATGAATCTATAGCCGACATTAATAAAAATATTTGTACTTTAGTGCCATCAGAGGCTGATTTAATTAAATATTTGGCGGCTGAGCGAGATGCGTTAGCTCACGGTTCTTTAGGTATTGCCGCTGCGCTCAGTATAGATCTTGAGAACGCCATTTTTTTTATACAGAAGTACATTAAAACACGCCATAGCGGAATGAATATTGAGGCCGCATTAAGTGGAGAATTTTTTGAAATCTTACTTACCGTACCAAAAACTAATCTCTATTCTGAGCGTTTAACGGTCTTATCTACTCTATTAGTATTCGAAAGTGGTCTGCGAAAAATGTTGGTTGTTGATTCTGAAGAGTATTTGGTAATTATCAATGTAACTTACCCTATGCCTGATGGCTGGACAGGAGTGTCGTCGAATACAAAAATTCAATTTGATCAGTCTCGCAATTCACTTGAATTTTCACAAAACCTGTTGAAGAAACAGCTAATATTTTCAGATCAACACGAGCTCAATCTAGCTCAAAAAATATGTGATGTGGAATTAAAGAATCTTGAGGCGTTAAATGATTTATCGGAGGTTGTTAAATCAAAATTATCACGAGCGGCGTTACCTTTGCCTAATATTGAAGTGATTGCGAGTGACTTGAATATATCGGTGAGAACATTAAGAAGACGTTTAGAAAGTTTAGGCGTTCAGTATATCAATCTTTAACAGGAGGTTTTGAATACCAAAGCAGTAGAGTTGCTTTCTCTTAGTGATTTAAGTTTACAGCAAATATCTTGGGAGCTGGGCTATTCAGATTATAAGAGCTTTTCTAGGTCGTTTAAAACGTTAAATAAACTCACGCCAAACCAGTATCGAAAAGCGCTCTAAGCTTGGCTATTGCTAATAAAGGTTAGCGAATTATCGGGGTGTTTTGTGATTTAAATGGGCGTTTTGTGGCTTATGTGGGGATTAGCAGGATTTAGCTTTGCAGGTTGAGAAGTCCGCCTGTAAAGTGTGGTGACTTAATTGATCTGTGGTTGGTGACACTCGTGAATTCTAAAAACACATTTTTTCCTTATCAGCTTCGGCTTATCGTCATGCAAGAATTGATAGTCTCTTTTGCCAGTCGTCGTGGACTGTTTGTGACAGGGGTGTTTGTAATTACTTGGGCTTTTCTTTTGTTTTATCCCATCAACTTTGCAGCTCAATCGATGCAAGGAGCAGAGGGGGGCTCGTTGATATTAGCGGCGTTAGATCTTATGGGGTTAGAACCGTTAAAAAATTGGCTAATGCCGGAATTTGCCGTTTATTGGTTGGTGGCGCTTTTTCTTTTTCCGGCCTTTAGCCTGTTTATGGCGGCGGACCAAATGATCTCTGAGAGACAGCGCGGCGGTCTTCGATTTTTAACCCTGCGCTGCAGTCGAGCGGATATATTCTTTGGCCGCTTTCTTGGGCATATGCTCATTCAGACGTGCTTGTTGGTTGTCACACTCGCCATTACTTATCTATTACTGATGGTCAATAGCGTTCAATACTGGCTAGAAGGGCTGCAAATATTGCCTTTGTTATTATTAAATCTCATCTGTGTTACAAGCCCTTTTGTTGCTCTGATGAGCTTGTTGTCGGTGACGATGAGTTCTGTCCGTATGGCGTCTCTAGTGTCGGTTATTGTATTAGTTATGGGCGGTTTCTTAATTAATTATGCCGCGTCGTACTTACCATTCCTGTCTATATTGAATTATTGGGTTCCAGGGGCACAGGTTTCGCAAATGGTCATGTTAACTCCGAGTACTGCACTCTTAACATCGTGGGTTCCTGTGATGCAAACGCTGAGTTTTTTACTGTTGGGCTATGGCTTATTTAAGAGGCAGGCAATATGAGTGTATTAATTGAATGCCATGGCTTAACCAAGGTTTATGGCAATAGCAAGGCGTTAGATAATGTTAGCTTTGAAGTGCAATCAGGTCAGCCTATTGCATTGGTCGGCCCAAATGGAGCAGGTAAGAGTACCTTGTTTAGCATTTTGGCCGGTTATACTCCTGCTACTTCAGGAGAGGCCAAAATTTTAGGGCATAACGTCGGTAGTCCAGAATTAATTGGACGTATTAGTGCCTTACCGCAAGATGCTTTATTTGATCCGAATCTTACTATCTCTCAACAGTTGAGTTTTTTGGCTCGACTGCAGGGCTTCAGCCGACGCGAGAGTATTATCGAGGCTAGCCGTGTTCTAGAATTGATGCTGTTAAGTAACGTGACTAAAGACAAAATCGGCGCGTTAAGTCACGGCATGAAAAAGCGGGTGGCGATTGCACAGGCATTAATGGGGCAGCCTGAACTGGTTTTATTAGATGAGCCTACCGCGGGCTTAGATCCGGCCAATGCGCGCAATATTCGACAGCAGGTCATGGCCTTGGCGGGTGAAACGACGTTTTTGATCAGTTCTCATAACTTAGAAGAACTCGAACGTTTGTGTGGTGAAGTACTTTACCTTGAGCAAGGAGAGTTGAAGGCCCAGCAGCTTATTGGCCAGCAAGCGACTCAGCATTCAAATCACAATACACCCACGCAGGCTAAAGAAGGCACACATCCGCCCGCTATATCTTACTTGTCGTTAAGGTTAACCACTAAAAATAGTGTGCTTGACGCTAAGTTAAAGGCGCTGAAAGGCGTCTCTGCGGTAGATTGCCAGCAAGGTGATGAGTTTGTTATTGCTTATGATTATCAACAAAATCCAATACTCGATCAGCACCTTTTACTCTTATTAGCAGAGAGTCAAATCTCTTATCGCCAGATTACTCACGGTCAATCTTTAGAGGATCAGCTTTTTAGAAAATAAAGGCTTCGGTTCGATCATGCTTTGCGGGGGATTGTGCATATCAGTAGATGATTAATGGCGGTTGAGTAGGTACAATCAAACGTCATTTTACTGCATAGTCGATCCTGATCCATGACCAGCCCTGTTGATACGCCAGAAATTATTGAAAAGCTGCCTGCACCTGCCCAATTTGTTCATTTACGGGTGCACTCAGAATTTTCTATGATCGACAGTATTGTGCGCATTAAAGGCCTTATCAAAGTAACCGCAGGGCACCATATGCCTGCCGTTGGATTAACCGACCAGAGCAATATGTATGCGCTGGTAAAGTTTTACAAAGCCTGCCAAGGAGCGGGTATTAAACCGATTATCGGTGCTGATATCTGGCTCGAAAATGAAGAAGAGCGCGACGCCCCTCACCGTTTAACCCTACTGGCCCAAAACAAGGTTGGCTACCGCCACGTTACCGAACTCATTTCTCAGGCCTACAGCCATAACCAGTTTGATGATAAAGCCATTGTGCGCAAAGAGTGGTTGCTTGAAAAAAGTGATGGCCTGATTGTGCTCTCGGGCTTTCGAGATGGAGATATTGGTCAGCAAGTGATCAAAGGGAATGTTGAAATAGCCGATGCTTTGTTAGCGGAATATGTGCAGCATTTTGGTGATCGTTTTTATTTAGAGATACAGCGTACCAATCGTGAAGATGAAGACCTTGTACTTAATGCCTCACTTGCACTGGCCAGTAAATATTCCGTGCCCGTGGTGGCGACCAATGATGTTCGCTTTCTTACCCAAGATGATTTTGAAGCTCACGAAACGCGAGTCTGTATTGGTGAAAGTTACGCACTAGCCGATAAACGCCGTAAAAAACGTTACAGCGATCAGCAGTATTACCGCAGCCCTGAAGAAATGATTGAGCTGTTTGCGGATATTCCTTCGGCGATCGAGAATACTTTAGAAATTGCTAAACGATGTAATGTCGAAGTGGAGTTGGGTAAGTACTATCTGCCCGATTTTCCAATTCCCGATGGTTTAACGGAAGCGGAGTTCTTTCGTAAAATTTCATACGAAGGTTTGGATGAGCGCTTAGAAAAAATTCTAAAACCGGAGCAGCCCGATTACGAAGAGCGCAAGAAAGAATACTACGATCGTCTAAAATTCGAACTCGATATTATTCTCGATATGGGATTTCCCGGCTACTTCTTGATCGTAATGGACTTTATTCAATGGTCAAAAGATAACGATATTCCCGTTGGTCCAGGTCGTGGGTCCGGTGCGGGTTCGTTGGTGGCCTACGCGCAAAAAATTACCGACATTGACCCTATTTTATACGACCTGCTATTCGAACGATTCTTGAACCCCGAACGTGTTTCCATGCCGGATTTCGATATCGATTTCTGTATGGATCGACGAGGCGAAGTAATCAACTACGTAGCCGATCATTATGGTCGTGAAGCGGTATCGCAAATTGTGACCTTCGGTACGATGGCGGCGAAAGCGGTAGTACGCGATGTAGCGCGAGCGCAAAGTAAATCGTTTGGTTTGGCCGACAAAATTTCTAAATTAATTCCGGGCGATCCCGGTATGAGCTTGGCCAAAGCGCTTGATATGGAACCTGCGCTAAAAGAATTCATTGATGAAGATGAAGAAGCACAAGAAATTTGGGAAATGGCAACGCGGCTGGAAGGTATTGCGCGCCAAACCGGTAAACACGCCGGTGGTGTGGTAATCGCACCGACTAAACTGACCGACTTTTCACCGACGGCTTGTGATGAAGATTATACCGGGCTGGTGACGCAATTCGATAAAAGTGACGTAGAAGAAGCAGGTCTGGTTAAATTCGATTTCTTGGGTCTTCGAACCTTAACGATTATCGATTGGGCGATTAAAACGATTAACCGCTTTAAAGATAAAGCGGGCGAACCTCATATTCGAATTGAAGAAATCGACCTTCACGATAAAGAGTGTATTGAGTATTTAAAAACCGCACAAACTACCGCCGTATTCCAGTTGGAATCTCGCGGTATGAAAGATCTGGTACGTCGACTCCAGCCCGATAACCTAGAAGATATGATTGCACTGGTTGCCTTGTTTCGTCCGGGGCCATTGGAATCAGGCATGGTTGATGACTTTATTAACCGTAAGCACGGTCGTGCAGAAGTGGCTTATCCGCACCCTGATTATCAGCACGAAAGTTTAAAAGGCATTTTAGAGCCGACCTATGGGGTAATCGTATACCAAGAACAGGTAATGCAAATTGCCCAGGTCTTGGCAGGTTATACTCTAGGTGGCGCCGACATGTTGCGTCGTGCTATGGGTAAGAAAAAACCCGAAGAGATGGAAAAGCAGCGTGGTACTTTCCGCGAAGGTGCGATCTCGGTTGGTGTTGATCCTGATCTGGCAATGAAAATTTTTGACTTGGTAGAAAAGTTTGCCGGTTATGGTTTTAACAAATCTCACTCCGCCGCGTATGCGGTCGTTTCGTATCAAACGCTTTGGTTGAAGTGTCACTATCCTGCGCCTTTTATGGCAGCGGTATTAACCTCAGACATGCAAAATACCGACAAGGTCGTTGGCTTTGTTGAAGAATGTCGAGAGATGAAACTCGACCTGGTATTACCCAACGTCAATCAGTCTGAGTTTGGTTTTATCGTTAATGATGAAGGCTCAATTGTTTATGGTTTAGGCGCAGTAAAAGGCGCGGGCGAAGGCCCCGTTGCGGCGATAGTAGAAGCACGAAATCAAGGTGGCCCATTTAAAGACCTGTTCGATTTTTGTAAGCGCTGCGATCCAAAGAAAACGAATAAACGCGTACTAGAAGCGCTGGTTCGCAGTGGTGGCTTTGACTGTTTTGGTGAAGATCGTGCGGTCATTATGGCCAGCATTGAAGATGCGGTAAAAGCTGCACAGCAAAGTGCAGCCAATGAAGCGTCTGGAGTATTTGATCTGTTTGGCGATGCCGAAGCAGAAGCGGCTGAAGATGTGCAGTTTGATGTGTATGAGAAACATCGCCACCTGCGTGGCTGGACATTAAAAGAACGCCTTCAGGGTGAAAAAGATACCCTAGGTTTATTTGTGACGGGCCATCCGTTTGACGAATACGAAGATGAAGTACGTCAACTAGCACCAACCAAACTGTCTAATTTGCGTGACGACAAAAAAGTACAAAAGCTTGCGGGATTAATTGTTAACCTGCGTATTATGAAGAATAAACGTGGGGAGAATATGTGTTTTATTACCCTCGATGACCGAACTGGGCGGGTGGAAGTATCATTGTTTTCCGAAGCGTTTGAGAAAGTGCGCGAAGTCATCGATAAAGACAAGGTTATTATCATAGAAGCGAACGTGCGCCACGATGATTATTCTGGTGGTCTAAAAGCCAATGCGATTAATGCTATGGAAATTAGCCAGGCGCGCTTAAATTACGCTAAATCGTTAAAAGTAAAAGTGCGTCGCGATCAGCTTGATCATAAGTTTGTTGCCAATTTCAAACAGATGCTAGAGCCAGTAAATATTGCACAGGGTGAGCACGGTTGCCCTGTTATTTTGGAATATTCTAACGACAGCGCACAAGCCGATATTCAGTTGGGTGACCACTGGCGTATTCGTCCTACTGACGAACAACTATTGGTCTTGAAATATGCCTTTGGTGAAGAATCTGTGGCGATGGATTATTCCTAAATGGATTTAGGAAAAGCGATTTTATCGGCACTTGAACAGGCTAACGAGCAGGGCGATGTTCAGTGTATTTGGGTTGCGCTAAGTGCGGGTATTGATTCAACTGTATTGTTGCATGCGTTAGTTGATGAGTTATTCGATAAACGGTCGACGTTACCCACTGCAAAAATCACCACGATTAAAGCCATTCACGTGCATCATGGTTTATCTAACAATGCCGATGATTGGGTCAAGCAGGCTCAATCATTGTGTTGCCAGCTTTCAGCTGACTATGAGGGCGCTGTAACAGTTGAATGCATTGTAGAGCGAGTGCATTTAGACGCGGGTTCTTCTGACGGAATTGAGCAAGCCGCTCGTGAGGCACGCTATCAAATTTTTGAACAATACTGCCAGGCCGGTGATGTGTTACTGCAAGGGCATCACCTTGATGATCAGATTGAAACTTTCTTCATGCGTGCCATTCGCGGCAGTGGTTTAACTGGCTTATCGGGTATTCCGCAGAAAAGAAATTTATCACGCTCGAATACGTGTCAGATATTACGACCTTTCTTAGCAGTTGAAAAACATCAGCTGATTGATTATGCCAAAGCGCATAGTCTTAGCTGGATTGAAGATGAATCAAACCTAGATTCAGAAATCGATAGAAATTGGTGGCGCAATGAATTATTGCCACAAATATGGCAGCGCTACCCTGACAAAAAACAATCTCTATCACGTACAGTTAATACTGTTAAGCATGAGAAAGACTTGCTGCAAACGCTGCTATTAAAAGAAATAAATACAACGACAGTATTTGTGCAAACTGATCAAAAAATCCACCCTGCACTCGAAGACATTCCACGTTTTGATTTAACCTTGATTAACGAGCTCGATGGCGCAGCTGCTGTAAGTTATTTACGTGCTTGGCTCGCTCAGTTTGTTGATGTACTGCCATCTAAGGCTCAAATAAAGTCTATTTATAGCGATGTTATTGAAGCGAGAGTAGATGCAGAGCCCAGTTTTACATGGGGTGATAAGGCGTTATATCGATATCAAGGTTATTTGTTTTTATGGCATTCAGCATGTGCGTTAAAAGACCAAGTTCGATATGAAGAGGTTGCTGTGATTGAGCAAAATCAACAATCTTTCATTCTACCAAATTACAAAAGAGAGAATGCTTTAGGTGAACTGTCATATAAAACCAGTCATCAAGAGTGTGGATTAAAGCCAGGGGATTATGCAATACGTTTATGGCAACCAGGTGATGCGGCTAAACCCGTAGGCCGATCTACTCGAAAAATGAAAAAGTGGTGGCAAGATTATGGAGTTGCGAGTTGGGTAAGAAATTATTGGCCCATCATTGTCTGCAAAGCAACGAATGAAGTGGTTGCGGTACCTGGACTATTTGTTTGTCAGGGGTACTTTGCTGAGCAAGATGGCTGGTTGTTAGATTGGAGGTTTAAAGGTGGTGCCGCAAGTAATATTAAATAAGAGCATGGGTAATAATTCTACGCTCAGAAGCCGATAATATTGATACCTTTCTAGGCTGTAAAGATTGAAATATGCTCATTTAAGGACCTTTCGGAAAACGAATAGTATCGATAAATAGCCATATTCTAGCGTTAATATATTATTCAATCTTAACGCTGATTCTAGAATGTCAAAAGTATAGCTTCATTGTAAAACCCTCATAATTATCTACGCTGTTTCTGATAGTATGCGCCCAGAATAATTTGACTGGTGTGTATATGAAATATTTTTCCTTAAATTGAATCGCCCCTAGTCTTCTAGGTACTGCCTTGTTTCATAAGTATTCATCTTCTTTTGCACGTTTACTTAGTGGGTTTGCTAGCCAGGCATAGAAACTACTAGGATGAATTTCTAGTGCCCGACATAGCGTACGTATGGGATATTCATGGCGGCTTCCTTTAAGATGTCACGCTCTTCGGTTACTTGCTTAACGGCTGCTATCTTGAATTCTTCGTTATATCGTTCACCAGTCATAATGGCCTCTGTTAACTCATTATATAGTGAAAGACTGTCTAGTGAGCTAGGAGCGATTCATATCAGCTGATCTAAAAAACCTAGTCAAAAGTGTATGTTAGAACCTAAGGCTTTTCATCACAATTTAACCTGATTTACTTAGTACGAACGTAATAATAACTTGCAAATAATTCAAATATCTACGACATATTCATGAGGGATTTGTAAAATTTTGTTTCATTTACGTGGTTAAAGCTTACATAACATTGCAAAAAACCCTTAAAAATGGATAATTCTTGAGCAATATTTGGCGCAACATGTCTCATTTATTTAATTGATGCCGACTAAGTCTCATTTCTTGGATATGTTGTTAAGCAGTAAACTTATCAAAGTTACATTTTGTAATAGTTATACATGCGGCCATATTTACGTTATAGGCCTATTTTAGAGTCCTAAAAAGGAATTTTTTAACATGCTCAGCAAGGATATTTGGATGAATCTTCGGTTAAAATCAGTATTAGCATTTTTATTGTTAATGCTCTCTTCCTACTCTAATGCGATTCTCGACAGTATTAGCGTTTCTGATGTACTTGTAACTGAGGGTTCTATTGCTCGGGCTTTAGTCACAATTTCTCCCGCTGCTGGTGAAAATGGGCAAATTATTTTATATGAAGCTAGTGCTGAAACAGCTGCTGGTGATGATTATTTCTTAGCTTCAAATCGAATGGTGATTGAGGCTGGGAATACGACAGGCGTAATAGAAGTTGTGATACCCGTTAATGATGATGCTGGTGTTGATCTAGAAACCTTTAAACTTGGAGTAAGAGCAGATCATATATTGAATTCAGGGTTTGAAAATGGTTCTGCTGCTTTTCAGGTTAAAGAAGGGGTTTATAATACTGTATTTAGACGAGAGATAAATAATCCAGACCCTACTTATTGTGTTTTAGGTGCTGATGTTTGGGTGATTAAAGATTGGGTATGTTCATACCCTTACACATTTGAAACAAATACTGTTTCTGCATATGGCCATGTTGGTACCAATAGTGTTCATGAGATAGATGCAGAATCTCAAGGTTTTCAGAACTTGGTTGTTACGCCTGGAGTGGAATATGAGATATCTCTCAAGGCTACTCGTCGTTTACATGTGGATACACCAAGTACGGTAGATACTACGATTGAGGTTGTTACTCAGGCGGATTTTGAAGTTATTGCGGCTACAACATTTACGCGCAGTAATACTGTTTGGAACTTAACAGAGGAAAAAATTATAATTCCTGCTTCGAATACTGAAGCCAATATAAGACTTCAATTTTCGACTACAAATAGCACCACTACAGGAATGATCATTGATGATTTGTCTGTCGTAAGAGTAAACCCATTAGGCGAGGGTGCTTTAGCAAGTGCCGATGCCGTTGCGACGATAGGCATTATTGACGCGAGTGCTACAGCACCACAAGTGCTAATAAACTCTCCTCATACGACTAGTGCTGAATCATTTGATGTGAATTTTTTGTTTAGTGAAGAAATTAATGGATTTGATTTATCAGACATACAGGTTTCGAACGGGAGTGTTTCCAATTTAATATCGCCTGAATTAAACCTGTATCAGGCCACGGTTATGCCTAATCCTTCACCGTTAGAAAGTAGTGAGATTGTTTTCACCTTGTTAGCAGGTGCAGTTACTTCAGTAAGTGGTGGAGAAGAGAATGTTACGACAAGTGTCACTACTATCTACGATGTAATTAAGCCTACAGTGACTGTTACACCAACAGAATTTAATACACTAGAAGCAAATACGATCACCTTAAATTTTTCGAAACCTGTAGCAGTCCTAACGCTAGCAGGAATATCTGTAGATAATGCCGTTTTAAGTACTTTCACTAAAATAGATAATTCAACATATTCTGTATTATTGGATCCAGCTGACAGTTTGATAGAGGCCGAACAGGTAACATTGTTATTGGGAGCTGATGCAGTTTCTGATGCCGCAGGAAATATGAATGATGAAGTCAGTATAGGAATTATTTTTGACCAAACACCACCAGTGATTAGTGTTAATGGAGACTCAGTTGTATATAGCATTTTAGGCGAGCAATATAATGATGCAGGCGCCTCAGTGATAGATTTATTTGATGCGGATATCGCTAATAAGCTTGTTACTGTTAACTCCGTTGATATTAATGCTATTGCTGATTATTCAGTTACTTATGATGTTACCGATGCCGCTGGAAATGTTGCTGTGCAAAAAGTGCGAGCAGTAAGAGTTGTTGTTGATCCTCTCATAACAATTAAAAATTATGCGGCAGATCAATCCAATAGCGCACCAATTATCTCAGATTTTGAATTAATTGGAATTGTAGGTGTCAGCAATGAAAATCTTCTAAATATCAATCAAAAAATCGCTTCTTTGACAGCGATTCAAGTTGATTCTGAAGACAAAATTCAAGTTATCGTAGATCAAGTGATTGCAGATCTTCGCTCAGCAGCCGCGATTGATGTTATCAAGGCTTTTGCCGAGAGTAACATTAACCCAGCTCCAACCGTTACAGATTACACAACAGCGGAAATTACGGGAGTAACCGTCAGTAATATCGGTGCCGTTAATAATGCGATAGATGCCATTACTGCCGCGCAAGCTGATACTGCTAATAAGATTCAAGCTATAGTGAACCAAATAGTTGCTGATTTAGCGACAGCGGCTGCTATTGATATGATTGAAGCTTTTGCTGATAGCAATACAAACCCAGTTCCAGCAGAAGGTCATTATTCAGCAGCTGGGGTAGCAGGTGTAACCAGTGCTAATATTGATGCGGTTAATGCTGCAGTAGAAGCTTCTAGTGGAGTGTTTGCTGATACCACCGCCAAAATTCAAGCGATTGTCAGTTCTGTTATTAACAGCCTGAAAGCACTGGCTGAGTTAATTGAAGACCTAAACGGAAACGCAAATTCCCGTTTAATAACAGCTAATCAGTTAGATGAGATTCATAGGGTGGAGGGTGTTATAATTGCGAATATTGATGAATATAATGCTGCATTTATTTCTGCTGCTTTTTCAGATGTAAATAATCCAATAGCTGCTGAAATCAATGCAGTAATCGCGTCAGTTAATACTATTGTTGCAAATGAAACGGCAGCATTGAACGAACTGAAAGAAGATATCGCAGGTAATGCGAATAACGATCTTGTTGAAGCTTCTGAGTTGAATGCAATCCGCGGTGTAAATGACGCGATTCAAGCGAATCAAGTTGAATACCAGGCTGCATTCATTGCTACTTCGCCAAGCCCGTTCGCTGATACAGCTAATCCAACACCTGCTGAAATTCAGGCCGTGATTGATTCAGTTAATACTATTGTTGCTGATGAAAAATCTGCTATTGATGAGTTAAAAGAAGATATCGCAGGTAATACAAACAACGATCTAATTGAAGCTTCTGAATTGAATGCAATCCGCGGTGTAACTAACGCGATTCAAGCTAACCAAGCTGAATACCAGACTGCCTTTATTGAAACTTCACCAAGCCCATTCGCTGATACGAATAACCCAACACCTGCTGAAATTCAGGCAGTGATTAATTCGGTTAATACAATTGTTGCTGATGAAGCGGCAGCATTGGATCAACTAAAAGAAGACATTACTGGTAACAGTAATGGCGACTTAATTGATGCCGATGAGTTGAATGCAATTCGTGACGTAAGTGGTGCGATCCAAGAAAACCAAGCTGAATACCAAACGGCGTTTACTGAAACTTCGCCAAGTCCATTCGCTGATACAGCTAATCCAACACCTGCTGAAATTCAGACAGTGATCGATTCAGTTAATACTATTGTTGCCAACGAAACGGCGGCATTGAACGAACTGAAAGAAGATATCGCAGGTAATGCGAATAACGATCTCGTTGAAGCTTCTGAGTTGAATGCGATTCGTGGAGTATCTGGTGCAATTCAGGCTAACCAAGCTGAATATCAGGCTGCGTTTATTGCAACCTCACCAAGCCCATTTGCTGACCCCGCCAATCCAACACCTGCTGAAATTCAGGCGGTGATCGATTCAGTTAATACAATCGTTGCAAACGAAACGGCAGCATTGAACGAACTGAAAGAAGATATCGCAGGTAATACAAACAACGATCTTGTTGAAGCTTCTGAGTTGAATGCAATCCGTGGGGTATCTGATGCAATTCAAGCGAATCAGTCTGAATATCAAGCTGCGTTTACTGAAACTTCACCAAGTCCGTTCGCTGACTCAACGAATCCAACGGCTTCTGAAATTCAGACGGTGATCGATTCAGTTAATACAATCGTTGCCAACGAAACGGCAGCATTGAATGAACTGAAAGAAGACATCGCAGGTAATGCGAATAACGATCTTGTTGAAGCTTCTGAGTTGAATGCAATACGTGGAGTATCTGGTGCAATTCAGGATAACCAAGCTGAATATCAGGCTGCGTTTATTGCTACTTCACCAAGCCCATTTGCTGACCCAGCCAATCCAACACCTGCTGAAATTCAGGCCGTGATTGATTCAGTTAATACTATTGTTGCTGATGAAAAATCTGCTATTGATGAGTTAAAAGAAGATATCGCAGGTAATACAAACAACGATCTAATTGAAGCTTCTGAATTGAATGCAATCCGCGGTGTAACTAACGCGATTCAAGCTAACCAAGCTGAATACCAGACTGCCTTTATTGAAACTTCACCAAGCCCATTCGCTGATACGAATAACCCAACACCTGCTGAAATTCAGGCAGTGATTAATTCGGTTAATACAATTGTTGCTGACGAAACAGCAGCACTAGATCAACTAAAAGAAGACATAGCCGGTAACGGTAATGGTGACTTAATTGATGCTGATGAGTTGAATGTAATTCGTGACGTAAGTGGTGCGATCCAAGAAAACCAAGCTGAATACCAAGCTGCGTTTACTGCAACGTCTCCAAGTCCATTTGCTGACCCAGCGAATCCAGCACCTTCAGAGATCCAGGCAGTGATTGATTCGGTTAACATAATTGTTGCTGATGAAACGGCAGCACTGGATCAACTAAAAGAAGACATTGCTGGTAACAGTAATGGCGACTTAATTGATGCTGATGAGTTGAATGCAATCCGTGACGTAAGTGGTGCGGTTCAAGAAAACCAAGCTGAATACCAAGCTGCGTTTACTGAAACTTCGCCAAGTCCATTCGCTGATACAGCTAATCCAACAGCTTCTGAAATCCAGGCAGTGATCGATTCTGTTAATACAATCGTTGCAAACGAAACGGCAGCACTTGATCAACTTAAAGAAGACATTGCGGGTAACAGTAATGGTGACTTAATTGATGCTGATGAGTTGAATGCAATCCGTGACGTAAGCGGTGCGGTTCAAGAAAATCAAGCTGGCTACCAGGATGCGTTCTCTGCAAGTACGCCAAGTCCGTTTGCTGATCCAACGAATCCAACGGCTGCTGAGATACAGGCAATCATAACAGCGGTTAATAATGGCGATGTTGATTCGGATAACGACGGTTTGCCAGATTCAGTTGATGCAAATGATGATAACGATGATTTAACCGATGAAGAAGAAGCTGGATCGACGCCTACAACTTCAACGACAGATTCTTGTGATCCGGATACTCGCCATGATAATTGTGATTTTGATAAAGATGGCGTTATCAATGGAAGTGATGATGATGACGATAATGATGGCGTAAAAGATCTGGATGAAGTTACTGAGGAAGATCGTTCAAACGTTGATTCAGATGGCAATGGCATTTGTGATGGTGCAATGGCTTTCGCTGCTGTTGATTCATTCAAGGGTTGTATGCCGAATACTAATCCAGATTCAGACGCTGATTATGATAACGACGGAACTAAGGATAATGCTGAATTATCGGGTGATACCGATGGTGATTTGATTCCGGATTACCTCGATGCCGATGGCGACGGTTCTGCACCATCTTATGGTGATAGCGACAAAGACGGTATTGATGATAAAACGGAATGTGGCCCTGTGTTACCTTGTCGCGATACGGACAAAGATGGGGTATATGATTATCTAGATACAGACTCAGATAATGATGGTATTTCGGATGACGAAGAAGCCGATGGCGTAAGTGGTAATGGTCAAGATGTGACTGCTACTGATGGAAGCGTTAAAGCAAAAGATACAGATACTGATGGAATACCTGATTACCTTGATACTGATTCGGATAATGACGGTAAAACAGATGCAGATGAGAACTCACCAGTAGGCAAGGATACCGATAGTGATGGTATTCCTGATGTCGTTGATCATGATGATAATAATACTCAAACTGGCGGTGGTGATAGTGATAATGATGGTTTGAGTGATGCTGAAGAGTGTCCGAATTATCCAACAAATTGCCCTGATTCTGACAATGATGGACAACCGGATTATCTTGATAATAACAATGATTCAGACTTTGACGGTATTCCAGATGGTGATGAGGACTCGAACCTAGATAATGATAATAATCCTGCTACGAACCCTCGTGATACAGATGGTGATGGGGTTTATGATTACTTGGATACAGATTCTGATAATGACGGCATAGACGATGCGGACGAGCGAAGTACTCCTTATGATAGTAACAATCTGAAGGATACTGACAGTGATGGTATTCCTGATGTCATTGATAGTACCAATGGCGATGGTGATGCAGATAGTGATGGCATTCCAGATAGCCTAGAGTGTACTGGTCAGCCTTGTCGAGATACTGATAATGATGGCATTCCAGATTTCATGGATGAGGATTCAGATAATGATGGCTTACTGGATGCTGATGAAATTGGCGATATAAACGACTTATTAAAAGATACTGATGATGACGGTATCCCAGATGTTGTTGATCCATCTACCGGTGAAGTTGGCCAGCAGGGTGGCGATAGCGACAACGATGGTGTCGCAGATGCTGTTGAATGTAATAGCTGGCCTAACTGCGCCGACAGCGATAATGATGGCATAGACGATTATCTTGATGAAGACTCGTCACCAGAAATTAGTACGCCTGATTCAGCGCCAGAGTCTGCACCAGTCGTAGAGCAAGACCTAGGTACGATTAAGACAGGCGTACATGGTGCTGGTAATGTTCATTGGGGGTTTGCATTAATGTTGTCATTGCTAGTCGTACTGCGTAGAAAGTCGACCGTATTAATGGCCTTGCCTATGCTGGTTGCCTCTTTAGGCGCTAATGCAGAATGGTGGGATGAAATGGATCTGTATGTAGGGGCGGGTGTTGGTCAAAGCTACTTAGATCCAGGGCTTGGTGGTACAGCTTATGAAATTGATGATCACACGAAAAATGCTTGGAAATTAACGGCTGGTTGGGATTGGAATGATCATATTTCGATTGAAGGGTATTACACCGAGCTAGGAACCGTAGATCTTAAGCCGGGCGCCCATATGACTTATCGCATGATGGGGGGCGATGCCATGTTGCACTTTTGGGCACATGGAGAAGAAAGAAAGAAAGGCAGCATTGCTTTGTATGCGAAAGCGGGTCTGAACCATATGACTAATAATGCCAATGGAGTTAATTATGATCAAGGTAGCAACTTTCAGTTATTCGGTGGGTTGGGTGCTGAACTTTACCTACAGCGTCGATTCAGTGTGCGTTTAGAACTGGAGTCGTATGATACGGATGCGGCATTGCTTTCTTTGAATTTAATAAAGCGATTTGGTTTTAAGTCAAAAACACGACTTAAGAGTGAGGTTTTACCCAAGGTTGAACCTCAGATTTTGGATATAGTCCCTGTTGTTGTAGACTCAGACCTAGATGGATTTTTGGATGATGAAGATCAATGTCCTTATACGCCTGAAGGTCTTACCGTTGATGACCGAGGATGTGCTGAATTTGATGGTAAGTTAGGTGACTTAATTGCAAGTATACAGTTTGAAGTAAACTCAGCCTCTCTTACTGAGACGAGTAAGATTTCTTTGAGTGAAATTGTAAATATGCTTAAAGTTTATCCAGCTGTTAAGGTCGATGTTCAAGCACATAGTGATAACACGGGCTCAGCTCGTTATAATAAAACACTATCACAAAAACGAGCAGAGTCTGTTGTAGACTATTTAAGACAAAAGAACATTACAGGCTCGCGCTTAACAGCCGAGGGCTTTGGGGAAGAAAGGCCAGTAGCTGAAAATACTACGAAAGATGGTCGTGCTAAAAATAGACGTGTAGAATTCGTTTTAACACGCCGTTAAATATTAGATAAGGGTTGTAGTTTGAGAGATGCGGGAATAAAAATAGCTTACCTAGAAGATGATCTAGAGCAGGCAAAGATGGTAACGACTTGGTTTGAAGAGTTTGATTATCAATATGAGCACTTCACTCAAGCGCAACTATTATTGAATCGTTTAAAAGACGAAAAGTTTGATATTGCTTTATTGGATTGGGAGCTTCCAGAGATGTCGGGTCTTGATGCAGTAAAGTTAATACGCAGCAAGTACGATCAAAACCTTCCAATTTTATTTTGTTCAATGCGAGATAATGAAAACGACGTCGTGCAGGCACTGGAAGTCGGTGCTGACGACTATATGCGTAAACCGCTATTGCGCATTGAATTAAAAGCTCGCTTGAATGCTTTGTTGAGGCGCGCAGGAGGAGAGCGTTCTGGAGGCGATCAATCTGAAGGTATAATAGAGCATGGGCCTTATCGCTTTGATTTGAAAAGTAAAATAGCTTTGGTCAATGGTGAAGCGGTCGATATGACCGATAAAGACTTTGAGGTTGCCAGTTGTTTATTTGATAATATAGGCCGAATTTTATCGCGAAGCTTCTTGCTCGAAACCGTTTGGGGAATATCCTCAGACCTGAATACGCGTACGGTTGATGTTCATGTGAGTCGGGTTCGAAAAGCATTAGGGATTTCACCAGAAAGTGGCTACCGCGTAAAAACAATTTATCAGCATGGCTATCGACTTGAGAGAGTTGAATAGATCAACAAGTAAAAAATGGAAATTTAATGAAAGTAATTAAGCAGTGTTCAGCGATAATCTTAGGTGCTTTGTTGCTATTAAATTCGATTTTTTCTTTTGCTGAAATAGATTCAACAGATTTAAATTACATCGTAAAAAAGAATGATACAGTTTGGGGTATTTGCAAAACCTATGTAAGTGACCCACTGTGCTGGAAAAAATTGGTTGAGTACAATCAGTTAAAAAATCCTAAGTACCTTCCCCCACGATCCGTTATTCGCATTCCTAAATCTTGGCTCATAGATCATCCAACGACAGCATTGGTTATTGCGGTAGAAGGCCAGGTTAGCGTTACTCATAAAAATACGACCGAGAAGAAGATACTCGTGGTTGGAGATCTGTTAAGCCAGCAAGATATCGTGCAAGCACTTAATGGCACGGCCATGATTCAATTTGCTGATCAGTCGCGCTTGTTGTTGAAAGCGAATAGTACAATACGCATGGAAACACTGCAGTTCTACGATCCTGGCCAGCTAGTGAATACACGAGTTGAGTTATTAAAAGGGCGTGTTAAAGCTCAGGTTGAAAAAATCACCAATAAAAATAGCCGCTATGAAATCGTGACTCCGGCTGCCGTTGCTGCAGTAAGAGGAACAGAATTTCGGGTTGGACATGATCTAGACGACCAAGGTAATGCTGTTATGAGAACAGAGTTATTAACAGGAAAGTTAGATGTTGCCTCCGATATCAATATGCAAAGTATCAATGCAGGGCAAGCTATTATGGCGATTGAGGGTAAGGGCGTTTCAGATCCTGTTAACTTATTGCCACGACCTCTAATGGAAATTAACGGAGCGCGCAGTTTTCAATTGCCACATGATATTCAATGGTTCCCTATAAAAGGGGCGGTATCGTATAAGGTGAGTTTAATGACAGAGAGTAGCCAGCTTTGGGAGGTGAGTACTTCTAAGCCTTCATTTACCTTGCAAGACTTAGATTCTGGAAACTTTGAGTTTTTAATTCGAGGCGTTGATGCGCAAGGTTTTGAAGGACGTAATCGTCACCTAAAAATCAACTTACCTTGATGTCTGCTTCTTTAAATACTTCAGCAACAAAACGTTTTGACTGGCCATTACTCTTCTTGGGACTGATTATTCTATTACAGGTAAATAGTAATCAGTTCAGTAGTTGGACCCAGGGATTAGATTATTCTCTCTATGATAACTATCTACAAAACTTCTCACAGCCTGCCGACGACAAAATAATCATTGTAGAGATCGATGAGCAAAGTCTATCTTTGTTAGGAGATTGGCCATGGCCGCGAAGTTATCATGCTCAAATGATTAACCTACTGACACAGGCCGATGCTGATGTCATTGCGTATAACGTCATATTTTCTAATTCAAATCTTACAAATCAAAATGACCAGCTATTATCAACCGCAATCGAGGATAGTGGGCGAACGATTCTTCCCTTGTATTTTGATCGGTTTTTCAAGGAAGGTGAGGTTTTAGAAGTATTACCGGCTCCTGAGTTTAGAAAATTTGCTGGGCTAGGGCATGTAAATAGCTATTTAGATGCTGACGGTACATTACGCTCAATTCGGTTAATGGACCGATATAAAGAACAAAGTTGGCCTCACTTTGCGTTCGCCAGTTTCTTATTTGATCAGCCATATTCGCCACTGCTTGAATCAAACTTAAAAGACGTCTTTATTCCTTTTGTAACAGAAAGCGATTTTCAGAGAGCCTCTTTTGTGGATGTTTTGACCGGCTTAATTCCCCCTGAAAGCTTTTCTCAGCGCACTGTTTTTGTAGGTATGACAGCGACGTCAATGGGGGACCCTTTACTGATTCCTATTAATGACGCAGGCCGCCAAACACCGGCCGTTGAAATTAATGCTAATGTTTATCAAGCTCTTGATCATGGGCAGTTGATTGTTCCCTTACCTCATATTCTTTCGATCATTATTAATACGGTCTTATTGCTGACGGCGATGTATTTGATACCTAGGTTATCAGGCGTGCAGCAGTTTTTAGTTACTCTGGTTGGGTTATTACTTACCACCTTGTTTAGTTATTTTTTATTGCATCAAGGCTATTGGTACAAAGCGGCTGGTGTAATGTTAGCGCTTTTCACTATTCCATTTATTTGGAATTTACTGCGGTTAAGTCGGTTATTTACTTATTTACGACAGCAGATTAATCAATTGAAGAAGCAGCAAGATACAGAAGCGTTCCGGTTGCCTAATTATCACGGTTTAGATACCGAAGATGACCTTAGAGGATTTCTGAAGTTAATGCAGATTGAAGATTTTAAAATCTTAGATGTTGCTTCTAGTCGACTTGATCAGAATTCATTTTCAGGTTTGGAGTCTGTTGATAGTATTACGAAAAAATTGGAGTTAATGCTAGAGGGTAAGAAGAAAATCTTACTACTGGATTTTAAAGTATTCACAGCACTGGAAAAAAATAAACTAAATATTTTGCAGAAGTTATTGTTGCAAAAGCAGCGTGACGAATTAAATTTAGCTCAAAAGGGGCAGTTTGAAAGTGATGTTTTTGCCAAGCAGCTATCTCTCATTACAGACTTTCAGCGGCAACTGACACTGACCCATTCGTTATTCGAAGAAAGTATAGACGGAATTTCTGCAGGGATTTTGGTGTCCGATTTAACGGGTAAAGTATTATTTAGTAATAAAGCATTGAATGAACTTGTCGGTATAGATGTTAATGATACCCGCTTATTATTCAAGTCGATTACTCCCATTCAAGGAGAGTGGCTATCATTATTGCGTGACGCAGTTTTATTGCAGACACCTATAACGGTTGAGGCAAAAACTTCAGATAAAGACTTATCGGTCAGTATTCGTTGTATTCAAAATAAGGTGAATGCCGATCTTTCATCGCAGGCGCCGTTACTTGTATTTAATATCACAGACATTAGTTTAATCAAGCAAGCGCATAGAAGTCGTAGTGAGATGATTGACTTTCTTTCTCATGATTTACGCTCACCAATGGCCTCTCTTCAAGCGTTGGTTAATCAATTAAAGTCAACGCCGCTATCTGGGGTGGATGTTGCAGATTTAATCGATAAGGTCGATCTCTATAGTCAAAGAGGCTTAATCTTTGCTGAACAGTTTCTTGAGTTGGCGCGTGTGGAAGGTGATGACGAAATACTGTTGTATGAAGTTGATGTGTATAGTGTTGCCCAAAATGCTTTGGATACGCTCTATCATCAGGCTCAAGCAAAACAAATTCGTTTAGATATAGAAATAGATGATGATTATTGGGTGCTCACGAATGGTGAGTTACTAGAACGTATTTTCTTAAATCTTGTAAGTAATGCTATTAAATACAGCCCACATGAAAGCCGCGTGCTGTTAACGGTGCAGGTTGCTGAGAATAAGACGCTTACGGCAATGGTGTGTGATGAAGGGCCTGGCATACCAGAAGAGCTCGCGAGTCGATTATTTAAGCCTTATGCTAGGGGTAATGATAGAAATACACAAAAGGAGCAAGGAATAGGGCTTGGATTACGCTTTGTTGATGTTGCTCTTAAACGCTTAAATAGCCAAATACAGTTTGAAACGTCAGCAGAAGGAACGCGCTTTTATTTTAACTTAGAGTCGATACATTTAAGCTAGATCAGGCGTATTAATAGATTAAACCTTTTGCTGAGCTTCTACTTGCTGATCTAAAATTTCACATATTTCCTCTTGAATGAACAGACATAGATCTGGATCACTAATCGGATTGTCATGCACATCGGAGATAAAGAATATATCCGAGATACGCTCGCCTTCAGTCATAATCTTTGCGCTGTGCATGAGAAACTTATGAGTCATAAAGAACTCTCCCATGCGGGCTAATAAGCCGGGTCTATCCGCTGCAACTACTTCTAAAACTGTACGTTTAAGAATTGGGTCGTTACTCAGCGTTACTTGAGTCGGTACTTTAAAGTGCTTAAGTAATCTAGGTGTGCGGCGTTGAATAACATTACTGTATTCAGAAGGGGTTGATAATGCTTTGGTTAGCTTGCTTTTGATCTGTTCGATTCGAGCAACATCATTGCCAATAGCAACTCCGTTTTCATCAAGTACGATGTAGGTATCGACAGCGTTGCGATTATTGGACGTCATGATGCGGGCATCTTGGATGCTCAAATTCAGTTGGTCTAGTGTCGCTGTTGTCACCGCAAAAAGATTGGGGTGGTTTTTCATGAAAATGAATATTTGTGTTGCGCCTTCAAAATCAATATCGCTGGTTTCTCGTATGGAAACCAGTGGCGATTCACTCTGTCCGTGTTCGGTAATGATTTGTGTATGCCAAACAATATTATCGGCACCTTCTCTTAAGAAGTAATCATCGCCTGGTTCGCCCCATATGTTGCGCGCGTGAGCTTCATCAATTCCGAGTTTTTCTAATTCGTAAATGGCTTCGCATTGAATGGCATTAATGAGTTGTTCTTTACCTATGGAATGATTTAACCCACGACGAAAGGCTTGCTTGGTATTGTGAAATAACGTGCGCATTTGTTCAGCGCGCCAGCCTGTCCATAGCTTTGGGTTGGTACTATTGATGTCAGCAACAGAAATTAAGAATAAATGCTGAAGGTGATCAATGTCGCCTACTTCAAGAGCAAATTGATGAATGTCTTCAGGGTTATTGATATCAATGCGTTGAGATGCCTGTGCCATCAATAAATGATTGCGTACCAACCACTCCACCATATCGGTATCGTATTGGCTCATCCTATGTTGCTGGCAAAATACTTTGGCAATTTCCGCCCCAACGACTTCGTGTTCACCACGATAACGTTTACCTACATCATGAAGAATCGCAGTAATGTAGAGTACTTCTCGACGTTTAATTTTATGAATTAAGTTGTAGGCAAGAGGGAAATGCTCTCTCTCACCGGCATGGCGATAACGGCGAAGTAATTGCACCATACGTAAGCTGTGTTCATCAACCGTATAGATATGAAATAAATCATATTGCATGTGCCCAATGATACTACCAAAATCGGGTATGTAGCGGCCAAGGATGCCGTAACGCATCATGCGTTTAAGCGTGCTTGATATTTGCTGGTTATTCTTAAGAAACTGCATGAATAAGTCGTTATGCAGAGGATTTTCACGAAATGCTTGATCAATGAGTTCTCTATGATCGTGCAGTGCTCTAATGGTGCTGGAATGCATGCCTTCAATATTTTTTCGCTTAGCAAATTCAACAAATATGCGTAAAAGTAGTTCAGGTTTTTCTGCAATTCTTTTTGTGTCAGTTAAACGGATGTAGCCATTGAATACATAAAGATCGTCATCAATAGGCTCGATCTTATCATTACCAGAGTCACCGAAAATATCGTCTTTGATGTGATATAGCAAAATATCAGTGAGTTCGGTGAGGGCAAGTTGATGTCGGTAAAATTGGAGCATCATATGTTCGACACCTAGCATTTCTTCATCGTCTGTAAAACGTAATAGCTTGGCAATGTCTTTTTGTAATTCAAAAAGAAGGCGGTCTTCTTCTCGGTTGGTAATCATGTGGAGTGCGTAGCGCAGTTGCCATAAAAATTCGGTACTGCGTTGGTACTGATCGAGTTCGAATTGAGTTAGAAATTTGTATTGCTTTAACTCTTCCAGTTCTTCATGGCCAAAGTGACGCATGGCCATCCAATTTATGGTTTGAATATCACGCAAGGTACCGGGAGAGTTTTTTACATTAGGTTCTAAATTGTATTCGGTATCTTCATGTTTAGCGTGACGCTTTTTTAACTCCTCCCATTTTGCAGCAAAGAAGTCTGGGCCTGACCAAATGATGCGAGAGTCTGTTCTTTCGTGCAATTGAGTCAGTAAGGTTTCATTACCCGCTAGGGTTCTTGACTCCATCATGTTGGTAATAATAGTGAGATCTTTTTTAGCTTCACTAACGCACTCGTCTAAGGTACGAACACTATGACCGATGTCGAGTTTAAGATCCCATAGCAAGGTGATGAAGCTTTGTAGTGCCTCTTTGTGTTTATCAAAAGCAGCTTCATTTTCTAATACAATTAATAAATCAATATCAGAGTGTGGTTGAAGTTCGCCACGGCCATAGCCGCCGACTGCAAGCAGTGAAATGCTGTTTGTTGCATCGGACGCATCATTAAAACCAGAGTTTTGCCAAAGACAAAAGAGTATTTGATCAATTAATTGAGAGCGATGAGCTACAAGGGTGCCTGCATCGAGAGTCGCTTTAAAATACGCGTGGCATTGTTGCTTGATGTCGGCGAGCAGGGGCTTGATGACAGGAAGGGGGGATACGGCCGTTTTTAATTGTTGTAGGAGTGCCTCGTTATCAATACGAGGAAGCTCTAAAGTGGTCTTATTAACGGCCATCGTTGTCAAAATGTTTACCCTAAGTTGTTACTGTTATTAAATTAGCTATCTAAATTAACTTTCTAAACCAACTATTAAACCTGCAATTGAAGCTTTGAGTATGAGATCTTTTTACCAATACTGGGTTTCTTCTTTACGGCGGGTCAAAACATCAACACCGTCTTCCGTGACTAAGCAGGTATGTTCAAACTGAGCGCTTGGCTTGCGGTCTTTCGTTACAACCGTCCAACCATCAGATAGCTGCTTGTTGAAGCGCTTACCTTGGTTAATCATGGGTTCGATGGTAAATGTCATGCCAGGCAGTAGTTCCATCCCCGTTCCTGCTTTACCATAATGTAAAACTTGGAAGCCATCTTCGTGAAACTCACTGCCAATGCCATGTCCACAATATTCACGGACCACTGAGTAATGATTGCTTTCAGCGAACTTCTGAATGATTTCGCCAATATCGCCTAAGCGACAACCTGGTTTAACAAGAGCAATCGCCTTGTACATACTTTCTTGAGTTATATCGACTAAGCGTTTAAGGGGCGCACTTGGCTCGCCAATAAAGAACATTTTACTGGTATCGCCGTGGTAACCATCTTTGATTACCGTAATGTCGATGTTAATAATGTCGCCTTTTTTTAACGCTTTATCATTTGGAATGCCGTGACAAATAACATGGTTAACAGAAGTGCAAATGGATTTAGGGAAGCCGTGATAGTTCAGGGGTGCAGGAATAGCATCTTGAACATTGACAATGTAATCGTGGCAGATGGTATTGAGCTCGTCAGTTGTGACTCCTGCTACAACATGCTCTTCTATCATTTCCAATACTTCGGCGGCCAATCGACCGGCGATGCGCATCTTTTCAATTTCTTCGGCTGTTTTTACAAATTTAGACATATTTTTTCGCTTGTACTGACGCTAATACGATTGGTTAGGCTGACTTACAGGTAAGTGAGCCAATTAATGAGCATATTGTACGCTCATCTTATGCTTTTATAAATGGGGCAAATATGACATTAAGAATGCCATTTAAAAGCCTAATGAAATAGAAAAATCTTTATTTTTATTTGCCTAAATGGTATAAAGCGCCGCTGACTAGGCCTATCTTGTCTCAGTGTTTATAGGATTTATCCTTAAATGCTCTGTTTGATAGCTGTCAGTAAATAATACACACACACATTACAACGATGTTGCGGGGTGCCGAAAGGTCGCGATATTGGATGTGTGGAGGCTCAACCCAAACTTAATTTAAGGTAGTTATATTATGGCGCAAGTTAGCATGCGTGATCTGCTTAAAGCAGGCGTACACTTTGGTCACCAAACTCGTTACTGGAACCCAAAAATGGGTAAGTACATCTTTGGTGCTCGCAATAAGATTCATATCATCAACTTGGAGCACACTGTTCCTGCATTAAACAATGCATTGAAGTTGATCGAAAGCCGCACTTCTGGCAACAACAAAGTATTGTTTGTTGGTACTAAGCGCGCAGCAAGCAAAATCATTCAACAGCAAGCAGAACGTTCTGGCCAGCCATACGTTGCTCACCGCTGGTTGGGTGGTATGTTGACTAACTACAAAACTATTCGTCAATCTATTAAGCGTTTCCGCGATTTAGAAGCTCAAAAAGCTGACGGTACTTTTGAGCAGTTGACTAAGAAAGAAGCTTTGATGCGTGCCCGTGAAATGGACAAGCTAGAGCGTTCTATCGGTGGTATCAAAGACATGGGCGGTTTGCCTGATGTTGTTTTCGTAATCGACGTTGATCATGAGCGTATTGCGATTCAAGAAGCAAACAAGTTGGGTATCCCAGTTGTTGGTATCGTTGATACTAACTCTAACCCAGATGGCATCGACTACGTTATTCCTGGTAACGATGATGCTATCCGTGCAATCGAGATCTATGCAACTGCAGTAGCTGATGCGGTTCTTGATGGCAAGCAAGCGACTGCTGCTGATAAAGGCGAAGTTGCTGAAGAGAAAGCTGAGCCAGCGGCTGAGTAATCTTTACGCTATCTCATAAAGAAAGGGGCTTGCCCCTTTTTTTTTGATCATTCATTTAATTTTGTTAAATATTGAGGATACTCTCACATGGCAAAAATCTCTGCACAACTAGTTAAAGAATTACGTGAGCGCACTGGCTTGGGTATGATGGAATGCAAAAAAGCTTTGGCGGCTAACGAAGGTGATATCGATCTAGCCATCGAAGATCTACGTAAGAACTCTGGCCTTAAAGCAGCTAAGAAAGCTGACCGCGCAGCCGCTGAAGGTAAAGTATTTGTTGCTACAAATGGCAATACTATCTTCGCAGTAGAAGTTAACTCTGAAACAGATTTCGCTGCTGGCGATTCTAACTTCTTGGGTTTCTCTGAAAAGGTTGTTGCTAAAGTTGCTGAAACTAAAGAAACTGACGTTGCTACAGTAATGGCAGGCGATCTTGAATCAGCTCGTGAAGCATTGGTTCAGAAAATTGGTGAGAACATCAATGTTCGTCGCATTTTCTCTTTAGAATCTGATGTTGTGGGCAGCTATGTTCACTCTAACGGTAAGTTGGCTGCATTGGTTGCTCTTAAAGGCGGCAATGAAGACGTAGCAAGAGATATCGCTATGCACATCACTGCATTAAACCCAGTTGTGGTTAATGCTGATGATATGCCAGCAGAGCTAGTTGCTAAAGAAGAAGAAATTATTAAAGCTCAGCCAGATATGGCGGGTAAGCCAGACGCTATCGTTGAAAAAATGATGGGTGGTCGTATTAAGAAGTTCCTAAAAGAGTCTAGCTTGACTGAGCAGCCTTTTGTTAAGAACCCTGATATGACAGTTGGTCAGTTGGCTAAAGAAGCCGGCGCAGAAATCGTATCTTTCCAGCGTATTGCTGTTGGTGAAGGTATTGAGATTGCTGAAGTTGATTTCGCAGCTGAAGTTGCCGCTCAACTTAAGGGTTAATTCTGAACGAATTGACTGGGAATTCTTTCCTATAATGTGAGAGAATTCTAGAAATGCCGGGGTAACCCGGCATTTTTTTGAAAGCCTGAAATGGTTTTTGTCTACCCCAAACTATATTGATGACATCCACTGGAGTTGGCTATGGCTGAACAACGTACCCCTAGATACAAACGCATTCTTCTTAAATTGAGCGGTGAAGCGCTGATGGGGGATTTGGGGTTTGGTATTGATCCAAAAGTTTTAGACCAGATAGCGTTAGAAATTGGTCAGCTTGTGGGTATTGGTGTGCAGGTCGGTATTGTGATTGGTGGGGGTAATCTATTCCGCGGTAAAGCGCTTAGCGAAGCCGGTTTAGATAGAGTAACAGGCGACCATATGGGTATGCTTGCAACGGTAATGAATGCATTGGCAGTAAGAGATGCATTAGAACGTTCTAATATCACAACGCGCGTTATGTCTGCGATCCCAATGAGTGGTATTGTTGAACATTACGATCGCCGTAAAGCAATGCGTGGCTTAAATAGTGGCCATGTTGTTATATTTTCAGCGGGTACCGGTAACCCGTTCTTTACGACAGACTCGGCTGCATGTCTTCGTGGTATTGAAATCAATGCCGAAGTGGTACTAAAGGGCACCAATGTGGATGGCGTTTATACAGCCGATCCTAAGAAAGACCCAGATGCTGTGAAATACGATACGTTAACCTATACCGAAGTGCTGGATAAGCAGTTAGGTGTAATGGACTTGACCGCTATTTGCTTAGCACAAGATCACAACATGCCATTGCGTGTTTATGATATGCATGAAGCGGGCAACCTAGCGAAGATTATTATGGGTGGCGACTTAGGCACCCTAATTGTTAATGAGGAAAGCTAATAATGATTGATGATATTAAAAATGATGCGCAGCAGCGCATGACAAAAAGTATTGGCGCGATGGCTGATGCTTTTAAAAAAATCCGTACTGGCCGTGCACACCCGTCCATTCTTGACGGTGTAATGGTTGATTATTACGGTTCTCCAACGCAATTGGCACAACTTGCCAATATTAACGTTGAAGATGGCCGTTGCTTGGCCATTGTGCCTTGGGAAAAGCCTTTAATTCCTGCTATTGAAAAAGCCATTATGAAGTCTGATTTGGGCCTTAACCCATCAACGACTGGCGATAAAATTCGTGTGCCTATGCCTGCATTGACTGAAGAAACTCGTAAGCAGTTTATTAAGCAAGCACGTACTGAAGCTGAAAAAGGACGTGTATCAATTCGTAATATTCGTCGTGATGCTAATGGCATGATCAAAGATCTTTTGAAAGATAAAGAGATTTCTGAAGACGAAGAGCGTCGTGGCCAAGATCAAATTCAGAAAATTACCGATCAAAGTATTGCAGAAGTGGATTCTGTATTGGCGGGTAAAGAAAAAGATTTGATGCAGGTTTAACCTGCAGGATAAAACAATGTCGAGCAGTATTTCGGATACAGAAGCTGTGGTGGGAGGAATTCCTCGCCACGTTGCTATTATTATGGATGGTAATAACCGCTGGGCTAAGAAACGTCTTATTCCAGGGGTTGCTGGGCATAAAGCCGGTGTTGATGCTGTGCGCGCTGTCGTAGAAACGTCAGCAGAGCAGGGTATTGAAGTACTAACGTTATTTGCGTTTAGTAGTGAAAATTGGCGCCGGCCAGAAAAAGAAGTCAATGCTTTGATGCAGCTGTTTATTGTTGCGTTAGAGCGAGAAGTGAAAAAACTGCACAAAAATAATATCCGCCTGGTCGTTATGGGGGATAAATCAGCTTTTCAGAAAAAAATCCAAGATCTAATTGCTGAAGCAGAGCAATTGACTGAAAATAATGATCGTATGACGCTTGTTATTGCTGCTAACTATGGGGGTCAGTGGGATATAGCGCAAGCTGCGAAGCGTATTGCTCAAGATGTAGCAGTGGGTAAACTAAACGCTGATGACATTAATGAACAGACATTTCATCAATACACGAGTCTGAATGAATTTCCTGCGCCGGACCTTATGATTCGTACCGGTGGTGAAGAACGTATTAGTAATTTCATGCTATGGCAAACCGCTTATTCTGAGTTTTATTTTTCAGATGCACTGTGGCCAGACTTTAAACAACAAGAATATAAAAAAGCATTGGCCGCCTTCGCTAACCGAGTTAGGCGTTTTGGTCGGACTGATGATCAGTTAACAAAAGGGTAGTAGTTTGTTTAAACAACGTCTTATTACAGCATTAATTTTAGCGCCACTCATGATTGGCGGCATCTTCTTTTTACCGATTGAGCAATTTGCTTATTTTATCGGTTTTATCGTCACAGTGGCTGCTTGGGAATGGGCAAACTTAGCGGGCTATGAATCGCCTATCGTTCGTATAGGGTATGCTGCTGTAATTGCCGGAACTGTTGCAGTAACAGCTTATCTGATGAGCTCAGACCCTGAAGTGCATCGTATTATTCTAGCGGTTGGTGCTGCTTGGTGGCTTGTTGCTTGTGGATTAGTTGTTCGTTACCCAAAGCAAGTATCGCTTTGGCAAGCTAAACCTATTCGTGCTGTATTAGGTCTGTTGGTTTTAATTCCTATGTGGGTTGGCTTCATGACGTTAAAAAGTCAGCCTTACAGCGCACTGATTATTGTGTATGTCATGTTACTTATTTGGGGTGCTGATACCGGTGCTTATTTTGCTGGCAAAACATGGGGTAATGCTAAACTCGCACCCAATGTGAGCCCTGGTAAATCATGGGCAGGCTTTTGGGGTGGTTTAGCCACAACAGGCTTAATTGCAGTCATTTTCTCATTGTGTGTACATCAGTGGCTACGCCCAATGACTTTGTCGGATTTTGCATTATTAGCCGTAATGACTTTCATCACTGCAATTATTTCGGTAATGGGTGATTTGGTTGAAAGTATGATGAAGCGCCATCGTGGTATCAAAGATAGCTCTCAGCTATTGCCAGGACACGGTGGTGTTTTAGATCGCATCGATAGTATGGCGTCGGCTGTACCTGTGTTTGCTTTTTTTATGCTGTTATTTGGTTGGCAGTTAGCCGCTTAAGCGCTAAACGTTAACCTTTAAATATTGAATTATGAGCGAACAATAATGAGTCAGTGGATTACCGTATTAGGGGCGACAGGCTCTATCGGTAGCAGTACCTTAGATGTTATTCGTCGTCACCCGACTCGTTATCGCGTTTATGCGTTAACGGGTTTTTCTCGTATAAAAGAACTTGTTGATGCTGCGTTAGAATTTTGTCCACGATACCTCGTAGTCCCCACCGAAGCCGCTGCCAAGCAGACGCGTGACCTGTTAAACCAAACTGGAATGGGGCTTGCAGCCTGTGAAGTCTTGGTAGGTGAACCCGCTCTGTCAAAAGTAAGCTCTGATGCGGACGTCGATATGGTGATGGCAGCAATCGTCGGCGCTGCTGGTTTAGTCCCTACTCTGGCGGCTGCAGAAGCAGGTAAGCGTGTTTTATTAGCGAACAAAGAAGCATTGGTAATGGCAGGCCCATTATTTATGCGGGCAATTCGTGACAATAATGCGGAGTTATTACCGATTGATAGCGAACATAATGCTATTTTTCAGAGCTTACCCGAAAACTATACGGATGATTTTGAAAAGCACGGCATAGAGAAAATTTTATTAACCGCCTCAGGTGGTCCCTTTCGTAATCGAACCAAAGACGAATTAAGTAAAGTGACACCTGCTCAAGCCGTTGCACATCCAAATTGGTCAATGGGCGCAAAAATTTCAGTTGATTCTGCAACTTTAATGAATAAAGGCCTAGAGCTGATTGAAGCCTGCTTCTTGTTTAACTGCCGAGCCGACCAAGTACAAGTGGTTGTGCATCCTCAAAGTGTTATACATTCTATGGTGCAGTATAACGACGGTTCTGTAATTGCAGAATTAGGGCAGCCTGATATGCGTACTCCTATTGCCTATGGCATGGCTTGGCCTGAGCGAATCGATGCAGGGGTTAAGCACCTTGATTTGTTTGAAATATCTCGATTAGATTTTACTGAGCCCGATCATGAAACGTTCCCTTGTTTGAATTTGGCAAAAGATGCTTTTGAGAGAGGCGGAATTGCTCCGGCAGTTTTAAATGCGGCCAATGAAATTGCTGTTGCTGCATTTTTAGCGGAACAAATTGGCTTTTTAGCTATCCCAGAATTGATTACTCGCGTTATGGCAATGTCTCCTGATAAAACAGTGCAGAGCTTAGAAGATGTTTTGGCAGCTGATCAGTGGGCAAGAGAGCAAGCGAATCATCTATTGGTCGAGTTTGAACAAATCCAACAAATAGCAGGTCAGGAATGAGCACTTTATTAACCTTTATTCTCGCCATCAGCATTCTTGTGGTTATTCATGAGTTTGGTCACTTTTGGGTAGCGCGCCGCTGCGGTGTAAAGGTTCTTCGTTTTTCAGTCGGTTTTGGCAAGCCACTATGGTCGTATACCGACAAGCTAGGCACTGAATTTTCTATTGCGCCTATTCCTTTGGGCGGTTATGTGAAAATGCTGGACCAGCGTGAAGGTGAAGTGAATCCTGAAGAATTACATCAAGCTTTTAATCAAAAGACAGTTTGGCAGCGAATAGCCATTGCCAGTGCTGGACCAATCGCTAATTTTATTTTTGCGGTATTTGCTTATTGGTCGATCTTTATGATGGGCATGACGGGGTTTGTACCGGTAGTTGGGAACGTCGACACTAATGGTCCTGCATATGAACAGGGCATACAGTCAGGGGATCGTATTCTTGCGGTAGCCGATGTGGCTGTGGGTAGTTTTCAGGAATTATCCTGGCAGTTAATTTCGTACATTGGTGAAACGACAGAGCTTTCATTAACGGTTGAAGACGGCAACCAAATTCAACGTACTATTACTATTCCATTAGATCGCTGGTTAACCGATCAAGAAACCCCTGATCCAATGAAAGCGTTAGGTTTTCAGCCTCGTAGATTGGCGATTGCGGCAGTGATTGGTGAAGTTGTTAGTGGTGGGGCAGCTGAAGCAGCAGGGCTAAAGACCGGTGATAGAGTGCTTAGTATTAGCCATGACGGTAATAAAACAGAAGTGGCAGATTGGCGTGACTGGGTTGCGGTTGTGCGCGATAATCCAAGCCAAGTTTTAGACTTGCAAATCGAGCGAGACGGCAGAAAAATCAGTGTCCAGTTAATCCCTGCCGCTAAAGAAATAGAAAATGACAAAACAATCGGTTTTGTCGGAGCAGGGCTAGAACCGACGGCCATACCCGAAGTTCCCAGTGATTGGCTTGCAGAAACAAAGTTTGGACCTGTAGACTCCTTGATTCAGGCCGCTGTGAAAACTCAGCAACTTATTGTTTTTACTCTAGAATCGCTTTGGAAAATGATTTTAGGCGATCTCTCAGTTAAGAACTTGAGTGGACCCATTACCATTGCTAAAGTAGCCGACTCTTCGGCCAGTAATGGTTTGCAGGCATTCATCGGATTTTTAGCTTTATTGAGTGTTTCGCTGGGTGTTTTAAATTTATTACCCATTCCTGTATTGGATGGTGGTCATATTTTGTTTTATGCCATTGAGGCAATTCGAGGTAGAGCATTATCTGAACGAACTCAGATAGTGGCTGTACAGGTTGGCATGGCACTGTTGATGAGTCTCATGGTTATCGCTTTTTATAATGACATTAGCCGTTTATAGTTCTGAGTAAATCAGACATTATTAATGAACGGCCTTATTTTGGAATTGAATCGCATATGCGAGCTTTGTTTTTTACCTGTATTTTAGCGGCGTTTAGCCAGTTTTCGGCAGCCGAATCGTTTGTGGTTAGTGATATTCGCGTAGAAGGTTTGCAGCGTATCTCGGCGGGAACGGTATTCGAGGCTTTTTCTATTGACGTTGGTGACAATGTGGATAGCCAACGTTTAGCAACGGCGACTAAGCGTTTATTTAAAACTGCATTATTTAATGACATCTCATTACAGCGTGACGGCACTGTGCTGGTTGTTCAGGTTGTTGAATTGCCCACTATTACGCAATTGGAAATCAAGGGTAACCAAGCGATTACCAGTGAGGCGTTAAAAGATGGTTTAAAGCAATCAGGACTTGCCGAAGGGTTGGTTTTTAAACGCTCTACTTTAGAACGAATTTCTCTTGAGCTAGAGCGACAGTATGTTGCTCAAGGTCGATATGATGCCAACATTACAACCGAAGTAACTGCTTTGCCGCGCAACCGTGTGGGTTTAGTGATTCAAGTTGATGAAGGCACTGTGGCGTCTATTCAACACGTTAATATTATTGGTAACTCGGTATTCAGTGACGAAGAGCTGTTAAAAACGTTTCAGCTTCAAACCAGTAACTTTTGGTCTTGGTATGCCAGCGATGATAAATACGCGCGTGAGAAGTTATCAGGTGATTTAGAAACGTTGCGCTCTTATTATTTAAACCGTGGTTATATTCGATTCAATATTGAATCGACTCAGGTATCTGTATCGCCTAATAAAAAAGGCGTCTATATCACGATTAACGTGACAGAAGGCGATATCTATAATGTTCGTGAACTGCAACTTGCCGGTGATCTGGTATTGCCAGAAGAAGAACTTGAGCGTTTTTATATCATTAAAGAAGGTGAAGTTTTTTCTCGTCAAAGAGTGACGTTAAGTAGTGACTTGATGATTAAGCGCTTAGGGAATGATGGTTACACCTTTGCTAAAGTAGACGGCATTCCAGATATTGATGATGAAACAAAAGAAGTTGATATCACCTTCTTTGTTGAACCTGGCAAAAGAACTTACGTGCGTCGCATTAACTTTGCAGGAAACGAAAGTACCCTAGACGAAGTATTGCGTCGTGAGATGCTGCAAATGGAAGGTGGCTGGGCTTCAACTGAAAAAATTGAAGCCGGTAAAAAACGTTTAAACCAATTGGGCTTCTTTAAAGGTGTAAACGTTGAAACACCTGCCGTTGCCGGTGCCGATGATTTAATCGATGTGAACTACAGCGTTGAAGAGCAGTTGAGCGGCAGCTTAAACTTTAACGTGGGTTATGCTGGCGGTAGTGGTTTTATTATTGGTACTAGCATTAGCCAGAATAACTTTTTAGGTACGGGTAACCGTATGTCATTGGCATTACAGAAAAACAGTACCGTTCAATCGTATAACTTTTCCTTCCATGATCCTTATTATACGATCGATGGTGTGAGCCGTGGCTTTAACTTGTTCTACCGTAAAACAGATTTCTCTAACCAGTCTTTTACCAGTGATTATCAAACTAATACGTTGGGTGGTAATGTCACCTTTGGTTATCCTATTAGCAATCGTGAGCGTTTATCCTTCACTTTAGGTGCGTCTGAAACAGATATGTTCGAGGGCAATACCGTCCCGGCTGAGATTTCTAGTTTCATTGATGAAAACGGTGATCATTTCCGTGAGTATTCACTGGGTTCCAGTTGGAAGTGGTCTAACTTAAACCGTGGTTTGTTTCCTACGGCCGGTGCACAGCAAAGTTTATCGTTTGATTTAGCCATTCCAGGCAGTGATTTAAACTATTGGAAGTTAGGCTATAAAGCGGATTATTACATTCCTTTAGATCTAGATTGGTCTTTACGTTTCCGTACCGAACTGGGCTATGGTGACGGTTATGGCGATTTAGACAGATTACCCTTCTTTAAGAATTTCCGTGCCGGTGGTGTAGGTTCTGTTCGTGGTTATCGCACCAGTTCACTAGGGTCACGAGGATTGCCAGAATATAATTTGGTCGACCTGGTTGAAACAGACAGCGATGGTAATCCTGTATTTGAAACAGATAACTTGGGCCGCCCTGTTGTAGACAGTGGCGCAGCGAGTAATATTTATTATAAAAACGTAGACGGCGACATTGTTCGTGCTGTGAATGGCGATAAATACGCTCCGGTATACGTTACGGATTCATCTACGGGTTCGATTGTCCAAGCCCCTGCGTTTGTTGAAAGTGCAACGGCCTTGGGTGGAAATATCCTAATCGAGGGAAGTACTGAATTGATTTTCCCATTCCCATTCATCGAAGATCGTAGCTCATTGCGTAGTGTATTTTTCTTAGATGCGGGTAATGTGTTTACTGATCAGTGTTATAAGCCTAACGATAGCCAAGCACCTAACTTTAACAGCCATCCATTTTGTGATGAAGGGGTAGACCTTTCAGAACTGCGTTTAAGTACGGGTGTGGGTGTAACTTGGGTAACAGCCATTGGTCCCTTGACCTTTACGTACTCTTTCCCATTAAATGATAAGGAAGATGATCGTACTGAAGGATTTGAATTTACACTTGGACAAGTGTTCTAATTTAATTAATTTTTAAACTAATCAAAATAAAATAAGTAGGAAGATTATATTATGCGTTTTTTACAAATAGCTCTATTAGCCATGACTGCTACCTTTGCTCAAGCAGAAATGAAAATTGCCGTTGTTGATATGCAGCGTGCAGTACTGGCTTCTGATGAAGCAAAAGCGGCTATTGAAAAGTTCCGCACGGCTAAGCAAGACGATATCGATACCATCAGTAAGTTAGAAACGGAGCTTAAAGGTATTCAAGAAAAAATCGCTAAAGATGGCGAAATTATGAGTGAAGATGAGCGTCGCAAGCTTAAGAATAGCTTCGAAGAGAAAGCCACTACGTACAAGTTCCACCGTCAAAACATGCAAAAAGCTGAGCAGCAAGAATTGCAACAGCTAGCACAAATGATGGAGCCTAAAATGCAGAAAGCATTGAAAGCGATCATTGATGAAAATAAGTATGACCTAGTATTGCGTCCTGAAATGGTGATCTTTAATGGCCCAAGTACAGACATTACTAAATTGTTGCTTGAGCAGCTAAACGCAAAATAATTAAAGCCCGAATTAACGATAAAGGTTACTCAATATCATGACACTAAAAGCTATCTCTTTAGCTGAAATTGCTGAAAAAATTGGCGCAACGTTAATTGCGAAAGATGATCAGGTAATGGTGTCAGGTGTTTCGACCCTTGAATTAGCCGGTGCAGAGCAAATCACATTTTTAGCGAACCCAAGTTATCGCAAGCAGCTCGCGACGACTCAAGCGGCGGCGGTGATTATTCATCCAGATATGCAAGATGAATGTCTTGTATCCGCGCTGGTGATGAATAACCCCTATATGGGTTTTGCTAAAGTTTCACAGTTATTTAATAACCTTCCTGCTCAAGCCGCTATTATTCATCCTTCAGCTACGATTGCAGAAACTGCGATAATTGCTGAAGGTGTATCGATTGCAGCAAATGTTGTGATTGGCGAATACGTTGAAGTCGGCGCTGGCACGCGAATCGGTCCTAATTGCGTCATCAGTGATCACTCTATACTGGGTGAACAATGTTTATTGCACGCCAATGTTGTGATGTATCACGATGTCGTTATCGGCAACGATTGCATACTTCATTCCGGCTGCGTATTAGGTGCAGATGGTTTTGGTTTTGCACCGGATGCCGGTGAGTGGGTTAAAATCGCTCAGCTTGGTGGTGTAAGATTGGGCAATCACGTTGAGGTGGGTGCCAATACAACCATCGACCGTGGTGCTTTGGGTAATACAACCATCGGTAATGGTGTGAAGCTCGATGATCAAATTATGATTGCTCACAATGTAGTGATTGGGGATAACTGTGCCATTGCAGGAACGGCGGGTATTGCGGGTAGTACAATTCTCGGTAAAAACTGCACGATCGCTGGCGGCGTTGGCATCGTTGGTCATATTGAAATAACCGACGGTGTTCATATTACTGGCATGACACTGGTTTCAAAATCGATTAAAGATCCGGGTGTTTATTCATCGGGAACCGCAATGATGCCTGCGAATGAGTGGCGTAAAAGTGCGACCCGTTTCCGTCAGCTAGATGATATGGCTAGACGATTAAAAAAATTAGAAAAAAACTAATAGGTGAACATGATGCCCGCTTTGGATGTGCAAGGTATTAAAGAATTACTCCCTCACCGCTATCCATTTTTACTGGTAGATAGAGTGAATACGATCGACATTGAAGGACCGACGGTCGGCAGTATTAAAGCAATAAAAAATGTCACCATTAATGAAGAGTTTTTTAATGGTCATTTCCCACAACACCCGATTATGCCGGGTGTACTGATTGTCGAGTCAATGGCACAGGTTGCAGGGATTCTAGGCTTGCACATGCTAGGAGATAAGCGCACGGAGAAAACAAGTTATTACTTCGCCGGTGCAGATCGTATTCGTTTTAAAAAGCCAGTTGTCCCGGGCGATCAGCTTAATTTAGAAGCTGAGTACGTTAATAATAAACGCGGAATTTGGAAGTTTTCATGTCGAGCCCGCGTTGATGGTGATGTTGTATGTTGTGCTGAAATCACCTGTGCAGAGAAGGATATATAAATATGATTGACCCTAGAGCCGTAATCGATCCAAGTGCAATAATTGCTGAAGGTGTAGAGATTGGTCCTTGGTCCATGGTTGGACCAGGTGTAGAAATCGGTGAAGGAACAGTTATTGGGCCGCATGTTATTGTCAAAGGCCCCACCAAAATTGGTAAGAATAATAAAATATTTCAATTCTCTTCTATTGGTGAAGAGTGCCAAGATAAAAAGTATGCCGATGAGCCTACACAGCTCATTATTGGCGATAATAATATTATTCGAGAAGCCTGCACGTTTCATCGTGGAACGACGCAAGACCAAGGAATAACCAAGGTCGGCAGTAATAACCTCTTTATGGTGAATACGCATATCGCACACGATGTGATGATGGGTGATAACTGTATTTTGGCGAATGATACTAACGTTGCTGGCCATGTGCATATTGGCGATTACGTCATTTTAGGTGGTGCTACTCAGGTTCATCAGTTTTGTAAAATTGGTAGCCACTCAATGTCAGGCGCGGGTTCAGTTGTTTTAAAAGACATTCCTGCGTATGTGATTTGTAATGGCTATCCGGTAGAGCCTCACGGTATTAATATCGAAGGACTGAAGCGTCGTGGTTTCGAAAAAGCATCGATTCAACTTCTGCGCAAAGCGTATAAAGCACTTTATCGCCAAGCCTTAACTCTTGAAGAAGCCTTAGTTGAAATTAGAGTATTGGCTGAGCAAGACGATGCGGTGAAGGTATTACTCGATTCTGTTGAGCAAGCGTCACGCGGTATTATCCGCTAATGCGCATTGCTATTGTTGTTGGTGAAACTTCCGGAGACATGTTGGGTATAGGCTTGATGAAAGCTTTAAAAAAACAATACCCAGATGCGACGTTTGAAGGCATTGGTGGTCCATTAATGGAAGCAGAAGGCTTTAAGTCTTTCGTACCAATGGAGCGCCTCGCTGTGATGGGCCTTGTCGAGATTTTAGGCCGATTATTCGAGCTGCTAAAAGTTCGTAAAAAGCTGGTTAAGTACTGGCAGCAAAACCCTCCGGATGTCTTTATTGGCATCGATGCACCTGAATTTAATACTCAGCTTGAATACAAATTAAAAACCTCAGGGATTAAAACGGTTCATTATGTCAGTCCTTCTGTTTGGGCGTGGCGTTCTAAGCGAATTCATAAGATCAAAAAATCAGTCGATTTGATGCTGACGCTATTTCCTTTTGAAGCGAAGTTTTATCAAGAGCACGATGTGCCTGTGAGTTTTGTTGGCCATAATTTGGCGGATAGTATTCCTTTTGAAAATCATGCCGATGATGCGCGTCAGGTTTTTAATATAGAACCGAATGAAAAAGTCGTGTGTCTGATGCCAGGAAGTCGTGGCAGTGAAGTCGAAAAGTTATGCCCTGTTTTTCTGCAAACAGCTGAGCGTATTGCGCAGCATAATCCAGATGTACGCTTTATTTTGCCAGCCGCGAATCATGTGCGTAAGCAGCAAATTGAACAGTTCCTCGAAGAAATGAAGCCTACGGCTAACATCGAAGTGATCGACGGACATTCAAAGACCTGCATGCAGGCTGCGGATGTTATTCTACTTGCCTCAGGCACCGCAACTTTAGAAGGTATGCTGCTTAAAAAACCGATGGTTGTTAGCTATATCGTTGCGCCATTAACGTATCGAATAATGCGTCGATTGTTGAAACAAGATTTTATTTCGCTGCCCAATCTATTGGCGGGCCGCGAAGTAGTTCCAGAAATATTGCAAGAGCATGCAACGGCTGAAAATTTAGCCAAGGCTGTGAATGAACGCCTAGAAGATGAAAGCCTTATTCATCAGCTGCAAGAAACCTTTTTATTCATTCATAAGCAACTTAAACGTGGTGCGAATGAACAAGCGGCGCTTGCCATTGTTAATTTATTAAAACCAACACCGGTATCAAATTCGCTTGAAAGCCTGAGTGATCTTGATACTTCTCGTTCGGATGATGCGTAATGTCGGTTGATGATGTGCCAGAGATCAGTTTGGCTGAAAACATGAACGTACTCACCGAAGTTGAAGCTCAGCTAATCGAGCAGCGCATTGTTTACTGCGGTGTTGATGAAGCGGGTGCAGGGCCTTTGTGTGGTGATGTTGTCGCCGCAGCGGTTATTCTTGATCCTAATAATCCGATTGCTGCGTTAAACGATTCGAAAAAATTAAGTGAAAAAAAGCGCGAAGCACTATTTCCTGAAATTAAAGAAAAAGCCTTAAGTTATTGTATTGCCCGTGCCAGTGTTGAGGAAATTGATACCATTAATATTCTTCACGCCCGTATGTTGGCCATGACTCGTGCTGTTCGAGGGCTCAAATTCCAGGGTTTAAAGCAGCTGCCTGAATATGCATTGATTGATGGTAATCGTTTACCAGAACTCGATATGCCGGGCACTGCTATTATTAAAGGTGATGCATTAGTGGCTGCCATTAGTGCAGCGTCTATTTTAGCCAAAGTTCAACGCGATCATGAAATGGTCGCCTTGGATGAACAATATCCTGGTTATGGTTTAGCCAAGCATAAAGGCTATCCAACAAAAGCGCATATTGAAGCGTTGGAAAAATTAGGGCCTTGTGAAATCTATCGCAAAACTTATGGGCCAGTGAAAAGACTGTTAGCGAATAACTAGGTTTTATCATTCCTCGCGTTATAAATTCAATTTCGATTATTAATTCTAATAGCTCTGCTTTGACTGCCTAGCTTTGCTTTAATGTAAGCGGTGAACCTTATGAAATACGATGTCATTATAATTGGTGCCGGCGCTGCAGGACTTATGTGTGCCGCTATCGCGGGTCAGCGCGGACGTTCTGTTTTAGTCTTGGATCATGCCAATAAAGCAGGTAAAAAAATCCTCATGTCAGGAGGCGGTCGTTGTAATTTTACCAACTACTACGTCGAACCTGATCGCTATCTTTGCCATAACCCTCATTTCTGCAAAAGTGCATTAAGCCGTTATACCCAATGGGATTTTATTGGTCTTGTGGATAAACATAATATTCCCTACCACGAAAAGCAGTTGGGTGAATTATTTTGTGATAATAAATCCAGCGATATTCTTGAGATGCTATTGAGCGAGTGCAATCAAGCAGGGGTTGATGTGCAACTGAAAACGTCTGTAAATTCGATTAAGAAACTAGAAATAGATTCAGAACACGGCGCTGATGATCGTAATGCTGATAGTAATACTGATTGTATTAACAGTCGCTATAAGTTGATAACCAGCAAAGAAGATTCTCGTACCGACTATACCTGCGAATCTTTAGTAATCGCAACTGGCGGTCTATCTATTCCGACGCTAGGCGCAACGGGTTTTGGTTATCAAGTTGCAGAACAATTTAAGTTAAAAACCTACGCTACCCGCGCAGGCCTCGTACCTTTTACCATTACCAATCAATTGAAAGATGTGTGTATTGCGTTATCGGGCAGCTCTTGTGAAGTTACGATGGAATGCAGTGATCAGAGCTTTCGTGGGAATATGTTATTTACGCATCGCGGCTTAAGTGGCCCTGCAGTATTACAAATCTCATCGTATTGGCAGCCAGGAAAAACACTGACCATTAATCTTTTGCCTGATATCGACCTTGCACAAGTCTTACGTGAAACTCAGCATGAGCGCCCGAAGCTTTCTGTGAAAAAGTTTATCGCACAATGGCTAACGCAAAAAATGTCAGAGCAGTTGGTTGAGTTTTTCTTTCCAGCAATGCCGCAAACGCTCGCTGAACTAAATGCGGAGCAAATGGATACCATTGCTGAGCAGTTCAATGCTTGGCAGCTTGCGCCTTCAGGAACTGAGGGCTATCGCACGGCCGAGGTTACGCTGGGTGGAATTGATACCGACGAAGTCAGCTCTAAAACCATGATGGCCAAGAATCAGCCAGGTTTATATTTTATTGGCGAAGTGCTGGATGTGACAGGGCATTTGGGAGGCTTTAATTTTCAATGGGCTTGGGCCAGTGGCTGGGCTGCGGCGCAATACGTATAAACTTCCTGAATACAGCACTCAATGCTAGAATGTGCGCCTTAAAATGCACATTCTAGGTATTACTTCACATGAAATTTGTAGCTAATGTCGATTTTAACGGTGGTCAATTACGCCCGTTAGATGAATCCGATGTCGACGCCATTGTTAAAATATATCAAAAACAAACGTTAGCGGGCCAAAGCGAAGATGCGATTAAAGAGCATGCAGAGCGAATGATTACTTTATCGGTTCAGATGGCCGCAACTCAGCGTGGTTTGATGTGGGCTATTGATGTTGATGGGCAAATGCTAGGGATGCTGAGTTTATATGATTGGCAGCCAACGTCGTTAAAAACAGTTATGCGATTAGATACCTTACCTGAGCTGTCACAGGCTTTACAGGTAGATGCTTTACGCACGGGTATTGAGTATTTGTCGAAAAAATATCATTTACGTAATTTTTCTTTTCAGTGTCTTCCTCAAGGTGATGAGTCTGTTATTGCGGTTATTCAAACGGTAGGCTTCGAGCAGCAGGCACGTTTGCGTGATTTTCGCCGTATAAGCCAAACAGAGTATTCTGATATTTTAGTGTTTAATAAAATTGTTGAACCGGCAGAAGCCGTATCGCTCGAAGGAGAACAGGCATGAACTGGAATCTAAACACAGAAAACTATTATATTCGCTTTGCAAATGAGCACGATATTCCGAGTATTTATGAGTTACTAGGCTCTAATAACGTGGTTAAAAATCATCCTAAAAATCCTATGGCTGTTGAAGCTCAAGCGATGGATGAAGCACGTCGAATGGTCATGCAATTTGAAGCAAAAGAAGCGGCTTTTTGGCTAGTTGAAGAAAAAACAACGGGTAAGGTAATTGCTCGAATCAGTTTGCAAAAGTTCAATTGGATAAATGCCAGTGGGCAGTTAAAAATTGAAATATTTAGTGAATTTAAAACCCCATCAATTTTAGCCGAAATGATCTATGCGGTGGCAACATTGGCTTATGAAGATCTGTCGTTACATCGTTTAGAATGGATGCTAATGGCCGAAGACGCAGAGTTCATTGATGCTGCTAAAACGTTTGGCTTTAATCATGATGGTCAATTATTGAGCTACTTTGAGTTTGAAGGTGCTTGGATTGATTATCAAGTATTCAGTTTGTTAAAGACAGATTCGTCTTGGCAACAAGCGATTAAAAATCATGGCTTTAGTGAATCGATATAAGTTCTTATGCCCTAGTGATTAAAAGGCTAGGGCGCTTTTCAGTTGTAATACCTTTTTGCAATAACCCAGAAAAAATCTAGATTTATTTCATCTGTTTATTCGATAAACGTTCAATCTAAAAGTATTCAATTACATTTGTTTGTAAAAATCGATTAAAAATATCTTTGTTCTTCTCAGACTCCACTAAACTTATTCAAGAATTTAAATAAAAATAGTTTGAGCTTTAAAACATGGCTTTGAGATCGCAATACGATATGCCTTCATCTAATGCAAAAATTCCTGATGAGACACCAAGCTCTCAGACCTTCGATTGCCCAGAGTGTGGAACTCCTAATCCATGGGCGAATGAGTTGGTAGAACTAAGAGAGCAGGTGATAACAGACCCATTAACGGGTCTGTACAATCTACGTTATTTTAGAAGTGCGCTTGATTCAGAATTAGAGCGTACATTGCGTACAACACTGCCGACATCCTTAATGATGATAGACCTTGACCACTTTAAACAGGTGAATGATGTTTGGGGTCATGAAGTTGGCAATCAGGTACTCAAATTGACAGCGCGTCTGATTAAGCAGGTTACTCGACAGCTTGATATTCAGTGCCGTTATGGTGGTGAGGAATTTGTTGTCATATTACCTTCTACAACCTTGCTATTGGCAAGCCAAGTGGCTGAGCGATTACGACAACAGATTCAAGAAAGTGAAATCTTAGTGGGTGAACAGTCGTTGAGAGTCACGGCGAGTATCGGTGTCTCAGTGCGGTTATCACATGAGGCTGGTACGGCTTCTGAGTTAATCAAAGCGGCGGATGCTTGCTTGTATCAAGCTAAAGCTGAAGGCAGGAATCAGGTGTGTTTCAACGGCTTTGAGCCAGAAGAAGAAGGAACGGTTAGCGGGGATGAAAAAGCGGCTTTAATGGGGATGTTTTCAGATTATCAAGAATAATCCCCTTGCCAAGTATTCTTAGCAAGGGGATTGCTAGGCTGCATGTAAATTTACATATCGCCTAGTAAAGCAGTATTACGAGCAGGGTGTAAGGTCATAAACGGCTCGTTAGTCGTGTTGTCGTCAAAGCTATGGCGTAGGCGGAAGCTAGGATCTAAACGACGCGTACAGAGCGTTAGACGAACGGTTAGCCAGCGATAATCACCTTTGCTTTCAGCATGTAGAACGATGGACGCATCATTTTCAATAATGGCTTTACAAATAGGCACTAAGTCTTGGCTTATGCCACGATCTCGATTCGAGATCTTATCTTGAGGTAGAGGGTAACTAGCAATCGCTGCTGAAGTTTCCACACCATTACCAATGGGGGTTTCATTGCCCAGTCTGATAACAGTCTCTTTTTTAACTCTTTTAGGCTCTTCTTTTACTACTACTGGAGCAGGTGCTGGTTTAGGCTTCGCAACAGGTGCTTGCTTGACGGGGGCTTTTACAGGTTTTTCAACAGCCACTTTTTTCGGAGTTGCTTTCTTACTTTCCTGCTTAGCTTTCTTAGCGGCCTCCGCTTTCTGCTTTAACAACTTTTCATTAGCAATACGGCGATTACGCTCAGCAACTTCTTTCGCTTTGCGATCGGCGGCTGCTTGTTTAGCTTTATCGGCTTTTGCCTGTTTAGCTGCATTTGCTTTCTTTTTACGTTCGGTATCCAATCGTTTCTTTTCTGCGATTGCTGCAGCTGCTAATGCTTTCTGTTCTTTTAGCTCAGCCTTAGTTGGCCCTTTTGGTGTAGATTTTTTAGCGCTGTTTGAGCCCTTGCTTAACTTGTCGTTCTTCTCTTGAGCTGCTTCAAGCCCGGGTGTTAGTGCCGCTACTTTCCAAGCGGTGTCAAGATAGCTTTGCGCTTGACTATATTGCTTATTATCCATGGCTTTATTGGCTAAAGACACGTAGGATTCGCCGAACTTGAAAATCAGTGGCGTAATTCTGAAATCGAATGGTGCTAGTGACCGGAAAGTATCGATGCGCTCAAGCGCATTATTTCCAGCAGGCTTTGCTAATCGTTGGGCTTTAATATCGGCTTCAATAGTGCTTAAAAGCTGATCTAAGTCTTGTGTGGCAGCATGACTATTCATGCTAAGCGCGAGAGCTGCGACGATAAATATGTGCTTCATAAAGCTAAAAGTGCCTGTTTGTTATTTTTAATCGTATCTTGATAATGGCCTAAGATGAAAAGAATAGGGCATAATGTCAAGTTAAAGTACGAAAAAAGGGATAAAAAGTATGATGCGTTGGGGTTCTATAATTTTTTCAGTACCTGTGATTCTCCTATTAAGCCTTTATGCTTGGGAATTATCAATAGTGACAGAATGTATTGATCAAGGGTTGAGTTACGATTTTGCTTTAGAAAAGTGCGTGACAGGGGTTCAAAATATTGAAACACCTTACTATGCTCGCCATACAATATTTGTAAACCTTATGTTATTAATGTCTGTTGTCGGCTCTGTGCTCATGACAATGGCCATGATTCAACGTGGTATGCAGAGGGATTAGAGTCTTTATTTTCGAGCTCTTTGAATGACGAATGAATGATAGACGCCGCGAGTTTAAACTCACGGCGACTATTCTTGTTTGAATGTCTCTTCTAGAAAAATTATTTCTGTTTTGAATAAATCTTATAGGCAGCACTTCTTGTACTTCTTACCACTGCCACACGGACATTCATCATTACGGCTTGGTTTCAACTGTTGTGGCTGATAGTCACCACTGTGATAGAACCAATGGTCATTCTCATACAAGAACTTAGACGTCTCTTCTAACAAGTGCCATTGTTTCTGTTCTAATTGTTTCTGCTCTAGATAATTGCGCTCTAAGTAGTACGCTTTGAAATGAACGGTACCTTGTTTTTTATCGTTGCTGGCACTGAGTATTTCCAATCGCTTCCATTCCGTCCCTTGTTCTAGCGTCAATTGCTCTGGTCGAGTATCAGGGTGCCAGCTCGTTTTTAAATAATCACTTAGCTGCAAAGCAAAAGCACTGAAGCGCGAACGCATTAACACTTCTGCACTGGCCGCTGGAGTCCCCTGGTGTAAGGGCTCGCAGCAGTCGCTATAACGTTCGTTCGAGCCACAAGGGCATGGCTCTATAGATAGATCTTTCGTATTCATACGTTTTGTTTAATCAGTACTTAGTTAGCTTGCTGTACGCTTTTCATCAAATTACCAATAGCTGCCATCAAGGCTTCGCTGCGGTTTTCGCTGCGGAAGGCTTGTAGGATATGTTCACGCTTATTCGCCAGTGGCATCAAATCTGCCACTAGGGCATTAAAGGCTGGCTGGCCTTGGTCGTTGGTGGCCAGTACATTTAAGAAGGCGAGTAATAACTCACCTTGCAGGTCTTGCCAGCAGCGGCTTGCGATAGAAGCTAATACTTCAATGCTGGTCGCTTTGGGGTGCAATAAAATAACTTCGATTAATACCTGGCGTTGTTCAATATTCTGGCTATGCGATAACGCACGCACGAAGGCTGCTAGGTCTGCAGGTTCAGCGCCGTCCTTGATGACACGTGCAAGACGATCGTTAATGGCGACAGACAGTTCAAAATCAGGTTCAATATTTTCTAAGAAGCCTAGCAATGTATTAAGAGGCGTTGCTGGCATGTTGGCAATGCCTTGAGCGACGAGCTTGGCATTCTTGTCTTTATCAATACTAACAACCACTTCGGCAATACCTTGCAGGCCGAGTTGTTGCCAATTCTCCCAGCCCATGTCGCCACTTAAATACGCACGCGTAGTTGTATAAAAATCGGAATGGCTCTGACCAAGAGTTGCTAGCGCCAAAGAGTGGAAGTAGGCCATGCGATTTTGATCAGGCTTGTAATAACAAGGTGCTTCGCCATGTTCTTTATCGGGATATTGTAAACATCTTAACCAGTGATTTAAGAAAGCATCACGGTCGCCAGGCTGGATGAAATTTTGCTCATCTAATGGCAACTTTAAAAACCAGATGTTGTGGTTGCCTGCTTTTTTAGGATTCCACGTTAAAATACCAATCCAAGCGTGTTGTAAATAAGGCGACGGGAACGGTTTTTTAAGGTCTTCTATGTCAGCAAAATCGGCTTTTGATATTTTTTGAATGCGGCGGCCCAGATCAAAAATACGCATTTGCGCGCCGGTTTCTTCAACGAATTTACTGATGCTCACAAGCGAACCCCAAAGTAGTTATAAACAGGATTAAAATAATTGGCGCTATTCTAGCGGATTGGCTCTAGGGTATCGAGAGCTGAATGTTTATATCCACTGAGATATCGTACAATACGGATTACTAATGTGCTCTAGCTCTCTTATCGTTAGATCGCTGCAAAATATGTAGGCGTTAGAAAATAATGACACAGAGCTCAGATCAGATAGAGCAGGCAAAAAATCAGCAAGTCGAATTGGCGCTGCAGTCTTTGCAACAAGCGTTAATGAAGACAGGACATTGGTCTGAATCGGATATCAGCGCTCAGGCATTGGCTAGCCAGCAACCTTTTTGTTTGGATACCATGAATTTTAGCCAATGGTTGCAGTTTGTCTTTATTCCTAATATTCAGGCTTTAATAAATACGCAGCAGGCATTACCGTGTTTAATCAAAGGCCAAGGCTTAGAGCCGATGGCAATCGAATTCTATACAAAAACAGAGGCAGATCGCACAGTACTCGCGGTGATTTGCCAGATTGATGAATTACTTCAAAACTCTTAATACAGAGCAATTAATACAGGATTTTAAAATGCCATTTATATTAGCAGCACTCGGTGGGATTGTTTTAGGCGGCGGACTAGCGGCTTGGGTTCTTTCAAATCGCTGGAAGCAACAAGTAGAAGAAGTGAAAGAAGCGTTGAATGAGTTGGTCGATAAGCATCAGCAAGAACAGCAGCAGAATAAAGAATTGAAGCAGGATTTAGCTGATACACGTTATCAGCTAGGCGAAGCGAAAAAAGATTTAGCCGCGCGTTCTTAATTTTCTCATTCAAAAACGTTAGTGCTCTAGAATTGGGTATAAAAAAACCGCTACAGATCACTCTATAGCGGTTTTTTCTAGCTTTAGTAATACGTTCTATTAAGAATCGTTTACTTGGCCAAGTAAGCTGCAAGCTCTTCACTGCCACCAATGCATTGGCCGCCAATGAAGATCTGAGGCACAGTTTCTTTGCCAGATAGAGCGCGTAAAGAAGTCAGTGTTGCATCTTTACCCAATGAGATTTCTTCAAATGGCAAGTTGGCTGCTTTTAAATCGTCTTTTGCTTTAGCGCAGAAAGGACAACCAGGCTTACTTACCACACAGATAGAAGCAGGTGCTTTTGCTTCAGCATTGATGTAGCTCAGCATGGTATCAGCATCAGATACTTCAAATGGGTCGCCTGGCTTTTGTGGTTCGATGAACATTTTGTCGATTACGCCATCTTTAACCAACATGCTATAGCGCCAGCTGCGCTTGCCAAAACCGATGTCAGATTTATCTACCAGCAGACCCATGCCGTCAGTGAACTCACCAGTACCATCTGGAATGACACGGATGTTGCTTGCTTCTTGATCGGCTAACCAAGCATTCATCACAAAGGTATCGTTAACGCTGATACAAACGATTTCATCAACACCGTTTTCTTTGAATACACTGGCTAACTCGTTATAACGAGGTAAGTGAGTAGAAGAACAGGTTGGAGTGAATGCACCTGGTAGGGAAAATACCGCAACGGTCTTGCCTTTAAAAACGTCGTCAGTTGTAACGTTTACCCATTCATCTCCTTGGCGAGTTGGCCAAGTAACTTGTGGAACGGTCTTGCCAGTGCGGTCAGTTAAAGTCGTCATTTTCTTGCCTCTGTTTGGGTTAATTGATTCGTTGTTTTATTGAACTGGATTCAGTATGGACAACAATCATGCTTTGGTACAATGAATTGATTTAATTAGCCTATTAGTTTTTAACTATCGGTATTTCATTGTAATAGTAAAAGCTAATAGGCTGGCCGTAGCCTGCTGCTAGAGTCAGCTAGTGGGTCATTATGACGTTAATATAGATATTGATTGGTCACTGAAAGTTCCTGATACAAGCGTTTAATTCTATATTTTCCCTGTGGGTGATTGCGATAGAGGTATTTTAAAGCAAATAAAGGTTGGTATAGATATTCGCGACAGAGTTCTCGCCAATACTCGGGCTCAACTAGATCAAGTGTTGTTTCAAATAAAGTCTTATATACCCGCTTAAGCCAACTTTCTTGCAGCTGGATTCGGTTTGCAAGACAGGCCTTGTTGGCCATATCTAAGCCAAGATCAATGTATTCGTTTAACTGAACTTCCTGTGCTGCAAGTTGCTTGCGTTCGCAGGAGCAGTGTCTGATGACATGTTCTAATTGATGAAAGCGTTCTAATTGGATGGATAGTTGTTCCGCTTGGCTCAATAGATGATGGCTGTGTGACATGAAAACTCCTGCTGTCTTTCAAAAGAGAGACAATTAACTTTAGTGGTTAATTAAAGATAGTGAGAATCATTTTCATTTGCAAGCAATTAAATGAGATATATTCTCATTTAATTGCTATAGGTCACCTTCTGCCTGTAATCTAGGTTCGGTCTGTTAATGGGCATTCCAGAACTTAGACTTTATGATTTATACCTCAGGCTTGTAGCAAAGCATATGGACATAGCGCGCTAGATCTTTATAAGGCGCTTGATGGCCAAATTCAGATTCGCTCGCGGCAATTGCTTCTAGGCCCACTCGATCTCGAATCTTTTGATGCATGTGATCATAGACAAAACGAATACCGCGCCACGACTTAACGTCTAATCCCAAATCGATTAATTGATCATGCACCCACTGTGGCTCTAAGGGTTGTTGAGGTGCAATGCCCTCTTTTGCCATGCGTTCAGTGCTGGTGGCAGGGGCATGAAGTTTGCCGTTCATAAGGCCGCGCCAAGTTCTGCCATGTACGTTATAGAACATAACGGATAACCAGCCACCGGGTTTTACTTGCTGATAGAGTATTTGTAATGCTTTTGCAGGATCAACCAGCCATTCCAAAACCGCATGATTCATAACTACGTCAAATTGTTGGTCGAACTGCTGTGGAATATCTTGAATACCGCAATGGGTGAAGTTGATGTGCGACTCTAAGCCTTGCTCAGCAAAGAGTGCTTTGGCACCTTCGAGCATATCATGAGAAATATCGCACAGTTCTACCTGATGACCTTTTGCCGCTAGTTCTGAGCTAAACTGCCCCATACCGCCGCCTGCGTCTAATAAAGAGAGCTTTTCTTTTTCTCCAATTTCAAATTTTGCAAAGTCTTCTCGCAAAGCATATAAGCGCAGCATGCCTTTTGGAGTGCCATAAATATTGTTTTTAAAGCGTTTGGTTAAATCATCAAAGTTACGATCGCTAGGGCTGGTCATTTGGCACTCAATTCGACTAACTGTATCTATAGTAACGATTGTTATAATTACTATGGCTATAATTAGAAGGTTAGGAAAATATTAGAAAGTCTATTGTAAATATACAGAGCCTTAACTGCACGGCATAATAGGCGATAAGATACTTAAACGTTAATTTACTAAAGTGTTTTATTAAATTAACAATGAACAGAGCAGATAGTTAATGATGGCTGATAACCCAGCAAGTTTTTTTTCGACAACGCAATTAGCCAAAAAACTGAATCGAGATGCTAAGGATGTTTTTTCTTTATTGTCCGAGCGCGGCTGGATTAGACGTGAGGGAAAAGTATGGCGATTATCCACCAAAGGAGAATTTGAAGGTGGACGCTATACCCAACATGAAAAATTCGGTGAATACATTGTTTGGCCAGAAGGTATAGAAAACCATCGGTTGTTTAAAAGTGAGACGTTTAACTTTTTAACCGCTTCTCAACTAGGCAAACCACATAAAATTGCTCCTAAGCGCATGAATTTAATTTTGTCTGAATTGGGCTGGATCGAACGATTTCATCATGGTTGGAAATTAACCGCGTTAGGGCAGGCTGTGGGTGGACAGCAAGTTGAGCACGAAACGACGGGCATGCCTTATGCTCAGTGGCCAGAGCAGGTGCGTCATAATCTGCAATTTAGAGCAACACTAGAAAAACTGTCGCAGCATAATGAGCATTTATCTAAAGAGGCTGACTTCTTTATTGCTGATGGACGTTTATGTGAATGTTTAGATGGGCATCAAGTTGAATCAGCGGCGCTGGCTGAGATTGATAATTGGTTATACATATCGGGAATCAGTCATGCGTATCGTCGAGAGATACCGACAGAGTTGGATCATGGTACGGAAAGAATCAAAGAAAGCATCAGTTGTGATTTCTATCTGCCAAACGGACACATCTATATAGAGTATTGGGGGCAAGAAAAAAGCCCTGCGGATATTCAGCGCAAACTGGCGCGTAAAGAAATTTATCATGCGGCGAAACTAAAACTTATCGAACTTAATGAAAACGACCTTGATCAGCTGGATGAAGTATTGCCAAAACTTTTACTTCAGCATGATGTGGATGTTTTTTAAGGATGTTTTTTTAAGGATGGATAAGTAAACCATGGCAACGGTCGGTTCCCACTATATAAAGACAGCGCTCGGTGGTGCAAAAGCGAAAGGCGTTGATACTCGTGCACTATTAAGAAAGGCGCGTATCTCTGACAAGCAGATGAATGACCCAAATGCTCGGGTTCATGTTGACCTGGTTGCTAAGCTGTATTCATCTATTGCTCAAGAATTGAATGATGAATTCATGGGCTTTACTGAGAAGTCTTTAAAGGTAGGCACGTTTGCCTTGATGGCTGATTGGGTCAGCTACTCGTCAAATCTTGAGGAATTATTGCAGAAGGGTATTCGTTTTTATAATCAGATTACCGATGAAGTTCAGATCTCTTTAGAATACGAAGGAGATCATGTTTATTTCACTACAGTCTTCCGCCGACCTGAATTGGATTTTGAACACTTCTATATAGAGTACTGGCATGTCATCTGGCATCGATTTGCCAGTTGGTATATTGGTAAGCCAATAAAGCTTTTGGGCTCATACATTAATTACACACCTTTGGATAAAGCGGAATACGACTTGTTGTTTCGTTGTCCTACTTATTTAAAGAGTAAATATAACCGTTTAGTATTTCACCGCAATTATTTACATGAGCCTCTTATAAAGAGTCAGCGTGAATTACAGGTCTTTTTAAAGCGTGCACCGATTGATCTATTAACCATTCCCGGTGAAGACAGTAGTTTAAGTGCGCGTATCTATCAGTTGCTCGAACCTCAGCTTAATAGAGGTGCGGTTGTGCCAGGTTCTGTTGAGTTATCTAAAGAGTTATTGATGAGTGAGCAAACACTTCGCCGCAAACTCACCGCAGAAGGGACCAGTTATCAACAGATTAAAGATAACCTACGCACTGATCTAGCAAATAGATTATTGCGGGATCGTAGCATTACGATTGCAGAAATTGGAAAGCGTTTAGGATTCAGTGAACCCAGGGCATTCACTCGTGCTTATAAACAGTGGATGGATTTAACGCCGCGTGAATATCGTGCTCAGCGATTGGGGCGTGCTGGCAATAAGTAAGTTGGTTTCGTTCGAATTGCTGATAGATTAACCGTGATTAGCTTGCGTTCCCGACGAGGATTTAATTTTAGGCGGGCCGCTGCAAGTACTTCCCTGTAAGCTCTGCTATGGGATCCCTCTCATAGAAGCCCTTAAACATTAATCCCCATCGCTCACCGCTAATCACTCGCAGACTTCCAGATTCAAAAAGAGCTCCCGTTTTAGTAGCCTTTTATTAATCCCCAAATAATAATTATCTTGCCATTGAATAATAAATCCGAAAGCAAACCCATAGTCTCGTGGTGATGCATCAGGTGGTTCGTTTTTTGGGCGTCATTTCGCAGTGGAGCGTTAGCGCCATGAATACATGGAATGGCTGGCGAAATGCGAGCCTACAGGGAGAGCGAAGCGACGTATTCACGGCGTCCGCAAAAATGAACGACCTGATGCAGCGCTTACCAGAAGTTTAGAACGGCCGATGTGTAAAATAAGCCAAACCGATCCTTCTATTTACAGTATATCTATTACTGAATCTATACAGCACCTATACAAGTATTACTTTTATCTATTCCCACGGTTTAGCTTTTTACAGAACATTCTTGAATCTAGCCAAATTCCAACTAATCTAAAACTTCTGCATGAAACATGAGCTTAATCGTTCGGTTTTTAATTAAAAAAGGGCTGGTTCAAGCTAATTCAGGTCTTTTGTAGATTATTTCCAGAAAGCAGTTGACGGGGCTGTGGATAAGCGTATTATTCGCCGCCTGCTCAGACAGAACGGCCTTCGGGAAGTTATGATTGAGTTGAGATAAGGTCTTGTTTTTAAACGTTTTTTTGAAACTTTCTAAAAACAAACGCTTGACTCTCTGGCTGAAGTCTTTAAGATACGCAGCCTGCTTAGAGAGACTTCTTAAGTCACTTTAAGCACTGAAGATAAGATGTTGTTTTTGTTCTACTTTCTCTGAAAGTTAAATGAAAATAATCCTTGACTTCGAAACCGCACAATATATAATGTGCGCCCACTTCGAGCAAAGCCTACTTGGTTAGCTGGAGTCGGAAACGTTCTTTAAAAACATATTCAGATAATTCGTGTGGGTGCTTACCTTGATTGGGTGGAGACAGTCACTTAACGATTCCTTTATTGGTTTGGTTAAGATGACATCAAAGCATAAACAAAGTAAGAACCTACGAACTCTCCATTAGTTTGGTGAGTATAAAAAGTGAGTTTTTATTTTGAGTAAGATTTTAAACTGAAGAGTTTGATCATGGCTCAGATTGAACGCTGGCGGCAGGCTTAACACATGCAAGTCGAGCGGAAACGAAAGTAGCTTGCTACTAGGCGTCGAGCGGCGGACGGGTGAGTAATGCTTAGGAATCTACCGAGTAGTGGGGGATAGCCATTGGAAACGATGATTAATACCGCATATATCCTACGGGGGAAAGCAGGGGACCTTCGGGCCTTGCGCTATTCGATGAGCCTGAGTGAGATTAGCTAGTTGGTGGGGTAAAGGCCTACCAAGGCGACGATCTCTAGCTGGTCTGAGAGGATGATCAGCCACACTGGGACTGAGACACGGCCCAGACTCCTACGGGAGGCAGCAGTGGGGAATATTGCACAATGGGCGAAAGCCTGATGCAGCCATGCCGCGTGTGTGAAGAAGGCCTTCGGGTTGTAAAGCACTTTCAGCGAGGAGGAAAGGTTAGTAGTTAATAACTGCTAGCTGTGACGTTACTCGCAGAAGAAGCACCGGCTAATTTAGTGCCAGCAGCCGCGGTAATACTAAAGGTGCAAGCGTTAATCGGAATTACTGGGCGTAAAGCGCGCGTAGGTGGTTTGTTAAGTTGGATGTGAAAGCCCAGGGCTCAACCTTGGAACTGCATTCAAAACTGACTCACTAGAGTACGAGAGAGGTTAGTGGAATTTCCTGTGTAGCGGTGAAATGCGTAGAGATGGGAAGGAACACCAGTGGCGAAGGCGACTGACTGGCTCGATACTGACACTGAGGTGCGAAAGCGTGGGGAGCAAACGGGATTAGATACCCCGGTAGTCCACGCCGTAAACGATGTCTACTAGAAGCTCGGGACCTCGGTTCTGTTTTTCAAAGCTAACGCATTAAGTAGACCGCCTGGGGAGTACGGCCGCAAGGTTAAAACTCAAATGAATTGACG